>Ga0256841_1000001_pt1 | contig 448705 bp, 366 predicted proteins | sample 356308metaG_FD_185971 | JGI IMG/M metagenome (GOLD analysis project Ga0256841, IMG submission 185971) | Hydrothermal vent microbial communities from Mid Atlantic Ridge, Atlantic Ocean - 356-308 | ecosystem: Environmental > Aquatic > Marine > Hydrothermal vents | place: Atlantic Ocean: Mid...
CAACCCGGTCAGAAAGCGATCCATCCCCCGCCCGTTCCGGCTCCGCCGCCATCAGGCGCGCCGCCAGATGCCGCCAACCACCCGCCGGCCGCCGCGCTCCGCCGTGGTTTCCTCAGATACCGCTCGCCCATCCCGCAACCCGATCAGGAGGAGTGCACTCCACTTCCGCTTCCCCCCCGGCCATCCGATCAGCGGATCGCCGCCACGGCCGGCTCACGGGCGCCTCGCGACCCAGCGGCTTCGCCGAATCCCACCGCACGGGCCCCGCCGTCTCCGAAGTTTGGGCCGCCTCGCCAACGGATCCAGCCCGGCTTCCGGCCAAAACAGCTTCGAGAAGGCTCGGCCTCGTTCTCCCCGCGCCTCGTCGGTTCTCCCTTATCCCAAGAAAGAGGGGAAACAGCGATGCCAGGCCTGCCCGCTCGCTGCGCCGGTAGCCTCTCCTCACCGGGTTCTCCCCGGCGCGCTCCCGATCCCCGAACGCTCTCGGGCCCACCGCGCCCCAGTCGAGTCTGATAGGATCTTGTGATTGCCTCGCACCGAGCGGCCGGCGCCGGCCGCAGCGGCCGCAACCGGAGTGTCGAGCCGGATGCCATCCCGAAGATCGTTCCTTGCCTGGGTCAAGCACGCCGCCGTGGCGGCCTCATGCGCCCGCTTTGCTCCCGCCCGGCCGAACGCCGCTTCGGTTCTGGATCCCGCCGGCCGCATCCACATCCCCATCGGCATACCCGATACGCTCGACACCTTGAAGACCTTCGTCGAGGCCGAAGGCAACTTCTCGCCCGGTTTCGGCAGCTACGGCATCTACTTCTGGCTTTGGGATTCCGGCGCCCGCCGGCTGCTGGCGCCGACCAACCCGGAGGCTGCCGCCGGCCGCGGCCTTCACGCCGGGGGTCTGTTGATTCCGTGGTCCCGCTGGCGGCAGGACGGCCTCGCCGCCGAGACCTCCCTGTGCCAGGTGCGCCTCGCCTCGCCCGCGGGCGACATCCTCGTAGTCGCCGCCCGCTTCCGCGTCGTTGTCGAGGATGGGGATCCGCGGCGGGTGGCGGTTTACGCGGCCCTTCGCCCCTTGGGAGCCGCCGGCTGGGACGTCAAGCGCCTCGAAGCGGCCGGCGGCGCCCTTCTGGTGGACGGCCACCCCGCCCTGGTCGCCGTTGAAACACCCTCGGCCGCCGGCGTACTCCCGACTGACACGATCGCCGCCTTGGCTCTTCAGGGCGAGATGCCGCCGTTACGGAAAGCCGAGTCGCCCTCGGGGGACTGCTCCGGCGCCCTGCGTTTCGACGTGGAGCTCCCGCCCGGCCGGCCCCGCGAGTTCGGCTTCGTCTGTCCCGTCCTTCCCGGCCGGCGCGCCGCCCGCCACCGGTGGGTCGATCTCGGCCAGAACGCCCTCGTCGATACCGCCGAGCTGAACCCGGCCCGCGGCGGGATCCCCCAGCCCGATCCCGGGCTCGGCTATTTCCGCTCCCTTCGACCCTCCGCTCTGTTCCGCCGGGCCGAAACGTATTGGAACCGCCTGCTCGGCGGTCTCGTCGTCGAGTTGCCCGATCCCCGCTGGGGCGAGAGCCTGAAGGCCATCCTGGCCCACGTCCTCATGTGCCTGAACGAAGGGGCGCCCGACGTCGCCGTCGTCAACTACAACGTCTTCAACCGCGACGGCGTCTACATCGCCAACATTCTCCAGAAGGCCGGCCTCGAGGGCTTTTCGCGCCGGATCCTTGACTACTTCCTTGCCCACCCTTTCAACGGCCGCGCCTACCCAGAGGCCGACAACCCCGGCCAGATTCTCTGGGCGCTCCACCAGCACTGGCGCATTACCCGCGACCGCGGCTGGCTCGAGCGCGTCTACCCGAAAGTCCGCTCCATCGCGGCCATGATTCGCTACTACCGCACCACGCCGGGACCGCACTGGGTCAGCCCTGCCAGCCTGGAGTTCGGCCGCGCCCTGCCCCCGTCGGAACGGCGGCTCCTCAAACCCGGCCGTTGCGACGGCTACCACCCGGAATACACTGAAGCCTTCGACGTCGCTGGTTTACGCGGCGCCGCGGAACTGGCTCGGGAGCTGGGCAGCGATGAGGACGCCGCCGCTTGGAGCCGCCTCGCCGAGGCGCTTTTCACCGCCTACGACGAGAAGTTCGGCCGCCGGCTGCCGCAAGGATACGGCAGTTACGCCGTCCTCTGGCCTTGCCGCCTCTATCCCCTCGACCGGGGCCCCGGCTACGAGCAGTTCCGCACCGTCGGCGGCCAGCGGCCCGGCGGCTGGCGCTACTTCCCTCTCGCCACCGCCCACCAGGGGCTGCTCGCCGGCAACCGCGAGGCCGGCTGCCAGACCCTCGAGGCCCACCTCGAGCACGAGCAGATGCAAGGATGGTACGCCTTCGATGAAGGCGGCGGAAGCGGCTCCGGCGGCTGGCACAAGGTCCGCACCCGGTGGCCCCATAGCAAGGAGAAGCCGGGCGAGAACCTCTCTGTGGCCATGCCCCACGGCTGGGCCATTGCCGAGTTCTGGTTGCTGATGCGCGACTGTCTGGTTTTCGAGGACCGCCAGCGGCTCGTGGTCCTGGCCGGCGTCCCGGAGGATTGGCTGCGCCCCGCCCGCGCCTTCCGCTTCCACGGGCTGCGGACCCACTTCGGAACCTTCGGCCTCGCCTCGGCCCCGGAAGCCGGCGGCCTGAGGCTCGAGTTCACCGGCCGGGCGCGCCCGCCGGCCGGCTTCGCTCTTCGTCTGCCGCCCGCCATCGCTGCGGCCACGCTTCCCGATGGGCGGAAACTGCGGCGGCAGCCCAACGGTGACTTCCTCGTGCCCCCCGGCGCCACCCGGGTCTCGCTCCGCTACCGGGCGGATTGAAGCCCGGCGGGTTCCGCTCGGCCTGCCATCCCGCCCGGGATCGCCGAGCCTGGACGAGTCCGGCGCGCCCGTCTCCCCGGTTCTCGAGTCACCACCGTTTCCTCCCGCTGAACGTCAACCTTTGGAAGCGCTTCCGGCCTCGCCCGGGAGCCTTGTATCCGTCCGTGTGCTAGAACGTGCCCGGGCGGGGCGTCTGCTCCGCCGGCGATCCTTGACAACCGAAGACGGGAGACGCTCCTCGTGTGTCTGCAGGCCCGCCATGGCAGTTTCACCGGCCGGACCCCGGCGGATTTTCGCTGTTTCTTCCCGCCATGGAACCGCCGTCGTGTGATGCTCCGCCGCGGCCCGAGCCGTCACCGTTGCCGCTAACCCACGAGAAACACGTGGGTTGCCCGTTTCAGCCCTTTTCCACGATCTCCGACCACCCGTCACGCCACGCATGCGGAGGCGCCTCGGCCCGGCTCTCCTCAGGGCTTCAGCCATTTCCTCAAGAAGGCCACCCCTGTCTCGAGCCGCACCTCGTGGCCCCCCTCGTGCAAGTCCATCTGGATGCGATCGCCCAGGCCCAGTCTTACGTAATGCTCCCGGGCTGCCCGGAACTCCTCCACAACCTGGGGCCACCAGGCGATCCGGTCCTTCTTGCCGGTCTGGATCAGCAGCGGCCGCGGGCAGATCAGGCTGACGGCGTCGCTGTCGGTGAACTCCGTCAACCACCCCCGGAAGAAGGCATGTTCCTCCTTGGTTTCGAGAAAACAGGAGTAGCGCTCGTCCGGGATTACCATCTTGTTCCGGCGGTGGTTGAACCAGGCCGAGACGACGCCGCAGCCGATCCGCGGCTCGAGCGGCATCCAGAACATCGTGGCCATGCCCCCGAGGCTGATACCCCACATCCCCACGCGCTCCCGGTCGATTCGCGGGTCCGCCAGCACGACGTCGAGCAACGCCTGGAGCCGCACCAGCTCGATCCCGGGCAAAGTGGTATCGCCGAGCCGCGCCAGACGTTCGATGCGGTTGCGGGGCTGGACGCCGGCCAGATTGAACGGAGCCAACACCGCGAAGCCCGCTTCCAGCAAGGCGTGCCCGTAATCGTGGTACAGGTTCGGCTCATCCCCGACGCCGAAGACCCGTTCCGGTGTCGAGCCGATCCCGTGCTGGGCGATCACCAGCGGCGCCGGCCCTTTGGCGTTTTTGGGAACCGCCAGCAGCGCTTCCGCCGTCAGGGGGCCCAGCGGCACCCGGATCCATTCGGCCTCCGGAACCAGGTCGCTGCGGGCGCGCTCCACCGGCCCGGTCGGATACAGCGCCGGCGGCGAAAACATCTTCCGGTACCGCGCGCGGTTCGGGGCGACGCTGCGCAAGAACGCCTCGGGGCTCGCATACGAGCGGCGCCACGCCTGTGCGGCGCGCTGCGGGTAATCCGTCACCAGCAGCTTGCGGAAGTATTGCTCGAGCTGCTCGCGGTAAGCCTCGTTGCGCTTCTTCAGCCGGGCGGCGGTCGCCTGGTCCGCGCCGGAAAGTTGCGGTCCGCCGGCCAGAGCCAGAGCAGCGGTCGTGAGGATCGTGCATCGGTGGATCAGCTTGCTCATGAGCGCCTCCTTTACTTCCGGGGACCCGCGCCGCGGGGCTCAGGCCGGCGCCGTCCCGTAGTCTTTGATCTCGAGGGGTTCGCCGCCGCGCAACGCCGACCGGTGGGCGGCGATGCCCGGCAGCGTATAGGCGATGGCCTCCCAGATGTTCACCGCCGGTTGCCGGTCCTCGACGATCGCCCGGACGAACTCGTGGGTGAGAAAGGTGTGCGAGTTGCCGTGTCCGGTCTTCACTCGGAGCGGCTCCGGCAGCGTCTCGAAATGCGTGGGCTCGTTGTACGGCTCGATCGCTACTTTCCCCTCCGGATAGCCGTTCCCATCGAGAACCGTCTCGCCGCTCTTCTCGATGCGGACCACAGTGTCCGGCGAGCCCTCCGGCCGGGCCATGATGTAGCTGAGGCGGTCGCCGTAGAACGCGCTCCGCTCGGCGCCGCCGGCGGCGATGTGCCAGCAAATCGAAATCCGGCAGGAATGTCCGCCGGAGGTCTGGAAGAACGCCGTCTCGCTCCAGAACGGGTTCTGGTACCGGTTGGTGCGCAGCACCGGATGCCGGTCGCCCCAGCCGACGGCCTGCACGCTGGTGAGCCGCTCACCGGTTACCGGGACGATCATGCCCGTGCAGTGCGTCGGGTAGAGCATCGGCGGAAACCCGTGCCGCCAGGTGGGCAGGCCGCGGTCGTCGAACATCAGCCGCAGCAGACCCTCGTGATGGTACTCGGCCTCGGAATAGAAGATGGTCCCGAAGCGGCCTTCCTTGGACCACTGCCGGCAAGTGATGATCTGCGGGCGGTAGTAGCTCGTCTCGGCCATCATGTACTTCAGCCCGGTGCGCCGGACGGCTTCCAGAACGCTTTCCAGTTGCTCTTCGGTGAGTCCGGCCGGCACCGCGCTGATCACGTGCTTGCCGGCTCGGAGCGACTCGACCGCCATCCAGGCGTGCAGGGGCGCCGGGGTGAACACCGCCACGGCGTTCAAGCCCGGGTGTTTGAGGAATGCGCGGAAGTCACGGTAGGTGTTCGGGCAGCGGTAGGTCTTCGCCAAACGCTCGAGCGGCGCGGGCTGGACGTCGCAGACGGCGGCCACCTCGCAGTCCGGGTGGAGGTGCCACTGGAACTGGGCGCCGAAACGTCCGCCCACGACGCCGATGCGGACGGGTTTCTGCGCTCCGGCGGCTCTCCGGCCCGCGGCCAACAGCGTCGCTGCCCCGGCGCCGTGGAGCATCTCGCGGCGGGATACGGTGCGCGGCATGGTTCTATCCTATCCCCGCTAGGCTCCGCCGGCATGCACGAGTCCGGCATTCTGGACGATGACTTCTATCCCATCCCTGCCCGGCGCCGCCCGCGGGCGCGGAAGCCGGAGCGAAATTGGTAGACTGAAATCTTTTGGATAGTTAGCCGGTATCCGTTCGAACGAGGCAGGGCAACTCTATGGAAACTTTCGGTGGCGAGCGTGGCTGGATCAAGCCGTTCATCCACTTGGTGGACAACGCGATCAGCAAGATCGGGCTGGTCCTGGTCACCACCGCCGTCGTCGCTTTCTTCTTCATCCTCCCCGTCGAGATCCGCCAGGGCGCCCAGCACCCCTACCTCGGCATCCTCTTCTTCGTCATCATTCCCTCCATCTTCTTCCTGGGGATCGTGATCGTGCCGCTGGGGATGGTGCGGAAGCTGCGCCGCGAGCAGCGGGCCGGCAAGATCCCCGAGCAGTTGCCGCCGCTGGAATGGGACAACCCGGAAGTCCGCCGCCTGTTCAAGCTCATCGGGATCGCCACCTTCGTCAACATTATTGTTGGAGGCTATTACACCAACGCGACCGTGACCTATATGGACTCGGCCGGTTTCTGCGGCACCGCCTGCCATACGATGCACCCGGAGTACACCGCCTACCTGGACTCTCCCCATGTCCGGGTTCCTTGCGTTGAGTGCCACGTCGGCCACGGCACCCGCGCCTATCTGGAAAGCAAGATGCGCGGCGCCGGCCAGTTGCTGGCCATGGCCCTGGACAACTATGAAAGGCCCATTCCGACGCCGGTCCGCACGCTGCGCCCGGCGCGGGACACGTGCGAGGAGTGCCACTGGCCGCAAAAGTTCGGCGGCTACCGCCTCGACGTGTTGGATAAGTTCGCCGAAGACGAGCAGAACACTCCATCGAAGACCGTCCTGATCATGCGCATTGGCGGCGGGTCGATGACGAAGGGAATCCATGGCTTCCACATGAAGCCCGGCGTCCACATCGAATATGCTGCCACGCCCGACCGGCAGGAGATCCCTTGGGTCCGATACCAGTCGCCCGACGGCACGGTCACCGAGTACGCGGTGGAGGACTGGACCCCAGAAAAGGCCTCGCAATACGAAGTCCGGGTGATGGACTGCCTCGACTGCCACACTCGTCCTTCCCACCGCTTCTATCTGGCGGACCGCGCCATGGATCGGGCCCTGTCGCTGAACTTGATCGATCGCAGCCTCCCCTGGGTGAAGAAGAAAGGGCTCGAGATCCTGGAAGCCGAGTACCAGAGCACGGAAGAGGCCGAGCAAAAGATCCCGGCGGCGCTGATCTCTTATTACAAGAAGGAGTACCCGAAGATTTACGAAGCCAGGCGCGAAGCGGTGGAGCGCTCTGCCCAGCAGCTTCTGGCCCTCTTCAAACGCAACGTCTTCCCCGAGATGCGGATCACCTGGGGCACCTACCCGGACCACATCGGACACACCGACTTCCCCGGCTGCTTCCGCTGCCACGACGAGATGCACACGAGCAAGGACGGCAAGGTGATTCCGCAGGACTGTTCGGCCTGCCACGAGCTGCTGGCAATTGAGGAATCGGACCCCGAGATCCTGACGAGTCTCGGCATACAGCCTTAGGAGATTTCCCTCGAGTGGCGGAACTCGTCGCCATCGCCGGCTGCTCCTGCGCCGGCAAATCGACCATCGCCCGAGAACTGGCCCGCCGCATCGGGGCCTCGGTGGTTCCACTGGACGGCTATTACCGCGACCTCTCCCACCTGCCGCCCGCCGCCCGAGAGCAGGTGAACTTCGACACCCCCGAAGCCATCGAGGATGCCCTGCTCGTCGCCGACTTGCAGCGGTTGCTCGCCGGCGAGACGATCGCCCGCCCTGTTTACGACTTCACCACCCATACCCGGAGGCGCGGCCGCATCCCCGTGGCGCCGGCGCCGTACATCTTATTGGAAGGGCTCTTCGCCTGGCACTGGGAGCGGATCCGGCGGCTCTGTTCGCTGTGCGTCTATGTCGACGTCACTCACGAGACGGCTTTGCGGCGGCGGCTGGAGCGTGACGTGCGGGAGCGTGGCCGATCCGAGACCTCCGTGCGGCGGCAGTTCGAAACCACCGTGCAGCCGATGGCCGAGCGCTACGTTCTGCCGTTGAGGCGCTGGGCCGATATCATCGTGGATGGAACCGCACCAGTGGAGGAGAATGTCGGCCGCATCCTTCAACGGTTCCGCCGCACAGGATGAGAACGGATGCCGGAGAAAAGCGCGGGACTGCTGATGTATCGCCGGCGGGGCGGCCGGATTGAAGTCTTTCTGGTCCACCCGGGAGGTCCGCTGTGGGCCAAGAAGGACGAAGGCGCCTGGTCGGTGCCCAAAGGGCTTTACGAAGAAGGCGAGTACCCGGTCGAGGCGGCCCGCCGGGAGTTCACCGAAGAAACGGGATTCCCGGTGGCCGGCGAGTTGCTGCCGCTGGGCACGGTCCGGATGAAGAGCGGCAAGACGGTCGCCGCCTGGGCCTTCGAAGGCGACGCCGATCCGGCCGCCCTCAGAAGCAACACCTTCAAGATGGAGTGGCCGCCACGCTCAGGCAAGCTGAAGGAGTTTCCCGAGGTCGATCGCGGCGCGTGGTTCCCCCTGGACGTGGCGCGGGAGAAGATCGTCCAGGCGCAGCGCCCGCTGCTCGACCGGTTGGAGGAGGCGCTCGGCGGGTGAGGGCCGGTGAAATCCGCCTGCCCCGGATCGCCTGGACGCGTGTGGCCCGGGAGCCGTTGCCGGCCCGCTTCCTGGAACGCCCGAACCGGTTCACCGCCGTGGTCGAGCTGGCCGGCGGCGGCCGCGTTCGCGCCCACTTGCCGAACCCCGGACGGCTCACGGGAACCCTGACGCCCGGTTGCGAACTGCTGCTCGACGGACCGTATCCACCGCCGCGGGCGCTGCCCTACACGGTAGTGGCGGCCCGGGAAGGCCGCACGCTCGTCTGCACCATCACCACCTACGCCAACCGGCTCTTCCCGGTGCTTCTCGACCTCGGCCTGTTCCCCGAGCTGCCGCCTGGCAAGCCGGCGTCCGAGGTCCTCCACGGCCGCAGCCGGTTCGATTTCCGGCTGGCGGAGGTGCTGATCGAGGTCAAGTCGGTCACGCTGCGCCGGAGCGGCGGCTGGGGGCTGTTCCCGGACGCGGTCACCGCCCGGGGCGCCCGGCACGTCCGGGAGCTGGCGGAGCTGGCCCGGCGAGGACGACCGGCGGCGATCCTGTTCCTAGCCCAGCGCGGCGACGTCCGCCGCATCGCCCCGGCCAAGGACGTCGACCCGGCCTTCGCTGCAGCGCTCGCGAAAGCCGCCCAGGCCGGGGTGATCTTGCTCGGCTGCGCCGTACGGATGCGCCGGCTGGGAGCCGCGGCAGCCCGCCGGGTTCCGGTTTCCCTGGACTACGAGTGAGCCGAGCGGACGCCGCGGCGCTTCCCCGGCCGTTGCGGGGCGCCCGCCGCCGGTGTCATTCTGGCTATTCCCATGGAACCAGGGATCGAACAGATCCGCCAGGCCGCCGAGCGCATCCGCGGGATCGCCCACCGGACGCCGGTGATGACTTGCCGGAGCTTCGACGCCCGGGCCGGCGTGCGGACATGGTTCAAGTGCGAGAACTTCCAGCGCGGCGGCTCCTTCAAGATCCGCGGGGCGTCGAACTTCATCTTCTCGCTGACTCCTGAAGAGCGGCGGGCGGGCGTGGTGGCCTACTCTTCCGGCAACCACGCCCAGGCCGTGGCCATCGCCGCCGAGTGGGTCGGCGTTCCGGCCACGCTGGTGATGCCAGAAGACGCCCCGCGGGCCAAACTCGAGGCCACCCGGGCCCACGGCGCCCGCATCGTCACCTACGACCGGCTCCGGCAGAGCCGCGAGGAGATCGGCGAGCGCATCGCGCAGGAGACCGGCGCCGTGCTGGCGCCCCCTTACGACCACCCGCTCACCATCGCCGGCCAGGGAACCGTGGCGCTAGAGTTCCTGGCCGAGGTCCGGGATCTGGACGCGCTCGTCGGGCCGATCGGCGGCGGCGGGCTGATCTCGGGCTGCTCGATCGCCGCCCACGCCTTGCGGCCCGGCATCCGGATCTTCGGCGTGGAGCCGGAGACCGCAGCGGACACCTATCTGAGCCTCCAGGCGGGCCGCCGCGTCGAGGTGCCCAACCCGCCCACCATCGCCGACGGCCTGCGCTCGCCCAGCCCCGGCGAGATCACCTTCCCGATCATCCGGGAGCACGTCGAGGAGGTGTTGCTGGTGAGCGAGCAGGAGATCCGCGAGACGGTGAAGTTCCTGCTGATGCGCATGAAGATCCTGGCCGAGCCGAGCGGGGCGGTGGCCGCCGCCGCGGTTCTCTACGGCAAGTTGCCGGCGGGAGTGGTGCGGGCCGGGATCATTGTCAGCGGCGGCAACGTGGACTTCGAAACCCTGGCTGCCCTCTAGCGGGCCGGCGGCGAGCCTACGGCAAGCGCTCGGGCAGCGATTCCGCCGGCCAGACCGCAGCCCGGTACTCGGCCTCGACCCGCGAGCGGGCCGGGATCCACCGGAAGGCTGGGACGCCGAACAGGCTCCCGCGCTCCACCATCCGGCGGCGGGTCTCCGGCATCGGCGAGGCGCCGAACTCCATTCCCAGGGCGATGGTCCGGCCGTTCCACGGCGGCTGCTCCCGGCTCAGGTTCTCCTCCCAGCGCCCCAGCCAGGGGAAATCGGTCCGCTTCCACTGATAGCCGATGGCCAGGCGGTGGGTGGGAGACCAGGCAATGAAGAATACCTCGTCGCGCGCCGGGTCCATCAGGGTCGCGGTGAAGCCGCCGGAAACCGGCGCGGCGGTGAAGACGTCCAAGTTGTCCGTGCCGCCGTCCCTGAGCGGCACGTGCGGCCAGTCGAACTCGGCGCCGGGCTTCTGCAGCCCACGGCCCGGCGGGGCGAACTCGCCCTCGAAGACCTTGGACCGCGTCCCGGTGACGCGGAACCGCGTCCGGCCCTTCTCGAGGAACGGCGGGCCGAGCGTGACGTGCTGGGTCCAGCCCACCGGGTGGTCCACGCCGCGCAGATTTTCCACGGTCTCATGGATCTGGAGAGTGCGGCTCTTCAGCCGGAGCCAGCGGGTGAACCGAAGCCCCGCCTCGGGCAGCTCAGCGCGGCAGGAGAGCCACTCGCCCTCGCGATCGACCGTGTAGGTTGCCGTGGCGGCCTCGCCATGGACGCCGAGGCCGCCGGCGGCCTCATCCTCGGACGGCGGGCCGAAGATGTCCAGGCAGACGTTGTGCCCCAGGATGCCGGCCAGCAAGCGGGCTTCCGGGCCGTCGCCATACTCTGGATGCTGGTCCGGCGACCAGGCCGAAGGCTCGATCGTGGGCCACGGCGGCTCCCATAACGGATTGATACCAATGGCTTTGTCCCGAAGCACGGCGATGTGCCCACCTTCGACGGTGACGACCAGCTCCAGGGCGTCCGATTCCAGTTCATAGGCCCGGCGGCCGCGGTGTTCGACTTCGTGCATGACGCCCGTAGTCTAGCACCCTCGACGGAGCTGTCACCTCCGGCCGTGCTCGCGCATCGGATAGTGTGTAGAACGATCGTGTCGTGGCGGCAGCGCCGCCGGTTCATTATCTGAAATAGCCATGCCGATTTACGAGTACCGCTGCAAGGACTGTGGCGCTACTTACGAGAAGTTGCGCCGGGCCCAGGACGCCGACCGGGATCTCCGCTGCCCCAAGTGCGCCTCGCGCAACGTCGAGCGGAGGGTCTCTGCTTTCGCCACCTCGGGGCCTGCCTGCGGTCCGTCCGGCGGCAACCGCTTCCGCTGAGGGTTCTGAGCGGGCGCCCGGTCGGGCGCCTCGACCCTCCGGCTACCTCACCTGAGACCCGGTAATCGCGCGCAGCGACTGTGCTTAAATTGTGGGGTAGCTGTCTATGAAGATCCGTCCAGGATCCCCTTACCCGCTCGGCGCCACCTGGGACGGGGTGGGAGTCAACTTCGCTATCTTTTCCGAGCACGCCACCAAGGTCGAATTATGCCTGTTCGACTCGGTGGAGGCGACCCGGGAAAGCGCCCGGATCCCGCTGCCGGAACAGACGGATATGGTCTGGCACGGCTACGTGCCGGACCTCGTTCCCGGCCAGTTGTACGGCTACCGGGTGCACGGGCCGTGGGACCCGGAAGCGGGGCATCGGTTCAATCCAAACAAGGTCGTCTTCGATCCCTACGCCAAAGCGGTCGGGCGGCCCTTGCGCTGGGCGGACGAACTCTACGGCCACACTTATGGGCACCCGGAAGCGGATCTCCGCATGGACGAGCGGGACAACGCCGCCTGGGCTCCGCTGGCGGCGGTGATCGATCCGGCCTTCACCTGGGGCGATGACCGGCGCCCGAGGACGCCGTGGCACAACACGGTCATCTACGAGGTTCACGTCAAAGGGTTCACGAAGCTCCACCCCGAGGTGCCCGAGCCCCTCCGGGGCACCTACGCGGGACTCTCCTCGGAGGCGGCCATCCGACACCTGAGAGAGCTCGGCGTGACCGCCGTGGAGCTGATGCCGGTCCACCACCACGCCTACGAGCGGCGCCTGGTGGAGAACAACTTGAGCAACTACTGGGGCTACAACACGCTGGCCTTCTTCGCTCCGGACACCCGGTACGCCGCCGCTGCCCGGCCGGGCGAAGCGATCCGCGAATTCAAGCGGATGGTGCGGGTGCTGCACGCCGCCGGGCTGGAGGTGATCCTCGACGTGGTTTACAACCATACCGCCGAGGGGAATCACCTGGGGCCGACGCTGTCGCTGCGCGGGATCGACAACGCCGCCTATTACCGGCTCTCGCCGGAGAATCGCCGCTACTACGTGGACTTCACCGGCTGCGGCAACACCCTGAACATGGTGCATCCGCGCGTGTTGCAGCTCATCATGGACTCGCTGCGCTACTGGGTGCTGGACATGCATGTGGACGGCTTCCGCTTCGACCTTGCCAGCACTTTGGCCCGCGAGTTGCACGAAGTGGACAAGCTCGGGGCTTTCTTCGACATCATCCACCAGGATCCGGTGCTCTCCCAGGTAAAACTCATCGCCGAGCCTTGGGACCTGGGCGAAGGCGGCTATCAGGTGGGAAACTTTCCGGTCGGCTGGACGGAGTGGAACGGCCGCTACCGTGACACGGTGCGGGCGTTCTGGAAAGGCGACGGCGGCATGATGTCGGAGACGGCGACGCGGCTGGCCGGCTCCTCGGACCTCTATGAGAACAGCGGGCGCCGGCCGTACGCGAGCATCAACTTCGTCACCTGCCACGACGGCTTCACGCTCCAGGATCTGGTCAGCTACAACGAGAAGCACAACGAGGCCAACCTCGAGGGCAACCGCGACGGCGAGAACAACAACCTGAGCTGGAACTGCGGCGTCGAAGGGCCGACGGACGACCCAGCGATCATCGCGCTGCGGGAGCGGCAGAAGCGGAACTTCATCGCCACGCTGATGCTTTCCCAGGGGGTGCCGATGATCTCCGGCGGCGACGAGCTGAGCCGCACGCAGCGGGGCAACAACAACGCCTATTGCCAGGACAACGAGATCAGTTGGTACGACTGGCAGCTTGACGAACGCCGGCGCGACTTCCTCGAGTTCGTCCGCTACATGGTGAAGCTCCGAAGAGACCACCCCGTGCTCAGGCGCCGGCGCTTCTTCCAAGGAAGGCCGATCCGCGGCTCGGGAGTGAAGGACATCGCCTGGTTCGAGCCCTCCGGCAAGGAGATGGATGACCGGGCGTGGCACAACCCGGCGGCGCGCTGCCTGGGCTTTCGCCTTGAAGGCTCGGCCATCGAAGAAATGGACGAAGACGGTAACCCGGTGGCCGACGACACGCTGTTCATCATGCTCAACGCCAACCCGGAAACCGTGATCTTCCATCTCCCTCCGCATGAGGGCGGCACGCGTTGGGAGCGGTTGCTGGACACCCACGACGACAACTGGGGACGCCGGTACCATCTGCGGGATAGCCGCTACCGGCTCCGCGGGCGCTCGGTGGCCGTGCTTCGGCTCGTAAGAGCGTTCCGCTCAGAGAGCAGCCTGCGCTCCAGCCGGTCGGGTGGAGTCCGGGGCGGCCGATGGTAGAATGGCCGGTTGCGGAGGAGACGCCGCATCTGGGCCGACGGCGCGAAAGAGAAAGTGGACACGCCAGTTCTCATCATCGGCGCGGGGCCGGCGGGTCTGAGTGCGGCGTACGAACTCGCCAATCATGGGGTCCGGTCCCTGGTGCTGGAAAGCACCGGAGCCGTGGGCGGCATCGCCCGCACCGTGAACCACCAGGGCTATCTGTTCGACGTCGGCGGCCACCGGTTCTTTACCCGCGTGGAGCTGATCGAGAAGATCTGGAAAGACGTTCTGGGCGACGATTTCCTCGAGTGCGACCGGCTTTCGCGCATCTACTATCGTGGCCGCTTTTTCCACTACCCGCTCCGCCCCCTCGACGCCTTGCTCGGCCTGGGGGTGCTGGAGTCGATCCGCTGTGCGACAAGTTACCTGCGGGCCGCAGCCAGTCCCATCCGCCCCGAGGATACGTTCGAAGCCTGGGTGTCGAACCGCTTCGGCCGCCGTTTGTATGAGATCTTCTTCAAGACCTATACCGAGAAGGTCTGGGGCATTCCGTGCGCGGACATTGCGGCCGAGTGGGCGGCGCAGCGGATCAAGGGTCTCTCGCTTCGCACCGCTCTATGGGAAGCTGTGCGCGGATCGAGGAACCACGAAACAGCCACCCAAATCAAGACCCTGATCCACCGCTTCCACTACCCGCGCCGCGGGCCGGGCATGATGTGGGAGCGGTTCCGCGAGATCGTCGAGGCCAAAGGCAACCGGGTGCTTCTGAACACCCCCGTCGAAAAGATTCACTGGCAACCCGGACGCGTCGTCTCGGTCGCCGCGGGGGGCAGGCTGTACCGGGCTGACCACTTCATCAGCAGCATGGCGATCCGCGACCTGATCCATGCCCTCGACCCCCAACCCGAGGAGTTGCGGGGCGTGGCCGCCGACTTCAACTACCGGGACTTCCTGACGGTAGCCGTGATCGTCCGCCACCGCGACGTCTTTCCCGATACCTGGATCTACATCCACGAGCCGGGAGTGCTGGTGGGGCGGATCCAGAACTTCAAGAACTGGAGCCCGGAGATGGTCCCGGATCCGGAAACCACCTGTCTCGGAATGGAATACTTCTGTTTCGAGGGGGACAGCCTATGGCGGCGTAACGATACCGAGCTTGTGGATCTCGCCTTCCGTGAACTCCTCCGGCTGAGGCTCGTCAAGCCGGACAGCTTCGTTGACGGTACGGTCTACCGGATGCCGAAAGCCTATCCCGTGTACGACCGCTATTACCGGCGTGGGCTGGCGGCGGTGCGGGGTTTCCTGAAACGCGTGCCCAACCTCCAACTGGTCGGGCGGAACGGGATGCACCACTACAACAACCAGGACCATTCCATGCTGACCGCGATCCTTGCGGCGCGGAACATCCTGGGGGCCGACTACGACCTGTGGCAGGTAAATGTAGACGAAGACTATCACGAAGAAGGGAACCGGGTGACCGACTCCGATCTCGATGAACTCGCCAGCACCCAGCCGCTGGTGCCTCGCCGGATCCAGTCCCGCCGCCGGTGACCGGCCCGGCAGAGGGAACGGCGGCCATACCTGAGCCGCCGGCCAGGCGGCGGCCGCCCCAAGAACCAGCTTCAAAGCAGGGTTTCCAGATGCGTCCGCGACACCTGGCCCCGGCTGGAGGGGCCCACGCGACGGCCCCTCATGCGACACCGGCCGGGCGCCGGCGGCATAAGGGAGAAACGGCCGGTTCCATCCGCCGGAACCTCAATTACCATAGGGCCATGCCATTGTCCGTGTTGGATGCCACCTGGCCGAGGGATTGGAGCCGCTGGAATCACCCGGCGCCTGCCGCGGGGGCCGCAGGTCCGGCGCTGAGCACACGGCGTCTCACCGGCCTGATCATCGGCCTCATCGTCCTGAGCCTCCCTTGTTCCGCCGCGCCTGCTCCCACCGGCTCCCGCATCACGATTGACGCCTCGCTGCGCTCGAAGCCGATTTCGCGCCATTTGTTCGGGAAGTTCACCGAACACCTGGGTACGAATGTCTACCAAGGGGCCTGGGCGCAGATCGTGGTCAACCCGGAGTTCGCTCCGGGGCGGCTGTGGCCGCGGCGCGACGCGCTGGAACGTGGCCTGAGAGAAGCGGCTGCGCTGTTCCGGCAGCCCAGTCTGCTCGACGACGCGCGCCGCGGCTTGACACCGTTCTGGAGCGCCACGGGCCAGGTGCGTGGCCGGTGGTTAGAGGCCGGCCGGCGTTACGTGCAGGAACTCAAGATTCTCGACGGCGGCGGAGGGATCGAGACGGGCATCTTCCCGCCGCTGCACCGCACGGCTGAGTATCAGCTCACGGTGAAGGCGCGGGCCGGCCGGCCCGTCGAACTGCGAGCGGAGATCCTGACGCTCGCTCGTGAGGTAATCGGCAAGGTCGCCTTGCCGGTGCCCACCACCTGGGCGGAAATCCGGCGAGACCTGGAAGTCTCGGCCTCAGGCCACCGGAAGGGCGACCCGTACCTGCTGCGGCTCACCTTCCCCGCCGGCGCGTCGGTGGAGCTGGACCGGGTGCTACTGTTCCCAGCAGACAACGTCGAGGGCTGGGACCCCGAGGTGGTGGCCTTCATGAGAAAGGCCCGGCTGCCGATGCTGCGCTTCCCCGGAGGCAACTTCGCGAGCGGCTACCACTGGGAAGACGGCGTCGGGCCGCTCGATTCGCGCCCGGTGCTGCCGAACCCCGCCTGGCCCAAAATCGAATGGAACCATGTCGGCGCCGACGAATGGCTGCGGCTGTGCGAGCTGGTCGGAGCGGAACCGCTGATCTGCATCAACGCGGGCAACGGCTCCGTTGAAGAGGCCCGGCGATGGGTGGAGTACGTCAATGGTCCGCCGGACAGTCCGATGGGCCGGCGCCGCGCGGCCAACGGGCATCCAGAGCCCTACGGGGTGCGCTACTGGGAGATCGGCAACGAGCTCTACGGCCGCTGGCAGATCGGTTACACCGACGGAAAAGGCTACGCCCTTCGTTACGCCGATTTCGTCCACGCGATGAGGACGGCCGATCCGAACCTGCTGTTCATCGCCAACGGGCTCGGCGGGCTGCGGCGTGCATCCGGCGGCAAAGGCTACCAGCGCCCGGAGTGGAACTACGCGCTGGTGGAGGCCAATGGGGCTGCCGTGAGGTCGATCTCCGTCCATCCTCTGGTGGGAGGCCGAACGGACCCGAAGTCGGATCCGGTGGAGATCTGGAAGGAACTGGTCGCGTTCGCCGACGGCTACGGAGATTACCTGGAGAAGCTGGTCGCGGAGCCGATGCGCGAGGCCGGCCTGAAGCCGAAGGTGGCCATCACCGAAATGCAGATCTTCACCCACCAGCCGTCCTTGCCGAACAACAAGAGCATCGCCGAACCGCTCTGGCTGGCGAGCATGCTCCACACCTGCTTCCGCAGCGGCGGGCTGGTCGAGCTGCTCACCCACTCGGCGCTGCTGAACCACGGCGGCGGGCTAAGCAAAAAGCGGGGCATCGTCTATGCCGACCCCGTGTGGTGGGCCACCCACTTGTACAGCACGCAGCCGGGGACCGTCCCGGTGGAGGTCCGAACCGAATCGCCCGTTTTCTCTAGCAAGGGCAGGTATTGCGCGCCGCGCGAGAATGTGCCGTACCTGGACGCCGCCGCGCTGCTCGACCCCGACGGCGAGACGTGCACCGTCTTTGTGATCAACCGGCATCCGGAAGCGGCCATGCAAACCACTTTGGAGCTGCGCAGCTTCGCGGCTACGGAAACGGTGGAAGCGGTTACTCTGAGCGCCGAATCGATCACCGAGCGGAACTCCTGGGAGAACCCGGACCGGATCCGCCCGGTCCCGTCGCGATTGACGCTGACCGGCGGCCGGCTGAACCATACCTTCCCACCCCTCTCGCTCACCCGGCTGACGTTCCGGCGGAAGTGACCGGGATGCGGCACGCGACCCTCAGGGGACGGCTTGCGGTGTTCGCCGCCTCCAGCTCGCCCCGCGAAGTTTCACCGGCCCCGAAGCGGCGGAGCGCCAGTAACTTCGTGCGGGGCAACGCCGCCCAAGGCAGACCGTAGCTGATGGGGCGCTATACGTAAAACCCATCGTATGGGGATCCAGCGAAGAGTGTGCGGCGGGAATGGGGTTGCAGTAGCGCTGCGGCTGTACGGCAACGGAGGGCCGCTATTGCAGCAGCTTGTGGCCGTTGGACCGGCCATTGGCGAGGCCGCGGGTCGAAAACACCGACGCCGCCTGGACGAGCTGGCGGATGTCACTGTCCTCCTCGACGGCCATCTCACGTGTGACCCAGTCGGAAAGCGGGATGTTCCGGAAGAAGAGCCGCTCCTGCAACACCAGCGACTTCTGCTTCAGAAACAGCGACTTGCTCTCCTTCATGTAGTGCCTCTCCTCGACGCGGAAGTCGGCCAGGAACTCATCGAGAGACTTGCGGCGGATCTCTTCTTCCACCGCCCGAACCTTCTCCTCCATGAGCTTTTTGCTCGCCTTCACCTGGGCCTTGACTTTCGCGAGATGCTCCCGCTCCTTGGCCACCGCCACCTCCATGCGCGCCTGCATGATGAAGAAGGCCAACAGGGCGGAGCCGCCGGCGGTGAAGACCGGCAGGAACATCCACAGTAGAGCATCCATAAACCAACCCTGGACGCTTATCGGACGGTGCGGGCGGGAACTTTAGAGCTAAGGGGAATCCCTCAGTCCAGCGCCCGGGGAATCCGGTAGTATTACCACGAAGGGGCGGGTCCGCCGTGTGATGCGCCCGAGCGCCTACTGCGGCCGCCCGAACCTCACGCGCCCTTCGCGGCTCTCTTCCTGGCGAATGCCAGGACGTCCCGCAGCCGCTTGCCGACGATCCGGTCCTCGCCCGGCTGTAGGGTGAAGGAAACGATCTGGAGCCGTTCCCGCCGGCGCGCGGACTTGCCGCCGGCGGCTTTCGAGGTCTTCTCCGCCTCTTCCCGCACCGCCGGCACGAGGCTGGGGTTGTCCGAGCTCAAGACCTCGATGCGCGGCTCGCCCTCGCGCAACTGTCTGACGCAGTCGGCCACGGTGAGGCCGAAGGTCTCTTCGTCCCAGTGCACGGTTAGGGTCGGGTAGCGGTTCGCGCCTTTAGGAATCTCGATCTCGGTCGTGACGCCGTCTACCGTCTCCACCATCCGGGCGATCCTGGCGACGCGGTTCCGCCATTCCTTGTAGAGCGCGTCGTAATCGGTCTTCAGCCAGACCTCGACCGCCGCCAGAAGGCCCATGATCTCTTCCTTGCCGACCTTCATGGCGCGGCACACGGCCCCCTCCCATGGGTTGCAGTTCGCCAGCGCCGCCTCGATGAGGTCCTTGCGTCCGAGCAGGAGTCCGGAGCACTGCGGGCCGCACAGTCCCTTGCCCCCGCTGAAGGTGTACAGGTCCACCCCCATCTTCGCGTAGCGGGACAGGTTCTCGATCGGTGGGATGCCGGCGGCATCGTCGAGAAGCAGCGGCACGCCCGCCTTCTTGGCGATGTCCAGGGCCTTCTCGAGCCTCTCGCCCAGCGCCGTGGTGTAGATCATCGCCGTCTTCGGGCCGATCGCGTTCCGGAGCTCCTCGTGCGTGTGGACGACCACGAGCCGCCCGCCGGCCAGCCGAATGGCGCTGTCGAAAGCGATCCGGCCGCCGAACATGATCACCTCGTCGGGCAGACCGGTGGTGTCGGGAAGCTGCCAGATCTTTTTCGGGTCGGTTCCCGCGATGCAGGCTGCCGTGGCCGCCGCCATCGCCCCGGCGGCGCCGGAAGTCACCAGGCCGGACTCGGCGCCGGTGAGCTCGGCCAGGCGTCTGCCGACGGCTCGCTGCAACTCAATAATGTCCACGAAATGCATGGCCGCCTTCTGCTTGGCTTCACGCACCTCAGGAAGCTCGAGGGAGCCGCTGAGGTAGGTCCACGTACCGCGGGCGTTGATCAGAGGCCGGACGCCGATGCGCCGGTAGATGTCGGCGGAATCGGCTTTGGCGACGGCAGCCCGGGCCTTTGCCGTGAGCGCATCCAGCGCGCAGGCGGCAAACAGCGGGATCGCCGTGACGGTACGGAAAAAGGCGCGGCGGCTGGCGAGGAAGCCGGATGGTTTCATCACATCCCCCCAAAATCGTGGTCTTGCGGAACCGGGCCGGCGCCGGCTGCGGCGGCCAGGCTCCACGTCAGGGAGTATACACCGGAAAAGGCCGCCGGGGGCCGTGGATCCGTGCGGCCGGCTCCTCTCTGAACCCGTGCTGGGCATACGAGCCGGCCAGCCGGCCAAGCCATGGAGACTGGGAACGAGCCGAAAGGCGGACGGGGCGCCCCCGTACTCTTACTCGGGCTGGGAACCGTCGATGATGCGGCCGCTCAGCACGCCGAGCAGAAGCCCGATGTCCAAGCGGGCGAGCGCCCGGAAAACGAATCCGAGCTTGATCCGCAGCCACGCCGCCCACCCGTAGTGCTTGGCGGTGTATGCCGAGATGCCGTTCGCATAATCTACAACCGCCTCGCCGGCCAGGGGCCGGTTTGCCGCGGGGAGCCGGATATGGGCCTTCACGGGGCGAAGCAGCAACAATTTCTTAGAGGCTTTGTAGGCTTGGGTGAAGAAGTCGAGTTCCGAGCCGAAGTCTCCGTAGCGCTCATCGAAGTAATTCATGCCCCGCACCGCTTGAGTGCGCACCAGGAAAGCACGGGGATCGAGGCACTCGAGTTCCTGCTCATCGGACGGTGGCTCGGCCCGCGGCAACTGTTCGTACCAGGGCTTGCGTTCCGCCCACGCCCGGATGAGCGCCGGCGGTCCCGGCAGTGCTCCGCCGCGGGAGAGTGGCGCACCGTCGCCGCCCACAAGCAGTGGCGCCACGGCGGCGATCGCGTGGTCGTCGCCCATCCGCCCGCTCAGCCGGACGATGCCGTCTGCCTCGATCTCGACTCCCGGCTGGAGCAGAAGCAGAAACTCTCCCTTGGCCGTGCGGACGCCGATGTTCCGGGCTTTGGTGAGACCGAAGTTCCGCGGCAGGCGCAGGACGGTGACCGTGGGGAACTCATCGTCAACCGTGGCCGAGCCGTCGCGGGAACCGCAATCGACCACCAGAACTTCGAACGAGTCGCGATCCTCGGCCGCTTCAAGGGCTACGATCGACGCTTTCAGGGCTTCCAGGCAGTTATGGGAGACCAGCAGGACAGTGGTTTTCGGCGAGGGGGCGAGCGATTCAGGCGCAGACGATTCAGTTTCCTCAGGCTCCATCGCTCTCGTAGGATAGCGCAGCGAGCCGCCGGCGGGCGAGGGCGCGAAGGGCCGGACGGCCCGAGCAGGCTAATCGGCGCCCCGGGGTCGGCCTCAGTCGGGGGCGGTGAGGATGCTGCGCCCCGGGTTGAAAACGATCCGCAGCGGGCGCTGGGGGAGAGTGAGGTGGAGCGCCACCGGCTCGTCCCCGGTGCGGAGCCAGCGCCGGCGCACCTTGCCGCCCGGCAGATGCAGGTCAACAGGTACGGTGACGCTGAAATAATCCGGCACCTCGGACTGGGCGACGGTGATCGACACCCGGACGCGCGGCGGCCGGCCGCGGACGCGCTGGGAGAACCGCAAGCGCGGGATGCCGACGTCATAGACCCACTGGTCGAAGAAGTCCTCGAGGGAAGCGTCGGGCTGATCTTTCGGAACGTACTCTGAGGCGTGCCGGCGGAACTCCTCGGTGGTCAGGAACGAGTAGCGATACTTCCGGCACAGGTCGCCGAGCATCTGCAGGAACCGTTCGTCTCCCATCCGGCGCCGGAGCATGTGGATGATCCACGAGCCCTTCTCGTAGAGGATGATCCGATAGGCGCGGGCGCGGGACGAGTTCAGGCGCGGACCCCAGATGATGGGGCCGGCGGAGTCCAGGGTGCGGCCTTCCTCGTCGCGGGCGACCAGGTCCTTGCGATAGAGTTCGAGCACCGCGCCCAAGGCTTCCGGTCCCCGTTTCTTTTCCAGCAGCATCAGGGCCGAGTAGTTCGCCAGGGCCTCCATGAGCCACATATTCCGGTAGGTGTTGGTGGCGATCAGGTTGCCCCACCACTGATGGGCGGTCTCATGGGCGTGGAGGATCTCGGAGTAGAACAGCTCGTTGTAAGGGCTGCGGGCGCCTTCGGGGCGCTCGTCCGGATCGAGGTAGGAGATCGTCGAGACATAGAGCAAGCCGGGGAAGCCCTGGCCGAAGCTGCCGGGGATCGGGGAGACCATGAGGGTGGACACCGGCGGCCGTCCGAAGTGCCGGCGGAAGAAGGAAAAAGCTTCCGCCACCTCGTTGGCAAGGGGCTCCAGCCGGGCGGTGGGATCGACCTTGGGGACTTCGCTCGGCACCGCGACCAGTTCCGGGATCCGCATTCCCTTGCCCGGACTGGAAAGCGACCGCCGGGGCATGAGGACCAGCTTCTGCTTCGGCGCCAGAGCGTCTTCGACTCGGCGATTGGCGTAGACCTCGACGGTAAAGTCCTCGCTCTCGGCCCGGACGTGTTCGTACCGGCCGACATTGAATCCCAACAAACGGACCGGCTGAGCCGTCTGGCGCCGCGTAATCCGGACGCCGTCCTCGACGCGGTCTTCGAGGATTTCGCCCGGAAAGACCAGATCGAGGGTTTCCGGATAGCGGAACGTAACGTCGAAGTAGGAGAAATCGTAGCGCAAATAGGGATACCACGAACCGCGCGCGCCCACGTAGTAGACACCGTCGCCTGCCTGGGCGACCACCCGGCCCTCATGGTGGAAACGGATCCGGTGCTCGCCCGGAGCCAGGGGCCGGGGAGTTACGACCAGGAACAAACCCGTGCCGCCGCCGAAGAGGTTGGCCCGGAGCGATTCGCGCTGCCAGACCTCGCAAGGCAGATCATCGACGGTGACCGCGGTCACTTTCTCCCGGGGTGAAATGTCGAAGAAAAAGACGCGCCGCGGGCGGTCGTCCACTTGCAGCACCGCCTCAGTGACGGCGGTGAGGTTCAGGTCGTCGTCGAGAGCGGCCTGAATGCGAAAATCGGTGAGGTGGAAGCCGTGGTCCAGGGGCGCCTGCCTTCGCTTCCGGAAAGAGCGCGCAGGGAAGCTCGTCCAGACATCGAAGAAGGCCCGCTCGGCGCGGAAGCGGACCTGGCCGGCTTGGATCTGCTCGTCTGAGGTTGGATCGTAAACGAGGTCGAAACTTCCGTGGCGCGCGCTTTGCAACGCGGCGTAGAAGAACCGCCGCTCTTCCGGGCTCTCCGAGAGGATGTCATAGACGAGGCGGGTGGCGAAGCTGCGGGTGAAGTTGTTCACCACCATGCCCCACTCATGGGCGAGCAGCACACCGCGCTCGGCGTCTTTGCGGACCCGGGGCTGTTTGTGGACGGCCGCCAGGAGCTCTTCGGCCGTCCGGTCGCTGAAGATCATCACCGCCGAGCGGAAATGCTCATTGAGGTTCGGCGAGTCGGTGAAGAGAGCCAGGGAGAGGCGTTCGGCCCGGGTGGGCGGCATCAATAAGACCTCGCCGTCGCCGCCCTCGACCTGGCCCGAGAAAACGGCTGAGTAACGCCGGCCGCCGACCGGCTTGCCGAAAATCAGCAGACCTTCGGTGAAATACAGATGAATGTCTTCTTTGTAGAGCGCCAAATCACGGACGCGGTAACATTCCTCGGCGTCCAGGCCGGCGGTCCGCAGTTCCAAAGCGAGGTCGGAAGCTTCCCCTCCGGCCGCCGCCGCCGGCAACAGAATTGCGGCCAGCGCTAGAAGAGCGCCCCTCACACCTTCAGGATAGCGCGGCTGGGCAGGCCCCTCCATGGTCCCGGAGAGCGGTTTCCACCCCCGTGCCGGCCGGGCTGCAGCCAAGACCGGCGCGCCTCGTCTTTGGGAAGACGACGACTCGCTGCTCGAAGCCGGTGGTACGCTGGTGGCCATGTGGGATCGAAAGACTTGCCTGGTGCGGGCGTCCTTGCCGGCGGCGATTCTGGTGGCATGGGCGCTGGCCACGGCCGCAAAGGGTCCGGTGGAAGAGGGATACCGCTGGTACAAGGGTAACCTTCACACCCACACGACGCACAGTGACGGTGACAGCTCGCCGGACGCCGTCGCCCGGTGGTACAAAGAGCACGGCTATCAGTTCTTGTTCCTCAGCGACCACAATTACTTCACCGACCCCGGGGGGCTGAACCAGGTCTTCGGCGCCAAAGAGCGGTTCCTGCTCATCGGCGCCGAGGAGGTGACGGCGCATTCCCAGAAGAAGCCGGTCCATGTAAACGCCTACGGGATCTCGCAGTTGGTGCCGCCCCAGTTCGGGCCATCGGTCAGGGAGACGATCCAGCGGAACGTGGACGCGGTGCGGGCGGCGGGCGGCATCCCCTCGCTCAACCACCCGAACTTCGGCTGGGCGGTCACGCCGGAGGACGTGGCGGCGGTTCGCAACCTGCGGCTGATCGAGGTCTACAACGGCCATCCCACGGTGCACAACGAAGGGGGCGGCGGCAAGCCCAGCGCGGAGAGCATTTGGGACGCCGCGCTGACGGCTGGCCGCGAGCTCTTCGCCGTGGCCGTTGACGACGCCCATTACTTCAAGAGATTCGGCCCGGGCTACTCGAACCCCGGCCGCGGGTGGGTGGTGGTGAAAGCGCGCGAGTTGACCGCCCGCGCGATCCTCGAAGGGCTGAAGAGGGGCGAGTTCTACGCCTCGACCGGGGTGGAACTGGCGGCCGTGGAGCGGACGGAGAACCGCCTGCGGGTGAAGATCCAGCGCGACAGGAACTTCGCCTACACCACGCGGTACTTCGGGGCCGGCGGGAAGCTGCTGGCCGAGAGCTACGAGCTGGAATCCGGGTACACACTGAAGCCCGGCGACCGTTATGTTCGCGCGACGATCACCGATTCGATGGGCCGGCGGGCCTGGACCCAACCGGTTTTCCGGCGCTAGCCGCCGGGGAGTGGTCGGCAAACGGCGGGTCCGATCGAGCGTCCTGATCGAGGGCGGCACAAGCAACCATGTTCTCGCTCGCTGTGATTCGAGAAGCGATGCGGCGCCATGAAGCGCGGCTCCTGGCCGATAAGCCGAAGCCGGGTAACTCGGCGGCGGTGGCCCTGGTGCTCGCCGGACCGCCGGATGCCCTGCATTTGTGTTTCATCCGGCGCGCCCAGCGAGAAGGCGACCACTGGTCCGGCCAAATGGCGTTTCCAGGCGGACGCGCGGAACCCGGCGACGCGACTCCCCGGGACGTGGCGGAACGGGAAACCCGGGAAGAGGTGGGCCTCGACCTCCGCGAAGCGGAGTTCCTCGGGGCGCTGTCGGAGATCTGGATCCGCCACAGCGGGCGCGTGACGCGGGACGTGCTCTCGCCGTTCGTCTATTACGCCGGCGGGGAGCTGCCGGAGTTCCGGCTGAGCGAAGAGGTCGCTGAGGCTTATTGGGTGCCGCTCGAGCACCTGTGGGATCCGCGCAATTGGACGACGATCGGTTACGAGCGCCTGGGCCGGCCCGTGGAGCTGCCGGGCATCCGGTACGGGCAGGGGATCATCTGGGGCCTTACGTATATGATGCTGCGCGCGCTGGGCGAGATCCTCGAGGCGCCGCTGCCCGGCGAGTAATGCCGGGAGGTCAATTCCGGCGGTCCGGCTGCAGGTCGTCGATGAAACGGCGCCCGCTGGCCGAGCCGTGGCAGATGGCGCAGGATTCGGCTCCCCCGGCGCCAAGCTCGGAAACCAGCGAGTAATGCAGTCCCTTGTCGGTCCACGAGATCACGCGCAAGCCGTTCTCGTCAATGAAGTGGAAGATCAGGCGGCCGGAACGGTAAAGCTCGCCGCCGGAAGGAGCGGCCTCCGGGTTCGAACTCATCAGCAACGAGATGGGTTGGCCGTCCATCTCGTAGGCCAGGTAGGCAGCGACTCCGCCGCCGTACGCCAGGCGCCGGGCGCCGACGAGCCGGTAGGGCTTGTGCTGGCCGGGTCCGACAGGGTAGTCCGGCAGATCCACGTGAAACGGAAGGTAAGACCGCAGCCAGCCGGAAACGACTTCGGGATCCCTTGAGGTGACCTCCAAAGGCAGCCGGCCGGCTTCGTAATCCAAGTGGTACTGCGCCGCCACCGCGGCGAAGCTCCGGATGGTGGACCGCTGGATCCGCCAGAGAAGCAGCCCGCCTGCAGCCGCCAGGACGAGGGCGGCTGCGGCTGCCCGGAACCAGGCGAGCCGGCGCCGGCGGAGGCCGTGGCGCTCGATCAGCGCTGCCGCCTTGCGCAGCGAGCCGGCGGGGATCTCGTAGAGCGGCCGGGCCCCCCGCACGGTATCCACCACCGTGCGCGTGTTGTGGTACTCAATCCGGCAGCGCTCGCACTCCATCAGGTGGTTCTCGAACTCCAGAATCTCCTCCGGCGAGAGCTCGCCGTCGATGTAGAGGTGGATCATCAAGCGGGCCTGGTCGCAACCGATCACCGTTTCACCTCCTTACCTGCCGGGGCGAAACGGGTTAGCGCCTGGCGAAGCAGCGTTCGGGCGCGGGCCAGACGGCTCATTACCGTTCCGACCGGGCATTGCAGCACGCGGGCGATCTCAGCGTAGGAAAGGCCCTCGATCTCCCGCAGAACGACGACCTCGCGGTAGACCACAGGGAGTGAGTCGATGGCGCAAGCAATCTCCGAGCGGAGCAGTTTGCGCGCCAAGAGAGTTTCAGGCGTTTCCTGGCGGTCTCGAAGTCCGGGAATCGCTTCGATCGTATCCGCCGCTACCTCGCGGTTTCGGCGTCGAAGCTCGTTCTGCCAGATGTGGCGCATGATGGTGAAGGCCCAGGGGCGAACCTCCGCCACCGTCGGCGACCGAGGCCGGCGGACGGCGCCGAGGGCCCGTTTGATCGTCTCCTGGACGAGGTCGTCGGCGCGGGCCGGATCCCGGCAGAGAGTGCGGGCGTAACGGTACAGAGAACCGTGGCACGCCAGCAGCGATTGTCCGAATGGGCTCAGTCCCCCACCCCTCCATTCGTATCAACAACAGCGTCCGGGAAATATTCCCGGAATAAAGCCCCGGCTGCGGTGTTGTCTACATGAGCGGCGCACGGGGTCCACCCGCAGGCGCCGCCACACCGAGGAGGATTATTAGATGTTTCGCTCAGTCCGAAAGTCTCGAAACGCAGCCCTGGCAGCGCTGCTGGGCTTGACCGCCGGGGCGCTGCTGATCTACGCGCAAGCGCGGCGGCCTTCAAGCTACCTCCGGGTGGCGATCGAGGAAGACTTCAGCTCCATCTTGAACCGGATGCGGGCGGCCAAGCCGGAAGTAATGAAGCGGCAGATGGCGCTGCTCGAGGAGCGCTACGACCTGTCGAACCGGCCCGCGCAAGGCGTCACGATGTCGCGTGGCAAACCGATTCAGGCCGGCGTCCGGGTGAAGCTGCCCTCTGGAGTCACCTGGGAGCAGCTTGCCTCCATGGCGCCGCAGCGGATCAAGGAGAAGGATCTGTGGCCCGCGGGTTTCTACCCGCTGCCGCACCCGAACCACGCCGAGGGCGGCATGGTCTTTCCGCAGTTCCACATCGACGAGGTAAGACGGCAGACGGGCCGGGACCTGACCCGTTTCGATCTGGACTACGATCTGCCGGACCACTTCCTGCCGGAGTTCCCGCCGCCCATCTACTTGACGACGCGGTCAGACCTGGGCGACGTCTCCCAAGGCGAGCTGGTGACCATCAAGAACTATTACCGCCTCTTCAATGGAATCCTGAACCCGAAGCAGTTGGAAGGCCTGCGGCTGCTGGTGACTCCGTTCCCCCAACAGCAGTTCAACATGACCGAAGACCGGCGTTCGGAAGAACCGCACCGCGGCGTCACCTGCTTCGACTGTCACGTGAACGGGCACACCAACGGGGCGACCCACCTGGTCGGCGACATGCGGCCGCAGGAGTACCGGCACCGGATCGACACGCCGTCGCTGCGGGGGGTCAACATCCAGCGCTTGTTCGGTTCCCAGCGTGCCCTGAAAACGGTGGAAGACTTCACCCAGTTCGAGCAGCGCGCCGCCTATTTCGACGGCGACCCGGTGATCGCCACCAAGAAGGGCGTCAACATCCTGGAGCGGGCGAGCCAGGTGCACTTCATGGCTGAATTTCAAGAGCTCCTCGACTTCCCGCCGGCGCCCAAGCTGGGTATCGACGGCAAGCTCGACCCGGCCAAGGCCACCCGGGAGGAGCTCCAGGGCCAGGAGATCTTCTTCGGCAAGGCCAAATGCGGGATGTGCCATCCGGCCCCGTACTACACCGACAACCTGATGCACAACCTGCGTACCGAGCGCTTCTACAGGCCGAAGATGATCAACGGCCGCATGGCCGCGGGCGACGGTCCGATCAAGACCTTCCCGCTGCGGGGGATGAAGGACTCGCCGCCGTACCTGCACGACGGCCGGCTGCTGACCATCGAGGACACGGTGGAGTTCTTCAATCTGGTCACTGGTGTGAAGCTGACGGCCGGCGAGAAGAAGGCCCTGGTTGCCTTTTTGCGGGCGCTGTAGCTGCAGCCCGCCGCCGAGGGGGCGCTGGGAGCGGGAATTCCCGGCGCTTCCGCCCTGCGATACAATAATGGCTGGCGGGCCGTGGCGCAGCCTGGTTAGCGCGCTTGCTTGGGGTGCAAGAGGTCGCCGGTTCAAATCCGGCCGGCCCGACCAGCCTTCCTTTCACCGCCAAGACCGGAATCACCCACCGACAGCGTTATCCTCTGCTCTCGTCCCGCCGCGGGCGGGCATCCGGGCCGCTGACTCCCTGCCGCTCCCGGGCCGGCCTGCCTCGGTCGAAACCAGAAACCCAGAAGTCACTGAACCGGTTGGGCATCGGCTGCATGGCGGCGTCGCCGTTCAGGCCACAACAGGCGCGTTCCGGGCCGGGAACTCCCCGTTTCACCGCAAAGTGGATGCAAAATCCGGATCCTTTTGTATGATTGGTTATGGCACGCCGCTGCTGGGCACGGTAGCCAAGACAGCCAGAAGACGAGCGAGACGCGGAGATGGGCATCAACATCGGGCTCGACATCGGGGCGGTGAGTCTCAAGCTGGCTGCGGTCGGGGGGCCGGGGGACTGGGATCTGCTCGAGAAGCTCTGCAGCGCGCAGCCGGCGTTCCATCTGCGGGAGTGGGGAGACGGCGGCGAGAAGCTGCCGCTGGCGCTGTCGGACTACCGCCGCATCGCCGGCTCGCCCATCCAGGCCACCTACGACTTGCTGGTCGAGTTCTACGAGAGGGTCCCTGAGGAGCGGGTCGAGGGCATCCGCGTCACCGGCTCCGGGAGCCGGACCATCGCCCGCCTGCTGGGCATCTATTTCGAGAACGAGTTCAAGGCGATCGCCCAGATGATCGCCGCGTTCCATCCCGAGGTCCGGACGGTCTTCGAGATCGGCGGCGAGAGCTCCAAGTGCATTCTGCTGGAACCGGACCCGGCCACCGGGCGGCTGACGATCGCCGACTACGACCGCTCGGGCGAGTGCGCCGCCGGTACCGGCTCGTTCCTCGACCAGCAAGCGCTGCGCCTCGGCTACTCGGTGGAGGAGATCGGCGCGGTGGCGCTGGGGGCGAAGACGGCGGCGCGTATCGCCGGGCGCTGCTCAGTCTTTGCCAAGAGCGATATGATCCACGCCCAGCAGAAGGGCTACACGCCGGCCGAGATCCTGCGCGGGCTGTGCGATGCGGTGGCGCGGAACTTCAAATCGAGCATCGTGAAGGGCCGGACAGTGAAACCGCCGGTGGCTTTCGTCGGGGCCGTCTCCCAGAACCAGGCGGTAGTGCGCGCCGTGCGGGAGGCCTTCGGGCTGCAGCCCGCCGACCTGTTCGTCCCCGAGGCCTACGCCTGGTGCGGGGCGATCGGCGCGGCGATGCTCGAGGCGCGGGAGACCAAGAAGCGCAGCTTCAAGGACATCCACCAGCTCCGCCAGCATGAGTCAGTGAAGCGCCAGCAGGTGGCGAGCACCCCACTCTCAATGGACAACGTCGTCCTGCTGCGCGAGCACACCAGGCCCTATGAGCCGCCGCCGGGCGACGGGCCGATCCCCGCGTACTTAGGAATCGACATCGGCTCGGTCTCGACCAACCTGGTGGCGATGGACGAGCAGTGCCGAGTGATCCACTCGATCTACCTGCGCACGGCGGGGCGGCCGATCGAGGCCGTGCAGACGGGGCTCACGGAGCTGAAGGAAAAGTGGGGCCGGCGGCTCGAGATCCGGGGCGTGGGTACCACCGGGTCGGGCCGCGAGCTGATCGCCGAGTTCGTCGGAGCCGATGCCGTCCACGACGAGATCACCGCCCACAAGACCGGCGCCGTGCACGTGAGCAACACCCTGGGCGACCGGATGGTGGACACCATCTTCGAGATCGGCGGGCAGGATTCGAAGTTCATCTCCATCGAGAACGGCGTGGTGGTGGACTTCGCGATGAACGAGGCCTGCGCCGCCGGTACCGGAAGCTTCCTCGAGGAGCAGGCCGAGAAGCTGGGAATCTCGATCAAGGGCGAGTTCGCGCGGCTGGCGCTGGCGGCGCGCTCGCCGTCGAGGCTCGGCGAGCGCTGCACGGTCTTCATGGAACGGGACCTGACCGGCCTCCTGCACAAGGGCGAGACGATCCCGGATCTGGTGGCCGGGCTGGCCTACTCGATCGCCTTGAACTACCTGAACCGGGTGGTGCGCGGGCGCCGGATCGGCGAGGTGATCTACTTCCAGGGCGGCACGGCCTACAACGACGCCGTGGCTGCGGCCTTCGCCAAGCTGACCGGTAAGACGATCACCGTGCCGCCGCACAACGGGGTGATGGGAGCGATCGGGATGGCGCTGATCGCGCGGCAATGGCGCCACGCCACCGGGGGCGCGACGCGCTTTCGCGGCTACGACCTGCACAAGCTGGAACTCAAGACCCGGGACTTCGTCTGCAAGGCCTGCTCGAACCACTGCGACATCAAGGAGTTCATCATCGAGGGCCAGAAGAGCTTCTGGGGCGACAAGTGTTCGGACCGTTACCGCAAGGCGTCGAAGACGGGCCGGCAACCGGTAATCGAGGACCTGATCGCCTACCGGGACAAGGTGATCGAGGAGATCACCGGCGAGCCGCTGCACCCGCGGAAGGTGAAGCTGGAGCCGGGCGTACTCAACGTCGGGCTGCCCCGGACGATGGCTACCTACGACCGGCTGCCCTTCTGGCGGCGGTACTTCGCCGGGATCGGCGTAAACCTGGTCCTTTCCCCACAGACCGATGCCCGGATCGCCGCCCGGGGCGTGGAGCTGGCCCTGGCGCAGCCCTGCTACCCGGTGCAGGTGGCGCACGGGCATCTGGAGTGGCTGATCGATCTGGGGGTGGACTACCTGTTCGTCCCCAACATGCTCGACACCGAGACCCACGAGGAGTCCGACTGCATCTCCCACTACTGTCCGTGGAACCAGACGCTGCCTTACGTGCTGCAGTCGGCGCCGGGCATCGCCGAGCACCGGCGGAAGTTTCTGGCGCCCAGTTTGCACTTCCAGCTCGGCCGCGAGCAAATCAAACGGGAGATGGCCAAGGTGGCGGCGCGGCTCGGCGTGAAGCGGGCGGTGAGCGACCGGGCGGTGGATGCGGCCTACGCGGCGCAGCGGGAGTTCCAGGAGCGGCTGCTCGAAGCGGGGCGCCGGGCGCTGGCGGTCCTGGAAGAAACCGGTGAGCCGGGCCTCATCCTGCTGGGGCGGACCTACAACATCTATGACCGCGGCATCAACTGCGACATCCCGCGGAAGCTGCGGCGCCAGTACGGGGCCAACGTCATCCCGCTGGACTTCCTGGTAAGCGGCGCCGAGCTGGTGGAAGACCTCCACCCGAACATGTACTGGACCTCCGGGCGAAAGATTCTCGAGGCGGCCCGGCTGGCGGCGGCGCGCCCGCATCTGCACCTGATCTACATCACCAACTTCAAGTGCGGGCCGGACTCATACATCAAGTACTTCGCGCGCAAGACCGCGGGCGCTCCGCTGCTGGTGCTGCAGTTCGACGGCCACGGCAACGACGCCGGCTACATGACGCGCTGCGAGGCCTACCTCGACAGCAAGGGGATCCTGAGATGCTACGACTCCGGAACGGAACTCGTCCAGCCGAAGACGCTGGCGGCCGGAACCCGCTAGCCGGCAAGAAGGTGCTGATTCCGCCCATGGCGGCGGGCAGCGCCGAGCTGTTCGCCGCCGGCTTCCGCGCCCTGGGGGTGGACGCCGCGCCGACGCCGCCCTCGGATGCCCGAACACGGGAGTTGGGCGAGCAGTACACCTGCGGCGACGAGTGCTATCCGGCGAAGGTGACGATCGGCGACTTCATGAAGTATCTGGAGTCGGCCGAGGCCGACCCCGAGCGCACGGTCTTCTTCATGCCCACCTCGGACGGGCCCTGCCGGTTCGGCCAGTACTCGCCGTACCTGCGCCAGATCCTGGACGAGAACGGCTTCCGGGCGGTGCAGATCCTATCGCCCACCTCCGGGAACGGCTACGAGGGCCTGGGCGAGCTGGCCCGGCCGTTCTTCCGGACCCAGTGGCGGGCGCTGGTGGCGGCCGACATCCTCCAGAAGATCCAGCTCATCTACCGGCCCTACGAACTCGAAGGGGGCGCCACGGATCGGGCCTATGAAGCGTCGCTCCAGGATCTGAGCGAGACGATCGCCTCCAGCCCGCTGGATCCGCCGAAGCAGCTCGAAGCCATGCGGGCGGCCATGGAGCGGGCGCGGGACCGTTTCCGGGCGGTGCCGGCGCACCGGGACCGCTCCAAGCCCCTGATCGGCGTGGTGGGCGAGATCTTCTGCCGGCTGAATACCTTTTCCAACGACGACCTGATCCGGCGGCTCGAGGAGTACGGCGCCGAGTGCTGGGTCTCGAACATCACCGAGTGGGTCTGGTATACCAACTCCGAGCAGTTCCGGAAGCTGCGGCTCATGGGCAAGCAGTATTCGATGGATGCCTTCAAAGCCTGGATCAAGAACCGGATCCAGCACCGGGACGAGGAGACGTTGATGGAGCCGTTTCGGGAGCACTTCATCGGTTATGAAGAGCCGCCGATGAAGGAGGTCCTGAAGGCCGCCGAGCCGTACCTGCCGCCGGAAGGGGTGCTCGGCGAGATGGTGCTGAACGCCGGCAAGACCGTCTGCCTCGCAGCGATGGGCGTGGATGGGATCGTGGACATCAGCCCGTTCACCTGCATGAACGGGATCGTGAGCGAAGCCGTCTATCCGCGGCTGAGCCGCGACCTGGACGGGCTGCCGATCCGGACGTTCTACTTCGACGGGACTGAAAGCGACCTGGACCGCGACCTCGGCGTCTATATCGAGCTGGCCCGCGCCTACCAGGCCCGCAAGAAGACCCGGCGGCGGTACCCGCCGTATCCGCCGGGCTGAGTCTGGGCGCCACACGGGCCGGTCATTGTTATTAGGAAGCGGTTTCGGCCGCCGACCCGGCTCTCCAATGCGCGCCTGCTCGGCCCGTCTTCGAAGCGGCAGCAGATCCGAGCCGGTTGTGAGGGCCCGCTTAAGAGGCGATGAACTCGCGCAGTTCGGCGCAGAGCCGCTCGAGCGCCTCCTCGAGTTCCCCCAGGGCCTCGGCGCTGCCGGTCAAGTCGCGTCCGCGGCCCATGTATTCGAGGCGCAGCGCAGCCTTGTGGGCCGCCTTCTCGCCGAAGTTGCTCACCGCCCCCTTGAGCGAATGCGCCGCGTGCTGCACCGCCTTCGGGTCGCCGGCTGCGACCGCCGCGCGCACCGCTTCGAGCGACGCCGGGCACTCTTCCAGAAACAGCCCGGCGATCTCCTTGAGCAGCTCCCGGTCTCCATCGACGCGGGCCAGCGCAGCCTGTAAGTCCAACTCAGACACGAGTTCCGGCCTCACGGTCCACTCCCTGAGGGACGCGATCCGCCGTCGCGGCCCATCAGGCGGCCCCGTGCGCAGGTCACCGTCCCCTTACTTGGATCGGCACGCCGCCAAGAAATCTTGAGGGCCCCACCGCGCCGCCGCTTCAAGTGTAGAGGAATTCGGCGGTGACCGTACAGTCGCACAGCGGGACCAGCCGCACCCAATGGGCGCTAAAGCCCGGCGGGAAGACGTGGTAGGCGTAGCCGCCCACACGAATCCGCGTGTACTCGTCCCACTCGCCGTTGCCCAGGAAATCGACCTGGATCGAGAACTCCGCCGGGCTGAGGGTGTGGACCTTCAGGTGAAGGACTTTCTTGTCGAAGCCGGTCATCAGGAACGGGTCCGAAGCCTGGTCCTTGACGGCGGCCGTCCGGCGCCACGGCCCGCCCCAGCCCTGCGGCTTGCCCCAGCTCCACAGGTCGTCGGTCTTGCCGAACCAGATGCCGGACTGGGGCTGGCCGGCCACGATGTTGTTGTCCCCGTTGGGCGACGTCGTGTTGCCACCGAGGGCGAGCAGGCCGCGGAAGGAGCAGTAGTCCGGAATGATCCGCAGGTGGTTGCAGATGGGCTTCACCCCGCGAACGACGTTCTCGAAGACCATCGGTTGCAGCTCGTAGAACTGGCCAACGATGTCCATCAGGAAGTGCTCGGTCTCGACCTCGCGGATGCGCATCCACTCGGTCTGCCAGGCGTGATCGAAAGCGTGGCTGCCCTTGGGGAGCCGGTAGCGCTGCCAGCGGCCGTCCACCAGGGCCCAGAACAGGACGGAGGACTCGTCCCAGCCGGTGCAGAAGACGACGTTCTGCATGTTCTCGCGGCCGGCGCAGTCCATGTGAGGCTTGCGCATCAGCGTCCGCCACCTCCGGCCGTCCCACTCGAAGAGCCCGCCGGAGGCGTCGCCGTACTTGTAGAAACTATTGTTGGCGACGACGACGCGGCCCTGGCCGGTGAAGCCGCCTTTGAAGTGGGGGCGGCCGGCGATGCGGAGATCGCGGACCAGGTCGGCCAGCAGCCGGGGCTCGAGCGTCTCGACGTCGAGTTCGAACAGCAGCCCCTCCATGGTGAGCATGTAGACGCGGTTGGCCGGGTCCGTCAGGTGGCGCATGGTCGCGGTGAGCCGGTGGTTCTTGAAGGCCGCGATGTAGCGGAAGTTGCCGCGCATGTCGATGGCGTAGGGGCCGATGAAGGCGGTGTTCGACTCCCGGTGGACCATGCGATTGGCGTAGGTGCCGTTGTGGACGTGGACCCGCTCGCCTTCGAGGCGCTCGTCGATGCGGTAGAGTCCGAGCCCCGTTCCGGTGGCCTCCATGTGGGAGTTATAGGTGACCGCCCAGAGCGCATCGGCCCAGGGCAGCAGCGCCCCGACGCCGCATTCCGAGCGAGCCGGGCCGGTGTCGGCTTTCAGGCCGACGTTGGGCAGCCCGGGCGTGCGGGTCTGGCCCCGGAGCGCGCTCGGGGCGGGGCCGGCCGCTGCGGCCAGGCCGGCGCAGGATCGGAACCACTCTCGACGCGTTCTTTTCATGCCAACCACTCCTCGAAAACTCCAGCGGACGGCGGGCTCGCAGCCGCCCGCTTGGAAGAGTCAGCCGCTATTGTTCCACCGCACCGCGGCGGGCGCAACGAAAGGGGCGGCGCAAGATTCGTGCCCCCTTCGATACGGCCTTGCGACGGTCAGGCGCCGCGCTGCCAGCCGGCCCATGGCTTTCCTTGACTGTAATCAAAGGGCGGTGGTAGCATCCCGTTGGACGAGGTGCCGAGGCTCCTCTATGGGAGGACATCGCCGAGAGCCCGCAGGGGTTGGGACTGCACGCTTCGGCCCATTCGAAGTCAACCTGGAAGCCGAAGTGCTCCACAAGAATGGGGTGAGGGTGCGGCTTCCCCATCAGTCTTTTCAGATCCTGGCGCGGCTGCTGGAGCGGCCGGGAGAAACCGTCACACGCAGAGACCTGCGGGAGGAACTTTGGCCCGACGAGTCCTACGGTGACTTCGACCGGTGCCTGAACACGGCAGTCAACAGGCTCCGCCACGCCCTTGGGGACTCGGCCGAGAAGCCGCGCTACATCCTGACAGTCCCTCGGGAGGGATACCGGTTCTTGGCCGCGGTCGAGTGGGATCAGGGGTCCCCTGCGGCAGAGTCCGTCGGGGGAACCGGCACGGAGCGGGCTTCCGGGCGGTGGCGGTTCTTGGCTGTCACCGCTTTGGCGGTGATCGCCGGCGTTCTCGTGGGAGCCTGGGTATGGCGCCATTGGACGGCCGCCCCGCAAGGCAGCCTCGGCGCTCACCCGTTGATTGCCAAGCCCGGCGCCAAAACGACTCCCTCGTTTTCTCCGGACGGCAGGAAGATCGTGTTTTCGTGGCGGCGTCCGGGCACCGACAACTATGACGTTTATTCCATCGACATTCGCAGCCAGGATCTGAAATGCCTGACGACGAGCCCGGGGCAGGATCTCGCGCCCGTCTATTCTCCCGACGGGCGCCGGATCGCCTTCTACCGCAACACCGGCGTCAGCTCCGCGGTCTACATGATTCCGTCCCCCGGGGAGCCTCCGATCCGGTTGCTGGGACTCAGTGTGGGCCCGCCCGGTCCCGGCTCGCCCTCCGCGGGAGGCGTGTGGACGCCAGGCCGGCTCGCGTGGGATCCCTCCGGGGAATTCATCGCCGCGGTGGACAAGGAGTCCCCCGACCACCCCTTCGCCATATTCCTGGTGGAAGCCGCGCAGCGGGGGCTGCCCGAGCCGCTAACGAAACCGCCGCCGGACTTCGTCGGCGATGGAGATCCGGCCATCTCGCCCGACGGCCGCTACTTGGCGTTCGTCCGGCGGAAGACCGAACAGGTGGGCGACATCTACGTCGCCGGCCTCGGCGGCGGATCCCTAAGGCGGCTCACCAAGGACGGCCGCAACCTCTCCGGGCTCACCTGGAGCGCCGACGGGCGCCACATCATCTATTCGGCCGAGCGGGCGGGGCACCGGCGGCTGTTCCGGGTATCCTTGGCCGGCGGCCCGCCCCAATTGCTGCTGCTTGCGGGTAGAGAGGCGACGTTGCCGGCGGTGGCCCCGCGCGGAGACCGGCTCGCCTACGTGAGGCCCGCGTGGGGGACGAGCATTTGCCGGGTGCGGCTCCGTGGGGCGCCGGGAAGACGAAGCGCGGCGGAGACGCTCCCGCTGGAGACCGGCGCCAGCACCATGAATCCTCAGGTCTCCCCCGACGGGTCCGTTCTCTTGTTCTCCGCCGGAGACTTGGAGAAGAAGGAGATCTGGACCTATGATCTGCGCACTTCCCGGACGGTGCGTCTCACCAGCCTGGGCAGCAATTCCGCCAGCCCGCGCTGGTCCCCGGACGGCAAGCGGATCGCCTTCGACTCCCCCTATGGGGGCGGTTTGGACATCTTCGTCGCCAGCGCCGAGGGCGGCGAAGCCGTGCGGCTCACCACGCATCCGGCCGAAGACATCCTGCCTTCCTGGTCGGTGGACGGCAAGTGGATCTATTTCACGTCGGACCGCAGCGGGACCATGCAAGTCTGGAAGATCCCTGCCGAGGGAGGGGAGGCTGTCCAGATCACACGCCGCGGCGCTTTCGTAGCCGTTCCGGCTCCGGACGGGCAGTTCGTCTATTTCGTGCGGCGCACGCCGCCCGGGATCTGGAAGGTTCCGGTGGACGGCGGCGAGGAGACCCTAGCCTTTGGAGGCGTCTCCTGGGGACAGGCCCGGAACTGGGTGCCGGTCCGGGAGGGGATCTACTTCCTCGCCCAGGACCCGGCGGCAGATGCTCCCGGCTCCCTCTCGGTGAACTTCTTCCGCTTTTCGACGCAGCGGGTCGAGCGCCTCGTCACGCTGGAGGCGACCTCGGCAGTGGGGGCCGGCTGCTCGATCTCCCCCGACGGGGAGTGGTTCTACTTCGTCCGGCGCGAGAGCGACCACACGGATATCATGCTCGTGGAGGGCTTCCGCTGCCCTCCCGCCGGCGAATCGCTCATTTCGGTTCTACCGTGACGACGGCCCGCCGGTAGGAATGAAGCGGCGGGGAGCCGTCGTCGATCACTTCGCAGACGACGTGGATCTGGCAGGGTCGTCTTGCGCCGGGGGCCGTGAACCGCGCCTCCGGGCCGCGGGCCTCCAACGAGACTTCCCCCCGGCAAGTGCCGGCCTCGCGGTAGACGAACCAGTGATAGTTGAGCCGGTCGCCGTCGGGGTCGCGGCTGCCGGCGGCGCTCAGCTTCACGGGGTCTCCGGCGCGGGCCGGGATCCGCAGAATTCGTTTGCCGCCGTCGCCGTTCAATACCACCATCGGGTTGTGGTTGGCTGCGGCGTAGCTTTCGGCCACGCACCAGTCCAGGCGGGCGGCGAAATCGTTCTGATAGGCTTCGCGCCACCTCGCGACCGTCCACTTCCGCCGGACGGCGGGGTCGCGGCTGCCCGACCAGTGCTCGTCCTCGGCGTCCACCCAATGCCCGCCGCTTTCCTTCCGGAACCGGCCGCCCCAGCCTCCATACTCGGGATGCTCCGGATCACCAAGCCCGTTGGGCAGGACGAAGAACCAGGAGGGCGTGTCGCCCTCCTTGACGCCTAAAGTGTTGTGCGGGGAGGTGGGATTCTGCCGCACCAATGGGTAGCCGGCTCCCAGCGGCCCGTGGCCCGTGCGAACGTTCTTCTCGACCCACGCCTGCTGGTTCAACGGGATGACCGGATCCCGCACGAGCTGGATCAGGGGAGCGCCGCCCCCGGCCGAGTCGTTCTGATACATGCCGCGGAACAGGGCGGCGAAGCGGTTCATCCCGGGCGGCGCGGTCTCGACGTAGCGCAGTTCCGGAAAGCGCTCCCGGATCCACTCGCCGGTGCCGGGCTGCCCCGGTTGGGCGTCCTGATCGGTGATGGCATAGACCCGCAGCTTCGCCACGAAGCGCGCAACATCCTCCGGATCCCGTCCGGCGCGGACATCGAACAAAGCCTGGGCCAGATCGTGGCACCCTCCCCAGACCGCCACCCACAGGGGTTCCGGACTCTCATCCACTGCCCGGATGATGAGATCCGACCCCGGCGTCGAACGCCCGCGCCCGAGGTGAGCGACGCCGCGCTTGGCGCTGCCGCTGCGCACGACCCGGAGCAGCGATTCCGCCGTGGGGTAGCCGGCGGCGTGCCGGAGCAGCCGGCCCCGCACTGCGGCGTAGTCCCGGATGATCTCCCGGATCAGATCCGGCTGGGTGACCTCGCGGCCGAGTTCCCCGGGCGTCCCGCTGGCGGTGGCGATGAGGCCCTCGATTTCGAATTCATTCGAGTAGAGCATCAGGCGGCGCATCGACTGCATGTCGTCCGGATCGCCGCCGATATCGGTGAGCACCAGGAGCCGGGGCCGCGGGGCGTCCGGTGCGGACGCCCGGTCCGCGGCGGCGGTCGCCGCGGCGCACACCGCCAGCGCCACTCCGATCTGGAGAGTCCGCCGCCAGCCGCACGCCTGTTTCATCTTCTCAACTGTACGATCCCGCGCCCTCGACCGCAGCGCCGGCCGTCACACCCTCCGGGGGCGCTCCAGCGCCCTGCGTACGACGGCCATTGTTTCCGCCTGGCGCCGCCGGACGATCTCCATAGCCGACCGGACGCTGGCCAGCGCTCCGGCGTAGTCACGCTGCACGGCCAATGCGGCCTCCAGGATGGGGCCCGGCGGGACAGCGTCGATGTCGAACAGCCAGTCCCTGAGCCCGAGATCGCGGAGCATCCAGCGTTTTCGGCCGGCTTCGGCGAAGACGGGGTGAAGGGCCGGAGTGCCGGCAGCGATCGCCAGGATCACCGAGTGCATCTCCATGCTCACTACGGCGCGCGCCCTGGCGAACACCGAAAAGGCCTGGTCCGGAAGCCAGAAGCTCTCTTTGAGACGGACGCTCCTCTTCACGTCCTCCGGCAGGGGGGCGAAGATCAGCCGGCGGGCGGGTTCGATTTCGTGGACGACCTCCGGACACAGAAGCACCTTCTCGCCTGTCCGGCGGACGTAGGACGTGACGAGCTGGCGCAACTTTGCGGCATGGTCTTGTTCCCGCCGGTCGTCGAGGAAACCCTGCACCTTGGTGCGAATCGTCAGCGTGATGAACCTGCGCGGCTCCAGCTCGTGCTCAGCGAGAAAGCGGTCCGCGAACTTTTCGTCCCGCAAGTCGAAAGCGAATGTGGAGTCCGGTCCGAACTCGAGGACCGGCGGGCGTGTTCCGAGAGACCGTAGGTATTCCAGGGAATCCGTCTCGCGGCAGAAGACGAACTGCGCGCCGGAGAGTAGTTGGGGGAAGACCAGGTCGCTCGGCGGCGCAAACTTCTCGAACGATTGGCAATAGATGCCATGAGGTTTCCCCGCCAGATGCGCCATGAAGAGAGGCATGGCCAGTGGTATGGTCCGGTTCCAGTCCCGGCTCCAGCGGCCATAGGAGAGGGTGGTGCCCGAGTTATAAAGGAGCAAGTCAGCTTGCGCGAACGCCTGCCGAAACACTTTGGAAGCCGGCCTGGCGGACTTGAACGGTGTGTAAACGGTACGGACGGCCGGAAACCGCGGCGACAGGTATTCGCGATACTCCTCCAGGAACGAATTACAAATGACGGTCACCTCTGTTCCCGGTATGTACTCACGGAAGAGACGGAGTAGCCCTGGCGTGATAGCGATGTCCCCGATGTTCCGGAAACTCCAGGAGAACGCCACGAGAACTCGTCTCGGTGAGCTGGTGCCGCCGGAGGGAGCAAGCGCGGCGCCGAACGCCGCACCTGCCCTGCCCAGCGGAGTCCATCCAGCCGCAAACATCTGTAAGAGGGATCGCCGGCTGGTGGGGCGCAAAAACGGTAGTCGCTCTTTGCTCATGACGTTCTCGACTGCGATCTCATGCCGAGGGAGCTGGGTTGCGCCCGGCGCCGGGGAATCGGCTCACCGTCTCCGCCCGGCTTGCAGCGCCTCGGCGATCAGCTCCATCTGGCGCCGCTCGATCGCCCGCATGCGCGGGATCACGCCGGTCTCGAGCCGGCGTCTTTCGGCTTCGTAGTTCTCGTGGATGTGGTAGAGGGCCTTTTCAATCTCGGCCACCGGATCGGCGTCGATATCGAAGAGGCATTCCGGTAGCCCGAAGTCCCTCAGCATCCACCGCTTCCTGCCGCTCTCGGCGGAGATGGCGACCACCGTGGGGGTAGCTTCGGGAATCGCCAGCAGGAAGGAGTGCTGTTCCATGGTCAGCAACATCCGTGCCCGGCGGAAGACCGCGGCGGCCTGGTCAGAGATCCAGAACTCGTCCAGGTTGACGCAACGGCTCTTGACGTCGGGGGGTAAAGGTTCGTAGATCTGATGCCTCGAGTTGACCTCCTGTCCCCTCGTTTCCGGAGCGATCAGAACTTTCATACCCGTCCGGTGCACCCAATCGGCGATGATCCGCCGGAGTTTCCTGGTGTGCATCTCGCTGCGCTTCTTGCCGATCAGCTCCGTGATCCGCGAGTTTCGAGGCCAGGTGCGGGGAATGACGACGAGAAACTCGTGGGTCTCGAGGCCGTTCTCAGCGAGGAAGCGTTCGGCCCAGGCGTCGTCCCGCCGGCCGAAAGAGAACGTGCTGTCGGGGACGAACATCAGCCCGGGCGGCTCGATGCCGAGGCTGCGAATGTAGTTCAGCGAGTCTCCGTCCCGGCAGGTCACGAACCGGGCGTCCTCGAGCAGCGTCTTGAAGAACCGCACCGCGCCCGGCCCTTCGAAGGCCGTGAACGACTGGCCGTAGAGCCCGTAAGGCACCCCGAGCTTCCGGGCCACCATCAGAGGGAGGCTGAGGCGCACGGTCTCTCCCCAGAAGTCCGTCCCGGCCAGCGTGCTCTTGCCGTAGTTCAGCATCATGCCGCTGGGAAGGATGAGCAGATCGGACCGCTCGACGGCTTCCATGAATTCAGGGCTGCTGCGCCGGAGGGCGGCGACGAGATCGTCGGTGAAAGGGCCAAGGGCGTAGTCGGCGACGCTCTCGTCCAGCGGAGGGAGCCGGCCGCGGAAGTGCTTCCGCGCCTCCGACAAGGCTTCTCGATAGGCTGTTCCGCGGAAGCGGTCCTCGAAAGCGGTGCAGTCGGGAAAGAGGTCGAGAATGAAAGACCGCGCCTCGGCCGATCCGCCGAAAGTGGTGATCTGGTAATCGGGGAAGTGCTCGTTGAGGAGGTTTAGTAATCCGGGGGTAATCGCAATCCCGCCGATGTCGTCGAAGCCCCATACGTAGCCGACGAGGATGTGCCCGGCCGGAGCAGATTCCATCGCCTTGGGATTGCGCCCGCCGCACGCGTACCCCACGGCGAGAAACACAACCAGACAGAGGCACAGAAGGCAGCGCGAGAAAGGAGCGGCGGTCTGCGTGGCCAGGTTTGTGCGCGTTCGGGGGGTACGTCTCATGATTCGCTTACTCCGTTGATGATTCGCGTTGATGGTTCGCTTGCTCCGTTCGGCGACCCGGGTCCGGTCCCGGCATGGGACGAGGCCCCGCCCCACAGGACGGGGCCTCGCCCAGCCGCAGGGGTTGCGTGGGCTAGAAAGAGAGCCGGACGGTGAACTGGAACCAGCGGCTGCCGTAGTCTCGGTTGGTACTCGTGATCCTGCCGTAGCTGCTCGTTCCAATCGTCGTGCCCGGCCAGTTGAACTGCGGATGGTTCAGGAAATTGGTTGATTGCGCCTCGAGGCGCAGCTTCACGCGTTCGGTGAACGAGATGTCTTTGCCGGTGTAGAAGTGGAAGACATTCATCCCGGGCCCCCGGATCACGTAGGCTCCCGAGGTGCCGAACCGCCCGATGCCGGCGGGCGGCGCCACGAAGGCGCTGGTGTCGAACCACTTGGCCAGGCGCTCGGACTTCGGCCGGTCCTGGGACAAGTTGCCGTCGGCGATGCGGTCGGCTCTGCCGCTGAACTTGTTCGTGTTGGAGGGATCCCGGCCGCGGAAAGTCGGATGGAAGTACCGTCCCTGGTCCAGAACCCAAGTTCCCGAAATGTTCCACCCGCCGGCGATCAGGTCGAGCGCCTTCGGCCAGTTGCCGCCGAAGTGTTTGCCGCGGCCGAAGGGCAGTTCGTAGACGAACAGGAAGACGGTGCGCGTATGGGGGATGCGGGGGCCCTGGGAGTATTCGCGAGCGCGATTGAAGGCGTCCTCAGGCGTGTGCCAGTCATCGCCCATGCTCTTGGACCAGGTGAAGTGGCCCTGGAAATAGAAGCCCCGGGCCATCCGGCGCTCCACCTTGGCGACGAGGGCGTGGTAGTTGTGGTTGGCCCCGTTGTCTTTCACGCTGGCCCAGAACAGGTCCGGGAAGGGAACGAACGGGCGCTTGTCCTCGTACGGGATCTCGTTCGCCGGCGGCTGGTTGAGGTCCCGGTTCCAGATCCTCTTGCGCGCCAAAGTGCCGATGTAGGAGCCCGAGACGCCGAAGTCGCCGAGCTGTTTTTCCAGGGTGAAGGTGTACTGAATCGAGTAGGGGGTTCTGACGTAGGGGTTCAGGCCCCCCGCGCCGGTTCCCCCGAGCACGAACGTGGAGGCGGGGAACGGCTTTGGAAAGGCGAAGGCGGGCTGCCCGTCCTTGATCTCGTTGGTGAAACTCTCGTTCAACTCGAACGGGGCACCGCCCCCGTGGCCGATGTAGGGATGCAGCGCGACATAGTAGATGCCGGCGCCGCCGCGGATGACGAAGTCTTCGGCGAATCCCGGCCGCCAGGCGAAGCCGAAACGGGGCGCAAAGTTGTTCTTGTCCGGATGCACCAGCCCCCGCCCGACGCCGGCTTTGTCTGCGGTGATGATGTTCACGGCTTTCGGGAACCCGGGGTGCACCCGGCTGAGAGCTTGGCTGCTCGGCACCACGAGAGCGTTCAGGGCCGGATCGAAGTTGGCGATGAGGTCCTGCTCCACGGTGCGGGGGGTCATCCACTGGTAGCGCAAGCCGAAGTTCAGGGTCAACCGCGGATTTACTTTGAAGTCGTCGGTGACGAAGAAGCCGAAATTATCCTGGTGGGGGTAGACCAGGCCGACCGAGGTCCGGCGCCGGCTCTTGTTCATGATGCCGAACAGGAAGTCGGCGTAGGAGAAACCGGAGAAGCGGCCGTTGAAGTCGTAACGTCCATAGACTTCGCTGGCCGGCGTTTGGTAGAGGCGGCCGTTGATGTTGTCCCAGTCCATGCCGAACTTGAAGTTGTGCCTGCCTTTCGTCCAGCTCAGCGTCTCCTGGAGGTAATAGTTGCTCCACGTGTACGCCCCGTGGCGGATCTGGCTGATCGAGTTGAACCCTTTGATGTCCATTTGCGGTAGAGCATAAACGGGGTTCAAGCCCTCGAGGATCAGACCCGACTCCCGGACCACGTCGGGACCCCACTGCTCGCCGTGCAACTGGCTGTCGTCACGGGAGTAGCCGGCGCGGATCACATTGACCAGCGTCGGGGAGAAGACGTGCGTGTCGGAGAAGACCACCTGGATCGCATAGCGCCACTGGTCGCGCTGGCCGACGAGCGGGTTGTTGCCGCCGGTGGGGCTGAGCGTCCGCCCTTTCGACTTGAGGAACCGGCCGAAGAGCGAGTTCTTCTGGCTCACGCGGTGGTCCACTCGGACCGAATAGTAGTCGCCGCGCGTGGTCGGGGTGAGAATGTCGTTGTAGCGGTCTCCCGGACTGTTGGGCAGAGGGTAGTATTTCTCCTGGAAATACTTGGAAACGGAGCTGATGCGGCTGGATGGAATCACGTTGCCGGGCAGCGGCTGGCCGGTGAGGGGGTCGACGAGCTGTTTGGAGAGGGAGGAGAAATCGCCCCTGCGGTAGGCTTCGTTCGGAACGACGAAGTTGGCTTGTCTGGGATACTGCGAGCCGCGCAAACCCTGCCACGAAAAGTGGAAGAAGCTCTTGTTGCGGCCGTCATAGAGCTTGCCGAGATAAATGGGTCCGCCGATCTTGGCGTTGGGGCGGAAGATCGGCGGCCCGTGGGGCCGGTTCTTGGAAAAGAACGGCCGGGCATTGAGCCCGAGCGCGTTGTAGTGCAGCCATGCCTCGCCGTGGAGTTCGTTGGTGCCGTTCTCAGAGACGATGGCGACATTGGTGCTCGTGGCGCCGGAGGCGTTGACGCCGGCCACTTCCACTTTGTATTCCCGGTAGGCTTCCATATAAGCGAAGGCGCTGACCGCCGTGTTCCCGCCGTTCCAGCCGTCTCGCATTTGGAGGCCGTCGATGGAGTAGGTGCTGTTCTCGTAGTCCACGTTGCCGCCTTTGTAGGTCTTCACGTTGGTGGGGCTGAGCACCAGCATCCGCCAGATGGAGCGGTAGTTCGGGTTGATCGGGACGACCTTGAAGATCTCGGCCGGCTTGGTGTCGGCGAGGGTGGCGCGCTCGGTTTCGATTACCTGGGCCCCGGCCGTAACAGTGATGCTTTCGGTGACGTCGCCGGGCTCCATGATCACGTCCACACGCCGGTCCGCCCGGGCGTCTAGCTGGATGTCGGAAACCACGAACTGCTTGAATCCGGGCAGCTCGGCGGTGATGGTGTAGACGCCCGGCAGCAGGGTTTGGAGGGCGTAGTTGCCGACCTCGTTCGTCACCGTCTCGTACTCCTGGCCGGTGTTGATCTCCCTGGCTTTGACGACCAGCCCGACCAGCACCGCGCCCGAATTGTCGGTCGCCGTGCCGCGGATGGTGCTGTAGTAGGTCTGGGCCGCCAAGACCGCCGGAAGAAGGAAAAGAAGCAGAGCGACGCCGAGTGCCGTAAGCGCCGTGCTTGCCGGGCGCCGCGTGTGACTGTCGTGTTTGCTATCACATCCCATCAGTCTTTTCACTCCCATCGTGTCGCGGGGGCCGTTCTCGACCGCCGGTGCATCCGGCTTCCCGCGAGCTGTCGTTAGTCGTAGAGCCCGCGCCGCGCATGGCGGCCGCCGGGCTCGAACCGCCGGAACCGGGCCCGCGCTCGTGGCAAGTCTCAGCCCGATCCGCGGTCCAATGCTAGGGAGGGGGCCGGTCAGAGGCAAGTCACATCAACTCACTTGCTGTTGCACGGCGTATCACCAGCGAACTGCTTGATATCACTGGAGTTCGCAGTCCCGCCTCACACCGGTGACGCGCCGTGTTAGGCGGAAAAGGCGCGCTACGGGCAGCCCCGGGCGGCGGGCAGGAGCCCACGGCCTCCCGGCCGGCGGCGGGGCGGCGGGACCCTCGGCCGGGCTGTAAAAGTGGCCCACGCGGCGATGGCGTGCCCGGCGGTGGTGTGACGCGTGGCGGGAATTCGTGGCGAAAGAAGAAAACGGCGAAGTCCCGCCGATTCCGCTGGTTAGAGGCAGGTGTGACGCGTCGCGGCGGTCCGGCGCTACCGGCGCCCGGCAATCTGTCAACGGGAAGAAACGGCGAATACGGGCAGGGATTCGCCGGTTCCGAGGCTGGAGGTTCGAGTAGAGGCACAGTTCAAGCGTCATGGCTCTGCGGTTGTCAAACATCGGCGGCGGATCGCGTGGCGGTCCGCCTGATCGAGTTCTAGCACGCGGTCAGGAAAGGCTCGCCCGCCGAGTGGGTCTAAGTGGCAGGAGCGGCAAGGGATTGTGGGACCGGGAAGCGTGTGAACGCGATTCCGGCGCTAGGCGGGCCAGCGGCACTGAAAGAGGGGCGCGGGCCGCGGACGAGGGCTGGGGGCAGGGGCTTGCTGGTCAAGGGCAGGCAGCAGTCCACTCGTGCGAGCCGCCGGCGAGCGTCCGGTGGCGGTAGCTGGAAGAGAGACAAAGCGCCCGGAACGGCTCCCGGCCGCCGTGGCGTTTTGGGGCGCCGGGTGGAAGTTGCAGATGGCGGCCTGGTCCCCGTCCCAAAGAAACCCGGTGAGAATCGCTCGTTGGGGATGACTCTACTCGTATAATGGCGGTGATTTCGAGTACCACGAACATGAACGTCCGAACGACCAGCGGAGAGAGGACGGAGTCGGCCACATCACGGAGTCTCGAACTACGCCGCAAGCTGAGGGAGATCAGCGACCGTATTGCAGCGAGCGGCAAGAAGGGCTTGACGCTCGAGCAAGTGCGGCGCGAGGTTGCCGAGCGGCGCGGCTGACAGATCTTCGGACCCGGTGCGTACTTTCCTCGATTCAGGCGTGCTGATCGCCGCGGCAGTGGGGAGAGACAGGCTGCGGCGCCGGGCCCTTCGGGTGATCGAGAATCCCGATCGGTGGTTCTACTACAGCCCGTTCGTTGCGCTCGAGGTGTTGCCGAAGGCAGTCTACCATGGCAACACCGATGAGGCGGAGTTCTACCGGACGTACTTCAGAGAGGCGACCTGCTTCGGTGATCTCGACCGGATCTACGAGATCGCGTCGTCCGAAGCCGAGCGCTCCGGCATGGCAGCGATGGACGCGCTCCATGCCGCGGCTGCGCACCTGGCAAAGTGTGAGCAACTGGTAACGACCGAGAATCCCCGAAAGCCGCTGTTCCGAACGAAGCTTGTGGAGGTTGTAGGACTGAGCCACCTCAAAGAATGACGGGGTAGAAACGGAGGTGTCCCCGGGGGCCTGGCGTTGGCTCGAGAGCGCCGACCCCGATGTGTACAGGTGTTCTTCGTGCCGGGGAGACACGGGTAACACGGTGCACTCATCAGGCGCGTCAGCCGTGGAAAGCGGTCACACTGGACCAGGCAGCCTCAACGCGAAACTCGACGTTCCGGAATCCGGTGCGGCAAGTAGCGCCCTCGGGTCACAGCCCACCGCGGCCCGCACCGGCTGCCGGATTCTGCGCGCCGCGAGCCAACAGCACGTGCCGTTGATCGCGCCTCGGGGACTGCGCTGCGCGGAAGCGGGGATGACAGCGGGTCTATCCGCCGGGATCCTGCCCGTGCATACCACGAAGACCGCCTGTCGCGCCTTTGCACTTCACCGATTCGGCCCGGTCTCTGGAGATTCTCAGCGAAGGGCAGTTCAAGTACGAACGACCTCAGGTGCCGGCGAACACTTCTACCTACGAGGAGGGGCGACGACCCAAAGCGCGCGGCGAGCGAACCAGCGCCTTGTGGAATCTGTCTTCGGACCACAGACAACCGCGTGAGAGGACTCCTCGGGTAGCGGGTCAGAGCAGACGGTCTGTCCGCGTGATCGAACCTGCCCAGCAGTCAATGAGACGAGTCCGTATCCCTCATGGCCCTCCATCACTCTGCGGACGTCGCCGCCCTCTGACTCGATAACATCTCTCCGGTATACGGACATTGGATCGCCGTCCTCATCATCCTCGAAGGCTGCGGACGACGGGCGAAGACGGTTGAGTCTCTTGTCAAAAAAGAAATGCCAGGGAGGAATTCGGCGCAGTAAGTCCTCGCCATCGCCAACATCGGGATCGTCGGGGAAATTCTCGGCACAGTATTCCCGCGTGCTCACAACATCAGAATGGTTATCGTGTCGAGATTCGTTCGACCCAGCGTTTGAGCTCGTGTTCGTGGCCGGTCACGGGTGACTCCACGCTCTCTCCTGACTCCAGATCTTCAGCAAAGAACGTGACATTCTCAGGAGACCTGATGTAAATCTCTATGTCACCTCTTTCCGTATGCCACTCTAGCTGAATTCCTCCTCGTACAGTCGGGACAACGACCGGAGAAACTGTCCTGAAGTCGAGCAGCTCGGCCAGCAACCGAATCGCCGTGACCACATTCTGTGGCGCAATCGGTCTGGCTGAGTACGAGTTCCATCCCGTAGGAAGGGCCAGGAGATCTACTACCTTCTCGACACTCCTTCGGAAAGACCGCGGTAACGGACCCCTGGCTTGCACTTCCACGCTTGGGCGTAGCCCGCCCGTGCGAATCACTATCCTACAGATCGCGGAAACAAGTGAACTTTCGCCCTCCGGAGTGATAGCTTGCCGAACCAATGCATCCGGGCTCGTCGCCCCGGAGAGTCCTGGCTCTGGAAGAACGGTGGTTTCCGACAAGCTGTAAACCTGTTCTCTTGCTGCAACGGCCTCAAGCATCTGACCTCCCCCATGCGGCATGCATCTCGGGCGTCGTCAAGTCGGCGAACCCTTTCACAATCCATTCTCTCCCCAGGTCGAAAAACTGAAAAGCGCCGTCGATCCCTTCGCTAAAAGGGGCGCCACGGGCCGTCAGGTTCAAAGTCAAAATCGGGGCGTTGTCCGTCTTCCTCCACGCGGGTTGCAGGAGAACATGCAGTCTGCCGAGCGGCGCCCTCGTTTCATCTCGCATTATGAAACGGAGCGTGGCGGCGGCGTTCTCGGGTTCCGGCAGAAAGGCGCGCTCCGGAAGACCTGCCCAAATCCGCACGACCTTTTCGAGCTGACCGTGACCTTCCCACACCGCACCGGGTTCAATGTGATTCACATAAGTGACCTCGCACTGGTTGACCTCTAACGGCTGAAACCCCTCTTCCTTTAAGAATTGCTCGAAGACGGAGACCTCCTGGCGGAACTTCTCGCGAATTGGCTCGAAGCGCGGGTATGGCTGATCCTTCGCCGTTCTACGCCAGTTGTGGATGAAGCGGTCGGATTGCACCTGGATCAACTCGGACTTCGCTTCATTGAGGAACCATAACCGCGGCGCCGGCGGCCGTTCTTCGATCGTCACCTGAGCCTGGGGGGGTGAGGGTGGTCCGAAGGTCTCCACCACCGGAGCCAGTGGGGCGTATTCCTCGATCAGAGGCAGCTCTTTCCGGAATCTCTGCCACAGCAGACCCACGTGAGCCGCCGTCAGGCCCTCGATCGGCTCGAACTGGAGGGACAGAACTGTTTCCACCAGCGGGGGATTTCGGAAATCAGGAAGATCTTCCGGTCTGCTCATGCTCAAGCCCGCTACCAGAACATTTTTGCCCGCTTCTGTTCAGAGGTCATACCAACCGCTACAGAAAATCCAACGCCGTTCTCCATCAGTGCAAATGACGGCCCGCACTCATCGCGTTGGCTCCACTATTATGACCCATCTGTAGCCCATCGCGAAGGGGCGAGGCGTGTTTGGGACGCCTGTTGCTCGTGTCGGGAAATCTCCGTACACCGGGCCGGATCTGTAAGGCTAGCCAGCGGAGAAAGGACCCATGCAAGCTGCGCTCTCCGATGGTGTTCTTGAAACTCGAAGCCAGCGCGCCGAAAGGAGGCTGACCGTGGGCACCAGAACGAAGCCGATCAAAGCCTCGCTCGGCTTGGTGGTCCAGCCCCTGATTTGGCACTGAGGACGAACGGAGCGTCTCCCCCACGCAGCATCTCTGCTAAGCTGTCTAGGCGATGCGCGGGGTGAGGGTTTGGGCGGCGATGGTAGCCGTGGCGATGGCTGGTTGTGGTCCGTCGCCGGGGCCGGCGCCGGAGCCGGCGGCAGGAGAAGCGATCGTGGAAACTTTCGGGAAGTTGCCATCGGGCGAGGAAGTCAAGATCTTTACGCTCACGAACGAGGCGGGCATGGAGGCCCGGATCACGACGTACGGCGGGATCGTCGTCTCGCTCGAGGTCCCGGACCGCCAGGGCCGGCTGGGCGACGTCGTGCTCGGCTTCGACACCCTGGACGGCTACCTGAAGGGCCACCCGTACTTCGGGGCGATCGTCGGCCGGTACGGCAACCGCATCGGCGGGGCGCAGTTCACCCTGGACGGGGTGACCTACAAGCTGGCGGCCAACAATGGTCCGAACCACCTGCACGGCGGCATCGAGGGCTTCGACAAGAAGAACTGGAAGGTGGAGGCGGCGGACGGTTCGAGCCTGACGCTCGGCTACGTGAGTCCGGACGGCGAAGAGGGCTACCCCGGGACGCTGCGGACGCGGGTGACCTACACGGTGACCCCCGACAACGGGCTGCGGATCGACTACGAGGCGACGACCGACAAGCCCACCGTCGTCAACCTGACCAACCACAGCTACTTCAACCTGAAAGACGCCGGGGCGACGCCGATTCTCGATCACGAGATCATGATCAACGCCGACCGCTTCACGCCGGTGGACGAGACGCTGATCCCCACCGGCGAGCTGCGGCCGGTGGAAGGCACGCCGTTCGACTTCCGCGAGCCGCACAAGATCGGCGAGCGGATCGACGCCGACGACGAGCAGATCCGCTTCGGCGGCGGCTACGACCACAACTTCGTGCTGAACCGCACGGGCGAGGGTCTGGAGCTGGCGGCGCGGGTCTACGAGCCGGCGACGGGGCGGGTGCTCGAGGTGCTGACCACCGAGCCGGGCGTGCAGTTCTACACCGGCAACTTCCTGGACGGGACGCTCGAGGGCAAGGGCGGCATCCGCTACCAGAAGCGCGCCGCGTTCTGCTTGGAGACGCAGCACTTCCCGGACTCGCCCAACAAGCCGCAGTTCCCCAGCGTCGTGCTGCGGCCGGGGGAGACCTACCGCACGACGACGGTCTACCGCTTCTCAGTGAAGAAGTAGCGGCTGCGGCCGACTCCTGTAACTCTCGCGGGGCGGCGCACGCCCCGAATAGAATAGGAGCCGACGATGCGCCGTTTGTCTGCCTGGCTGGTTCTCATTCTCGCCGCCCTGGGGCTGCTGTGGAGCGGGGCGGTTCCGCAAAACGGCGAACGCCCGGGGGTCGAGATCCTCCGGGACCGCTGGGGCGTGCCGCACGTCTTCGCGAAGACCGAAGAAGAGGGCTTCTTCGGGGTGGGCTACGCCACCGCCGAGGACCGGATCCTGCAGATGGAGCTGTTCCGGCGGCGGGCGCGGGGGCGGCTGGCGGAGGTGTTCGGCTCGCGGTTCGTCGAATCAGACCGGAAGTTCCGCACGGCGGGCGTCGGGCGCTACTGCGACGAAGCGGCGGCGGCGCTGCCTCCCGAGGAGCGGGGATGGCTCGAAGCCTACGCCTCGGGGGTGAACACGTGGCTGCGGGACCACCCGGAAGAAGTGGCGCGGCGCTTCCAGGCCTACGGCATCGTTCCGCAGGCGTGGCGCCCGGGGGATTCGGTCTGCGCGTGGATGGCGGTGGCGACGTTGTTCGACCGGCTCTACGATCCGGGCGCGGTGCAGCGCTACCACGAGTTCCGGGACCTGGCGGAGGAGATCGGCGAGGACGAAGCGCTGAAGAGCCGGGGCATGATGCTCGACGACGCGGCCGCGGTGGTGCCCGAATCGGAGATGGCCAAGTTCCCGGAGATCTACGCGAAGCTGAAAGCGACGCCGCCGACGCCGGGCAACTGGTTCCGGTCGATCCCGGATGAGTTATTGAAGTTCAGCCACGCCTGGGCGGTGAGCGGGGCGCGGTCGGTGACCGGCAAGCCGCTGCTCGAGAGCGATCCGCAGACGCCGGTGAACTACCCGCCGCTGTGGTACGAGTTCCACCTGAGCGCGGGGCGTTTCGACGTGCGGGGCATCGGGGTGGCGGGCTCGCCGGGCCTGCTGATCGGCTTCAACCGGAAGGTAGCGTGGGGAGTGTCGGCGCTGGGGACGGGCTCGACGGTGACCTTCATCGAGCGCCTGGCGCCGGACGGGGCGGGATATCTCTACCGGGGAGAAACGCTGCCCTTCGAGCGGCGCCGCGAGGTGATCCGGGTGAAGGGCGGCGAGCGGGTGGAGTTCGAGGTGCGGCGCACGCGGCACGGGTTCGTCTTCGACCGCTATGTGAAAGACCGGCGGCGCGGCGAGACCTACGTGAGCCACTTCACCAAGGCCGAGCGCCGGGCGACGTCGATGCTGGCGATGTTCGGCATGATGGCGGCGGGCAACTGGGAGGAGTTCCAGCGGGCGATGGAGGACTACTACAGCCCCGGCATCCACCTGGTCTACGCCGATACGGAAGGCAATCTGGGCTACCAGACGCTGGTGTGGGCGCCGCTGACGAAGCGGACGCGGCGGATGGCGCTCGAAGGCTGGACGGGCGAGGACGAGATTCTGGGGCGGATTCCGCTCGATGAGATGCCGCACATGCTGAACCCGGACGCGGGCTTCATCAGCCACGCGAACAACCTGCCGGTGGGCTCGTGGTATCCCTACGACCTGGCGATCGGCACCGGCGGCACGGGGCACTCGTCGCGGTCGCTGCGGCTGGTGCAGTTGTTGAGCGGCGAGCGGCTCTTCTCGGTGGAGAGCTTCGAGAGCGACGTTCACCGGGACGATGTGCAGGCGAACGTGGCGGCGCTGTTTCCGGTGGCGCGGCGGGTGGTTCGTGAGGAAGGCGTGCCGAACCGGCAGGTCGAGCGGCTGCTCGACGAACTGGAGAATTGGGACCTGCACTACCGGGCGGACCAGCCCACCTATCCGGCGGCGATGGCGCTGGCGGGGGCACTGCTGACGCCCTATCGGCGCTCCCCGCTGAACGACCGCCTGGGGGGCGGCGGGGGCGGCATCAGCCACCTGGCGCGGCTGATCGAGGACCAGTTCGGCGGTACCGAAGCGACGCCCACGGACCCCGAGGTGCGGGAGTACCTGATGGACTGGCTGGAGCTGGCGGGCGAGAACCTGGCCGCGGGGCGGGCGGCGGGGCCGGCGCCGGTGGACGGGCAATCGCGGGAGATCCAGCGGATGCCCTACCAGCAGAACGGGCCGATGAAGCTGCCGGTTCTGGAGCCGGAGTTCAACCTGGAGTCGCCGCCGCTGATGTGCGGCCAGACGGGGACGATCTGGTCGCAGAAGGCCAACTCCTACACGCAGATCGTGGACCTGGCCGATGTGGACAATTCGCGGGCGGTGCTGCCGCCGGGGATCTCGGAGGACCCGCAGAGTCCGTTCCACGCGAACCAGATGGAGATCTGGGCGGCGGGCTCGACACGGCCGGCGCCGCTGAGCCGCGGGCGGGTGGAGGAGATCGCCGTCTCGTCGGTGACGATCGCGTACGCCCCGCTGCCGGGCCCGTGGCTCTACTCGGGCGATCCGTCGGGAGAGGGGGTGGCGGCGGCCAACGTGCAGCGGGTCCGGGCGGACGGCACGCAGTCGTTCGAAGCCGTGCTGCGCTATGACGAGGAGCGGGCGGCGTTCGTCGCCGTGCCGGTCGCCTTCGGACCGGAGGGGGAGCAGCTCTACCTGGTGCTCTACGGGACCGGGATCCGCGGCCGGAGCTCGCTCGGGGCGGTGACGGTGCGGGTGGGCGATCTGGATCTGCCGGCGGCCTATGCCGGTCCGCAGGGCTTCTACCCGGGGCTGGACCAGGTGAACGTGCTGCTGCCGCGGTCGCTGGCCGGGGCGGGCCGGGTGGAGGTGCGGCTCGCGGTGGACGGGCTGTGGAGCAACACGGTCGAGGTGGTTTTCGAATAGCGGACGGCCACGGTTTCCAGAAACAAGGCTCCCCCGGCAGACAACCTGTAGCTGGCAGAATAAGAAGTTGCGTCTGTAACTCAGGGGTGGAAATGGCGGATCCGAAGCAAGTGTTGTTACTCAAGGCCGACGTGGACGCCTGGAACCAGTGGCGGGCCGAGAACGGCCAGATCATTCCTGACCTTTCCGGAGCGGACTTGAGCCGTACGAACCTGATGTTCGCCAACCTGGCCGACGCCGATCTCTCGGGGGCGAATCTCGTCATGGCCAACCTGGAGGGGGCGGACCTGAGGTGGGCGAACCTGCGGGGCGCGAACCTGGTAGGCGCGCGGCTGATCGGGATCGACATCGAGGAGGCCGACCTGGCGGGGGCCGACCTGAGCACGGCCGAAGATCTCACCGAAGAACAACTCGCCCAGGCCCGCGGCGACAGCAAGACGAAGCTGCCGGAGGGCGTCCGGCGGCCGCCGAACTGGCACGATTGAGCGGCGGGGGCGCGGCCCGGGAGGGTCAGCGGCCGCGCCCGGCAAAAGCGGGCCTCCTGCCGCTTACTCCAGCCCGAGGATGCGCCGGTTGCGGGCGGTGTCGGTGCCGGCGCCGGCGAAGTCGTCGAAGGCCTTCTTCGGAACGTCGATCAAGTGCGACTTGATGAACGGGGCGCCCTCGGCGGCTCCCTGCGCGGCGTCCTTGTAGCAGCACTCCCACTCGAGCACGGCCCAGGAGTGGTAGCCGGCGGCGGTGAGCCGGGTAAAGACCTGTTTGAAGTCCACCTGACCGTCGCCGAGGCTGCGGAAGCGCCCGGGGCGTTCCTTCCAGCCCAGGTAGCCGCCATAGACGCCGGCCTTCTCGTTGGGCCGGTACTCGGCATCCTTGACGTGGAAGGCCTTGATGTAAGGGGCGTAGGCGTCGATGAAGCGGACGTAGTCGAGGCACTGGAGAACGAAGTGCGAAGGATCGTAGTTGATCGCCACGCTGGGATGGTTGCCGGTGGCCTCGAGGAAGCGCTCGAAGGTGGCTCCGTCGTAGACGTCCTCGCCGGGGTGCAGCTCATAGGCCAGCGAGACGCCGTGCTCACGGGCGAAATCGAGGATCGGCTTCCAGCGGGCGGCCAGCTCCTTGAAACCTTCTTCGACCAGGCCGGCGGGGCGCTGCGGCCACGGGTAGAGGAAAGGCCAGAGCAGTGCGCCGGTGAACGAGGGAGAGACGCTCAGGCCGAGGTTGGCCGAAGCGCGGACGACCAGCTTCAACTGCTCCACCGCCCACTCGGTGCGGGCGTTGGGGTCGCCGCGGACCTCGGGCGCGGCGAAGACGTCGAACAGCTCATCGTAGGCGGGGTGGACGGCGACGAGCTGGCCCTGGAGGTGGGAAGCCAGCTCGGTGATGGCGAGGCCGTTGGTGCGGCTCTTCAGCTCGTCGCAGTAGTCCTTGGACTCGGCGGCCTTCTTAAGATCGATGCAGCGCGGATCCCAGGAAGGGATCTGGACGCCGACGTAGCCGAGGGACTTGGCCCAAGCGGTGATCGACTCCAGGCTGTTGAACGGTTCCTCGTCGCCCATGAACTGCGCCAGGAAGATTGCGGGTCCTTTGATCTGTGCCATGATGCTCCTCTCGTTGCACTTTCCGGTTTGAGTCCGCTTCCCATCGTATTGCATTCCGGACAGGTGAACCAGTGTTTCCAGGCTCGGCGGAACAGTGTAGAGCGGCTATGCGAAGATTGGGGTGGGAACCCGCCTCATGGGGAACGCGCGCCGCACGTTGGCTCTCTTGGCGCTCCCAGTGTGCCTGCAGGCGGCGCCGACGGTGCGCGTAGAGAACCCGGCGGGAGCGATCGAGGCCCGTGTGGTGCCGGGCAAGGAAGCGCGGATGCAGGCGACATCGCCAGACCGGCGGATCCGCAACGGGGATATCGCGATCGTTCGGGAAAAGGGGCGGACGACGATTCGGGTGCAGCCGCCGGACGGCATCCGCCTGAACGTACAGATCTCGCTGCCGTACGGCTACCATCTGGAGGCCCGGACGACGGACGGCCCGATCCGGGTGGAAGGCATGATCCGGCGAGCCGACCTGGCGACCGTCAGCGGCGATCTGCATCTGAAGGCGCCCTGGACGTTCACCCGGCTGTTCGTGGTTTGCGGGCGGCGGCCGGGGAGATTCGAGAAGCCCCCGGCGCTCAAGGTGCGTGTGAGGGGACCGTCGCGTTCCAACTCGGAGGCGGACGCGGAATGGAGGCTGAGCGACAAGCTCAGGGACACGGACGTAACCTACGGGCGCATTGTGGCGCAGGCGGAAGAACCCGGGGCGGTAATCCTGGAGGCGATGGAAGTGCCCGACGATGCGCCGGTGAAGCCGCCGGGCCTGGCATCACAGATCGTCAACCAGATTCTGGAGCGCCGGGAGCTGGCCCGGAAGGGGAAGCAGCCACGGCGCCGCGCCGCGGGGAGGCCGGCGGGTGAGCCAATCATCGTGGAAGGGGGCATCGCCAGGTTCACCGGGGAGGTGCGGATGGTGACGCTCACCGTGGCGGTGTATGACAAGCAGGGACGTCCGGTGACCGATCTGACGCCCGAGGAGTTCGAGGTCTTCGAGGACGGGGTCCGCCAGAACCTTGCCCACACCGGGAGCGGGGAAGAGCCTTTCAACCTGGCGTTGCTGCTCGACCTGAGCGGGAGCACGAGGCGGGACCGGAAGTCGATGATGGCGGCGGCGAAACGTTTTGTGGGGATTGCCCGGCCCCAGGACAAAGTCGCCGTCTACGTCCTGGCCGCCAGTATATTCCAGGTCGTTTCGCCTCTCACGACCGACCGGGAACGCGTCTACGAGCTCATCGACGCCATCCCGGACGTCTCCGGCGGCTCGCCGATCTACGATGCGATTGCGCTGGCGTATGCGCAGGAGCTGCGGCAGCGGCCGCTGGAGCGGAACGCGCTCATTGTGATCACCGACGGCGTAGACAGCCGGCTGCGCCACGACGTCGATGCCAGTAAGGTCTCGATCAAGAAGCTCCGCCGGGCGGCCGAGAGCATGAACGTCCTGATCTATCCGGTCTTCCTGGACCCGTTCCGGTTCGTCCCTCCACCGCGCTGGGCCGCCGAAGCGCGCCGGAACCTGGAGGCGCTGGCGCGAACCACCGGGGGGCGCCTCTTCCCTGCCCGCTCGATCGAGGACCTGGATCCAGTCTATGACCTGGTGGCCGACGAGCTGAGGAGCGTCTACACGCTGGCGTACTATCCGGAGAACCAGGAGTTCGACGGGAGCTGGCGGACGATCGAAGTGCACGTGAAGCGCCCCGGAGTAAAGGTGCGGACACGCCCGGGCTACTACGCCGAGTGAAAGCGCGGCGTCCCTACAGCTTGCCGGTAAGCAAACGTTCCATGGCGCCGGCGCCGAAGCGCCCGGCGACCGCGACGATTCCCGCGGCGAGCAGCGCCCCCGTCCCCAGCACGAGGGCGGCTTCGGAAACCAGGACGGCGGCGATGCGCGAGCGTGCGCCGCCGATCCGCACCATGGTCTGGAGTTGGCGGCGCCGCAGGCGGATGGAAAGGACGAATACCAGCGCCGTGGCCGCCAGGGTGGCCGCAGCCACCGCCGCCAGCGCCGCCGCCACGTAGCCCTGCACTCGAAAAACGGTGGCCATCAGCCCTGCGATGACCTTCTCGGGGCGCACCAATTGCAGCGGCCCGGCGGAGTTCTCAAAGCGGCCGAGGAGCAGGGCGGCAGCCTTCTGGTCCCGGGGCACGAGGATGACGGCGGTGATCGGGAACGAGTCCGGGTCCCCATGGAAGTGGAACGAGGCAATGTTCTCCGGCGTGACTTCGTTGTACTCCACGACCGAGGCGTTCCCGATGACGAGGTTGCCTTTGCGCTCGAGGACGGCGCCGGCGGCCTCGGGCGAGGAGAGGTCCCGATGGCCGTGGGCGAGTCCTTCGATGAGCCAGGCGGTCTTTACGTCAACGAAGATGGCGCGGTCGTCCGGCGTGCCGGACGGGGCAAGGACGCCGGTGACGCGCATCTTCAGGGGATAGACTCCGGCGAGGCTGAAGGCGCTCTCCGGAGAAGAGACGACCGAATCGCCCGGCTTCAAGCCGCGGCGGCCGGCGACTTCAGCCCCGAGGACGCAATCGCCCAGGCGGGTCATGAGGCCCCCTTCGGAGACCTGTAGGCGGCGGAAGGTGAAGTAGTCGAGGGTGGCGCCGACGATGGGGTCGGGGCCGGCGTGGAAGCGCACGTACAAAGGGATCGGAGTCGCGAGATTCGAACCAGCGGCCTGGTCCGCTTGCCGGTATTCAAGGTGTGGCGGCACGGGGCGACGAAAGTAGAGGGAGTTCAGCACCAGTTCGACGGGACTGCCCTTGGCGCCGAGCAGCAACGGTGTGGAGGCGGCCCGGCTGCGGAGATGGCCGTCGGCGCGGCGGACGAGCGTGCGCAAACCCAGAGGCAGGGCCAGGACGACGGCGATAGCGGCGGCAAGGACGCCGGTGGTGAGCTTGTTGCGGGCGAGGTATCGGGTGGCGAGATAGAGCGCGTGCCTCATGGCCGGGCGAATCCTTCAGAGCGGCGGGCGCCGCCGGTGTGGCGGTTTCTTCTCGCGTAAAAGAATGTGGCTTCCGCGCTGCCGGTCCACTTCATAGCCGGCCCGGGCGAATGCTCTCACCGCGTCGCGGCCGGAGACCGCCGGCAGTTTCACGCCGCCGGCACCTCGACGATCTCCTGTTCGACGCCCGGCGGGACGGGCTCGCCGTGCTCGCGAAGACTCTCCAGGTACAAAGACACCGCTTCCCGTATGTTCTCCCGGGCCTCTTCGCGGGTCCGGCCCTGCGAAACGCACCCGGGCAAGGCTGGACACGTCACCACGAACATCCCGTCTTCGTCGCGCTCGATGTATACGCGGTACTTCATCCCGGCTCCCATTCCATCATACCGGCCCGCTGGCGCGGGGCTCCTGGAAATGCAGCTCCAGCGCTCCGCGGAGATTGTCCAGAGCCTCTTCAGGGTGGCGGTTCTAGCCGGCACGTTCACCTCTGGACACCGGGCCACGAGCCAGGCCCGCCGGTGCTCTTGCTGATCCACCGGCCGGCGGGCGTGATAAAGTACATTCCGGTGCGCCCAGGGGGAGCCGGCGGCCGGCGGAGGAAGCGGCGGCCGCACTCTGGCAGCAAGGAGGTCGAACGAATGCGGATTGTTTCGAGAAGCTGGATGCTATTCGGCGGCGCGATGATGCTTGCGATGCTGGCGGCCGCGCCGCTCGCGGCTCAGAAAGATTCCCGGCCGAACATTCTTTTCATCTTCGCCGACGATCACGCCTACCAGGCGATCAGCGCCTACGGGTCCAAGATCAACCAGACGCCGAACATCGATCGCCTGGCGCGCGAGGGAATGCTGTTCCGGTATGCGCTGGTGACGAACTCGATCTGCGCCCCGAGCCGGGCGGTGATCCAGACGGGCAAGTACAGCCATCTGAACGGCGTCCTGAACAACCGGATCGTCTTTGACGGCTCGCAGCAGACCTTTCCGAAGCTATTGCAGAAGGCCGGTTATCAAACGGTGATTTTCGGCAAGTGGCATCTGAAGAGCGAGCCGCAGGGCTTCGACGTCTGGAAGGTCCTCCGGGGGCAAGGCTACTACTACAACCCCGATTTCCGCGTGCCCGGGGGCAAAGACATCCGCATCGACGGTTACGCGACGGACATCATCACGGATCTGACACTCGACTGGCTGAAGAACCAGCGGGATCCGGACCGGCCCTTCCTGATCATGTGCCAGCACAAGGCGCCGCACCGGAACTGGATGCCGGCGCCGGAATACCTGACCCTGTACGACGGCGTGAAGATCTGGGAGCCGCCGACGCTGTTCGACGACTACTCCACCCGGGCCAGTCCGGCCCGGGAGCAGGAGATGGAGATCGCCCGGAACATGAGGGACGTCGCCGATCTGAAGCTGATCTCGCTGCTCGAGGCGAAGAAGCGGGGCGAAGAATTGCCGGCCGTCTTCGCCCGCATGAGCGACGACCAGATGCGGATGTGGGACGCCGCCTACGGGCCGAAGAACGAGGCCTTCTACAAGGCCAACCTCACCGGCCGGGCGCTGGTGCGCTGGAAGTATCAGCGCTACATCAAGGACTACTTGCGGTGCATCGCGTCGGTGGACGCGAACGTGGGCAGGCTGCTGCGCTACCTGGACGTTTCCGGACTGGCGAAGAACACCGTGGTGGTCTACAGTTCGGACCAGGGCTTCTACCTGGGCGAGCACGGCTGGTTCGACAAGCGGTGGATGTACAAAGAATCGCTGCGGACGCCGCTGATCGTTCGCTGGCCCGGGGTGACGAAACCCGGCAGCGTGGACACGCACATGGTCTCCAATATCGACCTGCCGGAAACCTTCCTCGAAATCGCCGGCGTGCCGGTTCCCCCGGACATGCAGGGTCGCAGCCTGGTGCCGTTGCTCAAGGGCGAATACGTGCCCGACTGGCGGAAGAGCTTCTATTATCACTACTACGAGGGGCCGCCGGCGGTGCACAAAGTGGCCCGGCATTACGGCGTACGCACGCCCACGCACAAACTGATCTACTACTACCAGAAGGACGAGTGGGAGTTGTTCGACCTGGAGCTGGATCCGTACGAACTGCACAACGTCTACAACGATCCCCGTTACGCGCGGGTGGTGAAGGAGCTGAAGGCGGAACTCAAGCGGCTGCGAGCGGAACTGAAGGTGCCGGAGGTGGATCCGGACCTGCAGCGCTGAGCCGCGCGGCGTTTCAGCAGATGCGCGGGAGGAGCTCGCCCACCGGCATCGGGATGACCCTCGCCGCTCCGATGCTGGTGCGGAGCGTCACGGCGCCGGGGTGTTCGGCGGTGATGCGCCCGATCACCTGAGCGTCGCGTCCCAAGGGGTGGGCGCGCATGCGCTCGAGGATGGCCGGGGCGGCGGCGGGATCGACCACCGCAAGCAGCTTGCCCTCGTTGGCCACCGTCAGGGGGTCGAGGCCGAGGAGTTCGCAAGCCGCCTCGACTTCGGCGCGGACGGGAATCTTTTCTTCCTCCAGCACGATGCCTTTGCCGGCGGCGGCAGCGACCTCGTTCAACGCCGCCGCCACGCCGCCGCGGGTGGGGTCGCGCATGAAGCGCACGGCGCCGGGCGTCTCCAGGATGGTCTCGACGAGGGTGTGGAGGGCGGCGGTGTCGCTTTCGATGCGGGCGCCGAACTCGAGGCCTTCGCGGACGCTGAGGACGGCGATCCCATGGTCGCCGATGGGACCGCTGAGGATGACGGCGTCGCCGGGCTCGATTCGCTGGGGACCGAGCTGGACGCCTTCGGAGACGAGGCCGATGCCGGCGGTGGTGATGTAGCAGCCGTCGCCGTGGCCTTTGTCGACGACCTTCGTATCACCGGTGACGATTTCGACGCCGGCCTCGCGGGCGGCGGCGGCCATGCGCTGGACGAGGCGGGCCAACTGCTCGATGGGGAAGCCTTCCTCGACGAGGAAGGCGGCGCTGAGAAAGAGAGGCCGGGCCCCGGCCACAGCGAGGTCGTTGATGGTTCCGTTGACGGCCAGCTCACCGAGGGAGCCGCCGGGAAAGACGAGCGGGCGCACCACGTAGGCGTCGGTCGAGAAAGCCAGGCGCAGGCCGGCGGCGGCAACCACTGCGGCGTCGCCCAGGGCTTCCAGCGCGCTGTTGCGGAACGCCGGCAGGAAGAGCTGCTGGATCAGATCGGCGGTAAGCTGGCCGCCGCTGCCGTGGCCGAGGACGACGTTCGGATAGGAGCGCAGCGGCAGCGGGCAGCTCCACTTGCCGGGATCGAGGTTCTTGGCCATAAGGGTCAATCCGGGTCGGGCGCGACGGCGCGCCTCCGGTAATTGTAGTAGGCGGCGCAGGCGCCTTCGCTCGAAACCATGGTGGCCCCGAGTGGGGTACGGGGCGTGCATTCCTTGCCGAAGGCGGGGCAGTCAGTAGGCTTGATGGCGCCCTGAAGCACCTCGCCGCTGCGGCAAAGGGGAGATTCGCCAACGCTCAGAGCGCCGACATCGAAGCGGGACTCGGCGTCGAAGTCGCGGTATCCGGGGGCCAGGCGCCAGCCGCTGGCGGGGATGAGGCCGATGCCGCGCCAGTTGCGGTCCGTCACTTCGAAGACCTCGCCGAGGAGCTTCCGGGCGGCCAGGTTGCCGTCGCGGGTGACCGCCCGGGCGTAGGCGTTCTCCACGCGGGCCTCGCCGTGCTCGAGCTGCGCCACGGCCCGGCGGATGCCGTCGAGCAGGTCCACCGGCTCGAAGCCGGCCACGACGATGGGAACCCGGTGGCGCTCGGCGATGGGCACGTACTGGCGGTAGCCCATGACGGTGCAGACGTGTCCGGCGGCGAGGAAGGCCTGAACGCGGTTGCCGGGGGCCCGGAGGATCGCCTCGATGGCCGGTGGCACGAGCACGTGGGAGACGAGCAGCGAGAAGTTGGCGATGCCGTCGCGGCGGGCCACCTTGACGGCCATGGCGTTGGCCGGCGCGGTGGTCTCGAAGCCGACGGCGAAGAAGACGACCTCGCGGCCGGGGTTCTCCCGCGCCAGGCGGAGGGCGTCGAGAGGAGAATAGACGACGCGGACGTCAGCGCCTTCGCTCTTGGCCTGGAACAGATCCTTGGCGCTGCCCGGCACGCGCAGCATGTCGCCGAAGGAGCAGAAGACGACGCCGGGCCGGGCGGCGATGGCCACCGCCTTGTCGATCAGCTCGAGGGGGGTGACACAGACCGGGCAGCCGGGGCCGTGGACGAGTTCCAGGCCGGCCGGCAACACCTGGTCGATGCCCGTGCGGATGATCGAGTGGGTCTGGCCGCCACAGACCTCCATGATGGTCCAGGGACGGGTGGCCAGCCGCTCGATCTCGCGCAGCAGACCGCGGGCGATGGCGGCGTCGCGGTATTCGGCAAGGTGCTTCACGTCGGTGGGTCTCCTAGCAGGCGTTCATCCTGCAGGCGCGCCGTCCTCATCACCGGGCCGCCACTCCGGCCCGTCCAGCTCGCCCATTTCCCGCAACGCCTCGAGCGTCTGGGCGGCGGCCTCTTCGTCCAGCTTGCTGATGGCGAAGCCGACGTGGACGATGGCGTAGTCGCCGGGCCCGGCCTCGGGCAGATACTCGAGGCAGACCTCCTTGACGACGCCGCCGAAGTCGAGCCGGCCCATCCGCAGGCCGTCCTTCTCGTAGACCTCTTCGATGCGGCCGGGAACCGCTAGACACACGGTGGCGCCTCCTTTTCGGTCAAGAATCTGCAGCGCGCGGCGGCGAGGTGTTCCAGCCAGGCGTCGAGGCCGGCTCCGGTCCTGGCCGAGGTTTCGATGACGGCGGCGTCCGGGCGGACGGCCCGGATGTTGCGCAAGGCGGCTTCGCGGTCGAACTCGCACGGGCCGGCGAGGTCGATCTTCGAGACGAGCACGACGTCGGCGGAATGGAACAGCGCCGGATACTTGAGGGGCTTGTCCTCACCCTCGGCGACCGACAGGATCACCGCCCGCAGCCCCTCGCCCAGATCGTAGCCGGCCGGGCAGACCAGATTGCCCACGTTCTCGATGAAGAGGTAGTCGAAGGTCTCGAGGTTCCATCCATCGAGGCGGCGGGCGATCATGGCAGCGTCGAGGTGGCAGGCGCCGTGGGTTTCGATCTGGCGCACCGGGCAGCCGGCCGAGGCGAGACGGCGGGCGTCGTTGTCGGTCTCCACGTCGCCGGCGATGACCGCGGCGGGGACGTGAGCGGAGGAAAGCCGGCGCAGCGTTTCGACGAGCAGCGAGGTCTTCCCCGCCCCGGGCGAGGAGACGAGGTTGACGGCAAGCAGGCCGGCCTCGCGGAACTCCGCGCGTAAGACCCGCGCCCGGCGGTCGTTCTCGTTCAGCACGCTCCGGCGGATTTCAAGGATACGCGCCGGCATCGTCCAGCCCCTCGAGGATCTCGCCTCCTACCTCTCGATCTCCAGCGCCGCCAACTCGATCTCGCGGCCCTGGACAAGCGTCCCCCCGGCAGCGCCGCATACAGGACAGTACATCAATTGTAAGCCTTCCGGCTCGACGTCGCGACGGCACCGCGGGCAGTGGATCCGGACCGGCGCCGGCTCGATCACCAGGCGGGAGCCTTCGAGCAGCGTGTCCCGGCAGGCCGCCTCGTAGCCGAGGAGCAGCGCCTCTTCCATCACGCCGCTGAGGGCGCCCAAGCGCAGCCGGACCTCGCGCACCTTCCGGGCGCCGTTGGCCCGGGCGGCCTCTTCGGCCATCCGGACCAGTTCACGGGCAATAGAGAGTTCGTGCACGGAACGTCCTGTTGTTCTCAGTGTCGCAGGCGCGCTCAGGCGGGGCAATCGGCGGCCGCGGGGCCGGCGGACCGCCCGGCAGCCATCTTTACTTTCTCCAGCCGCCGGAAAGCGTCAGAATGAATGACGAACCCGGCGGCCGGACGCCGGAGTGACCATTCGGAGCCCAGGAGCGAAGTTCCATACGAGTCATGAACACGAACTGGGCGCAGGTTCTACTTGCTCTCGCCGTGGCCGCCCCCGGCTGGGGGCAGCTTCCCGCAGGGAACTGGCGGACGGACCTTTCGAAACGGTCGATCGAGCTTTCCGAGCTGCGCGGCGGCGGTCCGCCCAAGGACGGGATACCGGCGATCGATCACCCGAAATTCGTTTCGCCGGAACAGGCGGCCGAGTGGCTCGACGCGAAGGAGCCGGTACTGGTTGTCGAGTATCAGGGGGAGGCCCGCGCTTACCCCTTTCAGATCATGATCTGGCACGAACTCGTCAACGACACGATCGGGGATCTGCCCATCCTGGTGAGCTACTGCCCGCTTTGCAACAGCGCCATCGTCTTCGAGCGGCGGGTGGACGGCGAGACTTACTCTTTCGGGGTCTCCGGGCTGTTGCGGGAAAGCGACATGGTAATGTACGACCGCCCCACGGATTCCTTGTGGCAGCAGGTGACCGGCGAAGCGATCGTCGGCGTGATGACGGGGAAGCGGTTGCGGGTGGTCTCGAGCCAGACCGTCGCCTTCGGCGACTTCGCCCGGGCCTTCCCCGAAGGGAAGGTGCTCAGCCGGGAGACAGGCCACCGGCGGCCCTACGGGACGAACCCTTACGTCGGCTACGAATTCGGAGAGTTCCTCTTCAAGCCGAAAGTGCCGAAGGGCCTCAAGGCTCCCAAGGAGCGCATCGTGGTGGTGGAGTCCGGCGGGGAGGCGACGGCCTATTCGTTCGGGCTGCTGCGGCGGGAAGGCGTGATCGAGGGCGTGACGGGAGGACTGCGCTACGTGGTGTTCCATCAGCGCGGGACGGTAACCGCGCTCGACCGCAGCCGGATCGCCGATTCGCGCGACGTGGGTTCGGTGGGCGTCTTCGTGCCGGAAGTAGAGGGCCGCCGGCTGACGTTCCAGCGCAAAGGCGGGCGGATCCGGGACCGCGAGACGGGCAGCGAGTGGAACGTCCTCGGCTTCGCGACCAAGGGGCCCCTGGAAGGGAAGCGTCTGAAGCCGGTGCGCCACGGGGTCTATTTCGCCTTTGCCTGGCTCATCTTCAACCCGGAGACTGAATTGATCACCAAGCCGGGCCAGGCGCGCGAACGCGCGCGCTCCCGCTGAGGCGCGCTCCCGGGAGCCCGCAGCGCTACAATACAACCAGACCTATGGACGTCTACGAGGAGCTTGTGCGCCTGCGCCGGCGGGGCGAAAAGTGCGCGCTGGCGACCATCGTCTCGGTGAACGGGTCGATCCCCTCGTATCAGAACGCCAAGATCCTCGTGCGGCAAGACGGTTCGTTCGTGGGAACGGTCGGCGGCGGGTGCGTCGAGGCCGAGGTGTACAACGCCGCCCGCGAGGTGATGGAGACCGAGAAAGCCAAGATGCTCGAGTTCTCCCTGGGGCAGGACGCGGCGTATGAAAACGGGCTCATCTGCGGAGGGCAACTGAACGTGTACGTGGAGCCGGTGGTGCCGCAGCCGTGGGCCTATCTGTTCGGGGCGGGCCATGTCTCCCGGGCCATCGCCCAGATCGCGCAGCTGGCGGGCTTCGCCACGGTGGTGGTGGACGACCGGGAGCGGTTCGCCAGCCGCGAGCGCTTCCCCGAAGCCGAAGAGGTCCACGCGGGCGAATACGAGGAGATCTTCCCGCGGCTGGAGATCAACTCTTCGAGCTACTTGATTATCGTGACGCGCGGACACCGCGACGACATGCGGGTGCTGCGGCTGGCGGTTCAGTCGCCGGCGCGTTTCATCGCCATGATCGGCTCGAAGCGCAAGGTCATCAGCATCGTAAGAGAGCTCGAAAAGGAGGGCATCCCGCGGGAGAAGTTCGAGCGCCTGACGGCTCCCATGGGGCTGGACATCGGGGCGGTGACGCCGGAGGAGATCGCCGTCAGCGTGGTGGCCGAGATGATCGCCGTCCGCCGGCAGCCGGATTCCAAATGGCGGGAGCTCTCCAAGTCGATCTTCACCAACCCCTCCTTGCGCGGTCTGCTGAAATAGCTGCTTGGCCGTGACGATCGCCGGGATCATCCTCGCCGCCGGAGCCGGGCAGCGGGTGGGCTCTCCAAAAGCGCTGCTCGAGCTCGACGGAGAAACCTTCTTCGACCGGATGGCGGCGGCGATGCAAGACGCCTGCGACCCGATCCTGGCCGTACTGGGCCATCACGAAGAGGCGGTGCGCCGGGGCGTGCGGCTGGCCGGCGCAGTCCGTTTCGTGATCAATCCCCACCCGGAACGCGGGATGTTGAGCTCGCTGCAGTGCGGGCTGCGGGAGCTGCCGGCGGATGCCGCGGCGGCGATCTTCTGCCCGGTGGACTATCCGCTGGTGAGGGCCGCCACAGTGGAGGCGCTGGCGGGAGCGTTCCGGGCGCAGCCGGAGACTCGGGCGGTCGTGCCGACGTGCGAAGGCCGCCACGGCCACCCGGTGCTGGTGTCCCGGCAGGTGATCGATGAACTGCTCGGGCTCCGGCCCACGGCCAGCCCGCGGGAGGCTATCCGCCGGTTCCGCAATTCCACTGTCTATGTGGAAACGGGCGATCCCGGGGTCTTGCGCGATGTGGACACGCCGGCGGACCTGCGCCGGTTGGAGGGACAGGACCGATGACGCGCCGGGCGTCGCGCTACGCGGTAGCGGGGGTGGCCCTGGCCACCGCCCTGGCGCTCGCGGCGCCGTTTTTCCCCATCGCCTCCCTGAACGCCCCGGTGCGCGCGGCGCTCGAGAGAGCGCTCGGCCGGCGGGTGGAAATCGGCGGCCCGCTGCGCTTCCGTCTGCTCCCGTCACCCGCAGTGATCGTCGAGAATGCAGTAATCTCCGACGAGGCCGCCTTCGGAATCGAGCCGTTCGCGTACGTCCCCGAGCTGGAAATCTCACTGGATCCCTTCGGCTTGCTCCGGGGGCGCATGACGTTCCGCGGCCTGACGCTCGTCGAGCCGAGCATGAACCTGGTAAAGAACGCGGAAGGCGAATGGAACTACCCGGGCCTGCTGCAACGCCTCTTTGCCGCCCCGGCGTCGGGACGGGCGCTGCTGCCCCGGATCGACTTGCGCGCCGGACGCCTGAACTTCAAGTTCGGGGACCGGAAATCCGTGTTTTATCTCTCGGACGCCGATATCGCCGTCGGCCCGGAACCGGGGAAAGAGCCGGCGCTGCGCTTCCGTTTCTCGGCCTCGCCGTCGAGGACGGATCGCGCGGCCCAGGGCTTCGGCCGCTTTTCCGGAAACGGCCGATTCGTGTACTCGAAGGCTGGGGAACACCGCTTGCGGATGGTAGTACGGCTCGAACGCAGCGCCATCCCCGAGTTACTGACCTTGTTCGGAGGCTATGGGGCCGGCCTTGGCGGATTCCTCGCCTCCCGGGCCGAATTCGAGGGGCCTCTGTCCCGGGTGCGGATCCGCGGGGAGCTCCAGTTGGCCGAAGTGGACCAGCGGTTCATCCTGCCGCCACGGTCCGGAGAATGGGCCTTGAACTACGAGGGCACGCTGGACCTGATCGGGCAGGAGGTAAGGCTCCGGACGCGGCCGCGGCGGGAACGGCTGCCCGTCTCGATCCGTTTCTTCGCCGGCGATTATCTCAGCCGCCCGCGGTGGGCCATCGTGGCTGCGACGGACCGGCTGCAACTGGAGACGATCCCGGCCCTGGCTTCGGAACTCGGCGTGCCGCTGTTTACGGGGCTGAAGCTACAGGGGTGGCTGTCCGGAGCGGTGGGCCGCTCGGCGGATGGGCGGATCCAGGGCCGCTTCCGTGTTACAGACGTCGATCTCAGCGCCCCCGGCGGGCAAAGGGTCCACGTGGCGGCAGCGACGATTACGGCATTGGATGACGTTCTCAGCGTGGCTCCGGCCCCGATTCTTGTGGAGGGGCGTGAAGCGGCCACTGTCAGCGGGTCCTATTCCCGGACAGCCCAGGAGTTGAACATCATCGTCGGCTCCCGGCAGTTCCCCATCGAGCGGTTCGTCTCCTTCTGGGAAGCAATGGCGCGCTCGGAAGCGCCCCGGGCGTTCCGGCTGGGCTCCGGAGGCCATTGGACCGGCATTTTGCGCTTTCGTGGCACTCCCGAAGGAGAGTTCTGGAGCGGCAACATCGTGCTCAGCGACCGCCGGCTCGCTGTGCCGGGAATCGATGGAGAGGTCCGGCTTGTCCGAGCCGAGACGGACGCTTTGGGACGCGAGGTCCGCCTCGACGCCCGGGTGGGCGGCATCACCGTGAAGGGCCGGTGGGCGGAGCCGGACCGGCTGGACCTAAACTGCAGCGAAGCGGCGATAGAGGATCTGGAAAAACTGCTCCACCCGTCTCTGTCCTGGGGTCCGACGGGCCTGATCGCCCGCACCTTGCGGCTGCGCCGCGGGAAGCCGCCCAAGTGGCTTGCGCACCGGCATGTAAAGGGAACGTTCACCGCTCAAACCGTTACTGCCGGCCCGGCCCGGCTCACTGGGGTGGCGGCCCGGTACTACTGGAACGGTCCCAGTTTGGAGATCCATCTTGACCACGCCTCCACCTCGCCGGGCAGCTTCGCCGGCGCCCTTCACGTAGATCTGACGAAGGGCCAGCCACGCTGGACGGCGTCCGGAAGCCTCCGGGGATTCCTCTGGGACGGCGCGGAACTGCAGGCCGTGGGCAGCGTGGAAACACAAGGGGCAGGAGTGGAGGCAATCGCCTCGCTCAGGGGCGAGGGGGAGTTTGCCGCGAGGTTCGTGGAACCGGCGGCGGGGATCCGGGCGGCGAGCGGATGTTTCGAGGTCCACATGGCCGGGTTCCGACCTCAGTTCGTCCTGCCGTGCCTTCGCCTGGCGACCCGAGGGAGGGGCGTTCTCGACGGCTGGGGCCGCGTCGATACGCGGGGAAGAATTCGGCTCCGCCTCTTCGACGCCCGCCGCTGGTACGAAGCCTCGGGCCGGCTGGTTCCGCTCGAGTTGGCCGTCCGGCCCGGCAGTCCCCGTGGGATAGAATGACGGATTGAGGCAACAGTGCGGGCGGCGCCGGAGAGCCGCGCGGGCGTCTGCGGCGGGGTCGGAATTCTGAATGGAGAACAGCCTGAACTGGGAAGCCATGCTGGCGGCCGTGCGAAGGATGCGTGAGGCCGGCGGGCTGCCGGAGCTGGCCTCCGTTCTTGCGGAAACGGCGGGCCGGTTTGCCCCCCGCACGGCAGTGCTGCTGCTTTCTGGGAATTCGCTCCGGCTGGCTGCGAGTTGTGGTTTTGTGCCTCCCCCGGAGCCCGGCGAGGTCTCCCTCGGCGCCGCCCCGGCGCTGGCCGAAGCGGTGGAAAGCAGCGACAGCGTCGTGGCGATGCACACGCCGACGGAACTGTCCGTAGTTCTGGCTCGGGCGCTGCCCGCCGAGAAGGGTGTCCGGGTCGTACTGGCTCCGATCGCGGGCCGGTTTACGACCCACGGGGTCCTCTACGCCGAGGGCGGCCGGGCAGCCGAATGCCCGGCGCCGGTCGAGACGCTGGCCGTGGTAGCGGGCCTGGCTGCGGATGCTCTGTTTCGCCCTGTTCCGGCCCCCGCGGACCTCGTGGAGCTCGAAGCTTCGCCGCCGGCGGAACCGGCGCTGCAGCCGGTGGGGAATGAGGCGCTGAGGCTGGACGAGAGTGCGCGCCGGTTCGCCCGGGTGAAAGTGGCGGCGATCCTGGAGCGGCACTCGCAGACGGTGAAGGAGGGCCGGGCGGCGGGCGATCTCTACCGCCGCCTTCGGGCCGAGATCGAGGCGGGGCGGGCGGCGTACCGGGCCGAATTCCTCGAGAAAGCGGGTTTACAGACCGATTACTTCCATGAAGAGCTGGTGCGAACACTGGCAGGCGACGATGCGGCGTTGCTTGGTCCCGACTATCCTGGGCCTCTGGCTTAGCTTGTGTGCGCCGCGGGCGTTCGGCCGGCCGGCCGGCGGCGCGGCCGAGCTGATCCAGTCCTACCGGAGCAAGCCGTCGCCGACGACGCGGGCGGCGCTGGTCCAGTTCGCCGAGTCGCACCCCAGCGGCGAAGAAGGGGCGCTGGCGCTGCTGGCGCTGGGTGCGGCCGAAGCCGATGGCGGAGATCCGGCGAAGGCGGAGGCGTGGCTGCGGGAGGCCAAGAAGCGGCTCCCGCTCGTCGCCGACTATGCCGCCTACCACCTTTCCCGCGCCCTGGCGGCCCAGGACCGCCATCGGGAGGCAATCGCCGAGCTCGAGTGGGTGCTCAATTTCGACCCCCGCTCTCCATACCAGTTACCGGCCATCCTCCGCGCCGGGGAAGTCTATCTCGACAGTGGAAACCCGGCGCTCGGAGTGCGGCTGATGCGCCGCTATGCCGGGTTGCTGCCGGCCCCTGAGGGACTGGCGATCCAGGCCCGGCTCGAGCAGGCCGCCGGAATGCTGAGCGCCGCGGCGGCAACCTGGCAAGAGGTTTACTACGGGTACCCCACCTCGGCCGAAGCGCGGGAAGCGTCGAAGGCCTTAGCCCGGCTGAAGACGCGGCTCCGCAGCCGTTACCCGCCGGTGACGGCGGCAGCCATGTTTCGCCGCGTGGACAAGCTTATCCAGGCGCGCCGGCACTTGACCGCCCGGCGCGAGCTGCAGCGGATGACGACGATGCTCGGCGGGGCGGACCGCGACCGGGCCCGCGTCTGGCTGGGGAAGGCGCGGCATGTACGGCATCACGACACGGTGGCCTACCGGTGGCTGAAATCGCTGAAAGTCGGCGACGCCGAGGCCGACGCCGAACGGCTGTACTATCTGCTGGCCGCCGCCCGGCGCCTGGGCCGCAAGAGCGAAGTGGTGCGGATCGCTCGGGAACTCGGCCGGAAATACCCGCACTCGGAGTGGCGCCTGGAAGCCCTTGTCTCGGCCGGCAACATGTATCTGCTCGAGAACGATCACGAGCGTTTCCTGCCTTTCTTTCGCGCCTGCGCCGAGGAGTTTCCGGAAAGCAGCCGGGCGTCTTACTGCCACTGGAAGATCGCCTGGAGCCACTACATCCGGCGGCGCCCGGAGGCGGCAAGGCTGCTGCGGCTTCACGTGGAGCGTTATCCGGCCTCGAAGAAGGCCCCGGCGGCCCTGTATTTCCTCGGCCGTCTCGCCGAGGATTCCGGTAATCGGGCCGCGGCGGCGGCCTGGTATCGCGAAGCGGCCCACCAGTATCCCAATTGGTATTACGGTTTCCTCGCCCAGGACCGTCTACAGGCGCTGGGCAAGACCGGCGGGGACGGCGAGGCGGCGGCTGAAGTCAGCCGGTTCCTCTCACGCATCGAGTTCCCTCTCCGCCGCCATCGCAAGAACTTCACCCCGACCGCGCTCACCCAGACCCGCCTCCGGCGCGCCCGCCTGCTGCTGGCCGCCGGTTTTCAGTCGTGGGGCGAGCGGGAGCTGCGGTGGGGCGCCCGCACCGGGGCCCAGGGACCGATTCTGGCTATGGAACTGGCCCGGGCGGCAGCGGCAGCCGGGCGCTATGGCGAGAGCATCCGGTTCATCAAAGCACTGGCTCCGGGTTACCTTTCGATGGCGCTCGAGGACGCCCCGGAGGAGTTCTGGCGGCTCGCTTTCCCGCTGCCGTATCGCTCGATTCTGGAGAAGTATGCCCGCCGCCGAAAGCTCGATCTCTATTTTCTCGCGGCCCTGATCCGACAAGAGTCGGAGTTCGACGCCCGCGCCGTTTCCCGAGCCCGGGCGCGCGGCCTGACCCAGATCCTTCCCTCTACCGGCCGCCTGCTGGCGCGGAAGCTACGCATCCGCCACTACCGCACCTCGCACCTCTACCGGCCTGAGATCAACGTCAACATGGGCACCTACTACTTGCGTAGTTTGATCGATGACCTCGACGGCCACACTGCGGCTGCGCTCGCCTCGTACAATGCCGGCCGGAACCGGGTAAAACGCTGGCTGGCCTGGGCGGAATTCCGCGAGCCGGCCGAGTTTGTCGAAACGATCCCGTTCACGGAGACGCGGAGCTACGTTCAGACGGTTCTCCGCAACACGGAGATCTACCGCCGGCTGTACGGCGCCAGGGAGCGGGCGGCGTTGAAGCGGCCCTCCAGCTGAAACGGGCCGGTCATTCGAGGGCGTCTGGCCGGTGGCCGGCCGCGGCCGGGCGTACAATCGTGTTTGAAGGTCGCGCCGAACCGTCAGGAGCAGCAGGTATGCCGGCGAGTGGCGCATGCCTGCGCGGACGGTTGGCGACGATTCCCCGTGCCGTCCTTCCCTTGGGTGCCGGCCGATGCTCTGTTTCCGTGACGACCTGAGGCAGTCAACCGACGCTCTCCGCGCTCACAAGCTGCGGGCGTCGCTCACCGTGCTGGGCCTGACGATGGGAGTGGCCACCCTCATCACCGTGATGACCCTGATCCAGGGCGCCAACCGCTATGTGGAAGAAAAGATCGCCAACCTGGGTACGAACGTATTTCAAATCTCGCGCTTGCCCTTCGCGGCCACGGACTTCGCTGTCTATCTGAAGGCGATGCGGCACCGCCGGCTGGAGTTGGACGACATGCGGGCCATTGCCGCAAGCTGCCGGTCCTGCCGACGGGTGGGGGCGTCGGTGGCCAGCCAGACGCGCGTTCGGGCAGGCAATCGGGAGCTGACCGATGCTTCGCTGATCGGGCAGACGGCATCCATGGCGGACATCGACACCCGCACGGTCGAACTCGGGCGCTATTTCACACCGGGAGAAGACCGGCGTGGGGCGCGGGTCTGCGTTATCGGCGACGGTATCGCGGAAGAACTGTTCCCGGGCCTCGATCCGGTCGGGCGCACCTTACGGGCCGGCAACACCGAACTGCTCGTCATCGGCAAGTACGAACCCATCGGCTCGATCCTCGGCATGGACCAGGACAACTTCCTGGTAATCCCCATGGGGACTTTTCAACGGCTGCGGGGCAGCCGCCGGAGCATCGTCATCGAAGTCCAGGCGGCCGGAAGCGACGCCGCTTTCCAGCGGGCCATCGACGAGGCCACCGTCATCCTGCGCGTCCGCCGCCGACTCCGGCCCACCCAGGAGAACGACTTCTTCGTGGGCACGGCTTCGAGCTACATCTCGCTGTGGGAGTCGATCAGCAGCGCATTCTTCGCCGTCTTCGTCACGGTGAGCTCCATCTCGGCGGTGGTCGGGGGCATCGTCATCATGAACGTCATGCTGGTGAGCGTGGTGGAGCGGACCAAGGAGATCGGTATCCGGCGGGCTGCGGGCGCCACCCGAAATGACATCTTGCGGCAGTTCCTGACCGAAAGCGTGCTGCAGTGCCTGGCCGGCGGCTGGCTGGGAACGCTGCTCGGTTTCGGGGCGGCCACAGCGATGAAGGCCTTTACGGACTTCCCGGCGGCCGTGCAGCCGTGGGTGGCGGCGCTGGGGATCGCCCTGAGTTCCTCCATCGGCCTGTTCTTCGGGATCTACCCGGCGACCCGGGCGGCCCGGCTCGACCCGGTCGAGGCTTTGCGGAGCGAGTAACCAACGATGAGCGGCGGCGAACTCCGGGAGAACCTCAGCATAGCGCTGGAGACGCTCCGCACCCACAAGGTCCGGTCCGGACTTACGGTGCTGGGCATCGTGATCGGCGTTACCTCGGTGATCTCGGTGGCCGCGGTGATCGATGGTCTCAACGCTTACATCGCCCGGCGCGTGGAGGAGATGGGCTCCCGCACGTACTACATCTCGCGTTTCTCGATGAGCGCGGGCTTCGGGCGCGTACCGGAGAAAATCCGGAAACGGAAATACCTGCACCCTTCTGACGCTGCTTATCTGCGGGAGAGGTGTCCCTCCTTGGAGATCGCCACGGCCTTCAGCGGCCGCCCGCTGGGGCCCTCGCGACCGGCAATGAAGTTGAATGAGATCCGCTACCGCAACGAGCTCGTCGACAATGCCATCCTGCGCGGCGTGGAGCCGGAGATCGGCGCGGCGATCCCGCTCTTCGACGTCGGCCACGGCCGTTTCATTTCTCAATTCGACGAAGACCACGCCCGGAATGTCATCGTCATCGGCCAGGCGATCGCGGAAGCGCTGTTTCCGCATATCGACCCGCTCGGCCGCAAAGTGCGGCTCAACGGGCGCGAGTTCGAGGTGATCGGTGTCTTCCGGGAGGATCCAGGCCTGTTCGGGGGGCCGGGGATGGACCAGGTGGCGGCGATTCCTCTTTCCACCTTCCGCAAACACTACCCGGAGATCCGCGAATTCATGATCGCCTTCGTCATCCGTCGCGGCGTCCCGACCGAAGCGGGCATGACCGAAGTGATCGACGCGATGCGCCGGCGGCGCCGGGTCGCGTACAACGAGGAGAACGACTTCGACATTTTCACTCCGGACTTCCTGTCCGACCTCTGGAACCAGCTCACCAGCGCCCTGGTGATTCTCACCTCCGTGATCAGCTCGATCGGCCTGCTGGTAGGTGGCATCGGGGTGATGAACATCATGCTGATTTCCGTCACCGAGCGCACCATGGAGATCGGCGTCCGCAAAGCGATCGGGGCCCGGCGCTCCGACATCCGGGCCCAGTTTCTGATGGAAGCCACGGTGCTGAGCCTCACCGGGGGGATCGTTGGGATTCTGCTCGGAGCCGTGGTCGCCTACCTGGTGCGCAGGTTCATTCCGTACATCCCGGCGGACGTGTCGCTCCTCTGGGTCGCCCTCGGCGTTACGATATCCATAGGCGTCGGATTGTTCTTCGGCTACTACCCGGCCAACCGGGCGGCGGGACTCGATCCGATCGTCTGCTTGCGCTATGAGTGAAATTCGGCGGTTGCGAATCTCCGACCTGCCCGCGCTGCTGTGTTTGTCAAACGCGGCCGGCTGGAACCAGACTCCGGCTGACTGGCGCCGCATCCTGCTGCTCGAGCCGTGGGGTTGCTTCGGCGTCGAGGTGGACCACTCGATCGTGGCGACGGCGACGGCCGTCTGCTACGGGCGGCGTCTGGCTTGGATCGGCATGGTGCTCACCCATCCGCATCACCGGCGCAAGGGTTACGCCCGCAAACTGATGGAGCACGTGCTGGCTCACCTGCACCGCTGCCGGATCGAGTGGTTCAAGCTGGACGCCACGGAGTTAGGCCGGCCGCTATACTCCCGGCTCGGTTTCCGGACCGAAGACACGATCGAGCGGTGGGTGGGCGTGGCGCCGGAATCCTTGCAGCCCTCCGGGCCCGAGGGCTTTACGCCCGTTCCCGATCTGGATCTGGAGGCGTTCGGCGCCGACCGGAGCAGGCTGTTGAAGGAACTCAGCCTGTTCGAGGCAGCATCGATCCCGGGAGAGGGGTTCGTCATGGGGCGTCCCGGCGCCCGGGCGTGGACGTGCGGCCCATGCATTGCCCGGAGCCCGGAGGCCGCACGGGCTCTGATCAGTTGGTTCCTGTCCCGCCACCCGGGTGAAGCCGTGTATTGGGACCTGTTGCCCGGGAATCTGGAAGCCGTGCGCCTGGCCGAGGAATTCGGTTTCGAACCCCGCCGGAAGCTGCTCCGGATGGTGCGGCGCGGCCAAGCTTTCGCCAAGCCGCTCGAAATCGACAACTCCCTTGTCTACGCGGCGGCGGGTTTCGAGTACGGCTGATGATGCGCAAGCGCTTTTTATGGAAGCTCCGGCGCGGCGAACTGCCCCTTGGGGAGCGCACTCTGATCATGGGGGTTCTCAACGTCACCCCCGATTCATTCTCCGATGGGGGACGATACCTGGATCCGGACCGTGCCTTCGCCCGAGCGCTTCAGATGGAAGACGAAGGCGCCGACATTATCGACATCGGCGCCGAATCCACGCGTCCGGGGTCCCGGCGCATCTCCGAACAAGAAGAACTGCAGCGCCTGGTGCCGGTGCTGCGGCGGCTGGCGGGCAAGGTGGCGGTTCCGATTTCGGTGGACACGTATAAAGCTCGGGTGGCCGCCCGGGCCCTGGAACTGGGAGCCTCGATCATCAACGACCCTTCCGGGCTGACGTTCGACCCGCAATTGGCGAAGACGGCGGTTCGGTTCGACGCCGCCCTGGTGTTGAACCACATGCGCGGTACGCCGGAGACGTGGATGCGCCTGGGCCCGTTGCCGGACGCGATGGCGGCCGTGCGCCGGGAGCTGGAAGCGGCGGTGCGCAAAGCCCTGCTCGTGGGATTGGACAAAGAACGCATCGTCCTCGACCCGGGCCTCGGATTCGGCAAGCGGGGAGAGCAGAACTACGACCTTCTGGTCCGGTTGCCGGAACTCGCGGAGCTGGGCTTCCCAATTCTCGTCGGCCCCTCACGCAAGTCGTTCCTGGCACAGGCAACCGAGGAAGGGAAGCTGATGGGAACCGCAGCGGCCGTCACGGCGGCTATCCTGGGCGGCGCCCATATCGTGAGGGTGCACGATGTCCGGCAGATGGTCCCGGTGGTGAAAGCGGCGGACGCGTTGCTGGAGGCCCGTGGCCGTTTGCGTGAGCCCGAGCAGCCGCGGCAGTGGGCTCCCCAGCGGAAGTTCCAGCGCCGCGCATGAGGCCGGCCGGAAAGCTACAGCCAGTACTCCCACCGGCTCCCGGCGACCACGTAGGCGGCGAGCAGCCCATTGGTCACGGCGTGGGCAAGGATGCAGTCGCCGAGGCGGCGGGTACGAACGATCCACCAGTTGTAGGCGATGCCGGCCAGGAGTCCCACGGCCCAGAAGCTGCCGTGCTCGGAGGCGAAGAGCACCGCCGTAAGCCAGAAGGCCCGGGGCGAATATGCGCCCAGCGGGAGGCGTTCGAAATCGCTCCGAACGATCCACCGCATCAGCCAGCCCCGCCAGAACAGCTCCTCGATCACCGGCGCCAACAGCACCGCCCTTACGGCCCGGGAAGCGATGGCCATTGGGCTGGACGCGAACCCAGCGGGAAGCGTCCCGGCGCTCGGTCCCGTCAATACGTTCGAGAACAGCCAATGCGCCCGGTAGCCGGGCCAGAGCAGGTCGGGAGCAACCCAAAGGGCGAAGACGGCCGCGCCCAGCAGCGTGCTCATGGCGGGGCGGGAGACGCCCAGGTCAATGACCGGACGCGAAAAGATCCACAAGGACGCGGCCAGAATCAGCGCCTGCAGCGGCTGGTCCCAGAGGCCGAGGGGCATCCGCGGGACGATGGCGAGCAGCAGAAGAAACAGGACGAAGGGCGCTACCCAGGGGAACGCCGCGTGAGCCCGGAGGCGCCGCCACGCCGGTATCATGAACCGATCTTCCCCATCAGCTCGCGGATCTTGAACTTCTCTTCGCTGGTGGGGTTGTGCTGTAAAGCGGTCTCGAGATGCCGGCGGGCCTTCTCGTCGAGGCCCTTCCGGTGCAACGCCATGGCGAGGTGATACCGCCAGAGCACCACCTTGGGATACTTGGCCACGACCTGTTCGAGGAGCGCGACCGCCCGGTCCACCAGGTTCTGTTTCATGTAAATGTAAGCCAGGGTGTCGGTGATGTTCGGGTCGTCCGGCAGCACGTTCCGGGCACGCTGAGCCAGGGTGAGGGCCTCGTCGAGGTCCGTGGAAGTCTCGGCCAGAACATAGGCCAGGTTGTTGAGGGCGATGGGGTTGTTCGGGGCCAAGTCGATCGTTTTCCGATAATACTCGATCGCCCGCGAGATCGCTCCCAACCGTTCGGCCCCCATGCCGAGGAACAAGAGCGGAACCGGATCCCGCGGCCGCAACTCAACGGCGCGCTGGAACGCGGTTTCGGCGTTGGTCAGGTCCCCTTTCGTGTAATAGATCCCGCCCAGCAATCGGTAGGCTTCGCCGTTGTTCGGCCGTAGCTTCAACACTTCCCGGGTCAGGCGGACGGCCGCCTCGTGTTGTCCGGCGAGACTGAGTATGAAAGCCAGCTGGAGTTTCAGGGAGGTGTTTTCCGGACGCCTGGCGGCCTCCCGGCGGAGCAACTCGACAGCAGCCTGCGGGCGGCGCTGCCGGAGGTAGACCTGCGCCAGGCCGTTGAGACCCGCCAAGGCCCCCGCCGGAGTTTCGTACAGCCGGCGGAACCTTCTTTCGGCGTCCTTCAGCTTGTTCTCGAGCAGATCGAGGTTGGCCAGCAGAGTCAAGACATTAGGATCGTCGGCGTGCCGCTCCAGCAGGGCTTCCAAAGACTTTCGGGCCTGCGCCCTCTCACCCATCCGCATCCAAGCATGCGCCCGGATCAGTTGCGCGTTCAGGTCGCCCGGAGCGTGTTCGAGAATCCGCTCGGCTTCGGCAACCGCTTTCGCATAGTCGCCGCGGGCGGCGTAGAGGCCCGCCAGCCGGTAGCGGGGCAGGAGGTAGTCCGGCCGCTGATCGATGGCCTCCCGATACTCCAGTTCGGCGCGGTCCAGGTCGCCCAGCGCGCGGTGAGCCTCCGCCAGGTTGTAGCGAAGGACGGCGTTGTTCGGCATCTGTACCAACGCCGCCTCGAAGTCGCCGACCGCCGCCGCGAGTTCTTTCCGGCCCCCGGCACGAAGCCGCAGCGCGCCCCGCAACGCGCGGGCGGAGGAATTCTCCGGATCCTTCTCGAGGACCCCCTCGATGGTCTTGTAGGCCTCGTCGTACTGGCCTTGAAGGGCGAGAACCTCCACCATGCGGATCTTGAAACGGACCTCCTGCGCCGGATCGGCTTCGAGGCCCTGGCGGTAAGTCTCCAGCGCCCGATCGAACGCGCGCAGCCGGACATAGAAGTCTCCCACGGCCAGATGGGCTCCAGGAAACTTGCCGGGCTCGCTCAACAGCTCTTGCAGCACAGCCTCCATCTGCTCCGGCTGGCGCTGGACGGCATAGTGGCGGGCGAGTTCGAGGCGATAGCGGATATTGTCCGGGAAATGGGCGATCTTCCGTTTCAGCACCTCGAGAGCGTTGTCGAACCGCCGGGCCCGCAGGTGCGCAACGTACAGGAAGTCGTAGAGCTGGACGAAATCCGGATGCTCTTCCAGATAGTCGGACGCCGTCCGCATCGCTTCGTCGGTGCGGCCCATTTTGGCCAGGCACTCGGCCAGAGCCAGCGCGGTCCGCCCGTCGCCGGGCCTCAGATCGCGGGCCCGGGTCAACAGCTCCAAGGCCGCCGGGTAGTCGGGATCCTGCTGCAACATGGCCAGCAGCCCCTTGGCGCGGATCACTGGGAAAGAGTCGGGGCGCTGCGCTTCGACACGCTCAGTCGCCTCCTGCAGGAGCGCGAGCACCGGCTTGAAGCGGGCTGGATCGCGCAGGTAGATGGCCAGGCACAGGTCGGCGAGGCGGGCGTAGGCGTCCTCGTTCGCCGGATCGAGCTCCACTGCCCGGCGGTAACCCGACAAAGCCTGCCGGATGCGGCCGAGTTTCTCGGCGGTCCGGCCGGCGCCGTAATAGGCGTCCGCATTCCGGGCGTCGTTCTGGATCGCCCGGCGGTACATGATGTTGGCTTCTTTGAACTTCTGGTTCTGAAAGTATTTGTTCCCCGTCTCCACGAACGCCCTGGCGCGCTCCAGGGGATCGCGGGAACAGGCTGCCGCCAGGAGGACGAGCAGAGCCAGGAACCAGTGCATCGCCGGCGTTCGCATAGCCGTTTTCCAGTATTCCAGCACCGGCGGCCTACGGCAACGCTGCGCCGGTCCGGAGCGCCGCTCCACCCGGATCCTTCCGCTCACCGGCGCAGCCGCTCGGCGGCGTTGCGCATTTGCAGCCCGTGCATCAGGCTGGCCGCGCTCCGCATCACCGCCGCCACGTGGACCGCCTCAGTCATCTGAGCCATGTTGAAGCCCTTTTCCAGGCAGTCCTCCGTGTAGGCGTCGATCGAATAGGGGCACTGCAGCGCATGAGCGACCGCCAGCGCGATCAAGCTCTTCTCCCGCCGCGACAGAGCGCCTTCGCTGAAGACATGCCCATACCAATTGCGGAACTGCTTCCACAGCAAAGGCGCATCGGCGCCGATTTCGTTGACGCGGCTGAGATCTTCGGGATTGTAGTAGTCCGGCATCGCGAATCTTCACTCTCCTTGGGATTGGTTTCCGTTCCTCCAGAGCCCGGGCGGCGGCGCCGGGGCGGGCTCCCGCGCTCTTGCGCCCCCCGGCGAAGTCAGCTTCGCCGCGCGGTCACCAGGACCGTGCCCGCATGAAGGTTTTGCCATTTGATGGTATCGAACCCCAGCGGGGCCAAGGCGCTGCGCAGGCGGTCGATCGACCAGGTCCGGCACCCGCCGCGGCGCATGCGCCGCCCCAGAGCGCCGAGCACCACCTCGGGAGGGGGCAACACGCCGCCCGGTAAGAAGGAGTCATGCAGCGCCAGCAAGCCACCCGGCCGAAGCCACCGGGCCGACCATTCCAGGAACTGCTGGACCTCGCCCCGGTTGGAGGAACCCAGCAAGCCGGAAAGGATCACCGCCCCAAAAGAGCCCGGGGCCGCAGCCAGTCCCGGCTGCAGGGACAGCGGGACGCCGGGGTTGCGAAACGGGTTCACAGCGGTCACCGAGAGTTTCGGCCACCGCCGGCCGATGGCTTCCCGGTAGCGCTCGCCCCCGTAGCCGACGATCAGCGCTGGATCTTTCCCGCCCAGGTCCAGCTTGTCAGCCACCGCCGGGGCGGCGAACCGGGCCAAGGCCTCGCAAGACCTCTGGTGGAGCGCCTCCTCCGGAGCCGGAATCTGGATGAAGTCGCGGCAGCCGCCGCGCACGTACGCTTTCAGGTCAGACCATCCGGCGGCGAGCCGGCACTGGTACAGGACAGCCTCCCGCAGGCTCTCCGGGGCATCGCTGCGGAGGTACCGGGCGGCCAGCTCCAGGTTGCGGTAGCCGTCCGGGGTCTTCTCGAGCACGCCGAGGGCCGTCAGGGCCTCCATCACCTCCGCAGCGGCGGCGGCATCCCAGCCTCGCCCGGAAGCAAGTTCCCCGGCCGAACGGGGACGGGCGAGCTCGTCGAAAAGCCGGCACTCGAGGGCGAAGCCGAGTACCTGGGTGCCGAGGCCGGCGGTGGCCAGGCGGAACAACTGGTCCGGCGCAGGGGCGGGAGCGAAGCGGCTGCTGCCGTCGGGCCGCCGCCGGAGGTCGCGCTCGGCCCGGGCGAGCTTGCCGCGCATCCGCACGACCTCGCCGATTACCAGCGTGGCCGGGGGCCGGACGCCGGCTTCCTTCACTTTGCGCCCAATATCGCTCAGGGTTCCGGTGACGGCCAGCTCGTCGTGCCAGAAGGCCATCTGAATCATCGCCGCCGGCGTTTCGGGATCCTTGCCGTGACGAATGAGCGTCTCGGCGATGGTTTCGACGTTGCTGACCCCCATCAGGAAAACGAGCGTGTCGATGCCGGCCAGGGCCTGCCAGTTCACACGATGATGATCCTTCTTGGCTTCGTGTCCGGTGACGACGGCCACCGAGGAAGCCGCGCCGCGGTGGGTGACGGCGATGCCGGCGCTGAGCGGAGCGGCGAAAGCGGAGGTGACGCCGGGGATCACTTCGAAAGGGACGCCGCGGTCCGCCAGGTATTCGGCCTCCTCGCCCCCGCGGCCGAACACGAAAGGATCTCCTCCTTTCAGCCGCACCACGATCTTGCCCTCCCTGGCCTTGCGGACGAGCAGCTCCTGGACCTCTTGTTGCCGCGAGTCGTGGCGGCCCACCGGCTTGCCCATGTAGATCCGTTCCGCGGAGGGCTTGGCCAGGGCGAGGACCTCTTCCTGGATCAGGCGGTCGTAGACGACGACGTCGCAGGTGCGGAGCAGTTCCGCGGCTTTCAGGGTCAGCAGCTCGGGATGGCCCGGACCTGCTCCTACGAGATAGACTTTTCCGAGTTGAATCGGCGTCTCTCCTTCGCTGGCGTTCTCGTCCAGCCCGGCGGCCGGACTCCTTCGCCGCCGCCCCCACAAGCCCCTCTGGGATTATTGCCGTCGCTGCAGGGCCGGGGCGGGGCCGTTCCAGGGGTGCGGTTTTTACCTTTGGTGTAACACGCCGGGCCCTGGGGGGCAACATCGGGCCTGAGGGGCCGCTCACGTTCGCATGTGGGTGAACAGATAGAGCCCGGCCAGGGCGAAGATGGCGTCTGGGGCCCAAGCCGCCAGCACCGGCGGCAACTGGTTCAGGTTGCCGACCTGCTCGAACAACTGGCTGACCACCCAGTAGGCGATCGCGATTCCGAAGCTCACGGCGACTCCGGCCATCGCTCCCCGGGGACCGGCCAGGAACGCGAAGGGTACCGAGATGAGCGCCATGATCAGGGCGAACAGGGGCACCGAGAACTTCTTGTGGAACCGGACCTGCAGCCGGACGGTGTCGAACCCGCTCTGCCGCAACTCGCGGATGTAGGCGGCCAACTCGGAAAAGTTCATCTGCTGGTCTTGCTTGACTTCCTTGAGGAAGTAGCCCGGCGGCTCGTTCAACTCGGAGAAGGTGCGGGCTTCGCCGGCGAAATCGTCATACCGAACCACGCGCACTCCGTTGAGTTCGCGGCTCCAGCCGTCCTGGAAGATCCAGGTGTTGAGCGACGGCGCCCACCGCGCCCGCTCGGCGTAGATGTGGCGGCGGAGGTGGAACGTGTTCGGCTCCAGTTCGAAGACCGTAATGCCGTACATCACTTGCTCGGTCGGATCGAAATAGCGGTAGTAGTAGATCCGTGAACCTTGGCCGAAAATCCATTGCCGTTCCGGGCTCAGGTACGTTTGCGGCGGCCGGCCTTTGATCTCGCTGCGGATGCCGTCCTGGATGCGGTTGGCCTCGGTGACGTAGTAGTGGTCGAAGGCGAACAGGGCGCCGCTCAGCACGAGGCCCGTCAGCAGGACGGGGACCGAAAGGCGGTACAAGCTGATGCCGCAGGCTTTCACGGCGGTGACCTCATTGTATTTGGACATCACCCCGAAGGTCACCAGAACGGCCACGAGGACGCTCATGGGCGCCGAATCGTAGATCAGTTTCGGCGTCAGGAAGAAATGGTAGGTGAGCACCCGGGACATCGGTATCTGATTCTTGACGATGTCGCCGAGAAGCTCGAAAAACGTGAAGACATGGGTCAGCGCCACGAAGCTGGTGAGCAAGACGATGAAATAGAAAAGGAAACTGCGCAGGACGTAGGCGTCGATGATCTGGGGCCACAGCGGCGCGAAACTGCGGCCCCGGCCGGTCCCCGTCCGGTGGGCCGGCCACCAGCGCCGCAGCGTTTGGAGCGCCTCCACCGCTCGCGAGCGCAGCCACATTCCGAGATCGTGGGCGCCGGGGCGCTCCTGGCGCCGGATCAGCGCCAGCCCCAGCAGACTCAAGACGATGTTGGGGCTCCACACCGCCACTTCCACCGGCAGCCGCTCCTGCTTGGCCATGCCGATCAAACTGACCAGGGCCATGTAGTAGAGAAAGGCCACCATCACCGTGAGCACGAAAGCGGAAGACTTGCCACCAGCCCGCGTCGAAACGCCGAGGGGCACTCCGAGCAGCGCCAGCAGCAGGCAGGCCAGCGGCAGGGCCAACCGCTGGTGGAGCTCGATGCGCGCCTCCACAGACTTGCGCGCTTCGGCGATCAGCGGGCCCGTGTCCATCCAGGTGAACGGTTTGGCCTGCTCTTTGTGAGGAGCGCGAGCCTCCAGTACGCGCTCCCCCCGCGGGAAGGCGTAGCTGTTGTACTGGTTGTCCTCGCCCACCACGTACGAGCGTCCGTCGAACATCGAGAGTTGGATCCGGTTGTTGTGGGCGTCGGCTACGGCGACGGCCTCGGTGGCCACGGTGATCCGGGGGTGGGTCTCGGAGGCCTCTGTACTGCTGGAAGACGCCGTCTCGGCCAGGAAGACGTGCCGCCAGCGGACGATGGGGCCGGAGATCACGTCGCCGACGTAGAGGATCGTGTTCGGGAACGACTCTTCGAAGACCCGCGGCTGGATCTCCGCGGTGATCTGCTCGGCCAGCAGCCGGTTGAGCACCCGGTAAGTCTCCCGGATCGAGAGCGGCGTCAGCCAGAGGGTAGCGGCCGCGGCGGCGACAGTGGCGATCGAAGCGAGCGCCAGCATCGGCACGAGCAACCGCCGGCTGGGAACGCCGGCCGCCCGCAACGCGATCACCTCCCCGTCGCTGGACATCCGGTTCGTCGCCAGCAGCACCCCGACCAGGACGCCCACGGGCACCGAGAAGGTCAGCGCTGGAGGCAGCACGAGCAGAAACAAGTACGACACGGTGCCGAGATCGGCGGAGCTGCGCACCAGCAGTTCGAACAGCCGGCCCAGCTTCTGGAGGAACAGAACGAAGGTGAACAGGGTCGTGCCCAGCAGGGCGCTGGAAGCCACTTCGCGAAAGATCTTGCGGTCGAGAAGCCCCATTCTCCACGTTCAGTGTACGGTTTCGCGCGGGGGAGGGGGAACCACCGGCGGCTTCGGCCAGTCCCGCTCCACTGGGGCCAGTTCCATGTCTTCCACCAGGACCGACGGCGCCACCACCGACATCGGTACGATGTAGCCCCCGGCGCCGATCAGCGACAGCGGCGCGTTGCTCCCCAGAAACTGGAACACGTGCTCTTCGCTGGAGGCGGCCACGATGTCGCGCAGCAGCCGTGAGGAAACGCGGCGGAACTCCAGGCCCCGCACCAGCTCCTCGCGTCCGTCGGGGTAGAGCCGGTAAACGGCGATCGGAGGGCTGAACAGCCGGGCGCCGCCCTGCTGCCGGCGGCGCTGCGAACGGCGATGGATCTCCTCCGGCGAGGCCGACGACGGGAAGTCCAGCCGGCGGACTACGAGGCCGTACGGTTTCCCCCGCTGCTCGCACAGTTCCAGCAGCTTGCGCCGCAACTGTTGCGGCTCCACGGTTTCGCGGGCTTTGACAATCAAATTGCTGAACTTCGGCGTGTTCGCCCCGTAACGGCCCGGCAAGCGGGCTCGCCCATTGGACCGGGTGAAGTTCCGGACGGGCTGCCGGGTGAGCAGGAAGGCCTTCAACAGGCCCTTTTCGACCACCTGCACGGGCTCAGGTTCGACGCCTTCGAGATCAAGACGGTAGTGTCCGACGAGGGGCCGCCCGTCCCATTCGGTGAGAGTGGGATCATCAACCACATCCATCCACTCAGGCAGGACGCGGGCGCCCAAGCGAGCGGCCAGCTCACTTTCCCGGAAATCGGCGCTCCGGCCGGGCTGGGACACGGGACGCCGGGTCAAGCCGAGGTTCTCCCCGAGCAACTGGGCGAACAACTGCGGCGCGGCCGCGTCTTCAAACAGCACAGGGCCGGCGTAAGGCTCGCCCAGCGAAGCGGCGGCCAGGTTCTGGATCCGCCGGGCCGTCTCGTCCACGCGCCGTTCCAATTCGTCCGGGGAAGGCAGATCACCGATCCGGAGCGCCTCAATCACGTCGGCGTCGCGAACGTGCATCCCGTCCGGCGCCCGCCCCTCGCCGCGGAACTCGAAGAAGTGCAGTATCTCCGGGTAGCGCGCTACCGTCCCTTCGGTGTTCATGAGGTAAGCGGTAGCCTGGATGGATTCGAAACGGACCTGCGAGCGCACCACCGCCGGATAGCGGGCGAAGACCGCCGACAGTCCTCGCACAAGGCGCGTCCACTCGTCTTCGGAAACGTCCTCACGGCGGGGCGGCTCGATCAAGACCACCGGTTCGGCCCGGCTGAAGTCGGGAAGGTCTTCGCGCTGCGTCACATTCTTGAGCGCCGCCCGCTTCCGCGCGATCGCCGCCATCGCGCCCTTGAACACGCGGTCGGTGGCCAGCCAGAAGTAGACCCTCAGGGCAAACCGATCGTCGTCGAGCGGAGCCTGTCCGATGAAGCCGCGCCGGGCGAAGAAGTCACTGTAGACGTAGTTGGTATTGTCGAATTCGTAGCTGCCCACCCGGACGTCGATCCGCGGCACGCGCATCCGGGTCCGCGCCCGGCTGACGATGGCGCCCAGGGAAGCGCGTACCGAAAAGTTCTCCGTATCGTCCAGCGCATACTGGATGAAGTAGACGTCGTCGGCCAGAGAGACCAGGCGCAGGGCCCGCGCCCGCTCCATCTCGGCGTTCATCGCGGTGAGCACGGCTTCGGCGGCGATCTGCTCAGCGACGGCTGGAGACCGCACCGTCTGCCCCGCCGCCGCCCAGGGTCCCAGCAGCGCCAGCGCCGATATCGATGTCACTCGCCGGGTCCAGTGCATGGCTCTTTCCTACGGGGCCTCCGCCGGCAGCAACGGGCGCGGCAGGATCGGCGGGCGGTCTTGTGCGCTCGCCTTCCGCTGGACCTCGATCTCGGAAACCAGCAGCGCCGGCGAGACGGCCGAGACCGGTACACTGCCGCTCTCGGCGCCGCAGTAACCGTTGAACACGCCTGGCTCGTTCGACGTCGCGAGGATCTTGGAGAAAGCCGCCAGGGGCGTTCCCACGATGTCGGCGCCACGGACCAGCTCATCCGGCCGGCCGTCCGGGTAGACGCGATAGACGACGAGCGGAATCACCTTGAACGCCTGGATCCCGCGCCGGCCGGTCATCGTGTAGCCGCCGGTTACCTCTGCGAAATAGAAGCCGTATTCTTTGCCTTGCCTGCGGATCTCCTCGATCAGCATCTCCCGGAGGCGGTCCGCACTCACCTGCCGCCGGGACTGCACAATCAGATTCGACTGGCGCGAAAGCACTTCCCGGCCCGGCTGCCGGCGCCCGTGGCCGTTGGAATGGGCGATCCCGGGCACCGGGAGTCTGGACATCAGAAACGTCTTCATGATCCCGTTCTCGACAACGGCGACCGGGCGCGCCGGGACACCCTCGTCATCGTAGTCGTACCAGCCCATCAGGTCGGTTCCGCCGAAGCTCCGCCGCGTGGGATCGAAGACGACGGAAAGGAAGCCCGGAAGCACTGGTTTGCCGAGACGATCACGGAACGTATGGCCTTCGGAAGGATCCCGGAGGCGGTGCCCTTCCACACGGTGGCCGAAGATCTCATGAAAGAAGACGCCGGCCGCCCGGCCGGAGAGAATGGCCGGGGCCACATACGGCTCGACGAGCGGGGCATCCACGAGTTTCGTCACCAAGCCCGCCACCCGCCGGGCCGCGGCGCGCAGGATCTCGGGTCCGGGCAGCCCGTCCGGCGCGTGGGCTTCGAAGGACTCGAGCGTGAACAGATCCATTCCGTCGGGGGCCTTGGCTCGGGCCGAGATCGAGACCCGGGCCGAGGTCCAGCCGTGGACCAGCCGCGTGCCCTCGGAGGTCACCAGGTATTTGACCTGCCGCTGGATGGCGACGCGGACGCCGCAGCCGAGCACCTGGGGGAAGCCACGGAACTCGCTGGAAACGCTCCGGACGATACGGCGCCATTTCCCGGCGTCGAAAGTCACATTGGGCGGGAGCCGGTAGTCCTCAACGGGCTCTTCCCGGCTGAAGTCGCCTGGGCTGTCGCTCTGCTTGACGCGCATCTGCCGGTCGGTCTGGATCTTGATGAGCCGTTCCGAGCCGAGCCGGTAGACGCGGTCGGTCTCCAGCCACAACCGCCGGCGGATGGCCGCTTCCCGATCCTCGATGGGAAGGGCCCGCCCGGAAGTGAAGCGGGGGAAGTAGCCCTCGATCACGTGGTAATTGTCCAGTTCGGGAGAGCCGACCCGCACAGTGACGTCCAGGACACGGCTGCGCCGGGACGATTCCCCCTCGAGAGCCCCCCAGGCGGCGGCCACCGTGTTGGTGGTGGAGTCCGTGACGGCGTAACCCAGGAAATAGGGAGAGGGGGAGGCTTTCTGGTTCAAAATGTTGAAGTTGCGCTGGAGTTCCGCGGAAAGGATCCGAATCAGATCGGGGGGCTCTGCCTGAAGAAGCGCCGCCGCAAGCAGCGCCGCAAGGGCGAGGAAGACGCGCCCGGCCCGAATCCGCACCTTGACCAGAATAGCACGCCGCCGCCGGCGCCCCCTCAGCGCCCGCCGGCTTCGTCGCTCCGGCGGAGAGCGATTTCGGTCTGCTCGACTGGGTTCTGCGGGAGTGTGAGCAAGCCTTTTTCCTGCATGCCGGTGAGGGCAAGGCCATAACGCCCGCGGACACCGGTCTTCTCGAAAATGTGTTTCAAATGGATCTTCACCGTGCCGGGCCGGATGCCGAGTTCGCGGGCGATTTCCTTGTTTTTCAGGCCTTGCTCCACCAATTCGAGCACTTGTCTTTCGCGGGGCGTGAGGCCGGAGCGGGAATGCCTCGGCGAAGTAACGACATCCCGGAGCAGTTCGTCTTCCATCCAGCTCGTACCCCGCGCGACGGCCCGCAAGCAAGCGAGGACTTTCGGTATGGGGGCGCTCTTGCGCACGATGCCGCGCACGCCTCTTTGCAGCAGGCGGAGCGCCTCGGGCTCGGAGATGGAATGGCCCCAGACGACGACGGCGCAAGGCCGGCCGGCGTCCCGCCAGCGGGCCAGCCAGTTCAACACGGCGTGGGCTCCAAAGGACTTGTCGAAAACGAAGATGTCCGGAGAGCCGTCTGCAGCCAGTTGGATCGCCTCGGCCGGCGACGCCGTGATATGGGTGAGCTCCATGTCGCCGGCTTCCGCCAGAACGGATCTAAGCCCTTGTGCCGTAATGGGTTGGCTGTCGCAGATCCCAACCGTCGTCATCTCGTTGGTCTCCTTTGCCGGGGAACCGCGGGCGGGGAGTTTCCCTTCGGGGCTCGTGACCCCGCGGGGCGGCGCGGTTCCGCCTGCTCTTATCGGATCGAACCCGCAATCCTGACAACTATGTGGAGCCAGGCCGGCAATGCTCTCATGTTTTTCTCCTAATCAGCCGATGGAAACACGTGGATTTGATGCGAGGCCAGGAACGCCGCACGACAGCGTCACCGGTCCTGAGGGTTCCGCACGTGGACGCGCCGGTATGGCGGCGCACGTAGCGCCTGACCCCCAAGGGGCCCCGCCGGGCCTCCTCAGCAGCGTGCTGTAGACGACAATGGCGAAATCCGTGACCAGCCCGCCGAACGTAAACCTCGGAGCGTTACTCGTTTGCCCGAACGCCAAGATGATGGCCGAGCTGCTGCCCCTGCTGACGCACAACATCCCGGGGGTGCAGCTTCACTCTGTCAAGGAGTATCCGGAGAGCAGCTTTCTGGCCGACTTCGTCGTCAACCAGCACCCCCGGCTGTGTTTTCTCGATGTGGATACGGACCCAGAGCGAGCCCTGGGGCTGATCCGCGAGCTGCAACTGTTGGATCCGAGCCTGCCCATCATCGTTCTGTTGGGGCAGAACGAGCCGGATTTGATTCTTCGCTGCCTGCGCCAGGGCGCCACCGAATTTCTGATGCAGCCGTTCACGGCTGAAGAGCTGGCGCCGGTGCTGCAACGGCTCTCTCAGCTCAGTCCCTCGATGAACTACGGCAGCGGCGGGCGGGTGATCTGCGTGGCCCCGGCCAAAGGGGCCTGCGGCGCCAGCACCATCGCCGCCAACCTGGCCACGCGCAAGAAGACGCTCGGCGCCAACCGGCTGCTGCTGGCCGACCTCGACCCGCTCACGGGCACGATCTCTTTCCTGCTGAAACTCAAGTCGAACTACAGCATCCTGGACGCCATGAACCTGGCCACCAGTCTGGACCGGGACCTCTGGGACGGCGTGGTGTCGAGCTGGAACGGGATCGACGTGGTTCTGGCTCCCGAGAACCCGATGGATTCGATCAGCGAACTCCAGGATCCGGCCCCGGTGCTGGAGTTCGCCCGCCAGCTCTACGACGTCATCATCGTGGATTGTGCGGGCCTGTTCGGCGATTGGGGTCTGGCCCTGGCGCGGGTAGCCACGGACCTGTTGCTGGTGACCACCAACGAACTCCCGGCCCTGCAGAGCACTCAACGGGTACTTGGACACCTGGAGCGGAACCGGGTGGAACGATCCAAGGTGCGTCTGGTCGTGAATCGTTACAGCCGGGACGTGGGCCTCAGCACCGACGCAATCTCCACCGCCTTGCACACCGACGTATTCGCGGTGATCCCGAGCGATTACGAGGCCGTGCAGAAAGCTCTCGTGGAGGGCAAGCCGGTGAATTCGAGCAGCGCTTTCGGCAAGCACCTTTCGAAGCTCGCCCGGCGGCTGGCCGGCGCCGACGAAACCGCCGACCACGAGACAGCCCACAAACGGGGAAAGGCCAAGGGAGCTTCCCTCGCCGGTCTGTTTTCCTCCCTGTTCTCGCGAGCCCCTTCCTGAGCTCCGGCGGCGCCGGCGGCCCCGGCGTTCGCAGGAAAACCCGTGTTTGGGTTGGGGACCGAGGGTGAGCCGCGCGCAGGGAGAGGCTCGCTACAGACAACTGCGCGACCCCGGCTGAGCCGCAGGGCGGCTTCAGCCGTCCTTGCGCTCCCAGACGAGTTGGCCGTCCACGAAAGTCGCCACGGCGGCGCCGCGGAACCGCCTTCCGTCGAATGGCGAGTTCTTGCTCTTCGAGAAGGTCCGGTTCACGTCGTAGGTCCACTCGAGTTCGGGATCGAGGATCGTGACGTCCGCGGCTTCACCCGGCGCCAAACGGCCCGCCGGGAGCCCGAAGGCCTGGGCCGGGCCGGTGGTAAACAGCTCGACGAGCCGCATCAGCGAAATCCGGCCCGGATGGAAAAGGACGTCGAACACGACGGCCACAGCGGTCTCCAGCCCGATTACGCCAAAGGGGCACCGCTCGAACTCCTGCATCTTCTGATAACCGGTGTGGGGGGCGTGGTCGGTGGCCACTGCGTCCACCGTCCCGTCGGCGACCCCTTCGAGAAGAGCCTCGAGATGCTCGCGCCCGCGCAGCGGCGGCTTCATTTTGAAGTTGCTGTCGTATGGAATCGAGTCCTCGTCGGTGAGCGCCAGGTGATGCGGAGTCACTTCACAGGTCACCGGCAGGCCGCGGGACTTGGCGAAGGCTACCATGGCCATTGAGTTCTTCGTGGAGAGGTGCGCGACGTGGTAGCGGGCGCCGGTGATCTCGGCCAACAGCAGATCGCGGGCCACCATCACGTCCTCGGAGCAAGCCGGGATGCCCCGCAACCCTCGGCGGCAGGAAGCAACCCCCTCGTGCATGTCGCCGCCCGAGGACAGGTGCAGGTCCTCGCAGTGCTGAACGACGGTGAGGCCGAAAGACCGGGCCAGTTCCATGGCCCGGCGCATCACCCGGGCGTTCATCACCGGCATGCCATCGTCGGAAATGGCTACGACGCCGGCCCTTTTCAGGGTGCCGATCGGGGCCAGTTCCTCGCCCTTGCTTCCCTGAGTGATCGCGCCGATGGGATGGACCTTCACCACCGCCGACTGCCGGGCCTTCTCGAGGATATAGCCGGTGACCGTGGCGCTGTCGTTCACCGGCTGCGTATTCGGCATGCAGCAGATCCGCGTGAAGCCGCCCGCGGCGGCGGCACGGGCGCCGGTTTCGATAGTCTCGGCGTGGGGCAAGCCGGGCTCACGCAGGTGGACATGCAAATCGATGAAGCCCGGCGCCACGATCTTGCCGGCGGCGTCGTAGACCCTGGCGCCTTCGACCTCGATGTTCGGCTCCACGGCCTCGATATGAAACCCCTCGATCAGCAGGTCGGCAGTCTCATCGCGCCGCGTGGCAGGGTCGATCACCCGCCCGTTCTTGATGATCAGTTTTCCCATGGCTATCCAAGAACTCTCTCCAGCACCGCCATGCGGACGGCGACTCCGTTTTCCACCTGGTTGAGGATCACCGATCTCTGGGAGTCGGCCACCTCGGAGGAGATCTCCCGGCCTCGGTTGATGGGCCCGGGATGCATCACCAGAACGTCGGGCCGGGCCAGTTCGATGTGCTCGGGCGCCAACCCATAGAAGGAGAAGTACTCCCCGCGGGGAAAATCGGGCTCGTGCTGGCGCTCGAGCTGGACACGCAGCATCATGATGACGTCGCAGCCCCGGATCGCCTTCCTCATGTCGTACTCGATCGACACCCCGGGAGCGATACCGGCCAACTCCGGCGGCACCAGCGGCGCCGGCCCGCACAAAACGATGTCGACGCCGAACTTCGACAGCAAGTAGACGTTGGAGCGCGCCACCCGGCTGTGCTCGATGTCGCCGATGATGGCTACCCGCAAGCCCTCCAGGCTCCGCTTGCGATCGAGAATCGTGCGGGCGTCAAGCAGCGCCTGGGTCGGATGCTCGTGGGTACCGTCACCGGCGTTGATGATCGGCGTCCGGAGGTGCCGCGCCAGGAAATGAGGGGCCCCGGAGGCCTTATGGCGCATCACGATCGCGTCCGGGCGCATCGCGGCGAGGGTGTTCAGGGTGTCCACCAGAGATTCACCCTTGGAAAGGCTCGAACCGGCGCCGCTGATGAGGATTGCGTCGCCGCCGAGACGCCGCGTGGCGATCTCGAAGCTCGTGCGGGTGCGCGTGGAAGGTTCGAGAAACAACAGGACGACGGTCTTGCCCCGGAGCCTGTCGAACTGGGCGAAGGAGCCGTCCCCGACCGGCTGGAAGTCCTTGGCTCGATCAAGAATCGCTTCGATCTCTTCCCGTGGTAGATCCTCGATACCGAGCAGCCCTTGGATCATGATCGCCTCGACTTTCCAGTGTAGTGCCTCCCGCTTTCGCCGGCGCGCCCGCGGGAGAACACCGGCCCCGGGCGTTTCACGAGCCGGCGCCGCCGGGCAGCCGCAGGACCCGCTCTTCGCCGTCGATCTCCCGGAGCCGCACCTCGACAAGCTCGTCTCTGGATGTCGGAATCCGCCGCCCCACGTATTGCGCCTCGATGGGCAGCTCCCGATGCCCGCGATCGACCAGGACGAGCAACTCGACCCGCGCCGGGCGGCCGTGGTCGAACAGGGCATTCAAGGCCGCGCGAGCCGTCCTCCCGGTGAAGAGAACGTCGTCAACGAGGACCACGTCGAGATCGGTCACTGGGAAAGGAATCTCGGTGGCGTTCACCACGGGCTGCCGGGCGACCAGCGAAAGATCGTCGCGGTAGAGTTGGATGTCGAGGATCCCGACCCGCGGCGCCTGGCCCTCGATCTCCTGAATCTTGCCGGCCAGCCGCGTCGCCAGCGGAACCCCGCGGCGCCGGATGCCTACAAACGCCAGGCGATCGAGCTCGGGCCTCTTCTCGACGATTTCATGGGCGAGCCGCACCAGAGTCCGGTGGATCTCCGAGGCGCTCATGATCTGCACGCCGTCGCTGCCACGCCCGTTCATTCCGGCCTCGCCAACCGCCCAGCGTACCACACGCCTTCGGGTGGCCCGGTGACGCGGCGCGCCGGGGGCGTGGCGGTGCGGGCGGCCAAAAAAAGTTGTTCCAACGATCATTTTTGTGGCACTAATTAAGACAGGGCTTTTCTCGAGGAGGGATGTTCCATGACGGCTCCATTCGCACCGCTGCCGCCAGCCGGCGTGCGGTTCACCAAGAAAGAACGGGAACTCTTCCAGGCGCTGGCCGGCAACGCCAACTGCGTTCTCAGCCGGTCTTACCTGCTGCGTGAGGTCTGGGGTTACCACGAGGGGACGCGCACGCGAACCGTCGATGTCCATATCCGCCGGCTGCGGAAGAAACTGGAAAGGACCCCAGGCGTTCGCATCTGCACCGTCTTCCGCCAGGGTTATGTAATGGAAACGGCGGACGGCGCATCGGAAACGGTCCGTTGCCGCTCGAGGGGCGCTGTCTTGCGGGGCTGAGGCTGACGCTGTCAGAACCGTTTGAGACGGTTCTTGATCCGCCGGGCGAGTTTCTCGATCCGTTCGGCTTTCCGCAGGGCGTTGAGCGACAAGACGTGGTAGTCGTTTTCGTCCAGCTCTTTCTTCAGCGCTTCGGCAAGCTTGACGAGTTCGGCGGCATCCTGGCGGGACTTCCGGTACTCATGCTCGAGGATGTGTTCGGCCTGGGTGCGGCCATCCGGCATGCGTCTCTGGGTCGCGTCTTCGGGTTGCTGCGCCGCCAGCAACGCGCTCAGAATGGCCAGTAATATCAGGCGTTTCATGATCCCTCACTGGTATCATAGCCTCTTATGCGGGAGGTGAAGGTCGGCATCATCGGGCTGGGGAACGTCGGGCTCGGAACGCTGCGCATCCTGGCGGAGAATGCTGCGCAGATCGAGCTGAAACTGGGCTTCCGCCTGAGCGTCCGGGTGGTGTGCAGCCGGAATCCGGCCGCCAAGCAACTGCCGGATGCCTTCCGCGACGTGCCGCGCACCTCCGACTGGAAGCAGGTGGTGACACACCCGGAGGTGGACATCGTGGCCGAGCTGGTAGGCGGAACAACGGTGGCTTCCGAGATCGTTCAAGCAGCGATCGCCAACGGGAAGTCCGTGGTCACCGCCAACAAGGAGCTGATGGCGCTGGCCGGGGCTGAGATCTGGGATCGGGCCATCGCCGCCGGCATCAACCTGGCCATGGAAGCCAGCGTGGCCGGGGGCATCCCGATCCACGCCGTTCTGCGGGAGGGCATCTCCGGAGACCGGATCGTCGCCCTTTACGGCATCCTGAACGGCACCTGCAACTACATCATGACCGAGATCGAGCGCTGCGGCGCCGACTTCGCCGAGGTGCTCGCTGAGGCTCAGCGCCTCGGTTACGCCGAAGCCGATCCCAGCGCCGACATCGACGGAGCCGACGCCCGCTCGAAGCTCGCCATCCTCGCGGCTCTGGCTTTCGGAGAACGGATCACGCCGGACGACATTTACACGGAGGGCATCCGCCGCATCTCGCCCGTCGATTTCCAATACGCCGAGCGGCTGGGACATACGATCCGTCTGATCTGCGCCGCGCGACAATCCAAACAGGGACTGGTGCTCTCGGTGCGGCCGTCGCTGATTCCGCGCGGCACGATTCTCGCCAGCGTCCAGGGCGCGTACAACGCTGTGTGGGTCCGGGGCCGGTACGGGGAAGATACGTTCTATTACGGAAAAGGGGCCGGACCCGAGCCGACAGGGGTCGCCGTGGTCAGCGATCTGATGCGGGTGGCGCGGGAGATCCGGCGGGGAAGTCCGGAGCGCGTCTCGCCGTTCGCTCACGAGCGCCTCGGCGAATACAGACCCATACCGGTAGAAACCCAAAAGAGTGCCTTCTATCTTCGTTTCCGGGTCAAAGACCGCCCGGGCATCATCGCCACCCTCGGGCGTATCCTGGCCGACCGGGGTATTAGTATCGACGCGGTCCTTCAACTCCCGTCGGACTCCAAAGACGACCTGCCTTTTGTCATCACCCTCGAGCGGAGCCGCGAGGCGGCCGTGCGCGAAGCTCTGGAGCAGATGCGGACACTGGATTTCATGGTGGAAGACCCGCTGGCCATGCCGATGGAAACGGCCTTATGAAAACCTCTCAGTTTGTACTGATTCTCGCCGCTTCGGCCGGGCTGCTGTTGCCCGGACAAGTGGCCACCGAAGCCAATCGCCGGCTGGAGTCGGCGGAAGGGCGCCAGCGGCTGATCCAGGTCCTTTCCAACCCGGAGCGGGCGGAGCGGCTGCGGGCCCGGAAGCTCGTCGAGGCTCTGGAACTCAAACCCGGCGACACGGTGGTGGACCTGGGCACCGGCGCGGGCATCTTGCTGCCGTTCTTGGCGTCCGCGGTGGGCCCTAGGGGTACGGTGATCGCCCAGGACATCCACCAGGACTATCTGGACGCGGCCCGGAAAACGGCTGATGAGGCCGGCATCACGAACCTGCGGCTCGTGCTGGGAACTGAGCGCAGCCCGAACCTCGAGCCCGGCGCCGCCGACGTCATCGCCACCGTGGACGCTTACCACCACTTCAACTACCCCGAGGAGATGCTGGCCGGCATCAAAGCGGCGCTGAAGCCCGGCGGCCGGTTTGCCGTGCTCGACTATTACCCGGAGGGGTTCCGGGAACCGGGGCACATCCGCGCCGACAAACCGGAAGTGATCAAGGAAATCGAACAGGCTGGGTTCCGCCTCGCCGCCGACAGGGAGCACGTGCCCGGCAAGCAGTACCTGATCATTTTTACGACGGAGTGACGGCTGGGAGCGAGATCCCGGCGGTACGGGGAAGGCGTCGGTTCACTCCGAAGCGGCCCGCTTGAGCGCCACCGTGCGCCGATAACAGGCCACGAGGCGCTCGGTCATCCGGCGGATGTCCCAGGCCTGCTCCACCTTGCGCCGGGCACGTTCCGCCATGGCCGCCCCCGCTTCGGGGTCTTCAAGCAGCGCCACGACCCTGGCGGCGAACGCCTCGGCATCGTCGGCCAACGCGCAGATCTCTCCGTCTGTTTCCGCCAGCCCTTCGGCCCCCAGCCGCGTGGAGACCACCGGAATGCCGGCGGCGAAGGCCTCGAGCAGCTTCACCCGGACTCCGGAGCCGGTGCGCACCGGGCAGACGAAGACGGCGTAGCGGCCCAGCGGCTCACGGACGTCCTCGACGAAGCCGCGGAACTCCACCGCTTCCCGCGGTGCGGGCAAGGTCTGAGGCGGAGGCGGGTCGCTGCCGACGACAACCAGCTTCGCCTTCGGCTCCCGCTCCAGGACGCGGGGCAGCACCTCTTCGACCATCCAGCGCAGAGCGCTGAGGTTCGGCAGGTGCCGGAAACTGCCGAGGAAGAGCATCGTCTTCGGCTCCCGGCCCCGGGGGCGGAACTCGTACCGGCAAGGCTCGATGCCGGCGCGGAAGTCCGCGTCCAGGCGGCCGGCGAGCTCCGGCAGGTGGCGCAGCAGATACTCCGCGTTGGCCCGGCTGCAGACCTGGACCCGGTCCAGCCGCGGGAGCAACCGCAGCTCGTAGCGCAAAGCGCGCATGTATTCCCACGCCGCCTCGAGCTTCGTCCTCCATCCAGGCGCGGCCCGCAGCGAACGGGCGATCGATTGGAAGTAGATATCGTGCTCGAACAGGATGGACGCCAGACAGTGGAAGCGCCCGGCATATTGGCCCAAAGGCAGGTACTCGAGCTGGAGCACGTCGATCTCATCGAGACAGATCTTGCGGTGAATCAGCCAGCGGAGGTCGTCGCTCGCAAACTCCCGGACGGCGCGCGGCACGATGGAAGCGAACTGCCGGGGCCTCCCCGGGTCGCGCACCAGGAACTCGACCGACCGGGCCGAGCGGGCCAGCTCGCCATGGGCCTCCCTCTGGTCCGGCCGGTCGAGCATTACGATGACGTGCAGATCCGTGAGCCGGGCGAGCGTCCGGCAAGTCTGCAGCATGAAAACCGCCCCGCCATGCACCGGCGGGCAGATCGGATACGGAGAGACGAACAGAACCTTGAGGCGTTCGGGACCGCCCGTTAGAGAAGCGAAACGGTCCCGGAAATAGCCGCCGAGCGGGCGGCGGAACGCCTCGGTGTCGCTTACGACGGCCAGCCGCCGCGCCGCCCAGCGCGACCGCAGCGCCCCGGGAAGCTGCCGCCAGGCGCGCCACAAGCCCCCAGCCGAAGCCCGGTCCGGCGTTTCCCCGAAGAGGGCGCTCACCGCGCAGCCGGCCTGCGCGTAGAAGAAGTGCTCCAACAGGCGGCGCCACTCGTGGATGTTCTTCCAGGCGAACAGAAGGAAGTTTTTGTGCAGGACGGCCCGGATCTCGGCATCGCTGAACCGCTTGCCGATGGTGCCGCGGTGCTCGTGCCAGACCCGGCTCGCCGGCTGGTAGAGCACCTTCCAGCCCCGTTTCCAGGCCCGGTAGCCGAGGTCGGTGTCTTCCAAGTAGAACGGAGCGAGCAGCTCGTCGAAGCCGCCCAGTTCCAGGAACTTTCGCCGGTCGAAGGCGCAGGAGCCCCCGCCGCCGTAAAAGCAGGGAAAGGGGCGGTCAACTTTGTTGTCAATCCGGTGGCGGACCCGGAGCATGCCGAGCTCCCACCAACCCTCGGTCAGCCCGGTCTCCTCCCGGCGTTTGTCCGGATCGCTGAAGAAGATCTGGCAGGAGACGGCGAAGACCTCGTCGTCGGAGAAGGCCGCGAGCAGCGGCGGGAGGAAGTCCGGATCGGCCCGCATGTCGTTGTTCAGCAGGACGACGACGTCGTTGCGGGCGGCCTGCACGCCGGCGTTCGAGCCGCCGCCGAAACCCAGGTTCTCTTCGAGCGCCACCAGGCGGACCGACGGGAAGTTGGCTCTGACGAACTCCGCGCTGCCGTCGCTCGAGCCGTTGTCCACGACGATGACTTCGCTGCCCGGGATGCGTTCGGCAGCGGCCACCACCGAGGGGAGGTATTTCTCGAGCAGGTCCCGGCCGTTCCAGTTGGGGATGACGATCGAGGCGGCGCGGTTGGACGGACGCACATCCTTCGGCGGCGTCTTCGGCCGTCGCAATGCGTAAACGAGGTCGCCGGCTGCCAATGCCGCCATTGCAGTGAGCGTGAACAGCGGCGAAAGAATCAGCAGGGGAAGCGCCCGGAGGAATCGCAGCACCATGCCCATCGGCCTACTTCAGGCGCGCCCCCGGCCCGACGCCGATCGCTTTGCCGAGCCTCACCCAGCGGGAGCTCTCGACCATCGCCAGCTTGGCCCGGAGCGCCTCGACCTCGCGGTCGAGCTTCAGGGCCCACTCGGTGCGCTCCTTGACGCGCTTCTCCGCGTCGTCCAGCGCAGCCACGCACCTGGCGAGCTCTTCAGCCTTGGCGTCCAACTCCTTCTGCGTCTTTGCGGCCCACGCGGCCTTTTCGGCGATCTCGGCCTCGAGGCCGGCGATCTTGGTCTCGTAGCCGGAGGAAATCTCGGCGATCTCGGCCTCTTTGGCGGCGTGGAACTCGTCGAGGCGGCGGCGGGCCTCGGCCAGCTCGGCGTCGAGTTGCTCGGCCCACTGGTTGCGCTCCTCGAGTTCCTGTTCCAGGGCCCGGAACTTCTCGAGCAGCTCCTGGTGCTCGAGCTTGGCCGCCTCCAACCACTGGTCCTTCGTCGCCAGCTCCTCTTCGAGCTTCTCGATGTGTTGGGCCCTTTCCCGCAACACGTTCGCCGCGCTGGGCAGGTAGACGAAGGCGGGCGAGCCGACCATAGGCGCCAGCGCGCAAACGGCGATGAAGAAGTTCGACTCCTCCGGCGCCACCGAGGCCGATTCGAGGCGCACCTCGGTTCCCCGGGGCTGCCCCACCGGGTGGAAGACGATCGCCGGCCCGTGGTTCTGCACGAACATCGCCACGTGGGGGAAGACTTCGGAGAGGGCCGAGCGGAACTCTTCGAAGGTGAACTCGTGGGCGTGATAGGGATTGGGCCCGGAAAGCTTGCGGGACTCCTCGTAGAACAGCTTGTTGGGCGTCGAAACGACGAACTGTCCGCCCGGGGCCAGCACCCGCCGGGCCTCGGCGAGCAGCCGCGACCAGTCCGGCAGGTGCTCGATCATCTCGAAGGCGACGACCAGGTCCACCGAGGCGTCCGGCAGCGGCAGCGCCGTGCCGCTGGCGCATAGATAGCGGGCGTTGGCGGCGGGATAGCGGGCGGTGGCATAGCGGATTGCGTCAATAGAGTTGTCAATTCCGACGATCCAGTCCGCCCAGCGGGCAAGCTCCGCTGTTCCATAGCCCGCCCCGCAGCCGACGTCCACCACGCGCTTCCGGCGGCTGAGCCGGGAGGCGAACAGGTAGCGTGAGACGTGCTCGTTCCAGAGGTCGGGCTCCACCTGGCCCGGAATCACCCGCTCGCCGGTGAACTCAATCAAGCCGCGCCTCCCGTGCCGGGACGGTTTCCCGCAGCCGCCGGTTCACTTCCACGCGCGCCGGCAGGTGGAGGAAGCCATAGACCGGCCCCGAAGCCGGGGCCATCTCGAGCGTCAAGGCGTTGTCGATCCAGTCGCACACAGTGTAGTCCTCCAAGTCGCCGTCGGCGATGGCCGGGGAGAAGGAAAAGTGGCCGGCGTAGAGCACGGGCAGCTCGAGGTGGAAATCGACCGTACAAATGTCGCCCGGCTTCATGGGCGGCAGGGGGCGTCCTTCGCGGGTGGTGTTGGTGCCGGCGAAATCGAGGCCGAGATGGTTCCGGAGCATGAAGCCGACGTTCGGACGGGCGATGGGCTGGTGAGCGCGGACGCTGATGCGGACGACGATCGAGCCGCCGGGCGGGAGCGCGCCGGCCTGCTTGCCGCTGGGGTCGAGAACGGCGATGCCCAGCACCTCGGCCCTGCGGTCGCCGTAGCGGTGATCGACGTTCGGGATCGTATCGGCGATCTCCGGCGGCGCGCCGGGCGCCTCCTCGAGGGGCGGCGGCCCTTGCTGCTGCTGGCGCTGGTAGCGGGCGTCCTTCTCGGCCATGGCGGCCTGGTACTGGGCGATCACCCCGGCCGGATCGCCCAGGGCGCGAATCCGGCCGTGGTCCAGCCAGAGGGCGCGGTCGGCCAGGCTCTTGACGTCGGCCATCGAGTGGGTCACCAGCAGAATGGTGGTGCCGATGCGGCGCAGCTCATGCACCTTGCGCATGCACCGCTGGCGGAAGTAGATGTCGCCGACGGCGAGGGCCTCGTCCACCAGGAGCACCTCAGGGTCGACGTGGATGGCGACGGCGAAAGCCAGGCGCACGGTCATGCCGCTCGAATAGGTCTTCACCGGCTGGTCGATGAAGTCGCCGATTTCGGCGAACCGCTCGATGTGGGGGTATTTCGCATCCATCTCGGCGGTGCTGAAGCCCAGGATGGCTCCGCTGAGGTAGACGTTGTCGCGGCCGGTGAACTCAGGGTTGAAACCGGCCCCCAGCTCGAGGAGCGCCGAGATCCGGCCTTTGACCCGGACGGCGCCGGAGGTCGGCTCGAGGATGCCGGCGACGAGCTGGAGCAGCGTGCTCTTGCCGGCGCCGTTTTCGCCGATCACGCAGAAGGTTTCGCCGCGGGCAACCTCGAAAGAAATGTCGCGCAAGGCCCAATAATCGGTGTGGTACGACCGCAGGCCGAAGCTGAGCAGCTCCTTCAGGCGATCGCCCGGGCTCGGGTAGATCGCGTAGCTTTTCGAGACCTTGTCGAACTCGACGATGGCTTCGGCGCTCATGGCTGGCGTGCAGTTTCACCTCCGCCGGGTGTTATCGGAGGCGGAATTGACAAAGGCGGCGGTCCGCCGATACGCTGGTAATTGGCTGGCGTTGCCGGCGTAGCTCAGCGGTTAGAGCGACGGTCTCATAATCCGTAGGTCGAAGGTTCGAATCCTTCCGCCGGCACCACGTCTTGTTCATTCCCCGCCGTCTCCGACGATCTGATTGTAAATCCGGTCGAGCTCCTCCTGGGAATAGTACTCGATCTCGATGCGGCCCCGCTGGGGCGACTTCTCGACGATCCGCACCCGGGTTCCCAGGGCCCGCTCCATCTCCTCGGCGGCGGCGCGGACGTTGGGATCCTGGCGTTTCTCTTTGCGGTCTTGCTCCTCGTCCGGCGGCTGGACGAGTTTCTGGACCAGGCGCTCCACCCGGCGGACTGAGAGTCCGTGTTTGGCGGCTTTCTCCGCCAGGTCGATCTGTTCTTCTGCGGTAGGCAGCGCGAGCAGGGCCCGCGCGTGGCCCATCGAGAGCCGTCGCTCGGCCAGCAGAACCTGCACGGGCTCGGGCAGCCGGAGGAGGCGCAAGGTGTTGGTGACCGTCGAGCGGTCCTTGCCGGTGCGGCGCCCGATCTCCTCATGGCTGAGCCCAAGCTCTTGCCCCATGCGGTGAAAGGCCTGAGCCAGCTCGATGGGGTTCAGATCCTCGCGCTGGATGTTTTCGACGAGGGTGATCTCGAGGAGGCGCTCGTCGGCCAATTCTTGGACAAGAGCGGGCACGGTGTCCAGGCCGGCCATGCGGGCGGCGCGCCAGCGGCGTTCGCCGGCCACCAGTTCGTAACGGTCCGGTCCGGCGCGGCGCACGATCAGGGGTTGGATGATGCCGTTGGCGCGGATCGACTGGGCCAACTCGGCCAGCTTCTCCGGCTCGAAGACGTGCCGTGGCTGGAGCGGATTGGGCGCGATTGCGTCGATGGGGATCTCGGCGATCGCGTCGCCGGACGGCTCTGGCGCCGGCGGCTGGGGCCGCTCGGGCAACAGCGCGGAGAGGCCCCTGCCGAGGGCTTTACGGCGCGGTTCGTGCGGTTTGCTCATGGGCCAGAATCTCCTTGGCGAGCTGAATGTAAGCGGTGGCGCCCCGGGAACGAACGTCGTAGACGAGGATCGGTTTGCCGTGGCTGGGCGCCTCGGCCAGGCGAATGCTGCGGGGGATTACGGTCCGAAAGACCTCGCCGGCGAAGAACTCCCGGAGGTCCTGGGCGACCTGGCGTGTCAAGTTGGTCCGCTCGTCGTACATGGTGAGGAGGATGCCCTCGATCCTGAGCGGATGATCGAAGGAGGAGCGGACTCGGTCGATCGTGTCGAGCAACTGGGAGATCCCTTCGAGGGCGAAGAACTCGCACTGGATGGGGATGAGCACGCTGTCGGCGGCGACGAGGGCGTTGAGGGTGAGCAGGTCGAGGGCCGGGGGGCAGTCAATGATGACGAAGTCGTACCGGCTGCGGACGGGCTGGAGTTTGTCGCGGAGGCGGAATTCGCGGCGGTCGGCATCGACGAGCTCGACGTTGGCGGCGACGAGGTTGCGGTCCGCCGGGGCAAGGTCGAGTCCCAGGAAGCTGGTGGGGACGATGACGGAGGCGAGGTCTTCGGGGCCGACGACGGCGTCGTAGACTTTGAGCTCTTCGGGAACCTTTTCCTTGCCGAGGCCGGTAGTGGCGTTGCCCTGGGGGTCGCAGTCGATGAGCAGTACGTGGAGGTCGTTGGCAGCGAGGGAGGCCGAGAGGTTGATGGCGGTAGTAGTTTTGCCGACGCCGCCCTTCTGGTTGGCGATGGCGATGACCTTAGCCATGGCGGGAAATCACATCGTAGCACGAGGGAGTGGGAAAGGTTGCGGCGGCCGGGAAAGAATTTCCGTCCTGTCTGGGGCTCAGGGTTGAGAGACCGCTTGGCGTTTCACGTGGAACCTATTGGCCGCTTTGGGGTAACTGTTTCACGTGGAACATCTCGCCCACGCTTCGGCAACTCGCGCCCGGCTCGAGCACATCGCCTAGCAGCGCAACCCGGCGCCGGCCCCACGGGATCCGCACCGGCGCACGCCAATCGAGCCCCGCCGCCCCACGGGCCTCTTCCGCCCCCTGCTCGCTGACCAGAAGGCCCACGTGGCGGGCCAGCCTTCGCGCCAGCTCGATCACACCGGTCCAGCGCACCGCCCGGGAGACCACCCAATCCACGGACTCTTCCATCTCCTCGGCGCGCCGCTCGAGGACCCGAACGTTCCCCAGCCCCATCGCCCGCGCCGCCTCCCGCAGGAAGACGCATTTCTTCGAATTCGCCTCCACCAGCCAGACCTCGCTCCCTGGCCGCATCACCGCCAACGGCAGTCCAGGAAATCCGGCGCCGCTGCCGATATCGGCGACCCGCATGGGCCCTTCCGGCAGCAAAGTCGAGAAAAACACTGACTCGCAGTAGTGCAGTGGCACCGCTTCTTTCACGTCGCGAACCGCCGTGAGGTTTACCCGCCGGTTCCAGCGCTGGAGCAGTTCCCAATGCCGGGCCAGCGCCTCACACTGCTCTGCCGGGAGCGGAACTCTGCCCCGTAGCGTGTCCGCCAGCAGTTTCTGGAACTCGCTCACGCGCTTCTCTGCTGCAGGGTCAGGTAGCAATCGAGCACCGCGATGGCCGCGGGGGTCACGCCGGGGATCCGGCTGGCCTGCCCGAGCGTCCGCGGCCCGACGCGCTCGAGCTTCTCGGTCACTTCCCTCGACAGCCCGGGGATGCCGTCGAATCGGAATCCGGGCGGGATGCGCCGTTGCTCGGCCTCGCGAAGCCGCCGGATCTGGCGCTCCTGCTGGGCCAGATAGCCGGCGTACTTGATTTCGGTGGCCACCGTCATCAGCAGCCCCCGCACGGGTTCCTCGCCGAGCTTCGCCGTGATCCAGTCCCGCAGCTTGCCGATGTCGGCCTCGGGCCGCTTCAACCACATCTCAAGGGTGGGGCGATCGTCCGGGGCGAGCCCGAGCTGGGGAAACTCCTCGGCGTTCGCGCGGGCACCACGCAGCAGATCCAGAACCCTCCGCTTCTGCTCCCGCTTCCTGGTAAACAGCGCCCAGCGCTTCTCGCAGACCAGCCCGGCGCGGCGGCCGATCTCGGTGAGCCGTTCGTCGGCGTTGTCGATGCGCAGGTGCAGGCGGAACTCGGCCCGCGAAGTGAACATGCGGTAGGGTTCGTCGGTACCCTTGGTGATCAGGTCGTCGATCAGGATGCCGGTGTAGGCCTGAGTCCGCCCGAGGATCACCGGGTCCCGGCCGCCGAGCTTGGAAGCCGCGTTGATACCGGCGATCAGACCCTGGCAGGCGGCCTCTTCATAGCCCGACGTGCCGTTGATCTGGCCGGCGAGATAAAGGCCTTCGAGAGCCTTCAGCTCCAGGGTGGGCTTCAGCTCCCGGGCATCCACGGCGTCGTACTCGATGGCGTAGCCGGGCCGGATCATCTCCGCCTTCTCGAGACCGGGGATGGAGGCGATCATGGCCTCCTGGACGTCGATGGGCATGCTCGTCGGCATGCCGTTGACGTAGACCTCGTAGGTGTCGAGGCCTTCCGGCTCCAGGAACAGTTGATGCCGCGGCTTGTCGGGGAACTTGACGATCTTGTCTTCGATGGACGGGCAGTAGCGGGGGCCGATCCCCTTGATCTGGCCGCTGAACAGCGGCGCCCGGTGCAGGTTCTCCTGGATGATCCGCTTGGTTGTCTCGGTGGTGTAGCCGATGTAGCAGTCGATCTGGGGCCGGTCGATCTTCTCGGTCAAGAAAGAGAAGGGGGTGGGGACCGGATCGCCGGGCTGGCGCTCGAACTGCGACCAATCGATGGTGCGGCCGTCGAGCCGCGGCGGCGTACCGGTCTTCAGGCGGGTCCAGCGCAGGCCGAGGCCCCGGATCTGGTTCCCCAAAGCGACCGAAGGCGGCTCGCCGCTGCGCCCGCAGGTGTATTTGGTCTCGCCCACGTGGGCCAGCCCATTCAGGAACGTCCCCGTGGTGATGACCACCGCGCCGGCCTCGATAGTCCGGCCATCCACGAGGCGCACGCCGCGCACGCGCCGCCGGGAGTCCCCTTCGACGATGAGCAACTCGGCGACCTCGGCCTGCATGATGCGCAGGTTCGGCTCCTGCTCGAGCACCTCGCGCATCTTCAGGCGGTAGCGCTTCTTGTCGCACTGGGCGCGCGGCGCCCAGACAGCGGGTCCGCGGCTCGTGTTGAGCAAACGGAACTGGATGCCGACGGCGTCGGTGACGAGGCCCATCACGCCGCCCAGAGCGTCGATCTCGCGCACCAGATGGCCTTTCGCAATGCCTCCGACCGCGGGGTTGCAGGACATCTGCGCCACGAGGTCGAGATTCATGGTGATGATCGCCGTGGCGAGCCCCATGCGGGCGCAGGCGCGGCCAGCCTCGCAGCCGGCGTGCCCAGCGCCGACCACGACCACGTCGTAGTTCCGCCGCATTGTTATCATTGTATCGCTATGAAGGTACTGGTCATCGGCGGCGGCGGGCGGGAGCACGCCCTCGCGTGGAAGCTGGCACAAAGTCCTCTTTGCGACAAAGTATACGCAGCGCCGGGAAATCCGGGCATGGCCGAGATCGGTGAATGTCTCACGCCGGCCGCGCCGGGGCCCGAAGGGTTCCTGGAGATCGCCGAAGACAAAGAGATCGACCTGACCGTCGTGGGTCCCGAGGCCCCGCTGGTGGCGGGCATCGCCGACGCCTTCCGAGCCAAAGGGCGGCGGATCATCGGTCCCTCGGCGGCCGCGGCGCAACTCGAAGGCAGCAAGGCCTTTGCCAAGCAGTTCATGAAGGAGGCCGGGATCCCCACGGCGGAGTTCACCGTAGTGGACTCGGTGGAGGAGATTCCCCGGGCGGTGGCGAAGTTCGGCTTCCCGGTGGTGCTGAAGGCGGACGGGCTCGCGGCGGGCAAAGGCGTGATCATCGTCCGGGAAGACAGGGAGCTGCGGCCGGCGATGGAGCGGCTGCCCCGGGGCCGGGTAGTCGTCGAGGAGTGCCTCACCGGCGAGGAGGTGAGCTTCATCGTCTTGAGCGACGGGGTGCGGGTGATCCCGTTCGAGACGACGCAAGACCACAAGCCGGTCTACGACAACGACGAGGGTCCGAACACCGGCGGCATGGGGGCCTACTGCGACACGCGTATTCTCGACGACTCACAGCGCCGGCAGATCACCGAGACGATCATCCTGCCCGTGATCGAGCGCATGCGCCACCATGGCCAGCCGTTCACCGGGTTCCTCTACGCCGGCCTCATGATGACCGAGGAGGGCCCCAGGGTGCTCGAATTCAACGTGCGCATGGGGGATCCGGAATGCCAGCCCCTGATGCACCGGATGGCGAGCGACCTGCTGGCGACGCTGGCCGAAGGAGCGCCGATCGAGTGGAAGCCGGAGCCCTCGGTCTGCGTGGTGATGGCCGCCCAGGGCTATCCGGGGACGCCGCGGAAAGGCGACGTGATCACTGGGATCGAGGACTGCGGCGCGGTGGTCTTCCAGGCGGGCACGAAGCGGCTCGACAACAAACTTGTCACTAACGGCGGCCGGGTGCTCGGCGTCACCTCCTCGGGCCCGGACCTGCGCTCGGCCATCGAGAACACGTACGCGGCGGTGCGCAAGATCCACTTCGAAGGGGCCCACTACCGGACCGACATCGGCCGGAAGGGGCTCAAGCGCTGGTAGAATGGTAACGGCTGTGGGGACGTAGCTCAGTAGGATAGAGCGGCCGCCTCCTAAGCGGCAGGTCGCAGGTTCGAATCCTGCCGTCCCTACCAGGAAGTCAACGTCCGCCCCACAAACACGCCGCCCGAGTCCCGGTCCGGCCGGCTGAAGCCGGAAGGAGTCCAGCGCCGCGCTCAACATTGACACCAAATCCGAGGCGATAGTATCTTTTAAGCGGTTGGCTGTGTCGGCCCGACGTGTAGCGGGTCCCGGCAAACTTCCAACGGCCGCAAAGCGGCCTCTCGCGATTGCAGACGCCGCGAAGCACGGAAACACCCGGGGTCACAGGAGTCCGCGGGCGCCGGCGGCGAAGCCACGTCAGCCGCGCACGCTGAAGGAAGCGACGGACAACAACCGGCCCAAACCGAAACAGACACCGAAAGCGGGGGCGGAGCGCGAGCACGTCCCCGGGAGGAATCAATGGAGAGCTACAACGGAATTCCGATTCCCACCGAAGGGGAACCCATTCAGGTCAAGGACGGGAAATTCATCGCTGGTGACAAGCCCATCGTGCTTTTCATCGAGGGCGACGGCACCGGCCGCGACATCTGGAGAGCAGCCTACGCGGTCTTCAACGCGGCGGTAGAGAAGGCTTACGGCGGCAAGCGGCGGGTCGTCTGGTACGAGATATTCGCTGGAGAGAAGGCCTATAACAAGCTGGGCGAGTGGCTCCCGCAGGATACCGTCGAAGCGATCCAGCGGTTCCGCATCGCGATCAAGGGTCCGCTGACCACGCCGGTGGGCGGCGGCTTCCGCAGTCTCAACGTGACCCTGCGGCAGAGGCTGAATCTCTACGTTTGCCTGCGACCGGTCCGCTATTATCCGGGCGTTCCCTCGCCAGTGAAGCACCCCGAACTTCTGGACGTGGTGATCTTCCGGGAGAACACGGAAGACGTCTATGCGGGAATCGAGTGGCGCCAAGGCACGCCGGAGGCGAAGAAGGTGATTGACTTCCTGAACACGGAACTCGATTGCACGATCCGCGAGGACTCCGGCATTGGGGTGAAGCCGGTTTCGGTGGAGGGTTCGAAGCGGCTGATCCGCAAGGCGATCCAGTATGCCATCGAACACAAGCGGCGCAGCGTGACCCTGGTGCACAAGGGCAACATCATGAAATACACCGAGGGCGCCTTCCGTGACTGGGGCTACGAGTTGGCCCGGGAAGAGTTCGGCGACGTGACGATCCCGGAATCCGAGCTCAGCGGTGAGCCGCCGGAAGGCAAAGTGATCATCAAAGACCGCATCGCCGACTCGATGTTCCAGCAGGTGCTCCTGCGCCCGGCCGAGTACGATGTGATCGCCACGACGAACCTGAACGGCGATTATCTCTCGGACGCCTGCGCCGCCCAGGTGGGCGGACTCGGCATGGCCCCCGGGGCCAACATCGGCGACGAGCACGGAGTTTTCGAAGCCACTCACGGGACGGCGCCGAAGTATGCCGACAAGGACGTGATCAATCCCTCGAGCGTGATCTTGTCCGGGGCCCTGATGTTCCGCTACATGGGCTGGCCGGAGGTCTCGGCCTTGATCGAGAAGGGGATCACGGAGACGATCCGCCAAAAGACCGTGACGTATGACTTGCACCGGCAGATGGAGGGCGCGACCAAGGTTCGTACGAGTGAATTCGGCGCCGCCATTGTCAAGAACATGGGCTGAAAGGCGACGCCTGGCAGCAAGCGGCGCGGCCGCCTCACCCGGGCGGCAGCGCCCACAGATTCAAGTGGAAGTGGACTCGAGAAGGAGAGCGCAATGAGAAAAAAGATCACCGTCATCGGGGCCGGCCATGTCGGCGCCAGTTGTGCCGTTCGCATCGCCGACAAAGAACTGGCTGACGTCGTTCTCGTCGATATCGTCGAAGGCGTCCCGCAAGGCAAAGGGCTGGACATCCTCGAGGCCTGTCCGGTGGAAGGCTCGGATGTCAGCGTCGTCGGCACGAACAGCTACGAAGAGACCAAAGACTCCGACATCGTCATCATGACGGCGGGCTTTCCGCGCAAGCCGGGCATGAGCCGCGACGATCTGTTGTGGAAGAACTACGAGATCGTCAAGTCCTGCGTAGAGCAGGCGGCCAAGTACTCCCCCAACGCATTTCTCATCCTGGTAACCAATCCGCTGGACGCCATGTGCCACGTGGCGTTGAAGGTCTCCAAGTTTCCCAAGAACCGGGTGATCGGCATGGCCGGGATTCTGGACACGGCGCGGTTCCGGACTTTCCTGGCCCAGGCGCTGGACGTCTCCGTGGAGAGCATCGTGGCCTTTGTTCTGGGCGGCCACGGAGACTCCATGGTGCCGCTGGTGCGGTACACGAGCGTCGCGGGCATCCCCGTGGCCGACCTGCTCGATCAGGAGACGATCGACAAGATCGTGGAGCGGACGCGCTTCGGGGGCGGCGAGATCGTCAAATACCTGAAAACGGGCAGCGCTTATTACGCGCCCTCCTCGGCGGCCGTCGAGATGGCCGAGTCGATCTTGAAGGACAAGAAGAAGGTGCTTCCCTGCGCCGCCTACCTCCAGGGGGAATATGGGATCCAGGACCTCTTCGTCGGCGTGCCGGTGAAGCTGGGCGCCAACGGGATCGAGAAAATCTACGAGCTAAAGCTCAGTGACGAAGAGAAGGCGGCTTTACAGAAGAGCGCTTCGGCCGTCAAAGAACTCGTCGATGTGATGAGGCCGAAGCTCGACGAGCTGTGAGTTTTTCGACAGAGATCGGCAGGTGGTCACCGGGGCAGGATACGCTCCTGCTCCGGCTTCTTTTTGTGGGGTGAGCGATGCCGCCGGCACAGGGGGACGCCTCGGCCAGGAAGCTTCTTTACGAACGGACGGAGCCGAACCCGGACGAGGCGAGGCATCTACGAGCGACCCGCCAGCCGCGTGCGGGATGGCTTGCGGCGGCGGCGTGTGCGATCCTGCTCACGGCTTGCGGCGCCGGAAGCGGCACCGTGCCTTCACAGGACCGTCCATTGTTCCGGGATGTGGCGGCGGAAACGGGCCTCGACTTCGAGTATTTCCTGGGCGCTGACGGGGAATACTACTTGGCCGAAATCAACGGCGGAGGAGTGGCTCTCTTCGACTACGACGGCGACGGGGACTTGGATGTCTACTTCCCGCAGGGGCAGATGCTCACGCCGGGAGCCAAGCCGGGGGACTCGATCTTCCCGCCCCCGAAGAGCCATTGGCCCGGCAACCGGCTGTTCCGCAACGAACTCCGGCCCGAGGGAAGACTGCGGTTCACCGACGTCACGGATCAGGCGGGCGTGGGCCACCAGGGTTACTGTGTGGGGGCAACGGTGGGCGATTACGATGGCGACGGCGCTCCGGACCTGTATGTGACTTGTTTCGGCCCAAACGTACTGTACCACAACAACGGCGACGGCACCTTCACCGACGTCACGGCCTGGGCCGGGGTGAACGACTCGCGTTACAGCACCGGCGCAACTTTCTTCGACTACGACAAGGACGGCGACCTGGATCTATACCTGCTCAATTACGTCGATTTCACGGTGCAAGGCAACAAGCCTTGCTATGACGCCACCGGGGCGCGGGACTATTGCTCGCCCATCGTCTACAATCCCCTTCCGGACCGGCTTTTCCGAAACGACGGGCCCGCGGGCTTCACGGACGTCTCCCGGCAGGCGGGTCTGGGAGCGGCGGTGGGCAACGGGCTCGGGGTGGCCGCCGCCGATCTCAACGGGGACGCGTGGATCGACGTCGTCGTGGCCAACGACCAGACGCCCAATCTCTTCTGGGTAAACCAGGGGGACGGGACGTTCGATGAAGAAGGCCTGGTGTCCGGTCTCGCCTACAACGCCAACGGCCAGCCCGAATCCTCGATGAGCATCCCGGTAGGCGATTTCGACGGCGACGGTGACGAGGACGTCTTCGCCACCAACATCGCCGAGGAAACGAGCACGCTGTATGCGAACGACGGCGCCGGGGTCTTCCAAGACGTCACCGAAGTGGCCGGGCTGGCGGCGTCGACTTACGCCATGTCGACCTACGGCTCGGGGTGGTTCGACTACGATCACGACGGGCGGTTAGACCTGTTCAATGCAAACGGCGCGATGACGATCGTGGAGTCCCAGCGGGGAACGCCATTTCCGTTCCTGCAGCCGAACCAGCTCTTCTGGAACACCGGCCAGATGCGCTTCGAAGACGTCTCTGAGAAAGCAGGTCCGGCCTTCTTACTCGAAGAAGCGTCCCGGGGAGCGGCTTTCGGCGACATCGACAATGACGGGGACTTGGACATCGTGGTCTCCACCGCGAACGGCCCGGCCCGGCTCTACCTGAACGAAGCGCCTAAGAAGGGATCCTGGCTGCTGGTGACGCTTCGCGAGCCAGGCAAGAACCTCGAAGCCGTGGGCGCCCGGGTGGTCCTGTTCAGACAGGGCCAGCCACCGCTATGGAGGCGGGCCCGGCGCGACGGGAGCTATGCCAGCTCCCATGACATCCGGGTTCATTTCGGGCTGGGCGTCGCCACGGGCCCGCTGCGGATTGGCGTAATCTGGCCCGACGGCGCAGGGGAGATGTGGGAAGACGTGCAGCCCGACCGCCAGGTCGTCCTGCGCCGCGGCACCGGCAGCCGCTGGAAGCCATAGCGGGCCGCCCGGGAGCCGATCCCGGCGCAAAACCCACAATTTGGCGCCCGCTGCGTAACACCGGGAGAAGAACGGTCGTCGTTGCTATGTTGAGCACTGCTCGAGGGCGCCCACTCGGGCAGCCGGCTACCCGCAGCGGTCCCCGCGAGGCGGTGGCACCAAGAAAGCGCAACGCGGCAGGGACGGGAAGGTGTTCCCAGGGCGGCTGCCGGGCAGGGGCGCGGTGGCAGCGGCAGCCATGCGGCGAGCAGCCGTTTCAGGAGATGACGTGCGGTTACAGAGATTCGTGGTCCTCATTCTAACTTTCTTCCTCGCGTTTCCATCCGCCGGTCAGCAGTTTCCGAGGTTCTCTCCGTCCGGTTCGCCGATCGCCCAGAGGTACGTGGCCCAGGGGAAGGCCCCGCAAGCCCCTGAACCCGGGCAGGTGGCGCCGGCGATGCCGCCTCCGGCGGGCCAAGCAGCACCCGAGGCTTCGCCACCGGAGCCGAAGGGCGTTCTGAACATCGAAGTGCTGGAGGGAGAAGGGGCGCAGAATGACATCCAGGCCGGGGTGGCGATTGCCCCGCGGGTCCGGGTCACCGATGAATCGGGCAATCCCGTCGCCAATGCGGAGGTGGTCTTTGCGCTGCCCAGGGGCGGCCCCAGCGGGGTGTTCAGCGGCTGGGTCCGCACGCAGACGGTGCGCACGGATGAGGACGGCATCGCGGCGGCGACGGCTTACGCGCCGAACCAGATCGAGGGGCCCTTCGATATCAAAGTGACGGCTACCGCAGACGGCCGGAAAGGATCGGCGGTCATCTCGCAAACCAACGTTCGCGGCCGGCAGGCGAAGGCGCGCAAGAAGTGGGTCTGGTGGGCGGTGGCGGCCGGGGCGGCAGCGGGAATCATCGCCGGAGTGGCGGCCGGGGGCGGCGGGGAAGCGCCGCCCGGACAGCAAAACCCAGTGACGATCACCCCGGGACCGATATCGGTGGGAGGCCCGCGGTGACGCGCTGGAGCCCCCCGGACAAGGAGGAAAACCGACGATGACTCGTCGCCGATTTCCAGCTTTGGTTCCCTTGGCGCTCTGCCTGTTACCGGCGGCCGCGGGACAGACCGGCGCGATCCGGGGTCCGGTTTCCGGCGTGGTCTACGACGGTGCAGCCCGGGCTATCCGGCCGGTGATCGGCATTCCCGGGGCGGCCTACCTGGGGCCCGCAGCGGCCTCCGGCATCGATTTCGCCCGCATAGCGCCTGACGGCCGGCGGGCGGTGGTTCTCGCCGGAGGCACGCTCTACTTCGTCCGCGGACTCAGGAACGGGGAACTGCGATGGCGCATCCTGGAACAGCGGGCTTCGGCCGACCGCGCCGCGTGGTCGCCGGATTCCCGGACGGTCGCCGTCTGGTCTGCAGATCAGGGCAGGCTGCGGGTCTGGACAGGACTGACCGACGAGGTGGCTGCGGCGGACCATCGAGAAACACGCGGAAGCCGCTTCCGGGCCGCGCGCCGAGCGGGCCCAGCCCCCCGGCTCGAGGATCTGGGCGCCGTGGACGGCTCCATTACCGCCCTGGCGGTGGACGGCGGCGGCCAGGTGGTCTACGCCGTACCCGGCGGACTTTATCTCGCCCGGGGGGATTCGCCCGCCTCGCTGATCGCTCCGGCAGACGAACCGGTGGCTCTCGTGGTCGTCGAGTCGGCGCTCTTCGTAGCTGATCGCGCCCGGGACGAGATCCTGGAGATCCGCAGCTACGACACAAGCCCTGACATTACCCTGTTCGCCGGTCCGGGGCTCGGCGTCGACGATCCGGTAGCGCTGGCGGTGATCGACGGCGGCCGCACGCTGTTGGCAGCCGAGGCTCAGCCGCGGCGGCTGGAATTCTTTGACGTGGCCACGCGGGCCCGGAAAGCGGAACTCGAAGTCTCCATTCAACCGACCCGGCTCGCGCCGTTGGGGGAGCGGTTCTGGTTGCTGAACGACCGGGTTTCCGGGAGTGACACACTCTACGTGCTGGACAGCGCCGGCAGGCCCGCGGTCTACTTCATCCCCGCGGGCGACTCGGCCGGCGCGGCCGCGACCCCGGTGGAGGACTAAAGCGTGATCGAGAAGCGACTGAGTCTTTCTTCCTTGCCCGTACCGGTTCTCGCGATCTCCCTCTTCGTATCCGCCCCAGCGGCCAGGGCGCAGGCTCCGTTCCCGTTCACGATCCAGGTCCGCCAGGCTGATACGGTCGCCAATATAGGCGACGGCGGCACTGTCCTCATGGAAGCGCCGGCGTTGGGCATGGAGGCGACGGCCGGGTTCACGGTGATCTACAACGACCCCACGGCGACCACGATCAAGGCGATCGAGCTGACCGGGTCCACCGACTTCTCACTCAGTGCGCCCACGCCCCCGTTTCCTTTGGACCGGGGGCAAAGCTTCGGGCTCACCGCCCGCTACCTAGCGAGCGAGAGCGTCTTGAAGGAGGCCGTGATCACCGTGACCTACGCGGCTGAGAGCGGCGATGCCACGTTCACGATCAACCTGAACGGGACGGCGCCGGAGTTCGCATACACGTTTACGCCGGCCGGCGCCAACGAAGCCCAGGTGAGGCCCGGCGAGACGCTGGCGTTCCCCGACACCACTCTGGAGGCGAGTTCGAGCGGCGCTTTCGGCATTACGAACCGCGGCACGGCTGCGGGGCAGGTGAACAGCGTTCAGGCGACCGGGGCCTTCGAGGCGGTGGGCTTGCCGTTGCTGCCGCTGGAGCTGGCGCCCGGGTCCAGCCTGAGTTTCACCGTGCGGTTCACCCCGGACGAGCTGGGGCTCCGCACGGGGACGTTGAGCCTGGAGCTGGCCGGCGGCCCGGTCAGCTTCGCGCTCGAGGGGACAGGGACAGGGGCGCAGTTCGCTTATGAAATACTCGAGGGGGGGCAGGCGAAGCCGATCGCGCCTCCGGCTACGATCAGCCTCCCGGACACGCCGATACGGGAAACGAGTTCCGTCGTGATCCGCGTTCGCAACGACGGCAACGCCGACGGGACCGTTCCGATGATCCAGACGGCTGGAGCCGCCTTTTCTTTGAGTGACCTGCCCTTCTTGCCGGCGACACTCTCGCCCGGCCAGAGCGTGACGTTCACGCTGAGCTTCACACCGGCCGAGACCGGGCCGCACACGGGGCGGCTGAAGATCGGCGAGGCGGAATTCGACCTCTCAGGCAACGGAGTGGGCTCGTTCCTGGAATACTCCGCCACTGTGGACGGGGCCACCGAAACGGTCGAAGAGGGCGGTACCGTGCTGCTTCCGCCGACCATGGTGGGAGCTTCGGCGAGCGCAGTGTTCACTATCCGCAACTCCGGCAGCGAGGATGCGGAGATCAGAAGCATCGCGTTGGCAAGCGGAGGCGGGCCGTTCGAGCTGACGAATCTCCCGGCCCTGCCACTGCTTCTTCCGGCGGGAGGGGCGCAGAGCTTCCAGATCACCTTCCGCCCGCAGGTGGAAGGCGCCGCCAAGGCGACGCTGCTGGTGAACACGGCCGCCTTCCAGTTGTCCGGGACCGGCACTGCGCCGGCGCCTCTGGCCGGATACCGCTTCGAGGGGGCCTCCGGGACCCAACCGCCGCGGTCACAACCGGCCGTGGGCCTCAGCCTCACCGAGCCATACCCGCTGACCGTCGTGGGATCGATGACGTTGACCTTCGCCTCGGAGGCCTTTGCCGACGATCCCTCGGTGCAGTTCTCCACCGGCGGCCGCAAGGTGGATTTCGAGATACCGGCCGGGGAGACCGAAGCGGTCTTCCCCAATGGCACGACCCGCGTGAAAGTGCAGACGGGCACGGTGGCAGGGACGATCATCCTGAGTCCCACGTTCGCCACCGAAGGTGGGGCCAACCTCACGCCGGAGTCTCCCGGCGCCCAGACGCTCACCGTTGTCGCGGAGGCTCCGGCGATCACCAGCCTGGTGATCGCCGAGAAGCGCCTGTCCTCGATGGTGCTCGAGATTACCGGGTACTCCACGCCGCGCGAAGTGACCCGGATCGAGCTTTCGTTCCAGGGCCGGACAGGGGAGAACCTGGCGACGACGAGCCTGGCGATTCCGGCGGAGTCCCAGTTCGCCGCCTGGTATCAGAACTCGCAGTCGGTTCAGTTCGGCAGCCAGTTCACGGTGAGCGTGCCGCTTTCGTTCTCAGGGGCAACCAACTCGGTCTCGGGACAGACGGGCGCAGTGGCCTCCATTACGGCGGCTCTGGAGAACTCGCTGGGCAAGTCTGCGGCGGTAACGATCGAGAATCCGGAATAGGCCCGCACCGGGGTGCGGCCGCGTGCGCCGGGGCGGCGGTCAACTGGAAGGCTCGGCGAGGACGGCCCGAGGCGCGATGACCCCAAGATGGTGGAGGCTCTTCAGGTCTCTGTCGCTCCAACGGTGATCGACGAGGCCCAATTTGTAAAGTTCATTGTGGACTCTGGGAATCGCCGACCCTACCTCGACTCCACTCAGCTTCAGACCGGGACGGCGCAGCCGATACACAAGGTTGTAACGGTGAGGGGTCTCTTCGACCTGCACCGCCACCGTCTCCGGGCCGAGGGTGATCCGGCTGACTCTGTTTCGCCCGTTGCCCAACCGGCGGGCCAGACACGTCTTGGGAAAGATCAGCCGCAGTCTCTCGACGGGCGGGCCGAGATCGAGGAGCTGGCATTCCTGCGGCTCGCGCGAACAGCCGTTCATTTCCTCGGGGTCGAGCACCACGAGTTCGGCAGCCCTTTCCGCCTGATTCACGCCTCCCGCGAGCAATTCGGGCCGGGCATCGCCGTCCACGTCTCCTACGGCGAGGTCAGTGAGGTAGCCGGAATGCCAGTACTCGCTCAGCACGGCGCCGTCCGGCGACAGCAAAGCCACTTCGGAGGGAAAGGCGACGGCATGTACCGAGGCGACAGCCACCGAGGGCGGATGCGCTGGGATCACCGCCACCGCACGGACATCGAAGGAGGAGGAAAACTCTTTGTGCGGAGTCCGGACCTGCTTGCCCGGCTGGAACGTCCACCGGAGCTCCCCGTCGGCAGAATAGCAGTCCACCCGGCTTTCCGGCGGCTGGTCAGTGACATAGCCCACGACGACCTCGCTCCGGCCGTCGCTGTCGAGGTCGGCGATCTGAACCTGGGTGTGGCTGCCCGCGTCCGGGTGCAACCGGTTGGCCGGTTGGGGCGGCAAACTCTTACGCCAGAGCGGAACACCGTGTGCGTCGAAGATGACGAGGGTGTTGGCGGCGAAACTCCACGAATGCGGGTCGGCTCCGTGCTCGCGATACAGCGCATGGAGCAGGACCGCTCCGAGAAAGACCAGGACGGCGGCCCCGGCCCACTTCCAGCGGCCGCCCCAAGCCGGGGGTTCGCCAACGCCGGCGGCGGCCCAGGCATCGAGTTCCCGGGCGCTGGCGAAGACAGTGGCCCGCTTGCCCGGGGTGCGGTGCACGGGGAGCCCGCGCTCCCGCTCCCACTTCTGAGCCGTTCGCACACTGACGCCCAGATATCCGGCGATTGCCTTCCAAGAGACAAGCCGCCGGCCGCTCTCCCCCTGGGGTGGCTGCCTCTCGCCCACGAGAATTCCATCTTAAAGTAAGCTCTGGCTCGCTGTCGCGCACTGGGAAGAAAAAAGCGGCACCGGCCCTCCTGCAGAAGTTCCGGCGAGCGTCCCCGCGCCCGCGCGGCGGCCGGGAATCCGGTGTCCGGGACTGGGGAATCCCGGGAAGCGAGGCGGCGGCGGGAGGGGGTCACGCGCCGACGTATCGGGCGTAGAGGCTGCGGGCAAGCCCCACGTCCTGGGTACCCTTGATGATCGCCCGTCCGTCGGGGAAGATCGTCATTTCGTAAGGCTCGATGAAGAATCGCAGGGCGAATTCGTTGGCCCTGACGGCGCCGAGCGGCTCCAGCCGGCGGCGGAGGTCTTCCAGATCGAGCGGCCGGGCTCGTTCATGGATCTGGACGGCATTCCGGCCGCAAAGGCTGATCGGAGCTCGCCGCCCGCCCTCGAGGTGGGGGAACTGCCGGCGGACGCACGCCGGGCAATCCGGCAAGGGGCGGGGCGCGGGCGTCTGGCGGATACGCCCGCTCCAGAGGTCCACGGTGGTGAGCCGCGGCTCCCACCCGTCTTCCCGCCCTGCCAGGAGGCGTAATGCCATGCTGGTCTGGATGGCAGCGACGGCCGCAGTGACGGTGTTCAGCACGCCGGCGGTCTCGCAAGTGGGCTGGGCGCCGGCCGGGGGCTCGGGATAGAGACATTTGAGGCAGGCGGTCCTTCCGGGCAGCACCGGCATAGCGATGCCGTAGGAAGCCAGGGCGCCCCCATAGATCCACGGCACGCTCTCCCGGACAGCGAAGTCGTTGAGCAAGTAGCGCGTTTCGAAGTTGTCCGTGCCGTCCAGGATCAAGTCGACGCCGCTGAGCAGGTCTACGGCGTTTTCCGGCGTCAGATCGGCCACGACGGAGTCGATCCGCACATCCGAATTGATGGCGGCGAGGCGCCGGGCCGCGGCCGGGGCCTTCGGCATGCCCTCGGCGGCATCGGCCTCGTCGAAGAGCCACTGCCGCTGCAGGTTGCTCGGCTCGACGTAGTCGCGGTCCACGAGCCGCAGATAGCCCACCCCGGCCCGGGTGAGCGCTTCGGCCTGAAAGCTCCCGAGGGCGCCGCAACCGACGATTACGGCGCGGGCGGCGAGCAGCCGCTCCTGGCCCTCCTCGCCCAGAGGCGAAAAGAGGAGCTGCCGGGAATACCGTTGCCGCTGTTCGGGATTCATCCGTCGCCGCAGAGATGCGGGCATCGCGGACCGGAGAGGGCCGCATGCCCTTCATTTCCAATGGTATCAGCCACGCTTGCTATCATTGCTTGTGGTGGCCAGTGTGGGCGCTAAGCTTTTGTGTTCCGTGGCGGTTCTGGCCATCTTGGCCCCCCGGATCTCGAGGGGCGCCCCGGAGGACTACGAGGGGAAAAAGATCGTCAAGATCCTCTTCGACCCGGCTTTGCAGCCTCTCCCAGACGATGAACTGGCCGAGATGCTGCCCATCAAGGCGGGCGAGCCGCTGCGCCTCTCCGCTCTGCGAGAGGCACTCGTGCGGCTGTATGACACCGGCCGCTACCGGGACATCGCGGCCGACGCGGAGCTTTCGGGCGGCGGAGTGATCATCCGTTTCCTGACGCGAAACACCTGGTTCGTCGGCCGGGTGTCGGTAGAAGGCGTCCCTCCTCCGCCCAATGAGGGCCAATTAGTGAACGCTACGCGCCTGGAGCTGGGCAGGCGTTTCTCGGAGGAGGCGGCCCGCCAGGCGATCGGCCACCTGGAGGAGGTTCTGCGGGCCAACGGGTTCTTCGAACCGAGGGTGGAGCGGTTCGTGGACTACGAACCGTCTTTCTCCCAAGTCAACGTAGTTTTCATGGTCGAACCGGGCCCGCGGGCACGGCTGGCCCGGCCGATTCTGAAGGGGGCGGACCCGGCCGAAGCGAAGAGGCTCGTCAAGGCGACCCGCTGGGAGCGTTTCTGGGTGCTGCCGGGCTGGAAGGAAGCCACGGAACGGCGGGTGCAAAAGGGGCTGGAACGGATTCGGAAATACTACCAGCGGCAGAGCCGCCTACTCAGTTCCGTTTCCCTGGAGGACATGCTCTATGACGGCGAGTCCCACACCGTGACGCCGGTATTGCGAATCCGTCCGGGCCCGAGGATCCACGTCCACACAGTCGGCTGGGACGTGTCGCAGAGCAAACTCCGGGAGCTGGTGCCGATTTTCCAGGAACAAGCGGTGGACCGTGATCTGCTGGCGGAGGGAGCGCGCAACCTCACTCAATTCTTTCAGGCCAAGGGCTATTTCGACGCCAAGGTCACCTTCGAGAACCACGAGGAACCCGGCGGAGAGAGAGCCATCGTCTACCATATCGAGACCGGGCCCCGTTACAAGCTGACGCGGCTCGAGATCCGGGGCAACGAGTACTTCGATGACGCCACCCTGCGCGAGCGGATGGCCATCACCCCGGCCACCCGCCTCCGGTACCGGCGGGGCCGTTTCAGCCAGGCGATGCTCGAGCGGGACCTGGCGGCGATCACCGCACTGTACCGCGCCAACGGGTTCCGCGACGTCCAGGTCTCGGCGAAAACGGAGACCACCCCGGACAATGAACTGGCAGTGGTCGTGGAGATCGATGAAGGGCCACAATGGCGCGTCTCGAAGCTTCGGCTCGACGGCGTCAGTGAAGCCAACCGGGAGCAGGTGGAACTGCTCATGACGACGATCCCTGGGCAGCCGTTCAGCGAAGCGGCGATCGCCGCCGACCGGGACAACGTCCTTTCGTACTATTACGACAACGGCTATCTGAACGCGCGTTTCGACTGGGATGCGAAGCCCGATCCGGACAGCCACACGGTGGAAGTGGACGTGACGGTGCGCGAAGGCGCGCAGCGTTTCGTGCGCGCCTCGCTGATCGGCGGGCTGAAAGACACGCGGCCGAGTCTCGTCTACAGCCGCATCCTGCTCCAGCCCGGCGAGCCGCTTTCGCAGAGCCTGATGATCGAAACGCAGAGGCGGCTGTACGACTTGGGGATCTTCGCCCGGGTCGACCAGGCGATCCAGAACCCGGATGGCAACGAAACGCGCAAGTACCTGATCCACCAATTCGAAGAGGCGCGGCGGTATTCACTGAACCTCGGCCTCGGAGCCCAGATCGCCCGCATCGGCGGCGGCGGGTTCACGGACTTCGACAATCCGGCCGGAACGCCTGGATTCAGCCCTCGAATCTCAGTGGGAGTGACGCGGGCCAACATGTTCGGGGCGGGCCACACGGCCGGGCTGCAGGCCCGGGTATCGAGCACGCGCCGCCGCGCGCTGCTCAACTACTTCGCCCCGCAATTCAAAGGCAACGACCGCTACAACGTGACCGTGAGCGGCCTTTATGACTTCTCCCGCGACATCAACACCTTCGAAAGCCGCCGCTGGGAGGGCTCGGTCCAGTTCGGCCACCGAACCTCGCGCGCCAACTCCTTCCGCTACCGGTTCACCTATCGCCGGGTTGGTCTCGGCAGCGTCAAGATCTCGCCGGAGCTGATCCCGATCTTCGCCCAGCCGGTCCGGGTCGGGCTCGTGGCGATGGACTTCATCCAGGACAAACGCGATGACCCGCTCAGCTCCACCCGAGGCTACTACAACGCGGTGGAGACTTCGGTGGCCAGCAAGATCTTCGGTTCGGAAACCGACTATTTCCGGATCACCGGCCGGAACTCCAGCTATCATCGCCTCGGCCGCGACATCATCCTGGCCCGGTCTGTCACCATCGGCTGGCTGGCAAACCCGGCCTCCAATCCGGCCACGAACCCGATCCCGTTGCCCGAGCGCATCTTCTCCGGAGGCGCCAGCTCGCACCGCGGCTTCCCTGACAACCAGGCGGGCCCCCGCGACCTGGAAACGGGCTTTCCGCTGGGCGGCCGCGCGGTGCTGATGCACAACCTGGAGCTGCGCTTTCCGCTCATCGGCGATACCGTCGGCGGGGTCCTGTTCCACGACGCCGGCAACGTCTATTCTTCGTTCGGAAACATCTCGTTCCGGATCCATCAGCGCGACAAGACCGATTTCGATTACATGGTCCATGCCTTCGGCTTCGGCATCCGGTACCAGACGCCGATCGGGCCGATCCGCCTGGATCTGGCGTACGTGCCGAATTCCCCCCGATTCTTCGGATTCCGCGGCAGCCTCGACGATCTGATCGCGGGCAGAGGAGAGAAGGTGGACCAGCGGATCAGCCGGTTCCAGTTCTTCTTCTCGATCGGGCAGACCTTCTGATGAAGAACGTCGTTTCCATCGGCGTGCTGCTCCTGGCCGCCGCTGCGGCCCGGGGGGAGATCATCGACCGGGTGGCGGTGACAGTGGACCGGGTGGTCATCACCGAGAGCGATCTGGTCACCCACCTGCGCGTGGCGGCGTTTCTGAACGGCGAGCCTCTTCGAATCACTCCCGAGGCGATGCGTAAGGCCGCGGACCAGATGGTGGAGCAGGTGCTGGTACGGCGGGAAATGGAAATCAGCCGCTACCCGGCGCCGTCGCCCAAGGATGTGGAACCGCTGCTCGACAGCGTTCTGAAGCAGCGCGGCCTCGAGCGGACGAAGCTGAAGGACGCCCTCGCCGCCTACCGGCTCAGCGAACAGGATCTGCGCGAAAGCCTGCTGCTTCAGCTCACGCTGCTACGCTTCGTCGAGTACCGCTTCCGGCCGGGCGTCGCAGTATCGGACGACGAAATCGAGGCTTATTATCGAAACGAGTTCCTGCCCGATTGGGAACGGAGTAACGACACCCCGGCGCCAGCGCTGGAGGACGTGCGGGATAAGATCGAGGAGATCCTTGTTGAACAGCATGTAGAGGCGGCCCTGAACCGCTGGCTGGAGCAAGCCAAGAAGCAGGCGCATATCGAGTACCGTAACGAGGCATTCCAATGAACCGCGTGACGAAGTACCTGCGCTGGACGGCCGCCGCGACCGCATTCCTGACCGGGGTGCTCCTCGTCGCCGCGGCGGTGGTTCTGCCGTCGGACTGGTTCCGCGAACAAGTTCGGCTGCGGATCCTCCGGGAGGCCGAGAAGGCCACCGGCGGGCGGGCGGAACTGGGCAGCTTCCACTTCGACTGGCGCCATCTGCGGGCCGAGGCGCGGGACTTCGTTCTCCACGGCACCGAACCCCCGAACGAAGCCCCGCTGTTCCGCGTGGACCGGATCGTGGTGGGACTCAAGGTCGTTTCGGTCTTCCGGCGTGACGTCGATCTGGCGCTCCTGGAGCTGGACCGGCCGGTGCTCTGGATCCGCAAGGACGCCGAAGGGCGCTCCAATCTGCCGCGTCCGGCGGCCGCCCGCCCCGGCAAGGAAGAACGGAACCTGCTCCGGCCTATCGTCAGGCTGGCCGTCCGGGAGTTCCGGCTGAACAACGGCGAGTGGCGCTACGGGGGCCGGAAGGGTACAGCCGACTTCCGGGGCGAGGATCTGGTCACGCGCGCCGTCTATGATCCGCAGCTGGCCGGTTACCGCGTGGAATCCCGGTGGCGGCAGTTGCTCCTGCGGGCGCCGCAGGCCGTACCTGTGGCCTTCGATGCAGCCGTCTCCCTGGCCGTTACGGAGAAGCGGATCGAACTGGAACGGGCCGATTTCCAGGCCGGGGAATCCAGGATTGAAGCCTCGGGCCGGGTCCTGGCGGGACGGGAATCGAGCGGACGGATCCAGGTCCGCTCCATTCTGGCGCTGGCGGATCTGGCGGCGCCCCTGAAGCTGCCGGTCGATCCAGCGGGGCGGGTGGAACTCGAAGGCGTGGCGGCGTGGTCCCGGCGGGAACCGTTTTCCCTGGAAGGCGAGTTCACGGCCGCCGGGTTGAGGGTGCGCAACCGGCGCGTGGATCTCCCCGGCATCGGGGGCCATGGCCACTTTGCAGCCACCGCCGGAGAAATCCGTGTGGATCCCCTGGTGGTCACTCTCCTGAACGGAGAATTCCGGGGAAGAACGCTGGTGCGAGGATTCCGGGAATTCGAGACCGCCGGTTCCCTCTCCGGCTTGTCGCTCAAAGAGATCCTTCCCCATGTCCGGGTACGTGCGGGTGAGTGGAACGCGGTCCTGTCCGGAGACGTACAGGCCCGGGGACGCTTCACGGGGCCCGTCGAGGGACGGGCGCGATTGGCGCTCGAACCGGGAATTCAGACCGGGATACCGATCCAGGGATTCGTGGAGGCGGTATTCGACTCCGCGGCCGGCGATGTGAAATTCGCGACTTCAGAAGTGAATGCGGGCGCCAGCCGTATCGCCTTCGCGGGATCGCTCCGTAACGGGCTGGAAGTAAGCGTGTTCAGCGAGAACCTCGCCGAACTACTGCCAGGATTGGCGTATTTCGGGGCTGAGCCGCCCCATCCATTCCCGGTGCGGCTCGACGGCGGGGTGATGCAGTTCGCCGGATTGGTCTCCGGCGCGCTGGGTGAACCCAGAATCGCCGGGCATCTGGCGCTGGGACCGTTCCGGTTCCAAGGTAGGCTCATCGAGCACGGCGCGGCCGATTTCGACCTCACCGCCCGGCGCCTCCGGCTGCGGCGCCTCACCGTACGCCACCGGAAGACGGCGCTGCGGGGCGACTTCGAAATGGAGCTGGAGAACTGGAGACCGGTCCGCGCGGGGCGCATCAAAGGCGAGTTCGGCGTCGATGCCGGATCGATAGCCGAAGCGCTCGAAGCGGCGGCGATCGGCGAGCCGCTCGAAGGGGAGTTCGACCTTGCCGCGGCGCTGAACGGCACGCTAGGGGATCCAGTGCTCATCGCCCGCGTCACGGCCCGTGACCTCACCGCGTACGGCGAGCGATTCGACGCCGCGGCAGTGAACATGCGCTATACCCGCCGCAGCATCCTGATCGAGAACGCCGCCGCCCGGGCCGGCGCCGGCAGACTCTCGTTCCACGGCACCTACCAGGCGGAAAGCGACGACTGGCGCGACGGGCGGCTCCAGTGGGAACTGGAAGCGCAAGGCTTCCGGATCCACCAGTTCCAGCGGGTGCGGGAATTCCGGGAGGGATTGGATGCGGGCCTACAAGCCACGGTGAGCGGCACATTGGAGCTCCGGCGGAGCCGCCCCCGGCTGGCGGCCTTGAACGGCGAGGTGCGGCTGGCGAAGCTTCTCCTGGAGGGCCGGCGCCTGGGCGATGCGGCGATCACCGCCCGGACGCGCCGAAACATCCTCGTCGTCGGCGCCTCGGCGTCGCTCAAGGACGCCCGCATCCGGGCCGACGCGCAGTGGAACCTTGCCCGGGAATCCTTCGGGCTGGGACAGGTCGATTTCCGGAACCTGACTCTGGCGGCTCTTCAGGATCTTGGTCTGTTCGGCGGTCCGGGCACAGACCTTCACCTCAAGGGTTCGATGGACGGCGAGATCGGCTTCGTCGGACCCATATTGCAGCCATCGAAGTGGCGCGGGATCGCAAAGGTCACGCGGATGGAGCTGACGCCGGTGGCGCCAAACCGCACCAGCGACCGTGACCTGACTCTGCGCAACGAGGGTCCCCTGATCTTCGCCATCGAGCCGGCGCGCATCGCCATTCAAACGGCGCGCTTGACTTCCCCGGACACCGATCTGCAGCTTTCCGGGACACTCTCGTACTTACGGCGGAATCCGTGGAACTTGCGGCTCCAAGGCTCACTCGATCTCTCCATGCTCACCGCATTCCGGGAAGATCTGATGGCCGAAGGGCGTTCCACGGTGGACGCGTGGGTCCGCGGCTCACTCCTGCAACCTCAGATCAACGGCCGCCTGGAATTCGAGAACGCCGCTTTTCGGCTGCGCGACCTGCCGAACGGCCTGGAACAGGTAAACGGCGCGATCCTTTTCAACCGGACGCGCGCGACTTTTGAAAAGTTCACCTCGAAGACGGGCGGCGGGGAACTGCGGCTGTCGGGATTCATCGGCTTCGGCGGCGAGGAGTGGGTCTACCGGCTTCACGGGCAGGCCCAACGGGTGCGCATCCGGTACCCCGAAGGCGTGAGCATGATCATCGATGCGGAACTCGACCTTACCGGTTCGGCCACCCGCAGCCTGCTTTCGGGCGACGTGGAAGTGCGCCGGGCGGCGTTCAATCCAGGCTCGGACATCGGGGGCCTCCTGTCGCGTACCGCCGCCCGGGGGGCGCCAGCGGTGATTACGAATCCGTTCCTGCGGGGAATGCAGTTCGATTTGCGGATTCTCACGGCCGCCGACGCCGAGTTCGTCACCTCGTTGACGCGGGACATCGAAGTGGAAGCGGACTTGCGGCTGCGCGGCACGATCGTCCGTCCAGTGCTGCTCGGCCGCATCGGCATCAATCGGGGCGAGATCCAGTTCTTCGGCAACCGGTACACGATCGTCCGGGGCGAGGTCCAGTTCTTCAATCCCGTGAAGATCGAGCCGGTCATCGCCATGGACCTGGAGACCCGGATCCGGGGGTACACGGTGATGATGAACTTCTCCGGCCCGCTGGACAAGCTCAACTTCTCCTACCGCTCCGATCCCCCGTTGCAATCCCAGGAAATCATCGCCTTGCTCACTGTCGGACGTACGCCAATGTACACCGGATCCCCCACTGCGTCGGCGCCTTCCGGGACCGGTTACTTCCAGGCCGGCGGCAGCAGCTTTCTGGGTCACGCTCTCACCGCCCCTGTTTCCAACCGCTTGCAGCGTTTCTTCGGCGTGAGCCGGATCAAGATCGACCCACAACTGACGGGCGTCGAAAACACCCCCGAAACCCACGTGACGATCGAGCAGCAGATCTCACGCGAGATCACGCTGACCTATGTGACGAACCTGACCCGAACCCAGCAGCAGATCGTCCGGATCGAATGGAACTTCCATCCGAACTGGTCGTTTTTCGCGATACGGGATTCGAACGGCGTCTTCGGCGTAGATTTCGTCTACCGCCGGCGGTTCCGCTGAGCCCGGAGAGCTTTTGACGCCGGAACCCGATTCGGCGCAACAATAGGTTCTGAAGTGACACGAGCGGCTACGGACTGGGAAGCGCAGCGCCTGCAGATGGTGGAGCAGCAGCTCCGGCGGCGCGGCATCCGTGACGAGCGCGTCCTCGAGGCGATGTCGAAGATCCCGCGCGAGCAATTCCTGCCCGACAAGGTCCGCCCCTGGGCCTACGCCGACGAGCCGCTCTCCATTGGATACGGGCAGACGATCTCCCAGCCCTACATGACCGCCCTGATGGCCCAGGCGCTCGAGCTGAAGGGCGCCGAGAAGGTGCTCGAGGTCGGCACCGGCTGCGGCTACGCGGCGGCCGTGCTGGCCTATTTGGCGGCCAGGGTCATCACCATCGAAATCGTTCGGGAGCTCGCCGATACGGCCAGGCGGAATCTGGAAGCTGTGGGGTTGGCCGATAAAGTCATGGTGGTGACCGGCGACGGCTCCCGCGGCTATCCGGACATGGCTCCCTACGACGCCATCTCGGTGGCGGCGGCGGCGCCGAACATCCCTCCAGCCCTGGTCGAGCAATTGAACGATCCCGGCCGGCTGGTGATTCCGGTAGGCTCACTCTCGGAACAGGAACTGGTCGTCCTGACGAAGTCCGGCGGAAAAACGAAGAAGCGCGTAGCCGCCTTGTGCCGGTTCGTGCCGCTGCGCGGCGGCGAGGGGTGGAGTCTCCATTGAAACTCAGGGCCGCCAAAGGCAAGCTGAAGGTGGAGCACCGCATCATCTCGGGTGTCCGTGAGGTATTGGAGCGCCTGGTAGACCAGCGGCCGGAGATCCGGTTAGTGATCCCGGGAGTTATCCGCAAGGTGCGCGACGCCAGGGGGCCGGTCAAGATCCGCGTCACCGTCCCCACGACGAACGGCTGGAAGGCGATCGCTTTCTCGGCCGGGGAGCGCCAGGAGCTGTTCGTCAGCACCACGCTGACGAAAGAGGAACTGGAAGCCGCGATCGAGGAGGCTCTCAGCCGGCGGAAGTGACGGTCCGGGGCGTGCGATCTCCGGACGGCGCCGCTCCCGTGTGCAGGCTGACGATCCCGCCGGTCATGTAGAAGTAGGAGACGTCGCGGAATCCGGCGGCCTTCATCTCCTCGGCCAGCGCCGGCGCGTCCGGGAACCGGCGGACAGACTCGGGCAGATAAGAGTAGGCTTCGGGATCTCCCGAGATCCAGTTCCCCACCGCCGGCAGGATGCGGGCCGAATAGAACTCGTAGAGCCGGCGGAAGAGGAGATTCGGCGGCCGGCTGAACTCGAGAATCGCGGCCACGCCGCCCGGCTTCAGCACTCGCAGCATCTCATCCAGGCCGGCGCGGTAGCTGGCGAGGTTCCGGAACCCGAAGGCCACCGTGAGCACATCCACGGAGCGTGGGGCTAGCGGCAAGCCGAGGGCGTCGGCCTCGAACAGCCGATTCGCAGCCGGCCGCCCGGCGGCCTTCCGGCGGGCCCGGAGCAGCATCGGGCGCGAGAAGTCGCAGCCGAAGACCCGGGCCGCGCCGGCGCGCTCGAGGGCCAGCATCAGGTCGCCGCTGCCGCAACACAGGTCGATCACCACCGCCTCGGGACGCTGGAGCCGGGAACGCAAACGCCGGACGGTGCGCCAGCGCCAGTAGCGGTCCATCTGGAACGACAGCAGGTGGTTCAACAGATCGTAGCGGCGGGCCACGCGCCCGAACATTTCGCGCACCCAGCGGGCGCTCTGCTGGCTTCCGGCCGCCGGCGGCGGCGAGGCGCCGGCGCTCATGGAGTGACTTCTTTCACCGCGCGTTCGGCCGCCTCGAGGATCAGCGCCTCGTCGATGCCGGCGACCACCTTCACTTCGCCGATCCGCACCGGCAGAACGAAGTGCACCCGGCCCTGAACCGTCTTCTTGTCGCTCTGGAGCCGCCGCACCAGGGCGCGGGCCTCGACCCCCTTCAGGGAAGGAATCGGACCATACGAGGCGATCGCTTCGTTGATCCGGCGTCCCTCGGCCTCGTCCAGGTCCCCGTGGAGACAGCCCAGGTGGACTGCCGCCCGCATGCCGAAGGCCACCGCCTCCCCGTGCAGGAATCGCGAATAGCGCGTTTCGGCCTCCAGGGCATGGCCCAGCGTGTGCCCGAAGTTCAGAATGCGGCGCAGGCCGCTCTCCCGCTCGTCGGCGCTCACCACCGCCGCTTTGACGGCTACCGAGCGGGCGACCATCTCCTCCACCACGCCGTCTTCCCGGGCGAGGATGGCCTGGCGCTGCTTCACCATGAGCTCGAAGAGCTCTGCACTACGGATGACGCCGGTCTTGAGGACCTCGTACAGGCCCGCGCGGTATTCGCGTTCCGGCAAGGTGCTGAGCACTTCCGGATCGATGAGCACCGCCAGCGGCTGGTGGAAGGCCCCGAACAGGTTCTTGCCGGAAACCAGGTTCACCCCCGTCTTGCCCCCGACTCCGGCATCTACCTGAGCCAATAGCGTGGTCGGGATCTGAATGACCGGCACGCCCCGCATGAAACAGGCCGCCAGGAAGCCGCCGACGTCGTTGACGATGCCGCCGCCGAAGGCGACGACCACGCTCGTCCGGTCCCCTCCGGCCGCCACCATCTGCTCGGCGAGCTTCTCCACCTCCGAAAGGCGCTTGTTCTCCTCTCCACCAGGAAACATGAGGACCTCGTGAGAGATCCCCCAGAGGGCGGCCGTCAAACGGGCGCCGTGAAAATCCCATACGTCCACGGTAGTGACCACGAAGACTTTCCCGGCGCGCTCCGGAATGTAGTCCCGAAGCTTCGAGGCCGCGTCCCGCTCAACGAGGACCGGATAGCTGCGCAGCGGCGTGGTGACCGTAAACACGGGCATACACATCGTTGTATCATGGCAAGTTACGGCGCAAGAAAGAGCCCAGATCGAAACCGATTTCCTCGTCGTCGGAGCCGGAGTAGCTGGGCTGCGCGCGGCCATCGAACTCGCCCCGGCCGGGCGAGTCCTCGTGGTGGCTAAAGACGCGCTCGAAGAGTCCTCCTCCCAGTACGCGCAAGGCGGCATCGCGGCGGCGCTCAGCGACGACGACGAGGTCTCGCTCCACGAGCAGGACACCCTGGCCGCCGGCGACGGCCTGTGTAACCCCGCGGCGGTCCGCGTCCTGGTCAACGAAGGCCCGGGCGAGATCCTGCGGCTTATCGAGTGGGGAGCCCAGTTCGATCGTGAGGGCAGCAAGCTGGCCTTCACTCAGGAGGGGGCCCATTCCCGCCGCCGCATTCTCCACGCTCACGGGGATTCCACCGGACGCGAAATCTCCCGGGCGCTCTACTTCAAGGCCGCTTCGCTCGAAAGCGTTCGCTTCCAGAGCTACTCTGCGGTCACCGACCTGCTCGTCGGCGACGGAGAAGTGGTGGGGGCGCTCGCTTGCGACGAGAAGGCCCGGCACTCGGTGGCGATCCTGGCGCGGGCGGTGCTGCTGGCCACCGGGGGGCTGGGACAGGTCTTCAAAGAAACGACCAATCCGGCGGTGGCGACCGGCGACGGCGTGGCGATGGCTTGGAACGCCGGGGCCGAGATCAGCGACATCGAGTTCGTGCAGTTCCACCCGACGGCGCTGCACGTCGAGGGAGCCCCGCGCTTCTTGCTCTCCGAGGCCCTTCGGGGCGAGGGGGCGCGGTTGCGCAACGCGGCGGGCGAGGCGTTCATGAAGCGTTACCATCCGGCCGCCGAGCTCGCTCCCCGGGACGTGGTTTCCCGCGCCATGGTGAGTGAAATGGCCCGCGAGGGCTCGCCCCACATGTTCCTGGACCTCACCCACCTGGACCCCGAGTTCGTCAAGAAGCGCTTCCCACGGATCTACCAGACCTGCCTGGCCTACGGGGTCGATCTGAGCCGGCAGCCGGCGCCGGTGCATCCGGCCGCACACTACGCCATGGGCGGCGTGCGCACGGACCTGGACGGCCGCACGAATCTGCCGCGCCTGTTCGCCGCCGGCGAGGTGGCGTGCACGGGCGTCCATGGGGCCAACCGCCTGGCGAGCAATTCGCTGCTCGAGGGGCTGGTCTACGGAGCACGGGCGGCGCGGGCGATGCTGGAGCTGGCCGGCGCCCCACTGGGCGCTGGAGAGCTGCCAGCGCCACAGCGCTTCCCCCAATTGGAGACACGACAGGTCCGGAAGACGGCCTGGCGCTACTGCGGCATTATCCGCTCCGGAGAAGGATTGCGCGAGGCCTTGCGACGGCTGGAGGCCGAGGTCCAGATCGTCGAGGCCGAACCCCGGCGCGGCCTGCACGAGCTACGGAGCATTCACACGGTGGCCACGCTGATCGCTCGTTGCGCCCTGGCGAGGGAAGAGAGCCGGGGCGGCCATTACCGCGAGGATTTCCCTGAAAAGCGCGAGGAGTTCCGCAAACACTCGGTGATCCGCCGCGGGACGGATGTGCGGTTTGCGGACTGAGGCGGTCTGTAGCCGTCCAAAGCCTGCTCGTTGGATTCGGATTCCGGTCCCCACTCTTTGTCGTCCGGCTTCCGCTGCCCGACCGGACCGTGACCTTCCGCACCGGGAGATCTTTGAGCTCAACCGCCGCTGCGGCCGGCATCGCTTCCCTCAGACATCTCGATCGGGCGGAGGCGGCGGCGCTCGAGCACGGCGGTCTTGCCGGGGACGACCCATTCTACGGCCAGGCGCACGGCAAAGCCTCGGCCCCGCAGCGAAGGGTCCGGGGGTTCCACATCGAGGGGCAAGGAGACGGCCGCCGCCGGGGGGAGCTCGAACGCCTCTTCCGGCGGGACTACGGTCACCCGCTGGTTCCCCCCTTCGAGGACCACGATCCGGCGGCCTTCCGTGACCGGAGCCGGTACAGGAGAGGAAGCCGGCCACGTTTCCGAATCAGCGGCCGGCTCGACGATCTCCAGCTCCACCCGCCTGATCTCGACCGTTCCCCCCGACGGGTTCCGGAACGTCAAGTCCCCAACGAAGCGGCTCCCCGCCGCCACCGGCGGGGGATTCTGGATTTGCCAGACGATCCTCCCGGCGTTCCCCACAGTTGCAAGGAAAATCCGAACACACCGGGGGCAGGCAGGATGAGCGCTGCCGCCGCGGCGGCTCTGAGCCTGGTCCGGCGGCTGCCGAGGGAGGCCATGGGAACGTTGTGCGCGCCGGGGCAAGCGGGGTATTCCCGCTCGAGCACGTAACGGCGCGTGCCGGCCGGCAGGCGGGACAACTGCCCGACGATCGCCGCCAACTTCCGCAGCCGCCAATAGAGATACAGGAAGATGACGACTCCCACCACCGGGGCGGCGACGGTCACGGGCCGGCTCGCCGCCACCATCAGCGATGGAAGGCACAGCGCCACACTGCCAGCCTCGGGAGAAGCCGGTCGTAACACTTACCGCGGGGGCGGGTAACCCCACCGGCCGCGGGCGTCGTCGTGACAATCGGTAAGGGGGTATTCGAAGTGAAGGGGAAGACCATCGCGGCAATCGCCGCCGCAGCTCTCGGGTTGGCGCCACTGACGTGGCCCCAGCCCCCGCGCGCCGGCGGACCGGAACAGGCAAGGTTGGAGGCGCGCTTCGAGGCCACCGGCCTGAAGCCGGGCGTTCCGTTTCCGGAGGTCAGTATCTACGACGAGGAGGGCAAGCCGTTCCACACCCGCAGCCTCAAGGGCAAGTACACGGTGATCGTGAACGGCTGCCTCACTTGACCGCCCTTCCGTAGCAAGGTCCCCAGGTTGGAGACCGTGTTCGTCGATTACGCTCCGAAGGGCGTGCAGTTCTACTACGTCTACAAAGCGCTGGCGCACCCCGGGCTGCACGGCTACGTCGGCCCGGTGACGCTCGAAGAGCGGCTGATGCACATCCGCGAGGCGAAACGGACGCTGGGCACGAAGATCCCCTGGCTGTGCGACAACATGAACAACGATCTGAAGCACGCCACCGGGGATGCGAACAACTCCGAGTTCGTCCTCGACCCGGACGGCAAGATCGTCGTGATGCGCCTGTGGAGCGATCCGGATGCGCTGCGCAAGGATCTGGAACGGCTGGTGGGTCCGGTTGAAAAACCGACCACCGTGGCGGACCTCGACCTGAAGGTGGAGCCGCCGCCGAAGACCGCGCCCACCGGCGTCGTCCCCCGCCTGCGGATCACCGAGCCGATGCGGCCGCTCAAGGCCGAGCCGCTGCCGAGCAAGCACCCCTTCTACGTGAAGCTCCGGGCCGAGGCGGACCGGGCGCTGCTGGGCAACGGCAAGGGCAAGATGTACCTGGGCTTCCACCTGGATCCGCTGTACGGAGTGCACTGGAACAACCGCGTGGCGCCGGTACGCTACGAGTTCTCGTTGCCGGAAGGCATCCGGATCGAGCCGGCCGAAGGAGAGGGGCCGAAGGTGGAGCAGGAGGCCGACGCGGATCCACGGGAGTTCCTCCTCGACGTCGATCGTGGCGATTCCACCGAGCCGGTCACCGTGGCTTTCCACTATTTCGCCTGCGACGAGAAGATGTGCATTCCGGTCTCGCAGAACTACCGGATCCGGTGGGAGGTGGATCGCGACGGCGGCCGGGCGCGGCGGGGCCCGCCGAGGCGCGGGCCGGCCCGGATGATCGAACGGATCATGGAGTCCGACGCCGATGGCGACGGCCGGATCAGCCGCGAAGAGGCTCCCGAGAGGCTGCTGCGCCGCTTCGACCGGATGGACGCCGACGGCGACGGCTACATCACCCGCGAGGAGCTGGAGAAACGAATGCGCCGGCCCCCGATGGGAGGCCCGCCGCCGGATCTGGTGGAACGAATCATGAGCGCGGACGCCGACGGCGACGGCCGGGTGAGCCGCGAAGAAGCTCCGGAAATGATGCTCCGGCGGTTCGACCGGATGGATGCGGACGGGGACGGCTACGTCAGCCGCGAAGAGGCCGAGCAGGCCGCCGAACGCATCCGCCGGCTTGGGCGGCCGCCGCGGCGATGAAGGGCCTTGCAGGCCCGCCCCCCGGCAGCTTCCGCGAACGAAACCGGACGGCGCCTTCGTGCGAGAATATTAGTAGAGCCTGCCGGACGGGCAGCCGCCCGAAAGGGAGGAAAGTCCGGTCTCCGCAGGGCAGCGTGCCGGCTAACAGCCGGGGAGGCGCTCTCAAAGGGCGTCTCACGGAAAGTGCCACAGAAAACATACCGCCGAAGGGGCCGCAAGGTCCCAGGCAAGGGTGAAAAGGTGCGGTAAGAGCGCACCGCGGCCGCAGTAATGCGGCCGGCAGGGCAAACCCCACGCGGAGCAAGACCAAATAGGGGAGGATGGAGTGGCCCGCTCCGCTACGACTCCCGGGTAGGTCGCTAGAGCCGTCCAGCAATGGGCGGCCCAGATGAATGGCTGCCGCCCCGCCTCGGCGGGGTACAGAAACCGGCTTACAGTCCGGCAGACTCTAGGCTTCCCCTTTACCTTCCTTCCGCGATCGCCCTCCCCTCCGGAACCGCGTAGTGGAAGCGCCGGCGACGATTGCAAGGGCGGGGAGCGCCATCCTACCGTTGCGCCGCCGGCTCCTCCACCCGGATCCAGACCTGGCCCTGGACGCCAGCTCGCAGTATCCCGGCGCTCGAGGAGATCTCGTAACGGCGATTGTCCCAGACGAAGCTGAGACGGTTCCCGTCCACCAGCCCGACGTGGCGGTAGGGCGGGCCGGTAGGACGGCCGGCGCTGATGTGGATTCGTTCCCCGTCCGCCAACCGGAAAGCGACCACCGCGCCGGCGGCGCTCAGAGAGAGCGCCATAAAGAGTGCCAGTTGACGCGGGCTTCGCCTGGCGGTCCTATATTGTATAAGCCATGTCCACGAAAAAGGTAGCCCCTTATGGGGAGTGGGAATCGCCGATCACACCGGAGCTGACGGCGCGCGCGGCGATCCGCTTGAGCGCAGTGACGATCGACGGGGACGACATTTATTGGGTGGAGGGACGGCCCGCCGAGAAGGGCCGGAACGTTCTGGTGCGGCGAAGTGCCGGCGGAGCCTTAGAGGATGTGACCCCGGCCGGCTTCAGCGTCCGCAGCCGGGCGCACGAGTACGGCGGAGGAGCCTATCTCGTCTCGCGGGGGCGCATCTGGTTCGTGAACGACGAGGACCAGCGGATCTACGCCCGGCAGCCCGGCGCTGAGCCGGCGCCGGTGACCGAGGAAGGGCCGTACCGCTACGCCGACCTGGCACTGGACCGGCCGCGGAACCGTCTGATCTGCGTGCGCGAGGACCACTCCACGGCCATCGAGCCGGCCAACGAGCTGGTTGCGGTGAGCCTCGACGACGGCTCCGTCTCCCCACTGGCCGTAGGCCACGATTTCTATTCCACGCCGAGCCTGAACCGGGAAGAGCGCGTGCTCGCCTGGCTGAGCTGGAACCATCCGGCCATGCCCTGGGACGAGACCGAGCTTTGGGTCGCGCGCTTCGAGGAAGACGGAAATCTGGGGACCCACCGCAAGGTGGCCGGCGGGTACGGCAACTCGATTTTCCAGCCGACCTGGTCTCCTCTCGGCGGGCTCTATTTTGCCGCTGATCCCCGCGGCTGGTGGAACCTCTATCGCTGGAACGGCGACCGCGCCTGGTGCGTGCTAAAGAAGGACGCCGAGTTCGCCGTTCCCCAGTGGAACTTCGGCCTGCGCACCTTCGGCTTCGACGCTGACGGGCGCATCGTGACGGCTTACTGCGACCGGGCCGTGTGGCGGCTCGGTCTCATCGACCCCTCGACAGGCGTGCTGGAGCGGCTTCCGATCCGACACACGGAAATCCACCACGTGGCGGTTTCCGGCCGCCGGGTCGTCTTCATCGGCAGCTCCCCGGACCGCCCGCCGGAAGTCGTCGCCCTGGATCTCGACACTGGCGAGAAGCAGGTACTGCGAAGGTCCTTCGAAGACGCCGGGGACCTTCGGGGCTATCTGTCCGATCCAAGGCCGGTGAGCTTCCCGACTACGGAGGGCGATACCGCCCACGCTTTCTATTACCCGCCGGTGAACGCCGCCTACGAAGCTCCCGCCGGAGACAAGCCCCCGCTCATCGTCACCAGCCACGGCGGCCCTACGGCCGCCGCCGGCACCGGCTTCCAGCTCAAGATCCAGTTCTGGACCAGCCGCGGCTTCGCGGTGCTCGACGTGAACTACCGCGGCTCCACCGGATACGGGCGCGCCTACCGGGAGCTGATCTACGGCCGGTGGGGCGTGGTTGACGTGGCTGACTGCGTCCACGGGGCCCGCTTCCTGACGGAGAAGGGCAAGGCGGATCCCGGGCGGCTCATCGTCCGGGGCTCGAGCGCCGGGGGCTTCACCACCCTGGCCGCTCTCACTTTCCACGACCTGTTCCGCGCCGGGGCCAGCTACTACGGCATCGGCGATCTCGAAACCCTGCTCCGCGACACCCACAAGTTCGAATCGAGGTACCTGGAGCGGCTGATCGGCCCCTACCCGGCGAGACGCGATCTGTACCGCGAGCGCTCTCCCATCCACCACGTCGACCGCCTCTCGTGCCCGGTGATCTTCTTCCAGGGGCTGGAAGACAAGGTCGTCCCGCCGAGCCAGGCTGAAGCCATGGTGGATGCGCTGCGGAAGAAAGGGATTCCGGTCGCCTATCTGGCCTTCGAAGGCGAGCGCCACGGCTTCCGGAGAGCCGAGACGATCCGCCGGGCCTTCGAAGCGGAGCTTTGTTTCTACGGGAAAGTATTCGGCTTCGAACCGGCCGGGGAACTGACCCCGGTAGCGATCGAGAACCTCTAACAGCCGGCCGATCCGGACCGCCGGGCGCCGCCGGCGTCGTCAGGCATCGAACGTCCGCCTCTTCTCGCCGGGCGGGAACGTTCAGTGTATAGTGGCGGTAGAGAGGGCGGGACCGCCGGGGAGCCGTCCTCGCGCCTTTCGGGGGAGGAGCCGGGATGAAGCGGTGCTGGACCATCGCGTTCGCCGGGCTGCTCGCAGCCCTCGCCTGGGCGCAAACGGGGGTGCGCCTCGCCGGCCGCGTTGTAGATGAGAACGGGGCTCCCCTGGCCGGGGCCCGGTTGATTCTGCGCCCCGCCGGCGATGCCGCCAACGAGGTTCAAGCCTTCACGGATCCGGCGGGCGAATACGATGTGGAGTTGCCCCACCCGGGCCGGTATCTCGTGGATGTCGAGCGGAAGGGTCACTTTGCATTGCGGGGCCAGCGCCTGACCGTCGTCGCCGGCGCCAACGAGGCTGACTTTACGCTGAACCGCGAGCGCGAGGTTTTCGAATCCATCGACGTCGTGGCCACGCCGCCGCCGATCAACATGGAAACCACCGAAAACCAAGAGACCGTCACCGGCACCGAGATTGTCAACATCCCCTACCCCAGCACGAACAATCTCCGCAATGCGCTGCGCGTGGCGCCCGGCATCCTCCAGGGCCCCGGCGGCCGGCTCCACATCAACGGCGGCAAGGAAGAGCAAGCGCTCTACACGTTGAACGGCTTCAACATCTCCGACCCGCTCACCGGGCGGTTCGAGAGCCGCTTGAGCGTCGAGAGCGTCCAGACGATCGACGTCTCGAGCGGCCTGGTCTCGGCCGAGTACGGCAAGGGCTCGGCGGGCGTGCTGGCGATCCACACGCGAACCGGCGACGACAAGTACCGCGCCACGGCGACGAACTTCCTGCCGGGGGTCGAGTACCGGAAAGGGCTGATCATCGGCAACTGGACGCCCCGCATCAACCTCTCCGGCCCCATCAAGCGCAGCAAGGCCTGGTTCTACAACTCACTGGACACCGTGTACACCAACACGGTCGTCGATGAACTTCCCAAAGGCGCCGACCAGTCCGAAAGCTGGCGTTTCAGCGACCACCTGGGCGTCCAGGTGAACCTCACGCCGTCGAACATCCTCTACTCAGGGGCTCTGGCCAATTTCTACACCTCCGCGCGGGAAGGTCTCAGCGCTCTGGACCCTTGGGAAACAACGGTGGACCGGCGGGCTCGCCAGTGGTTCTTCCATGCCAAGGATCAGGCCTACCTTCCCAACGGGATGCTGGTCGAGTTCGGCTACGCCGCCAATCGCACCTTCAGGCGCCTGATCCCCCAGGGCCACGAGTTCTACCGGATCACTCCCGAGGGCCGCCGCGGCAACTTCTTCCTCGACGCCACCCGCAAGGCCTCTCGCGACCAGATCCTGGCCGACGCCTTCTTGCCGGCCTTTCGGCTGCTAGGCGAACATCGGGTGAAGACCGGGGCGGACTTGAACCGCGTCAGCTACTGGCAGGATGCGCGCCGCACCGGCTTCGAGAACTATGGAGAGGACTTCATCCGGACGCGGCGCACGGTGTTCGCCGGCGACGGGCGGGCGGAGATCGTCAATTACGAGGTCGCGTTCTTCTTCCAGGACTCCTGGCGGCCCCAGAAAGATCTCCTGGTCGAAATCGGCCTGCGCGGCGACTGGGATCAGATTCTGCACTATTGGAACGCCTCTCCCCGCATCGGAGCCGCCTGGCGCCCGCCCGGCTTGTCCCGAACCAAAATCTCAGGCGGTTACGGGGTCATCTACGACGCGACGAACCTCCGGGTGTTCACGCGGCCGATGGACCAGTACGCCCTCACTACTTATTTCGACGAGAACGGCCACCCGCAGCGGGGACCCGCTCTGACGCTCTTCACGATCGACAACCCGCGGCCCGCCCGCCCCCGGTACCGCAACTGGGTGGCTGCGGTCGAACACGAGTTCCCGGCGAGTCTGCACGCCCGGGTCGAATGGTTGCGAAAGCGTGGGGGATTGGGCTTCACCTACGTGAACAGCATCCTGCCGGGGCAGCCCCCGCCGCTCCAGATTCTGTCCCGCTACGATGTGCCCGCCGTCGATGCCGTTTACCGGCTGACCAACGACCGCCGCGACAAGTACGACCACCTGCGCGTCACCGTGCGGCAGGTGATCCGCCGGCAGTACGAATGGCTGGTGAGCTACACGCGTTCGCGCGCCCGGTCCAACGCCGTCGTGGACGCGAATATCGATGAACCCCTCCTGGTCTATGACAACGACGGCCCGATGCCCTGGGACGCCCCCAACCGCGTGGTAAGCTGGGGCTACCTGCCGACCCCGTGGAAGAAGTGGGCCGTGGCCTACCTGCTCGAATGGCGGACCGGGTTCCCGTTCTCGATCGTGGACGAAGACGGCCGGGTGCTGGGGAAGGTCAACGAGCGCCGTTTCCCGGACTTCTTCGAACTCAACCTGCACCTCGAGCGCCGTTTCTCTTTCGCCGGCCACCTCTGGGCCTTCCGTTTCGGTTGCAACAACTTGACGAATCACAACAACCCCAACACCGTGAACAACAACACCGCTTCCCCTCATTACCTGACCTTCTACGGCGGCGCGCACCGCTCGTTGAATTTCCGGATCCGGTGGCTGGGCAAGGCGTCGAAATAGCGGCGGCGCCGGCAGGTTGAGAACCCTCGGAGCGCGGGCGGGCCCAATGGCGTAAAATCTTCGTTTTGGACGAGCCTCGAGTCACCGTCGTCGTTCCGACCTTGACCGCAGGATCCAAGCTGGCCGCCTGCATCGAGTCCCTTATCCGGCAGACCCTCCCGGGGACGGCCATCGTCATCGTCGACAACAGCGGCTCCGGGAGGGTCAGGAAAGAAGGGGCGTGGCCCGGCGTGGAAGTGATCGAGAACGAACGCAACGTGGGCTTCGGCGCCGCCGTCAACCAGGGCTTCCGCCGCCGGCCGGCCCGGTTCCTGGCCACCCTCAACGACGACGCCGTGGCCCGTCCCGGCTGGTTGGAGGCCCTGGTCCGAGTGATGGAAGCGGATCCGCAAGTGGGTATGTGCGCTTCCCGGGTGCTGCTGGCGGGCAGCGGGCGGCTCGATTCGGCCGGAATGCTGCTGTGCCTGGATGGATCGAGCAAGCAGCGCGGCCACGGGCAGCGGCCGGAAGAGTTCCGCCGGCCGGAGGAAGTCCTCTTCCCCAGCGGGTCGGCGGCGCTGTACCGGCGGCGGATGTTCGAAGAGGTCGGGGGCTTCGACGAGTCGTTCTTTCTCTATTGCGAGGACACCGACCTTGGGCTGCGGGGGCGCTGGGCCGGCTGGAAGTGCCTCTACGTCCCCGAGGCGGTGGTCGAGCACCACTACTCGCAGTCGGCCGGCCGCGCCTCGCGGCTGAAGGCTTATCTGGTGGAGCGCAACCGGGTCTTCCTCGTGCTGAAGAACTTCCCCGCCGGGATGTTCCTGGCCGTGCCCTTCTACGCGATCCAGAGATACTTCTGGCATACCGCATTCCTGCTCCAAGGGCGGGGGACGGCCTCGGAGTTCCAGGGCGAAGGCAACCATCCGCTCGCCCTCGTATGGTACGTTGTCAAGGCGCATCTGGCGGCGCTGGCGTCGCTCGGGCGGCTGCTCCGCGCACGGGCTGCGGTGCGCCGCGTCAGCCGCGTGGACGCGCGGGGGTTCCGCGCGCTGATGGCTGCCCACTCGATTCGCCCGCGGCAGGTGGCAGAGCTGTGATACGACCTCGAGGCCCCGACTCGCTCCTCATCCTCATCCCGGCGTTCAACGAGCAAGCCGCAGTGGGCTTCGTAGTCGAGGAGATCCACCGCGCGGCGCCCGGCGTGCCGGTGCTGGTGGTGGACGATTGCTCCTGGGACGCCACCCGGGATGTGGCCCGGGCCGCCGGCGCCGAAGTTCTCCCCCTCCCATACCATCTCGGACTGGGCGGATGCGTGCAAGCGGGCTACAAGTTCGCCTATGAGATGGGGTTCGACTACGTCATCCGCGTGGACGGCGACGGCCAGCACGATCCCCGGGACATCCCGCGCATCTTCGAAACGTTGAAGAGCTCCGGCTGCGAGATGGTGATCGGCTCCCGCTTCGTGGACGGCGGAGCGGATTATACCAGCCTACCCCGGCGGCTGGGCATCAAGTTCTTCCGGCTGGTGCTGCGGCCGATCCTGGGCCAGCCGGTCTACGATCCCACCTCCGGCTTCGTTGGCGTGAACCGCGCGGCGCTGGCGGTCTTCAGCCGGAGCTTTCCGCTGGAGTATCCCGAGATCGAAACGCTGGTCGTGCTCCAGCGCCGGGCGTTCCGGTTCCGAGAGGTCCCCTGCCGCTTTCGGCCGCGCAAGGCCGGACGCAGCTCGATTACGGCGCTGAAATCCTTTTATTACATGGTCCACGTCCTCCTCGGCGTGTTTGTGAATATCCTGAGATATGAAGGAGGGCGCCCGAGGCGCTGATCGCCCATGGATCGTTTTCTCGATGTCGTCGCGGTTTTGAGCGGCGCGCTGATCGTCGTCGTCCTCGGATCACTGCGCCGTGAACACATCCGGGTCGAGTATTCGGTAAGCTGGCTCGCCGCCGGCGTCACCATGCTGGTGTTGTCCCAGTCGGATACGCTGCTCGGCGCCGTGGCCGCTTTCGTCGGGGTGGCCGAGCCGGCGCTGGCGCTGCTGTTCACCGGCTTCAGTGTCTTCCTGCTGGTCTTCTACCGGTTCTCGATGATCATCTCCACGCTCCGCGATGCCAACATCGCCCTCACTCAGCGGGTCGCCATTCTCGAGTACCAGGTGGAATCGCTCCATGAAGAAAGGGAAACGTCCCAACCGGGCTAAGCGTGGCTCTGCGGGCGCCGCCGTCGCGAACCGCGGGAAGGCCGGGAAACCCGCGGCGGACGTCCGTCGCCCCGTCCGGAAGACCCAATGGCCGGTGATCGCGGGATTCGCCGTCGCGTTCTTCATCCTCTACGAAATGTATGGGCCCGCGATCAATGGGCCTTTCCTCTTTGACGATAAGTACCTTCCTTTTACGCGCCCCAACTTCCAGAGGCTGCCCCTTACGGCCTGGCTGGCCGGCGTTCGCCCCACCCTGATGTTCACCTTCTGGGTCAACTATCAGCTTTCTGCGGACAATCCGTACTCCTACCATCTCATCAACATCGTCTTGCACTTCCTGAATGGAGCCCTGGTCTTCCTCATCGTTCGCCGGCTCCTCGAGCGCGTGCAGATCGAGCGGTGGCGGCGCGAGACGCTGGCGGCCTTCTCTGGAGCCGTCTTCCTGTTCCATCCGATGCAGACCGAGGCGGTCGCCTATGTGGCCAGCCGCTCGGAGAACCTGAGCGTCTTCTTCTTCTACGCGGCCTTTGCGTTCTTTCTATACCGGCACAGGGAACCGATCGGGATCGGCGCCGCCGCGGCGATCTTGCTGCTGTTTGGCGCCGCGGTGACATCGAAGGAACACACGGCCGTACTGCCTGTGCTGCTGCTGCTGACGGACTACTTCTTCAACCCGGGCTTCTCGCTGGCCGGCATCAAGCGGAACTGGCGGCTCTACGCCGGCATGGGCGTGGCCGGGGCAGCGGGTCTGGCGTTTGTCCTCAAGACGCTGGCCGCATCCGACACCGCCGGCTTCCGAGTCGAGGGCCTGCCCTGGTACAACTACTTCGCGACCCAGTGCAAGGTGATCTGGATCTATCTGCGTATGTTCGTGCTGCCGGTCGGGCAGAACGTGGACCACGATTACCCGATGGTCTCCTCGCCTCTGGATCCGGTGGCGCTGATGGGATTCGCCGCCCTGGCCGTGGCGGTGATCCTCGCCTGGCTCCGGCGCCGGGAGCGTCCCCTGGTGGTGTACGGGTTCTACGTGTACTTGCTCCTGGCGGCGCCGACCTCGTCGTTCGTACCGATCAAGGACGCCCTGGTCGAGCGCCGGCTGTATCTGCCGATGATCGGCCTGCTGATCGTGACGGCCGGGCTACTCCGGCGATGGAAGGTTCCACCGAAAACCCTTGGCGCGGCGGTGGGGGCCGTCCTCGTCGTCATCACCTTCCTGGGTTTCCAGCGGGCGCGGGTGTGGGGGGGCACGATCCCCCTCTGGGAGGACTCGGTCGCCAAGACCCCGAAGAACTGGCGGGCGAATTTCCAGCTCGCCTACGCCTATTTCGAGCACCAGCGCTGCTCGGATGCCGTTCGGCAGTACGCGAGGGCCGCCAAGCTGCGTCCCCCGGACTACCGCCTGCTCGTCGATTGGGCCTTGGCCTACGACTGCGCGAATCAGCCGGAAGAAGCGCTGGCCAAGCTTCAGGAGGCCGCTCGGTTGGAGTCTACGGCCCACGTTTACTCGCTCATCGGGATGATGCAGGCCAAGCTGGGCCGTCACAGACAGGCCCTGGCGGCGCTGCAGAAGGCCGCCGAAATCAATCCGCGCTTCGCCGTCACGTACTTCTACCGCGGCAACGTCTACACGACGCTGGGCGAGTACGAGCAAGCGGCTAGGGAATACCGCCGGGCGCTCGAACTCAGACCGGACCTCGACGCCGCCCGGCGCGCGCTCGCGCGGGTGGAACGCTCGCTTGCCGGCGGAGGGTGACGCACACCCCCATGCGTATCGGCGTCAATGCCCTCTACCTGATCCCCGGGGCGGTCGGCGGCACCGAGGTCTATCTCCGGAGCCTGTTGGCCGCCCTGGCCGGCGTGGACCGCAACAACGAATACATCGTGTTCACCAACCGGGAGACCGGAGCGGACCTGGCGCCCGCGGCTCGGAATTTCCGGACCGTGGAGACCGGCGTGCGCGCGGCGACCCGGCCGGCCCGCCTGCTCTGGGAGCAGTTGCGGCTGCCCCTGGCCGTCCGGCGGGAGCGGCTCGACGTGCTGTTCAACCCCGGCTTCACCGCGCCAGCCCGCTGCCCGTGCCCTTCGGTGACCGTCTTCCATGACCTGCAGCACAAACGCCACCCGGAGTACTTCCGCTGGTTCGACCTGCCGTTCTGGAACTGGTTCCTCTGGCAGTCCGCCCGGACGTCAAAGGCCCTGATCGCCGTCTCTCAAGCCACCGCCGCCGATCTGGAGCGGTACTATCCCGGGACGGCGCCCCGCACCACCATCGTGCATCACGGCGTTGATGAAGAACTGCGCCGGGTGGCGCGGCAGCGCGATCCGGAACCCTTCTTGCTCTGCGTTTCCACACTCCACCCTCACAAGAATCTCGAGCGGCTCATCCGGGCCTTCGCCGGCTTCCACAACAAGTACCCGAGCTTCCGCCTCGTGCTGGCGGGCATGAAGGGGTTCCACACCGCGGCCGTGGAACGAGCCGTCGAAGAAAGCCGGCTGGGAGAGGCGGTAGAGCTCACCGGGTGGATTCCCCGCGCAGCCGTCCGCGACCTCTACCGCCGCGCCTGGGCTTTCGTGCTGCCCACCACGTTCGAAGGCTTCGGCATGCCGGCGCTCGAGGCGCTGGCCGCCGGCGTGCCCTGCGCCTGCTCGGACATCCCGCCGCTGCGCGAAGTCACCGGCGATGCAGCGCTCCGGTTCCCGCCGGAGGATGAAAGGGCGATCGAGGACGCGCTCGGGCGGATTACCACCGACGACGCCCTGCGGCGCCGCCTGGCGGCCGCCGGACAGGCGCGGGCGGCCCGTTTCTCGTGGGAACGCTGCGCCCGCGGCACCCTCGCGGTGCTGGAGCGGGCGGCGGGTCGCGTATAATCCCGGTATGAAAGTCTGGTTGTGGCTGCTGTTCGCAGTGGCAGCCGCCGGACAACAAATGGGGGAGATCCGAGGGGTCGTCCTCGACATGCAGGGCGGCGAGCCTTTGGCGAACGTCCAGGTGCGGCTCTCCGGGACGGAACACCGCACGGTGACCGGCTCGCAAGGGCGCTTCGCGTTCCCCCAGGTAGCCCCGGGCCGCTACACCCTGCACGTGGCGACCGTCGGCTACCGGCTGGCCACCCGGGACTTCACTCTGGAGCCCGGAGAAACGGTGGAATTCGAGGTCGTCCTCAGCCCGGACACTTTGCGCCAGAGCGACTCCGTGGAGGTCCGCGCCGGACCTTTCGAACCGGTGCGCAGCGACAGCCCCTCGGAACTCACCATCCAGGGTAACGAGGTCAAGAACCTGGCCAGCGTCCTCGCCGACGACCCCCTCCGGGCCGTGCAGAGCATGCCGGGGGTCAGCTCCAACGACGACTTCAACAGCTTCTTCTCAGTGCGGGGCGCCAGCTTCCGCCGGGTGGGCCTCTACCTCGACGGCGTCCTCCTCCACATGCCGTTCCACACGGTGATGGAGGAGAACCCCACCGGCTCGCTGACGATGTTCAGCGGCGACGTAGCCGAGACCGTGTCGCTTCATGCGGGGGCCTTTCCCGCCCGGTATTCGGACCGCACGGGCGCCATCCTCGACGTCCGCACCCGCGAGGGCTCCCGGCGGGGAATCTTCGTCCGCGGCACGGCCAGCATGTCCAACGCGGGCATTCTGGCCGAAGGGCCCCTGGGCAAGCGGGGCTCCTGGCTGGCGACGGTCCGCAAGAGCTACCTCCAGTACCTGCTCCGCCGCGTCACCGAAGACAACACGCTGGCCTTCGGCTTCATCGACGGCCAAGGCAAGATCAGCTACGACCTGACGCCGAAACAAAACGTCACTCTCTCCATCGTGGACGGCTTCTCCGATCTCGACCGCTTCCAGAATTGGCCCGATCTCGGGCTGAACGCCATCATGCTCGCCAACTACCACACCACGCTGGCCCGGGTGGGCTGGCGCTACGCCCCGTGGGGCAACTTCCTGCTTTCCTCCCACGGGGCCTTTCTGCGCGAGAAGTTCGACAACCAGAACCGCCTGCTCGCCGATCTCGCCCGGGGCCGCTACGGCGAATGGGTCTGGGGCGGCGAGGGTTCCTGGCGCTGGGCCGAGAACGCCACCCTGGAGTTCGGCGGCGGCTTCCGCCGGCTGCGTGACGGCGGCTTCTGGAACCAGTACCAGCTCCAGCCGTTCATCATCAAACAGCTCTACAACTATTCCGGAACCGGCCTGCGGGGCGGCGGCTACGCCCAGCAGAGCTGGCACGCCTTCAGCGGCCGCCTCTACCTGACGGCGGGCCTACGCTGGGACCATCACGACGTCAACGCCGTCTCCACCCTGTCGCCGCAAGCCGCCGCGGCCGTCTATCTGCACCCGAAGACGCAACTCCGCCTCGGATGGTCCCAGCCGGCGCAGTATCCGGACCTGCGCTTCTTCCTCATGCGCATCGGGCGCCGGTCGCTGGCCCCCGAGCGGGCCAACCATCTCATCGCGTCTCTCGAGCAGCGCCTCACCGAGCGTATGAGGCTTCGCGTGGAGTTCTACAACCGCGACGACCGGGACCTGCTCTTCCGCTCGCTGGCCGATCCCCGCATCGTGGACGGCGAGGTCTTCATCCCGCCCGAGGACGCCCCCATGGGCAACGTCGTACGCGGCTACGCCCGGGGCTTCGAAATCTTCCTGCAGCGGCGCAGCGCCAACCGCCTCAGCGGCTGGATCTCCTACGGTTACGGAAAGACGAACTACCGCGACGGCGTCACCGGGGCCCGTTTCCCCTCCGACAACGACCAGACCCACACCATCAACATCTTCGGCTCCTACCGGATCCGCCCGACGATCAACCTCAGCCTCCGGTGGCTCTACGGCAGCGGCTTCCCGATCCCTGGCTACTTCCGGAAAGAAGGCGACCGTTATTACCTCGCCGAAACCCGCAACACGCTGAGGCTGCCCGTCTACCACCGTCTCGACGTACGGGTGAACAAGGCCTTCGTCTATCCGGGTTGGAAGATGACCCTCTACGCTGAGGTCATCAATGTCTACGACCGCCGCAACGAGCGCTTCGACGAGCTGCGCTGGTATCGCCCGCGCGACGGCCGCGCCTGGCTGGGCTTCTTCCGGATGTTCCCCATCCTGCCCTCGGCGGGCGTGGTGCTCGAATTCGGCCGCTGAGGCGGGCGCCCGGACCGGCAACCCGCTTGGAATGAAGCCGTTGGCGGCCTCCGCCGCCCGGGTATAATAGGGACTCGTTCCCGTACCTTCCTGAAACCCAGACCAGAAGGAGCGCTATCCGGAATGACGCCAGAGACGACATCCAAACTCCGCATCGGCATCGCCGGAGCCGGTTTCGCCGCCAGCTTCCATTTGGAAAACATGCCGCCGGAAGCCCAGGTGATCGGCGTCACCTCGGCCCGGCGCGAGAGCCGCGAGGCCTTCGCCGCCAGCCACGGCATCAAGGCCTACGACTCGGTAGCCGCGATGCTCGACGACATCGACGTGCTGGACATCTGCACGCCGCCGTCCTCGCACAGCGAGTACATCCTGGCGGCCGCCAAGGCCGGCAAGCACGTGATCGTCGAAAAGCCGCTCACCGGCTTCTTCGGCTCGCCGACAGAGTTCACCAAGGGGCAGATGCTTCAGTCGGTCGCCGACGAGGTCCGGCGGCTGCGGGAGGAAGTGGGCGCCGCCGGCGTCACGCTGGGCTACGCGGAGAATTTCGTCTACGCCCCCTCGATCCAGAAGGAGCGGGAGATCGTCGAGAAGACGAAGGCCCAGTTGCTGCGGCTGCAAGGCGAGGAGTCCCACAACGGCTCCCACTCCCCGGTCTACGGCGTCTGGAGCGTCCAGGGAGGCGGCGCGCTCATCGCCAAGGGCTGCCACCCGCTGGGGGCGATCCTCTACCTCAAGCGTAAGGAAGGCCTGGCCCGCACCGGCCAGCCGATCCGGCCCGTGGCGGTCTCGGCGCGGGCACACTCCATCACCGCCAAGCCCGCTTTCGAGGACAAAGGCTTCATCCGCACCGGCTACCAGGATCCCATCGAGGACTACTGCGTGATGCACATCGTCTTCGACGACGGCATGGTGGCCGACATCACCGCCTCCGACATCGTCCTCGGCGGCATCTACGACTACGTCGAAGTCTTCGCCAACAACCACCGCACCCGCTGCCGGATGAGCCCCATCAACGTCGTCGATGTCTACAACCCGAAGCACGAACAGTTCCAAGACCTCTATCTGGTGGAGAAGATCAGCTCGAACGAGGGCTGGATCCCCGCCTCGCCCGACGAAGGCTGGAGCCTCGGCTACCGGAAAGAGCTGGAAGACTTCCTGGCCGCGCTGCGCGAAGGCCGGCCCCCGGAAAGCGACCTGGAGCTGGCCATCGACATCACCCTGACGATCTACGCCGGCTACGTCTCGGCCGACGACCTGGGACGGGAAACGCCCGTGCCCCGGCTCGATTGACGCCGCCCCTTAGAGAACCACTCGCGCGTCGCCCTCCCGGCGGGTGACGCGCCGCCGGTCCAAGTACTCGAGCAGTGGGATGGCGTACTTGCGGGAGACGCCCGTCCATTCCTTGAACTCCGGCACCTTGAAGCGCTCCCCCTTGTGCCGCCCCATCAGATCCAGCAGGCCGCGGATGGCGCTCTCGTGGAAGACCAGCTCGTCGCCTACCTTCACGAGCTTTCCTTCGCGAAGCAGGACCTGCAGCAGGTTGCGGGCCCGCGCGGCATCGAGGCCGGAACGAGCCAGAACCTCCTTGACAGCCGGCGCCGCCAGGCCGGCCCGCCGGAACGCCGCTTCGATCTTGCGCAGCGCCTCTTCTTCCTCGCCGCGCAGGCGGATCTGGTGCGAGGCGAGCCGCACGATGTCGCCTTCGGCCACGAGGTCACGCTCCCGGGCCAGAATCGCATCCAGGTAGAAGGCAGGCGCCCCGGGCAGCTCCCGCGAGCGGAGCTCTTCTTTGAGCATGCCGGGGGTGAGCGGATGGACCCGGTGGTGCTCGCCCAGAGCGGCGCGGACTTTGGCGGCGTGGGCGGCATAACGCTCGCGGTCCACCAGCCACGCCGACGGCCCCTCGAACAGTAGGAGCCGTTCGTCGCCCGCCGCCGCTTCGCGAATCTCCCCGGCCAGCAGCCCGGTGCGGGCCACCAGGGAATCGGCTCCCAGACCGTACTCGGCTTCGGCCACGAGCAGAGCGACCCGGTCCGCCCGGGAGCCGGATTCGAGAGCGCGCAGGCGGCGGACAGCCTCGGCGCGGCGGATTCGCGGCGGCGGGGCGATCTCGAGCACTTCTCCGCCGCCGATCGTCACCACCGGGGAGAACATGCGTACGATGAAGCGGTCGCCCGGCAGCAGCAGCACCGGCTCCCGCAGGAGAAACCGGACCAGCGCCGTTCCGCCTGATCCCACGAGGTCGCCTTCCAGCAGGCGCGCTTCGGCGATCACCTCGGCCGTGCCGGCGTGGAAGTGCACCGGCGCGCGGTGCTTCAGCGGCCGCGCCCCGGCCAGCAGGTGGAAGCGCGCTTCGACGCCTTGGGTGGGCTGGAACAGCCCGGGCCGGGTGAGCGTCATGCCGCGCGCCACCCGGTCCGCCGCCGGTCCGGCGAGGTTCAAGGCGGTGCGCTGGCCGGCCACCGCCCGTTTCGCCGCCTCGCCATGCACCTGGATGCCCCGGACGCGGACCGTCTCCCCCAAAGGCTGAATCTCGACCTCATCTTCGACGTGGACCGCACCGGCGATGAGGGTGCCGGTAACCACCCGCCCGAAGCCTTTCATTACGAACGAGCGGTCCACCGGCAGACGGAAGGGCCGGGAAACGTCCTTTTGCGCTACCCGGGAAGCGGCCTCCGCCAGACGCCGCTTGAGCTCGTCGATCCCTTCCCCGGTCCGGGCGCTCACCGCTACCACGGGCGCCGCTTCGAGAAACGATCCGCGCACGAACTCCCGCACCTCGAGACGCACCAGCTCGAGCAGCTCCGGATCTACGAGATCGACTTTGGTGAGAGCGATCAGGCCGCTCGAGACGCCTAGCAGGCGGCAAATGTCGAAGTGCTCCCGGGTTTGTGGTTTGATGGACTCATCGGCGGCGACCACCAGCAGGACGATATCGACCCCGGCCGCCCCGGCGAGCATCGTCCGGACGAAGCGCTCGTGGCCGGGCACATCGACGAAGCCTAGGCGCAGATCCGGGCCGAGATCGAGGTGAGCGAAACCGAGTTCGATCGAGATGCCCCGGCGCTTCTCCTCGCTCAGCCGGTCCGTGTCGATGCCGGTCAGGGCACGCACCAGGGCCGTCTTGCCGTGGTCGATATGGCCCGCAGTTCCGACGATGATGTTGCGCATGCGGACGCTTTTCATCGTACTATCGGCGGCCGTGGCGGCGTTCTCCCAGCCCCAGGCGCCGCCCGTGTTCCGCGCCGACGTGCTGCTGGTGAAAGTGGACGCCCAAGTGGTGGCCGGAGGCCGGCCCGTAGAAGACCTGAGGCGGGAGGATTTCATCGTCAAGGACATGGGCGTCCCCCAGAAGATCGTCTACTTCGGCCGCGACACCGAGCCGCTGTGGGTGTTGCTGCTGCTCGACGTGAGCGGCAGCATGAACCGCCACCTCAAACAAATGGCCGCTGCAGCCCGGGAGGCGCTGGCGGCGATGAGGCCCGCCGATCATGTCGGCGTCATGCTCTTCAGCCGCCACACGCGCGTGCATCAGGAGTTCACCAGCGATTTCCGCTCCGTCGCCCAAAGCCTCCGCGCCGCCGTCGAGGAACGCGGTCTGGGAAGCGGCACCCGCATCAACGCGGCGGTGATCGACGCGGCGCACCATCTCCGCGACTACGCCGGAGCAAGCGGCCGCCGGGCGATCATCATTTTGACCGATAACTTGGGGTTGAACTACCGGGTGCCCAACGAAGAAGTCCTCCGGGCGCTCCACGAAGCCGACGCCGTTCTCAACGTGATCGCCACGCGGAACGCTCGCGCCCCCCGGCCCCTCGGCGCCGGCGCGAATCCCGACTTCACGCCTTCCGACGTCTTCCTGCTGGCGCGGGAGACCGGCGGCGAAACCATTCGCGCCCGGCAGGCAGGGGACGCCCTGAAACGTCTCCTGGAAGGCCTCCGCACCCGCTACTCGCTGCACTACCGGGCCCCGAAAGGGCAATCAGGACAGTTTCGCACCATCGAAGTGGATGTGACCCCGGACGTCCGGGAGCGGTATGGCCACCTCACGATCCGGGCGCGGCGCGGCTACTACCGCTGAGGCCGCCCCCGGTCCGGCGCCCTCAGCCCTCGGGCTCGAACTCCAGGCTCGTCGTGATCCGGATCGCCGCCTTCAACGACCGGTATACCGGGCACTTCTCAGCGAAGAAGCCATGCACCCGTTCGGCGGTCTCCCGGGCCGCCTCCGGAGCCTTCAACCGCAGCGTGACGTGGATCCGTTTCAGAACCAGCACCCCGTCGCTCTCCTTCTCGACCTCTCCCGTCGCCTCGGCAGTGAGCTTTCCCTCGCTCGCGGGGATCTGACGCGCCTCCAGCGCGCCTCCATAAGTTCCCATGAGTCAACCGGCGGCCGCGGCGATGACGTAGTCGATCGTCGTCGCGTGGGGAGGAAACTCTTCCGGGGAGACGCCGTAGTGCTCAGCAATGGCCCCGTGAACGCCGAACGTCACCGGCTCGGCTTCCCCCGGGAGCCAGGCGCGGCGGACGGGACCACGGACCCGTTCGATGCGGATCTCGCCTCGGTAAGCGACTTCACTCATTCGATCCTCCTAATCGCCGGTAGTTGACCAGCTCGACGCCGGCAGCCTGCACGGCCGCCTTCACCTCGGGAGCCAGCAGCGCTTCGAGCTCCCTTTCGCGGCTCTGTTTCAGGCGCGTGCGGGCTCGGAGAAGCTCGCCCGTACAATAACCCGGGTGACACATCAATTCGACGGAACCCGCGGGCAGGTTACGGATGAGCCGCAGCAGGACAGGAACGTCGAGGCGCCCGGTGAGCCGGAACCCAATGAAGTAGCCGGTAGTACGCCGCCCGTGCCGCGAAAGCACCCGGTCGAAGACCGGCCGCAACCACCGCGCCCCCCGGGCAACCGCCCGCAGCCGCAGCGGGCTTCCGTCGGCCGGCGCCGGCGCCTCGAGCGGCACGCGGACCCAAGGAATATCGAACTCCCGCGCCACCCGGGCCACCGCCTTCAAGACCGCCGGCAGGAGGTGCGTGTGCTTGTGCGTGTCGATATGAGTGGGCCGGATGCCCGCTCCGGCGAGCTTGCGCACCTGCGCCCGGATTTCTTCCTCTACGGGGAACCGCCCCAGAGCCAGCGCCGCCGCCAGAGCCGCCGGGTTGTCCGGCAGCCGCCGGTCCGGGTCGAGCAGCGACCATCCCCCGACCAGCGTGACGTGGCAGCCGACGTCGAGCGTCGGCGTGCGGCGGGCCAGATCCACGGCGTGATCGAACGCCGGTCCCGTAGCCATCAGCGTGGCAGCGGTCAAGATACCGGACACGTGCGCTTCGACGATCCCTTCGTTGACTCCGCGGGTGAACCCAAAATCGTCGGCGTTCACCACCAGGCGCGTTCGCCCCGCGCCGTCGCTCACCCGAGGATCGGAACCCATGAACTCGCCAGCCGCGGCCGGGCGCGTCAAAAGATCGAGGCCTTGATGCGCAGATACTTCTTGGGGTTCTTCCGGAACTCCTTCAGGAACTCGTTCAGCTCGTAACTGGCCCCGTTGAGCGACTCGTAGAGCTGCGGGTTCACCAGGAGCTGGCCGAGCGTGCCCTCGCCAGAGTTCACCTTCTCCAGCGTGGTGTCCAGGCGCTCGACCACGCTGGCCACCCGGTTGTGGAGTTGTTCGTCTTTGAGCAGCTTGCCCACCGTGCCCTTGCCGGCGTTCACATCGGCCATGATCTGGTGCAGCTCCTGGGCGGTGGCCCGGATATCGGCATAGAGCGCTTCGTCCTTCAACAGTTTCCCGGCCGTTCCCTCTCCCTTCTCCACCCCGGCGATGATGGCATCGATCCTGGTGATCGCGTCGCGCAGCTCGTCATAGAGGGCCGGATCGTTGATCAGCTTGCCCACCGTTCCCTCGGTCCGATTGAGCGCCGCGGTCAATTTGTGCGCCTCGGCGACCGTTCCGGTGAGCTGCTCGTAGAGCGCATCGTCGGTGAGCAGCTTCCCAACGCTGCCGCGGCCCACTTCTACTTCGGAAATGATGGCGTCCACACGGCGCAGAATGCTGCGCAACGAGTCGAGTGTGGCGTACCCCTCAGCCACCAGATCCTCGAACGCGCGGACATCCCGGGCCGCGATCTCACCGCCCGGCTCGATCGGCGTCTTGCCGCGGCCTTTCTTGATATTGATGAACTTGGTGCCGAGCACGTTCTCGGAAGCCACCAGCGCTTCGGAATCCGACGGGATCTGGGAGATGAACTCCTTGTCGATGCTCAGTGTGACCCGGATGGCCCGGTTCGGCCGCGTCTCGCCGGAAAGTTCCACCTCCTTGACGCTTCCGATCAGCACCCCATTCAGCCGGACCGGAGACCCCGGGTTGATGCCGACGGCGTCGTCCAGGTAGGTGTAAGCGATCACGCTCTCGCCGAACAGCTTCCGCTCGCCGGTCATCAGGAAGATGAGCACGGCGATGAGCGCGAGCGCGAAGATCGCCATCAGCCCGACTTTGAGCTGCGCCCACCGAACTTTCTCTTTCGAAGGCATTCTGTTACCTGCCGTTCTCTATCCGCCGACGCTCCGCAAGAACTTCCGGACATAGGAGTCGGCGGATGCTTCCAACTCCTGTTGCGTTCCCTCGAAGACGAGTTTTCCCTGGCGCAGAACCATGAACCGCGTCGGGGGCCCGGCGGCGCCGGCTCCGGAGGTCGCGCGCTCCAGCCGTCCCGTTACCTGATTGTATCGATATTTGGCCAGTAGATTGCCATCCTGATACCGGTGGGTCACCATCACCGTAGTCGTGTTCTTGGTATCGCGTTCCTTGATGATGAAGCCCATGATCGTGTGGGCGGTGATCGGGTCCAGCCCGGCCGTCGGCGAATCGTACAACACCAGGGGCGGCTCGGTTACGTTGGCGCGGGCGATCCCTACGCGCCGGCGCATGCCGCCGGAAAGCTCGCTCGGGAACTTGTCCAAAGTGCGTTCCAATTCGACGAGGCGCAATGCTTCCACCACCCGCCGGTGCACCTCTTCGGGCGGGTAGTGAGCCCCGGGCTGGTTCACCAGCGGGTAGGCGACGTTCTCCTCGATGGTCAACGAATCGAACAAGCCACCTTCCTGAAACAGGATCCCCACCTTGGCCCGGAGATGGAACAGTTCTTTCTCGGTCATGCCGGTGATCTCCTCCCCGAACAGGTGCACCCGGCCCGCGTCAGGCTTCAGCAACCCGACCGCCGTTTTCAGCAGGACCGTCTTCCCACTACCGGCGGCGCCCATGATGACGCAGGAGTGTCCCGCCGACAAAGCGAACGAGATTCCATCGAGCGCCGGCCGGTCGCCTTCGGGAAACTGCAGAAGCACGTCTTCGAACTCCAGGACGGTTTCCGCGTGAGTCTCCGGCATTTGCGGGCTACAGGCTGACAAACAGTTTTCCGATGAAGAAGGTCAAGACGAAGATCCACACCGACGAGACCACCACCGCCCGCGTGGTGGCCAGGCCCACGCCCTGGGTGCCGCCGGTCGTGCGGATCCCGTAGAAACAGCCCACCAGCGAGATCACGACGGCGAAGACGAAAGGTTTCAACAACCCCTGGGCGATATCGTTGTACTCGAGGGCGCGCCAGGCGCTGCTCCAGTACTGGGTGGCCGTCGTCAGCTTCAGCAGCGGGCAGGCAACCAGGTACCCGCCGATCATACCGATGAAGTCGGCGATCACCACCAGCAGCGGGAGCACGATGCACATGGCGATGAGGCGGGGGGTGACGAGCTTCTGGATGGGATCGGTGCCGAGGGCTCGCATGGCGTCGATCTGCTCGGTCACCTTCATGGAGCCCAATTCGCTGGCGATGCCGCTGGCGTTGCGCCCGGCCACCAGGAGCGCCGAAAGCACGGGTCCCATTTCGCGGACCAAAGAAATCGATACGATCTGGCCCACCGTACTCGCCGCCCCATACTGGTTCAGCGCCCGGGACATCTGCAGCGCCATGATCGCGCCGGTGAAAAACCCCGTCAGGGCCACGATCGGCAGGCTACCCACGCCGATCAGGTCCATCTGCAGCGAGATGTCATCGAAATAGTGCGGCTTGCGGAAGATGTTTCGGAACGCCCGTCCAGCAAGGAGGAAAAACTCTTGAAAGGCGAGGACTGGTGGCTTGAGGAAATCGAGCAATCCGGTCTTCCCTCGTCACCCAAGATGCTACCATAGTGCCGCATCGGGGCGGACCGAGACACGATGAAAGGGCTCACCGACATTCCCGGAATCCTCGTGGGCCACGCCTCGGATCTCGAAGGCCTCACCGGATGCACGGCGATCCTGTGCCCCGAAGGCGCAACCGCCGGTTGCGACGTGCGCGGAGCCGCGGTGGGGACGGAAGAGTTCGGCCTGCTCTCGCCGCTTCACCTGACGGAGCGCATCCACGGAGTCTGCCTCGCCGGAGGAAGCGCCTTTGGTCTCGAGGCCGTCTCCGGCGTCCGCCGCTTCCTGGAAAAGAAAGGCATCGGTTATCCGACCGGAGCCGCCCGGGTGCCGCTGGTCGCCGGGGCGATCCTCTACGATCTCGCGATCGGCCGAGCTGAAGCGCGGCCGACCCGGGAAATGGGTGAGCGGGCCGCCGCCGCCGCATCCGACGAGGCTGTCGAGGAGGGGGCCGTGGGGGCAGGGACCGGCGCCACGGTCGGGAAACTCTTCGGCATGGCGCAGGCGATGAAGTCGGGCGTCGGCTCGGCGTCGGTGAAGCTGGAAGGCCCCCTCGCCCCCGGCCGGGTGGCGGCGCTGGCGGTCGTCAACGCCTTCGGCGACGTCCGCGATCCAGCAACCGGCAAACTCGTGGCCGGAGCGCGCAAGGCCCCGGACAGCATCGAACTCGCTGACACCGCCGGGCAGATGCTCACGGGTGCGGGCGCCCACCCGTTCGGCCGGAACACGACGCTCGCCGTGGTGGCGACCAACGTGCGGTTGAGCAAGCCCGAAGCCGCCCAATTGGCGCGCCTGGCTTCGGCCGGCATGGCGAGGGCGCTATCGCCGGCCTGGACCACCCTGGACGGTGACGTGGTCATCGCGCTTTCCTCCGGCACTGAGAAAGCACCGCTCGACTCCCTCGGCGCGGCCGCGGCTGAGGCCCTCGTCCGCGCGATCGTACGCGCGGTCCGCCACGCCCCGACGCTCGGCGGTCTGCCCGGGCTGGCTCGCTGAAGCCCTGTCCCCAACGCTTCTGCGCCGAGGGCCGCCTCCCTAATCCCCTCCAAGGTGCGCCAAACCGGCCCCGCAGCGACCATAGGGCCTCCGGAACCGCAAAAAAAGCGGCTTCGGAGCACTTTTCTCTTTACAGGCGCGGCGCGGATCTTTTATCATTAATCAGCCGCATACCCGGAGCGAGGGTGTTCCGGGGCTGACGAGCGTTGGAACGGCCGACGGATGCCGAGGGCCGCCTCCAGCGCGGCGATGCGGATCAGTGCCCGCCCCGACGAGGGGAGGGCGAGATTTCATTGGGAGACAGATCGAACTATGGCAACGACCAAGAAGAAAATGACGCAGACGGAGTTCGTGAAGAAGATCGCCGAGGTCGGCGGTGTCACGAACAAGGTGGCGAAAGAGATCATTCAGGCTTACGCGGACGTCGCAATCGCCGAAACCAAAAGGCATGGAGTCTTCGTTCTGCCCGGGATCGGCCGCCTGAAGAAGGTGGAGCGGAAAGCCCGTATCGGCCGCAATCCGCAAACGGGCGAGAAGATCCGGATCCCGGCCAAGAAGGTCGTGAAATTCACGGTCTCGAAGGCTTGCAAGGAGGCCATCGTGCCGCCGCGGAAGAGGAAATAGCGGCGGCCGGCCAGGACGAAGACGGAAATAGAAACCCCGCGAGACTCGCTCGCGGGGTTTCTTCGTTTCGGGATACGGCGCCCGCTCGAATCAGCGACGCGGCTGAAGCCTCAGGCCTGCTTCTTCTCGGCCTCGTCCGGCTTCTCGTCACCTTTGAGAGCGGTCTTGAAATTGCGGATTCCTTCTCCCAGCCCTTTGGCCACCTCGGGGATCTTGCGCCCGCCGAACAGTAGGACGGCGATTCCCAAGATGACGAGGAGTTCCGGCAAGCCAATCGATCTCATGCGGCCTCCTTGAAGACACCTTCATTGTAGGGATCCACTCGGAGCGGCGTCAAGCGCCGCGGCAGCCGCCCGTAGGCCCGCCAACCTTCCCGCCTACCCGGGCCGGCTCCTCTCAAATGCTATGCTCGGTGTATGAGCAGCGGGGAGGAACTCGTCACCGTCTACCGTTCGGCCGATCCCTCGGCTGCCGAGGAGGCGCAGGAGGTCCGGGAGATGCTCGAGGAAGCCGGCTTGTCGCCGGTCATTGTCAACGACTCGGCCCCCGGCGTCCCCCTGGGAGCCGTTGAAGTCCGGGTACCCTCCGGGCAGGCCGCCAAGGCCGAAGAGATCATCCGCACGGCTGAGGAAACGCTTCCCGAGAAAGGCGAAGAAGGCGACGCCTCCCACGATCTGGATCCGGTGCCGATCTTCAGCGCGCTCGGCGCCACCGCCGAGGTCGAAGCGCTGGGCGTCCGCAGCGTGCTCGAGGCCAATGGGATCCCCACCGTCTTCGTGAGTCCGCCACAGTATCCGAACCTTCGCTTCGTCGTCAAAGTGCCGCGGAAATACGCCGATCTCGCCCGCAAGATTCTTGCCGAGGCCGAAGCCGCCGGCCCGCAAGCAGCCGAGGAAGCCGAGCGCGCCGGCGAAGAGTGATTCGGACTCAGCGCCGCGGGCGGCTCCTGCGGATTCGGGCGGCGCCAAGGGGAGGCCACCGGACCGGCTCCGCCCAGACCCTCCAGCCGTCGGTACGGAACGTCACCAGCCCGTTCCAGCCCGTGCTGAACGTCATCACTCTCGCCTCGGCCAGCCTCTCCACGACGGCGGCGGCGGGGAATCCGTAGGGATTGGCGTAGCCGGCTGAAACGGCGGCCATGGCCGGGCGCACGGCCCGGAGCAGGCCGGCGCGTGTCGAAGTGTCGCTGCCGTGATGAGGCACTTTGAGCACCGCCGCCCGGGGCGCCCCGGCCGAGACGATCTCCCTCTCGGCGGCCTCGATGTCGCCCGTCAGGAGGAATCCGCGCCGCCCGAAACGGATGTGCAGCACCAGCGAGTCGTCATTGTCCGCTTCCGGGCCGCCGGCACGACCGGGAACCGGGGCCAGCACCTGCACCTCGGAGCCCCCGTAGCGAAACCGGTCACCGGCTCGCCGCCGGAACACGTTCACCCCGAGACTCCTGGCTTGGGCTTCCAGGGAAGCGGTGGCCGGATCGCGAGCGGCCGCACTCAGCCAAAGCTCCCTCGGGCGGAACAGCCGCATCAATGCCGGCAGACCCCCGATGTGATCCCGGTGGCCGTGAGTAGAAACGATCACGTCCAGCCGCCGGATCGACCGCGACCACAGGTACGGCGCCACCACATCGGCTCCAGCATCGAACACCGGCCCTCCGCCGGCCGAAAGGCGCAGCGCCCCCCCGTCGACCACGGCTGTCCGTCCATCGGGAAACACCACGAGGAGACTCTCGGCTTGCCCGACGTCGATCATCGTGAGCTCCAGCGTCCCGGTTTCTACCTGGGGCGGAAACGGATGAACCAACAGCAAACCAAGCAAGGGCCCCGGGACCACGCAGCCCACCCACCACCGGCGGCCCCCGTGGCGGATCGATACCGCCGCCGCCGCCAAGGCGATCAGGAACCCGGCCGACAACCACAGCGGCGGGGGAGGAACCCTCCAAGAGGATCCCCACCGGGCGAGCGTGTCCACGGCCCACAAGGCGATTCCGGCGGCCCTCGCAGCCACCGATGCCACCGCCGCCGAACCCGTGACGACGGCCGCCAGGCCGGCCTGCAGAGCGGCCGACATGGCCAGAACGACGATAGGGTTGGCGGCTATGCCGCTCCAGGAGAAGCGCTGGAAGTAGGCGACCATCGCCCAGGCGAGGGCGGCCTGGATCACCGCTGAAATCAACGTCAACTCGAAGACGTGCACCACCGCGCGCAACAGAACCCCGAGGACCACACCCCAAAGCCGCCGCCTGCCGCCCAGCCAGAGCGCCGCCGTCTCCGCCACCAGCCGGAATTCTACGCGCCGGCGCTGGATCTCCGGGGGCAGGCCCGGATCCCGCTCCTCGTCGGAGAGTCCCCGCAGAGCTGCCACGACCGGGCGGGTGGTCCGTTCCAACAGCGGCAGCCCCCAAGCGCCGATCACCCCCACCGCCAGGAAGGAAAGGTGGAAGCTGGCGTCGAAAAGCTGTTCCGGGTCCGCCAGGAGAAACACAAGAGCGACTACCGCGAGCAGGTTCAACAGCCGCGGCCGGCGGAAAAACCACGAGCCGATCAAGAACAGCGTCAACCCGCCCGCGGCCCGCACGACAGGCAGCCGGCCGCCCGTCAAGAGTGCATACCCCCATGCCGCACCAGAGGCCGCCAAGGCCTTCCAGCCTCTCGAGACCCCGAGAACGCGCAGCAGGAAGTGAACCAGCCCGGCGAGGATGGTCAGGTGCAAGCCGGAAACCACCAGGGTGTGATAGGTCCCCGTCTCCCGGAAGCGCTCCCGCCACGCCCCGTCCAAGGCAGCCGAGTCGCCGAGAAGCGCGGTCGCCAGCAGTTTGGCCGCTTCCGGGTGATCCCGGAATACCTGCCGGAGCCGCCGCAAAGCCGCTCTCCGGGCCCCGTGTACAAGCCCCCGGAACGGCGAACCACAGTGTCCGGCGAGCAACTTCACGTCGGAAGACCGGCTGACGCTGATCGTCCAATAGATTTTGCGGCGCTCCAGATACCGCTGATAGTCGAAGGCGCCGGGATTCAGGAACCCGCGGGGACGCCGGACCCTACCGGTGATATCCACGCGCTGCCCGTAACGAAGCTCCGGCCCGGGCCCGGGATTCGTCTGGAAGACGCGCACCAGGGCCCGGGCGCCGGGCGCGAGCTCGGCGATGAATTCATACCGGCCGGCGGCGGCCTGTGCCGGCTCCACGACGCATCCCTCGATGACGACCCTCTCACGCGGCCCCGCGTCGATGGCGGGGACCGGACGCCGGCTTTCGACAAACGTCCGGCCGGCCCCCGCCGCCACGATCAGCAGCAACACGCACAGGCGCTGCAACCACGGCCGAGCCGCCCGGCGGCTCACCACGGCTAGAACTCCGAACCCGCAAGCGGCGCTGAGCACCTCGCCCGGGCGCACCAGCCCGGCGTGGGCAAGAAGGATGCCGGCGGCCAATGCGCCGGCCGGCCAGAGCATCGGCTCCCGCACTCGAGCCTCCCTCTTATGAAAGTGGCGGGGCCGGAGCGGAATTCTCCCTCGGACGCGGCGCCCGGCCTTCGAACCACCGGGAGCTCCTTTTATACTGGTCGGTTGTGAAGCCGAGAACGCTCATCGCCGGGGCCTGCGCGCTTGGGCTGGCCGCGCTGCTCCTGGCCGGCTCTGGCTGCCGAGCAAACCCGGAACAACAAAAGCAGCGGCTGCTGGAGCGCGGCAATCAATACTTCGAAAGACAGCAGTTCGAGGAGGCCTCGCTTCTTTACCGGAAAGCCATACAAGTGGACCGGCGCTTCGCCGAGGCTTATTATCGCCTCGGATTGACATTCCTGCAGATGCGCCGCTGGAACGCCGCCGCGGGAGCGTTGCGGCGCGCCTTCGAGTTGGACCCCTCGAACATGGACGCTTTCCGGAAGCTCGCCGAGCTGCACGTGCTCGCCCTCGGCCAGGGGGCAGGAGCGGATCGGGAGGCGACGCTGCGCTCACTCATGGAACTCGAGCGGCAGGCCGAGGAGCGGAACCCGGGCGCCATGGAGGTAACTCTGATCAAGGGCCAGATTCTCGCCTACCAGGGAGAGGACAAAGAGGCCCTGGCGTTGTTCCACCGGGCCCACCAGGCCGCCCCGGAAGATCCATCGGTGACGCTCGCTTTGGCCGCCGCCACCCTGCGCACCGGCGACGCCAAGCAGGCTGAAAAGATCGCCCGGGACTACCTGGCCGCACACCCGCAGGCGGGCCGGTTCTACGACTTCCTCTATCTGCTCTACGCCGGACAAGGCGACCGGCAGGCAGGTGAAAAGATCCTCAAGAAGAAATGCCGGGCGATTCCAGGCAACGCCAGGAACTGGCTGGCGCTGGCGGCGCATTACCACGCGGTCGGCAAGTTGACGGAGTACAACGAAATCCTCGAGAAGTTGGCCGGCGATCCGGAAACTTTCCCCGGCGCCAAGCAGTCCGTGGGGGACCTCTGCTTGCTGAACGGGGAGCCGGAGCGGGCGGTCCGGTACTACCGGGCGGGCCTGGCCGAGGAAAAAGACGATGCCATACGCCGGCGTTACCGCTACCGCGTCATCCAAGCGCTGCTGGTCGCCGACGACGCCGAAAGCGCACTCAAAGAGGCCGAGACGCTGCTTGCCGAGAATCCTGACGATGGTGTGGCCCTCGGCCTCCGGGGACTGGCCAAGCTTCGCCTCGGCAAGCCGGCAGACCGTGAAGCCGCCTTGGCCGACTTGAGGACGGCCCTCGCCGCCGCCCCGGAAGATTACATGCTGCGTTTTCATTACGGGAAGGCCTTGCTGGCCGGCGGTGACCGGGTCAATGCCGAGGCTCAATTCCGCGAAGCGCTGAAAGTGAATCCGCAGTACCTTCCGGCCCGCTACGCGCTCATCGACCTGCACCTGCAAAACCGTGAGTTCTCGCTGGCCGAGATCGCTTGCCGCGAGATCCTGCGCAGCCAGCCCTTCAACCCGGAAGCCCGGGTGCGACTGGTTCTGGCACACATCGGCCGGCGGGAGTACGCCAAAGCCCGCAAGGAACTAGCCCGTCTGACCGGCGTGCCGAGTATGCGCCTGCGCACCACGGCACTGGGCGCCCAGGTGGACCTGCTCGAGGGCAAATGGGCCTCCGCCGAACGCGGTTTCCGAGCCGTGCTGGCTGCCGACCCAGGCAACACCCAGGCGCTCGACGGGATGATCCAGTTACTGGCGCGCCGGGGCCGCCTTCCCGAAGCCCGTCCCCTCATCGACGAAGCCTTGCAGAAACAGCCCGGGAACACGGCGCTGATCCTGGCCGGAGCGCGCCTGGCGATGCGACTTGGAGACACGGCGCAGGCCGAAGGTTACCTCAAGAAGCTCCTCGAACAGGAACCCCACAACGGCGAGGCTCATATATTGCTGGCGCGGATCGCCGCCCAACGAGGGGATCGAAAGGCCGTCCGGCGGCAGTTGCTCAGCGCTTTGAAAGCTGTCCCGCCGGTGGCCAAGGCCTTCTCCATGTACGGCTCCTTGCTCGCTGAGGAAACACACTACGAAGAGGCCCGGCCGTACCTGGAGCGCAGCCTCGAGCTGGATCCCGAGAACCCGGTCGCACGGAACAACCTGGCCTTTGTGCTCGCCGAACTCGGAACGGATCTGGACCGGGCGATGACGCTCGCCCAGAAGGCGATGGCCGCCTCGCCGGACAACCCGGACTTCTCCGACACCCTGGCGCTCGTCTACATTCGCCGGCGCCTCAACGACAATGCGATCACCCTGCTGCGGGAGTTGACGGCGAAATACCCGGATCGGGCCGCTTATCGGTACCATCTGGCTCTGGCGTACCACCAGAACGGAGATCTCGAACAGGCCCGCCGCGAGGTCAAGGCCGCGCTCAGCGCCGGCCTCGACGAACGGGCTGCCGTTCATGCCCGCAAGCTCCTCGCCGAGCTGGGTGGGTGAAGCGCAAGCCGGCTTCGTCCGATGAGACAGGCAGGGGCGTCGCTGAAACCCGCACCCGGCGAACGCTGCCTCCCGGCGACACGGGACGGGCTCGAAACCGGGTCCACAGCGCCGGGTCGCGGTGTTATCCTGGAAGTGGCTCACGGAAGGGGGCTGAGGTGGACGAGCGATTGAGAGAACTGATGGAGGAACTCGGCAACGCGATCAACGAGTCCTTGTCGGATTCGGAACGGATCGCGAGTGCCATCGGCGAGATCAAGCGCGCCGGTTACGATGTCTTCCTCGTCCTGGAAGCCACCATCGGCTTCAACAAGCGAACCCCCGACGAAGACCTCGACACCGAGGAGTCCGGAGTCGAGACCGGCGACGCGAGTTGTCCGCCGCCTTCGTCGTCGCCCCGTCGGATCCGGTGGACCTCCCAGGATGAGAAGTTTCTGCGCGCTCTCAAGATAGCGATCGAAGACGACTAACCGGCCGCCTCCCGGTAGACAGCGGCCACGGCGCGCGCCGAGTCTTCCCATCGGAATTGCGCCGCGCGTTCCCGTCCCCGGCGCGAGAGCCTCTCCCGCAGGCCGGGGTCGCCAGCCAATCGGCTGAGCCCGTCAGCCAACTCATCCTCGTCGAGTGGATCTACGTACCAGACCGCCTCCCCGCCGACCTCCGGCAACGCGGAGCGGTTCGAGGTGAGCACGGGCAATCCCCAGGCCATGGCCTCCAACACGGGGATCCCGAAGCCCTCGTCCAGCGAGGGGAACGCCAACAACCCGGCCGTCGCATACAACTGCTCAAGCCTCGCCCGGCTTACATACCCGGGCGTGTCGATGCGATCCCGCGCCGGACTCGAGGCGATGGTCTCGAAGACCCTCTCGGCTCCATACCCCCGCCCGCCGGCCAGCACCAGCCGCCATTCAGGGGGTAGAACCTGGAAGGCCCGAACCAGACGGACCAGGTTCTTGCGCGCCTGGATCGCTCCCACATGCAGCACCATCGGCCGCCGCCGCCGCGGGACCCGTTCCGGCAAACGCACCCCGTGGGGCACCACTCGGATTCGCGACTCCTCCACCCCGAGCAAGTCCCGCACCTGCCGTGCCGTGAACCGGGAGACCGCGATGATCCGGTCCGAGCGCCCGGCCGCATCCCGGGCCTGCCGGGCGAAACGGGCGCGGAATTCCGGCGTCGAATACTCGCCGGTGAGAACGAACAGGTCATGGAAGGTACTTACCGTGCAGCGGTAGCGGGCCGACGGCAGCCTCTGGTTCAATCCATGGAAGACCTCGGCGCCTCCTACACGGACATTCTCGAACAGCAACCGGCGCCGGCTGTTCGGCGGCGTGCGCCAGGTAAACGAGCGCAAGAAACGGTGGGGGCGAAAGGCCAACAGGAGAATATCGTCCGGGAAGGCTTCGGCCAGCGCCTCGATCAGGGCGCGTGAGAAGACGCCGATGCCGCTCAGTTCACCGCCTACGGCGTAAGTCGCATCCAGAGCAATGCGCAACTCGATTTCAGGCTCCCCGCCGGGCCGGAACCGGCCCACCGGTCAGCGGAATGTGACCGGCCTCGCCCGCCCATTCTCGCACAGGGCGGACCGGGCGGCCGAGAGCAGCTCGGCCGGCGAACCGCCCGGACGCGCCGGCACTGCGGAAGCGGAGACGCTGAAGCCTCCGGCGGCGGACGCCCCGTCGGGTCCGCCGGCTCCCCCATCCGAGCCCCCGGTGATCTCTCTGGTGATCTCGTCGGCGGACCACCTCGTGCCGGACGGAATACAGAGCGTCGCGATTTCCAGGTGGGAGACCCGGCCAGCGACCTCCATACTGGAAAGGCGCGCCTTCAGCGCCTCAGACAGCGCGATGAGAGCCAGGTCGGCGTCGGGTGTCCAGCCGACCGTCGCCGCCTCCGCCTGGTCCCGTGGCTGCAACGCAAAGAGCCGGAGTTCCGCCGGCTCTCCGGCCCGCTCGGCCAACCACAAGCACTTTGCAGCCAGGTCGAAGAAGGCCCGGTCGGTGTACAAGCCCGTCAGCTCATCCAGCAGGCGGGCGCTCCGCAAGGCCGCCCGAATGCGGGCGCGCTCCACGGCGAATCGCAAGGCCCGCGCCAGCGGCACACAATCGAGCTCCGATTTCGGCAAGCAGTCCTGTGCCCCCTGGCGCACCAGCGACAGCCCTTCGGGCTCCTCGCCGTCGGCCGCCAGGAACAACACCGGCAGCTCGGGGTGGCTTTCGTGCACCCGGCGCAGCAGGCCGCTGCCGCCACCATTCAAGGTTCCCAGGTCAGCCAGGAGCGCCTCGTAGCTGCCGCCGGCCAGCATCCTCAGCGCTTCGTCGGCCGACTCGGCCAGGCCGAACTCGGCCGGCGCCAGGTACGGGCGTGTGAACTGCAATTCCCGCAGCTCACGAAAGGCTTCTTCGAGAAGCTGGACTTCATCCGGGTCCTCGGCGAGCACCAACACCCGCAGCGGCCGTCGGCTCATGACGTGTTCCTCCCTGTTGCCGGCGGAGCCGTTCCTCCACCCTAGGAGATTAGTGTCCCCGCAGCGCGATGAATCTCACCGGATCGCCGCCCTCAACTGGCCAGGCAATATTCTTTCAGCTTCCGGTACAGGGTCGTCCTCCCAATGCCCAGCAGACTGGCCGCCACTGCGCGGTCTCCGTTCGTGTACTGCAACGCTTGTAGTATGGCCCGCCGCTCGACCTCCTCCAGCGGCAACACCGGAGGGTCCCCGGCAACCGGCCTGTGCGGTGGGAACGGCTCTGCCCGAGCCGCCGCCCGCACACTGCCCCGATACCCCGCCGCCGCCGCCGAAGCCACCGGTTTCCGGCGAGCGACGAGGAAGTTCCGCACCGGCGACGGCAGATCGTGAACGTGAAGCAGCGGGCCGGTGTTGATGGCCACCATCTGCTGGATGCAGTTCTCCAGCTCACGGACGTTGCCGGGCCAGTCATACTCCATCAGGGCGTCCATCGCCTCTTTCGTGAGCCGGTGGCCGGCACCGTACCGCTGGAGAAAGTGTTCCACCAGCGGGCCGATATCGTCCTTACGCTCGCGCAGTGGCGCCAGCTTCAAACAGACCACGTTCAAGCGGTAGTAGAGATCGCGCCGGAAGTTCCCTCGCTCCACCTCTCTCGCGAGATCGCGGTTCGTGGCGGCGATGACCCGGAAGTCGGAACGCCGGGCCGCCACGGAGCCGACGGGCCGGAACTCCTTCTCCTGCAGCACCCGCAACAGCTTCGCCTGCAGGTCCAGAGAGAGCTCGCCAATCTCGTCGAAGAACGCCGTGCCCCCGTTGGCTCGCTCGATCAGGCCGGTCTTGGCCCCTACCGCCCCGGTGAAGGCCCCGCGTACATGCCCGAACAGCTCGCTTTCCATGAGGGGGCCGACCAGCGCCGAGCAGTCGATCGTCACGAAAGGCCCTCGCGACTGCACATCGTGGACCGCACGCGCCACCAGTTCCTTGCCGGTGCCCGTCTCGCCGAGCACCAGGACCGGCCAAGGCCCCCGGCCGACCTTCCGGATCAGCCGTATCGTCTTCTGGATCGCTTCAGAAACTCCAACGATTCTCCGCGCCGCACCGCGGATCTCAACGTTTACCGCCATCATTCCACTCCCGCCTTCGCACTCGAGGCCAGGTCGGTTTGCTCCCATTCCCCCGGCGCCGGCCCTGGCCGCACCCGCAGGCTGCGGCCCTTCGGAAATGATTCCGCCTCCGTTGCCGTCCCGGTGGCTCCGAGCCTGATAAAGAACATAGTCAAATCGTCTAAGAAGGAATCTACAGGAAGATGTGCTCTAAGGGAAACACCGCAAGCTAAGCGTCTTGGGGATCTTTGATGTGGTGTTCCCGATGCCCCAGATGTGGGATCGGTCCTAGATCGGCCTACCGCATCCGGGGGTGACGCCTTCCAGTAAATGCCTTAGAACTACCGCCGGGGAGGTTCCAGGGTCGCCCGACCCTCCCCTACGAAAAGCCAACGCTCCACACTGCCTTCTCAACTCTTCGGTCGTGGTTCCGGATCCAGACGGACCACGAACGCCGGGCCTCCGGCGCCTTTCACCCGCGGGATCGCCTCCCGCGCCTGATGCTCAGCCGGCCAACTGCCGACCACGACACGCCACAACGGGGGATCGCCGTCCCTGTACCGGACTTCGACCTTCCGCCACCGCCGTTTCATCTTTCGCGCCAGCCGCTCGGCATTCTTCCGGCGCCGGAACGCCCCGACCTGGATGCCGTAGCGTGCTTGGCCCGCCGCCGCCGCACCCGCGGCCTCCGCCGCGCCGCCTGGCGCGGGGATCGTCTGCAATCGCACCCAGGCGGTCCCGGCGCCGATCATGTCGATGGCGCGGGCCGCCGCCCGCGACAAGTCGATGATCCTGCCGTCCACGAATGGACCGCGGTCGTTGATGCGCACATCCACCCACTTGCCGTTCTCGAGATTGTAGACACGCACCCAGGAACCCAACGGCCGTGTTCGATGCGCCGCGGTGAAGTCGTCCATGTCGTACACTTCGCCGCTGGCCGTCCGGCGCCCATGATAGGGATGCCCATACCAGCTCGCGATACCGACCTCCTCGCCGGGCTGGGCCACCGCCGGCGGAACCGATACGCGCGGCTGCCGCTTGCGGCAGCTCGTCCCGGCGCCGACCAGAACAAGGCAAACGATCGGCACAGTCCACCTGGCGGCTCGCACCCGCCCACCGGTTCCTGCAACCATCGGCTACTCCATGAACCACAAGAAATGTTCTACAACAATTGTAGACGCAAACGTTTCAGGCGGCCTTGCGGGCGCTCACCATGCCGCTTGCGGACTGTCACGCATTTTTTCCTTGACATTCCTTTCAAACAACCTTATATATGAATCACACTGCGGTCATCTTGAGGCCGCAAATCTGATGTCTAGGGAGAATCGATCGATGAAGTACGCAACCAAGAAGGCTGCGAAGAAGGCCACCAAGAAGGCCGCTGCGAAGAAGGCCACCAAGAAGGCCGCTGTGAAGAAGACCGCCAAGAAGGCTGCTGCGAAGAAGACCGCCAAGAAGGCGACGAAGAAGAAAGCAACAGCGAAGAAGGCTGTGAAGAAGGCCGCTAAGAAGACTGTCAAGAAGGCGACGAAGAAGAAAGCCGTGGCGAAGAAGAAGAAGTAGCTTTCTCGCAGTCCCACTACAAGAGTTCACGGATGCGGCCCCGGTTCCCCGGGGCCGTTTTTATGTGCGGCGCCGAGCAGAAGCGTCTGGAACGTCTCCCCCATCCCGACGACAAGCGTCTTGATCTGGAGCAGCCGCCGGCGGCGTTCTTCCTCCCCCACGCCTTCCAGAACCTCTCGGAACTGGTCCCCCTCGCCGGCGCGAAGCAGCGTGGCGCTCATCCCTTCTCGCCACACCTTCCGTAACCCGCATTCGCGCGCCTTCGCTTCGAGAGCCCCCCAGCAGACGTGCGCGGTGATGTCCTGCTCGCCCGGGTCTGTGAGTACATCCTCGATGGCTTGGTGCCGCCGGTAGCTCATCAACGTGCCTTCCGGAAACCGGATGCGCTCGGCGACGTCATAGCCGTAGTCGAAGATGAGAACGTAGCCGGCCTCGAGCCGGCGGGCGATCCGTTCGATCCACCGCTGCGCCTCGAGCGCGATCTCTACCACGGCACCTTGCGGCGTGGCAGGGGCGAACCGTTCGAGATAGGCGAGCGACTCAGCGTTCAGATCGTCGCATTCCACCCAGACGAAGCGTCCGTTCCGCCAGCCCACCTTGCGCTGCCGGAATCCCGCCCCGCGGCGGACCGCCACATCCACCGGCAACGCGTCGAAAAACTCGTTGGCGAGCACCACTCCCGACACCGCGTCCGGAAACGGTTCGCCCGCCTCGACCTTCACATAGCCGAAGCGGCCCAGGAATTCGCCCATCTCGCCCCTTCCGCCCCCGAGGTCCACGACTCGCCAGACCGGCGGAGAGCCGGCTTCGCGCCGCAAGGCTTCGACGATCCGCGCCACGAGTAGACCGAAAACCGGCTCGATCTGGGCTGCCGTGTAGTAATCACCGCCCCTGCCGAACGGGTCGCGGGAGCCACGGTAGTAGCCGTACTCGGGGTGGTATAGAGCCACTTCCATGAACCGGCTGAAGGCCACCGGCCCACTCTTGCGAATCTCCTCGCGCAGCAGCTCGGCAGCCGGGCTCATGAGGGTTCGGTGTCGTCCTCCTCGGTTCTGCTTTGCGGCGTGGTGATGAAGAGCTCCACCAGGTAGTCATGCATGCAGTCGTACAAATAGCGTTGCAGGTTCCAGGCGAACTGGCTCGATTCGACGTCCCGCGGATGAAGCGGCGCCCGGTAGACGTGAGCGCCCGGCGGGGGGTTCCGGAAGCGGATCACCAGCTCCACCCCGCCGCCGGCAGATCTTTCGGCGTCGAAACTGAGCGCCAGGTGCCGGTAGCGGCGCAGTTCGCGCCGGACTTTCTCAAGGAGCGCCTGGTCGGCGTGTTCGCTTTCGCTCCCGCCCATCGTCTTCATCCTTACCCTGGATTGCCCCCGAAGTCTCCCGGGACCATGCTACACGGGCCGCCCGCTCAGCGGTCGCCTTTCCGTCCGGCACTCGCCGCACCGCGGCGCCTCGGCTATCATGAACGGGAGGAGCCCGCACGGCCGCCACGCCATGGCACTGCCCAGCGCCATTCGCGTCAAACTACTGCCGGACGAAGCGGGGGCGATCAGCCTGAGCCCCGTCGTAGTCCGGGAGATGCCGCTCCACGAACTCATGGACGCGATTGTCGCACAGGTCGGCAAAGACAGCGCCCGGGTGCGGCGACTGCTCGAAGGGGGGACTCTGGTGAGCGGGGCGTCCCGGTACCGCTGGGAGGGCTGTTCTCCGGGGGAGTCTGAACTCGAAGCCCTCCTGCGGCGCTACCCGGACCCAGACCCTGGGCGGGCTTTCGCCCCCGAGCTCTGCCGGCTCGTCGTCCTTCACTTCGCCCACGGCGGCCTGCTGGAACTCCGGCAGGACGCTTTAGTCAAGCGATCCTGGTTCCGCCGGAAGTCATTCTGGGATGTGCTGCTCGAACTGGTCCGCTTCGGCGAACTCCGTTACCGGGACTACTGCTATTCGTATCAGGCGGACCGCTACCGGCTTACGCTAACGCCGCAGGCGGCGCAGACTCTCTCCGAAGCCCGCTGTTTGCTCGCCTACAGCGGCGTCGTACGCCGCCTCCAGACCAGCCCGGTGGTCCAGGTCGATTTCCTCGTCACCCGACCCGGTTGAGGTGGCCGCGCCGGTGCGACGCCGGTTCCGCTCTCGCCCGCAAGACAGTCCCCTCCCGAAGCCATACACCCTGGAGTATCATTCAAGTGGGAGGCGGGATGATCCAAGTCACTTCCGAACTCAAGCTCGAGGAGGTCCAGGGGGCTCTCTCGCGCGCGGCGCCGCAGCACGGCATTCATATCCTCGCGATTACCCCGTTCGACACCCTGCTGGGCGAGAAGGCCCGGGGGGCAGCCCAGGCGGCGATTTCGTTCACCATTTGCCATACCGAACTCTACAGTGCGCTCCTCGCCGCCGACATCCGCTTTGCGGCATTCCTGCCTTGCCGCATCGCCGCGATTCAGGACGAGCGCGGCGTCGTGCTCGAATCGATGTCTCCCCGCCATTTCTGCACCTCGCTGAACCGGCCGGACCTGGACCGGCTCGTCACCCCCTTGGAGACTTTGTTGCTCGATTTCATGCAGGAGGCAGCCCGTCTCGAAGCCAAAGCGGCCCCTCGTCAGCCAAGTCCGGTCCATGATCCAGGCGCCCGGGAGCATCAAGTCTCGATGCGGCGGTCTATTCCCCAGCGGATCGATTGCCACGGCACGAAGATCGAAGACCTGGCGGGCACGGGTGAAACCGATTCTCCCGGCGGCTGACCCCAGGCGGCGGTGAAATCCGATTCGCCGGGGTGTTCACCGGCGGGCTGAAGGCGGAACTCCGACCCCGATGCGCGCGTATCTGACGAAGACACGGCCCAATCCCCCGACCAACCGCACCCCGTGGCACCTCCAGGCCCTGCCCTGCCTCGCCGCCCTCTTCCTGTGCGTGGTCTACTACCAGGAGCTGGCTGCGGGTTCGATCGATCGGGCTCCGTTCGGCACGGTTTTTCTCGGGTTGGCCACCGGCGCTCTGGCCAGCCACTTCCTGCTTTTCCTGATACCCGGCGCCCTAGGCATGCAGACCGGCTACCCGGCCGGCGTGCTTGGCAGCTCTACGTTCGGCAGCCGAGGCGGACTGATCGTACCTGGGCCGGTCATCGCGCTGGTTCTCTCCGCCTGGCTTGGGGTGGCCGCCTACTACGGCGCTGAAGCCGCGCTCATGGCTGCCGGCGCCCGGCACGCGGCGGGAACCCGGCTGCATGTTCTTGTCGTGATCGTGTGGGTGGCGGTCTTCGCGGCGGCCGGCCACAGCGGTCTCCGGAGGGTAGCCATCGCGTCCCTTGTTCTCGGCGGCTCTTCGATACTTGCTTTGGGCATCGGGCTGATCGCCGCCGGGCCAGGGATCAGCGAATGGGAAATGGAGGTACCCGAGCCGCTGTTCGCCTATGCTCGCAGCGCTCACCTGGCCGCTGCTTTCGCGGCGCCCTTCGCCGTTGCATTCCCGGCGGTGGCGCGGTATCTGCCGTCCAAGCGGGATCTGCGGCGGGCCGGTCTGCTGGGGATCGCCGCTCCGGCCGCAGGGGCCGGCCTGCTGGCCGTGCTCACCGTCGGGGGCGCCAAGGCTCTGAACCCTGATATCCCCGGCTTCGGGTTCCTGGAGTCAGCCGCCGGTCTAGGGGGAGGCGCAGCCGCCCTCATCCCCCTGTTGCTGGCCGCCGGAGCCCTGCCGGCCTGCTGGTTCATCGCGTGGCTCGCCATCGACAGCGCAGCGGTGATGCTCCCGGACCTTCCCCGCCCCGCCCTCAGTCTGGCGGTCGCGCTCGTGGCTTCCCTCACCGTTCTCAGCGGCCTCCCTGGCAGCCTCTCGCGTTTCATCACCGTCAGCGGGGCGCTGTGTGCTCCCCTGTGCGGCATCATGGCCGCCGACTACTGGCAACATGACCGGCGCTGGCCTCACGCGCGGCCGGGTGTAAACTACGCCGGCTTCGGGGCGTGGATCCTCGGCATCCTCGCTGGAACCTTTCACCTGATGCCGGTGCCGGAACATTTCCAGCACCTGGCTCAGCCAGCCGCCTTGCTCGCCTGGGCCGCGGGTTTCGCCGGTTACATCGTGCTGGGGAATCTGGGGCTGAAGCCCTACCGCAAGCACCGCCGCCGGCGCACCCGCTCCGACGCGTGGGAGGAACCCGGTCCCGAAGCGGGCCTCCGGTAGGCCGGCGGGGTCCGGCGAACGCGGCCCGCCCCTACCTGCGGCGCCCCGCCTTCGGGCGGCGTTCCCGTTTGCGTCCGGCGCCCGGGAATTCGCGCTTTGGCCTGGTGCGCTCCTTGATCACGATCGGCGTGCCGGGAAACCCGAACTCCTCGCGGATCCGGTTGGCGAGATAGCGCTGCGTAGAGAAATGTAGCTCACGCGCCTGGTCAGTGAACACTACGAACGTCGGCGGCCGCACGCCCACCTGGGTGATGTACTTCACGTGGAGGTCCTTGTCGAACTCCAGCGAGCCAAGAAACCGGTTCAGCTCTCCGGTGGGGATCCGCTTCGAGGCCGCCTCGTAGCCCCGGCGAATGAGCGGAAACAACTGGCTCACACCCGCTCCCGTCTTCGCCGAGAGGAAGGCGATGGGAGCGTAGTCGAGAAACTTCAACTGCCAGCGGAGCTGCTCGACGAAGGCCGCCTTGTCCTTGCTGGGCGCGGCGTCCCACTTGTTCACACACAGGATGACGGACCGCCCGCTCTCGTGCGCGTATCCGCCGATCGTCGCGTCCAGGTTCACAACCCCGGTAGTGGCGTCCAGCACCACCAGTACCACTTGAGCCATCCGCAGGTGGCGCTGAGCCATCACCACACTCAGCTTTTCGGCCATCAGCCGGGTCTTGCCCTTCCTCCGGATGCCCGCCGTGTCTACGAACACGTACTCGACCCCGTCCCGCAGCACCGACTCGTCCACCGCATCCCGCGTCGTTCCCGGGGCCGAAGAAACAATTGCCCGGTCCGCTCCCGTCAGCGCATTCAGCAAGGTGGACTTGCCCACGTTCGGCCGGCCGACGATAGCCACCTTGATCTGCAGCGGCGCCGCTTCCCGGGCCGTGGCCTCTCCGGCGGGGAACTCCTGCGTGACGCGCTCCAGCAGTTCTTCGATCCCCAGTCCGTGCTCGGCCGAGACGGGAAACACGTGCTCGAAACCGAGGCGGAAGAATTCGTGGGCCAACGCTTCGCGGGAGGGAACGTCGATCTTGTTTACCGCCACCGTGACCGGCTTGCCGAGCTTCTGGAGCATCTGAGCGAGCTCCGTGTCGGTACCCGTAATCTCAGTGCGTCCATCGAGCAGGAAGATGATCCGGTCGGCTTCCTCGATCGCTCTGCGGGCCTGCCGGAAGATCTCCGCAGGGATCGCCTCCGTCTCCCGCACCAGCAGCCCCCCCGTATCGATGAGGCGGAACCGCTTCCCGTGGAATTCGGCCTCGCCGACGATGCGGTCCCGGGTGATGCCGGGTTCGTCGCCCACAATCGCCCGCCGATTGCCGAGGATGCGGTTGAAGAGAGTGGATTTGCCGACATTGGGACGCCCCAGGATGACGACCGTGGGGAGCCCCTCACGCCGCTCCATGCACGCATCATCATAACATTCCCGGCGGCCCCGCCTTCAGGCGTCATCGGGACGGGAAATGTGCCGCAGCAGTACCGCTCTCAGCTCCTCCAGGCGGATCGGCTTGCTGAGGAAGTCGTTCATGCCGGCGGCGAAACAACCGGCGCGATACTCTTCCAGCGCCAGAGCGGTCATCGCGACTACCGGAACGCGCGCCGCCTCCCCACCCATGCGACGCAGCCGCCGCGTCGTTTCCAACCCGTCCAACCCCGGCATCTGACAATCCATGAAGACCACGTCGTAACGGCGCCTTGCCACGGCTTCCAGCGCTTGCCGGCCGTTCTCGGCCACATCGACGGCGAGCCCGAGCTTCTCCAGAAGCCCCGCACCCACGCGCCGGTTCACCGGGTTGTCCTCGACCAGAAGCGCCCGCCGGCCCGAGAATGGCCCGCCCGGCCGCCTCCCGGGAACCCCTGGCGCAGCCGCCGCGGGTGGCGCTTCCTCCGGACACCGCTGGCGAGGACGGCCGTGCCCTTCACCCCGCCCCCGGACCGGCTCGAGCGCCAGGGTCACAACGAAGGTCGACCCCTGCCCCGGCCGGCTCCGCACGGCGATCGAGCCGCCCATCAGCCGCACCAAGCCATCAGAAATCGCCAGCCCCAGCCCCATGCCGCCGTGGCGCCGGCGCAGCGAGGCGTCCAACTGCGTGAACTTGTCGAAGAGGGTCTCCTGCATCTCGGCGGGAAACCCGATCCCGGTGTCTCGCACCGCCAGCCGGACCAGCGTCTTGCCTTCCAAGGCCCGGGACCGCTCCGCCTCGATCGTCACCCCACCGCGCTCGGTGAACTCGATCGCGTTGGCCGCCAGATGCAACATTACCCGGCGGATACGGCCGGCATCCCCGCGAAAGCTCGCCGGCAGGCCACGGCCGTAGCGAAACTCGATCTCCAACCCCTTTTTCCTGGCCGCTGGCCGCAGGATGCTGAGCACCTCTTCCAGCACCTCTCTCAAATCGAATTCTTCACACTCGAGTTCGAGGCCGCCGCCTTGGATCCGCGAATACTCGAGGACGTCGTCGATGACGCGCACCAGGGCCTCCGCCGACTCCTCGATCGTCTCGGCCATCTCCGACTGGACCGGTGTCAAGCCGCTTTCCAGCAACAGGCGCGCCATGCCCAGGATGCCGTTCAACGGCGTGCGGATCTCGTGGCTCATGTTGGCCAGGAACCGGTTCTTGGCCTCGCTTGCGGCCTCGGCCGCCTTCTTCGCCGCCCGCAACTCCAGTTCCCGCCTCCGCCGCTCCAGCGCGCCGGCCGTGATTTCCGCCACCACCCGCAATAGCGCCACACTGCTCTCGGAGAAGATCCGCTCGCGGGTCACCGACGACCACCCCAGGAACCCAAGCAGCTTGTCGCCGTGGAACATCGGGACGTGCAGCACCGATCTGGCTCCCATTTCCTGGAAGGCGGCCCGCGTGGCCCCCGCCTCCGCCGGCAGCTCGTCCAGCGTCTGCACGTGGACGACCTCGTTGCGCTCCATGCAGCCGCGCCACCACTCGTGGCCCTTCACCGGAATCGGGGCCGCGGCGAGGCCTCCGTGGCGCCTCATGCCCGGCCGCGCCCATTCTGCGATGCACTGGATCTCGTCTCGATCCGCAGAGAACAGGAACACATAACTCCGGTCTGCGTCGGCAAACTCGGCGATTTCGGCCACCGCCTCGCCGATGGCCTCGTAGATGCCCTCGGCCGGGGTCTGTACGTACCGTGCCGACACCCCGGTCACGAGGCGCTCGAACGCTCCGCTCACCCGCCGCGCTTCTTCGGCCCGCTTCCGCTCCGTGACGTCCCGCACGATCGCCTGCAGCAGGACTTCACCGCCGATCGTGACGGGGTTCAAACTGACTTCCGTATCGAAGAGAGAACCGTCCAACCGCCGGTGCCGCCACTCGAAGCGCTGCGGCTTCCCCGAAAGAGCTGCCGCAATCAAGCCGAGGGCCTTGGCAGCCGACTCGGCGCCGTCCGGCTGCCGGGGCGGCGACAAAGCGTACGGCGAAACCCCGATGATCTCCTCGCGGCGTCCCCCGAACATCTCGAACGTCTTAGGGTTGCAATCCACAAACCGGTCACCGCGCAGCAGGAAAATTGCATCGTTCGCCGTCTCGAACAACGTCCGGTAGCGAGCTTCGCTCTCCCTCAGCTTCTCTTCGGCGCGGCGGCGGCGGGAAATGTCGGTGAAACTCAGCAAGGCCACCCGGCGCCCCCCAGCCGCCGGCAGCGGCACCACGCACGTTTCGGCCACGAATCGCCCCCGGCTGGGACTCAAGCCGATGCATTCTCTCCGATGGATCTTCTCACCGGCCAGGTGGGCGCGGAGTTCGGCGAGCACCTCGGCCCGCGTGCGCCCCTCCGTCTGCTCCTCGGCCAGCAGCGCCGGAAGACCGGCTGAACAGAGCTGCTCCCGCTGCATCCCAAACAGCCACTCCGCGCGCTCGTTCGCATCCAAGATGTCGAAACGTTCCACCTCGACCAGCAGAGCCGCCTCGGGAGAAGCCTGAACCCACCAGTCGGCCTTCACGGTCCCTCCGCAGAGAGTGGCGTTGCCCAGCCGGTCCGGAACTCGTTGCCTTCGCAGGGCGCCCGTCCCCATCCCCCAGAAACCTTGTCGGCGGGTTCGCCACAGTCATGGCGGGATTCATTCTCCCCGCTTCCCCAATCGCGCTCCTGCACAAGCCCTCCGTAGCCGCTGCTCCCCAGTATGGCCCAAACGTGCGACCGCTGGTGGGGAATTCTCCGGCGCCCTGAGCGTCCCCCCGGGGCTCAAGGTCTCCGCCTCCCGTCCGATGAACTCTCACGGAAGCGACGCCGCGGGCGCGGTGGCCGAACTCCAGACCCCTCCCGGAGCATCCCGGGGTGTGGAAAGCGCCGGCTTCGCAGCGTCAAGGCAGGGTGGCGGCGTAGACCCTCAGATGTCGAGGTTGCGCACGTCCAGGGCGTTCTCTTCGATGAACCGCCGCCGGTTCTCCACGTTCTCACCCATGAGCGTGGAAAAGATCTCTTCGCTCTCTACCACGTCCCGGAGCTCTACCCTGAGCAGCGTCCGGGTCTCGGCGTTCATCGTCGTCTCCCAAAGCTGCTCGGCGTTCATCTCGCCCAGTCCCTTGTAACGCTGGACCGTACAGTCGCGGGTCCCCTCCGCTTTGGCGAAGGCGAGCAGGTCGCGCCAGTTCTGCTGTACCGACGTCTCGCCGTTTCGGCTCACCACGAACGGCGGGTGGTTGTACCGCGCCACCTCCGCGCCCAACTGGCGCAACCGCCGGTACTCAGGCAATTCGCTCAGTTCCAGATCGATGAACCGTGGCGCATTCGTGGCGTCCCGGAAGACCACGCGCCAGGCCGAGTGCTCCTCATCCGGAGCCAGCTCCGGTTTGACTCCCGCCGCCTTCAGCGCTTCGAGCAGCGGGCGCAGGTTCTGCTTGGTCGAAAAGTGCTCCTTCCTGTCGAGCGCCAAGTCCGGCCGGGCCACGATCTCCACCACCCGCGGGTCCCGGAGCCGCCGTTCCACCCGCCGGAAGATCTGCTCGTATTCGTCCAGCCGGCTCAGGAACTTCCTCAAGTCCGCCCCTTCCAGTTCCAGCCCTTCCCCCGGCCCGGCGCCGTTGCTCGCGACCTTCACTTTCAGGTTCTCCGTGGCTCGGCGGAGGATCTCCTGGGTGAACTCCCGGTCGTTCTTGATGTACTTCTCGCTCCGGCCTTTCTTGATGCGGTACAGGGGCGGCTGCGCGACATACACGTGGCCGCGGGTGATCAGTTCCTGCATGTGCCGGAAGAAGAACGTCAGCAGCAGGGTCCTGATATGAGAGCCGTCCACGTCGGCATCGGTCATGATGATGATCTTGCCGTAACGGAGCTTCTTGATGTCGAAGTCCTTGTCGCCGATGCCGGCCCCGATCGCCGTGATCATCGACCGGATCTCCTCGTGGCTCAGCATCTTCTCGTAGCGGGCCTTCTCGACGTTCAGGATCTTGCCGCGAAGCGGCAGAATGGCCTGGTAGCGCCGGTCGCGGCCGCTCTTGGCTGTGCCGCCGGCCGATTCGCCCTCCACCAGGAACAGCTCACACCGCTCCGGGTCGCGCTCCTGGCAATCGGCCAGTTTCCCCGGCAACCCCCCCGAGTCCAATGCGCCTTTGCGGCGTGTGAGGTCGCGCGCTTTCCTGGCTGCTTCGCGTGCCCGTGCGGCGTCGATCGCTTTGCTGACGATCTTTCGCATCACCGGCGGGTGCTTGTCGAAGTACTCTGCCAGCTTCTCGTTGACGAACTTCTCGACGTCGCCCTGGATGTCATTGTTCAGCTTGCTCTTGGTCTGGCCTTCGAACTGGGGCTGCGGCAGCTTCACACTCACCACGGCCGTCAACCCTTCGCGGACGTCGTCACCCGTCAGATTCGCTTTGAGATCCCGGAACAGGCCGGCCTGCTGGCCATAGTGGTTGATCGTCCTCGTCAGCGCCTTTCGGAAGCCGCTCAGGTGGCTGCCCCCCTCGACCGTGTTGATGTTGTTAGCGAAGCTGAAGACCGTCTCGTTGTACTTGTCGTTGTACTGCAGCGCCACCTCGATGTGGAGAACCTTGCCGTCCGGGAGTTGCCGGTCCCCCTCGAAGTAGATCGGCTTGTCGTGCAGCACAGTCTTGCCTTTGTTCAGATGCCGGATGAACTCGGCGAGCCCCCCTTTGTAGTAAAACTCATGCTCTTTGACCGGGTCCTGGCGCTCGTCGGCGAGGAGAATGCGGAGCCCCTTGTTGAGGAACGCCAGCTCGCGCAGCCGCTGGGCCAAGGTGTCGTAGTTGAACTCGGTCACCTTCATGATGGTCGGGTCCGGGCGGAAGGTGATGCGGGTCCCCGTCTTGCGGCCCGCCTTGCCGATTCGCTTCAGCTCACTCTTTGGGACGCCGCGCTCGTACTCTTGCTCCCACGCGTAGCCGTCCCGCCAGATCTCCAGCTTCAGCCACTCCGAGAGCGCGTTCACGCAGCTCACACCCACTCCGTGCAGCCCGCCGGAGACCTTGTAAGCGTTCGTATCGAACTTCCCGCCGGCGTGGAGCTTCGTCATGACCACCTGCGCCGCCGACACCCCTTCCTCGGGCATGACGTCTACCGGGATCCCACGGCCGTTGTCCTGCACGGTGATGGAATTGTCGATGTGAATCGTGACCCGGATCTCTGTGCAGCAGCCGGCCAGCGCTTCGTCTACAGCATTGTCCACGACCTCGTACACGAGGTGGTGCAGCCCGTACTCGCCGGTCGATCCGATGTACATCGCGGGCCGCAAGCGTACCGCCTCCAGACCCTCGAGCACCTGAATGCTCTCACCGTTGTACTTCGCCTCGTCTTCGCGCACGTCTCTGTTCATAACTGTGGTTTCTTCTCCCCGGCCCACTTTTCTTCCTGTCGCTCCGGCGCCGTCAGGAACGCATACAGCCGCCTCAGATACGCATCGGCATCACAATGTAGCGGTACGAGAGGCCGTCGCCCTCCGCCGGCCGCAGCTCGCCGGCGCTGTTGCTGTCGCGGAACAGAAACAGCACCTCTTCGCCCTCGCCCACGGCGCGGAGGAAATCCATGATGTACTGGGCATTGAAACCGACCTGCACCTCCGGCCCGTCGTAGACCGCTGGCAGCGTCTCCTCGGTAGAGCCCGTATCCGAAAGGGACGCGTGCAGCTTCACCTCCCCAGGTGAAAAGCCGATTCGGATCGCGTGCGAACGCTCGTCGGAGAATTGAGCTACCCTCTCCACGGCCGCTCGGAACTCTTCCCGGCTCAGCGCCACCCGGTTAGGATGTTCCGCCGGCAGAACCCGCTCGTAGTCTGGGAAGTTCCCGGTGAGCTTCCGGCTCACCAGCAGCCGTCGTCCGGCGCCGAAAAACAGGTGGTTCTCGTCAGCCGAGAACTCCACCTTCGCTTCAGGATCGTCGTCGTGGAGCAGTTTCAGCAGCTCCATCATCGCCTTCTTAGGGATCAGCGCCTTGTGAGCTGCGGCAGCGCCGAAGTCCCCGGTCTCTTCACACAGCGCGAGCCGGTGCCCGTCGGTAGCCACCATCGTCAACCGCTCAGGCGCCAACAGGAGCTGGGCGCCATTAAGCGCAAACCTCGATTCCTCCACTGAAACCGCAAAAGCCGTCCGGTTGATCAACTTCACCAGCACCGCAGCCGGAATCTCAGCCAGCGCCGGCGGCCGGCCGGGCACTTCCGGAAAGCTCTCCCGCGACATCCCGGCGATCTTCGTGCGCGCCCGCCCGCAGGTCAAGTTGGCCCAGTGCGACTCCGTAAACCGGAAGTGGATTGGAGCGTCAGGCAGCAGACGAGCATAGTCCAACAGCCGCTTCGCCGGCAGCGTCCCCGCCCCGGCCGTCTTCACCTCGGCAGGACACGAGCATTCGATGGCCAGCTCCAGATCGGTGGCGGTCAACTGGAGCCCGTCTCCGGAGGCCTCGATCAGGACGTTGGAGAGGATCGGGATCGTCGTCTTCTTCTCCACCACCCCCTGTGACAAACTGAGCTCCCGAACGAGGTCCGACCTGTTCACCGTGAATTCCATGATCTTCGGTCTCCTGCCTTTCTCTGTGTACCTGCACTCCTAAATGAGATGTCGGAGTATACCGGAGTCACCGGGCCTGTCGAAATGTTGATATCCTTCCTAAATTATACCAAATCAAGGGCTTGTCTGTTTCTGAAGCATCTGGAAAACGGTCCGTCTGCTGTGCGTCCCGCAGCCTCGGCGGCGTTATCCACAGAACCGCTTCGCTTGTCCGGAGGCCGTGTTGTTGAGCTTTCCTCAACGCTAGCTGAGCGAGTCGATTAGGCTGTTGAGCGTTCTGTTCAAATCCGGGTCTTTCTGCCGTAGCCGGTCGATCTTCTGAACCGAGTGCAGCACCGTCGTGTGGTGCTTGCCGCCGAAAGCGCGCCCGATCTCCGGCAGGGAGGCAGGGGTGAGTTCCTTGGCCAGATACATGGCGATCTGCCGGGGATATGCGATCTTGCGGGCGTTCGTCCGCTGTTTGATTTGGGAGGGCTGCAAGTTGAAGCGCTCCGCCACCTCGCGGATGATTGAATCGATCGTGATCCGGTGCCGCTGCCCGGCCTCGAAGTGCTTCAGCACCTGGCGGGCCATGGTCAAACTGACCTTTTCGCCGGTCACCGATGAATATGCGATCAGCTTGATGAGGGCCCCTTCCAGCTCGCGGACGTTCGACTTTGCCTTGGTGGCGATGAAGATACGAACATCCTCAGGGAGCTCCACCCCCTCCATTTCCGCCTTCCGATCCAGGATCGCCATTTTGGTCTCCAGGTCCGGCGGCTGCACATCCACGAGCAGGCCCCACTCGAACCGGGAGCGCAGGCGATCGACGAGACCTGGGACGTCGCCCGGCGGTGAGTCACTGGAGAGCACGATCTGCTTCTGGTGGTCGTAGAGCTCGTTGAAGGTATGGAAGAACTCTTCCTGTGTGCGCTCCTTGTTTGCAAGCACGTGGATGTCGTCTACGAGCAGGACGTCGGCCCGGCGGTAATGCCGGTGGAACAGCCCCATTTGATCCGTTCGGATGCAACGGATCAGCTCGTTCATGAAACGCTCTCCGGTGGTGTAGACCACTCGAACACGCTGGCTCGTCTCCAGAAGCGAATGCCCTATGGCGTGCATGAGGTGCGTCTTACCCATGCCCGTGCCGCCGTAGATGAAGAGCGGATTGTAGCTGCGGGCCGGCATCTCCGCGACAGCGCGAGCCGCCGCATGGGCGAACTGGTTGCACGGGCCGACTACGAAGTTCCCGAATGTAAACCGTGGATTCAGGTGCGGGGAGCCCAGAGGCAGGGGACCTTCGTGCTCGGGGTTGGCGCCTGCCTCCCCCGGGGCGTCACCGTTCGTATGGACCTGGTAGACCACCGCCCGGTAAGGCAGACCCAGCGCACGGATGGCCGACAGGATGCGCCCGCCATACTCCTGCTCGATCCATTCGCGGCTGGCCGCGTCAGGAACGCTCACATACAGTAGCTCGCCGGTAGCGTTCTCCAGGGTGGTCTTTTCCAGCCAATTCCGGTAACTCTGGACGCTGAGCTGCGTTGCAAGATGCTGCTTGATCCGTTCCCAAACATCCATATCGCCAGACTCTCGTGCCTTGCGGCACAGAATATCCACACGTCTTCCACAGACTGTGGATAAGCTCGAACAACTCCGTCTCCGTTTCGGCTGGAACCGACGGCGAGATGCAGCCTGCACCGGCGTGTGCGTCACCGCACCTATCGGCTGCGGAACATCAGTCTACCACAGTTGGCGGCACTCGGCACAAGGAATTACGGAAATTGTTATCCCTTTAATTCCAATAGGTTGTAAGGGTGGATTGAACTACTACTGCTATAGTAACCAAGCTCCGCCGCCAGCTAAAACATCGGCCGAAACTTCTGTTCTCGCTCCCATCCGGGTGTGCTAGACGTAGATGCGGCGGACACGGACGCTGATGCCGCACAGGACCGCGTAGGAGATCGTCCCGGCGGTCCTGGCGATCTGCTGCGCGTCGATTTTTTCGCCGCATTCCTCTCCGATGAGCGTTACCGGGTCGCCCGGCCGCAGCTCCGGACAGTCGGTGGCGTCGATACTCGTCAGGTCCATCGAGATAGCCCCGAGGATCGGCGCCTTACGCCCGGCGGCGATCACATGGCCGCGGTTCGAGAGCCGGTGCGGCAGCCCGTCCGCGTAACCTACGGCGAGAACGGCCATCCGTGTGGGCCGCCTGGTTCGGAACATGGCTCCGTAGCCCACCGGAGTACCGGCAGGGAGGTCTTTGACCTCCAGCACGGTCGCCTTCCAAGTCAGGACGGGCTTGACATTGAGTTGCCGCGGGGGCGCCGGGCCGCGCACCGGGGACACATAGCCGTAGATAGCATGGCCCGGTCTCACCATGTTGCCCCAGGATTCGCGGCGGCCGTAAGCGATCGGGATTGTCGCCGCCAGATGCCGGTAGTGGGGCGCCAGACCCGCCCGCGAGAGACTGTGGTGAATCTTTTCGAAGTTTGCGATCTGCTCGGCGGTCTGCTCGGTGTCGTAGAACGCCGCTGAGGCGAAGTGCGTCATCAGCCCTTCCAACTCGGCGTTGCGCGCGGCCCCCACGGCCTCGACGATATGAGAAGCCAGCGCCCGGGCGCCGAGGCGCCCCAGCCCGGTGTCGATCTTCAGGTGGTATGGTAGGCGGGTATTGCGGGAGGCGCCCAGCCGGTCCAGTGCTGCCACTTCATCCAAGGAGTGAAGCGCCGGCGTCAGTGCGAACTCCAACAGGGCCTCCCGCTCGCTAGGCAGCAAACCCGCCATTACGAGGATCCGTGCCTGGATACCCGCCTGGCGCAGCGCCACTCCCTCCTCCACGCTGCTGACGGCCAGCCACCGGGCGCCTTCGGCCTCTAAGACCCGCGAGACCTCGACGGCTCCATGGCGGTAGGCGTCGGCCTTCACGACCGGCATCACCTCGACCGCCGGGCCGACGAGTTCGCGCACGGCCCGGAAGTTGGCCGCCAACCGGCTCCGGGAGACCTCCACCCACGAGCGCAACCCCCGTTCAGCCATCCTCCCGGCGCCCCTTTCTCCCCTGCGCCAGCCCCTCTAGCAGGCGCTGGTAGGCATCCGTCACCGCCTCCCAGCTATAGCGCTGCTTGACGCGTTCAACCGCCCGGCGCCGCCACTGCCGGCGCTGCTCTTCGTCCATCGCCAGAACCTCGCGGATACGCTCAGCCAAGGCGTCGCGCTGAAACGGCAGCGCCGCCCCGGAGGCAACCTCAGCGTTCTCTTCCGTGTCGAGATAGAGCACGAGCGCCTCTCGCCCCATGGCTTCGATGAGCGCCGGGTGGGTGCCGCCCACTTCGGTGGCGTGGATGTAGGCGAAGCAGTGCGAGAGCAGCTCATGGTAGCCGGTTCCGTAGATGGCGCCGGGGAACAAGATCCGTGGATCCTGCGTGTCGCGCACTTGCTGGATATAGGACGCTGCGTACGGGGCATCGCCCACGATGGCCAGCTTCATCTCCGTCTCTACACGCTCGAAGGCCTGACGTACGAGCAGCGCGTTGTTTTCCGGCTCCAGGCGGCTGACGTACAGAAAATAGCGGCCCGGCTGGAGCCCCAGCCGGTGGAGCGTCTTCATCGTGCCGACTTTGCCCGTCTCGGCCCCGTAAGGGATGAAAGAGGTTTCCTTGCCGTAGCGGCGGCGGTAGTACCGCTGGATCTGTTCTGCGTCCGAGACGACGGCCGTCGGCGAGAACGTCGAGAGCCGCTCCGAGATCCGATACCAGGCCCGGCCGATGCGGTTCCACTTCTTCCGCTTGCGCTCGAGGCCATCGACGTTGAGCGCCACCGGGATTCCCGTCAGGCGCGGCAGCAGCGTGAAAACAGCATTCGCGGCATTGCAGTACAGCGCCACATCGGCCCGGCGGAAGAGCAGGTCGAAAGTGGCGAGGAGGGTATGAACGATCGTGTCGAAGTACTTATGGCGGATCGTCGGCAGGTAGATGCGGCGGACGCCCCGGTAGATGGTTTCCGGGTAGCGCTGGCGGCAATAGACGAAGACCCGGTGTCCCCGCGCCGCCAGACGGGCCGACAGTTGCTCGGCGAACGTCTCGAATCCCCCGTAACGGGCGGGAACGCCCCGGGTTCCGACGATCGCCACTCTCATCAGCCGCGGGCGGCGCGCACCCGCGCATAGAGGCGCGCCGAGGGTTTCGGAGCCGGCCGGCTGGCCGGCCGGTAGGAGAACCAGGTGGCCAGGTAAGCGTCGCTCGCCCGGCGGCGCCGCATGATTTCCCGGCGTTTCGCGTAGAAGCGGCGCCAATTCTTCGCCAGATACCAGAAGGCGCGCAACGAGCTGTGCTCCCGCAACAGACACCAACCGACCACCATCAGGTCCCGTGTGGTGATCGACAGCCAGTTGCGCCGGTACAAGTCCCCGGTCATGTTCTTGATCCGCATCAGGAACCGGTTCTTCACCGAGTGCATGTTGATTTCCGCCGGCAGCGCCTGGCGGTTCCCCGGCAGCACCTTGCGCACGTGATAGCCGCGAGCCCGGGGCGTATAGATGCAGCGCCACCCCATCAATTGCGCCCGCCAAGCCACGTCGGCGTCCTCGCGGTAGACGAAGAAGTCTGGGTCGAAGAAGTCCCCGCCGATCGAGACGTCCTCGATCATCTTGCGGCGGTAGAGCGCGGCCGCGGCGGTGGCGCCGAAGACGTACTCGAAGTTCATGTAGTGGCCGTTGTCCACTTCCTGGCTGCCGCGGTCGAGGTGCCGCAGCATCGGGTTGAAGTAGATCCCCGTCGAGTCCACCCGTGGTCTGTCCGGAATGTGGAAGTCGGGCGTCAGCGTCAGCAGTTTGCCGCAAACCGTTCCCACCCGGCGGTCGATATAAGCGGCCTCGAGCAGGGCCGGCACGAAAGTTGGCAGCAATAGAACGTCCGGGTTCAGGGTCAGCACCCAGTCTCCCCGGGAAAGGCGGATCGCCTGATTCTGTGCCGCGGCGAAACCGATGTTGGCGTCGTTGTAGACGATGTGGCAGCGGTCTTCGAACTGTTCCAGAATGTCTACGGTGCCATCTGTCGAAGCGTTATCGACGACGATGACCTCGACATAGGGGTATTTCTGTTCCAGGACGGAGTCCAAGCACCGTTTGATGAATCGCCCGCTGTTGTAGGTCACGATGGTTACCGAAACCAGATCGTCGTAGCACATGAACTCTACCGGGCCTTCATCCTCTACACCATGGAACAGGTTGTGGTCCTCGAGGCCGCCCGCGCCTCCTGGTTCCGAGGGCCCCTCACCAGGTAGGAAAGGGCCCGCTGCATCAACGGCCGGTAAACCGCCGGCGGCTGTACGCTGCGGCCCTGCGTCGCGCTCCAAGGCGCCCGCAGCGCGGCCCCGAGCAAAACGGCAAGGGCTACCACCGCCCGTCCGCGGGGCGAATAGTGCTTCGCCGCATACTCTAGCAGGCTACCATACCAGTAAACGCGCCGGCGCTCCGGCGCCAGCTTCTTGACCGAGTGGGCGCCCTGGTGAACGGCCCAGGTATCCGGTACGTAGCGGACGCGGTAGCCGGCCAGATGGAGTCGCCTCAGGAAATCGACGTCTTCGAACCACAGCGGGTGGAACCGCTCGTCGAAGCCGCCTACTCGCACCCAAGCCTCGCGGCGGAACATCAGCAGCGCCCCGGCCGGCTGCTCGACGTCGGCCGGGGCGTCCAAATCGAGATCGAAACAACGGTAGCGGCGGTTCACCGGATTGCCCGGCCAGAAACGGTTGAGGCCGAGGGTTTCGAAAACGAGCGCCGCCGGTGTGGGGAACCGCCGCACGGCGAAGCCTTTCTGTGGCCGCCCGCCGGCGTCCGCCAGCTTGCCCGCCGCCGCCCCGACGCCCGGCTCGAACAGCGCTTCGGTCAGCGGCTCGAGACCCGTCTGCAGGACCGCGTCGGGGTTCAGCAGCAGCAACGCCTCGTTGTTCAGGGCGCGCACGCCCTGATTCACCGCGGCCGCGAAGCCGGCGTTCTCCGCATTGACGATCAGCCGGGCTCTCCCGCGCCGCTTGACTTCCTCTGCGGTCCCGTCACTGGAGCCGTTGTCTACGACGAGGAGATCAGCCCCTGTTCGCAGCGCTGCGTCGAGGCACTCTCCGATCACGTCGCCCGAGTTGTGGGTCACGACGATGACTCCCGGCCTCTTCACGTCAAAGCGAAGTAGCATTTCCAGTACCAATCGAACCCGGTCGCGCGCTGCAGGTCCCGGATGAGGCGTTCCCCGTTCTCAAAGAGCCCCTGCGATACGGGTTCCATGGTCCGGCGCATGCGCCGCCAGCCCCACAGCCCTTCCAATTTCCCCCGGCAGTAGGCCAGCCCGGCTCCGTGTCGAAGCGCCACACCGCCCCATAGCAGTTGCCCCACCAGCGCCGGCCATGCGAGCCGCCACCAGCGGGGCGGGAAATGCTTGGCCGCGATCCAGACCTGGTTCCTGGCGATCCGCCGCACCTTCTCCCGCCCCCAGGCGCCGAATGTCGCGCTGCCGCGGTGCCAGGCGACGGCCTCGGGGACGTAGCGGCCCTTCAGACCCGCGGCGGCGCAGCGGATGCCGAAGTCCACATCTTCCAGGTAGGACTCGAAGCGCTCATCGAGCAACCCCACCCGGTCGAACAGCTCCCGCCGGAACAAAGCTGCGGTCAAGGGCGCTGCGGCGATCTCCCGCGGCTCGTTCCACACCGGACCGTCGGACCTGCCTTCGCCGCACCGCCAGGCGCAGCCCGACCGCGAGACGGCATCGAAGGTGCCATCGATGACGTCCCGCGCGCCGTGCCGCAACAACTTGCCGACGGCGAACCAGCCGCCCTCCCGGACCAGCTCTTCGAGCGCCCTTTCCAACCATTCCGGCTCCAGCTCGACGTCGTTGTTGAGCACCGCGACGTATTCCGTATCGGCTGCCTCGATGCCCCGGTTCACGGCGGCGGCGAAGCCGGCATTGCGTCCCAGCTCGAGCACCTGGGCCCCGCGCTCGCGGGCGCTCTGAGCCGAGCCGTCGGTCGATCCGTTGTCCACTACGATGATCCGGTCGAAAGGACGGGTCTGCCGCCCGAGGCTCTCCATCAGCCGCTCGAGCAGATCCCACCGCTCGTAAGTCGGGATCACCGCGGAAACCGCATTCATAGGGAGGGAACGCAGGCGGGCAGCACCCGAATCTATCACAGCTTCGTCGCTTCAGCCAAGGCCCGAGCGGCTCGGCGACGCCGCCGGAACCGTTTCCGGACCAGGAACCAAAGGTTATAGAATCCGTCCTTCCACGGATTCAGCTTGATTTCCCCCAGCCGGCTCGAATACTGGATCGAGATCTCCGTGAAGCGCACCTTCGGGTGCCGGATCGCCTCGATCTTGATCTCTTCGCTGAACGCCATGCCGTCCGACGTCAGTTCCAACTCCGGAAGGATCTCTCGCCGGAGCACCCACATCCCGGACTGTGAATCTCGGACCCAGGTCAGATACAGCAGCGACATCACCAGCGACAGCGCCAGGTTGCCCAGCTTGTGCTTCAGGCTCATCGCTTTGGGATCGCGCACCGGGAAGCGCGAGGCGTTCAGGAAATCGACCTCCAGGTGCCGGAAGGCCTCGAGCAGATACGAGATGGCATCCGGCGGGTAGGAGTGGTCGCCGTCGAGCGTCACGATGATGTCGCCGGTCGCTCGGGCAAAGCCCCGCTTGTAGGCCCGACCATAACCCCGAACCTCTTCCCGGATCACCTTCGCCCCGAACCGCGCCGCCACCTCCGAGGTGCGGTCCGTCGAGCCGTTGTCCACTACAATCACCTCATCGACGAACCCCGGCATGCGCCGGAGCACCTGCTCGATGCCCTGCTCTTCGTTCAAGCAGGGGATGATCACGGTGATGCGCTGGTCACGGTACAAGTCGATGATTATTGTACGCCGACTTTTTGCGCCCTTTCGGAGTCTTCCCTATTGAGGCCAGGAGCCGCCTGCGCCCGCCAGGAGTACCATGATTAACATGAAAGCTGCGCCGGCACTCGTCGCCGCCCTTTGGCTGTGGAGCGCCCCGGTCATGGGCCAGGGTGAGCTGGCCGCCATCCGCAAGGTCTATCTGCTGCCCATGGCCAGCGGGTTCGACCAGTACCTCGCCAACCAGCTTACCGTGAAAGGCGTTTTTCGTGTGGTCACCGATCCGCGAAAAGCCGACGCTGTGTTCACTGACCAGATCGGGCCTGCGTTCGAGCTGCAGCTCCAAGAGCTATACCCGCCCGAACCCGAAGAGCAGGAGCCGGCGAAAGCCGCCGGGGAATCGGCTGAAGCGCCCGCGGAAACCCAGGCAAGCGCCGAGGCTACAGCGGCGGCCGCCGAAGCAAAGAAAACGCGCGAAGAAAAGCGCCCGATCATCTCTTCGTTCCGGCGCGGTAAAGGGAATGTCTTCCTGGTGGACCTGAAGAGCCGGCAGGTCGTCTGGTCCGCCTACTTGCCCCCGAAGAACTACTCGAGCAAACAGCTCAACAAGGCAGCCGGGAAGATCGTGACAGCGTTGCAGCGCACCATCTCCGACACGCGCTAAGCGCTGCTCCCCGCTCAGGACTTTCCGGTGGCCCGGGCGGCTGGCGGCCCGCCGGCGGCCTTTGCCGAGGGGGTGGTTTCCGCCGGAGGCCGCGTGGCCGGTTTGGTCGGGGCCGGCTTGGCCGGCGCGGCCCGCACGATATCGATGCTGCCTTTGAAATAGGCGCCGTCCTCGATGGAGATCGTAGCGCTTTTCAGGTTGCCCACCAAGTTGGCTGCACTGCGGATCGTGATCTTTGCACTGGCTTCGATGTCGCCGTTTACCGTGCCGTGGACGTCCACCTCCCGCGCCTTGATCGTCGCCTGCACCTTGCCGCTCTTGCCGATCGTCAGCCGGTTCTTGGGCAGATCCAGGGTTCCCTCGATCTGTCCGTCGAGGTAGAGGTCTTCCTCGGCATACAAATTGCCCTTGATCCGCACGCTCTTGCCGATTGTCGCCTCAGTACGCGTCACCCGGGGGGCCGGCGTGGCTGGCGCCGGCGCCGGCTGGGGCGGTTCGAACATTCCGCCCGGGCGCGCCGCCGCTTCCCTGGGCCTTTCCGTCGCTGTCTCTTCTTTGCGTCGCTTCCACATAAAGCCGCTTCACCTGCAATATTTACACTACCTTGCAACAAGTACACTCCGCCGCTGCCTCTCGGTGCAGCGATTCCGTACTTCCCGCTCGCTATCGCTTTCAGACTAGCAAACCGCGGGCCAGTGCGCCCCCTTACCGTGCGCCACTTCGGATCGCCGCTCGTGGGGGCAGTGGTAGAATCCTCGCTAGCCCTCATGATTCGATTCACCGTGCTCCGGGTGCTTCTGCTCTGTGCTCTGGCCTTTCCGGCTTTCCCCGCCCAGTTCGAAACGGTCCGGCAGAACCTCCTCCGCTGGCGCGACTCTACCAACGTCTACGTCCTCCGGCGGGACGAGGCCGCCGTCTTGATCGGTCTGGGCAGTGGCACGGTTCTCGACGCGTTGCCGGGCATCGGCATCACGAATGTCGAAGCGGTCTACCTCACCCACCGGGATCGTGACCAGTGGTTCGGGTTCCGCGAAGCGGAAGACCGGGGCGTTCCCGTTCACGCGCCCGCCGCCGACCCCCAGACCGGCGGCTACAGTGCGGCCTCTATCCGCCGTTACTGGCGGCGATGGTTCCCCATACCCAACAGCCGCTTTCCCTATTCGATCATCACCCAACCCACCGACTACCCCCTCGTCGATGTACGCCCGGCGTCGGACATCGAGACGTCCGCGGGCCGCCTCCGCGTCCTCTCCATCCCAGGCCACACCACTGACCAGGTCGCCTACCTGATCCGCTTCGGCGGCCGGCTCGTCGCCTTTACCGGCGATCTGATCTATGCCCCCGGAAAGGTCTGGCAGGGTTACCAGCTCGACTGGGACCACTGGCGGGGACTGGGCTACGAGGCGGAGTTCCGCTCCCTGCTCCGGATCAAAGACGAGCGTCCGGATCTCTTGTTGCCGGCCCACGGAGAGCCAATGGCGGGCAACATCGGCGAAAAACTGATGCTCACCGCGGACCGTGTCTGGCGGGCCGCTCGCTTGAAGAACTTCGAGCTGTTCGCCATGGCGGCTCAGCCGCCGATCACCGAGACGAGGATCCTGAACCGGCTCGAGATTCACCGCATCGGCCTGCCCAGCGGCAAGAAGACCGTCCTCGAGCGCCTCAGCCGGCATCTATGGTTGGCTGGGAACAACTATTTCCTTGTTTCGGACGGCGGCGCCTGCTTCGCCGTAGACAACAACCTCGCTCCCGAGGACTGGCAGCCGATCCTCGAACGCATCGGCGCCACGAAGGTCGAGTTTCTTTGGGTCACCCACCTGCACTCGGACCACACTTTGCGGCTGCCCGAGATCCGGCGGCGTTACGGCCTCGCGATCCTCACCGTGGAGCCGCTGGCGGACCTGCTCGAGAAACCCTGGGCCTACCTGCATCCGTATGCCAACTTCGCCGGCGTCAAGCCCGACCGGGTGCTGGAGGACGGCGAGGAGTTCGAGTGGCGGGGCTACCGCTTCCGGGCCCATTTCGCTCCCGGCCAGACCTGGTTCCATTCCTTCCTGGAGACCACCATCGATGGACACCGCGCCGTCTTCTCCGGCGACAGCTTCTACCCGGTCGCCCACTGGGACCTCGCCGACGGCACCGGCGGCTGGAGCGGCTTGAACCGCGGCTTTCCTGAATATCACGCCCGCTCGGCCCGGCTGATGATCGACATCCGGCCGGAATGGGTGCTGGCCGAACACGCCAAACCCTTCTGGTACAGCGAGCGGGAGTGGCGCCTCCGCGTCCGCTGGGCCGAGGAGGCGGCAAGGGCCCTGGACGCCCTGTCGCCGAGCGGCAACCACCGCTATGATTTCAACCCCCATGTCTTCGGCGCCTACCCGTTGATTACGCGGGGGGCCGAAGGCACGGTCGAGCTGCGGGTGGACAATCCCTTCGACGAGCCGATGCAGATCGCATATCGGGTCAAGAGGGATGCGCCCGCCGCCGTCACCCCATCGAGCGGCGAGTTCATCGTCCCCACCCGGTCCGCGGCGGGCCGCCGCCTCGAGTTCCGGTTGCGCGAGGCCCGCCCCGGCGAGCGTTACGCGATCCCTGTAGAGATCACCGCGCGTGGCCTTTACCTCGGGCCGGCGGTCTTTTTCCTCGCGGACGTGCCGGACTAGCCTGTCTGCGCGGAGCCCCGCTCCTCCGCCACACGCCGCCGAAATCCCGTGCTCAACTCCAGCCGCTTCCTGGTAGACTGTTGTTTCCGCCGTTCGGGGATGACGGCGACCGGAGAGGCAAGGGCGGCAATGTTGGGAATCGGGGGGCGCGTATCATTAGCTGGCCGGCGACAGCTCGGCGCGTGCTTGGCGTGTTTGCTATTGTGCCTCCACATTGGGGCCGCCGCCGGCGCCCTGTTCGGTTACGAAGGTTTCCACGGCTGCGGCTGCGAAGCGTCGCGTTGTCTTTGCCGGCACGACGATCACGGGCGTTGCTGCCGCCGCGCCGCCGCCCGGAAGGGCGACGGCTGGTCCCGCTGCTCCCAGCAGCCGGGTACCAGGCTGCTCGCCGTTCCCGCTGTGCTTCCCGGGCCGACGGCTCTATCCATCCCCGGCCGATGCCCGGACACGCTGTCCGCCCCGGCTGCTTCCCCGAGCAATCCCGCCTTTGAGGTAACCGTTCCGCCTCCACGGCCCGCCGGCCGCTGATGCCGGCTCTGGCTCGCCGGAGCCCTGTCCGGCCAGGCGAACCAGCGTCCGCGGCTCCGTGTCTTTGGTAGTCCTTTTCGCAACCGCGCACAGACCGCCCCGGCCCCGGCCGGTGGGGATGTGTTCCATCAAGAAAACAAAACTACGTTTGCCATCGGAGGTGGTCATGAGTTTGAAGTGGATCGCCCGGCTGGGCTCGGGCATGTTCCTGGCGGCGGGCCTGTTGGCCGCCGCGCAGCTTACCGTCAGAGTGCTGGACCCGAGCGGCCGTCCCGTACCGGGAGCGGCGGTCGAGTTGCGCTCCTCAGACGCCGTCGTGGCCTCGGCGCGGGCCTCGGACGAGGGCGTGGCGCGGCTCGAGGCGCCGCCCGGCGAATTCAGCCTGCGGGTCTCGGCCGCCGGCTTCGAGGACTGGGAGGCGCCCCGGTTGCGGCTTTCTGCGGACCAGACCGTCGAGGCCCGGCTGGAGATCTCTCCACTGAGCACCGTCATCCAGGTGAGCGCGGAGGCCCCGCCGCGGATCCACTCGCAACAGGTGGCGGCCGAGGAGCTGGAAGCCGAACCGCCCCGCGACCTGGCCGAGATGCTCCGGGACGCAGCCGGCGTGGGAAGCGTGCGCCGCGGCCCGGTGAATCTCGACCCCGTGGTTTCCGGCCTGCGCGAGTCCCAGCTCGCGACCATTGTGGACGGGACCCGGACGTTCGCCGCCGGACCCGCGCGGATGGACTCGGAGTTGAGCCACGTCGCGCCCCTGCTCGTCGAGGACGTCCAGGTCGTAAACGGCCCTTACGCTTTGGCCGAGGGTAGCGGCACTCTCGCCGCGGTCCTCGTCCGCACCCGCAGCGTGCCTTACTACGACTCCTGGGCCTGGGGCGGGGCGGCCGCCGCCGGCTATTCCTTCAATGGCTCGGACCGTTTCGCCGACGGTGAGTTCCACGCCGGGAACCGGCGCTTCGGTTTCCTGCTGTGGGGCGGCGCGGGCCGCGCCAACGACTACCGCGCCGGAGGCCCCGCGCCACAGCTTTGGGTTCCCTCCCGCTATTCCCGCTACCACGGCGGCGGTAAGTTCCGGGCCGCCTGGGCCGATGTCCACGAGCTGCTGCTCGAGAGCGGCTACGACCAGCAGAGCGACGTCGATTACCCGGGCCGCCTGCTGGACGCCGTCTTCTTCATCACCCGCTCCTGGGCCGGCGCCTATCAGTGGAAGCAGCCCGGCGGCGTCCTGCAGCTCTTCAAAGCCAACCTCTACCTGAACAAGAAGAGCCACCGCATGAGCAACGACAAGAAACCCACCGCCCGGGACATGCCCGGACGGATGCCCCCGTTCGGTTTGGACATCTCCGTGCCCGCCGAGTCCGACACCTGGGGCGGAGCCGCCCGAGCCGTCTTCGGCCCTGCGCCCCAGTGGACCGCCCGGGTGGGCTTCGATTTCTTCAACGTCGCCCAGGACGCCCACCGCTACATCTCCCGCCGCCGCGACGGCCGGCTGCTGGTCCACGACCGCCCCTGGCCCGACGTCACGCTGCGCAGCCAGGGCCTCTGGTTCCAGGCCGAGCGCCGCTCCGAGGCCGGCGGCCTCTCGGGCACTTTCCGCCTGGACTTCTCGCAAGCCGACGCACGCGCCCCGTCGGACTTCTTCCTGGAGCACACTACCGGAGCCATCCGCCGCAGCGACATCAGCCCGAGCTTCAGCCTGGCGGCCTGGCGCAGGCTCGGCTCCGGCTTCACCCTCGGGCTCGGCTTCGGCCGGGCCGTACGCTTCGCCAACGCCGTGGAGCGCTACTCGGACCGGTTCCCCAGCACGAAGTTCCAGATCGCCGCCGAGTTTCTCGGCGCCCCCGGGGCGGGCCCTGAGGTCAGCTACCAGGGCGACCTTTCGCTCGAGTGGCGCGCCCAGCCGCTAGCGCTCCACGGCGGCCTCTTCTACAGGCGCCTCGACGGCTATATCACCGTGGCGCCCGACCCGGACTTGCCGAAGAAACTGCCCCTGAGCCCGCCGGTCGTCTACCGGTACCTCACCGGCGACCATGCCGTCTACCGGGGGTTTGACTTCGGGCTGCGCCTCCAGTTGCCGCACCGCGCCGAGCTGCGGGTCACGGGGGCCAAGACGCTGGCCGACGACATCGAGGCCCACGCCCCGCCCATCTACCGCAACGAGCCGCTGCTTGGCATCCCGCCGCTCGAGGTCCGCTCGGCGCTGCGCGGGCGCGGCTGGCGAGACCGGCTGTGGGGAGAATTCGCCATGCGCAACGTCTGGCGGCAGGACCGCGTCGCCTACTCCCGCTTCGAGACCCCGACGCCGGGCTTCACCGTCTTCTCCGCCCGTGGCGCATTCCGCGTCCACGGGGGCCTGCAACTGCTGGGGGCCGTCGAGAACCTGGGGAACAAAGGATACTACGAGCATCTGAACTCGCTCAACCCGTTCACCCGCCAGCGGATCTACGAGCGGGGGAGGAACGTCTACGCCGGATTGCGCTGGCGCTGGTGAACACCACTGCGCCGGCGGCTTGGCCTGGTTCGATCGTGGGAATTGAGCGGGGGCGCGGGCCGGCAGCCTAGCGGCGGATTTCAAAAAGGGTCCACGGCCGGGACGGGATGTCACGCAGGTATCCCTTCTGCCAGGAGAACTCCGGGTGCTGCTTGAGATATTCCTCAGCGTGGAAATCGATGCCGCAGGCGTGGCCGGCCGCCGCCCACAAGGCCATCTGTTCGGCCAAGACCGAGTCGATTACTTTGTTCTGCACCGCTCCCGCCGGACCGTACGGCGGCTGCCACGGCGGCACGCCTCGGGGCGAGAGGTCCACGTGCCCGCACAAGGTCCGCTCGTTCGGCTCCTCTTTCTTCTGATAGGTGTCGAAGTGATCGGCCAGGAACCGCTTCGCCGCTTCGACGTCGATCCGCCCTTTGTACTCGGCCATCAGTTGCTTCCAGCGGATGTGCCGCGCGTTCGGGCTCAAGCTCGGGTCGGCCAGGTCGAAGGTCGTCTCCTCGCGCGCCAGCTTCTCGTTGACCGGGAAGTTCGATCCCACGAAATACCCGTCTTTGGTCCTTCGCAACGTGACGTTCTTCAGGCCGAGTTCCAGGCTCGCGATCTCGCCCGTCTTGCGGTCCCCCACCAGCCAGTTGTTCGCGTAGCCGCCGTTGTTGCCCTCTTTCATGATGCAGACGTAGTCGTCGATTGAGGAGGAGTACTGCATCGCCTTCCGGGCCCGGACGAACTCCGGGACGCCGTCCGGATCGTAGCCCTCGAACTTCGAAATTGTCGTCTCGGTGATCATGATCCCCGCGTCGTTCACGCCGAAATCGTCGGCCGAGTGGATCAGCCCGGGAAAGCCGTCCATCAGGATGCGGTGGCCCTTCTCCGGGACGATGTCGAAGATGATGGTCCAGCGCTCGCCGTCCATGTAGCCGGTCCAGGCATTGTGGGCCATGACGATCCGGCCGTCCGTGGTATAGCTCCCGGTGGCCACGAAGGCGCTGCAGGATTCCGGCGCCCCTTTCGATTCCGGCGTCTCGATGCCGTGCAGCTTGTCGTAATACTTGGTGTAGTAATCCCACTCGAGCCAGGCGTTCATCGCCGCCACGTCCCAGAGGTCCATGGCCACGCCCCGGGCCTTCAAACCCTCGGCGATGCCCTGCAGTTCGCGCTGGTATTCCTCATCCACGTGCGGCCAGTGCGTCTCGCGGGCCGCCTGGCGATAGAACTCCCAATCCTTGTCTCCGTCGTGGGTGAGGTTCAGGCGGATTACCCCGAAAGCGTCTTCGATTTCCGGGGCCAGCAGGTAGCCGTGCTGGAAACCGATCTCCTCGGGATTTCCCTCCAGATGGACAAAGATCCAGCCGTTCTTTTCCGGGGCGCGCCAGGCCCGGGCTAGTCGGGGATCGGTTTCTTGCCCGCAAGAGGCGAGCCACAAGGCCGCCAGCACAACACCGGGAATGATTCGCAAGGAGCGGAGCACAGGCATAATCGAAGTCTAGCAATCGATGTGCCGGCGCTCAAACCACGGGTCTGGAGGGTTCCTGGCCATCTCGGCGAGCGTGGCGGGTCTCTATCTTTTCTCACCATGACGGAACCAGCTCAGGCGGGCGGCAAACTCGGGGCCACACTCGAGAAGGGCGGCGTCGAGTTTCGCCTGTGGGCCCCGGAGGCCCGGGAGGTGGTGGTCGCCATCGAGGACCGAGGCGTCTTCGCCCTGGATCCGGAACCCGACGGGTATCATGCCGCCTTCGTCCCCGGAGTCCACGCCGGCGACCGGTACCGCTACCTGGTGGACGGCCGCGGCCCCTATCCCGATCCGGCCTCCCGCCACCAACCCGCCGGCGTCCACGGGCCTTCCGAGGTATGCCCCGGCGGGCGCCGTTTTCCGTGGCGGGACGGGGAGTGGCGCTGCCCGCCGCTCCCGGAGCTGGTCCTCTATGAACTGCACGTGGGAGCCTTCACCCCCGAGGGCACGTTCGAAGGCGTCCGGCGGCGGCTCTCCTACCTGCGGGACCTGGGGGTGACGGCGATCGAACTCATGCCGGTGGCCGATTTCCCCGGCTCCCGCAACTGGGGCTACGACGCCGCGGCTTTGTTCGCCCCGGCGCGCTGCTACGGAACGCCGGACGATCTGCGCCGGCTCGTCAACGACGCTCACCGCCTCGGCCTCGCCGTTTTCCTCGACGTCGTCTACAACCACCTCGGTCCGGGAGCCTATGTGAAGAAGATCTCGAAGCACTACGTCTCCCGGCGCCACAGCTCACCCTGGGGCCCGAGCCCGAACTTCGACGAGGAGCACTCGGCCGGCGTGCGGCGTTTCCTGATCGAAAACGCTCTTTATTGGATCGAGGAGTTCCACTTCGACGGGCTGCGCCTGGACGCCACCGGCTTCATCCACGACGCGAGTCCCCGCCACTTCGTGGCCGAGCTGGCCGAGGCTGTCCGCCGTGCCGCCTTCCGCCTGGACCGCCGCGTGACACTCATCGCCGAAGACCACCGCGACTTCGCCGCGCTGCTCGCGCCGCAATGTGAAGGCGGTTGGGGGCTGGACGCCATGTGGGTGAACGGCCTCCACCACGAGCTGCGCCGCCGGCTCACCGGCGAGCGCCACGGGCTGCTGACCCGGGCCGAAGGCAGCGCCGCCTCGATCGTCCGGGAACTCCGGCTGGGCCTGTCTCGTCCGGGCGGGCGGCCCGGTGTGGCCGCCACCCGCGGTCCCGAGCGGTTCGTCGTCTACCTCGAGAACCACGACCTGGTGGGCAACCGTCCGCTGGGAGATCGCTTCCACGCTTCAGCCGGCCCGGCGGCGTGGCGGGCCGCCTCGGCCCTGCTGTTGCTCGCCCCGCAGACGCCCCTGCTGTTCATGGGTCAGGAATGGGCGGCCTCTACGCCGTTCCTCTACTTCACCGACCATCACCCCCGCCTGGGCCGCAGAGTGGCCGCCGGGCGGTTCAGAGGGTACCGGCGGCAGCTTGGCCGCTCCGTGCCGCCAAACGTTCCGCATCCTCAAGCGCTGGCCACCTTCACTGCCAGCCGCCTTCGTTGGGACGAACGAGAGGAGCCGCCTCACCGCAGCGCCCGGGCGCTCTACCGGGCGCTGCTGGATCTGCGCCGGCGCGAGCCTGCCCTCCGCGGCGCCTCGCGCGCCGAATGCCTGGCTGAGCCGATTGGCGGCAACTGCGTAGCCCTGCGCTACGGCGGTGGTTTTCTCCCGCCCCTGCTCGCCATCGTCTGCCTCGAGGGCCCGGCGACAGTCGATCTTCGCCGCAAGTCTTGGAGCCGCCTGCGCCCGGGCGACCAGTGGCGAGTGCTGCTCTCGACCGAGGAGGAACGCTTCGTCGCGCCTGGCCCGCCGGCGCCCATTGATGTGAGCTCCGCTCGAGTGAGGTTCCGGCGCCCCGGCGCAGTGGTGCTCCGGCGGTGAACGATGCCAGCCTCCAATGCGCGGAGGGCGGTGATCCGCGCAACCCTGCCGCCGAGCCGTGGCTCCCGTGTCTTCTCGCTGGTCAGTTGAAGGCCGTACCAAGTTCGGATGCCCAAGCGCGCCGCCCGGCCGCCGCTCTCCCGGACGGGCGGCCGAGATGCGTATCGAGGACGATCAAGAGATCGTCTCTGGAATAAGGCTTCTGCATCACCGCGTCGGCGCCTGACGATCTGGCGGCTTCGAGCAAGTCCCCGTGGAAATATCCGGTGGCCAGGACGGAGACGGCTGGAGGGCACTTCTCGCGGATGGTTCGGACGAAATCCGTGTCGGGCGAAGCGGACCCTGCCACTTCCACGACGCAGAGGTCGAACTCCTTCTTCTTGAGCCACCCCGAAGCTTCTCTTTCGTCTTGCGCCGTGATCACCGTGTATCCCCGTTCCTGCAACGGGCGAGACGCTGCTTCCCGCCAGATCGGATCCCCGTCCACTACCAAAGCAAGCTTCTGTGAAACGGATTCCGCCAGCACCTTTCTTACCACGGCGAGCAGCTCACTGCTGGAAAACGGCTTCAGCATCGTCGGCGTGCCCGGTTTGACACGATGCTCTTTCACCAGCGCCTCGTCCCCGCTGTTGGACGTGTACACCACCCGAATTTGCGGCTGTGACGCCTCCATCGCCGCGACGAACTCCGGGGCCCGAGCAGCGGCGATATCGGAATCAGCCAGGAGCAGATGGATCACGGCGGGGTGTTGTGTCACGATTCTCGCCGCGGTTTCGACGTCTTTGGCGACCAGGACTCTGTACCCGGCGCCACGCAAGATCCGCTGGAGGGTCTCGCACAGGCGGCTGTCGTTTTCCAACACCAGTACCGTCTCACCTCCACACGGCTCCGGTTCGCAAGGCTGTTTCGGCTGTTCCCGGACCCGCGCAGGCCGCGCACGGGGCAGACGTACGGCAAACGTTGTTCCTTCCCCGGGCTCGCTCTCTACCCCGATCGATCCGCCGTGGCGCTTGACGATCTCCGCAACGGTGGACAGCCCTACACCGTTGCCGCCGGTCGCCGACTTCGTCGTCACAAACGGCTCGAAGATCTTTTCCTGGATATCCGTTGGGATTCCAGTACCCGTATCGCGTACCGTGAGTTGGAAAAAACGCGCTGGCTCTGCACCGGTTCGGCCTTGATCGGCGGGATCGGCGTCTGGAAGCGGCTGGAGTTCGATCGAAAGACGGCCCCCTTCCGGCATGGCATCTCTCGAGTTCAGCGCCAGGTTGAGCAGTAGCTGCTGGATTTGAACGCGGTCTGCCGCCACGAAAACCGGTTCCGACGCTAGCCGCACGGAGAGTTCGATATCGCGGGGCAGCAGCCTTCGCAGCATCCCCTCAGCGTCGGCAAGCAGTTCATTCAGGTCGAAGCTGCTCTTGCGGGACTCAACCGGCCGGCCGAAGGTGAGTAATTGCCGGGTCAAACCGGCCGCCCGGCGGCAGGCCTCCTCGACCCCTTTTAAGCTGTCTTGCACCTCGTCCTCGGCCGGAAGCCTCTTTGTGAGGGCATCGCAGCATGTGAGAATGACGGTCAGGAGACTGTTGAGGTCATGTGCTACTCCCACGGTCAATCGGCCGAGTGTTTCGAGTCTGTTGGCCTGTAACAGCTCTGCCTTGCTCCGGTCCCCGGCTCGATCGGACTCGGAGTTTTCGTTCTTCCCGGTTTTTTCCATGTCTGAACCTCTTAACCGCAGCGGTTCAGCTTGTGACTGCCGTGCTCGTTGTTGAGTTTGAATTCCAGGGACCGTGGGCGCCGGTATTGCCCAACGGAAGCAGGAGCCGTCGGACCCCTAACGGCCGCTCTCGGCACAAGAGTGTGACTCTCCCCTGGCATCGGCCCTAGGCGGTTGCTGACCGGACTCATTACGCCGCACACAGCCCGCCGTTCCTTAATCCAATCGTAGATGGAGTCGAAATGAGTGTGCAACGCTTTATTCCGCAGGCGCGTCAAAAAAACAGGAAACGTACCGAGACTCGCAAATCGTCTCCGATATTCGTAGTACCTTTATCCATCAGGGCGTCCTCGACTATATTCGGCGGTTGGAGGTTGCCGATATAACTTGCACCGCGTGAGAGGTGTGATGTGCTGCCTTCAGGAAACGGAGCGGCGCATCGGAATCCGCCTCAAGCCAGACAACCGAGTCGCCGCATAGCTGTGAAGGGAAACAACCGAGTTGCCCGCAGCCAAGGTGTCAGGCGAGTGCCGAGGTATATCTCTAGTCGTACTTACACAGTCAGCCCGCCACGAGCGGGCAGGACTTCGAGTATCGCCCGCCTGGCAGCACGGCTGCGCGAGTCGATCCGAAGACTGGAGAACGCGACCACCTTGATCACTGAAAGGGAACAGGCCCTGGAACAAGCCCTGCGAAGGGTCGAAACGCTGTTGGCGGGAGCGCCGCAGTTAGCGCCCGCTCCCGCCGAGGCCCCCGTTTCCAAGCGGAAGCTGCTGCTTTCTCCCCGGCTCCTGCAAGTGTACAATGTCGTTAAGAAACACAGGGTTATGACTCCGGGCCAGCTCTCGCGGTTGATGAACCTGAGGCCCAACACCTGCTCGGAGTATTTGAAGGAGCTCGTGTTTCGGGGGCATCTCCAGCAAGTGGCCCACGGAATGTACGCCATCGCGGAGTACTCGGAGGGCATGCCGGAGATGAAAACGAATCGGTCTGCCGGCAATAAGCCCATGAAAGCCCGGTAGCGAGGTCCGTCAGCGCCCCACCGGCCCCGGTCATCGCCCCCAGCGTACAAGGCGGCGGGCGTGACCGGAGAGATCAGCGACTATCGTAGACTGTCGTAACAGGTCTACGACAATCTGCCTAATTCAGCTCTCGTTCTTCGGGTCGATCTAAAGAATATCCCTGCCGCCCCCGATTACACGCACGCGAACACTCCAACGATAACCGGCACAGGAGACACGTCCGGGCGGGGACTGCGGCGGCAGAATGGTTTCTCCTGAGGGGCCAGGCCGCATTCCCCGTTCGCCGTGGCCGTCCGGTGGTGGAGTTTCGCGTTCGAGACCCGCTTGGGCAAGTGAGCGGATCCTGGCAGCCTCTCCGGAGGTTCCCTTGGGGTGGTGGGGGCCGCGTTCGAACTCTAGCGGTTCCTCGAAGGTGGGTCGCGGGCGGGAGGACAGAGATGCAAGCACTGACTGACGACAAAATACGACTCGCCGGGGCGATCATTGGGTACCTGCTCGCCTCGAGCGCTTCGTTCGCCCTCCTGTGGCGTGGGTCGAACTGGAGGTTCCGTTTTCTGGCGGCCATTGTGGGAATGTTGCCTCTTTATAAGGCGGTCACGCTGGCAGCCAAATACAGCAGCGTCGTTGTTCCCGTCACCGGGTGGCTGAACCAGATGGTCGAAGCCATCGTCGCCACCCTGTTCCTGCTCACCGTGCTGTTGCTTGACCTCGAGATCCGCAACCGGAAGACTCTCGAGACCCGCCTCAGGTTGGCGGAAGCCGAGGGCGGCTGGCCTCAACTTGCCAAACTGGATCCCCGCAAAAGACGGCGGAACCGGGCACCTGCAAACGCCCGCGCCGAAGTGCGGGCGCAGCACCGAACGGCGGCGCCGGGCCAGCAGGCTGGTGGCCCCGCGGCAAGGCCTTCGAACGAAACGGGATGCTCGTCCGGCGTCTCCGCAGGTCATTGAGGCGGCGGTCTGGACTGGCCACCCGGCCGGCGTCGGATCCGGGCGAAGGCCGGCGCTTCTCTCGGGCGCCAGGCCGCGGCCGGGGCGCAGGACTCAGTCCCTCCCTCGCCCACAGTCGCGGCCCGATGAATGGAATGGCGCCGGAGCCCCGCCGCTGCTACTCCTCGTCCACGCGCCCGTCGCGGTACACGATCTTCGGCCGCAGGCGTTCCACGTCCATCGTTACCCCGTCGTTCAGTCCGACGGGGGCGCGGTTGACCGCCGTGTAGACCACCGCCGCGTCGAGCCGGAGCGGCGAGGCGATCGTCAGGAAGCCATCGACCTTGTCCGGAACATCGGCGTTGCCGCCGAGCATCTCCTGGATCACGCGGCAGCCCAGAAAGACGGCCTGGCCGGGGGCGAGCCGCTTCTCGATCCTCCCCGACGCTCCGGGCTCCGGGTTGGCGATGTGATGCGCTTCGATGGCCCGGACGAGGATCTTCACCGGACGGGCGTGAAGGTTGTGCAGATTGACGACCGTGCGGTAGACCGCCGGAACGAACGCCCGGGCCGCGTCGGTGGCCGGCACGCCGGCGTCCTTGCAGACGAATTTGGCAGAATAAACGAAGGTCCGGGCGCTGTCACCAGCTGACTCTTGCGCCGGCATCGCCACGATCGTCGCGAGAGCGAGCAGCAGCACTCGGACCCCGGTTCCCTTCCACCTGCATGTCGTTTCCATCGTTCTCTCTCCTGAAAAGCGGATTTCGCACGGCCACACCCATCCCGTGGGCGGCGGCGGGAAGAGAGACTCGTGATGGCCGCTTGGAGGATGGGCGCGGGCCGTACATAGGACAAAACCCGCCGCCCCAGGAAAAGTTGCAGGGAAAAACCGGAAATAACCGGTGGTTCAGATGTGTTCGGCCGGCCGCTCGTAAGGCTTTTGCAGGTACTTCGCGGCTTCCTCGAGAGCGCCCTGGGTGTTGTCTTTGGTGCGCAGCGCCCGCTGGTACTCGTTCACCGCGCGTTCTCTCTGCCCGGTGATGTCGAAGATCTTGCCCAGATTGATGTGCGACCAGACGACCGTCCACTTCGGCTCCTGGTCGCCGTTGATCGCTTCGCGGAACTCGTTGGCCGCCGCCTGATAGTTGCGCTGGAGGAAGAAGACCTCGGCCACCCGGTAGTGAGCCAGCGAGCTGTAACGGTTGACGTCGAGCGCTTTCTGGTACTCCCGCAGCGCGTCGCTGAACTCGCTGATCTCGGCGAACTGCTCGCCTCTCCGGATGGCCACTGCGACGCGCATCTTGTCGTCGTAGCGCAGCACGTCGCCGTCCGGATCGATGATGATGTTCTTCGGCTTGCCGAAGGTGTCGATGACGAACTCCGTCGACGGGCCCACCACTTCGATGACCTTCTCTTCCGGATTGCCTTCGGTCTCGATCCGCAGCTTCACCGGCATCCGGAACGTGTCCATGTCCTGCATGATCCGGCCGATGATCCGGAAGCCCTTCTGCGTACGGTACACGGTGTACTCGATGTCGAACTCGGGCGCCCCGCTCGATTCAATCCACTGGATGAAGAACCCCTTCAGGTTCTGCTGCGAGACCGCCTCGGCGACCTTGCGGAAATCGTCGGTGTAGAAACTCTTCCAGGCGTATTGCTCGAGGAAGCGTTTCAGAATGGCGTTGAACTTCTCATCGCCGGTCACCTGGCGCAGCATGTGGAGCACCGCCGCCCCTTTGCCCGCCGTGGCCGCCCAGAACTCCGGCGAGTAGTCCTCGATCCGCGCCGCCTGGATCAGCGGCACGTTGTCCACGGTGAGCGCTTCGACGTAGTCGTCGTGTACGAGTGCCCGCGCCGCCGCCGGGCCTTCGGTCTCCTCAACCCATAGCAACTCGGAATAGCGGGCGGCGCCGTTGGTGAGCCACAGATGGTTCCGCGTCGCCGGCGACGTGAGCACGCCCCACCATTGCCGGGAGATCTGGTTGACCAGGAGCCGGGTGTTCACCTCTTCGCCGATCGCCCCCGGCGAGAGGAACAGCAGGCCCGGAGCCGCGTATCCGTTCGGCGCCGTATCGCTGGTTTCGATCACCGTGAGATTGCTTTCCGGGGGCAGGCCGTAGCGGTCGGTCAGGAAAGTCATGATCCGGCCGATCTCCTGGCCATAGGGCCCGGCCATGGGGGCCGCATCCTCACGGAGATAGAAAGAGGTGCGCACCCCTTCGCTCTCCACCACTTGGGGCTCCCCCCGCACCACTGCGATCGAGCCCGGGAAGGATTCCTGCGTATACTCCAGCGTGTAAGTGGTCCGCCCGTCGCTGCCCGTCTCGGTCAGAGTGATTCCGCTGCCGACGACCGTGTAGCCTTCGGGCACCGTGATTTTCAGGGTCGCCTGGTAACGGTCTGTCGTGTAGCCGCTCACCGGGAACCACCGCGCCGGGTAGAGCAGGTAAGCATAGTCCTGGTTGATCACGGCGAAATCGATGCCCCACACCGGCGATTCATCCGGTCCCGTGAAGTGGCCGCCATAGGTGAACGTCAGGGTCTCGGTATCGGCCTTGAGGCGGCGGCGCCCGAAATTCACCCGGACGCTGAAGTCATCGTAGGAGCGGGAGAATTGGAGTTCCTCGCCGTTACTGTCGGCGACGCTGTCTACCTCCAGATCGTTGTGGAGCTCGAAGGAGACAGAGCGGATACCGTCGTCCACGACGGCGAACGTGACGGCGGCTTTGGCGGTCAGTTCCTCGCTCGAGGGATGGATCTCGGCTTCGATGAGGTAGCGCTGGACGTCGATCGGGGGAAGTTCACTCTGGGCTACAGCGCGCCCGGTCGTCCCCCAAACCACCAGGGCTGCTGCGAGGAGGACCGGAGCAATCGAATGGGGTAGTACAGCCGCTCGCCTGCGCATATTGCCTATAACAGATCTTCTACCAACTTCGCCGCCGTTTCCATCGGATCTGCGTCTGAAAATAGCTTCGCTCGCACCGCCTCCAGGTTCCGTTTCATCGCTTCGCGGGCTGGCGGATCCTCCAGCAGCCGCTGAACTTCACCAGCGAGGGACTCTGGTGTGCACCGCTCTTGTACCAGCTCAGCCGCCACGGGCTCTCCGGCGATCAGATTCACCATCGAATAATAGGGAACCCGGACCAGCAAGCGGCCCAGCCGCCACGTCAGGGGTGAGACGCGATAGAAGGTCACCATCGGCGTCCTGAGCAGCGCCGCCTCCACCGTCACCGTACCGCAGGCGGCCAGCGCCAGGTCGGCGTGCGCGATCGCGTCCCAGGTTTCGCCCTCAATAACTTGGATGGCCAAACGGGAAATCGGTTCCCAGAAATTGCCCCCCCAGCGCTCGAGCGCACCCGGCGGGGCGGCGAGCAGGAACGAAGTCGGCCGGCGCTGGAGGATCTGTTCGGCGGCTCCCGCCACCACCGGAAGATGGCGGGCTACTTCGTCCCGGCGGCTGCCCGGCAACAGGACGACAAGCGGGCGATCCTCCGGAATTCCGTGCCGGCGGCGGAACTCCTCCCGCGGGGTGTGGGCGGCGATCAGCCCCGACAGTGGATGGCCGATGTAGACGGCGTCTACGCCCCGTTCGCGGAAGAAGCGCTCTTCGAACGGGAAGATGCAGAGCAACTTCTTGACGTCGCGCCGGAGCCGCCGCAGCCGCCAGCGCCTCCAGGCCCAGACCTGCGGCGCCACCAGTTGCACGACAGGGATGCCTTCGCGGTGCAGTGCCCGCGCCACGCGGAGGTGGAAGCCCGGGTTGTCGGTGAGGATGGCGAGACGGGGCCGCTCCCGGCGGGCGGCGGCGATCAGTTTCCGGTACTCGCGGTGGATTCGCGGGATGTGGCGAAGAATTTCGACGAGGCCGACGACGGCAAGCGATGAGGCGTCCACCACGCGCCGCACCCCAGCTTCGGCCATCCGCGGACCGGCGCAGCCGAACAGCTCGATCTTCGGGCGGCGCGCCCGCAGCCGCTTCGCCAGCTCGGCGGCGTAGAGATCCCCCGACGCCTCGCCCGCCGAGATCAGGATCTTCATGCTCGCCGCCGGGCCTCGCCGGCGAAGCCGGGAACCGACATCCGCGGCCGGAGAGGCTTCACTTCCCGTGGCCGTCCTCCAGGTAGGTGTAGCCCCGCAGGCCTTCTTCGTAAGCGCGCACGAGGCGGCCGGCGCCTTGGTAATCGATCTTGCCGGCGCGCATGGCGGCTTCGACATCGGCCCGGAACCGCTCCACCAGGTCGGTGGCGCTGAAGCTGACGTAGTGGAGCACCTCGCGCACCGTGTCGCCGCGGACCACCGCTTCCAGTACCGGTTCGCCCTGCTCGCCCGTCCTCACGTGGACGGCGTTGGTGTCCCCGAACAGATTGTGCATGTCACCGAGGATCTCCTGGTAAGCGCCGATGAGGAATGCGCCCAGCAGGTACGGCCGTCCATCGAAGGGGTGCAGCAGCAGGGTCTTCTTCACGTCGCGCAGATCGATGAACTGGTCGATCTTGCCGTCGGAGTCACACGAGATGTCGGCCAGGATCGCGTGCCGCGTGGGCTCTTCGTCCAGGCGGTGGATCGGCATGATCGGGAACAGCTGCTTCACCGCCCAACTGTCCGGAATGCTTTGGAAGAGAGAGAAGTTGCAGAAATAGGTTTCCGAGAGCAGCCGGTCGAGACCTTCGAGTTCCTCGGGGAACTCCTCGAGGCCGGCGGCCAGCTTCTGGATCTTCCGGCAGATGGCCCAGTAGAGGTTCTCGGCCACGCAGCGCTGCTCGATGGGCAGGTAGCCGAGGCTGAAGAGGTTCAGGGCGGCGTCAAGGGCCTGTTGGGCGTCGTGGAAGCTCTCGAGCAAGTTCTTGGAGGTCAATTCCCGGTAGGTGTCCATCAAGTCGATCACCGGTTGTTCGTACTCGTCGGGCACCGCCGAGGGCGCGGCCTCTTCGCCGTAGCCGGCCACGCCGAGAACATTGAACACCAGCACGCTGTGGTAAGCGGCCACCGCCCGGCCGCTCTCGCTCATGATGGTCGGCACCGGGATGTGCGCCTCTTCGCAGACGTTCTGGATGTGGTGAACGATGTCGTTGGCGTACTCCTGCAGCGTGTAGTTCACGCTGGACTCGAAGTCGGTCTGGGAGCCGTCATAGTCCACTCCGAGGCCGCCGCCCACGTCGAGGTACCGCAGGCCGGCGCCGGCTTTCTTCAGCTCGGCGTAGACCCGTGCGGCTTCGGTGACCGCGCCCTTGATGAGGCGGATGCTGGTGATCTGGCTGCCCAGGTGGAAATGGAGCAACTGGAGCGCATCGGCCATCCCCAGCGCCTTGAGCTGCTCGAGCGCCCGCAGCGCTTCGGAGACCGTCAGACCGAACTTCGAACGGTAGCCGCCGGAGGACTTCCAGCGGCCCGAGCCCCGGCTCGCCAGCTTGATCCGCAGGCCGATCACCGGGTCCACCCCCATTTCGGCCGCCTTACGCAGGATGAGGTCCAGTTCCGTATACTTCTCGACCACGGGGATAATCCGGCGCCCGATCTTCCGGGCCATCATTGCCGTCTCGATGTACTCCTCGTCCTTGAAGCCGTTGCAGATGATGGGGGTCTCCTCATCGGCGATCGCCATCACGGCCAGCAACTCGGGTTTCGACCCGGCCTCGAGGCCGAAGCCGTATTTGCGGCCGTGCCGGTAGATCTCCTCGACGACGTGCCGCTGCTGGTTCACCTTGATCGGGTAGACGAGGCAGTAGCCGCCGTCGTACTCGAGTTCGCGGATGGCGTCGGTGAACGCGCTGTGCAGCTGGTCGATGCGGTCGCGCAGGATCTCTCCGAAACGGAGCAGGATCGGAAGCGAGATGCCCCGGAGCACGAGCGTGTCGACGAGTTGCTTCAGGTCGATGCCGTTAGCCGGGTCGCGCGTGGGATGAACCCAGAGGTGGCCGTTCGGCCCCACGGAGAAGTAGCCCTGGCCCCAGCGCGCGACGTCGTAGAGCTCCGCGGCTTCCGCCACCGTCCAGCGGTCGGCGGGTTCTCGCGCAGCTACGCTTGCGGCGAACTTCGGGTTCATCAGAACACCCTCCCGAAAACTTCAGTTTCCTGCACTAGGGCGAATTCGGCAACCATCAAGAAGATACGGCGGTCCGGCGGGACAGTGGAAGGCGGGCGCCGGCTCGTCAACCGCGTGGCCGGATGAGGCGGCGCGCCTGGTTGAAGACGGCCGCCAGCATGGGCTCGGTGAGCCGGCCGGTCTGGGTGTTCTGCTGGGACGGGTGGTAGGAGGAGATCAGCGCCGGGGCGCCCTCGACGGCGGGCTGGAGGCGATTGTGGGCGAACTGGAAGGCCGCCCGGCTGCGGATCCGCCCCTGGTCGCGCAGGATCGAGAGGTAGACGTCGAAGGCCAGGCGGCCGAGGGCGACGACGACGCGCAGCCGGCGCAGCAACTCGAGTTCCCGCTCGAGGAAAGGGCGGCAGTTGGCGATCTCCTCGCGGGAGGGCTTGTTGGCCGGCGGGGCGCAGCGCACGGCGGCGGTGATGTAGCAGTCGCGCAGCTCGAGGCCGTCGTCGCGGGAGACGGCTTGCGGCTGGGAGGCGAAGCCGGCCCGATGCAGGACGCGGTAGAGGAAGTCTCCGGAGCGGTCGCCGGTGAACATGCGGCCGGTGCGGTTGGCCCCGTGGGCGGCCGGGGCGAGGCCGATGAGCAGGAGCCGGGCGCCGGGATCGCCGAAAGAGGGCACCGGGCGGGCCCAGTAGTCCCAGTCGCGGTAGGCCCGGCGCTTCTTGCGCGCCACCTCCTCGCAATAGGAGCGCAGCCGAGGGCACCGGGTGCAGGCGACGACTTCGCGTTGAAGGGCTTCGATCTTCCGCATCGGCGTCTGTGCCATTGTACCGGCGCGCCGGCCGGAGCGCCGCTTCACGGACGGACGAGCTCGCCGGCGGAGGCGCGTTTGAGCTGTCCGCAGGCGGCGAAGATGTCGCGTCCCCGCGGCTTGCGGATGAACGTCGGGAAGCTGCGCCGGAGGATGGCCTGAAAGGCTTCGACCCGCTCCGGTTCCGGGGTTTCGAAGGGCAGCCCAGGGCCGGGATTCCAGGCGATCAGGTTCACCTTGCAGTTCAGGCGCGACAGCAGGCGGACGACGCGGCGGGCGTCCTCGGGCGAATCGTTCACCCCTTTGAGGAGCACGTACTCGAAGGTGAGCTTTTCCCAGGGCCGCAGCGGGTAGCGGCGGCAGGCCTCGATGAGTTCCTCGAGCGGGTACTTCCGCGCCAGGGGCATCAGCTCGGAGCGCTGCTCCCGGGTGGAGCCGTTCAGCGAGACCGCCAGCTTCGGGCGCACGGGCGCCTGGCCCAGCTCCCGGATCTTGGGGACGATGCCGACAGTGGAGAGGGTCATGCGGCGTTCCGGGACGCCGACGGCCCGGGGGTCGGCGAGGATGCGGACGGCTTTCAGCACCTCGGGCAGGTTGAGCAGCGGCTCGCCCTGGCCCATGAGCACGATATTGAGGCGGCGGGAGTGCGGATCGAGCCCGTTGTCCCGGGCCAGCTCCAGCACCTGGCCGAGGATCTCGCCGGCGGTGAGGTTCCGCTCGAGGCCCATGAGCCCGGTGAGGCAGAACCTGCACCCAGCGGGACAGCCGATCTGGGTGGAGATGCAGAGCGTGTCGCGGCTTTCTTCGGGCATGAAGACCGCCTCGACGCTGCCCCCCTGCCCGGTCTCCAGCAAGTAGCGGCGCGTGCCGTCGGCCGATTCGTAGCGTTCGAGGATGTGGGGAAGCCCGAGAGACGTCTCTTCGGCCAGTTTCCGGCGGAGGGCGGCGGGCAGGTCGGTGGCCTCGGCCAGGTCGCGGATGCGCCGGCGGTAGAGGGCCTCGTAGAGCTGGCGCGCGCGGTAGGGGGGCTCAGCAGGGCCGAGCAGCCCCCTCACATCTTCGAGATCGAGGCCGATCAAAGCTCGCATCGTCTGATTCGATCTTAGCCGACCCGGCACGGCGACGGCCGGCGCCGCTGGAAGCAGTATGTTTTCCACAGGATAATTAACACATATTAAGAAGGATAAGTGCGAATTGGGTTCGTTCGGCACGGACCCTTTCCGGGAGGGCGGGTTCCACGGGACCGTCGCCGGGCGCGGCGGGAAGGGCTCCTGGTCGATCGTTGGGTCGGCCGGGTGGAAGCGAAAGGGGCGGCGCTTCCACAAAGCGCGGCGGCGGGAGAGGACGGCGCGGCAGGTCCTCGCATCCTGTTGCTATCCCAAGAGCTGGAGTGGCCCGGGGGTGATCCCCCGGCCGGGAGAAGGGGGCCGCAAAGACGTCGGGGCCAAGCACACAGACGGCTGGCAGGATGCCCGAAGCCGGCTGGGGGCTCCAGGTTTTGAGGCCCGGAGGGACCGGCGTCCGCGGGAGGCGGAGGCCGTGGCTTTCCGGGTCTTGGGGCGCTCTCGAAACCCGTTGAGGCGGCTACCTCGTTCTGCTATAGTCAAAGTGGATGTTGACAAGGATTCCGCGGAAGCGGATGTACGCCTTCCACCCAATCCGCCCTTCTGGAGGTAGCGCCGTTCCCTAACTGATGAAAGTCTGTGTCGAGATCAGCCGGGGTATCGAGTCCCTGTTCGGGACCCGTGACGAGAATATCCGGGTGCTCGAAGACGGCCTGCAGATCCGGACCCGCCTGTTGAACGATTCCTTAGAGATTGAGGGGAACGAAGCCGGGGTGCTTCGCGCCGAAAGCATCCTGGAGGACTATGTCGCCTTGGTTCAGGAGGGGCACGAGTTCTCGAACGGGGACTTGAACGGCATTCTGAGAGCGCTGGTCGCGGATCCCGAGATCAGCCTGAAGCGGCTGGTCGAGAGCGGCCGGAAGCGCAGCTTCGGCAAGAAACTGATCGCCCCCAAGTCGTTGAATCAGCGCCTCTACCTGGAGGCGATCGAGCGCAACGACCTGGTGTTCGGCATCGGGCCTGCCGGCACCGGCAAGACGTACCTCGCCGTGGCCATGGGCGTTTCGGCGCTGCTCAACAAGAAGGTGACCCGGATCATTCTGACGCGGCCCGCGGTGGAGGCGGGCGAACGTCTAGGGTTTTTGCCGGGCACGCTCCAGGAGAAAGTCGATCCGTACCTGCGGCCGCTCTACGACGCGCTTTACGACATGCTCGAAGTGGACAAGGTCGAACGGCTGCTCGACCGCAACGTGATTGAAGTGGCGCCGATCGCCTTTATGCGCGGCCGGACGCTCAATGACAGCTTCGTCATTCTCGACGAAGCCCAGAACTCCACGCCGGAGCAGATGAAGATGCTGCTCACCCGGGTCGGCTTCAACTCCAAGATGGTGGTCACCGGAGACGTGACCCAGATCGACCTGCCCGCTGGGCGGCAGAGCGGCCTCTTACAGGCCGTAGACGTCCTTCGCGGCATCGATGGGATCAGCTTTGTCTATTTCGATGAACGGGATGTGGTCCGGCACGCATTGGTGCAGAAGATCGTCAAGGCGTACGAGAAGTACGAGGAGACGACCGGGGCCTCCCGTCAGAGCCTCCTCCGCCTGAACCACGCCGGGGACGCCCCTGACAACGGGCACGATCCTCAAGCCTGATTCCTTTCCATGTCTGCCGACGACGACAGTAGAGTCCTCTTCCGACGGGCCGGCCGGGATTTCGACCGGCGGGCCGTACGCCGCCTCGCGCGGCGCCTGGCCGATGAGGTAGCCGGCGGCCGTCCCTTCACCTGCCTGCTGACCGACGACCGCGAGCTGCGGCGGCTGAACCGCCTCTTCTTCGGCAAGGACCGTCCGACCGACGTCATCTCGTTCCCCGCCGCCGAAGGCGCCGCGCCCGACGGGTCCGGTCCTGGGCCGCTGGGAGAGATGGCGATCTCAGTGGACCGGGCGCGCGAGCAAGCGGCGGCGCTGGGCCACTCCGTCGAGGAAGAGATCGGCATCCTGATGCTCCACGGGCTGCTTCATCTGCTGGGGATGGATCATGAGACTGACCGTGGCCGGATGCGCCGCGCCGAACGCCGGTGGCGGCGACGGCTGGGTTTGCCCGCCAGCCTGACGGAACGGACCGGGAGGGTCGAGAGATGATCCTCGGGGTGGCGGCCGGCTTGACCGTACTGCTGGGCCTGGCTGCCTTCGTGCAGCTGCTCTACCAGGAGTCGATGCGGCTCCGCGCTCGTGACGTTCCCGCTCTGGAGTACTTCAAGGAAGAACTCGAGCAGCGCATCGGCCTGAAACCCGAAGAAGGACTTCTTGCCTTCTCCATGCTCAAGCATTCCCTTCTGGTCGGTGTCGGGCTTACCGCAACACTCCACATGGTGTCTACCGGGCCTGTCTCCTGGAAGCTCACTGCCGAGGCCTTCGCCCTGGGCCTCTTGCTGATGTTCGCCGGGGCTTATCTCGGTCCTCATCTGCTCTACCGGGCGACGGGCGCCCGTTGGCTGGTCCCGCTGACTGCGCCTCTCCGGCTGGTTGGACGTGTCGCAAAGCCTTTTGTCGCCACCCTGTCGCTGGTCGGGAAACTGGCTTCCCTGGGAGACGAGAACGGTGGGGAGCCCGAGGAAGGCTCCACGGCCGAAGACGACCTGGAGGCCCTTATCGAGGCCGGCGCCGACGAGGGCCTGATCGAAGAGGAAGACCGCGAGTTGATCCACTCCGTGGTGGCCCTGGGCGACAAGACCGTCCGGCAGGTGATGACGCCGCGGCCGGCAATCGTCGCCATTCCCGAGGACGCGACCATCGAAGAAGCCCGCGCCGTGGCCCTCGAGCATCCGCACTCGCGGTTTCCGGTCTACCGGGGCTCCATCGACAACATCACCGGCTTCATCCACGTGCGCGACATCCTGCAGCTGGACTACGAACAAAGAGAAAAGCGGAAGGTGAAGGAGTTCGCGCACCCGGCGAAGTTCGTGCCGGAGACGAAGCCGATCGTCGATCTGCTGCGGGAGATGCAGAAAGAGAAGCTGCACCTGGCGATCGTCGTGGACGAGTACGGGGAGACGGCGGGCATCGTGACTATGGAGGATGTCCTCGAGGAGGTCTTCGGCGAGATCCGCGACGAGTACGACTCGGCTTCCGAGATCATTCGGGAATCCGACGGCGTCTATCTGGTCTCGGGCAACGTGGACCTGGACGCGCTCGAGGATCTGGTCCTGTACCGGCCGAAGGAGGCCCCGGAATCGACCACCGTGGGCGGGCTGGTCTGCGAGTGGCTGGGCCGGGTGCCGGAGCCTGGCGAGGCGGTGGAGCGCGACGGGATTCGCATGGAAGTCACTGCCGCCGACGACCGGCACGTGGAGCAGGTGCGGGTGAGCCGCGTGGCGCCGGTGAAGCACTGAACCGGCGCGGGGTGAAATTCCAAGATGAGTGAAGAGTTCGTATCCGGTTTCGTGTCGATCCTGGGGCGGCCTAACGCGGGCAAGTCCACTTTGCTGAACGCATTGCTGGGAAGGAAGGTGGCCATCGTCTCGGACAAGCCGCAGACGACGCGCACCACGATTCAAGGCGTCTTGAACCTGCCCAACGCGCAGATTGTCTTCGTGGACACGCCGGGCATCCACCGCCCGGATTCGCTGATCAACAAGAAGCTGATGCAGGAGGTGGCCGCGGCGCTCGAGGGCCGCGACCTGCTGCTCTACCTGGCCGACTGCGTGCGGGGCGTGAGCACGGAAGACGAACAGGCGGTGGAGCTGGTGGCGCGCTCCGGCACGCCCTGCCTGCTGCTGCTGAACAAGATCGACCTGCTGCGCGACAAGGCCAAGCTGCTGCCGCTCATCGAGCGCTACAAAGAACTGGCGAACTTCGAAGAGTTCATTCCCATCTCGGCGTTGACTGGGGAGGGGCTCGATGCCGTCCGCGAGGCGATCGTGAAGCGCCTGCCGCCGGGGCCGCGCTATTTCCCCGAGGATATGATCACGGACCAGCCGGAGGAGTTCTTCGCCGCCGAGATCATCCGCGAAAAGGTGCTGGCCCACACGCGGCAGGAGGTGCCCCACGCGGTGATGGTCCTCATCGACGACTGGGAGGAGACGGACCGGCTGCTGCGCATCAGCGCTTCGATCGTCGTCGAGCGGCCCGGGCAGAAGGGTATCGTCATCGGGGCCAAGGGGGCGATGCTCAAGAAGATCGGCACCGAGGCGCGGCTCGAGCTGGAGCATTGGTTCGGGCGGAAGATCTTTCTCGAGTTGTTCGTCAAGGTGCGCAAGAACTGGCGCGACAACCCGTCCTATCTGCGGGAGATCGACTGGAAGCACTGACCGGCGGCCGCTTCCCGGGAACCGATCGCCCGCGCCGGGTCCGGCGGTGATAGACTCGTCGCGTCATGGCCGAGAAGAATCCTCGCCGCAGTTTTCTCGCCGCCCTGGCGGCCACTGGTCTCGTGGGAGCTTCCCGCAGCCGCGCGGCCGACCCGTTGGACGGCACGAGCGTCTTCAACGTCGCCGACTTCGGCGCCCGCCGCAACGGCCGCGACTACGACACCGAAGCGATCCAGAAGGCCATCGACGCCTGCGCCGCGGCCGGCGGCGGCACGGTCTACTTCCCCGCCGGACATTACTGGACCGGCGGGCTGATCCTGCGCAGCAGGGTGCACCTCTACCTCAGCGCCGGAGCGGTGGTCCAGGGCAGCCCGCACCTGGAGCAGTACCCCCGCACTATTCCGCGTTTCCGCTCCTACACCGACAACTACACCGAGCGCAGCCTCCTGTTCGCCGAGGACTGCGAGAACATCGGCCTGCACGGCGAAGGGGTGCTGGACGGCAGCGGCGCGTCGTTCGAAGGCCCCTACAAGGTGCGGCCGTACATGATCCGCTTCGTCTCCTGCCGTAACGTGAGCGTCACCGGGCTCACCATCCGGAATTCGCCCATGTGGGTGCAGCACTACCTGGCCTGCGACGATGTGCTGATCGACGGAATCCGCGTCCACAGCCGCGTCAACAAGAACAACGACGGCATCGACATCGACTGCTGCCGGCGCGTGGTGATCGCCAACGCGAACATCAGCTCCGGCGACGACGCCATTGTGCTGAAGAGTACGGCGGACCGCGCCACCGAGAGCGTCGCCGTCACGAACTGCGTGCTGAGCAGCCACTGCAACGCCTTCAAAATGGGGACCGAATCGAACGGCGGCTTCCGCGACATCGTGGTGAGCAACTGCACGATGTACGACACGCGGCTCAGCGGCATCGCCATCGAGTGCGTGGATGGCGGCGTGCTGGACGGGGTCGCCGTTTCGGGCATCACCATGCGGGACGTCAAGAACCCGATCTTCGTACGCCTGGGCAACCGGGCGCGGCCGTTCCGGGAAGGCGGTCCGAAGCCCGGCGTGGGCGTGCTGCGCAACGTCGTCATCCGGGACGTGAAGGCCACGGGGGCGAGCCGGATCGGCTGCGCGATCTCGGGGATCCCGGGCCACGCGATCGAGCGCCTGACGATCGACACGGTCTACATCCTCTCCGAGGGAGGCGTCGCCGAGGCGATCGAGGAGGTTCCGGAAAAGGAAGACGCCTATCCCGAGCACAAGATGTTCGGCACGCTGCCGGCCCACGGCTTCTTCTGCCGGCACGTGCGGGACGTGCGTTTGAGGAACGTGGAAGTCGCGACCGAGGAAGCCGACGCCCGCCCGGCGCTGGTCTGCGAGGACGTCGCCGGGTTGGAACTGGAGAACTGGGTGTTCTCGGGCAGCGTGACGCCGGTACGGCTGGAAGAGGTGCGCGACGCCATGATTCTCGGCTGCCGGCTGCGCGATTCCGTGCCCGCGTTTCTCGATGCCTCGCGGGGCGGCGTCCGGGACGTGGCCGTCGTGGCGAACGACCTGCGCCGGGCAGGGAGGCTCGCCGCCGGACGGATCGCCGATCTCCGCGCCGCGGGCAACGGCGGAGGCTGAAATGACGGGCAGGGAACGGATCCTCGCCGCGTTCCACGGCGAGACCCCCGACATGGTCCCCTTTGCGCCGAACCTCTACTACTGGTTCTACAGCCGCAAAGTGCGCCGGGCGCTGCCGGAGGAGCTGGCCGGCGCCGAGCATCCTTTCGACGCCCTCCGCGCGCTGGGGGCCGATATCCTGGCCCGCTGGGACACCCAGCACTGCACCCGCGAGGTCTACGCGGCCGGCGAGTACTCGGAGACGTTCGAAGGCGACTCCGGCTTCGACGAGCCCGTCGTCACCGCCTTCAACATCTACCCGCCACGCAGGAGCGTCCGGCGTCGCGTCTTCCGAACGCCGTACGGAACCCTCACCCACACCTGGCGGCTCAGCGAGGAGGCCGGAGCCGACTTCGAGACGGAACACTGGTGGAAGCGCTGGGAGGAGTACCGGGCCGTCCGTTTCTTCCTCGAAGCCCGCGACTATGAGTTCGACCGGGAATGCTTCCAGGAGTGGGTGAAGCGCGCCGGCGACGACGGCGTCGTGATGGTGCATTTGACCGAATGCCCGCTGAAGACCCTGCACTGGCTCGCGGGCGCCGAACAGGCCAGTCTCTTCATCGCCGACCATCCCGACGAGATGAAGGAGCTGGCGCGCATCCATGAGCGGAAGGTGCTCGCTTTCCTGGAGAGGATCGCGGACTACCCCGAATGCGAGGTCTTCATCACGCTGGACAACTTGGACTCGGCCTTCTATCCGCCCTATCTGTTCCGCGACTATTGCCGCGACTTCTTCGCCGCCGCGGCCGAGATCGTCCACAGCCGGGGGAAGATCCTGTGCTCCCACGCCTGCGGGCGGCAGCGAAAGCTGCTCCCCCTGGCGGGCGAGTGCCGGATCGACTGCCTGGAGGGGCTCACGCCGCCCCCGATGGGCAACGTCGAACTGGGCGAAGCCCGCGAGCTCACCGGTTATGAAGGGTTCACGGTGAACGGCGGCATGGACGCATCACGCATGGAAGTCTCCGAGGACGCCGAAGGCTTCTTGCACGGCTACACGCGGGAGCTGTTCGCCTCGATGGGCGACAAGCGGCACTTCATCTACGCCTCGAGCTGCACCACCAGCCTGTTGACGCCGTGGGAGAACCTGAAATACGCCCGCGACGCGGCGCGCAAATACGGCCGGATCCAGTGAACGGGACCGGAACGGCGGTGGCGTTCTGCGAGCCGGCGCTCACTCGAGCCGGATGACGACCTTCTTCGTGCCCGCCGGAACCTTCACCTCGTAGGCTGGCTCTTCCCCGGTTGGGGCCGGCGGCTCGCGGCCGCCGTCCTGCTCGGCGAAGGTGAAGCGGGCGATGACCGGGGCGTGATCGCTGATCTGGTCGCGGAACTTGGGGATGTCGCGGTCGATGCGGGTGACGCTGACGGAGCCGGGGTCGTAGTTCACCTTGGCTCCCGGGGTGACGTAGATGTGGTCGATGAAGCCCTTCTTGCTGCCGAGGTAGGTGTAGGCGTCGGGATCGCCGCTCTGGGCGTCGCCGCTGGTCAAGGCCACGGCGCGGAGGGTGTCGGCGAGTGGATTGAAGCTTGGCTCCTCGAGCCTGGCGTTGAAGTCGCCGCCGACGATGACGTCGTCCTCGCCGAGCTCGTCCATCACCGCTTTGAGTTCGGCCACCAGCCTCTTGGCCGCCTCGGCCCGGACCTGTTGGGGAACGCCGGGCTCGTCGAACGAGGTGGTGGCCTTGGCGTGGACCACGCAGACGAGGAAGTCGAAGGGCTCGCCGTCGAGGCTGCGCTCCGCCGTGGTCGTGACCCGCGCCAGCAGCGGCAGCCGGTACCAGGCGCTCTTGTTCGTGCCGGGAACCTTTGCCCTGAGCCTCTCGGCGGCTTCGGCGCTCCAGGGGATCTTCTCGGCCCGCACCGTGCGGGCGTCGTAGACGAGGGCGAGGTCCTGGGAGCCCGGGGCGTCTTCGACGATCATCTTCATGCGGAAGCCGCGCCGGTTCAGCTCCTCCACCACCCAGCGTACCGGCGCTTCCTGAATTTCGACCAGGCCCATCACGTCGAGGGACAACTGCTCCAGCAGGTCAGCCACCTTGCGGCGGCGCCACTCGGGGGCGGAGGCGTTGAAGCGTTCGATGTTCCAGAACCCGACGTCCAGGAAGGTGTCCTGGCCCTGGTAGTTGTAGACGACTTTCTCGGCCCCGGGCCACTCCTCGGGCACGCGCGGCCGCCGGCCCCAGACGCCGAACAGTCCCTCGTAGGGATTGACGCCGGCGGCGTGCCCGAGAACGTCCCGCACGCGCTCTTCCGCGCCCCCGGCCAGCAGCTCCTCGAGGTACCGGACAATGCTGGCGATGCGTACGCCCTCGTTGTTGAGCCACTTGCCATCCTGGCGCTCGCCGCCGGCGTGGTGCAGCGCCACCACCCGCCAGCCGTTGTCGAAGACCGGTGACCCGCTCGAGCCGGGTTCCGTATCGGTGGTGTAGAGCAGTACGCGGGTCTTGACGTAGGCGACGTGGTTCTCCTGCAGGCAGACCTCTTTCTTGCGCCCGCGCGGGTGCTGGACGATGTTGACGTGCTCGTGCCGGCTGATGATGTGGGGATCGCGGTTCAGGGGCAGATAGCCGTATTTGTCGCCGGGGCGGCCCTGGACGGCGCACAGGGTGAAGTCGAGTTCCTTGTTGGTAACGAAGAGGCGCTCGGGGGCGAGGCGGAAGATTTCCGGTTGGCGCGGCTCGCCTTCGTCGTCGAGCTCGTCGCCGAAGAGCAGCCGCGCGGCCTCGGCCCATTCCGGCGCCTCGAAGACGTGGTTGTTGGTCATCACCACTTCGGGAGTGACCAGGAAGCCGGTGCCCCAGGCGCGCCAGCGGCCGAGGGAGTCCGACATCTCGATGCGGCAGACGGCCCGGGCCCGCTGCGCACCCACCGAGAGGAAGTTCACCGGCAGGAAATTGGCCACCTCGACGATGCGCTCGAGCGGCGTGTCGTAGTGTTCGCCGCGCTCAGGCGGCGGCTCGATCTCCAGGGCGGCCAGCCGGCGATCGACCATCCAGTGGTAGTCTTCCTGGGTCAGATCGAGCGAGGTTTCGGCCAGGCGGCGCGGCGGCCGCGGCATTTCGGGAATCAGCGACATCGTCTTCCCCTCCTGGGACGGAAATGTGCCTCCATTGTCGCCCGGTCCGGCGGCCGGCGGAGACAGAATCCCTGTATGTTTACATGCGTGAGCCGGGCGGGATACCGGTCACAAGTGGGATGTTTTCAACCCTGGGCGGCTTCCCTGAGCAGGGCGGCGCAGCGCCGGGCCCGGTAGCGGGTCTCCAGTTCCCCGGCGAGCTCGAGGAGCCGCTCGCGGGTGGCCCGGCCGGGGCGCAGAGCGGTGTAGATCTCCAGGATCTTCTCTTCGGGCACGGCCACGAGCTCGGCCGCCCGCCGCAGATTCTCGGCGAGCTGGGGCCGCAAGGCCTCCTCGGCGATTTCGGCTTGCATGGCGAGGGCCTCGGGCGTGATGCGGAGGTCCTCGATCGTCACTTCGCCCGCCAAGACGGCGTCCACGGCGATTTCGTCGAGCTTCTTGCCGGTGGGTGTGCGGAGCCGGTCGCGGGCGGTCTCGATGAGCGGATACTCACTCATAGCCGGCCTCCTGCGGACCCTTGTCCGGATCCACCTGCTCGGTCTCGCGCAGGTGGAGGATGGTCGTCTTGACGATGTACTTGAGCCGGGCCATGTTGTCGATGGTGACGGGCACCGGCAGCACCGGCTCGCCTTTGGCGTACTTGGCGGCGTTGCGGCCGATGACGCGGTAGGACTCCAAGGTGAGGTTCGGCGCCTGGGGGAAGAGCTCGAGGTTGTCGAGCGGCGGCAAGTCCTTGCGGTGGATGACTGCCGTGCCCTTCGATTGGATGCCCACGGCGACGCCCGATCCGGAAAGCCGGGCCCCGGCATGGCCGATGAAGCCGCAGTCCGAGGTGGAATAGATCTTAACCAGCCGCGGCCGCAGGCCCTCTTCGGCGACGCCCTGGATGAGGGCCCGGGCGACCTCGTCATGCGGCAACCCGAGGATCGTCTCCCGCAGGGCCGATCCGAAGGCCGGGCCCACGGCGATGACGATGTCGTTGGGATCGCTCGAGGCCCGGGCCGGGCCGTACTCCTGGAGCGCGGGGCCGGCGGCGGCGCCTGTGCCGATCGTCCGCGGATCGAGCGCCTGGGGAATGGCATTGATCTCGGCTTCCCGCGCCGGGCAGAGCTGGTAGCCGGTGCCCGGGCCGCGGTAGTCGTTCGGATCGTTGACGGCGCTGACGACGCGGGGCCCCGGCAGCACCATGGCGGCGGTCTGCAGGTGGTCGCCGGAGATGCGGAGCTTCTGGACGGCGAGGATCTTCTCGGCGATGTCCCGGAAGCCGCGGCGGGCCAGGGCGCGGATGACGTCCAGCACGTTGCGGCGCTCCTTGAGGAAACGGTCCGCCGCCGCCAGGTCGGCGACGACGTCGCGGTCCGGCATGTCGCCGCTGGCGCGGGCCGTCACCGCCGCTTCCACTTCTTCGTCCGTGATGGGCGGCAGATCGAGCTCCGCGAAAACCGCCTGGACGGCCTCGGCGGCCCGCCGGCGGACGCCGAGCAGCTCCTCTTCGGTGATGGGGCGGAGGCCGCCATCGGCCTGCATGTCGCGCTGGAGCACGTTGTAGTCGTCCAGGTCCTCGCCGTCGAAGTTGCCGCCGCCGAAGAGGTTGTCCTCCCGGGGCATGACGCTGTAGCCGGAGAAGACATAGTCGGCGCCGGGCAGGAACTGGAGCATCAGCTTGGCCGACTTGCGGATCTCCGAGTGCGAGGCCATGGCGTCGTTGCCCGAGGCTAGCTCGAGATCGAGCATCGCCGCGAGCAGGTTCTCGGCCAGGACGCCGCGAACCCCGCCGGGCAGCGATTCCGGCAGGGCGATACAGGAGATCGAGCCGTTCTGCACCCCCTGCGAGCCGGCGCCCTTGATCGCCATCAGGCACCGGGCCTCCAGATAGAGCATCGACTTGCCTTCCGAGTGCCCCATCAGCGCCTCCGAGCCGCTGCCGGAAGTGAAACGCACCTTGATGCCGCGGGAGGCGTAGGCCGAGGCCAGGAAGGCTTTCGACCAGGGCGAATCGTCGCCGTCGCGGAAAGCCAGTTCGGTGCCGTAGACCGAGAGCGTCTCGGCGTAGGAGGTGAGCCCGAGCCAGGCCAGGCGCAGGCCGAGGGACTCCTCGACGGCGCACTGGGTCAGCGCCGTGCCGCGGCCGGTCTGCGAGCCGATCAGGATCGCCAGGGCGTTGAACGGGGCGTAGCGGGAGATGCCCACCGTGGTCTCCAGCTCCGAAAAACCCCGCTCCACCGCTTCGGCGGCGTCGGCGGCGAGTAGCGCGGGGTGCTCCTTGCGGTTCGTCACGTGGGCCTGGTTCGAGGGCGTGCGGCGGGCCCGCAGCTTCGCCAGCGCCATCATCATTTCGAGCACGTTGAGGTGGCTGACGACCTCGACGAGCCGGGCGGGGGTGAGGCCCGAAGCGATGTGTACCACCAGCTCCCGCGGGATGCAGATATCGACCATCATCCGGGCCAGCGCGCGAGACTTGAGCGCCATGGCTTCCGGGGCGACCTCGGCGTCGATGGCGTGGCGGGCGATGAAGCGGTCCAGCAGGTCGAATTCGCTCTCGGGCCGGCCGTCGAGCTCCACCACGCGCCCGTTCTCGACGCGGATGGAAGGCTTCGGGTCGGCCGGGCTGTGGAAGACCGCCAGACCGGCTTCGGGCCACTCCTGAATGAAGCTGTCGCGGTTCACCGGCCGGGCGCGCCGCGCCCGGGACCGCTTCGACTCAGCCTCGCGCACGCCCCAATTGTAATGCAGGCGCACTTCGACGGCCGGATGCAGCCGGCGGGGCTACGGAAGGTTGGCATCGAGATAGGCGAGATAGGCGGCGGCGAGGGCGTAGGTCTCGTAATATTCGTTCTCGCGGATGGCTTCGACGATGTCCCGCTCGTCCCGGCGGATCATGTAGTTGGACGGGGAGACGGAATGGATCGTCAGCGCCGGGATCCCGCGGCGGGCGAAGGCCTGAGCGTCGGTCTTGCCGAGCTTCTCCGGCGGCATGACGTCCACCGGGAGCATGGAGGTGCGGGAGACCCTATTCAAATATCGGGCGAGCCGGCGCTCGTTACTGTAATCCCAGGCGAGCGGCCGCACCATGCCGATCGATTCGAGGTTGATCATGGCCCGAATGTCGCGCTTGCGGAGGCTTCTGGCGAAGGTCTTGGAACCTCGGTGCTTCGGCTCGCCGCCGGCGAAGCCGACGAACAGGAACGTGTGGCGACGGGACCGCCCCCGGAGGCTCTGGTACAGGCTGGGGAGCAGCGCTGCGCCGCTCCAGTTGTCCACCGCTCCGTCACCCGCTGGGTGGGCGCCGTAGTGGGCTCCAACGACGATGATGCCCCCAGCCTCGCCCGGCAGCCGGCACACCAGGTTCGGAAGCTCCAGCTCCGGCACAGGCTGTTCGGTGAGCTGCTCGCCGCGGCACCCGGCGCGCTCGAAGAGCTCTTTCAGCTTCGCCAGCCGGGCTTGGTCTCCGCGGACGACCGTATGCAGCCGCTTGAGAATCACTTCGCGGTCCAGGCGCTGATACTCCGCCGGAACTTGGGCTCCGGCCGGAGCCGCGCACGCCAGCACCACGACCGGGACAAGCAACCTGTTCGGGACCATGTGAGGACGATTCTAATCGACGCCGGACCAACGGTGCGGTATCGTGCCGCCCTTGGGCTGTCATAGAATTGGCCCTATGGAAACCACGCGGAGGTCTTTTCTGAGCGCTGCCGCTACGGCGCTGTCGGCTCGCAGCTATGGCCAGGTGAAGGGCGCCGGAGAGCGGCTGCGCGTCGGCGTCATCGGCTGCGGCGGCATGGCCAAGAACCACATGCGGAACCTCGTCAAGATGCGCCAGAGTGACAACGTCGAGGTGATCGCCGTCTGCGACGTCTACGAGAAGCGCCTCGACGAGGGGGCGGCCTTGACCGGCGGCAGGAAGTACCACGACTACCGCCGGCTGCTCGAGAACAAGGACATCGACTACGTGCTCATCGCCACCCCCGAGCACTGGCACTACCAAATGGCTGTGGATGCGCTCGAGGCGGGCAAGCACGTCTACTGCGAGAAGCCCATGACCCAGACCTCCGAACAGGCCGCCAAGCTGGTGGCCAAGGTGCGGGCGACCAAGCTCAAGCTCCAGGTGGGCGTGCAGGGCATGTCCGACGACTCCTACGAGACCGCCAACCGCTACATCCGCGAGGGCGCCCTGGGCAAGGTAGTTCTGGCGCAGATCGACTACTCGCGCAATTATCCGAAGGAGTTCTGGCCGTACAAGATCGACCCCGACGCCAAGCCGGGCGTGAACCTCGACTGGGAGGCCTGGCTCGGCCCGGCGCCGAAGCGCCCGTGGGACCCGCTGCGCTACTTCCGGTGGCGGCACTATTGGGACTACTCGGGCGGCATCGCCACCGACCTGTTCATCCACCGAGTCACGCGCATCATCCGGGCGGTGGGTCTGACGTTCCCGAAGTGGGGCACGGCCGCCGGCGGCAAGTTCTATTTCGTCAAAAGCCCGGCCGAGGTACCCGACACGCTGAACATCCTGCTCGACTATCCTGAGGGGCTCACCGTGCAGCTCGTCTCTTCGATGGCCAACGGGGCCAAGATCCATCACATGATCCGCGGCCACAAGGCCACCCTCTACTTCCACCCCGACGGGTTCGAGATCGTCCCCGAGGAGCGCGTCGCCGAGGGGATGGAGAAGATCACCCACACCCGCACCGGCGGCGAGCGCGTGGACCTGCACCACCGGAACCTGATGGCGGCCATCCGCGAAGGCGAAAAGCTGAAGTGCGACTGCTGGACGGGCTGGTACGGCGTGGTGGCGGCCGAGATCGGCAACCTGTCCTACCGCCTGCGCAAGTACATGCGATGGGACGGGGCGCACAAGCGAATCGTGGAGGCTTGAAGCACAGGCGCCGGGCGCGCGGGGCGGGAACGGCTCTGCAGGCCCTCTAAGGGCGGACTGGAGGCTCCCGACGCTTGCTTCCCTTGATTGAGAACATCGCACGCGACCCCCCGCCGCCGTGAGACTGGCCATCTTCATCGCCGTCCTGCTGTTCATCTTGGCGGTGCTCCCCGCTTACGTGGCGCACCGGCTCCTGGCGCCATTCGAGTGGAGCCGCCGGCGGAAACGGCTTGGCTGGGCCGTCATCGAAGTCCTGCTGCTGGCGACCCCGGCCACGATGGGGCTGCACCGCCGGGTCGAAGCAGGGTGGACGGACGCGGTGACCGCGGCGGCGTATGTGGGCTTCGGTCTCTTCATCTTCCTGCTCTTCTATGTAGCGGCGCGCGACGTCGCCTGGCTGGCGCTGCGCCTCGCCGGGCTGCCCGCCGCGCCCCGCCGCCGGTTGTGGCTCCGGCGGACCAGCCTGGCGGTGATCGCGGTCTCAGCGGCGAGCCTGGCGATCGGGATGTGGCAGGCGCTGGGGGAGCCGCGCGTGGTCCGGGTGAGCGTGCCGATCGCCGGGTTGCCGCCGGCGCTCGCAGGTTTCCGGATCGTTCAGCTCAGCGACATCCACTTAGGGCCGTGGAAGAAGCGGCGGGACCTGGCCCGCATCGTGGCCGCCGTGAACCGGCTCGATCCGGATGTGGTCGCGATCACCGGCGACCTGGTGGACGGCAGCGTCCGGTTCCGCGGCCGCGACGCCGAGCCGCTGAAAGATCTGAACGCCCCGGCCTTCTTCGTCATCGGCAACCACGACGTCTATTCCGGCGCCGAGGCGTGGGCGCGGTTCGTTGAGACTCTCGGCGTCACTGTCTTGGCCGGCGACCGCCGCGTCCTCTCCATCGCCGGCGAGCGTGTGCTCATCGCCGGTTTGGTGGATCCGGCCATGGCCCGGGCCGCGCCGCCACGGGCCCGCGATCCCGTCCTGCTCGCTTCCGGCGACGGCCCGGCCGCCGTCCGCATCCTCCTCGCCCACCGCAACACCGACGCCTTCGCCGCCGAGGCGGCCGGCTTCGATCTTCTGCTTTCCGGCCACACCCACGGCGGGCAGTTCTTTCCGGCCACGCTGATCATCCCGCACCTGCACCCGTTCCCTGCGGGGTTGCACCGGTGGAAGCGGCTTTGGGTCTACACCTCCACGGGGGTGGGGTTCTGGGGGCCGCCGGTGCGCTTCCTCAATCCGCCGGAAATCGCTGTCATCGAGCTGCGGCGGGCGGATTGACGGCCGGGTGCTTCATTTGAACAACGCGTAGTAGATCACATAGAGCCAACTGAAGATTCCGTGGATGATGGCCCACAGAATCGAGTGGTTCTCCGACCACGAGATGGCGATCGCCAGGGCGGTGCCGAAAGTGATGCCGGAGCGGGTGACTTCGTATTTGATGGCCATAGGATTTCGTCCTCGTTCCCGTATTGGAATCCACCGGAGGGCGGTGCCGCAACGGGCGTTGTCGGATACCAAGGAATCCGCTAAACTCGGGAACGTGGCCCAGGCGACTTCTACCCAACCGAGAACGCTCTCTATCGACATCGGCGGCTCCGGCTGCAAAGCGCTTGTGCTCGACGCCGAAGGGCAGCCGATCACCGAGCGCGTCCGCATCAAAACTCCCGACACTCCCACGCCGGCGGTCGTGCTCGAGGTGCTCGGCCGCCTGGCTGAGAAGTCGGGCGAGTTCGAGCGCGTCTCTTGCGGTTTCCCCGGCGTGGTGATCGACGGTGTGATCCTCACGGCGGTGAACCTGCACCCGGATTGGGTAGGGGTGAACCTGGCACAGGAGCTGGAGAACCTCACGGGCAAGCCCGCCCGGGTGGCCAATGATGCCGACATCCAAGGCATGGCCGTCGTCGAGGGCAAGGGCGTCGAGATGGTCTTGACACTGGGTACGGGGATGGGCTCCGCCCTGTTCACCGACGGCCGCCTGGTGCCGAACCTCGAGCTCGGCCACCACCCGTTCCGGAAGAACAAGACTTACGAAGACTGCCTCGGCGAGGCCGCGATGAAGGAGAAGGGCCTCAAGTGGTGGCGCAAGCGGCTCCTGGAGGCCATCGACCTGCTGGCGGCGATCTTCAACTACCGCGTGCTCTACATCGGCGGCGGCAACGCCAAGAAGATCGAGATGGAACTGCCGAAGAACGTGAAGATCGTCCCCAACGTCGCCGGGCTGCTCGGGGGCATCTATCTCTGGAAGCACTGAACGGCTGGGCCGCCGGCTTGCGGGGCCGGCGGTGGCCGAGGCGAAGCACCGTGGCTGACGCTGCTCTCGATTTGAGGAACGCGATCCGGGCGCGCCTGGAAACGGTCGAAGAGCGCATCGAGCGGGCCTGCGCGCGGGCCGGCCGGAAACGCGGGGAAGTGACGCTGGTCGCGGTGACCAAGGTGTTTCCCGCCGAGGTGATCCGGGCCGGCTACGAGGCTGGCTTGCGCGAGTTCGGCGAGAACTACGTCCAGGAGTTCGCCGCCAAGCGCCCCGCTCTCGAGGATCTCCACGAGGCGCGCTTCCACCTGGTGGGCCATCTTCAGTCGAACAAAGCCAAACCGGCGGCCCGGATCTTCCACGTGATCCAGACGGTGGATACGCCCAAGCTGGCCCGCCGGCTGGACGAATATGGACGGGATCTCGAGGTGATGATCGAGGTGAAGCTCTCCGAGGAGGAGACCAAGCGCGGCGCGCCGCCGGAGGCCGTACCCGAGCTCGCCGATGCCATCCGCTCCTACCCCCACCTGCACCTCAGCGGCCTGATGACCATGCCGCCCTTCTTCGAGGATCCGGAGGCCGCCCGGCCCTATTTCGTCCGGCTGCGCGAGATGGCCGAGCGCCTTGGGTTACCCTGCCTGTCGATGGGCATGTCGAACGATTTCGAGGTGGCCATCGAAGAGGGCGCCACGCACGTCCGGATCGGCACCGCCCTGTTCGGACCTCGGCCCAGGAAGCAGTGACCGTCGGCTGCCACGCTCCGCTCGCTCCCGCCCGGACCGGCGTGGCCGACTACGCCGCCGCTCTCGCCCGCGAGCTAGGGCGCCACGCTGAGATCCGGATCAACCCTTCCCGGCCCTGCGATGTCGAGCTCTATCATCTGGGCAACAACCAGCTCCACCGGGAGATCTATCGGCGGGCGCTGGAGCGGCCCGGGGTGGCGGTGCTGCACGACGCCGTGCTCCAGCATTTCTTCCTAGGGGCCCTCGATGAGGAGGACTACGTCGCAGAGTTCGTCTACAACTACGGGGAGTGGTATCGCGGGCTGGCGCGGGAGCTCTGGCGGAGTCGCAGCCGGTCGGCGCAGGACCCGCGCTACTTCCGCTACCCGATGCTCCGCCGCATCGCCGAGCGCTCCCTCGCCGTCGTGATCCACAATCCCGTCGCCGCCCGCCTGGCCGCCGCCCACGCGCCCGAGGCCCGCATCGTCGAGATCCCGCACCTCGACCTGCCGCTCCCGCCCACCGATCCGGTGGAAGTCACCCGCCTCCGCGAGCGGCTGGGAGTGGCGCCGCACGCGGCGCTGTTCGGGATTTTCGGCTATTTGCGGCCGGCCAAGAGACTGGCGGTGATCCTGCGGGCTTTCCAGAGGGTGCGCCGCCAGGCGCCGGAGTGCGTCTTGCTGGTGGCCGGCCGTTTCGAATCGGAAGAGTTCGAACGCAGCCTGGCTCCGTGGCTGAGAGCGCCGGGTCTGCGCCGCGCTGGCTTCCTCCCGCTCGGGGAGTTCGCTCTCCACGCCGCCGCCGTCGATGTCTGCCTGAACCTGCGCTACCCGGCGGCCGGGGAGATCTCAGGCATCGCGATCCGGTTGATGGGGATGGGCAAGCCGGTGATCGTCACCTCGGGCGAGGAGACGGCCCGCTTCCCCGAGTCCGCTTGTATCCGGATCGACGCCGGGCCGGCGGAAGAATCGATGCTCGCTCACTACATGCTTTGGCTTGCCCGGGACGCTGCGGCCCGTCGGCGCATAGGCGCTCTGGCTGCTGCGCACATCGCCCGCGAGCACGATCCCGGGCGCTGCGCCGAACGGTATTTGGAGGTTCTTCGGCAAGCGGCCGCACAGGGCCGGGTCGCTACTGCGAATCCGTCGGCCCGCCGGCTTCCGGCTCGGTGACGGTGAGGATCTGGTCGGCCTTTACGCTCTCCAGCTTCTGCACGATGCCGCTGGGCCAGGTGATTTCGAGCAGTTTCACCCTGGTGGCCGCGCCCAGCCCGAAGTGCACCCGCTTGTCGCTTGCCGAACAATAGCTTCCGGTCGTCGTTACGATACTGTATTGCTCGGAGCCGTCCGGCAGCACGATGCGGATGCGGGCGCCGATCCCGTCGCGGTTGCTTTTGGTTCCAACGGTGTTCACCAGCAGCCAGTGGTTGCCGTTGCCGCCCTCATTGTGCAGGATCACCGCCTCACAATCTTTGCAGTAGATCACTGCGTCGAGCCAGCCGTCGTTGTCGATGTCCCCGAAAGCGACTCCGCGGGACGCCATCCGGATCCGAAAATCAGGCCCGAGCTGATCGGAGACGTCTTCGAAGACTCCCTTGACGTTGCGCATCATCAGGGGCGGTTCCCAGTACTTCAGCTCCGGCTGCGTCAGCTCGATGTTGTCCATCACGTGGCCTTGGGCGACGAAGATGTCCTTCCAGCCGTCGTTGTCAAAGTCGAGGAAGCGAGCGCCCCAGCCCGAGTGCAGCTTGGTGATCTTCTGAATTTCCGAGGGGCCCGAGTAGTAAACGAACATCCCCTCCATGTTCTTGTAGAGCGAGTAATGTTGCCGCGCCAGGGCGTTCAGGAAGATATCCGGCCAGCCGTCGTTGTCGTAGTCGTTGAAGTCGGCTCCCATGCCGGCGTAAGCGTTGCCGTCGTCATCGTAGGCGATGCCGAGAACCAAGCCGACTTCTTCGAAGGTGCCGTCGCCGTTGTTGTGGAACATCTGCTGTGCCGTCGCGTCGTTGGCGACGAGGATGTCCAGCCAGCCGTCGCGGTCGTAGTCGTTGAAGGCCACGCCTAGCCCTTTGCCCGGCGCATCGGCGAATCCAGTTGCCTTGGAGACGTCGGTGAAGGTGCCGTCGCCGTTGTTGTGAAAGACAAGGTGATGAATCGCCGGGAATTCATCCGGATGGCAATAGGAGCGCCGCCCGGGCTCATGCCCGCCGCACCAGATGTTCTTGTCGAAGCTCCAGTCCATATAGCGGGCGACGATCAGGTCGAGCCACCCGTCGTTGTCGTAGTCCACGAAGCAGGTGCTTTCCGACCAGTTCCCGCCGGCCACGCCGGCCTCCTCGGTGACGTCGGTGAAGGTACCATCGCCGTTGTTACGGTAGAGCACGTTGAAGGGAAACCCGGTGACGTAGAGATCCGGATCACCGTCATTGTCGTAATCGCCGACGGCCGTCCCCATGCCGTAGTGCTTCCCTTTGACGCCGGCCTCTTCGGTGACATCGGTGAAGGTGCCGTCGCCGTTGTTGCGGTACAGGCGGTCCCAGTACTTTGGATCGCTCTTGTCCGGCAGCGCGCCTTTGGGCATGGGGTCGGAAATCGCTCCGCCATTAACGAAGAAGAGGTCCTGGTCGCCGTCGCCGTCGTAGTCGAACATCGCCACCCCGCCGATCATCGATTCGACCAGATACTTCTGCGAAGTCGGCGACGATTCGCCCCGAAAGTGGATTCCGGTGGACTTGGTAATGTTGCGGTAGATGGGCAGCGGCGGCTCCGGTGTCTCGGCGCCGGCGGCCGCGACGGCCACGGCGAGTATCGAAACCAGACAGGCTTTCACCGGGAACCCCATTCAGCACGGGCCGCACACGGTGGCCGTAACCCGATTATATCGGAGTGGCGTGCTGCGCCCGGCCGTCTCGCCGGGTTCGCTAGAATGCAGTCAGCGAAGCCCCTCAGGGACTGGTCCATGGGCAGACGGTTGACGATCCGCTTCGTCTGGCTGGCCCTGGCGGCCGCCGTGGCCGCTGCGGCTCAGACAGCGGTTGTGCGCCAGAAGCTAGCTCAGGCAAGGGAGCTGGTCTTGTCCGGGCGCGCCGCCGACGCCGTGCCCATCTATGAGGAGCTGCTCGAGGCTTCTCCGGACAACCCCGGCCTGATGATGAACCTCGCCGTCGCCCGCTTTAAGGCAGGTCAATACGAGAAGGTGATCCCGCTGTGCCGAAAGATCCTCGAGCGGCGTCCTGACGCTGTCGGGGCTTGGCTGTTTCTGGGCGCGAGCCGGTTCCAGACCGGCCGCTACGAGGAGGCTATAAAACCTCTTCGGAAGGTTCTCGCGGCCAAGCCGAACGAACGAAACGCCCGGCTGATGCTCGGCGAGGCCTTGTTACAACTCGGACGGCCGGAGGAAGCCGTCGTTGAACTCGAACGCGCCGCCGAACTGCTGCCTCGGGAACCGCGCGTCTGGTACGGGCTGGAAAGGGGCTACACCTTGCTTGCCGAGCGCGCTGAGCGGGACCTCGAGCGACTGGGGCGCGGCTCGGCCTGGTGGCACGCCGCGGCGGGCGATTTGTTCTTCCGCCGTGAAGACTACGGCCGGGCGCTGCACCACTACCGCCAGGCGCTGGAGCTGCGGCCGGACTTCCCGGGCCTCCGCCGTACGATCGCCCGGCTCTACCGCGCCGCGGGCAAACCCGAATGGGCGCAAGCCGAAGAAGCCAAAGCCTCCCGGAACCCGCCGGATTGCTCCGCCTGGCCGGGAGCCTGCGATGCGCTTGCCGGGAAGTTCGTTGCGGCGGTGAGCCGCCTTGCGAAAGAGACCTCGGCCGCCGCCTATTACTGGAAGGCCGTCGCCTGCCGCAAACGGGCCCAGCAGGCCTTCGCTCGCCTGGAAGTCCTGCCCGAGTGCGAGCAACTGCACGAGCTCCGTGCCCGCCGTCTCGATGAGCTTGCGCGCTTCCGGCAGGCGGCCGCCGAATGGCGAAAGGCCTTGGCGCTGGCTCCGGGCAATTACGCGCTCCAGAAAGGGCTCGCGCTATCCCTCTACCGGGACCGCGACTGGGAAGGCGCTCTCCCCCTGTTCGAGAAGCTTGCCAGGCAGAAACCCGGCGATCCCGACGTCGCCTACTTCCTTGGGCGCACTCTGCTCCAGACCGGCAAGCCGGGCGAGGCCGTTCCCCACCTGCGGCGCGCGGCGAGTCTCACCCCGGACCGTTTCGAGGCCCGCGCCGCCCTGGGCGAAGCCCTCCTGAAAACGGGCCGCGCCGCCGAAGCGGTGGCGCACCTGAAGGCAACTTTGCCGGAGGACGAAGACGGGTCCTTTCACTTCCAGTTGGCCCGGGCTTACCAGATGAGCGGGCAGCCGGATCTCGCCCGCGAGGCGATCCAGAAATACCAGCAACTCCGGCGGGAGGCCGAGAAGCGCCGCAAGGCACTCGACCGCGACTACCCTCTTACTCCGCCGTGAATCAGTGCTTCTTGAGCCGGCTACGGTATGGCGCTACCGGAATGATCACCGATCCCAGCGCCCCGGAAGCGACGTCCCGAACCATGACCTTCACGAGCAGCGCCTTCTTCTTCGGCTTCACCCGGCCCATCAGCCGCAGGCCGCCCGCTCGGCGGACCCGCTCGTAATCGAGCGGCGAGAGGGTCAGGTTCGTCGTCTGGGCGTCCGTCTCCAGATGGCGTTCCTTGCTGTCTAACTGCACCATCCACAGATCCAGCGACGCCTTCCACTGGCCTTTCACCGGCTCGAACGTGATGTCGCCGGCATCGACTCCGAGATCCAGCACCATCGATCCGTCTTCCGGAGTCACCTGAACCGTGAGCCCCACCTCCGACGCCTCCAGTGGACTGAACATCGCCGCCTTCAGCACTTCTTCGCGGTACCAGTGCTCCCGGGGCTCGTCCGGCTGCGCGAAGTAGCCGGAGCGGTACAGCAGCTTCACGTCCGGTCGCACGACTTCCACGCGGATCTCGCGAAACCGCCCGTTCCACTCGTCGTGGCCCGGATAGTAGCCCAGCGTGTAGGTGGCCCGCACGTCGTCGGCCGCCCGGCGGAACGCTTGCACCAGATCGTTGTTCTGGTAGAAGGCGCGCCCGCCGGTGCGCGCCGCCAGCTTCCGCATGACGCTGAACGTCTGTGCGTCCTGCAGGTGGTCGTCGGCGACGACCGCCCGGCTGTCGGCGCGATAGTTCCGCGGCGCGATCAACCCCCGGGCGTCCACCGGATAGATAGCCAAGTTGGCCCGGCTCAGAGCTCGCATCAGCCGGTCCGTTTCCGGCCATCTCCCGGTCGAAGCGGAACGTTTCAGCCGCTCGGGCAAGGGGATCGAACTTCCGGCCACGGAAATCGGAAAGCTCCCCGACACCCAAAGCAGGTTCTTCCGCCCGGGAAGCCGTTCCAGGTGGCGAGCGATCGCTGTCAGCGCCCGCACCGTGCGGAAGGCGCGATCCCGGTCGAAATAGTCTGCCAGATTGAAGGTCAGCTCGCCCAGCCAGGCGTTGAAGTGCGCCACCGGCGTGAACGAGGGATCGTACAAGGGCGCGTCAAGCGAGGGACGCTGCTCGGGTTTGTAGTGCTCCAGCGCCGCCGCCAACGCCCCTGCATCGCCCGAGACGTCCTTGATCACCCGCGGCCCCCGGCCCATGACGTAGACGGCCACGCGGTCCCCCGGTTTAAGCTGCTGCAGAAACTTCAAGATCTGCTGCCGCGCATAGACCTGGTCCACGAGAGGGGTGTTCAGCCCATCGAACAGGATGACCGTCACGCCGGGGATGTCCTCGCCGAGCTGCTCGAACCGGTTCGTGTAAACGTTCGGAGGCAGTTGCCGCGGCAGCCTGCTTCGAGGCGGCGCTTCCCGGTCGAAGAAGACGATCTTCTGCGGTTCGCCGTTGTCATAGAGCCGGAAATCCTCAACCTTCAGGTTCCGAGCCGGACCGCCGTCTTTGGTTTTCGCCACCACGCTCACCTCCACGAGGCGCGTGGTCACCCGGAACGTTTCTCCCGTTTTTCCTGCCGGCGCGGATTTCTTGCCCGCCCGCGCCGAGAGCGGCGCTGCGAGGACCATGAGTAAACCGGCGGCCACGCAGGCCGGCCTTCCCCACCGGGTAACCGCTCCGGGGGCCCGGCGCCGGCAGTTCCGGCGGTTACGGTTCCCGGACTTCGAGCACTTGATTGGTTGCCACATTTTCCAGCACCTGTTTCACTCCGCTCGGCCATCGGATTTCGATCCGGTCCACTTTCTTCGCCTGGCCCAGGCCGAAATGCACACCGAAATGGCTCGACGAGACGTAGCCCACGCTCGTCGTCATATGGTTGTATTGCGACCCGATCCGGATCCGGGCTCCGATGCCGTCACGATTGCTCTTCGTCCCCCGCAAGCGGAGGATCAGCCAGGAATTGTCGCCCCCTGTGATGTTCTCCCAAACTTCTGCCGGCTCACGCAACGCCGAGACCACCACGTCGATTCGCCCGTCATTGTTGAAGTCGGCGAACCCGCAGCCGCGGTGGGCCCGCGGCCGTCCCTTGTCCAGCCCCGAGCCGGGAGTCGCGTCCACGAACGTCCCGTCGCCGGCGTTGGCAAAGACGCTGTTCGGCAGCTTGTACTTCGCCGCTTCGAAGAACTCGACGGTGTCGTTCACGTGGGAATCCGTGGTGAAGATGTCTTTCCATCCGTCGTTGTTGAGATCGAAGAGTCCGATGCTCCACCCGCTCCGGTTGTGACTGAGGGGGGCCATTCGCGTCGTGTGCCCCGCGTCGCGGAACATCCCGCCCTCGTTGAGAAAGATGGGGAAGGTCTCTCCCGCCAGGGCGGCGAAGACGATGTCCGGGTCGCCGTCGTTGTCGGCGTCCCGGAAATCGGCGCCCATGCTCGAGATCTCCATCCCGCTGTCCAACAGCGCTCCGCCGGCGAGCAGCGCCACCTCTTCGAAGGTTCCGTCACCCTTGTTGTGGAACAGGAAGTTCGGTACCTTGTCGTTGGTGACGAATATGTCCACATAGCCGTCGCCGTCGTAGTCGGCGATGGCGATGCTCATCCCTTTGCCGACATGCGAGGCGATTCCTGAGGCCTCGGAGACATCTTCGAACGTCCCGTCTCCCCGGTTGTGGTACAGCGCGTTCGGGTATCCATCGAAGAGCCTCGGGTGGCAGTAGGCCCGCACGCCGGCCGCCCGGTCCCCGCAATAGACGTCGAAATCGGGCGACCATTGGAGGTAGTTGACGACGAACAGGTCGAGCCAGCCGTCGTTGTCATAGTCCAGCCAGGCCGCTCCTTCGCACCAGCGTCCTCCCTTGATGCCGGCCTCTTCGGTGACGTCGCGGAAGGTCCCATCGCCCTCGTTCCGGTACAGCGTGTTGCGCCGGACCCCGCCTACGAAGAGATCCACGTCGCCGTCGTTGTCGTAGTCGGCCGCCGCCGCACCGATTGAGTACCCGGCGCCCGCCAGCCCGGCTTCTTCCGTAACGTCCCGGAACTTCATGCCGCCCTCGTTCCTGTAAAGCCGGTTGAAGTACTTCGGCGATTCCTTCTCGAGCGACGGGATCACCGCTCCATTGGTAAAGAAGATGTCGGTGAGCCCATCGCCGTCGTAATCGAAGACGGCCACCCCCCCGGCCATCGTCTCGATCAAGTGTTTCCGCTCGGTTGGGTGGTTCTCGAGGACGAAATCCACGCCCGCTGTGCCGGCTACGTCCCGGAACCGGATCTGAGGAGCCGGCGCCTGTGCGCCGGCGGCAAAGCCGATGAGCAACGCTAGTGCTGGGATATGCGAGGAGTTCACCGTCGCTGTGTCGGCGCCTTCCGTTTCGCTTCGCGGAAGCGTTTCAGGGTCTCGATGCCTTTTTGTTTCTCGCCCAGCTTGACATAGAGCTGCCCCAAGGCATAGAGAGCGTCCGTATAGTCGGGATCCAGGGCGACCGCCCGCTCCAGCCACTTTCGGGCGTCCTCCATCCGCTTGAGCTTGACGAGCGCCTTGCCGCCGAGGAAGAAGTTCCGGGCGCGGTAAGGGTTCCGCTTCGCTGCCTGCGTCGCCGCCTGGTAGGCTTCTTCGTATCGGTTCTGCCGCAAGAGCAGGTCTGCCAGGTTGGCGTAAGGCCACTCATACTCCGGGTGGTCCTTCTCCACCAGCTTGATTGCCGTGAGGAAATGCCGGATCGCCATCTCCGTGTCGCCCAGCGCGTCATAGCAGAGCCCCAGGTTGTCCCAAGCTTTGTAGTGTTTGGGATCGAGCCGCAAGACGCGCTGGAACATCCCCATGGCGTATTCGGCCCGGTTGTCCATGTAATAGATCCGGCCCAGCATGTAGGCGGCGTCCACGTCGTCCGGCTTGACATCCAGCAAATGCTGCAATGTCTTCTCGGCCTTGTCGGTGTTTCCGAGAAAGTATTCGTTGTTGCCCTCGAGCAGCAGCGCGGTGGGGTTATCGGGCTCCACCGCCAACACCTTGTCCAAGACCTCCTGGCACTTTTCCCACTGCTGGTCCATGAACAGCGCGTTGGCCAGCACCAGCAGGCCCGGGATGGAGGCGGGCTCACTCGCCAAGTACTCGTTGGCCGTCCGGATCGCTTCGTCGAACTTGCGTTGGCCGGTCAGCGCCCGCGCGACCTCCAGCAACAAGACGCGCTTGGCGGGGCACGCCTCGTAAGCCTGGCGGAACAGCCCCGCCGCCATGGCCGGATCCCCGCCCGAGAGCGCTGACCGGGCCCGCGCGGCAAACTGATCGCTGCGTTCCTGGTTGCAGGGAAGCGGTGCGGCAGCCCGCGGTGTTTCGAAAGTAATCTCCTGGGACCCGAACGAGATTCCGGTCAGGGCTAAGGCAAGAAGAATCCACATCATGGCTGTTGCCACCACCCCCAGTTACTATCGAACCAAAAAAGCGCCCCGGCCGGGGGCCGGGGCGCTGGTCTGTCCGGTCGTGCGCGGGTATTCTCGCTTACCACGTCAAACGGCCTTCGAGCTGGATCACCCGTTGGCCGCCGCCGGAAATCCGGAGTTTTCCGAAGTCCGGGCTCATGATGTTCGTGGTCACGAACCCCCGCCCGTGCCGGTTGAACAGGTTCACTGCTGTGAATCCGAACTCGAATTCCAGCGTCTCGTAGATCGGGAAGGTTTTGGTCAAGCGGAACCGCTCCGAGCTGGAGTGCGGCCCCCGCAGGTTCGGCTCGTACCGTGGAGCTGTGCCTACGCGCAACGGGACGTTGTTGCCGGTCTTCGGCACCGGCGCCCAGCCGCCGGGGTTCAGATAGGGCGTGCCTACGAAGAAGTCGAGGTCTTCGGGGGCGCCGCCCACGGTCTGTTCGGCATTCGTCCGGTCGGGGCGGATCTCACCGAAGCCGCGCGGTGTGCGGATGCCCGACTGGCCCACGGCCACCGGGAAGCCGGAACGGTACTCCTGGATCGCACTGAGCGTCCAGCCGCCCAGGACCCAGTTCCAGCCCCCCAGGTTCCACTTCTTGCCGCGCCCGAACGGCAGCTCGTAGATCCACGTCAGCCGGAGCACGTGGGGCACCGAGAAGGACGCCACCGAGCGTTCCAGGCCGCGGTTGAAATAGTCCTGGGTTCCCCGGGTCCAATCGATCTGTAGCGCGTTGTCGTCGTAAGTCAGAGCTTTCGACCACGTGTACGCCGCCAGCACGCCCAAGCCCTCGGTGAAGTTCCGTTTCAAGGTCACTTGCAGCGAATTGTAGAAAGATGTTGCGTAGTACGGATAGGCCTCCGAAACGCCGGTGTACTGCGGCCAGGGCCGCAGCGCCTGGGCCACCTGCTGGCCGTCCGGGAAGCCGTCCCACGGCTTGTAGCCGGGATGGTCCCCGGTTGGCTCAATCAGCAGATCGCCCGCACTCAGCATTGAGGCCGGCAGAACGTTGAGCTGGTTCCAGTAGCTATGCCGCAGCCGAGTGCCCTTGTTGCCGATGTAAGCGGCCTCCAGCACGAACTCCTGCGGCAGCAAGTACTGGATGGTGAAGTTCCAGTTCTGCACGTAGGGCAGCCGGTTGGAGTCCGGCGCCGTCGTCGTCACACCGGTGAACAGTCCCTGTCCAGGGTCCGTATTGGGCAGCGGCGCCTCGAGCGGCGGATAGGGATCGTCCAGCCAGTACGCGGGATCGTCGGCGAAGCCCGTAGGGCTGGTACCCGCAATAATCGGGATGCTGGCGCTGAAGCCCCGGGTGAAGCCGCCGAAGCCCCAGTCGTTGCGGATCTGCGGCATGTTGGTGATGCCGTAGCCGCCCCGGATCACCATCTTGTCGCTCACCCGGTACGCAAACCCGATCCGCGGATCGATCATCCACGGGTAGGTGTCCTGGAACCGGTCGCGGAACACGAATGCGCCGGGCAGGCCGCCCGCGGCCGGGTTCGGGGCGTCCAGGTCCGCCATCGACATGCGGTTCGTCACCTCGTAGAACGGCAGGATGATCTCCCACCGAAGGCCGAGGTTCAAGGTCAGCTTCGGAGTCACCTTCCAGTCATCCATCACGTAGAAGGCGTGGGACGGATGGCGGAAACCGCTGTAGAGTGTCGTCACACCACGGCCAGCACTATGCACCGCGCCGAGCAGGAAGCTGGCGAAGGCATGGCCGGTCTCATCGCCGAAGCCCGACAACTGGGTCTCGATCGGCCGGAACTGGAAGACGCCCGAGCCGTTCTTCGAACGCGTGTTGTAGTAATACTTCCGGTACTCGTAACCGAACCGGAACGTGTGGGCGCCCTTGATGACGGTCAAGTCATCCTGGACAATCCAGCTTCCGTTGAAGCTTTCACCAGCCGTGCTCGAGCCGATCTGCGCCAGCGTGCCGCCTTGCCACTCGTTCCCGCCGAATCTCATGCTCGGGAAGTGGGTCGGGGCGACACCTTTCAGGCCTATCTTCTCGGGCCAGCCCTGGTCGACGTACACCGACTCGTTGCTGTTCCGGAAGCGGTTGTAACCGGCGGCGATCCGGTTGAGCACCGTCGGGGCCAGCGTGGAGTTCAACGAGAGGCGGACCATCCGCGAGGGAGTGTACTGGTTCTGGAAGAAGCCTGTCGGAAGGCCCGGCACCGGCGGATAGCGGCCGCCCGGCGAGTTGTTCCGCAGGCGGTACTCGTGGTTGTAGTAGCCGGACAGGTGGTGGCTCTGGGTAATGTTATAGTCGCCTTTCACGCCGATCGTGTAGAGCTTGAAGAAGGGGCAGCAGGTGCCGATCGTCGGCGTGTTCCGCACCATCTGGTCGATTTCGGGGTCGATGATCCCGACCTGCTCGACGATGTTCCGCGCCACCGTACTCCAGGCATCTTTCGGGATGATATTGCCCGGGAACGGATCGCGGACCACCGAGCCGTCCGGCGCCAGCCGGGTCGTTCGGGGATCATAGATCTGCCCGAACACCACCGGCCGGCCGAGGGCGTCGGTGCCGACGACCGTCCCCGACAGCGGGTTGCCCGTGAATGCCGGGTCGAACAGCCGCGAAAAGTCGCCGTTCTTGAAGTCACGCGTCGGCAGCGTCGTGTTCAACCCCGAGATGTTGAAGTCCGACCGCGTGGTCCGTTCGAAGAACGTATAGAAGAACGCCTTGTTCTTCCCGTTGTAGACCTTCGGGATGTAGATCGGGCCGCCGACCGAATAGCCATAGTTGTGCTGCCGCAGCGGCGATTTCTTCCGGCCGCGGGAACTGTCGGAATAGCGCGTGGCATTGAAGGCGTCATTCTGCCCGTAGTAGTACAGCGAGCCGTGCAGGTTGTTGGTACCGGACTTGATGCTGAAATTGGCCACCGCCGTCTGGCCGCCGTTGTACTGGGCGCCCATCGCTCCCACGTGCAACTTGAACTCGCCGATCGCTTCCGCTGAGGGGCTCATCTCGTTGTTGTTGCCTCCGGAGAGGTCCATGCGGCCGAGCGGGATGCCCTCGATCAGGATCTCGTGGGAGTACTGCTGGCCGCCGTTGATCGAGCCCTGGAAGGTGCCCCCAGTGGTACCGGGCAGGCTGCGGAAGATGAAGTCCTGGATCTGCCGCTGCCCGTCGCCGACCATGATCGGCCAGTTCTGGTACTCCTCCGACGTAATGTAGCGCCCGATTTCCGCCGTGCCCGCTTCGAGCAAGGGTGGGGCGGCGCTTACCGTCACTTCTTCTGTCACTGCGCCAAGCTCCAGGGTGATGTTTACCGTCATCACCTGGCCGACGCTCAGGATTACGTTCTCCCGGACCGCGGTACGGAAGCCGGGAGACGAGACGCGAATCGTGTAGGTCCCCGCCGGCAGGTACGGTATGGTATACGCGCCTGCCGAGGTCGTTGTCGTTGTGTGTTCCACGCCTGTGGCAACATTGGTCACTACGACCGTGGCCCCTGGTATCACGGCCCCGGTCGAATCCATTACGGTCCCGTTCAATGTACCGACGGAACCTTGCCCCCAGGCGATGCCTAGCGAAACCACCAGGCAGAGCAGAAGACGGAATTCGATTCTTCTCATCGTGGATTAACCTATCCCTGTCACTGTTCCTGATGTCTCGAAACCACTACCCCTGTTTTTTCCGAAGAGGAAATCTTGTTTCACTTTTCGGAACTCGTTCCGACGGGCAGAACCTGCCCGTGTGGCAGCAGTGTATAACCGTTCGCCGGAAAAGTCAACCCGAAAGATGGTTTCGTTTATTTTCGTTTTCTGTGGCCGTCTCCCGCGCCGCTCCGGTTCCCGCTACGCCGCTTGCGGGCATATCCTGAAGAAGACCATGCGCTCCCTACGCTTCGCACTGCTCCTCTTCGCCGCTCTCTCGGCTCCGGCCGCCGTCCGCCACGTCGTTCTGGTCTCCGTGGACGGACTGGCCGCCTACCAGCTTCTCGATGACCGGCTGGAGGTGCCGAACATCCGCGAACTGATCTCTGAAGGGGCGTGGTTCGTTTCCAGCCAAACCGTCTTCCCCAGCGTCACCCACCCTTCGCACACCACGATCCTCACCGGCGTGATGCCCCGCACCCACGGCGTGCTGAGCAATAACATGGTGAACCGCCGCACCGGCGAGCGCTTCCACCCCACGAACAAGAAGCGAACCGAAGTCGTCCACGTCCCCACGTTGTTCGATGCTGCCAAGCGGGCCGGCCTCGTCACCGCCGCCTTCTACTGGCCCGAGACGAGGGGGGATCCGTCGATCGACTACAACCTGCCGGAAGTTTTCGACGCCGAACATCGCGCCGATGTCCGCGCCGTCCCGGCCGCCTTCCTCGAAGAGTTGCGCCGCGGCGGCATCGGGATCGACTACTTCTTCCGCTGGTACGGCACGCCCCGGCGAACAGCCGGCGACGCTTTCCTGGCCGAAGCGGCAGCCTACGTCATCCGCCGCCACCAGCCTGATCTGCTGGCCATCCATCTGGTCTCCACCGACGCCACCCAGCACCGCTGGGGACCCAGCCACTACCTCACGCGCGCCGCCTTCACCGACGCCGACTTCGCCATCGGCCTGTTGCGCAAGGCCGTCCGCGAGGCGGGCATCGAAAACGAGACTGCTTTTTTCATCGTCGCGGACCACGGCTTCCACACCGCCACCCGGGAGGCGAGCGTAGCCCCTGCTTTCCGCCGCGCTGGCCTCGCGGGGAGAATCCGTCTGCACGGTGGCGGCTGGATGGTCTGGGTAGAACTGACGGAGAAGTTCGACCCCGCCACTGACCGGCCCCGCCTCGAAGCCGCCTTCGCTTCGCTCCGCAACGCCGGCCTTCTCCACCGTTTGATCACCCCGGACGAGATGCACGCGATCGGCCTCCCGCGCTACGAAGAGAACGATTTCGTTCCGGGCCACTACATCCTTGTTCCGGATATCGACACCTATCTCACCACCGGCCCCGCGGGTTCCCTAGAGCGGCGGCCCATGGCGCGGCCGGTCCATAGCCACGGCTACCTGCCGTCCCACCCGCGGATGTTTCCGGCCTTGGTGATCTCCGGCGCCGGCGTGAAACGCGGCGTCGTGCTGCCCCACACGCACAACCGCAACATTGCTCCTACGATCGCCCGTTTGCTCGGTTTAAAGCTCCCTTCGGCCGAAGGCGTGGTTCTCGAGGAGGCCTTGCGTGAGGACCGCTGATCAGCCGCTGGCCGTGCGCCGTCTTGTTCCCAGGCTTCAGAAGGGTTTGAGCGATCGCAAGATGGAGTCCGTACTCACGCCCCCGGGCAGCTTCACCGAATGAACGGTGCGCCATTGTCTGTCCTTGGCGCCGATGTAGCGGGCGCTTTCGCGATCGGCTCCCATCAGGATCACGGTGATGCCGAGAGCCGGGTAGTCCAACGCCCGGAACTGGCGTTCGCCGGCGCCCGGTTTCCAGCGGTCGCGGCTCGGCTGGCCCAGCTTGCGCACCACGGCGAAGTAGTCGTCTTCGGCGGTCAGGTCCAGCTCGGCTTGGAGCACCGGTTCAAAGCTCACCCGCTCGCTGCTTTGACGGCCCCGCGTCAGCAAAGTCGCCAGGAAGGCGACAGAGACGGCTACTGCCAGGGTGAGCAGGATGAGGTGCTGGATGCGGCGCTCCGTCGCCGACGGACCTGAGGGGGGCGGAATCTTTTCGGGCTCTCCGCCCACCTCGCTCTCCGCCGATTTGCCGGCGGCGGGGATCTCGATCACCCGGCGGCGGTGCGGGGCGACCATACCAGCGGCGTACTCGAGCTCCTGCTCGAGTCCCACGATCATCACCGGCTTGTCTACCTGGGAAACTTCGCCGAGGAAGCGGCGCGGAATCCATAGGTCCTGGCCGGTCTTCGTGTTGCGGACCCGTACCTCGGACCAGGAGCCCTCCTGATAGGTCCACTCGTTGTGTTCGATGTTGAGGATCGGCGGGTAGAACGAGAACGGCCGGCCGGCGAACTTCTGGAGATCCGTCGTGGCCATCGGTCGCTAACATCTTAACCCACGGCCGCCGCCGTGAAGCGCAAATCCCTCCGACGCGCCGGCCGCCGGCAGTGTAGGCTGGACAGTGATGCCGAGGATCGTGATTCCCGACGACTATCCCCCGGTGATGGGCCCGAGCCGGGCGTTTCAGGAGTGGGATCTCGCCCGGGAGGCCGAACTGTACGATACGCTTCCCGGCTCTGAAGAGCAGTTGATTGGCCGCATTCGCGACGCCGAGGCGGTGATTTGCGTGCGCGCTTCCACCAGGTTCACCCGGAAAGTGTTCCAAGCCTGTCCGGCCCTGCGCCTCGTCTCGGTCTTCGGCACCGGGACGGACAACATCGACCTCGAAGCCGCCGCGCGGCACGGCGCCACCGTGACCAACACTCCGGAGGTGGCGGCCGATTCCATCGCGGAACACTGCTTCGCGTTGATGTTCGCGGTTGCCCGGCGGATTCCCCTGGTGGACGCCGCCACCCGGCGGGGCGACTGGCCGGCGGCCGAGTCCGTTCAAGTGATCGGAAAGACCCTGGGCGTCCTGGGGCTCGGGGCCATCGGCCGCCGGGTCGCGCGTTTGGGCATCGCCCTGGGCATGCGCGTCCTCACCTGGACCTTCCACCCGAAGCCCGAGCTCGGCTTCGACCACCATTCTCTGGAACGGGTCCTCGCCGACAGCGACGTCATCAGCCTCCACGTAAGGCTCACTCCGGAGACGCGACACATGATCGGGCGCCAAGAGCTGGCGGCCATGAAGCCCGGGGCGATCCTGATCAACACCGCCCGGGGCGCGGTGGTGGACGAAGAAGCACTCGTCGAAGCGCTCCGCGAGCGACGGATCGCCGGGGCGGGCCTCGACGTTTACGAAACCGAGCCGCTGCCGGCCGGCCACCCGCTGACGGCGCTGCCCAACGTCGTCCTCACCCCCCACGCCGCCGGCAACACCCGCGAAGCGGTGGAGGCCGCTCTCAGGCTGGCCCTGGACAATGTGAGCAACTTTTTCGCCGGAGCGCCCACGAACGTCGTCATCCGGCCTGCCGCGCCACCCGCGCCATGATCCGCGCCACGCCTTCGGCGAACGTCTCTGGCGGCGTGAGCAGACTGAGGACCGCGAAGGCCTCTTTCTCGAAGTCGAAGAAGTAGCCCGGCTGCACGAGCACCCCGTCGTCGAGAAAGCTCAGCGCCCAGTCTTCCTCGCTGCGGATCCGCGGCAGCCGCAGCACGGCGTACCAGCCGCCTTCGGGGCGCAGCACATCGCAAGGGGTTCCCGCCACGGCGGCTTCGAGCCCCCCGAGATTGGCCCGGAGGCGCACCTTGACCTGGGCTTGGAAGCGCCGACGGAGCCCCAGCCACTCGCCCAGCGCCTGCTGCACGGGCGTAGCCACCGAGAGATAGGCGTCGGAGATCCATTCCAGGCGGGAAAGGATTCTCTCGTGCCCCGGCCCCAGCGCTGTGATCCAGGCCAGCTTCATCTGCGGCAGGCCGAGGATCTTCGAGAGCCCGTTCAACACGAGCACCGGGCACTCGCCCGCCTCGATCTCAGGCGCGGGCGTCTCTTCGAGCCGGTAATCCCAGAAGACCTCGTCAACCGCCAAGGCCGCCCCGTGCGCCTCGCAAAGCGCCGCCATCCGGGCTGTCTCTTCCGGGCTCAGATAGGAGCCCGTGGGGTTGTTGGGCGTGACCGCCAGGACGAGCCGGGCGCCGCGCGCCAAAGCCTGCTTCAACGAGTCGAAGTCCACGTGCCACCGCCCGTCGTAGCGGAGCCGGTAGTAGCGCAGGCGGACGCCGTCGAGGTCGGCCAGGTAGTCCAAGAGAGGATAGGAGGGCTTCGCCGCGGCGGCCACGGCTCCAGGATCGGCGAAGAGTTTGAAAAGGTAGCCGTAGGCCTCGCTGGTGCTCGCGGTAAGCAGGATGCGGTCGGGTCCGACGGCGAGTCCGCGCTCGGCGTAGTAGGCGCTGACGGCTTCCCTCGCCCGCCTGAGCCCGGCCGGCTGGGGTTCATAGATCATCGACCCGGGCCGCGCCAGGGCGCCCAGAATCGCTTCGGTTTCGTAGAGGAAGCCCGCCCGCGTGGGGTTCGATTCAGTCAGATCGAGGACCGGCTCGCCGGCGGCGCGTTTTTCGGCCAGCGCCCGCGCCAGGCGGTTCGGAGGTTGCTCCCAATCGAGGCGCTGGGAAAACCTGAGCTCGAGACCCATGCCAACCTTCCAGTGTGGCAGACGCGGCTGTGGGCGTTGACACCGGAGTCGCGGCCGTGGTGCGATGATTTCCGGAGTGCTCCCGACCGCAAGATCGGTCTCCTGCGTGGCGAAGCTCGACCGCATGCGTAAGGCGCTCCGCCATGAAGAGCCGGACCGCGTCCCCGTGAGCGACTTCTTCTGGGGCCGTTTCCTCGAGCGCTGGCGCCGGGAGCTGGGCCTGCCCGCCGACGCCGATCCCTACCGCTACTACGATCTCGATTGGATGGTGGTAAACCCGAACATGGACCCTCACATCAAACCCTTCGAGATCCTCGAGGAGAACGAGCGCGAGGTGGTGGTCCGCACCGGGTTCGAAGCCGTGATCCGCAAGCGTCTGGATCTGCCCATGCCGGCTTTCCTCGAATTCGAAACCGACACCGTCGAGAAGATGCGCGCGTTCCATTTCGACGACCCCTGGGACGAGCGCCGCTTCTTCGCCGCCGGCGACAATCAGATCGACGGCGTCGGCGACGGCTTCCAGCGCAACATCCCCGCCTGGATCGAGCGCGTCCGGGAGGTCTACCCCGACTTTCCGGTCTTCGGCTCGGTCTGCGAGGGCCATGAGATGCTCTGGCGCATCGTCGGCTCGGAGAACGCCATGCTCTGGATGGGCCGGTACCCGGACGAGGTGGCGCGCTTCGTCGAACGGATCAACGCGTTCTCTTTGGAGCTGATCCGGGCCCAGATCCGCGCCGCCGGGGGCATGCTGGACGGGATGGTGATCTGGGGCGACGTCGCCTACAAGAAGGGGATGCTGTTCTCGCCGGACTACTGGCGGCGGGTGTTCAAGCCGGGCGTCAAGGCGATGATCGAGGAGTGCCATTCCCACGGGCTGCCGGTCATCTACCACGGCTGCGGGAACGTGAACCGGATCTTCGGCGACTTCATCGAGATCGGGGTGGACGCCTACAACCCGCTGGAAGCCAAGGCGGGCCTGGACGTCATCGACCTGAGGCGCCGTTTCGGCCACCGGATCGCCTTCTGCGGGAACATGGACGTCCGCGTCTGGGCCCGGGGCGACCGTGAGGAGCTGAAGCGGGTGGTGCTCACCAAGTTGAACGCCGCCAAAGGCGGGGGCTACATCTTCCAATCGGATCATTCGGTGCCGGACGACGTCAGCGCCGCCGGCTACGAATACGTCCTGGGGCTGGTGCGAGACAAGGGGCGGTACCCGCTCGATCTGGGGGAGTTCGACCTGCCGGATCTGGTCTGAGGCGCTCCGGCGCACCGCGTCTGCCCGATTCATTCCCCGGCGGCGTACCGCAAACGATAGCCGCTGTATTCGCCCAGGTGCAGCGGCAGAGGGGTGCCGTTCCAGTAGGCCCGAATCCGGCCCGGCATCAGCAATCCCCGCACCCGCAACCAGTCCTCGTAACGCAGATCCCCCACCGCCCAGCGTCCGTAAGCGGTCACGGTGAGGACCACGCGCGAGAGGACTCCCGTCGCTGCGTCGAAGAATGCTTCGTAACGGTCTTCCGGAGTGACTCCGGTTCCCGGCGCGAAGGTGATCAGCACGACCTCATAGCCCTTGTTCCTTCCGCGGTACTCGATCCGCGCGCCGCGGTCCAGGAACCGCCAGGGCAACAGAGTGATGTAGCGCGTGCGCGGGAGCGCGAACTCCCCTTTCCAGTCGAGCTTCGGTGGTTTCCCGTCCGGACCCGACACCTCGAGCTCGCGGCCGCCGCCGCGGTCCCGTACCAGGAACTGCCGGGCGGCCTGGCCGCCGAACCGGATAGCCGACGCTTCCCGGTGGAGCCACAGGGTCATCGTTCCCTGAATGGGGTTCCGGGGCCATGGGTTCAGTCCCAGCCAGGCCGCCGGCGGAAACCACCTTTCCGAGTAATGGAAGGTCACGGTTTCGTAGCCCCGCCAGCGGTCGAGACCCCCGTGGGCCCGGACGGCGCGGGCCACGACCGCTCGCCCGTCGGAACGCTCCGGGCCGAGGCCGGCCGGGGCGGGGGCGCAGCCGTTCCAGGCGGCCGCGAGACACACTGCCATCACCGGGACCGGCCACCGCCGGGACGTCTGGACGGCGCCCTGCGGGTACGGGCCTGCCCTGCTCCGACCACGAGTATCCTTTGCCGCCCTCATCAGTCTGGCCCCACCCGGACGGATCTTCCCGTCCCCCACCCCTCCATCATGGCGGAAGCGGCCCCACGATGGTGTCCCTGCGGGGAATCTTGAGTTCGTGATTCAAGCGGGCCGCTGATCTTCCGATACGAGTTTCTGGGAGCGTCTGCGGCGCCGCACGCTTATGGACATCGCAACCATCATCGGGCTGGTACTCTCGGCGGTCTTGATCGTGGTCGCCGTAGTCCTCGGGGGCTCGCCCGGGATGTTCTTCAACGCGCCCTCGATCCTGATTGTCGTCGGCGGCACTATCGGAACGACGCTGGTCAAGAACCCGCTGGCCGTCGTGTTGCAAACGTTCAGGATCGCCGGCAAAGCGTTTTCCTCGAAACTCCCGTCGCCCCCGGAACTGGTTCAAGAGATCGTCGAACTGGCCAAGGAAGCCCGCAAGAAGAAGGACATCCTCGCCCTGGAGAACGTCGAGATCCGCTACGGGTTCCTCGCCAAAGGGGTGCAGATGCTCGTCGACGGTATCGAGTTCGAGAAGATCCGGGCGACGATGGAGAACGACCTTCGCGCCACGGTGAGCCGGCACAAGGTGGGGCGGGAGATTCTCGAGGGCATGGGGCAGGCGGCTCCGGCCTTCGGCATGATCGGGACGCTGATCGGCCTCGTCCAGATGCTGACGACGATGGACGATCCCTCGAGCATCGGCCCGGCAATGGCGGTGGCCCTGCTGACGACGCTTTACGGCGCCCTGCTGGCCAACGTGGTTTTCCTGCCTTTGGCCGCGAAGCTGAAGGTGCGCTCGCAAGAGGAGCTGCAGCTCATGATGATGTGCCTGGACGGGGTGGAGAGTCTGGCGGCGGCCGATAACCCCCGGGCGATCGAACAGCGGCTGTTCGCTTTCGTGCCGCCGAAGCTGCGTAACAACAATGAGGAACAGAAGGCTGCGTGATGCTACCGGACGATAGCGACGAAGCGGCAGAGGGCGCCCCGGAGTGGATGGTCACTTTTGCGGACCTGATGTCGCTGCTGCTGACCTTTTTCATTCTGTTGTTGTCATTCTCCACCACCGAGGTGATGAAGTTCCGGGAAGCCATGGGCTCGATCCGCGAGGCCTTGGGACTCCACTCGCCCGATGACCCCTCGAAGATCCCGACAGGCAAGACGCCGCTCACCGACGAGATCGCTGAGATCGGCAGTCCCAACCTGCCCTTGGCCAAGGTGGAAAAGCAGCTTCAGGCCGTCCTGGAAACCTTCGGCCTCCAGGATCAGGGCGAGACCCAGAGGACGCCCTTCGGCGTCATCCTCAGGCTCAAGGGCGACCTCATGTTCCAATCCGGCAAAGCGGAGCTGAGCCCGGAGACCTTCGATCTGCTGGAAGGCCTGGCCCGCTATATCGGCGGGATCGGCGGCCGCATCGACGTGATCGGCCACACCGACAACGTCCCGATCTCCACACCGGTTTACCCGAGCAACTGGGAGCTTTCGGCCGCCCGCGCCGGCCAGGTCGTCCGGTTTCTGGTGGAGCACGGCGTTGCGCCCGAACGCCTCCGCGCCATCGGCCAGGCCGACACCGTGCCCATCGCCGACAACTCAACGCCCGAGGGGCGGGCCCGGAACCGACGCGTCGAGTTTCTCTTCGTCCCCGTCACCCCCGGACGTGTGCCGGAAACCACCATGGAGGAGCTTGCCAAAAGAGCCGCGGCCCCTCCGGAACCGTCCGGGCAAACCTCTGCCGGTAGTGCCCCATCGTCCAAGCCGCCCGAAGGCGCCGGCAGCCGGTCCAAGTAGCCCCGGCTACTGGCGGCCGAGCTGGGCGCACTCTGTTCTAGTCTGGTCCTATGCGGCGATTGGCGATCGGTATTCTCCTCGTTTGGGCGGCCGCGGCCGCCGTGCCGTCGAAGCCGCGGGTGATCGTCCTCACGGACATCACCAATGAGCCGGATGACGAGCAGTCCATGGTCCGGTTTCTTGTCTATTCGAATGAATACGACGTGGAGGGGCTCATTGCGACGACGTCGATTTGGTTGAAGGACAGGGTGCGGCCGGACCGCATCCGCCGGCTGGTCGAGACCTACAGGAAGGTGCGGGACAACTTGCAGATCCATGCCGAGGGCTATCCGCCGGCGGAGCAGTTGCTCAGCGTGATAAAAGCGGGAATTCCTGAATTCGGTATGGGGGGCGTGGGGGAGGGCAAGAGCTCTCCGGGATCCCGCCACATCATCGAAGTGGTGGACCGGGACGATCCGCGGCCCGTCTGGATCTCGGTCTGGGGCGGTGCCAACTGCCTGGCGCAAGCGCTCTGAGAAGTGCGGCGGACACGCACGAAGGAGGAACTCGACCGGTTCGTATCGAAGCTGCGCGTCTACACGATCTCGGATCAGGACGATTCCGGCCACTGGCTCCGCACCAACTTCCCCAACCTCTTCTACATCGTCTCGCCTTGCGCCATGGGCTACCGGGAGTATTACAAAGCGACCTGGACCGGCATCTCCGGTGACCGTTTCTACAAGAACGGTCCGGGATATCGCTGGGAGCTGGTCACCAATGAATGGCTCAGGGAGAATGTCATCGAGAACCACGGCCCGTTGGGGGCGCTGTACCCGGAGTGGAAATACATCATGGAAGGGGACACGCCGTCTTTTCTAGGGCTGGTGAACAACGGCCTGGGAAGCTACCTGAGCCCGGCCTACGGCGGCTGGGGCGGCCGCTACGTCCTTTACCAGTCCTACGGGGAGGCCCGGCCCATCTGGACCAACGTGGGCGGCGCCCGCGACACCGTCCGCGCCGACGACGGCCGCCTCTACGCCTCGGCCCAGGTCACCATATGGCGCTGGCGCGAGGCTTACCAGCACGATTTCGCCGCCCGCATGGACTGGTGCGTGGCCCGGTCGTTTTCCGAGGCCAACCACAACCCGATGCCCGCCATCGGTGGGGATCGCACCAAGAACGTCATCGAGCGCCCCGTCCGCCCCGGAGAGCCCGTCGTCCTGGACGCCTCCGCCTCCACCGACCCCGACGGCGACGCCCTCACCTACCGCTGGTTCCATTACGCCGAGGCCGAAGGCTATCAGGTCCGCAAACGCGTGACGCTCCGCGGGGAGACGACGCCGCGCATTAGGGTGACGGTGGAAGAGGCGAAGCCCGGCACGCGGGTCCATATCATCCTCGAAGTGCGCGACGACGGTAAGCCGTCGCTTTATGCCCACCGTCGCCTGATCCTCACCGTCGAGTGACGTCGGCGCTCCGCGACTCCCCGCCCCAGGGGTCGGGCGTGTCCACTGGTGGCATCGGGCGGGCCGCTGTTTGACTCGGCCGCAGCCGGTTCGCTATCGTGGAATTTCCCGGTAGAGGCGCGGGAGCCATCAGTAAGCCGGTCCGTAGTTCCGGGCAGCTCCGGAGGCCGGCTGAAAGGGGTGCACAATTCCCGCCGAAGCCGCCGGCGAAAGCTTGCTTTGCCGGCGGTTGGGGGGTGAGGTTAAGACCTGCCCACTGTCATCCGGCCACTCGCCGCGCGGCAGTCCCCGATGGAGTGCTGCCGGAAACGATAGCCGCGGGCTGGATGGAGCGCTACTGAGGAGTCTGGCGGGCCTTCCCGCAAGCCTTCCTCGATGCCTCCTTCCCCCAGCGGTCACCGGCTCCAGCTTTCGGGAGTAGCAATGGACCTATTCGACCTCGCCAGGCGGCTGATCGACATCGAATCGATCACCGGCAACGAAGGAGCGCTCGGGGAGTTCCTGTGCCGGCGCCTCGAGCCGTTGGTCCGCCGTTACGGCGGGCGGCTCGAGAGAATGCCTGTCGGGGAGGGCCGATTCAATGTGTTGGCGCATTGGGGTGACCGGATCGACGTCACCCTCTCCACCCACCAGGACACCGTACCGCCGTTCATTCCCTCCCGCGAAGACGAAGAGTGGATCTGGGGCCGTGGAGCCTGCGACGTGAAGGGCTTGATGGCGGCCATGATCCAGGCGGCGGAGAACCTGCTCGCCGGTGGAGTGCGCAATTTCGCCTTGCTCTTCGTGGTCGGCGAGGAGCGCAACAGCGCCGGAGCTTTCGCCGCCGCCCGCCAGCCTCGAGGCTCGCGCTACCTGATCAATGGTGAGCCGACGTCGAACAAGCTGGCGCTGGGCTCCAAGGGCGCTCTGCGTTACGAACTCGTCGCCCGGGGCAAGATGGCCCACTCGGCCTATCCGGAGTTGGGCGAGTCGGCGATCGAGAAGCTGCTCGATGTCCTGCAGGAGCTGCGCGCGATGCCGCTGCCGCACGACGAGCTGCTCGGGGACTCTACGCTGAATATCGGCGTCATCCGCGGCGGCCGCGCCCCGAACGTCATCCCTGACGAGGCCCGGGCGGAGATCATGTTCCGGCTGGTGGACGATGCCGCCTCCATCCGGCGCGGCGTCTCCCAAATCACCTCCGGCCGGGTGGAAGCCAACGAGGTGATCTGTATCCCCGCCTTGCGCCTGGGTTCCCTCGACGGGTTCGAGACTTGCGTGGTGGGCTTTGCCACCGACATTCCGGCTTTCGGCGGCTCCTGGGGCGAGCCGTTTCTCATCGGCCCCGGCTCCATCCACCTCGCTCATACGGCCGAGGAGCGTGTGCCGAAGCGCGAGCTGGTGGAAGCCGTCGGGTGTTATCAGCGCCTGGTCGAGCGTTTGCAGGCGCAAACGTGACAGGGCTGAAGCATGAGTCTGAGAAGCAAAAAGACAGCACCAGAACAGCAACCAAGAGGCAAACATGGCTGACAGAATCCAAGTGGGTATTTTGGGCGCCACCGGCATGGTGGGCCAGCAGTTCATTAGCTTTCTTCAGGGACATCCATGGTTCGAGATCGCCTGGCTGGCGGCCAGTGACCGCTCTGCGGGCAAACCGTACGCCGAAGCTACTACCTGGCGCCTGGACGGGGAAATGCCCGGGAACGTGAGCGGCCTCGTGGTGCATGAGTCCAAACCCGTCCCGGGCGCGCCGAAGCTCGTCTTCAGCGCCATGGACGCCAGCGTGGCCACCGAGATTGAACAGGCTTTTGCCGCCGCCGGCCACATCGTCGTTTCCAACTCCCGGAACCACCGCATGGAGCCGGACGTTCCGCTGCTCGTCCCCGAGATCAACCCGGATCATCTGAAAATCCTCCCGTTGCAGCGCAAGAGCCGCGGCTGGCCGGGAGCCATCGTGACGAACCCGAACTGCTCGACCGTCGTGCTGACCATGGCGCTCGCTCCCCTCAAGCCGTTCGGCATCGAGAAGGTGCTGGTCACCACGATGCAGGCGATCTCCGGCAGCGGGTACCCGGGACATTCGGCCTTTGACATGACCGCCAACGTCTATCCGTTCATCAGGAACGAAGAGCCGAAGATGGAGAGCGAGCCGCAGAAGATCCTCGGCGGGTGTTCCGGCGAAGGCTTCACCGCCCACCCGATGAAGGTCTCCGCCGCCTGCAACCGTGTCGAGGTGCTCGACGGCCACACGGAGACGATTTCCATCGAGTTCCGCGAAAAACCGTCGGAAGCCGATCTGCTCGAGGCCTTCCGCTCCTTCCGCGGGCTCCCCCAGGAACGCGGGCTTCCCAGTGCCCCGCCGCACCCCGTGATCTACATGACGCAGCCGGACCGGCCCCAGCCCCGCCGCGACGTCAACCGCGAGAACGGAATGGCGGTTTTCGTCGGCCGTTTGCGCGAGTGTCCGGTGCTGCACTGGAAGTTCCTCGCCATGGGGCACAACACGGTGCGGGGAGCCGCCGGGGCGGCGGTGCTGAACGCGGAACTGCTCTCTTCGGAAGGGCTGCTCTGAGACGATGATCGTAATGAAATTCGGCGGCTCGTCGCTGGCCTCCAGCGAGGCGATCCGGCGGGTTGCTTCCATCGTGGCCGAAAGACTGCCCCGGCGGCCGGTCGTGGTCGTTTCGGCGATGGGCAAGACGACCGACCGACTGCTCGAGGCAGCCGATCTCGCCGCCGCCGGCCGGCGGGCAGAGGCGCTGCGGCTCGTGGGTGAGCTCGAGGAGTTTCACCTCCGCGAGGGCCATCCGTGCAGCGGGCGCACCGAGGAGCTGTTCGCCGAACTGACGGAGTTGATCCGGGGACTGGCCGTCATCGGCGAGTTGACGCCACGCACCATCGACGCCGTCTCCAGCTACGGCGAGCGCCTCTCGAGCATGATCGTGGCCGAGAAGTTCCGCGCCGCCGGCATCGACGCCGCCCAGGCCGATTCGCGGGAACTCCTCGTCACCGACAGCCGGCATACCGCCGCGGCGCCGATCTTCGAAGAAACCTACGGCCGTATCGGGGCCCGCATCCCGCCGCTGCTCGCCGGCCACGACGCCGTCGTCATGGGCGGCTTCATTGCTCGCAGCCGGCAAGGCGTCACCACCACCCTCGGCCGCGGCGGCTCCGACTTCACCGCTTCGATCGTGGGAGCGGCCCTCGACGCCGAGGAGATCCAGATCTGGACCGACGTGGACGGCATGCTGACCTCAGACCCCCGGTTGGTGGAGGGAGTGCACCGGGTGAAGGTGATCTCTTTCGACGAGGCCGCCGAGCTGGCCTATTTCGGGGCCCGCGTGCTGCATCCGGCGACCCTCATCCCGGCCATCGAAAAGAATATCCCGGTCCGGATCCTCAACTCCTACCGGCCGCAGGCCGAAGGCACGCGGATCGTGGCTGAGCGGGTGCCCTGCCGCAACATCGTCAAGGCGATCTCCTCGAAGCACGGCATCACCATCGTCAACATCCGCTCCACGCGTATGCTCGGGGCCCACGGATTCCTGCGGCGCATTTTCGAAATTTTCGACCGGCACCGGACCTCCGTGGATATGGTTTCGACTTCCGAAGTGAGCGTCTCGGCCACTATCGACGATGCCCGCGCCCTGGCAGCCATCAAGGCTGATCTGGAGGAGTTCTCCACGGTCGAGATCGAATCCGATCAGGCTATCGTCTGTGTCGTCGGCGATAACATCCGTCATACGCCGGGCATCGCCGGCCGCCTGTTCCGGGCCTTGAACGGCATCAATATCCGCATGATTTCTCAGGGGGCCTCCTTGCTGAACATGGGCTTCGTCGTCGCCGGCTCCGATGTCAAGCGCGCTCTCCAGGCGCTGCACACGGAGTTCTTCTCGGATCTCGACCCGGCGGTCTTCGATCGGCTAAGGTGATGAGCATGAATCTCGCCATCGTCGGCTACGGCAAGATGGGCCGGATGATCGAACAACTGGCCCCCGAATACGGCTTCGACGTCAAGCTGAAGCTCGATGTCGACAACAACGCCCACCAGAAGGGGCTCACGCCGGAGAACTTCCGCGATATCGACGTCGCCGTGGAGTTCTCGGTGCCCGACGCGGTGGTCGGCAACCTTCTCCGGCTCGCGGAACTGGGCGTCAACGCCGTGGTGGGCACCACTGGCTGGACCCATGAGCTCTCCCGCGTCCGCGGGGCCGTCGAGAAACACGGTACCGGCCTGGTCTGGGCCCCGAACTTTTCCATCGGCATGAACGTCTTCATGCGTCTCGTCTCGGAAGCCGCCCGGCTGCTGGCCGCGCAACCCGAGTATGGCGCCTGGGGGTGGGAGATCCACCACGACGCCAAAGTAGATGCTCCTTCGGGCACCATGTTGAAGCTCGTCGAGCTGATGAAGCGCGCCGGCTACGACCGGCGGGTCGACGTCGCGTCCAACCGCGCCGGCAAGATGCCCGGCACGCACGAGATCGGCTTCGATTCCGCCGCCGACACCATCACTTTGCGGCACCAGGCCCGCAGCCGCCTCGGCTTCGCTTCCGGAGCGCTCACGGCGGCCCGCTGGGTGGTGGGCAAGAAGGGTTTTTACGAATTCAGCGAAATCCTGTTCGGGTAGAGCGACTTTGCTAGTCTGTTCCAAGGAGGTGGTTCCATGTTCACCGGCTGCGGCACGGCTCTGGTGACGCCCTTTCACAAGGACGGTTCTCTCGACGAAGAGACCTTGCGCGCCCTCGTCCGCCGGCAGATCGGCGCGGGCGTCGATTTTCTCGTCCCTTGCGGCACCACCGGCGAGAGTCCGACGCTGAGCGCTTCCGAGCGGCGCCGGGTGGTCGAGATCACGCTGGAAGAGGCGAAGGGCAAGTTGCCAGTGTTGGCCGGCGCCGGAGGTTACAACACCGCCGAAGTTGTCGAGGCCGCTAAAGAAGTGGAGGCGATCGGGGCCGATGGCATCCTCTCGGTCACCCCTTATTACAACAAACCTACTCAGGAGGGCCTTTATCAGCATTACAAGGCCATCGCGGCAGCGGTGAAAATCCCCATCGTCGTTTACAGCGTCTGGAGCCGCACCGGAATCAACGTCTTGCCCGCCACCTTGAAGCGCCTCGCGCAGATCGACAACATCATCGGCGTCAAGGAGGCCTCGGGCAACATCGGCCAGATGGGGCAGGTGATTCTGAAAACGCCCGGCGATTTCCTGGTGCTTTCCGGCGACGACTCGATGACGTTGCCTTTGCTCGCCCTCGGCGGCAAGGGCCTCATCTCCGTCGCCTCGAACGAGATCCCCGCCGAAATGGCCGCCCTCGTCCGGGCCGGCCTCGACGGCGACTTCGCCCGGGCGCGGGGGTTGCATTACAAGTACCTGCCTCTGATGGAGGTGAACTTCATCGAGTCGAATCCTATCCCGGTGAAGGCCGCCATGGGGCTCATGGGTCTCTTGGAGCCTGTCTGGCGTCTGCCGCTCACGCCGCCCGAGCCCGACCACCTGGAGAAAATCCAGGAAGTGCTCGCGAACGTGGGAATCCCCGTGAAGCCGGAGGCCGGACAAGAACAGAGATGAAAGAGGAGATCGAAGCGCTGTTCAACAAGCCCGCCGGGGCCTATTCGGAAGAGGACTTCGACCTCTTCTGCGCTTTCAAAAAAGCGCTCAATTCGGGCCGCGTGCGCGCGGCTGAGCCCGATCCCGAGGCGCCCAACGGCTGGCGGGTCAACGGCTGGGTCAAGAAAGGCATCCTGCTCGGCTTCCGCATGGGCAAGATCATCGATATGTCGATTGACGCTTCCCGGCAGCCGTGGTTCGACAAGGCTACCTATCCGGTGAGGCGCATTACGGCGGAGATGGGCGTCCGCATCGTCCCCGGCGGTTCTTCGATCCGTGACGGCGTCTTCCTCGGCCGCGGCGTCACCTGCATGCCGCCGATGTACATCAATGTGGGCGCCTACGTGGGTGACGGCACGATGATCGATTCCCACGCTCTGGTCGGCAGTTGCGCTCAAGTGGGGCGTCATTGCCACATTTCCGCCGCCGCCCAGATCGGCGGCGTGCTCGAGCCGGTCGGCGCCATGCCGGTCATCATCGAAGATGAGGTCTTGCTCGGCGGCAATTCCGGCGTTTACGAGGGCGCCATCGTCAGACGCCGCGCAGTCCTCGGGACCGGCGTCATCCTGAACCGTTCCACCCCGGTCTATGATCTCGTCAAGGATCGCATCATCGCCGGCTCCGCCGAAGACCCCCTCGTAATCCCGGCCGAAGCCGTGGTGGTGGCCGGCGCCCGCGCCGTCAAGAAGGGCATCGGGGCCGATCACGGCATCAGCTTGTACACACCGGTCATCGTCAAGTACCGCGACGCGAAGACCGAAGCCAAGCTCCAGCTCGAGGAGTTGCTGCGGTAGCCGCCTCCCCGCACCCGAAAAATCTTGTGCCGCGCGGGCGATCCCCCCGCATCTAACAGACAATGCTCCTGGCAGAGTCCAAACTAGTACTCGAGTCCGGCGGGTCGCTGCCGGCCGGCGGAGTGAAGAGGAAAGAGGTGTGAAGTGAAACTGTCTCTAGCGCTGATCGCTGTGCCCCTCGCGCTGTTTCTGGCGGGTTGCACGCACGGGACACAGCAAAAGGCGGTCGAAGCCGGATCTGAGCCGGATACCGCTCCGGTTCTGAAGGCTGCGCGGGCTCGATTGAAGGCCCTTGCCGCCGGCGACATCGAAGGTTATCTGGCGGCTTACCAGGACGATGCGATCTGGATGCCGGCCAGTGCGGAAGAAATCGTCGGCAAGCCCGCCGCCCGCCAGCGGCTCCAGGGGACGCTGGCCGACGCAAAAGTCGAGGCTACTCTGAAGCCTGACGAACTCGTCGTCATGTCCCCCGAGTGGGTGCTCTTGCGCGGCACTTACGTCGTACTGACCACACCCAAAGACGCTGGCGAGCCCAAAGAAGCCGTCGGCAGTTACTTGACCATCTGGCACCGCCAGGAAGACGGCTCCTGGAAGATCGCTTACGACATCTGGAACGAGGAGCGGCCGGTGGAGATCCCACCGAAGTAGCCGTGGCCGGAATGCAACAAGGAGGAATGAAATGAAAACGAATCGAACCAAACTACTCTGGTCCGCCGCCGCCCTGTCGTTCGTCCTCGCGGCCGCCCCGCTGGGGGCCCAGCAACCGGACCAGGAACAGATCCTGCGGCTGGCCGGTCAGATCCGCAAGAAGATCGTCACCCTCAACAACTACAGCGTCTTCGATCACATTACCTTCGGTCTCAAACATGGCGCCTCAGGCGGCTATGTAGTGGTGGTCGGGGGATATGCCTCCAGGCCCACGCTCAAGAAGTCCATCAGCCGGGTAGTCGGCAAGATCGAGTCCGTGGAGAGCGTCGTCAACCAGATCGAGGTTCTGCCCACTTCGGGCCACGACGAGGACATACGCTTCGCGACCTACGCCAAGATTTACGGCCACCCCGCGCTCAGCCGTTACAATCCGAATCGCGGAACGCCGATATATGGATTGCATCGCCGCGTGGCTCTCGGTATCTCGAATGACCCGCCTCTCGGCCCCCACCCGATCCACATCATCGTAAACAACGGCCACGTCACGCTCGAGGGGATCGTTGACACCGAGAGCGACAAGACGATTGCCGGGCTCCAGGCGAATTCGGTTTCGGGCGTTTTCTCGGTCACCAACAACCTGCAGGTGCTGCAGGCCCCGAAGAAGAAAAAATGAAGAAGGGCTGAGGCGGAAACCGCCTTGGGCTCGATCGGTCGCAAGCGGCCACGGCGCCTGGCCGCAAGAACCGCTGGACGCCGCCGGCCCACCTCACGCCTAGACGCCGGTCTTCGGCTTCTGTGGGCCGAGGCGCTCCGGATCCGACCGATCTCCTACACTGGTGCATATGTTTGCCGCTCTGGTGATCTCTGCTGCGCTCATGGCCCAGTGGGTGCCTGCCCGTTGGAACACCGCCGATCCAGCCTCGCTCGAACTTCTCCAGGGCACTCCGGTCAACTGCCTCCTCGTGGACCGACCCTACTGGTCTGCCGAATTGCGCCGTGAAGCCGCAAAGCAGGAAATCGCCGTCCTTGGCGTAGTGAGGCCCGGCGGCGCCCGGGACGCCGTGGCCGCGGCCCAAGAGGTTGGACTGGAGGGGATCGTCATCGAAGGTCCCCATGAGCGGACAAAGCGCCGAGCGACGGCTGAAGCTGCACGCGCGGCCGGCCTCGCTGTCATCGAACTCCCGCCTCGAGTCGAGATGGACTTGGGATCCCCGGCGCCGGTCATCGGCACGTACCAGGGCGTCTGGCCCGGCGTTCACACGGCTGAGGACGGCACCGCCAAGGCCGCTCCCACCGGCGCTCCCTGGATCGACAGCAACGCCGGCTTCCTGCGCTTCGTGCGCGCGGCCACGGATGCCACGATCTGGATCGGCAACCGCCCGCCCGAGAAAGAGGTCATCCCGCCCGCCCGCTACTTGCAGGCCGTTTCCGATGCAGCGATGGTAGGGGCGCGCTGGGTGGTCGCGCTCGACCCGGACTTCATGCGCCGTCTGCTCGCCCGGGAAGACGAGGCGCTCGCCGGCTGGCAGAAGATCGCCGGCGCCCTGCGCTTCTGGGAACAATACCGTGCTTGCACCCTCTACCCTCCCTTCGGCGGACTCACCGTCATCCTGGGTGTTCCATCCGGCGCGCTGCTCTCCGGCGGCATCCTTGACATGATCGCCGCCCGTCATGTCCCGGTGCGCGCCGTCCCGCCCGGCAGGCTCGACGAGGCGCACTTGGCCCATGCCCGTATGGCATTGGCCCTCGATCCAGCCTCGCTGCCGCCTGAGAAGAAAGAAATTCTCCGCGCCTTCGCCCGCCGCGGGGCCACTGTCCTGAACGCGCCCCCCGGCTGGAGGTTCCCGCCCCAGCGCCGCGACCAGATCACCGTGGACGAGAACGAGGTGGAGACGCTGGACGCCATGTGGCAGGGCGTGAACTCGGTCATCGGCCGCGCCAATCTCGGCGTGCGGCTCTTCAACGTCGCTACGATGCGTTCCGAGTTGCTGGCCGCCCCCGGCGGCGGCGCCGTTCTCATTCTGGTGAACTACTCGGACTACCCAGTGGAGAACATCACCATCCGCCCGCTGCGGAAGTACGCAAAGGCCACCCTCTACCGTCCCGGCCGCGACCCCGTGGAGCTGGAGATCTTCGAGAACGGCGAGTGCGACATCGATATAGTCGAAAGCGCCGCCATCGTCCGGCTGGAAGGGCCCCTGGGCGCATCCGCTGCGGGAGGGGAACATGGGCACTGAGCCGGGGAATCTTCCCCGGAATCCCTCCGGCAAGAAGACGTTCTTGATTCGCCGTCGGGTCCGGTCGGCCGGCCACGAACCACTCAGTTGAAGCTGGGCTCGAGGGACGCGTCCAGGATATCCTCGATGGCCGCGCCGACCTCGAGGATCCGCCTCTCGTGGAACGGCGGGCCAGCGACTTGAAGCCCGATCGGAAGGCCCCGGCGGTCGCGCCCGCACGGCAGCGACAGCGCCGGCAGTCCCAGCACGTTGAAGCTCCGCACGAAGCGCGTCGTCGCCAGGCGGACGTCTTCCTGAACCTCGCCCAGCCGGACGGTGTTCTCGCCGATGCGCGGGGCCGTCAGCGGCGTCGTAGGCGTCAGCAGGCAATCGGCCTGCTCCCAGACCCGCGCGAACTCCTCCATCATCAGCCGTCGCAGCCGCTGCGCCTGAATGTAATCGGTCGCCGGAATCAGCCGGCCCTGGTCGAGCAGCGAGAGCACGTCGCCGCCGATCAGCGACCGGTCCGCCATGTGGCGCTCCATGACGGTGGAGGCTTCGGCGAACAGGATCACCCGGCCCACCACATTGATCGCCTCCATGTCGGGCACGCGCACGCGGATGATACGGGCTCCAGCTTCCGCAGCGGCCTCCACAGCTCGCTTCACCGCTCCCGCTACGTCTTCTTCCACCCCGTCGAAAAAGAAGTTCTCCGGCACGCCCACCCGCACGCCTTCGAGGGAAACCTCCGGCGCCGGCGTGTAGTCTTCCGGCGGCTGCCGGCTGGAGGATGGATCGCGGGGATCATAGCCGGCGATCGCGTTCAGCGTCAGGGCCGCGTCGCGCACCGTACGCGCCAGCGGGCCCATGTGGTCCAGGGTGAAATCGAGCGGTAGCACCCCGTACCGGCTCACCCGCCCGAGCGTCGGCTTGAGCCCCACCACGCCGCAGTAAGATGCGGGGATGCGGATCGAACCGCCTGTGTCGGTGCCCATCGCCATGAAGGCCATCGCCGCCGCCACGGCCGCCGCCGAACCGCCGCTGGAGCCTCCCGGGATGCGCCCGGGGTCCCACGGGTTGCGTACGGCTCCGAAGTGCGGGTTGTTCGACGTGATGCCGTAGGCGAGCTCGTGCATGTTCGTCTTTCCGAGGATCACCGCCCCCGCCGCTTTCAGCTTCTCCACCACGGCAGCGTCGTGGTCCGGCACGTAGTCGGCGAACAGCGCCGAGCCGCAGGTGGTTCGCACACCCGCGGTGCAGAAGACGTCCTTCACGGCCACCGGCACTCCGTGAAGCGGCCCTAGCAGGTTGCCTTGCTCCAGCTCCTGGTCACGCCGCCGCGCTTCTTCGAGCGCCTGCTCGTCGCTCACGGTGATGAACGCATTGAGCTTCGCCGGATCCTGCGCAATGCGTTGCAGGCAGGCCTCCGTCAGCTCTACTGACGTGACCTCCCGCCGCCGCAGTCGCGCCGCCGCCTCGAGGATTCTCATTCGCCCTCCTCCGGCTCATGCATCACCAGGAAAGCGGGCTCGGCTTCGAAAGGGATCTTCTCCAGCAACGGCCGGAACAGGGCTTCGACACGACCAAGCGACGAGGCCGCTCTTTCCAGCTCGGCTTCAGGAATCTCCAGCCCCAGTCCTTCCGCTATGCGCACCCAGTCCTTCATGTCCGCCTATTCTACTACCCGGTCGCGAGCCGCCCCGCCGGCGGCCGCACACAGCCGCTGGTCGCATTCGATAGGGGAAGAAGGAGGCGCCGGCGGGGCCGCGCCGCCGCGCTTTACCGTCCGCGACCGCCGCCGCGCGAAGGCCTGGTATCGCCTTTCGGACCGATGCGCCGCTCACCTCGCGGCACCGATGTCCCGCTCACCGTCGCCGCTCCGCAGGGGCCGAATTTCATCACGAAAGCGCTCTGCGTGGCGCGGTGAACTCGCAGGAAGGCGTTCGGCGTGACGGGGAAGTCGGATGAGAGTGTTCCGCCGGCGATATAAATGTTGTCCAGGCCGTCCACGGCCACCGCCCAGGCGACCTCCGGGCCTGCCCCCCCGACGTATGATGAGCAGGTCAGGCCCGTGCCGTCCGGGGCGTTCGGATCCAGCCGCAGAAAGAAAGCGTCCACATTGCCGTTCGGCGTGTCGTCGAAGGAATCCCCGGTGATCGGGAAGTCCTCGGACATCGTGTAGCCGGCCATCACCAGCCCGCCGGCGCTGTCCAGGCCCATTTGATACGGAACGTCGCTGCCGGAACCGCCGACGTAGGTCGAGTACAGAAGCGCTTCACCCCCTGGCCTCGATGGGTCGATCCGTGCCAGGAAGATATCCGCACTGCCACCGTTCGTCTTTTGGACCGCCGCCGCGGTCACGGGCAAGTCCTCCGACAGGGTGTACCCAAGCAGGTAATAGCCCCCGCCAGGCGCCGGCAAGATCGCCTGGGCCTCGTCCAAATCACTGCCGCCGAAGTAAGTCGAGTATCCCAGCGCTTCCAGTCCCGGCTTGGTCCAGTCGATGCGCGTGAGGAAGGCATCGCCCCCGCCGGCCAGCTTGCCCTGGTACGGAATTCCCTTGATCGGGAAGTCCTCGGAGGCGGTGAGGCCGGTCACGAAAACCGTACCGGGTGCGGCGATCGTCAGCCCGGAGATCCAATCGCCTTTCGTGCCTCCCAGATATGTCGAGTAGACCAGGCCCCCGGCCACTGTGTCGATGATCGAGAAGAAGCCGTCCCCGTCGCCGCGGTTGAAAGCCTGCATCGTATCGCCGCTCATGGGAAAGTCTTCGGAGTCCGTGAAGCCTGCCACGTGAGCCCGTTGCTGGGAATCGACGGCAAGAGCGGTCGGCAGGTCCCGCTTGTCGCCTCCCAGATACGTGCTGAACAGCATCTTCGGGTCGGCGTCGATGTTGAACTTCACGACGAAGCCGTTCTGGCTCGCTGTGCTGGTGGAAAACTCTAACGCGTTGTCGGTGGTCGGAAAGTCCGGCGACAACGTCCAGCCCGTCAAATAGACATTACCCGCGGCGTCGAACGTCATCGCCGTCGGAGCCTCGTCGCGTTTGCCGCCGAAGTAGCTGGAGTACACCAATCCCCGCCCGGCCCCGGCGAACGGATCCAGAACCGTCAGGAACCCATTGAGCTGGCCCCCGCCCCCGGGCTGCAAACCCACCCCGTTGGTCGGGAAGTCGTCCGAGCCGCTCTCGCCGGCGATCCAGATCCGGCCCATGGCGTCTGCTGCCACCAGAAACGCCTCTTCCCGGAACGTGCCGCTGAAGTAGCTCGAGTACATCAGTACCGGATCGATCACCAGTTTCCTCGAAGCGTCATACGCGCCGATCTCGAAACGGACCCCGAACTCGCCGATCTTCACGAACCGTGCGGGCACCGGCGTCCTCCTCCCGCTCCCGTCCACCTGGTACGCATAAGGGCGCGTCAGCCGGAGGGCGGCGTTTCCTGCCCGCACTGCCAAGGCCCCGTCGGCTCCGATGGATATGCCGTCGGCTCCTTCGAACGAAAGCCGGATGGCACCCGGATCGGCTCCAGGCGCCACCACGAAGTCATGTTCCAGGCGCTGGCCGTTTCCGTAATAGACGACGTCTACTCCCGGGTACACACCTTCGAAGCGTACCCGGCGGTAGTGCGGCACATTCGGTTTCCACTCTTGCGGGCGGTCGCCCAGGAAATACCCGCTCGACGACGCCATCCGGCCCATGCCTTCCACCGCCACCGGGGTAGAAGAGCCCGCCAACCGGAGCCGGATCCTGCCCGCCGGAGTCTGCACCATCGCTCCGTCGTCGGTGAGAAAGACCGCCGAGTATGGCGACCGGGAGACGAACCGCACCTGATCGCTCCACTGCCCCAGGTTCGGCTCGAAATGCAGGGGCAGTTCCTCGAAGAGTTCCCGGGCCCGCTGCTCCACCGCCGCTCCAGAAGCGACGCCGGAGGCCAGAAACATCGCCAGTGGCCAGATCGCGCTTCGCAGACTCATGGTCGCGTGCTAACCCTCGCTTCAGGTGTCCAGAGGACGCGTCCCCGCAAAAGCCAAATCCTATTATCTAACGCTTCGCCCGGCGTTTGCGTTTCGCCATCCGTGCTGAGTTTACCCTTGACACGGCATCGCCCGGCAATGCCGGCCTGCCTGCCTACGGCCGCGACAGGAAGACCGGCAGCCCGATCTTGCGGTCGTAGCGCGGCCGGTAGCGATCGGTGTCGTACATCGTCGCGACATCCACCGAACGCGGTCCACGCTTCGGATCGGGGATCTCTGCGAGTTGATAGACGCCGTTTACGATGGCCGTCATCAGCCCGCTCTTGCCCTCTTCGACGGCATCCATCGCCATGTTGCCGAACGTGATCGCCACCATGGAATCGGTGAAGTCCGGCGTGCCGCTGCGCAGTTCGTATGTCAAGTCGCTCACCAGCGTCTCCTCACCGGTGCGGCTCTTGATCTCGTTGGCGAGATCCTCCGCCACGCTCAGCTTCTTGCGGTGACCATAGGCGTCCGGTTCCCCGTATTCCTTCACCTGGTAGCCTTCCCACTCCGCGCCTTCCGAGAGCACGACAATCGAGTAGTTGCTCGGGTTCTCCCTCTTGTCCTGGAGCAGCAGGTCGATCAGCTTCTCCAGCTTCACTTTGAACTCGGGGATACAGCAGCGGATGTTCTGGACATAGGCCGTGTACAGGGACGTGTAACCTGCGTCGCGCCCGAACACCCGGAAGATGCCGATCCGCTCATGGGAACCGATCGTGCTCCGCTGCCGGCTGATCGCGTCTGTGGCCCGGGTGATCGCTGTGGAAAATCCGATGCAGTACTCGGTATTGCGGACGTCGTTGTCCATCGTCTTCGGAATACAGACCACCGGGAAGCCTTCCTTGTCCAGCCGGGCCGCGTAACTCAGCGTGTCGTCGCCTCCGATCGCTACCAGATAGTCCAGCTTGAGCCGGCTGAGGTTCTTCTTGACGTGCTCGGTGACATCCCAGACCTCGAACGTCTCGCCCTTCTTCGTGATTTCGGACTTCGGGAAATCGTCCGGGTTCAGGAAATCCGGCAGCTTTCTCATTCTCTGGGGGTTCGTCCGGCTCGTGTGCAGGAACGTCCCGCCGGTCCGGTCCACGGTGCGCGTGTTGCTGCGGTCCAGCGGCTTGATGTACCGGTTCCGGCTCTCCTCGTCGTCCATGTTCAGGTGGGTGAGCCCTTCCCAGCCGCGCCGCAAGCCGACCACTTCGTGGCCGATCTCCGTGGCCCGGTATACGAATGCCTTGATCGCATGGTTCAGCCCGGGGACGTCGCCGCCGCCGGTGAGGATTCCGATCCGTTTGAATGCCATGGTTCTCCTGTTGTTTGGGTGGTCTTTCTCGAGTTTTCTTAACGATTATATCCAGATGCCCGGGTCCGGAGCCCGCGGGCCGCCGCCGCACGAACTGCTGGCGAAAAAACCCCTCCGTCTAGATCCCCTCGACCCGCACCTCCACGTCGAGCCCCTGGCGCACGCTCGCCGTCACCGTGCAGAAGTCCTCGAACAGGCCGAGGCACCGCTTCGCCCGCGGCCGGTCGTCTTCCGGCATCTCAACCTCGAGGGTCACCACGGCTTTGCCCACACGGAGCCGCCGCTGCTCGTTACGCACCATCTGCACCGTTACTTTCGCGCCGATCTTTTCCACTCGGACCCGGCTCTTGGTGAGGCAGAACAGTAGACTCATCGACAGGCAGCCGCCCAGCGCCGCCCCCAGCACCCGCGCCGGATTCGGACCTGTATCGGTACCCAACGGCGGCGGCTCGTCCATCACCAGCGGTGGGAGTCCCGGACGATCGAAGTCCGCCTGGAACCGGTAACCCTCCACTTGCTCCACGCTGATGGTGAATTCACCCACGATCTCGCTCATGATCTTTCCAGCCTACGGCTGCGGGCGGGCGCCGCTCAAGCGTGCCCTTCGCGCTCCCGGCGGCCTACGAGGCCCAGCACCCGCCGCGCCAGCTCCTCGCCCACGTAGGCTTCCTCGTCCACGATCTGGTCCGCGCCGGCCTCCCGGAGCGAGGGTGCGTAGATGTGGTAACGTGCCCGCGCCACTACCGGGACATGGGGCGCCAACTGCTTCGCTTGCCGCACCACGGCTCTGGCGGCGCCAGGATCGGGCAGCGTCACCACCAACGCCCCCGCCCGGCGCAGGCCCGCGTGTTCCAGGATCTCCCGCTGGGCCGCGTCTCCGACCTGGATCGGCAGGGCCACCCGGTAGACATTGACGGTCTTCGGATTCAGTTCCAACACCAACACGGGCACCCCGCTCTGCTGGAGCGCCTCGACCACTGCGCGGCCGGCAGGGCCAAACCCTACCACCACCACGCCCGGCCCCTCTCCTGCCTCCTCAGCCTCTCTTTCGGCGCCGATCCCCTGCCCTATTTGCTTCCGGGGCCGGCCGGCCACCGCGATCAAGTACGGCGTGGCGAGCAGGGTCAGAAGCGAAGCCGCAAGCAATAGTTGGAAAGTCGCCTCGTCCATCAGCCCTTGCCGCCGCCCCAGCGCGCTGAGCACGAACGAGAACTCCCCGATCTGCCCCAACACCAGCCCGGTGCGGATCGACTGGCTCCATGGTCCGCCGAAAACCTTCACCGAGACCGCGGCCACCGCTGTTTTCGCACCCACGATCAGTACCGCCAGGCCGGCCGCCGCAGCGATCGTCCCCGGCCCCGGCATCTCGACGAGCATTCCGATCGAGGTGAAGAAGATCGTGACGAACAGCGCCCGGAACGGCGTGACGTCGGCGCGGATCTGTTCGGCGAACGGGGTTTCCGCCAGCACCATTCCGGCCACGAAGGCTCCCAGCACCGGCGAGAGCCCGATCGCGTGAGACGCCCACGTGGCGGCCAAGAAGACCGTGAAGGCCAGCAGCACCGGCAGGTCGCGGTTCCGGAACGAGGAAACGCTCGCCAGCAGGCGCGGCAACAGATGCCGCGTCACCACGATCACCAGGAAGACCAGGATCCCGCCCTCGAGCGCCGCCGCTGCGAAACGCCGCACCGCCTCCCGACCGCCTTCGCCTCCCAGCACGTTCAGCATCAGAATCAGCGGTACGACCGCAATGTCCTGCAGTAGGAGCATCCCCAGGGCATTCCGGCCGTGCGGACTCTCGAGTTCCGTCCGGTCAGTCAACACGCGCAACACGACCGCTGTGCTGCTCAGGGCCACCGCCGCTCCCGCCACTAGGGCTTCGGCCGTCGCCAGCCCCGTTAACCGGCAGGCCAAGGCCGCCAGCAAGACGGTGCCGGCCACCTGAAGGATTCCTCCGCCGAGCGCTACGCCGCCGAGCCGGCGCAACCGTTGCCAGGAAAATTCCAGACCGATCGTGAACAGCAGCAGCGCCACCCCGAGCTCGGCGATCGTCTCGATTGGTTTGCCGCGCTCCACCACGCGGAGGCCGGCCCGGCCAAGTATTACCCCGGCCAGCAGGTAACCGACGATGGCGTTCTGCCGGAACTTTTCCAGCGCCAGCCCCGCCGCCGCCGAGGCGGCAAGGATGACGAGGATATCCAGGAGGAGTAGCCAGTTGTCCACCGTGGATGTTCCGCCTCTCTAGACGGTACCTTAATCGTCCCTTGGGCCGAGACCCGAAGCCCGCAGTCGGCTGCCGTTTTCAGCCCCGCGGGATGCCGCTCCAGGCCTTCCAGGCCAGCGCCGCCAGACCGGCCAGGTAGCCCAGCAGCGCCCTGTACTCCTCGTTGCGGCGGTACAGCGACCAACGGAAGCGTCCCCGCGCCACCGGCCGTAATCGGGGCGCCAGCGGCGGCACCTCGGCCGCGTAGCGCTCGAACTCCGGGAATAATTCCCGCAGGTGTTTCTCCTCCTCTTGGATCACGGGCAGGTACAGGAACACGAAAAACAACGCGAAGCCTGCGGCCAGCCACGCTTCTCGGGCCCCGATCGCCAGTCCCGCCGCCACCAGCACGGTCCCCGCGTACAGGGGGTTGCGCAGGTGGGCATACGGTCCTGTCATCGCCAGGCGTTCGTTCTTCTCGAGGTGGCCTGCCGCCCAAGCGCGCAGCAGCAGCCCGGCGGCTGAGATCGGCGCCCCCCAGGCCAGCGATGCGGGCGTCGGTCGCGAGAACCAAAGGAAAAGCCCGGCCAGCACGAAGCCCGCTGGCACGCGCAACCGCGCCGCCACGTCTGCGTACCGCTTCGGGAACCAGTAGCGCCGCCTCACGGCGTCCCCCCGGCCGCCATCTCCAGCCGCGCCTCGAGGGCCGCAAATACCTCGTCGGGCGTCAGCGCCCGCATGCTGGCATCGATCTCCTTCCGCCGCTTGTACGAAGTTACTGCACTCGGAGCCCGGAGGACCGCGAAGCTCTCCCCGTACGGCCCGTTCCGCTCCGGGTCCGTGGGGCCGAACAACGCCACCCCGGGTTTGCCCATCGCTGCGGCCAGATGCAACGGGCCGCTGTCGATCCCTACCACGGCGAGCGCCCGGCGCGTCGCGTCGATCAGGCCCGCCAGCGACGGGCAGTGCACCCGGCAGCCCTCGACGCTCTCCAGCAGAGCCCGCTCTTGCGGCGGCCCGTTCAGCACCAGTGGCACTCCAAGCCGTTCTCTCAGGAGCCGCGCCAGCGCCGCGTAGTTCTCGAGCGGCCACTGCTTCGCCTTCCAGCCCCCCAGCGGTGAAGCCAGCACGAACTCTCCTCCCGGCAACTCCCCTTCCGGCCGCCCCGGCGGCAGGGGAAACGTGCGGAGGGTGTTACGGGCGCCCGCCGCCCTCGCCAGTTCCAGGTTCCTGTCCACCACGTGCCTACTAGTCACCCGGACCCGGTGGGAGTAGAACAGCGCCGCCGGTTTCTCCCGGAGCTGCGACTGGTGGAAGCCATAAATCGAGTGCGCTTTCGCCAGTGCCGCCACCAGCGCGGACTTGATCAGCCCCTGAAAATCGACCACGGTGTCGAACGCTCTGCGCCGCAGCTCGCCTACTGCGCTCCAGACGCTCCGCAGCCGTCTCCGGTCGAACGGAATCACCTCGTCAACGTACGGGTTCCCCTCCAGCAGGATCGCCCACTTTGGGGCGATGAGCCAGGCAAGATGACACCCGGCCAGGCTTTGCTTGAGGCTGGCCGCCGCCGGAAGGGTGTGGATGACGTCGCCCATGGAGCCGATCCGGACCACCAGCACCCGCCGGCTTCGTCCGGCCCCGGGGCCGTGTCTCCGGGGCCCGGCGCCTGTCGCCACGCCCCCACGCCGGCCGCCAGGAGCCGACACGGAGACTCTCCGGCTCTCGTGCGGCCCGTAGCCCGGCTGGCTTGCGTGGGTGTCGTTCATGGCCGATGGGAGCAGCTCGGACCCGGAGAGCTCCTCACGAGGCCGCCCGGCTTTGCACGCGGCGCATGAACTCTTCGGCCAGGCGTGCGTCGCCGGCCTGCATCGACTCCACCGCCTGCTCCGGCACGATCGCGAACAGCTCCTGAAGGCGGTCCGCCGGCAGCGTGGTGACCATCTCCACGCATTCGAGGGCGGCCACCAGCACCGCGCGGGCCTCCGCCTCCAGAATCGGCCGCGGCGGCGAAGTCACCACCACGCTGATCTTGCCGCTGCCCGCCGTCTTCCGAAGGCGGCGGGCATGGGCGGCCAGCAGCGGATCGAAATACCCCACCGCCACTTTGCCGCCGGCCGCCACCCCGCGCTTCAGCCGCTCGGCCGCCGCCGGCCAGTCCACGATCTTGCTGCGAGTGTCCACGGTTTCCTATTTCAGCAGTTGGAGGGCAGCCTCCGCCACCCGGGCCGCTTCCACCCGAGTCATGCAGCGGTGATCGATCGGGCACTCCCGGAGCTTGCACGGGGCGCAGTCCACCGGCTCCCGGATGATCCTCGTGTGTTTGCCCAGAGGTCCGGTCGCCTCCGGGTCGGTCGAGCCGAAGACCGCCACTGTCGGGACCCCCAGCGCCGCCGCCACGTGCATGGCGCCGGAGTCGTTGGTCAGAAACAGGCGGCAGGCGGCGGCCAGTTCGATGAATTCGGCCAGCGACGTCCGTCCGGCGAAGTTGCGCACCGGGATCCTCGCCGCCCCCAGTTGCCGGGCCACCGCTTCACAGATCGCCCGCTCGCCCGCCGCGCCGAATATCGCCACGGCAAGTCCCGCTCGGCGGGCCGCCTGCGCCGCCGCTTCCGCGAACCGTTCCGGAAGCCAGCGCTTGGCGCTGCCGAAGGCAGCCCCGGGGCTGACGCCGATCACCCCTGATCCCAAACCTTCAGCCTCCAGCCTTGCCTGTCCCTGCACCCGGGCCTTCCCGGCCCCGTCCAGGCGGATCTCTTCCACCACCGGCAGCTCCTCGATCAGCCCGGCGCGCCGCAGCATCTCCAGGTAGTAGTAGCTTTCGTGACGCGGAATTTCACCGGGAGCCGGCCTCGGTATCGGATCGGTCAGCAGCGGCCCGCGCGCGTCTCGCCGGTAGCCGATCCGCCTTGGAATCCGCGCCAGCCACACCACCAGGGCCGCCTCGAAAGAGTTCGGCAGCAGAATGGCGGCGCCGAACCCCCCAGCGTGCAACGCCTGAGCGGCTTTCCACTTGCCTCGCCAGTCCCCCGCCCCCGGCCGCGCTTCGTACAACAGCACCCGGTCGGCAAACGGTTCCCGGCGGTACAGATCCGCCACCCAGGGACGTGCCAGCACGGTAATCTCAGCCCGGGGGTGGCGCCGCCGCACCGCTTGCAGCGCCGGCAGCGACATTACCGCGTCGCCGACCCAGTTCGTCGCCCGGATGAGAATGCGCTGCCACGCCATGCCTGAAAGATCCTACCCATGAATCGTAACAGCGTAGCTGCCGCCCGCCTCTTAGGGTGAGGTGGAAGGGGACTGCGGACGGCGCCCGCTCGCCGCCCCCGTCTTCCTGGCCGGGGAACGGCCGGGGGAGTGCTGAACGGCGTGCGGCTACAAAACGGAACCGGTCTTCATCTTCGCTGGCTCGACAGTTCCAGCCGGGCGTACTCTGATGCGACCACGACCAGCCCGCGGAATACGCTGGCCTCGAACATCGAAGTTGCGCCCCGATACTTCATCACCAGCGGCACAGCGCGCCAGCAGTGGGAGTAGACGCGGTACATCTGTGGCAGCGACGGCTGGTGCTTGCTCTTGACCAAGGCGTTGCTCAACTGCCGGAATACGCCTCTCACCCTGCCCCCGTGGATGTAGGGATCGGTACCGTCAAGGTCGCTCAGCGATTTCTGGAGCCGCCGCTCCTCGGCCTCGAAGACGAACCAGGTATGTCTGACTTTGCGATCCGTCTTCAGCCAGCCCAACAGGAGTCCCAGCTCGAACGGCATGTTGAACCGTGGCGTGCGCGGCGGTCTGGTGTCGAGCTGAACCCGGGAGAGATCGTGGATCGAGTACCGGCAGCTCGTCATCAGCCGGAAGATCCGGTCCAGACGCCTCTCGCCGCCCGGAATCTCGAGCGTGGCCCGGGGCGTCAGCCCGTATGCGCACAGCCCGGAGATAAAAGCCAGGTATAGTTTTTCGTACCGAGCATCGTAGGGAACGTTCAGAAAGACACTGTCGGGAGAGGTCGGCACAATTCTATCGGCGCCCCGCCGCGGGGAACAGGTCTCAACTAGCCTTGACGAACCTGACGAAACGGAAGCGCGGCTCCCGCTTGGCGAGGGTCTTCTTTGAGTTCCGCTTGGCCGAGGCCGGCCGTACGCAGGCCAGGCTCTTCACTCGCACCAAGCGGCCAAAGCCGGGGATGTTGTACTCGCCCGTCTTCCAGGAGCGCTCGGCTAGCGTGGAGAGGTCTTCGGCGACTTTTTTCGGCACGCCGAGAATCCGGGCCGCCTTCGCGGCGGACGGCAGCCCGGCGGTTACCTTCGCTTTGCGCTGCATTCGCCTGCCTTCAGGATGTCACCATGGCGGTCGAGCTGTCAACGGCGGCGGCTTTTAAGCCCTTCCTACGCATGGGGTTGGCGGTCCCGCTCTGGAAACCGCCGCGTCGCCGACCCAGTTCGTCGCCCGGATGAAAATGCGCCCCGGCTCCACCGCCTCAGCTCCCACCGGACGATAGTACCAGCCCCCGCCGCCCCCCACCCTTTTTCGTGCAACCTTCTGCGCCTTGGTACAATCAATCTAGGCATGAGGGGAACGCTCCCCATCGAATCTATGGATCCGGTAGCGGCTCGCTGAGCCCCCTCTCTGCTACCGGTGCATTTTCGAGTATCGACACGGAATACGCATTCTCTGGTTAGACGAGGGTTGGAAGAACGCCGTGCTGAGGAAACTACTGCTTCGCGGTTTCGTGTTGTGTCTCGGCGTATTTCTCACGCCGGAGATGATGCATCCGGAACAGCACGACATTAGCAAGCTGACCTACCACGACGACCCGCGGTACCTCAGGCTGAAACAGTACCTAGAAGAGCGGGGCAGCCCGGCGGCCCAGTGGGCGGCGGACTTCATCGCCGCCGCTGACCGCTACGGCCTGGACTGGCGGCTGCTGCCCGCAATCGCTGTCATCGAGTCCGGCGCCGGACAGCGGTACAAGAACAACAACATCTTCGGCTGGGACTCTTGCCGGGTGCGGTTCCCGACCGTCCGCGACGGAATTCACCGGGTGGCCTACCGGTTGGCTACGTCGCGGCTATATCGAAACAAGGATCTCGACGGGATCCTGCGGACCTACAATCCATACCCCCACTATCCGCGCCGGATCAAGTACGTGATGCGCCGCCTTGGGCCGGCAGCCCTGAGCGGTCAAGCCATTGCGAACTAGGGGTCCTCTTGGCCGCCTTCACTCCATCAACTGGATCGCCATGTAAAGGCCACCGAACACCAGCACCGACACTACGGCCACCGCGGCCCACTTGAAGAGCCGCTCAGCCTTCGTGCTCTGGACCTCCTCATCTCGCTTCATTTGTTCGTCGAGGCTGTCGAACATGGGAAGTGACACCTCCTCCCTTCCTTCGGCGCTCTGCGCCGTCCCGACTCCTCCACTGGGTCACTTCTATTCTACGGATGCCGGCCGCCAAAATCACGCAAAATCGACATGCCTGGTCCCGGAGTCCCGCCCGGCAGTCATCCTGCTCCTCCGCTGGAGCGCCGCCGCCACCCCACTTCTTCCAGACATTCCGCCGCCGCCACGACTGTATTGACGTGAATCCGGACGGTATCTTCCAGCTTCAGCGCGTAGCCCCCGGCCAGCGTCACCGCCACCCCCACACGGTGGCTCAAAGCAGACTCGAGCACAAGGCGGTCCCGCTCCTTCAGCCCTTCGATCGTCAGCCCCAGGCCACCGAGCTGGTCTTCATAATATGGGTCCGCCCCCGCTACGTAGACCATCACGTCCGGCCTGAAACCGGTGACCGCCGCCAGGAGTGGATCGTGGAGCCGCTTCAAGTACTCCTCGTCTCCTATGCCGTCCGGCAAGTGGATGTCGACCGAGGAGGGCGGCTTCTCGGCCGGGTAGTTCGCATACTGGTGGATCGATAGCGTGAAGACGTCAGGATCGCCAGCGAAGATCACCGCGGTCCCATTGCCCTGGTGCACGTCGCAGTCCACGATGAGCGCTCTCTCGATCCGGCCTCGATGCATCAGGCTGCGGACGGCGACAGCAATGTCATTGATCGCGCAGAAGCCTTCTCCGTGGCCGGGAAAGGCATGATGAAAACCTCCTCCCAAATTGAACCCGACGCCGTCGGCCAGCGCCAGTTCTCCGGCGAGGGTGGTCCCGCCGGCGGCGAGGATGTAAGCATTGACCATCTGCCGCGAATACGGCACTTCGAGAGTGCGGATCTCGTGAAAGTCGAGCGTTCCGGTCCGCAGCCGCTCGATCCAGCCGGGCTCATGCACGAGCAGCAGATCCTCGAGGGGCGCCGGCTCCGGCTCGAGGAAGTCTCCTTCCCGGGCGATGCCCTCCCTGAGCAGGCGCTCGCGGATCAGCCGGTACTTGTGGGACGGGAAAACATGGGAGCCGAAGTTCAGGTCATAGCCCTCGTGGTAGATCACGCGGAATGGCAGGGCGCGGCTAGCGGATGGAATCTCCATTCGAGACAGCCTCGAGAGCGGTCACCACCGCCACCCCGTAGATATCTTCCGCCGAGCAGCCCCGCGAGAGTTCGTTGGCCGGCTTCGCCAGGCCTTGCAAGAACGGACCCAGCGCCGCCGCTCCCGCCAGCCGCTCCACCAGTTTGTAGCCGATGTTGGCCGCCGCCAGGTCAGGAAAGATCAGCGTATTCGCCCGTCCGGCCACCGTCGAGCCGGGAGCCTTCGACCGCCCCACCGCCTCCACCAGCGCCGCGTCGGCCTGCAGCTCGCCATCGACGTTCAGCTCCGGCGCCCGCTCCCGGACGATGCGCAAGGCCTCGACGACCTGGTCGACTTCGCGGTGCCTGCCGCTGCCCTTCGTCGAAAACGAGAGCAGCGCCACCACGGGTTCGGTCCGCAGCAATCGCCGCGTGCTCGCCGCCGTGGCAATTGCGATCTCGGCCAACTGCACCGGCGTCGGCTGTATCACAATCGAGCAATCGGCGAAGCTCAGCAAACCACGGCACCCGAACCGGCGGTCCGGCAGGGCCATGATGAAGACGCTGGAAAGCGTCCGCACCTCCGGCCGGGTGCCGATCACGTGCAGCATCGCCCGCAGCGTCTCCCGCGACGTGTAGTGGGCGCCCCCGACGAAGCCGTCGGCGTCGCCTGCCGCCACCCTCAGGAGCGCGAAATAGAGCGGATGCCGGGCGATCTCCAGCGCCTCCTGCTCGGTCACCCCCTTGGCCCGCCGCCGCTCCAGATAGATCGCCGCGTATTTGCGGAGAGCGTTGGAGTCCTCGGGACGCGCCACCGTCACACCGGCTCCGCCGCCACCCCCGACCAGGATGGGATCGGCCAGCTCCTCCCGCGCCAGCCGCCCGGCCGCCTCGACCACCCGAGGGTCTTCGCCTTCCGGGAATACGAGGCGGGGCCGCTTGCGGGACCGGCGGAGCTGCTCGGCTTGCGAGGCGACGAACTCGATGGCGGCTTCCGGCACCGGCATGGAATCTCTCATTGTAGCCGAGCGCCGGCGTCGCAGCTTTGGACACCTTCAGCGGACCCGCGAGACCCGCCGCGACGTCCTGCGGCGCCGCTCTGCTGCGACGTTCAGAAGCGGTATCGGAGGACGATCTGCAGCGAGCGCGCCCCGCCGGTCTGGAACACCGGCGTCAACCCGCTCGCCGGGCTTCCCGTCCCCAGCATCCGGTTCAGCATGGAGGGCGATTCTCCAAACAACGGGCTGGAAAGGAATGGCGTCGGATCCGCGAAGTTCGGGTGATTGAAGACGTTGAAAGCCTCCAGCCGCAGGAGCAGCGTCCGGCCCTCGCCCAGCGGGAACTGCCGCCGTACGGCGACGTCTACCTGGTGCATACCAAAGCCGCGGACCGCATTCCGGCCCAGGTTCCCTTGTCCGTAACCGGGCTCCGGCTGGAACGCTTCACGGTTCAGGCGCCGCCCGCCGGCTACCGACGGATCCCGAATCCAGACGGGCGCCCCCGGCGCCAGATTCGGCCGGTAGGCGTTGGCGAATCCCAGACCCATCGCATATTCGGACGTCAATACGTTTACCGGGAATCCGGTCCGGGCCCGGACGATGCCGTCGATCGACCAGTTGCGCAGGAGCCGCGCCACCGCCCCCTGTCCTTTGCCAAGGCCCGTTTGGTAAGTGAACGCCGCGCTCAGGTTGTGCCGCACGTCGAAGTCCGACGAGCCTCGGTCTCCGGCCGCCGTCATGCCTGGACCGATTCGGTGCAGCAGCGAGTCGCTCGAGCTGTTGTCCAGTGAGTGCGCCCAAGTGTAGGAAACGATCGCTTGCAGCCCTTTGGCCATTGCCCGGCGGAATTGCGCCTGGAGCCCCTGGTAATCCGAGGCCCCGTTGCTTGTGGCCAGGGCCAGCCACAGCGTCTCGCTGTCCCCGAAAGTCCCGAATTCCCGGCGCAGGAGCTGGCGGCCTGCCGCCCCGACGTAGCTCACCGTCAACGTTCCCACACTGCCCAGCCCGCCTTCCACCGTGGCGTTCCATTGCTGGACGGCGGGTAGCCGCAGGTTCGGGGCGAAGGCGAAGCTCAGCAGTGTCGAGAACGGCGCGTTGCGTCCGTTGAGGAACTGAGTAATGCTGAAAGGCCCCCCGTTGACCACGTCGGTCGCCACGCTCAGCGTCGAGTCGTAATAGAGTCCCCACCCGGCGCGAAGCACGAGCCGCCCCTTGTCCAGGAGCCGGTAGGCGATTCCCACTCGTGGAGCGAAGTATCCCGCGGCGGAATCCCAGAGCACGGCTTGCTCAGGGAGCCCGTACACGGGCTGCTCGCTATTTGTCTGGTCGGCGCCGAGGCCGGGTCCCCGGGTATACTCCCAGCGGAGCCCGTAAGTCGCCGTCAGCCGCGGATGAATCCGGTAAGTGTCCTGGACGAAGGCTGACGTTTCCCCCAGCCGGGTCTCGATCTGTTGTGGCGCGCTCGAGGCCACCCAGAGGTTGCGGCGTACGAACAGATCGTCGAAATCTTCGGCGATCACGCTCAGGCTTCCCATCCGGTCCCGCCGCCGCGGCTCGTACCGGCGGTAATCGAATCCCACCCGCAGTTGATGGGCGCCCAGGGCCAGCACCGCGGTGGGAAGAACGTGCCATTGGATCTGCCGGTGGTCGGGTTCCTCGCCGGCCACCACCTGCCCGACGCCGCCGACTGAAAACCGCATCAGTTGGTTGCACGGCGCGCTGGCCCGGATCAGGTAGGCCGCCACCGGCGCCAGATGGCAGGCCGGCAGACCTCCCGGCATCCGCCACTCGGACCGGCCGCGGGCGTCCGAGCGGTTCAGCTTGAAATCGACCACGATTCTCGGACTCACCTGATAACCCACTCCCAGCGTCAGGCTGTCGGACTGAATCCGGAGGTCGTTCACCTGGGTCGTCGTGTACTCGTTCCGCGAGAGGGCGAAGTTGTAGCGGGCGAACAGCGTCAGCCGTGAAGCCGCCACGTGATCCAGCCGGATCGACCCGACCTGGAAGCCCGCGTGCCGCCGATAGCTCCCGCGCCACTCCGCCAGCGATTCCCCGAGCGCCCGCCCGTTCGGCCGTGGAAACAGCTCCAGCACCGGACGCGACCACTCCGGGGCCGCCTGCCGGGCTTGCTCGGTCGGCGAGGCGGCCTGCCAGGCAAACGGCTCCCGCAGGTTCATACCTTCGTAGGAGAGAAAGAAAAAAGTCCGGTTCCGCCGCACCGGTCCGCCCAGCGTCGCCCCGAAATCGTGCATCTGCAGCCCGTGGTTGTCGGAGACTCCGTTGCGGTTGGCAAGCCAACTGTTGGCGTCGATCGCGCCGTGCCGCTGATACCAGAAGACCGAGCCGTGGAACTCGTTGGAGCCCGAGCGGCTGCTCAGCAACACGTGCGCTCCGGGCAGCTTGCCGAATTCGGGAGCCGCCGTCGAAGTCTGCACCCGGAACTCCTCCAGCGCTTCCAGCGACACCAGCCCATGCAGACTTCCGATGGCTGTCATTCCCGGAAGGGATCCCCCCATGGAACGGGCCGGCAGCCCCCCGCCCCCAACGCCCGTGTTCGCACTCACCCCGTCCACCACGAAGTAGTTCGTGTTCGGCCGCTGCCCATTCACTGAGAACTGGCCCGGCTCGCCCCGCGTGGCCGGCGTCACCACCGTCCCCGGCGCCAACTCCAGCAACCCGAGCAGCCCCCGGCCGTTCAGCGGTAGTTTCTCGATCCAGTCCCGCCCCACCACCGTCCCCAGGCTCGCGTCTTCGGCCTGGATCGAATCCCGCCTCCCCGACACTGTGATCACTTCCTGCACGCTGCCCAGCACCAACCGGAAATCCAACTGCACTGGTTGCCCGGCGTCCAGCTTCACCCCGTACCGGATCAGCGTCCGGAACCCCGGCTTCCGCACAGTGATCTTGTACAGGCCCGGCTGCAGGAAGGCCACCACGTAGCGGCCGTTGGATTGGGATCTTACAACCCGGCGAAACCCGGTGTCCTGGTTGACGACGGTGACAGCCGCCCCGGGCGCCACCGCCCCGGAAGGATCGCGGATCAAACCCGACAGGTGTGTATACTGCTGGGCCGGCGCCAACCACACCCCCGCCAGCCCGGCCATAAGCAGGCGACACCAGCCTCCGAGCCGCATCGGTCCGGCCCTCATTCTACGGCATAACGGAGATACTCCGCAGCCTGCAGGCGTAATTGCGCCGTGGCCGTGAGCGCTTCGGCCGCTGTTTCCTCGACTCCTTTCTCCGGCGCCGCCCCGCCGAGCAGCACCGCCGTGAGGTAGTCCGTGCGCCGCGCCGTATTCACCAGGACTTCTGTCGCTTCCTGCCAGGACGCCGCCGGCAGCCCTGCGGCAGCGCCGGGAGCGGGCCCCAGTCCCTCGAGCGCGGGCCGCACCTGCTCCTCCAGCGCCGCCGCCAGGCCCGCCAGCGGAACGGCGTGATCCCGCCGCAGCTTGGCTAGCAGCCTCCGGTCCTCTGGGGCCAGTTGCGCCTCTTTCCCCGGAGGGAAGTGCTGGGCCAGCCGGTGCAAGGCATAAGCTCGCGCCATCAGTTCCTCATTGATGCCCAGCAGTCCTTCGCTGAACTGCTCAAAGGCGGTTGGTCCGCCCAGCCGCTCCACTATGGCTTCCTGCAGCGGGTTCACTTCGACCGCCGCTTCCCGCCCGGCGCTCGTCCCGGCGTCGAGCGTGCCGGCCGGGGCGTCTCCAAGGCGCACCACCACGCCGGGAACTCCGGCCAATTGCTGCTGGATCCGGGCCGCGATCTCAGGGCTCACCCCATAGCCGCTCACTGCGATTCGGTCCCCTTCGCGGCTCACCTCCACCGGCTCCCCCAGGTCGGCGCCGAGCTCGTGAAGCACCGCCAAGACCATGAGCTCCTCAGCCGGGGTCGCCGGCTCGATGATCTCCCGCGAAGCCGGTTCCCCGGTCGTTGCGGGCTTGACGGTCGCCGGCGCCGCCGGCCGCCGTGGCAGCTCCGCCACCGGCGCCGGGATCTCCGCCGCAGCCAGTTCCCGCATTTGGACCCACTGGTTGTCTCGGAACCGCATCGTTCCTTCCACCGGCCGGAGTTCGGCCACCGTGAGGTTCAGGATGGCCTCCACCAGCACGCTGGAGTTCGTCGTCGTACGGATCCGATAGCACTTTCGGCCCGGGACGAAGCGGTCCCGGACCGTCATGACCTCGTCCCGCTTCTCGGCGAGGGAATTGCGCCACCGGGCGAAGGAGACGGCGCTCAACGGGTCGCGCCAGTCGTAATGCGCCTGTTCGAACAGCGGCCGCAGCGTGGCCAACGCCGCTTCGGCCTCCCAGTCCGCCGACCCTTGGGCGCCCACTACGCGCGTCAGCGTGGCTGAGGCCGTGCGGAATTCGATATGCCGCCGCCCCGGCGGCTGTGCTTGTTCCGCCGCCGCCGCTTTGCGGAGCAGCTCCGCCGCCTTCACCGACGGGGCGTTTCCAAGCTGGTTCACGACCAGTAGGGTGGCCGCGAGAACCGCCGTCGCGGGCACCCACCGCCGCGGTCCTCCGGCGAGGGCCCGCAGCCCGCCCCCCAGCCGCCTCCACCACGCCGGGCCCGGCGAAGCCTCGTCGATCTGCCCAAACTTCCGGTAAATGTCGAACCAAGGCGCCGGCGGTTCCGGCAAGTGCCCCTGCCGCACGGCTTCCTGGTACCGCACATACTTCTGAATCGTCTGCTGGATCTCAGCCAGCTCGGTCGAGCAACGCCAACAGCTCGCCAGATGGGTCCGGACACGCTTGGCCTCGCCGGCCGGAAGTTCCCCGTCCGCGTATCGGAGCAGGACCGCGTCGCTCAGATGCCCTTGCTCCCGGCTATTCACCGCTCAACCTCCTCAGCCGCGCGATCGCCCGGCGCATGAATTCCCCCACCGTGGACGCGCTGATCCCTAGTGCTTCCCCGATCTCTGGATACCGCAAGCCTTGCATCCGCAGGAACAGACAGCGCCGCTGCTGTTCCGAGAGGTTTTCCACCGCCCGATGGAACCGGACCATGCGATCCCGCTCGACGGCGCTCATCTCGGGGGAAAGATCGGAGGCGGCCAGTCGCGCTTCCAAGTCCGGATCGAAAGGCTGGAGCGCTTTCTCCCGCGCCCTCACCTTCAAGCCGTAATTGTGCGCGACCCGGAAGATCCACGCCCTCGGGTTCTCCACTGTCTCGTTGCGCCGCAACGTGACGTAGAGCCTGAGGAAGACCTCCTGGGCCGCCTCCTGCGCTTGCGGCGGGTTGAGGCCCAGTGTGAGAAGGTAATGGTAAACATCCTCGCGAAGCTCTTCGAACAGCTCGGCGACCCGGTCCTGGACAGGCGTCGTGCGGCGCCCTAGGCGAAGGGCTCCCATCGCTGCCTCGCCTGCCGGTTCGAGCGACATCGAATGCCTTGGTGCTGAAATCCACTCTACACCAGGACGCCCCCCGGCCCCCCGTCGGACGCTTCGAGCCGACAGGGACGGGTCCGGACAATGAGCCGTCACGAACAAAGACCGGTCTCGGGGCTATTCCAACTACACTGACAGGGATTTTTTTGCCGCAGGTGTAAGAGAACCGCCCTCCAGCGGGTCATTAATAGAGTGGAGCCGCCGCTGGTCAGCGTCACCATCGTCACTTGTAACAGTCTCCGTTTCCTCGCCGCTTGTCTGGATTCCCTGTTTCGGCAGACTTACCGGCCGCTGGAGCTCGTCGTCCTCGACAACGCTTCCGCCGACGGCACCTGGGAGTTCCTGCAGCGTCATGCGGACCGGCTACGGCTCCGCCGCTCGCCGGTGAACCTGGGCTTCGCCGCCGGGCAGAACGAAGCGATCCGGCGCAGCCGCGGCTCCTGGGTGCTCACCCTGAATCCCGACGCCAGGCTGGAGCCGGACTTCGTCGCCCGGCTCGTCGAAGCCGGGCACTGGGACGATCGGGTGGGGGTCGTCTGCGGCAAACTGCTCCGCGCCGCTGCCGACCTCGGCCCGCTGCCCGAGCGCCGCATCGATTCGGCCGGCATCTACTTTACGCCCTCGCTGCGCCACTTCGACCGCGGCTGGAATGAACCTGACGATGGCCGCTACGACCGGATCGAGTACGTCTTCGGAGCCAGCGCTGCGGCGGCGCTCTACCGGCGCGAGATGATCGACGACGTGGCCTGCGCCGACGGCTTCTTCGACCCGGACTTCTTCGTCTATCGCGAGGACGCCGACGTGGCCTGGCGGGCCCAGTGGTTGGGCTGGAAGTGCCTCTATGTGCCGCAGGCGGTGGGCTATCACGTCCGGCGGATGGTGGCCCGGCGGCGACGGGGCGCCCCGGCCCTGGTGCGGATGCACTCGGTCAAGAACCGGTTCCTGATGCGGATGAAGAACATGACGCCGGGTCTGCGCCGCCGCTGCGCGCTGCCCGCCCTCGCCCGCGACCTGGTCATCCTCGGTGGGGCCCTGCTGCTCGAGCCCGGGTGCCTGCCCGCCTTCTGGCACGCCGCTTCCCTGCGCCGCCGCGCCCTGGCCAAACGACGGGAGATCGCCGCCCGCAGAAGGGTTGGCGACGAGGAGCTGTTGGCTTGGTTCTCGTGGAGGCCGGTGGCCGTGGCGTTTCCATCGCCTGCCGGAGAACTCACCCCTTTGGCGGCCCATGCCGCCGCTTTGGCCGGCGATACACCCTCACCCTGAGGGGAAAACTGGAATCTGGGAACCGGAAGCTCGCCGCCACGGCTTTCACCGCCGGGAGCGTTCTCTCTTGCGCCGCTGCCGCTCTTCGTGTTCAGCCGCCAATTGCTTGGAACGGGCGTATTTGCGCTGGAATCGATCCACCCGGCCCTCGGTGTCCACCAGCTTCTGCTTGCCCGTGAAGAAGGGGTGGCAATGAGAGCAGATCTCCACGCGCATGTCACCCTTGTGCGTCGAACGCGTCTTGAAACTGAACCCGCAGGCGCAAGTCACGGTGATCTCTTCGTACGCCGGATGAATCCCTGCCTTCATTGCGTGGGAAGTTCCTTTCCTGATCAGCCTTGCCCGGCCCCCCGGGTGCGGCTTACTCCACTCAGTATAGCAAACCCCCTCTCTACACATACGTAGCCCCCGGACTGAGCCTTTTCTCTCCGTCCGGGGGCCGGGTAGCCGTATGCAGCTTCGATGGACCCAGGCTACACAAGGTTATGAGTCCATCTGAACCCGATGTGAGTGACCGGTCCGCAGGAACCCGGACTCGTCACTGATCGAGTCCAACCGCTCTATTGAACCCGAACTCTAGCCGTCGGCCACCTCACACATGGGTTGCGTGTTACTACTACCAGATGTCATTCGCCTGGACCACCTCCTTTCTTCAGTGATGCCTCCATCCTACGGACGCGCCGCGACATTTGTCAAGACAAATGTTCCCCGCCGGGGGCATCGTCCCTTGACACCCTGCCCGCGGATGTCTCGCCGAAAGTCGGCGGAAGGATGGGGCCAAAAAAAAGCCCCGCGCCTGGCGAGGCGAGGGACAGTCACCGCGAGGCAACTGCCACCAAAGGAGAAACCTCTGCAACCCCGGTCCTTCTAAGGGCAATCCGCGTACCAAACACAATTGGTTGTTTCTCCATAGCTTACGGTTCCGCGGCTACAGGAATCCGTAGTCCCGCTCATTGCGCGATATGGCTTTATGGAATTCTCGGGTCTCCCCCGAAGGCCCGCTCCCGAAAAGTTGTTGCAGTTACAATACGAAGGTGACGGCAACGCGGCCCAAGGCCGGCTCCGCCCTCCCTTTGGCCCAGCCCGAAGACGGTCTGGACGCCCGCACTGCCCGAACGGCTTTCGCCGGCTTCTTCCTGGCCGGCCTGCTCATGTCTCTGCTCGGGGCCATCCTGCCGGCCTGGGGCTATACGCTCCGCTCGGATTTCAGCGCCGCCGGCCGGCACTTCTTCGCCATGGCCGCCGGCATCCTCGTTTCGGTCTCCCTCTCGAACCGGATCGTGCCGCGAAGAGGAGCCTCTTTCGCCTTGGCCCTGGGCTCCGGCATCGCCTGCGCGGCGTTGTTCTACCTGGCCGCCGTTTCTCCCCCTGCCGCTTCGGGCTGGAGGAGCGTCGGCCTCTTCCTCCTGGGCGTGGCCTCCGGCATGCTCCTGAACGGACTCTTCCATGCCGTCTCCCCCCACTACCGCCACAACCCCGCTGCCACGGTCAACATCGCCGGCGCCCTCTTCGTCCTCGGCGGCCTCGCCGCAGCGCTGTTCGTCGCCGGCGCCTTCTACGTTTACACGGTCGCCAGCACCGTCTTCCTGCTGGCCCTCGTCCCCGGGTTCTTCACGGTCGCTTTCAGCCGGCGGGCCTTCCCCCACCGCGCCGGTCCCCGGGAGGTGAACTGGCGGGTCGCCCTGGAGGATTTCCGCAGCCCCAGCGCCGTCCTGTTCGCCCTGCTGTTGTTCGTTCAGTCCGGAAACGAGTGGTCGCTGGCCGGGTGGCTGGCAATCTTTCTCATCCACCGGATCGGGGCCAACCCCGCTTCCGCCCTCCTGCTCCTCGCGCTTTACTGGTTCTCACTCCTCGCCGGCCGCGTCACCGCTCAGGCGTTCCTGCCCCGGATCTCGCACGCCCGGATGTTGCTTCCAAGCGTTCTCGCCGCAATGTTCGGCTGCCTCATCCTCAGCTTCACCAACAACTGGTTCGGGGCCGTTCTCGGCGTGCTCTCCGTCGGCGGCGGATTCGCCACCATCTACCCTCTGGTGGTCGAGAAGATCGGCATCCGTTTCCCTTACTTCCACCCCACTTTGTTCAACGGGATCTTCTCGCTGGCCATGGCCGGAGGACTACTGGCCCCCTGGACGCTGGGACTCGCGGCAGACCGCTGGGGGATCCGTGTCGCCGTACTGCTCCCCTTAGCGGGGACCGTGCTGGTGTTTCTCGTTCTCGTCTTGATCTGGTTCGAGGCCCGCGTCAGCGGCCGCGTCGCCCCTACCTGAGCCGGATCACGGCGCCCCCCTCCGGGCCGTTGTAGAAGAGCTCCAGCTTCTTGATCTTCTTGATCTTGCCCTGGTACGGGAAGTAGAGGTAACCGGCCACCGGCAGGGTCCGCTTGCCCGAGGGCAGCGCCGCCTCCTCCACGAACCTCGCCGGACTCACTTTGGGACCAGCCGACTGCACTCCCGGTTCCTGTCCCGGCGGCTCGGGCCGCGGATCGGTGCGCGGAGCCCGCGGGTCCCCCGGAAACCGCGCCGCCGCCTCGGGTCCGCCGAAGACCACCCGGCCCCCTTGCGCCGCCACGGTCAGCGAAGGCCGGCTTCCCCACTTCTCCTCCGACATCACCACTCCCGGCGGAAGCGGCAACAGCGCCGGCCCCTTCCCGTTGATCCGCAGCGTGAACCGGCCCGGCGAAACCGTCGCCGCCTTTCCCATCGGACCGAAGATCCCCACCTCGACGGCGATGGCGTCCCGCAAGAAAAACCAGTCCCGGCCCCGGCTCACCGTCCGGTAATCGAATTCCGCCCCGATCTCCAGCCCGCCGGCTTTCGCGTGGGCCGGGTACTGTTCCGCGTTTCCCCGCGGCGCCAGCTCTCCCCAGGCAGGCAGGACGAGCAGGAACGCCGCCGCCAAAGGTCCCGCTCGAAAAGTGGCGGTCACGCCCACAGTATAATTCGAACGACCATGCTCGCTTTGGCGCTTCTCTTGCTCGCCGGCGCGTGGCCTGCGTTCTCCGCCTCCCTCGACGCCCGCATCGCCGAGCTGGAACGCGGTTCGCCCGCCGCCCTCCATGGCTTCTGGGGCATGCAGGTCATGGATCTCGAGACCGGCAAGATTGTCTACCAGCGCAACGCCGGCAAGCTCTTCGTCCCGGCCTCCAACCTGAAGCTCTTCACCGCCGCCCTCGCCCTTTTCCGTCTCGGCCCCGACTACCGCTTCCACACCCGGATCCTCGCCTCCACACCTCCCGGTGACGACGGCGTCCTCCGCGGCGACGTTTACTTCGTCGGCGGCGGCGATCCGACTTTGTCGGCCCGGAAGTTCCCCTACGAACCCGGGCCGGTCCGGGGCGATCCCTTGCGTCCGCTGGCGGAGCTCGTGGACCAGATCGCCGCCCGCGGCATCCGCCGCATCGAAGGCGACATCGTCGGCGACGACAGCCTCTACGTTTGGGAACCCTATCCCCAGGGTTGGGACCAGGATGACACGGCCTGGGAATATGCGGCGCCGGTCAGCGCCCTGACACTGCACGATGGCGCCTTCCGCCTCTCGGTCATCGCCGGTTCGGAACCCGGCGCGCCGGGGCGTATCATCCTCAAGCCGCCGCTTGAGTACTACACCATCCACAACCACGTCATCACCGTCTCCCGGGGCGAATCGCGGATCTGGGTCGAATGGCCTCTCGGCTCGAGCGAAATCCATGTCTGGGGCAAGGTCCGCCCAAGGGCCGGCCGCGCCCGGCTCCTCGCGGTGCGCGATCCGGCCCATTACGCCGCGTGGGCCCTTGCCCGCGCCCTCCGCGAACGAGGCATCGCGGTGACCGGCCGCGTGCGCGTGCACCACCGGTGGATGCACGAGGTGAAGGACTTCAAGCGAGGCGACGGCGCTCCGCCCCGGGAGGGTTTCCTCCTCGCCGAGCGCCCTTCCCCGCCCCTTTACGAGATCTTGCAGTACGCCAGCAAAGAGAGCCGCAACCTGGACATGGAACTCGTCGCCCGCCAGATTGCCCTCGTCCGCCGCGGCATCGGCTCCCGGGCCGCCGCACTCGAAGAAATGAAGGAGTTCCTCGCCGAAATCGGTATCGCCGCCGACGAGTACCGCTTCTTCGATTCCTCCGGACTCTCCTCGCTGAATCTGGTCACCCCTCGGGCTATCGTCAAGCTGCTCTCGTTCATGTACCTTTCCCGCGAGCGCGACGGATGGCTCGATCTGATGGCTGTGGGCGGCGGCGACGGCACCCTCCGCTACCGCTTCCGCAGCCGTGCCCTCCGCCACCGCGTCCTCGCCAAAACCGGCACCCTCACCGGGGTCAGCGCCCTCTCCGGCTACCTCGAGCTCCGGCCCGGCCGCCTGCTCGCCTTCTCGATTCTCCTGAACAATTACGGTACCCGCACCAGACCCGCCAGGGAATTCATCGACGGCTTGGTCAGGATTCTCCTCACCCCGCGCTGAAGGCGGGCGAGTTTCTCTGGACCCACGAATTATGGCGCCCATATTTGGTGGGCTCCACAATATTTCGTGGGCAGCCCCGCCTCCGCCTCTTCGGTCTCCGCGCCGCCGGCCGCCTAACTCTCTGTAGGATCAATACATTACGACCGGCAGGTACTAACCCGAGCAGTTTGGTAAGTGGATTGCCACGGGCCGGATTAAGACATTGGAACTCGGTCCTGCCAATCGCTTTTTCTCTTCTGTTTGGTGGGAGAAACGTTGGAGAGAGAAGGAGGAAAGGACCTCATGGCATCAGTGGCGGCTCCAGATCTGGCACGTGTGAACCCTCGAGTTCGGGACGAGTTGATACTGAAGCATCTTCCCTGCGTCAGGCAAATGGCCTACAGTCTCCGCCGGCGGCTCCCGGTCCACGTCGATCTGGACGATCTGATCGACGCCGGTACTTCCGGGCTGGTGAGCGCCGCCCTGAAGTATGATCCGGGCAAGGGGGTTTCTTTCCAGACCTATGCCCGACACCGGATCCGCGGCGCCATGTTGGACGTGCTCCGCGAAGCCGACGTCGCCACCCGCGAGCAGAGACGCCAGGAAAAGAATATCGCCCGGGCCGCGACCGTGCTGCGGGCGCATCTGAAACGCGACCCCGACCGTGCGGAGATCGCTTCGGAACTTGGAATCAGTGAGCGGCGACTCGAGCGGATCTTGTTCCAGATACCCCGGGGCGCTGCCGTCTCGGCGAGCGAGATCCTGCTCGATGGCGATGAGGCTGTGCCCCGGACGATCCCCGACCAGGCGGGCCAGAGTCCTGAGCAGCTCGCCGTTCGCCAGCAGCTCCGCGCGGTGCTCGAAGACTCGATGAGCGTCCTTCCCCCGCGCTACCGGAAACTGTTGGAGCTCTATTATCTGGAGGGGCTGACGCTGAGACAGATCGGTGAGCAGATGGGCTTCCGGGAAAGCCGGGCCTCCCAGATCCATTCGGCCGCTCTGCGGAAGCTGAGGAAAGCCCTTTCCGAGCGGGGCATCTCTTCGGCGGCGGCGTTTGAACTCCACCAGGCGGTCGCCTGATCGCCCGCCGCTTCCCGGGCGCCGCTGGAGCCATGCTGGAGGGCCCCGACGGGGCGCCGGGATCCGATTCATTCGAGCATTTCCCGCCGGGGCCTCTGGATGCCCAGTTTTCGCATCCGGTAGCGCAGCGTGTTCGGATGCAGGCCTAACAGAGTGGCGGCGCCCCGGGGCCCTTCGATCACCCAATTCGTCTTCTCCAGCACCCGGAGAATGTGTTCGCGCTGGACATCGGCGAGCCTGGCGGGCCGCGGGCCCCCGCCGGCCAGGCTCCCTTCCTGCAGTTCCGTGATCTCCAGGTACGGGCCTTCGGACAGAATCGCGGCCCGCTCGATCACATGCTGCAGCTCGCGGACGTTCCCCGGCCAGTCATACTCCATCAGGCGCCCCATGCCTTCCCGTGTCACCCCACGCAAGCGCTTGCCGAGGCGTCCAGCGATCCGGCGTACGAAATAATCGACCAGCAGCGGCACATCTTCCTTCCTCTCACGCAGCGGCGGCACCGTGATCGGGAAGACGTTGAGCCGGTAATAGAGATCCTGGCGGAACTTGCCCATCCGAACAGCCTCGGCGAGATCGCGGTTGGTGGCCGCAATGACCCGCACGTCCACCTTCAGGGTCCGGTTCCCCCCCACTCTCTCGAATTGTCCCTCCTGCAGCACGGCCAAGAGCTTCACCTGGAGATCCGGAGGCAGGTCGCCGATCTCGTCGAGGAAGATCGCTCCGCCGTCCGCCAGCTCGAAGCGCCCGGCCCGGCGCGTGACCGCCCCGGTGAACGCCCCCTTCTCGTGCCCGAAGAACTCGCTCTCGATCAGCCCCGGAGCCAGGCCGGCGCAGTTCACCGTCACCAGCGGTCTGTGGCTGCGCAGGCTGAGCTGATGGATCAGCCGGGCCACCACGCCTTTACCGGTGCCCGTCTCCCCTTGGATCAACACCGTCGTGTCGGTCGGCGCCACCGCCCGAACCTGCGCGAGCAGGCGTCGCATCGCCGGACTTTCCCCCACCAGTTCTTCGAACGGCCGCTCCGCCCGCAGGATCTCCCGGAGATTGCGGTTCTCCTCCTCCAGGGCTGACCGGAGCCGCGCCACTTCCGCCACCCTCGCCGCCAGCTCGTCGTTCAGCCGGCGGAGTTCGAGCTCCAACTGTTTGCGTTCCGTGATGTCCCGCAGCAGAGCAACCCGCGCCGGTTCGCCCTTCCAGAGCACTTCCGCCACCCGCATTTCCACGTGGGACCGGGAGCCTTTCCTGGACGGGATCACCAGTTCGGTCACTTCCCCGGACACCACCGGCCTGCCGAACTGCGATCCCACCAGCTTCGTTGCCTTCGTCCCGAAAAGCCGCTCGCTCGCCGGATTGGCGTACCGCACCACGCCGGAGCTGTCCACGACCACCACGCCGTCCGGACTCACGTGAATCAATTCATGGAAATCGTCGCCCGCTTCCGCCGGCCCCGGGCGCGCCCCTCGCGCCGCCTCCAGGAGCCGCCTCAGCGAAGAGCCGCTGAGCTCACTCTGCAGGACGTAACCCTTTGCTCCTCGCCTCACCGCCTCGGCCCCCGCGGTTTCATTACCTTCCCGGATCACTGCGACGACGGCACAGCCGACCCCGAGCGCACGGAGTTCCGAGATGATCGCCAGCTTGCGCTTCGCGTCGGCGAAAAGCGGTACGAGCAACAGGCACATGCCCTCCCGGCACCGGGCAATCACTTCGTCGGCGTTTCGGACAACCCGGCAAGGAATCCTTTCGGCGGCCGCGGCAAGCTCATTGCGGAGCTGCTCCGCTTCCGCCGGCTCCGGGGCCAGCAACATCACTGCGTGCGTGGAGAATCCTTCTTTCATCTCACTGCGTCGTTGGAAGCGAACGTAGACTGCTAGAAATCGTTCCCCCCTGCCTGACCAGCCGCAACCGCAATCCCAAGGACGGTAAGCACCCGCGCTGGATCGTCGAGACTCCCCACGATCCGCTGGCTCTGTTTCCCCCTGGAGACCACCAGCGTGGGCGTCGCCAATATCTCATGGACGGCCGCCGCCTGGGGATCTTCTTCCACGTCGATCACTGCGGCGCTGCAACGCCCTTGCAAGTACTTGTCGCGAATCAGTTCCAGTGTCCGCTGCGCCGTTGACGAGGCTGGCGCCGAGCCGAATATGAAGAGCTGAAAGACGAACTCTTCCGATTCCTCCCGAGCTCTTGTCCCTTCGATGGATCGCGTCATGCGCTGCTCCTCATCTTCGACACCTCCCTCTTCACTTCCCAACGGTCCGGCAAGCTTGCATAGCGTCCCGCAGACACCCGCCGTCGAACGGTTCGGCCGCCGTCCGGCGGACCGGACTTTTCTCCGTCACATTGGTCAGCCCCCGGTGGACAAGAGCCGGGCCGCAGACTAGCGGGTGCGGATCACCCGATCCGGCGGCCGCGCCCCCACCGGAGCCAGCCCTTTGCCCGTGATCTCATATTCCTGCGAGTCCGTAGAGTGAGCCGACCCCCGGGACCGCAACACACGCAGGATCCTGCGGTATCCCTGCCCACCCTGCTCGTACCGGCAGACGAGCACCGTATCGGCGATTGACGAAAGGTACGCGATGCTGAGCGACCGGGCACCCAGCTCTCCCGTCAGTTCGCTCAGAAACAGAGCTGTGATCCGCCGCTGCCGGCAAATGTTCCCCAGGCGGATCAAGTAGTCGTGTGCGCCCTGAAACGATCCCATGCGAAGGAAGGCCGAAACAGCGTCCACGACAATGTGCTTCGGTTGGAATTCAGCCGTCAGGGCGACCGTCTCGGCCAGATGCTGCTCCACGCCCACCGACTCCGGCACCACCGCTCGGAACAGCAGCTTTCCTGCCCCGACTGCGGGGCGCAGATCGACCCCCACACGGCGCAGGTTCCGTAGAAGACTGTGCTCCGGCTCTTCGAAGCTCAAGTAGAGGACCTTCTCGCCGCGCTCACAGGCCGCCCTCGCGAAGGTCGCCGCCAGCGTCGTCTTCCCCGTTCCGGGCTCGCCGGCAATCAGAATCTCGGCCCCTACGCAGAATCCGCCCCCCAGGAGCGCGTCCAGCCAGCGGTACCCGCTCGTCACCTTACGCGCCATGGGGCCCTGGCCCAGGCCGACGATCGCTACCGGTATGACGCTTAGGCCGCGCTCCGTTATGACAAACGGACACTCGTTGGGAATGAATCCGGAACCCCGGTACTTCAGCACCCTCAGCCGCCGGGTCGTGATCTGCGCCTCCACGCGCTGGTCCAGCTCCAGGAGACAATCCGCCGTCTCAGCCATGAGATGCAGCAGCGGGCTCCAGGCCGCCCCTGGGGTCCAATGGGACGTCTTGGCGGTGAGCACCAACGTAATCCCGCGCTGGCGAAGCGTCCGGTGGATCCGGAACAGTTCCCGGCGCCCGGCGGCTGGATCTTCGTACAGCCGCAGGAGCAGATCGAGTTCATCGATGGCGATCCGTCGCACGCCCCGGCTCTGCACCACCCTCGAGATCCGTTCCAGCAGGGGGTCAAACCGAAAATCGCCGATGATTTCCGAGTCAGCTGGGAACTCCGCCGGGAGCAGCGTGAGCGCTCCTTCGTTCTCCAGACTCTCCAGGTCGAGCCCGATCGAGAGCGCATCGGCGCGCAGCGCCTCTACGGGCTGATCGCAACTGACAAACAGTCCCGGCTGCCCGTTCGAGGCCCCTTCACAGAGGAACTGCAAACAGAGGATGCTCTTGCCGGTGCCCGGTGAACCGACCACCACCGTCGTGCGGTTCTCCGGCAGGCCCCCGTGGAGGATCTCGTCCATGCCCCGGATGCCCGTGGGGACTTTACCGATGCCGGGGCCGGCGGCCCCCACACTTCTCGGTTCCATTCGGTGACTCCCTCCCGCAGACCTCGGCGCCCGGATAGTGGAGTCAGCGGATATTGCTGCTGCGCCTGGCTCGAAATGTGTTCTTGCGCCAGCCGTCCCGGGTGTGGCTACACCCTGCGGCCGTCCGGGCGGAAACGCAGTTTGCGCCGCAACAATGCTGGCTTAAGCTTATCCTAATTACCTATGGCGCCGCAAGACTATTTGTAGTTACCCGGAGTTACACTGCCACGGTAGCGCGTGCGCCAGGAAACCAAACGGCAAAGAACCTGAGGTCACGACCTTCGAGCCTGCGCCCACGCGGTTCCCTTCCGCAGCCTCGAACGCCACTTCGTCAGGCCTTACTCCTAACTGCCTTCCGTGACTTTGGCGTTCCGCCGCCGCCCCGTAGCAGCGCCACGGTTCGCCCTGCTCCTTCCCGCACTGGCGATATCCATCCGCTCGCCACGAATTTTCGTGGCGTGTACCAAATAGTCTCCGAAAGTTTTCGGCAAACATCCCCCGACGCTGCCGCGTTTCAGCCACCCGCTGGCCGGAAAAAATCGGCTCGGCCCGTCAATCGGTCCCCAACGCCCCTAAAGGATTGTAGGAAACCTGCGATTCCCAGGGTGAAGGAATACGCGTTCGAGTGACGGGCATGAGGAGACCGTTCGCCTTCGAGCCGGGAGATCGCGGTTGGCGGCGCAAGTTTGTCCGCTGGTGGCCGGTGTCTTCGCTCTCCGCCGCAAAGCGCTCCGGCGGCGGCCCGCCCGGCGGCTCCGAAGGGGCTCGCGCGGAGGCCGATGTAAACTGTTGCCCTTCCTGGGGGAGTGGCGCGCCGCCCGAGAGTTCGGGTCTCGGTGGGATGGCGGCGTGCGGTCCCCCTTCGCCATACTCGGACCCTTCGCCGCCCGACGGGCGCGCCGTGCCCGTAGCTGGTGGGATGGAAGAACTCTGGGAACGCATCCGTGGGCTGGAACTGAGCAACTCGGTGCTGGAGGCCCTGGCGCACCAGTCTGGCTGGGAGGCTTGCTCCAAGGTGTTGGAGTTGCTTCTCGAGGCGAGCGGCAGCCGTCTGGGTTACCTCGGGCGCCTTGAAGAGAGTGGGGCGCTTCTCTGTGCGGTCGCGGGGCTGGAGGCCCGCGGCGCGGACTTGCCGGACGGCCGCGTCGCGCCGATCCCCAGGCAGGAGTGGCCTGCCGTCTGGCGCTCGTGCCTCGAGCAGGGCGAAGTGGTCTGTCACAACTCTCTTGCCGCGCCCGCCCCGGCGATTCCACGAGCGATTCGCCGCGCGATCGTCATCCCGCTTCGCAACGATGGAAACTGCGTCGGGCTCGTGTGTCTGGCCAACGGGGAGAACGCCTACAGCCAGGTTCAGCTCTGTCGCATCGCCGCTGCCGCCGAACCTTTGGGCCCGGCGCTTTGCTCGTGGCGCGAACAAGAACGCGCGGAGACCCACCGGCGCGAACTAGAGCGCCGGTGGAAACTCACTCAGTTCGCGATCGATCACTCTCCCGGAGTGGTATTGACCCTCGACCCTTCGGGAAGGGTCGTCTACGCCAACAAGACAGCCTGCCGGACCTTGGGCTATGGCGCTGAGGAATTGACGCTCAAGAGCATTCGGGATCTCTTGGACAGCCACTCCCGGGAATCTTGGGACGAGCTGTGGAAGGAACTTTTGAGGCGGCGGTCCTTGGAGTTCGAGGCGCGGTTCCAAACCAGCGCCGGCTCCTCTATTCCCTTCTCCGTCCTCGCCGGTCACCTGGAGTTCGACGGCCTGGAGTTCATAGCTTTGGTCTGCCGTGACATCTCCGACTATGTCGCCGCGCGGGAAGAACTTCTCGAGGCGCTCGAAAAGGAGCGCGAAGCGGCGAGACTGAAGTCGGAGTTCCTGGCCAACGTCAACCATGAGCTCCGCACGCCCTTGAATGCCATCATCGGGATGACCGATCTCCTGCTGGAGTCGCCGCTTTCGGAAGAGCAGCGCGAATACGTCAAGACCGTCGACCGCGCCTCCCATGACTTGCTGAAGATGATCGAGGACATCCTGGACCTCGAGAAGGTGGAAGCCGGAAAGCTGGAACTGCGCCAGGAAGCCTTCGACCCGGGCAAGCTGTTGGACAATGTGGCCGGGCTGTTCACCAAGGGAGCCCGGGAGAAGGGAATTCAGGTCTCCGTTGTCTGCGACCCGGCGCTGCCCCTCTCATTGGTCGGAGACGCCGGCCGGATCCGGCAGGTGCTGGTGAACCTCGTGAGCAATGCTGTGAAGTTCACCCCTTCGGGAGGCGTCACGATCCGGGCCGAGCCCCTGGAACGGAAAGGTTCCCGCGTGCGGGTGCGCTTCGCCGTGGAGGATTCCGGCATCGGCATACCCGACGACAAGCGGGAAATGATCTTCGAGCGATTCTCGCAGGTGGACGGTTCACCCACCCGCGAACACGAGGGCGTCGGCCTTGGCCTGGCGATCGTGAAGGATCTGGTGGAGTTGATGGGCGGTGAACTCGGCGTGGATAGTCAAGTGGGCCGGGGATCGACCTTCTGGATCACACTATGGCTGCCGGCCGGTCCAGGCGGCCACCCTGTCCGCACCCACCGCGGACCTGCCGCGCCGGAGTCCGCTACCAGCCGCCGTTGGACCCGCGCTCCCCGCGTCCTCGTGGCCGAGGATAATGCCGTCAACCGCAAAGTCGCCGTGCGCATGCTCGAGCGCCTGGGTTGCGCCGTCGATGCGGCCGCCGATGGGAGTGAGGCGGCGGACCTCGCCCTGAGAGGGGACTACGACCTTGTTTTCATGGATTGCGAAATGCCCGTGATGGACGGTTGCCAGGCGACCCGGCGCATCCGCCAGGGGGCGGGTCCGAGATCGCAGGTGCCGGTCATTGCCATGACCGCCCGGGTCATGAAAGGCGATATCGAAGCTTGCCTGGCCGCCGGTATGGACGACTACGTCCGCAAGCCCGTTCACTTGGAAGACTTGCGGCTCGTTCTGGAAAGGTGGGTGCGGCGGGAGGGCGGTCTCTCCGCCGTGCCGGGGTCCGCAGCGAGTGGGCAGGGACGTGCCCCCGGCCCGGTGGAGCAGGCCGGCCCAGGATAGCAGCGAGGTGGTTCGAACATGAATGCTTTGCCCTCGATTGCCATTGTTCTTGTCCTGGTGGCCCTATGCTGGGCCATCGTTCTCCTTCAAAAGGTCACCCGTGACCATTCGCGATTTCTCGTGGGCATGATCGGGTTGATGGCGACCTTCCATGGCTTGCGACAGTTGAAGTATTTGAACGTCGCCCCTCCCAAGATGGCCGAGATTGGCGGCCAGATCACCGACGTGCTGGTGGCCCTGCTGCTGTTCATCGCTCTCGTCATTCTCGACGGTGAGGTTGCCAGCCACCAGTCGGCTAAGATCCAGTTGCGGCTCTCCCAAGCCATGTTGCCTCCGTCACCTGTTTTCGACGGGAAGGTCGTTGCCCAGGCCATCGGCGCCCCGATCCAGGAAGCGCCCAGTACCGGCCTTCCCCGGAACAATACGCTCAGAAGGTTGATCGATGGGGCGCCAGTGGCCATAGTGGGCTTCGACCAGGGACGCCGGGTGATTCTCACCAATGGCGCCGCGGCGAAGCTCTTCGGGCTCGAGCAGGATCAGTTGATCGGTAAGGATCTGGCCGCGCTCAGCGCCGCCGTCGCTGGGTCGAAACCGGCCTGCGACGCCGGCAACGGCAGAAGCGCCTCCTCGGTCTCCGGCTGAATCGGCGCCTGCGCTTGCGACGAGAGGCTGGCGGACCGCCAGCGTCCGGGGCCGTCGCCTCTGTGTCGTTGCCGGCGCTCGCGGCGCCGAATCGAACGTTTCAGAGACCCGCTACTCACGGCCTTCTCCCAGTCCCGCCATTCCGATAAGCTGATCCTGTATGTCTGAGAAGCTTCGCGGAGCCATCGTCGGGTGCGGCTACTTCGGCGGCATCCAGCTCGAAGCCTGGAGCCGTATCCCCGATGCGGAAATCGTCGCCGCCTGCGATCTCGACCTCGCACGGGCGAAGGCCGCCGCCCCCCACGCCTATACCGACGCCGCCCGGATGCTCGACGAAGTGAAGCCGGACTTCCTCGACATCGCCACCCGGCCCGATTCGCACCTGCCCCTCGTCCGCCTTGCCGCCGAGCGCGGCGTCGCCGTCATCTGCCAGAAGCCCATGGCTCCGGACTGGCAACAGGCCGTCGAGATGGTCCGCACCGCCGAGCAGGCGGGCGTTCGGCTCATGATTCACGAGAACTGGCGCTGGCAACCCTGGTACCGGCAGGCGAGGCGGCTGATCGAGGAGGGCGCCGTCGGCCGCCCGCTCTTCTACCGCCTCGAAATGCGCCAGGGCGACGGCCTGGGCCCCAAGCCCTACCCGAAGCAGCCCTATTTCGTCGAGATGCCCCGGCTCATCATCTACGAGGCCGTCGTCCACCCCATCGACACCGCCCGCTTCCTGTTCGGCGAGATCGAGGGCGTCTTCGCCCGCGCCCGGAAGGCGAACCCCATCATCGCCGGCGAAGACGGCGCCTTGCTCATCCTCAGCCACGCCCAGGGCCTGCACGGCTCCGTCGAGGGCAACCGCTACGTCGATCCCATCCCGCCCGGCCCCGCCATGGGCTGGGCCCAGATCGACGGCGAAGGCGTCTGCCTGCGCATCTCACCCAGCGGCGACGTCTACGTCGGCGAGCGTCTCGCCTGGCGCAACACCGTCAGCGAGGGCTACCGCGGCGATTGCGTCCGCGCCACCCAGCAGCACTTCATCGACTGCCTCCGCGAAGGCAAGCCCTTCGAGACAGGCGGCCGCGAGTACCTGAAGACCTTCGCCGCCGTCGAGGCCGCCTACGCCAGCCTGGAGCGCGGCTGCCTCGTCGATCCCCGCGAATGGAGCGCATGAGCGGTCCCGCCGTCAGCATCGTCACCCCCTGCCTGAACATGGCCGGCTTCCTCGAGCAGGCCATCCGCAGCGTGCTGGAACAGGACTACCCGGCCATCGACTACATCGTCGTGGACGGCGGCTCCACCGATGGGACCCTCGAGCTGCTCCGCCGCTACGGGGGCCGCCTGCGCTTCGTCTCCGAGCCGGACCGCGGGCCCGCCGACGCCATCAACAAGGGGTTCCGCCTCACCGAAGGCGGGATCGTCGCCTGGCTGAACGCCGACGACTACTATCTTTCCCGTTCGGCGGTCTCCGAGGCCGTGCGCGCCTTCACGGAGCACCCCGAGGCCGCCGTCGTCTATGGCGACGGCGTCTGGGTGGACGAGGCCGGCGGCGAGATCGGCCCCTACCCGGTGGCTGAGTTCGACCCCGCCCGCCTGGCTCAGGAATGCTTCCTCTGCCAGCCCGCCGCCTTCATCCGCCGCAGCGCTTTCGAAGAGGCCGGCGGTCTGGACCCCGATCTGAAATACGCCTTCGACTACGATCTCTGGATCCGCCTCGCCCGCCGCCACCGCTTCGTTTACGTCCCCCGCCGCTGGGCCGCCTCGCGCATGCACCGCGCCACCATCACCCTGGGGGCCCGCGGCGGCGTCTTCCGGGAAGTCTTGGCGTTGCTGCGCCGCCACTACGCCTATGTGCCGTTCCGGTGGGTCTACAGTTATTGCTGCTTCCTTATCGACCGCCGCGACCAGTTCTTCGAGCCCCTGCGCCCCGGCTTCGGCAAGTATCTCCTGAGCCTCCCCGCCGGACTCTGGCACAACCGCCGCCACCCGCTCCGCTACTGGAACGAATGGCGGCGGGTCATGACCTGGGCCGGCTTCCTCCGCCGCCTCCGCGGGAGCCCCCTCGGCCGCCTTTTCGGCTGAGCGCCCGGCTTCCCCAGCCGTCGAAAAGGCGAACACCGATCATCCCGAGAAAGACCGGCTAAAGTCCGGACGTCTCACGAACTACAAAGGACCCTTGGAAGCTTCGTTCGCCGGACTGCGCCTGCTCTTCGCGTCGGCGAAAATTAGCCGCTGCGCCAATACCGCAATATGTAACAGAGCTGCGGGAAGCGGGTGAAGAACCTCGGCCGCCTCGCCGATGAAGATTCCAGAGGCCCGCCAGGAGAGAGGAGCCATGGCCGCCCACACTGTTCCCGTCGAGGACCTCCGCAAAGTCGGCCGCCTAGCGAAAGCCTTGCAGGATTACCCATTCCGGTCCGCTTGGCCGCTACTGGTCTTGCGCTATTTCCATCTGCCCAAGGCGCTAAGGGGGATCACGGAAGCGCTCTCCGGAGCCAGGACCGCCGAGCTGACGGCGGAAGAGACACAAGACCTCTACGAATCATTGCTCGCGCTGCACGAGGAGCTTGAAGACGTGCTGAGACGGTTGCGCGGCAGGCGAGCCTGCCGATTGTTGGCGTACCGGTGGCTGAACCGTCTCGAGGAACAGGTGGAGGACCTCACCGACGTTCTGGAGACACTCGCCTGGGGTTTCGATCCGGATCTCCAGCAGTTCATGGACGAAGCGATTTCGAAGCTCGAAAGGCGCCCCATCAGCCAGTGCCAATCCGGATAGACGATTCCGCCAGCCCGCAACTCCGGAGGGCCGTCGGCAAGCTGAGAAAGAAGTACCCTAACATGGATCACGACCTCCAGCGAGCCTTCACGGAGATCTCCGTGGCTCCCCAGCTGGCGTGCCACGCCCGGAAGGTCAAGAAGACGGGCCATTCAGTCTGGAAGTACAGAGCCAGGAGCAGCGACATGAAGCGGGGAAACCGCGGGGGATTTCGGATTCTCGCCTACTACTCCGAGGCCGAACAGGTCCTGTACCCGTTTCTGGTGGATACCCACGAGCAGTACCCCGACCAGCCGCCGCGAGAGAAGATCAAAAGCGCATTGGAGGAGTTGCTGGACGAGCTCGTAACACGGCAGCGCCGCCTGTTCGACGATCAGGAGTAATCCTGCTCAGGACGGTGGAGGGTTCGTCGGGGCGTCATCGTCCCGCGCCGGGTTCCTTTTCTCCGCTGGCCGGCTCCTGTTCGCAATTTCGGAAAATCCCGGTGACAGAATTGGTCTGGACCCCAAAGTTGAGACAAAGTAAACAGGGACCCCTTACAGGGAATGGGAGGGACTCCTGGATGCGGGAAGACGACAACAAAGAAGGCGGATCTGGTACCGTGTGGCCATCGCGGCACTCGGTCGAGTCCAAGGGGGAGATCGCTGGGCGGGCAACCCCTACGACAACGCACTGGCCGAGAGCCTTCTGCGGACGCTGAAGTGCGAGGGGATCTACCTGACCGGCTACCGGAACGCGGCCGATGCCCGGGCTCGAATCGCCCGTTTTCTGGAGGGCTGCTACAACCGGCGGCGGCTACACTCCTCGCTGGGTTATCGGCCGCCGGGGCAGTTCGAAACCAAGGCGGCGGCCGGGCCGGCGGTCCCTTGGCCGGTTGCCCTCCCGCAGGGCTTGCCTGCGTCCCGCCGACCGCTGCTCGTATGGGTTCATCCGCTGGCTGAGACAAGGAGACCTCAGCGAGCGGCCCGAATCGGGATTTGCGTAGCCCACCCCCGCATTGGTGCGGTAGAGTGTACGGAGGCGAAAACGCTCAAGAATTCTCACGAACGAGGAAAGGACACGCATGCGCAAGATCAAGACCGCGGTCATTGGAGCCGGATTCATGGGCAAGGTGCACACCGAAGGGATCCGGCGGTTGGGCAATGTCGAGGTGGCCGGCGTGGCGGCGGTATCGAAAGAAGAGGCCGAGCAGTTCGGCAGGACGATGCACGTCGAGCGCACCACCGACAACTACATGGAACTGATCGAAGATCCCGAAATCGAGGCGGTGCACGTCTGCACGCCGAACGTGCTGCACGCGCCGGTCACGAAGGCGGCTATCGAGGCCGGCAAGCACGTGCTCTGTGAAAAGCCGCTGGCGATGAACGCCGCCGAGGCCGAGGAGATGCTGAAGCTGGCCCGGAAGAAGCGGATCGTCCACTGCGTGAACCACAACCTGCGTTACTACCCGGTGCTGCAGCACGTGCGGCAGATGATCGCCGCCGGCGAGCTGGGCGAGATCCTCGTCGTTCAGGGAACCTACTCGCAAGACTGGCTGCTCTACGACACGGACTACAACTGGCGGCTGGAATCGAAAGAGAACGGCCCGCTGCGGGCGCTGGCCGATATCGGCTCGCACTGGATGGACCTGGTGCAGCACCTGACCGGGCTGAGAATCACCGCGCTCTGCGCCGACATGGAGACCTTCCACAAGAAGCGCAAGAAGCCGAAGCGGGCGATCGAGACCTTCGCCGGCAAGAAGCTCAAGCCGGAGGACTACAAGGAGGTCCGGATCGACACCGACGACTTCGGGATGGTGCTGCTGCACCTGGGCCGGCGGGCCCGGGGCGCCTACACCGTCAGCCAGGTCAACGCCGGCTGCAAGAACCGCTTCCAGATCGAGATCTTCGGCACCAAGGCCGGGGTGATCTGGAACCAGGAGATGCCGGACCAGCTCTGGATCGGGCATCGCAACGAGCCGAACGAGTGGCTGGTGAAGGATCCGGCGCTGCTGATGGGTCCGGCGGCGGGATTCGCCGACCTGCCCGGCGGCCACAGCGAGGGCTACGACGACGCGCACAAGCAGGTCTACAAGCGCTTCTACGCCCGCGTGGCGGATCCGAAGGCCCCCGTCGACTACCCGACCTTCGAAGACGGTCTGTGGGGCATGAAGCTGCTCGACAAGATCCTCGAGAGCTACAAGACCCGGAGTTGGGTGAAAGTCAAGTAACGGCCTGCCCCGGGCGGGGCAAGGAATTCGGTAGGCCGGCGCCGCGGGAGTGCGCCGGCTTTTTTCTTTTCCCGAGGTTATCCGCGGCCCGGCGCAAGGCGGGCGGAGAGGGCGGCGGCGCGGTCCGGATCGAGCAGCTCACGGGCCAACTCGGCGAGTGAGTCCACGAGGATGTCGGGCGGATACTGGCCGAGGGTCTCCGGCTGCAGGCCGTAGGTGACGGCGGCCACGGGGACGCCGGCGTTGCGGGCGGTGAGGACATCGACGGCGCTGTCGCCGATCATGAGCGTCTGCTCCGGACGCGCCCCGGCCTCCCGCATCAGCGTCTCAATGCCCAGCGGGTGGGGCTTCTTCTCGGGCAGGCTGTCGCCGCCATAGACCTGAAAGAAACGATTCTCCCAGCCGAGGCCGCGGACCAGCTCCCGGGAAAAGCGCTCGGGTTTGTTGGTGAGGACGGCCATCGGGATGCCGGCTTCGGCGAAGCGGCCGAGGGCCTCGTCGACGCCGGGATAAGGACGGGTGTTATCGAGCAGGTGTTGGCCGTAGCAGTCGAGGAAGTGCCCGAGGGCGCGATGAACGTCTTCTTGCGGCGCTTCGGGGCCCATGGCGCGGCGCAGAAGCGTGGGCGCGCCGTCGCCGACGTAGGAATAGATGCGCTCGTTCGGAAGCGGAGCGCGTCCCATGCGCTGGAGGGCGGCGTTGACGGCGTTGGCCAGGTCGAGCCTGGAGTCGATGAGGGTGCCGTCGAGGTCGAAAATGAGCAGTTTCATGTCGGGTTCGGGGCCAATGACGTTCACGCGCCGGGCCCATAGTTCCATTGTAGGCGCCGCCGGGTAAGGACCCCGGGGCGGCGGCCGGCGGGGGGCTCAGATCTCGACCTCCGGCAACCGGATCTTTTCCTGGGCGCCGGCCTTCTCCCAGAACTCCTTGAGCTTCTCGTAGCTGGCGAGGAAGCCGTCGCGGACCTCCCGGGGGGCAAACTCGACGATGACTTCCGCTGCACCGATCAAATGAGGGGCGTAGCGGGACCCGGCCACCGACTTGGGCGGCGGCTTCGAGCTGAAAGCCATCAGGATGAGGACGAGGGCGATGGCGCCGAGCAGGCCGCGGACGAAGCCGAAGCCCGCCCCCAGGGTGCGGTCCATCCAGGTGAGACCCGCCCACTTGAAAAGGGCAGCCAGCAGTTTGCCGGTGAGCGCGCCGACGGCAAGGCAGCCGGTGAAGATGATCAGGAAGCCGATGAAGTTGGCGATCCCCTTGGAGCTGACGTAGGGCAGGAAGTAATAGCCGATGGCTCCGTAGAACCAGATGCCGAGCACGATTCCGGCGACAGCCGCCGCCAGGCCCACGCCGACACGGGCGAAGCCCTTGGCGATGCCCTCGATGGTCGAGACGCCCACCAGGGCGACGATGACGATGTCGAGCCAGTTGAGCGTCATAGGCTCCGTATGCCGGGCCGGCCGCCGGGCTTGCTAGAGATCCTTTCCGCTGAGCCGCCGGTAGGCCTCGAGGTACTTTTCGCTGGTGTTGCGGGCGACCTCCGGGGGCAAGGCCGGGGCCGGGGGCTTCTTGTCCCAGTGGATGGACTCGAGGTAGTCCCGCACGTACTGCTTGTCGAAAGAGCGTTGCGGGCGGCCGGGCTCGTACTCGTCGGCGGGCCAGAAGCGCGAAGAATCGGGGGTTAGAACCTCGTCGGCGAGAATGAGTTCGCCGTCCACGAGACCGAACTCGAACTTGGTGTCGGCGATGATGATGCCGCGCTCGCGGGCATATCCGGCGGCGCGGGAGTAGATGTCCAGAGCGAGGTCGCGGACCTTCTCGACGACGTCGCGGCCGATCATCTCGGCGGCCTCCTCGAAGGAAATGTTGATGTCGTGGCCGCTGGTGGCCTTGGTTGCCGGGGTGAAGATGGGCGCGGGCAGTTGACTGCTCTCCAGGAGGCCGGGGGGAAGCTGGATGCCGCAGATGGCGCCGGTCTGCTGGTAGTCCTTCCAGCCGGAGCCGGCCAGGTAGCCCCGGACGACGCACTCGACCGGCAGCATCTCGGCGCGGGTGACGAGCATGGAGCGTCCGGCGAGCTGGGCGCGGAACTGGGGCAGCGGCTCGGGGTAGGTATCGACGTCGGCGGTGATGATGTGCGTGGGGACGATGCCCTTCAGGAAGTCGAACCAGAACAGGGAGAGCTGCGTCAGCACCTCGCCTTTGCGGGGGATGCCGGTGGGCAGGATGTAGTCGAAGGCGGAGATGCGGTCGGTGGCGACGATCAGCAGCTCGTCGCCGACTTCGTAGATGTCGCGCACCTTGCCGCGAGAGAGCAGCCTGATGCCGGGGAGGTTGGTTTCCAGGATGACGTTGGGTTCGCTTATGGTTTCAGACATATGCGCACGGCCTTTTTGCCAATGTCGGCGCCTATCTTGTCCAGGATATCGCGGGAGATTTCGCGCTGGGCCTTCTCGAAGAGCTCGTTCTCTTCCAGGCGGATGTGGCGGCGCAGCAGGGCGGTGAAATCACGGAGGGTCTTCTCGTCGGGCTTCCGGCGAAGGCGCTCGACGAGTTCCCGGACAAGGCGGTGTTCTTGGAGAAGTTGTTGGACCAGCGCGGAGAGATTAGCTGGGCAGGCGGGGAAGAGGATCTGCTCTTCCATCTCGAAGTGGTTGGTGAGCTCGACGTCCCAGACGCCGACGATGCGGTCGGCCAGGCGCACGATGGCTTCCCGGTCGGCGCCGGCGTCGAGTTCCCGGTCCGTGAGCACGCACAGGGCCAAGCCGTTGTGGTGCTGCTGGGAGAGGGGAATGAGGGCTGGGTCACGCTTCATAAAGAGATTTGCGAGGCAGCGTCCGGCTCGGGCCGGACGGCGCCGGAATGGATCAAGCCTGCAGGATCTCCTCCCAAGTGTAGGGCCGGTCCCGGACACAGGACCACAGCGCCATGACGGCGGTCAGGGTGCTTTCCGCGGCGGCGACGCCGGCGTTCTCGATCTTGCCGGTGCGGGCGCCCTCGATGAACTCGTTGACGGAATCCTGGGTGATATCGTAGCGCGTCTCGATGCGCTCGGGCTCCTTGCCGGGCCGGTGAATGGTGATGCCTTTTCGGGAGGTGGTGACGACGCCGTGCTCGCAGATGAACGTCTCCGAGACATCGCGGTAGCCGGGGCTGCGGAACTGGTTGGCGGCGTAGGAGAAGATGAGGCCGTCGTCGAACTCGAAGGTGCAGGCGACGTTGTCGAAGACATCGCCGTAGAAGCGGATGGCGTTGCCGCCGTAACCGGTGACCTTGACTGGATGCTTGCCGGTGAACCAATTGACGACGTCGAGGTTGTGACAGTCCTGCTCGACGAGGATGTCGCCGGAAAGTTCGCGGTAAAAGTACCAGTTGCGGATACGCTCTTCACTGGCCGGGTGGCCGCTCCTGATGCGGGGTCCGCCCCCGAACCAGGAGGCGCGGACCATCTTGATGGCGCCGAGCTCGCCGGAGCGAACGAGGTGGTAGGCTTTGCAGTAGTCCTTGCCATAACGCTGCTGGAAGTCGATGGTGACGCGCTTGGTGGGATCGGCCTTGAGGGCGGCGGCCTTCACCCGGCGGCAACCCTTGGGATCGACGGCGGCGGGCTTCTCCATGAAGATGTGCTTGCGAGCTTCCACCGCGGCTTCGAACATCTCCGGATGGAGGTAGGCGGGGGTGGCGATGAGGACGGCGTCCACGTCGGAGGCGAGCAGTTCTTTGTAGTCCCTGAAGACTTTGGCTCCAGAGTAGCGCTCGCGGGCGGCCTGGATGCGGTCGTCGTAGATGTCGCAGATGGCGGCGATTTTGGCGAACTCGTTCTTGGCGAAAATGCCGCTGTCGTACATGCCGCGGTTGCCGCACCCGATGAGGCCGACCGAGAGGGCGGAATTGGCCTGGGTGGCGCGGACGAGTTCCGGCTTCAGAATCAGGAAGGCCGCGGAGGCGCCGGCGGTGTTATGCAGGAAGCTGCGGCGGTCACAGGAATCGGACATGAGATACCTCCTCAGAATGATGACGACTTGCGCGTGACGGATAGCGTCTGAATCGCTTTCATTATACTGGGGAATTCCGATGAAGCTTTCCGTTCTGGTGCCGGTCTACAACGAGCGGACCGTAGTGGAGCAGAGCCTGACGCAGGTGCTGGCGGCGCCGCTGCCGGAGCAGATAGAGCGGGAGCTGATCGTGGTGGACGACTGCTCGACCGACGGCACCGGGCAGATTCTCGAGCGGCTGGCTGAGCGGGAACCGGCGATCCGGCTGGTGCGGCACGAGAAGAACCAGGGCAAGGGGGCGGCGATCCGGACGGCGATCCAGTATGCGACCGGGGACTTCTGCGTCGTCCAGGATGCGGATCTCGAGTACGACCCGCGGGAATACCCGGTGCTGCTGAGGCCGCTGCTCGACGGGCGGGCGGACGCGGTGTTCGGCTCGCGTTATCTGGCGGCGGCGCAGACCCGGGTGCTGCCATTCTGGCACTCGATGATCAACAAGGCCCTGACGCTGGTCTCCAACGTCTTCTCGAACCTGAACCTGACCGACATGGAGACCTGCTACAAGGTGTTTCGCACGGATCTGCTCAAGAGCATCCCGATCCGGTCGAACCGCTTCGGCTTCGAGCCGGAGATCACGATGAAGTGCGCCAAGCGCCAGTTCCGCATCTACGAGGTGCCGATCTCCTACCACGGCCGCAGCTACGAAGAGGGCAAGAAGATCGGCTGGAAGGACGGCATCCAGGCGCTGGCGACGATCCTGAAGTTCTGGCTGATCGATGATCTCTACACCAAGCCCTTCGGCCGGGGCGTGGTGCACACGCACCTGGGCACGCCGCGCTACGTGGACTGGCTGACAGAGGTGATCCGGCCGTACCTGGGCGATTCGGTGCTCGAACTGGGCGCCGGGCTGGGGACGCTCAGCGGGCGGCTGATGGCGCGGCGGCTGCGGTACGTAGCGGCCGAAAGCGACTCACTGAATCTGCACGCGCTCAAGAACCGTTTCCTGCGGACCCCGAACGTGGAGGTCGTGGAGCTGGATCCAGAGCAACCGGAGCACCACGGCCGCCTCGGGCAGCCGGTGGATTCCGTGCTGTGCCTGAACATTTTGGAGTACTCGGCCGACCCAGAGGCCACGCTGCGGAACGTGGTCGGGTTGTTGAAGCCCGGCGGGACGCTGATCATCCTGGCCCCACAGGGTGAGGGGCTCTACAGCGAGCTGGACCGGGCGCTCGGTTTGAAGCGGCGCTTCAGCCGCGAGAAGCTGCAGCGGATGTTGGCAGATTGCGGGCTGGAGCCGGCCTGCGTACACCAGCTCAACAAGGCGGCGGCGCCGGCCTGGTGGTTTCAGGGGAAGGTGTTGCGGCGGCGGCAGTTGCGCAAGCCGCTGCTGAAGTTCTTCGACTGGACGGTGTGGCTGTGGCGAGCGCTCGATCACGTGCTGCCGTGGCGGGGGCTGTCGATGATCGTAGTGGCGCGGAAACGGCGGGACGGGGGAATGTTTCAGCGAGATACCGTCCGGAATTAGGCGGAACCACGGATTGGCGGCCCGCTGCCGAAGCCTTAGAATGGGCCTCTAGTGAAAACTTCAGGCGACAGGTTAGTCACATCGTCCCGTCCATGATCGGTACCAAGAAGCGACTCCCCATGGTGACACGTACTGCAAGCAGAACCCACTATTCGGAATCGGAGGCGGCCAGAAGACTCGGGATCACAACCGAACAGTTGCGGGAGCTGATCCAGAGCCACATCCTCAACGAAGGCGAGACGATGCGCGCCACCAGGCGGGCGATCTTCCATCCCTCGGATTTGATCATCCTTCAGCATCTTGCCGGCTCTCGGAACGGCTCCACACCTCGGGATTGACGAGCGTTGGCGGTTTGCGGCCCTGGAGAGCGGCGCTGACGTTCTCGGCGGCCAGCATGCACATCTTCAGCCGGGTGGCCACCGTGGCGCTGCCGATGTGGGGTACGAGGACGGCGTTCGGCAGCTCGAGCAGACCGGGGTGAACCTTGGGTTCGTTCTCGAAGACGTCGAGGCCGGCGCCCCAGATGGTGCGGTTACGGAGAGCTTCGACCAAGGCGGCTTCATCGACGACGGGTCCGCGCGAGGTGTTCACCAGGATGGCGGTGGGCTTCATCAGGCGTAGCTGCTCGGTCCCGATGAGATGGCGGGTGGACTCGGTGAGCGGGGTGTGAATGCTGACAATGTCGGACTCCCGCAGCAGGTCCTCCAGTGGGACGTAGACGGCGCCGAGTTCCTGCTCGACCTCTTCTGGGGCGCGGCGGGCGTCGCTGTAGAGGATGCGCATCTGGAAGCCCCGGCCCCGGCGGGCCACGGCGCGTCCGATGCGGCCCAGGCCGATGATGCCGAGGGTCTGGTGGTGGACGTCCTGGCCGACGAGCAGGTCGATGGCCCACTTGTTCCACTTGCCCTCCATCAGGAACTTGTTCGCTTCGAAGAGCCGGCGGGCGGTGGCCAGGATCAGGGCGAAGGCGAGGTCGGCGGTGGTGTCGGTGAGGACATCCGGGGTGTTCGAGACGAGGATGCCGGCGCGGGTGGCGGCGGGGACGTCGATGTTGTCATAGCCGACGGCGACGTTGGCGATGATCTTGACGCCGTCGAGCTGGGCGATGACCTCGGGGGTGAACTTGTCGGTGAGCTGGGCGACGACGGCCTGCTTGCCCTTGACGCGGCGAAGCAGCTCCTCGGCGGGAAGGCCGTCGTCAGTATCGTGATATTCGACGTCGAAATGCTGCCGGAGCAGCTCTACGGCTTCGGGGAAGATGCGCTTGGTGATCAGTACGGATGGCCTCACGGGGGCGATTGTCGCACAGAGGCCCGCGGCCGTACAATGGCGGGGTCGCCCCGGCGGCGGGCTTTGACCGGGGGCGCAGGAGAGGAGAAACAGTGGCGAAACTTGGTTTCTGCGGACTGGGCATCATGGGCTATCCGATGGCGCGGAACCTGCGCCGGGCGGGCCACGAGCTGTGGGTGTGGTCGCACACCCGGGCCAAGGCCGAGCGGCTGGCGGCCGAGGAAGGGGCGACGGCTTGCGCGACGCCCCGGGAGGTGGGCGCCGCGGCCGAGGCGCTGTTTCTGTGCGTGGGCGACACGCGAATGTCGAAGGAGGTGATCCTGGGCGCGGACGGGATCGCGGCGGGCGCAAGGCCGGGAACGGCGGTGATCGATGCCAGCACCATCTCGGCACTCGAGAGCCAGAAAATCGCCAGGTCGCTCGAGCAGCAGGGGATCCACTACCTCGACGCGCCCTGCACGGGCTCCAAACTGGGCGCCGAGCAGGGCAAGCTGGCCTTCATGGTGGGCGGGGACCCGGCGGTGTTCGAGAAGGTGAAACCGTGGTTCGAGCCTATGGGGCGGCAGATCTTCTACTGCGGCCCTCAGGGCATGGGGCTGCGCGTGAAGCTGGCCCAGAACCTGATTCAATCCAACATCTTGCAGGCGTTCGTCGAGGGCATTGTGCTGAGCACGAAAGCGGGGGTGGACCCGAAGCTGATGCTCGAGGTCATCAACTCGACGGCGGCCAGGTCCGGGCTGGTCGCCTTCAAGGCGCCCTACATCTTCCGGCGGGACTTCGCCACTCACTTCTCGACGAAGTGGATGCACAAGGACATCGGACTGGCGCTGGAGCTGGCCGAGGCGGCCGATGTCCCGGTTCCCATAACCGGGCTGACGCGGCAGCTCTTCCAGGCGGCTCTGGCCCAGGGCCTGGGGGAAGAGGATTTCTGTAGCGTTATCAAAGTGTTAGAGGGTATGGCCGGGGTGGAGGTGAAGACGGAGTTGTAGAAAATTGCAGATTTTGCTTGCACTCCGCATCTTCATATTCTATTATTGGAAGTAAGCCGGGGAGGCAACTCCCACCAAAGCGAGACTAACCTCACAAAAAGACCCCTGAAGCAATAACCTCCCCGGCACCCCGGAACCCCCCTCGGTAGAACCTCCCGCCACGCTGTGTCTGCGTCCCGCCGGAGCGGTTGTGAGGTTTGATAACCTATTGAAACAATGCCAGTTGTATCCCTCTCCGGGCGCTCTTCACCCCGGAGCGGGGCGGCTGGACGCTGCGGGGGAAACCGGGCTCGAACCGGGCGCGGGACGGGGAATTTGCCCCAGTTGGATGGATTGGACGGCCGAGCTGCGCTCCAGCAGACGATCATTGGGTCAAACGCCCCACCCTTGGACCCTTAAGTTGCTGATTCGATGGAGGCGCAGGGGCTGGAACGCCAAGTGCTTCCCAGAATGCACCATGCAAGCACACGGCAAGCCTGGGACTTACCGGCCGCGGCTGGTCTTCTGGGAACTGACGACCGGGTGCAACCTCCGGTGCATCCACTGCCGGGCGAGCGCGACGGAGCTGATGTCGCCAGATGACTTGACGTACGCCGAGTGCACCGGGATCATCGATCAGCTCGCCGAGTTCGCCCCCTTCATCCTGGTGCTGTCGGGCGGCGAGCCGCTCTGGCGCCGGGACGTCTTCGACATCGCGAAGTATGCCCGGGACCGGCGGATCCGCGTGGCGCTGGCCACCAACGGGACGCTGATCGACGAGGCGATGGCGCAGCGGATCGCGGACGCGGGCATCGAGCGGGTCTCGATCAGCCTGGACGGGGCCGATCCGGTGACCCACGACACGTTCCGGGGACACAAAGGGGCTTTCGCCGCGGCGGTGAAGGGCATCGAGCTGCTCAAAGAGCTGGGGGTCTCGACGCAGATCAACACCACGGTTTCCCGGCACAACGCCCACGAGCTGCCGCGGATCCTGAAGCTGGCCGAGGAGCTGGGCGTACAGGCGTTCCACATGTTCTTGCTGGTGCCGGTGGGCTGCGGGCTGACGATCAAGGACGAGCAGGCGATTCAGGGCGAAGAAGCCGAAGAGATACTCGAATGGTTCTACGAGCAGTCGCTGGCTTCGAAGCTGGAGCTGAAGGCCACCTGCGCGCCGCACTACTACCGGATCATGCGGCAGCGGCGGGCCGAGGCGCGCCGGGCGGGCGAGAAGGTGCCGGAGCTGGCCAAGGAAGGCATGCACGCGGTGACGAAAGGCTGTCTGGCGGGTACGGCGGTCTGTTTCATCTCGCACCAGGGCGAGGTCTTCCCTTGCGGCTACCTTCCAGTCTCGGCCGGCAGCCTGCGCGAGACGCCGTTCCGGGAGATCTGGGAGAAGGCGCCCATCTTCCAGGACTTGCGGGATACCGAGAAGCTGGAAGGCAAGTGTGGTATTTGTGAGTTCAAGAATGTCTGCATGGGCTGCCGCGCCCGTGCTTATGGAATGACGGGAGACTATCTGGCCGAGGAGCCCTTCTGCGTCTACGAACCCAGGAAGTTGCATGCCGACCCACGTCCAGGAGTCCAGTAAACCTCGAGCCGCGGCCGTGAGGGACAACCGGGCGAAGTTTCTCGAGCGCGCGATGTCGCGCCACCACTACTCCGGCGACGCCCTCATCGAAGTGCTGCACACCGCCCAGGAGCTCTACGGGTACCTCACTCCGGAGCTGCTGAAGACCATCGCCCGGAAGCTGAAGCTGCCGCCGAGCCGCGTGCTGGGGGTGGCGACCTTCTATCACTTCTTTTCCTTGGAGCCGAAGGGCGAACATTCCTATATTGTTTGTCTGGGCACGGCCTGCTACGTGAAGGGGGCGCTGGGCCTGCTCGAAGTGCTGGAGCGGCGCTGCGCCATGGCGGGCTCGACCAGCCCGGACGGCAAGGTGAGCGTGAACTCGGCCCGCTGCATCGGGGCCTGCGGCCTGGCCCCGGCGATGATCCGCGACGGGGAGATCCTGGGGCGGATGACGCCGGAGAAGCTGAACGAAGACCTCGACAGGATCGGTGTCGAATGACGATCGAGGAACTCTACGAGACCCAGAGCGCCGAGCTGGACCGCCGGAAGCGGCTGGAGAACCGGATCTACTGCTGCACGGCGGCCGGCTGCATCTCCTGCGGGGCCGAGAGCGTCAAGAAGGCGATCGCCGACCAGATCCGCTCCTCGGGGCGCGAGGGCAAGCTCGAGGTCTGCGGCTCGGGGTGTCTGGGGCTGTGCAGCCGGGGGCCCCTGGTCTACAGCGAGCGCGACAACGAACTCTACGGCGAGGTGGCGCCGGAGGACGCCCCGGCGCTGATCTCCTCGAACCCGGTGGACCGCGAGCAGTTGCGTTTCAAGCGCGCCGACCTGGAGGCGCCGTTCTTCGCCAAACAGCACAGGATCGTGCTGGCCAACTCGGGCCGGGTGGATCCGGAGAACGTGACCGACTACATTGCCGCCGGCGGCTACCAGGCGCTGGCCAAGGCGCTGACCGAGATGACGCCGGCGGAGGTGATCGCCGAGATCCGCACCAGCGGCCTGCGCGGCCGGGGCGGCGCCGGCTACCCGACGGGCTTGAAGTGGGAGCTGGTGGCGCGGCAGCCGACGGACACGAAGTACGTGGTCTGCAACGCTGACGAAGGGGATCCGGGGGCGTTCATGGACCGCTCGGTGCTCGAGGGCGATCCCCACCGGGTGCTCGAGGGCATGGCGATCGCGGCCTATGCGGTGGGAGCGCAGCAGGGCTTCATCTATGTGCGGGGCGAGTACGGGCTGGCGATCCAACGGCTGCAGTCGGCGATCCGGCAGGCCGAGCGGGAGCACCTGCTGGGCAACCGGATTCTCGAAACGGGCTTCCAGTTCCGGATCGATCTGCGGATCGGCGCCGGGGCCTTCGTCTGCGGCGAGGAGACGGCGCTGATCGCCTCCATCGAAGGCAAGCGGGGCCAGCCGCGCCAGCGGCCGCCGTATCCGCCGGAGTCGGGTCTCTGGGGCAAGCCGACGCTGATCAACAATGTCGAGACCTTCGCCAACGTGGCCCGGATCATCGAGCGCGGCGGCGAGTGGTTCGCCTCCATCGGCACCGAGCACTCCAAGGGGACGAAGGTCTTCGCGCTCGCCGGGCGGATCCAGAACACGGGCTTGATCGAGGTCGAGATGGGCACGCCGCTCAGGGAGATCATCTTCGACATCGGCGGCGGCGTCCCCCGGGGCGGCAAGTTCAAGGCGGTGCAGACGGGCGGGCCGTCGGGCGGCTGCATTCCGGAAGAGCTGCTGGACACGCCGGTGGACTACGAATCGCTGGCGGCGGTGGGCTCGATCATGGGCTCGGGCGGCATGATCGTGATGGACGAAACCTCCGACATGGTGGACGTCGCCCGGTTCTTCATGGAGTTCTGCATGGACGAGTCCTGCGGCAAGTGCATCCCCTGCCGCGCCGGGACGGTCCAGATGCACGACATCCTGGCCCGGCTCACCCGCGGCGAGGGAACGCCGGCCGACATCGACATGCTGGAGCAGCTCTCTTCCCTGCTCAAGGAAGCCAGCCTGTGCGGGCTGGGGCAGAGCGCGCCGAACCCGGTGCTGACGACGCTGAAGTATTTCCGGCACGAGTACGAGGCGAAGTTGAAGGAACCGGCCGGGGCGGGCGCCGGAGACTCCGCCGCGGCGGCGGGAGGAGAGGAGCGGTGAGCGTCAAGACACTCACGATCGACGGCAAGATGGTGACCGGGGCGGCCGGCGAGTCGATCTTCAACGCCGCCTGGAACGCCGGCATCCACATTCCGCGGCTCTGCCACATCGGGGGGCTCTCCGACGTCGGGGCCTGCCGCTTGTGCCTGGTGGAGATCGAAGGGCAGCCGAAGCTGGCAGCCTCGTGCCTGACCCCGGTGGAAGAGGGCATGGTGGTGCGCACGAACACGCCGCGGCTGCAGGCGCACCGCAAGCTGATCGTCGAGCTGCTGCTGGCCGAGCGCAACCACATCTGTTCGGTCTGCGTGCAGAACGGCAACTGCGAGCTGCAAGACCTCGCCGAGGGCCTGGGCATCGACCACGTGCGGCTGCGTTACCAGTTCCCGCGGCTGGGAGTGGACACCAGCCACGAGCGGTTCGGCATCGACCACAACCGGTGCGTGCTCTGCACTCGCTGCGTGCGGGTCTGCGACGAGGTGGAAGGCGCGCACACCTGGGACGTGAAGGGCCGGGGGCGCAACTCGATGGTGATCACCGATCTGGACGAGCCGTGGGGCCAGTCCGAGACCTGCACCTCCTGCGGCAAGTGCGTGCAGGTCTGCCCGACCGGGGCGCTGTTCGAGAAGGGCAAGACGGTGGCCGAATCGCGCAAGGACCGGCGGTTCCTCAAGTACATCGTCACGGCGCGCAAGGAGCACCAATGGATCCGGTGAAGGAAAACAAGCCCCGGATCGCCACCGTCTGGCTGGGCGGCTGCTCGGGGTGCCACATGTCGTTCCTGGACCTCGACGAGCGGCTGCTCGAGCTGGCGGCCCGGGCCGACATCGTGGCCTCGCCGATCGTCGATACCAAGGAGGTTCCCGAAGCCGACATTACCCTGGTCGAAGGGGCGGTGGCCAACGTCGAACACCTGGAGCAGATCCGGGAGATCCGCGCCAAGACGAAGATCCTGGTGGCCTTCGGCGACTGCGCGGTGACCGGCAACGTGACGGCGCTGAGGAACCTGTTCGACGTCGAGGACGTGCTGAACCGCTCTTACAAAGAGACGGCGCTGCCGGTGATCGGCGTGCCGGCCGGGAACCCGATCGTGCCGGCGCTGCTCGAGCGGGTGCGGCCGGTGCACGAGGTGGTGCCGGTGGATTACTTCCTACAAGGGTGCCCGCCGTCGGCCGACGAGATCTGCCGGTTCCTCTTCGACCTGCTCGACGGCAAGCAGGAGCCGGCCAAGCCGGGGAGGTTCGGTTGAGCCATGGGCGAGCGGATCGTCATTAGTCCGGTTACGCGCATCGAGGGCCACGCCAAGATCTCCATCTACGTGGACGACGAGGGCCGGGTGGAGAGCGCCCAGTTCCACGTGGTGGAGTTCCGGGGCTTCGAGAAGTTCTGCGAGGGGCGGCCCTTCTACGAGATGCCGGGCATCATGGCGCGGGTCTGCGGCATCTGCCCGGTGAGCCACGTGCTGGCGAGCTCGAAGGCCGGCGACGCGATCCTCGGCGTCGAGATCACCCCGGCGGCGAAGAAGGCCCGGCGGCTGATGAACTACGCCCAGGTGCTGCAATCGCACGCGCTGAGCTTCTTCCACCTCTCCTCGCCGGACCTGCTGCTGGGCATGGACGCCGATCCGGCCAGGCGGCACATCTTCGGCGTGGCGGCCGAGGACGAAGACTTCGCCCGGCGGGGCATCCGGCTGCGGCAGTTCGGCCAGCGGGTGATCGAGCTGCTGGGCGGCAAGCGGATTCACCCCTCCTGGGGCGCGCCGGGGGGCGTGCTGAAGGCGCTCACCGAGGAGGAGCGCCAGGAGGTGGCCGGCTGGATCCCGGAGGCCTACAAATCGATGGAGATCGCCCTGGAGCGGTTCAAGGCGATCCTCGACGGCTTCGAGCAGGAGGTGCGCCACATCGGCAACTTCCCGTCGCTGTTCATGGGCACGGTGGACGAGGACGGCTACATGGAGTTCTACGACGGCCGGCTGCGGATCATGGACAGCGAAGGCAACATCGTCGCCGATGGGCTGAAGCCGTGGCGCTACGAGACCTTCCTGGCCGAGGCGAGCGAAGAGTGGTCCTACATGAAGTTCCCCTACTACAAGCCGATGGGCTACCCGGCGGGGATGTACCGCGTGGGGCCGCTGGCGCGCTGCAACGTGGTCCACGCCATCGGCACGCCGCTGGCGGACCGGGAGCTGAGGGAGTTCCGGCAGCGAAAGTGGGTGGTGCGCAACGAGTCGTTCCTCTATCACTGGGCGCGGCTGATCGAGATGCTGCACTGCGTGGAGCGGATCGAGGAGCTGATCGACGATCCGGACATCGTCAGCGAGCACGTGCGGGTGAAGGCGGACCGCAACCACGAGGTGGGCATCGGCTCCTGCGAGGCGCCCCGGGGCACCCTCTTCCACCACTATGAGGTGGACGAAGACGGGCTGATCCGGAAGGCGAACCTGCTGATCGCCACGGCGCAGAACAACCTGGCGATGAACAAGACCGTCGAGCAGGCCGCCAAACACTTCGTCAACGGGCGGCGGCTGGAGGAGGGGATGCTGAACCGGGTGGAGGCCGGCATCCGCTGCTACGATCCGTGCCTGTCGTGCTCGACCCACGCCATCGGCCAGATGCCGCTCGTCATCGAACTGCGCGGCCGGGACGGCGAGCTGCTCGACCGGCTGGCGCGCAACTGATGGAGACGCTGCTCATCGCGGTGGGGAACCCTCTGCGGCGCGACGACGGCGCGGCCCGCCGGGTCATCGAACTCCTCGAACCGCTGCCGCCGGGCGTGGAAGCCCTGGAAGTCCACCAGCTCACGCCGGAGCACGCCGACGAGATCCTGCCGTATTCGACGGTCGTGTTCCTCGACGCCATGGTAATGGCGCCGGAGTGCACGTCGAGTGACGTCTTTCTCGACGAGATCGTGCGGCCAGCGGTCCGCTGGCCGGGGGCGGTCATTCACGAGTCGTCGCCCGCGGAGATCGTCGCGCTTTCGCGCCGCGTGTTCGGTTTCGAAGGCCGCGCCTGGGTGTGCGGAATCCCGGGCGTGGACTTCTCGATGGGCGAGGGGCTGAGTCCGCTGGCCGAATCCTGCGCCCGCAAGGCCGCCCAAGCGCTGCGGGAGCTGCTGCTCGCCGGATAGAGCCTTCCGAACCAGCGCGCGCCGCCGGTGTACACTGGACGCCGAGGTCTCCAACCATGGCGCAACCACGCGGCAACGCAACTCGACTGTGGACCCGCCGGGGCGTTCTCGGTCTCGCCGGCCTGGCGGCGGTTCCGGCGGCATTCTCCCGTCCCCAAGCGGCTGCTGCCGCCGCCGGGCAGGAACGGACGTTCCACGCGCTCAACCGGCTCCCGCACATGGTCCAGGAATACTTCGTGCGGCAGGTCCGCGAGGTCTACGAGCGGCGCCTGGCCCGCCTGGAACAGCTTTCGACGAAAGCCGACGCCGAGCGCTACGTGCGCGAGGTGCGGGAGAAGATCCGCCGCTCGTTCGGGCCGGCGCCGGAGAAGACGCCGCTGAACGCCCGGATCACGGGCGCCGTCGAGCGCGACGCCTACAAGATCGAGAAGGTTATCTTCGAGAGCCGGCCGGGCTTTCTCGTCACCGCGAACCTCTATGTGCCGAAGAACCGGAAGTTCCCGCTGCCGGGCGTAGTGGGCACGTGCGGGCACTCGGCCAACGGCAAGGCGGCCGAGGCGTACCAGTCCTTCGCCCAGGGGCTGGCGCGGCAGGGCTACGTGGTGCTGATCTACGATCCCATTGGCCAGGGCGAGCGGCTGCAGTACGTGGACGAGCAGTTCCGGCCGCGGCGCGGTACGGGCACGCGCGAGCATCTTCACGCGGGCAACCAGCAGTACCTGGTGGGGGAGTTCTTCGGCGCGTGGCGGGCCTGGGACGGGATCCGGGCGCTCGACTACCTGCTCTCGCGGGAGGAAGTGGACCCGAAGCACGTGGGCGTAACGGGCAACTCCGGCGGCGGCACGATGACCACCTGGCTGTGCGGCGTCGAGCAGCGCTGGACGATGGCCGCGCCGAGCTGCTTCGTCACCGAGTTCCGCCGCAACCTGGAGAACGAGCTGCCCGCCGATACCGAGCAGTGCCCGCCGCGGGCGCTGGCGTTGGGGCTGGATCACGAGGACTTCCTGGCGGCGCTGGCGCCGAAGCCGGTCATCATCCTGGGCAAAGAGAAGGACTATTTCGACGCCCGGGGAACCGAGGCCGCCTACCACCGCCTCCGCCGGCTCTACCGGCTGCTCGGGGCTGAAGACAATATCGGCCTCTACATCGGACCGTCCTACCACGGCTTCTCGAAAGAGAACCGCGAGGCGATGTACCAGTGGTTCAACCGCTGCACGGGCGTCTCGGATTTGCGACACGAGCCGGAGCTGACCATCGAGGAAGACGAGACGCTGTGGTGCACGCCCCACGGCCAGGTGGCGGAGCTGAAATCGCGGACCGTCTTCTCGTTCACCAAGGAGCGCTCGAAAGAACTGGCCCGGCGGCGGGTGCGGCTGGACGGAGCGGCGCTGAGACGTACGGTGGCCGAGGTCTTGCGGCTGCCGGCCGAGCGGGCGGCGGGACCGGTTCCCTACCGCATCCTGCGGCCGCTGCCCGAGCGGGGCTATCCTCTCCCCCATGCCTTGCCCTATCTCGTGGAAACCGAGCCGGGCATCCTCGCCGTCGTCTACCGGCTCTCGCGGGAGCGGCTGCTGTCGCGCCCGCCGCGGGGAGTGCGCCGGGCGGTGCTCTACGTGGCCGACCGCTCGAGCGACGCCGAGCTGCGCGAGGAGCCGCTCGTCCGGGAGCTGATCGAGGCGGAACCCGAGGCCGCCTTCTACGCCTGCGACGTGCGGGGCATCGGCGAGTCGCGGCCGGAAACCTGCAACCTCGGCAGCTTCGAGAAGCAGTACGGCAGCGACTACTTCTACGCCGCCCACGCGCTGATGCTCGACCGCCCGTACGCCGGCCAGCGGACCTGGGACGTGCTGCGGGTGCTCGCCTGGCTCGAGGAGACGGGGCACCGGGAAGTGCACCTGGCGGCCAGGGGCTGGGGGACGGTCCCGGCGGCCTTCGCGGCGTTGCTCTCGGAGCGAGTCGTGCAGGTGACGCTGAAACACGCCCTCGCGTCGTATAGCGAACTGGCCGAATCCGAGGAATACGACTGGCCGCTCGCCTTGATGCCCCCTGGGGTGTTGAAAGCCTTCGATCTGCCCGATTGTTATGGTGAGTTGAAGGGGAAGGATCTCAGGATGATCGCTCCACGGGGCCCCGCGCCCTCCGGGTGATCCCCACGATGCAATGAGACGGTTGAGCTGGCTCGTGTGCCTGGCGCTGGCGGCAGGGGCTGTCCAAGAGGTGGAGCTGAAGCGGTTCCCCATCGACAGCCTCGACGGCGTCATCACTCGCGACGGCGTGCGACTCGACAGGGCATCCACGGTGGACGGCAACGGGTCGCTGGAGCTCAAGGCCCGGCGGGCGACCACGTTCCGGCTCTTCGAGACGGGCGATCTCGACGTCGAGGACGCGGTCCTCATCTACCGGGCGCAGATGAAGACCCGGAAGGTGAAGGGGGACGCCTACCTGGAGATGTGGTGCCATTTCCCCGGCGGCGGCGAGTATTTCTCTCGCGGCTTGCAATACGCGCTCTCGGGCACGAACCACTGGATCAGAGTGGAGACCCGGTTCCTGCTGCGCAAGGGAGAGAACCCGGACAACGTCCGTCTGAACGTGGCGATCACCGGCAGCGGCAAGGTGTGGATCGACGACATACGGCTGGTGAAAGCGCCGCTGCCGCCGGACCTGTAGGGCCGGCTTCCGGCGGCGGAAACGCGGAGCGCGAAGATCCCTTGACTCGACACGCGGCGCCGGTGAAGATTGGGATGTGTTCCGCGCCGCCATGAACTTCCAGGAACTGCACCGCAGAGAGAGGAACGCCACCATGCTTTTTCGAATTGCGCCTGCCCTGCTGGCCGCAGTTGCCGTCTGGTTCCCGGGCCCGGCGCGGGCGCAGGAGCCCGCTCTGGTGGTGGTCGAGAAGATCGGCAGCCGCGTGGCGTTCTACACCGAAGACGGCCGGCGCGTCTCCGGGATCGAAGTGGGCCCGGCGCCCCACGAGATGGTTTTTTCGCCGGACCGCAAGTTCCTCTACGTCTCCGACAACGGCATCCTGTGGATGACCGAGCCGGGCGGGGGCGGCAACACGATCTCGGTGATCGACGTGAAGGCCCGGAAGAAGGCGGGCGTGATCGACCTGGGCGAGTACCGCCGCCCGCACGGGCTGGACGTCGATCCGGGGACCGGGCGGCTGGTCTGCACCATCGAGAACCCGGACGGGCTGCTGCTGATCGATCCGGCGGCGCGGAAGGTGCTGCGCAAGTACGACGTGCGGGGCGAGGATCCGCACATGGTGGTGCTCGGCCCGCACGGCGAGTACGCCTACGTAAGCAATACGGCGTCGGGAACGGTGGCGGCGGTGCATCTGCCGAGCGGGCGGGTGGAGCTGATCCGGGTGGGGGCGCGGCCCCAGGGCGGCGCGCTTTCGCCGGACGGCCGGCTGCTGTACGTCACTTGCGAGGCCGGCGACTCCATTGCGGTCATCGACACGGCGCGGCGGCAGCGGGTGGGGGAGATCCGCACCGGCAAGGGGCCGAACCGGATCGGGGTTACGCCGGACGGGGCGACGCTGGTCTACTCGATGGAGGAGGGCGGCGGAGCGGTGGGGTTCGCCGATGCGGAGACGCGGAAACAGACCGCCATGGTGAAGCTCGCCGGGCGGCCGCTGTCGCTGAACCTGTCGCCGGACGGAAGGCTGGCCTACGCCGGGGTACAGGAGCGGGACGAGATCTACGTGGTTTCCGTGCCGGAACGGAAGATCGTGCGGGTGATCCGCACGCCTAAGGGCGCGGGCCCGGATCCGGTGCTGCCGCTGCCGTAGCGGACGGTGAGCCGCCGAGCGCCGGCCGCAGGATCCAGCTCAGGACGCGGAAGCCGCCGGGGCTGTGGGGGATCGAGCAGGGGTATTCGATCCACCACCACTTGCCGGGCGGTCCGGTGGCGCGCAGGCCGGCGCGGCGCCATTCGGCGCGGGCGGCTTCGACGTCCACCATCGTCTCGAAGGCCGCCGGGGAAGCAGCTTCGTAGGCTTCGAGCAGCCGCTCGAAGGCCTCGATCTCCCGCTCGACGCCGTAACGGGCGTGGCACAGCCTGCCCACCGCGGCAGCCAGGGACTCGCCCTCGTCCGCCAGTCCCAGCTCCCGGAACTCGGGCAGGAGCTCGCTCTCGACGCGCCGGGCGACCTCCTCGCCGAACTGCCAGTAGGCAGGACCGCGGGCGACGGTGGCCGCCAGGTAGACGGCGCCGCCGGGACACAGGGCGTCCCGCAGGAGCCGGAAGTGGTCTTCGAGGGCGAGGCGGATCAGGCGCCGGCGGGCGTCCTCGTAGCCTTCCCAGGATCTCAAGCGGATGCCGAAACGGGTGCGCAGCAGCCGGTCGGCATAGCTCAGGGGATAGCGGTGCAGAGTGGAGAGCACCAGCGAGGAGACGATGAGGTCGGAGGGGGGCAGGCGGGCCGGCAGCAGGCCGGGCTCGAGGGAGGCGAAGATCTTCCCGAAGCGCTCCAGCGCCTCTTCGGCCGTGCGGCTTTCCTCGGCGGCGCGGTGGAGCCGTTGCATGAGCACGGCGGCGAAGGTGGTGATGTCGGCGACGCGGAGATCGACCTTCGAGCGCAGCTCGATGGGCAGGCTCTCGACCGCCTCGACCATGCTGGCGCCGTCCATGTCCACCAGCAGGACGCGGCCGAACCGCCGGGCGAGATCCTGGAGCGGGATCTCGGTGCAGACGCCCGCCCCCAGCACGGTCGCCGTGGAGCGTCCGGCGGCGGCCGCGGCGGCCACGAGGATGCGTTCGCGGGACTGTTCGACGTGGGGCCGCCAGAAGAGGCGTTGTTCCTCTGCGGTGGCGCGGAAGCCGGCCCCGGCGCTGTGGAAGTACTCTTCCGGCGTCTGCCCTGGCAGCAGGAAGGCCAACAGAAGACCCGCGGCGAGACGGCGCATCTGGTTCCATCTAAGCGATCCACCGGGGGCCCGCGCAACCGCAAGAGGCCGGGGGCTGGTTTCATCCAATAATTGGTTACGCAATGGGTGTTCAGATCTCTGGGGGCTATATTGGTTACAGGATGCGTACTCATATCGTTCGGGCGATTCTTGCCCTGGCGGCGCTGCTGCCGTTGCACGCGGTGGCGGCGAAGATCGTCGGCGGGCCGGTGGTGGTGCACGTGGGTCCGAAGTCGGCGACGATCGTCTGGGTGGTGGAGGACTTCCAGGTGGAGCTGGGCGACGCCCCGGACGCGGTGAACCAAGCGGTCGCGCCGGGGCTGCGGTCGGTGCGCGCCAGTTTCACCGGGCTGAAGCCGGGGCGGCGGTACTACTACAAGGTCCCGGGATACGACGGCGTGGGCGGATCGTTCCGCACGGCTCCGGTGGGCGATGTGGACTTCCAGTTCGTGGTGTTCGGCGACACGCGGACACGGCACAAGATGCACCGGGACATCGTCAACGCGATCGTTCGGGACACGAAGCCGGACTTCGTCATTCACACCGGCGACCTGGTTTCCAACGGTCGGGAAAGCGCCCTGTGGCCGCGGTTCTTCGAGATCGAAGCGCCGTTGCTGCGCGAAGCGGCCTTCTTCCCGGTGCTGGGCAACCATGAACGCAACAGCCCGGACTTCCATGACTTCTTCGCCATCGAGAGCCCGTACTACTCCTTCGACTGGGGCCGTGCTCACTTCATCATCCTGAACAGCGACTTCGGCAACGCCGCGGCCACGAAAGAGGCCAAACAGCGTTTCTGGGACGACCAGCTCCGGTGGCTGGAGCGCGACTTGGCCGAGCACCAGGACGCCGCCCTGCGGTTCGTCGCCATGCATCACCCGCCGTTCACTGCGGTGAAGCGCCGTCAGGGTGGCAAGAAACACGTGGCAGACATGGTGCCGTTGTTCGAGAGATACAAAGTGACGGCGGTATACATGGGCCATGACCACAACTATCAACATCACCTGGTCGGCGGCGTGCACTACATCGTCACCGGCGGCGGCGGGGCGCCACTCTATCCGGTGGACGCCCCGCTGGACGGGGTGACGCTGAAGGTCGAATCGGTGGAGCACTACGTGAGGGTCGCCGTAAAGGGCGGCCGGGCCGTCAGCGAAGCGGTGGCGCTGGACGGGCGCGTGATCGACCGGGTCGTCTTCGGCAGCCGGGATTCGACCGACTGAGAAGCGGCGGTAACCGAATAGCCGGGAAGGCGGAGCCCTCAGACCTCGATCTTCTTTCTGGCCTGCTTCAGTTCGGCGCGGCGGCGCTTCTCCTCGAGACGGCGGAGGCGCGCTTCGCGGGTGGGGCGCGTCGGCCGGCGCTGTTTGGGCCGCTCCAGGGCCTGGGCGACGATGGCGGCAAGGCGCCGGCGGGTGTCCTCGCGGTTGCGGATCTGGTCGCGGGTGCGGGAAGAGCTGACGATCAGGTCGCCGTCGGCGGTGAGTCTGCGGGCGAGGCGCTCGAGGAGCCACTCCCGGTCCTCTTCGCTGAGGGCGGAAGACTCCGCCGGCCGCCAGCGCAGCTCGACCTTGGTCTCGACCTTGTTGACGTTCTGGCCGCCGGGCCCGCCGGAGCGGGCGAACGAGACGCGCAGCTCGCGGCCCGGAATGGTGAGCCGCTCGGTGACCGGCAGATCCTCCATCCGCCTTCATCTTCGCGCCGGGTTGCGGCCAGGTGCAAAAAGGGGAAGACCGCAGTGCCGGGCCGGCGTGAGCCGGCAGACTTTCGAGCCGCACGCAGCGGGTCTCAGAAGGTGAAGCGCAGGCCGAAATTGGCCTGGCGGAAAAGTCCGGGCTGGATGCCTTGCGGGGCCCGGGAAGCGATGTAGATCTCGTTGGTCAGGTTCTTGACGGTGAAATAGGGCGAGACCTCATAGCGCTCCCGACGGATGGTGTAGTCGGCCTCGAAGTTCCAGATCATATAGGCGGGCAGCAGGCCGACGGTGCCATCGTTCGAGGGTGTGACGGTCTGCCGGTTGTCGCCGAACTGATCGGCGATGTAGGAGGCGTCGAGCTGGAAGCCGAAGCCCCGGCGCTGCCGGGCGCCCATCAGGACGGCGAAGGTGTGGCGCGGCGCGTAGGGCAGGCGGTTGCCCTGAAAGAGCTCGTTGCGGGTGAACTTGGCCGTGGCCAGGTACATGTGGCGGAAGTCGGTGTAGAGCAGCCAGGAGCCGCCGGTGAGCTCGTTCCAGTTCACCCGGAAGCTCGTCTCGACGCCCTGGTGCAGGGTCTCGCCGCCGTTGGTAAGGGTCGTGGTGGCGCCTCCTGACTCGGCGGCGGTGATGACCTGGTTCTGGAAATCGAGACGGAAGAACGTGAACTCACCCTCCAGGAGGCGGGTCTTCCGGAAACGGGCTCCGGCTTCGTAGTTCCAGCTCAGCTCGGCGTCGAGATCCAGGGATTCACCGTCGCTGGTGATGGCGATCTTGGTGCGGGGCGGGGCGAAGCCGCGATGAACGCCAGCGAAGAAGGTGACGGTGTTCGACGCGCGCACGCTGACGCCAAGGCCGGGGATGGGCTGCAAGATCGTGTCCGGCCGGCGGGTGTTCACGTCGCGATAGCGATAGCGGAAGATATCGCGCTCATAGCGGTAACGCTCGAAGCGAATGCCGGGCGTGACGATGACGCGGCTGCCTAGATAGAACCGCTGCTGCAGATAGCCGGAGAAAGCGCGCCCGTAACGGAACTCGCCGTCGCGCAGCCGGCCGGTGCGGGCGTCATAGCCGGGGCCGTTGATGCGGCGATCCTCGGCGCGTTCCCAGACGTAGCGCACGCCGGCGTCGAGCTTGCCGCGGACGTCCCCGAGGCGGTGCATCCAGCTCACGTTGCTCTGGCCGCCGAAGACGCGGAAGGCTCGGTTGCGGTTGCCGGCCGAATTGCGCAGATAGATGGCGCCGCCGGGGATCGAGGGGTCGCCTTCGATGGAGAGGTAGTCGCGGCCCTTGTCGGAGCGGTCCCAGTCCTGGCGGCCCCAGTTGCGGACGGTGTCGTAGCCGTAGAGGGCGTTGCTCCAGACGGCTTCGGGCGCCAGCGCCATGGTGTGGGTGAGCGAGCCGGAGTAGCGGCGCACCACGAGGCGGTCGTGGGGAACGACGTTGATGTTCGGATCCTGCTCCCATTGGGGCTGGGTGAGGCCGAGGTAGGTGGAGTTGGAGCCCTCGTCGTAGAAGCCGAACTTGAAGCCGAGGGTCTGGCGGTTCGAGGGCTTGAGGGTGAACTTGCCCTGGACGTCGTCGAGGTCGAACCAGAACCTCCGGAAGCCGTCGCCCCGTTTATGGAGGTAGTTGAGGAGCCATCCGACCTTTTCCTCGTGCGCGCTGCCGCCCACGAGCGCTCTGGAGGCGAAGAAGCCCCGCTGGCCGCCTTCCAGGTCGATGCTGCCGTGCGTGGAAGGCGGGGGTTCTGGAGTGACGAAGTTGATCACCCCCCCGATAGTCTGCGGCCCGTGCACGATCTGGCCGCTTCCCTTGAGGACCTCGACCCGGCGCATACGGTCGATCGGCGGGGAGTAGTACATGTCCGGCTCGCCGTAGGGCGCCAGCGCGATGGGAATGCCGTCTTCGAGCATAAGGACCTTGCGGCTGCGGTCGGGGTTGAGCCCCCGGATACCCACGTTCAGGCGCATGCCAACAGGTCCGGAATCTTCGCGCAAGGTGACTCCCGGGACGCGGCGAAGCACCTCATTGGCATCGATCGGCTTGGAGACGGCCAGCTCTTCGTGGGAGACCAAGGCCACGGACCCGGGGATTTCCTGGAGCGCTTCCTCGGCCTCACCGATGACCTCGATCGAAGCGGCGGCCTTCCGGACCTTCCGGAAACGGATGTTCGCCTGGAGTCCGCCGCCAGTAACATCTATTTGCAACTCGACTGCTTCAAAGTCTTCTGACGAGGCGCGGAGCACGTGGGCGCCGGGACTGACCCGGGCAAAGCTGTAGCGGCCCAGCAGGTCCGTCCACGCGCTGCGGCTGCTGTCGAGTGTCACTTTGGCGCCAGCCACCGGCAGCCCGTCCGGATCCGCAACGGTACCTTCAACCGATTGGCCCAAAAGGGAGAAAGTCGACGAAAGGGCCGCTGGAATCAACCAGAACCAGATATGCTTTCCGAGTTTCATCGAATGCCACCCCCAACTCCTGTGGTTTCGCCTTCTGATCAAGGCGGACGCGGGGATCTCGAGATCCTGGATCAGGATACTCTTATTGCAACTGAATGTCAACTACGCATTCCCGGAGCGCACGCACCCGTGGCTGTGCGCCGCCTTTCCAGGGTGGAACTGCAAGCGCCGGAGCCGGCATGTCCGCTGGCGGGTGCGCGGCGGAGAGTGTCCCGGGACGCAGTGGGACTGGAGTTATCTTATTAGAAACAAAAAGATTGCTTCTGCTTTCGAGGACAGTGAGAGCAGGCTCTCACCGGGTCCGCCGTCGCCCCTGCCAGCTCCCCGGCCCCAGCTGAGCCAGCGGCGGCTGATGCTGTGGCGCATAGAAACTGTTCTGCAACCAGCATGCGAAAACTTGGTCCTGCGGAAGGGGGCCGGCGCGCAAGTACGGGGCGCTGGTGAAATCCGGTGGGCGGGCGGCGGCGTGGCCGAGCAAATTGCCGGCGGGGGGCGGCCGATGAGAGACGATAGGGACGCCGGCGGGCTCCAGCGGCCAGGGGGGTCCCGAGCACTTGATCGGACCCGCAGCCGCCGCTATACTGGCAATTTCGGCAAGGCGTTCCCGGTGGGTGGTAGTCATGACTGGGAAAGACGAGTTCGATCCGAACGCTCTGCGGAAGGAAGCGGCCATGTTTTACGGGCTGTTCTTGCGCGGCCACAGCGTGGAGAAACTGCGGCAGGATATCGACGTTCCGAAGTCGGTTTTCGATAAGTGGATGCGGCCGAGGCGGTACGATCCCCGCTTCCAGGAGAGTCTGCGCCGCGTCTACCAGTACCGCAAGCAGGTGCTGGCGATTTTCGACGAACTCGTACTGAACGAGAAGAACAAGGCCCGGCTGCAGTGACCCGCCGCGGTGGAATGCAGGCGCCGCTTTCGTGAACGCCCGTTTCCCCAAGGCCGTCCGACGGACGTTCCGCTTGTTTCCGTCCCCGCAGGAGGACATACGGCAATGAACCACGACCACCCTTCCGTCACCAAAGAGGACCTGCTCCGGATTCCCACCGAGCCTTTCGATCCGGTGGGTCCCGGTTCGCTTTCCGATGTCCTCACCCGGATGCAATCGACGGCCTTTCAGGGCAAGCAGCTCGGCCTGGCCTATGAGGTCTGGAAGAAGATGCTGGCCGACGACTGCCTGATCATGATGGGGATGTCCGGGGCGATGGTGCCGGCCGGCATGCGGCGGCTGGTGGTTCGGATGATCGAGAACCGGTTGATCGACTGCCTGGTCTCGACCGGGGCCAACTTCTTCCACGACCTGCACGAGACTTTCGGCCACAAGCACTACCAGGGCTCGCCGAACGTGGATGACACGCTGCTGGCCAGACACATGGTAGACCGGATGTACGACGTGCTGGCCGACGAGAAGGTCTTCCGCGAGCATGACTACTGGATCGGGCGCTTCGCCGGAACGCTCGACCAGTCGCGGCCGTACACGACGCGCGAATTTCTCTACCTGCTGGGCCGGGAGCTGATCAAGGAGGGCAAGCAGGAAGGGATCCTGACGGCGGCGGCCAAGGCCGGCGTCCCGCTCTACTGCCCGGCGATCGGCGACAGCTCGATCGGCATTGGGATCGCCTGTGACCGCCATCTGGGGGGCAACGCCTTGATGTTCGACGTCGTCGGCGACGTAATCGAGACGAGCTACCTGGTAAAAGTCCGCCCGGCCACCGGCGTGGTCTACTTCGGCGGGGGGACGCCGAAGAACTTCATTCAGCAGACCGAGGTCACCGGCATGATCGCCGATTTCGGCGTCCACGGCCACAAGTACGCCATTCAGTGCGTAACGGACTCGCCGCAGTGGGGCGGGCTGTCGGGCTGCACCTTCGAAGAAGCGCAGAGCTGGGGCAAGATCGCCGAGGACGCCCAGATGGTGACCTGTCACGTCGATTCCACCATCGCCATGCCGCTTCTGGTGACAGCCCTGCTGGAGAACGAGGAGCTGATCCGGAACCGTAAGCCGCCCAAGTTCAAGATGGGCCGGACGCTCGACGTCGAGGCCTGAGTCCGCAGCCGCTCCTCAAAAGCCCAACTGCAGCGTGAAGCGGAACGCGCGCCCGTCGTTCAGCGTATTGGTGATTACGCCGAAATTGCGCGAACTCAGGCTGCGGCCCGGCTCGGCGAACTGCGGATGGTTTAGCAGGTTCAGGGATTCGGCGCGGAACAGTAGCGAACTCTCGCCTTTCAGATTCCAGCGTCTGGAGATGCCGGCGTTGATGTTGGCGATGCCGTCCTTGCGGAAGGTGTTACGGCCGAGGTTGCCCCGGGGATCGGTGGGCTTGATGGTGGCGAAGGCCGAGCGCGGCAAGCGGGCCGTGGAGGTGTCCGGATCGTCGATGGAGCGCCCGAGGATGGAGGGATCGAGCAGGATCGGGTTGTCGCTGCTTTCCCCGTCCACGTTGCCCCAACCGGGGGCGTCCGAGCCCGCCCGGACGCCGAACGGCGTGCCGGACTTTGCCAGCACCACGGCGCTGACCTGCCAGCCGCCAAGCGCCGCGCGCAGCCAGCCGTTCGCGGCCGGGGCGGGGGCTTCGTAGTTGAAGCGCAGCCGCATGGCATGGGGCTGGTCGAAGCGGCTGAGACCTTTCATCTCCGCCTGATAGGCAAACTCCGAAGGGCTGCGGGCGATGCGGCTGTCGCGGCCGGAAGCGGTGTTCGTGTAATCGGAGCCGATATCCAGGGCTTTGCTGAACCAGTAGGACCAGTCGATTGACCAGCCGCGCCACCGCGGGATCTGCAAGGTCACTTTGGCGGCGTCGAAATAGCCGCGGGAGCCGTTGTGGATGTAGTAGATCGTGTAGTAGCGCTTGTCGGGCCGGCGCAGGTTCACGGTCCGGGTGATTTGGGGGATGCCCGGCACCGGGCGGGCCCGGTTCAGGTGCCAGGTGGCGAGCAGCTTGTGCGCCCGGCTGCCCACGTAGCCCAAGTCGAGGCGCCAGCCCCGGGGCAGCTCGAACTCCCAGGAGAACGAATAGAGGTGCTCGTAGGGGGTCCGGAGATCGCGGGCCAGGCGGAAGACGGAGCTGCGGGCGTGGGGGTCGAGATCTTCGGGCCGGAAATCGCGGAGGGGATCGGAAAGCTTGGGGGCGCGCACGGAGATGGTGATGTTGCCGGGCGGGTTGAAGCGCGACTGCATGAACGTTGCGGGGAAGATCTCGCCGTACTGGATGGAGTAGGCGGCGCGGATCGTCCCCCAGCCCGGGGGCAAACGCCAGGCGAAACCGAACGACGGGCCGAGGTTGTTCCAGTCCGAGCGGTAAGGAATGTGGCTCAATTCGTTGACCTCGGTGGGCCGTGTGGAAGGCTCGAAGCGGAGTCCCAAGCTCAAGGTCAGCTTCGGCGAGGCTCTCCACTGGTCGCCCAGGTAGAGCTGGGCCGCCCAATTGCGGAAACCCCGGTGGACGTTGCCGATGGCGACCAAATAGGCCGAGGGAGTGCCCATGCGGAGGTTGTCCACGGTGTCGCGGCCGAAGTCACGCCGGAAGGAGAAGAGGCCGCGGTGTTCGTTGCTCTCGAAGCCGTTGATCTGGCGGCGGAGGATTTCGAAGCCGGCGGTCAGCGTGTGGTTGCCGCGGATCTGGCGGAGCCGGCCGGCGTAGCGGAAGAGGTTTTGGGCCCGGTCGATGGGGATATTGCCGCCGGGGCCGATGGATTCCAGTTCGCGGGAGAACAGATAGAAGGTGCCAAGGGAGGTCTCCTCGGGGACCAGCAGCGAACCGATCCGGTCGAAGCCGGCGGAAAGATCCGAAGTCGTCATCGCTGACCAGCTCCGGGTCCAGGTGATCCGCGCCCGGTGGTTGCGGGTGGTGGTGTCGGGGTTCTGCCCGCCGACGAGCTGGAAGGCTTCGACGCGCTGCAGCATGAACTGGTAGCGGACGACAAGGCGGTCCTGCGGGCCGAGGGACTGGTCGAGGGTGGCGGCGAGGCGGTCGTTGTTGATGTTCTGCGGAGCGTTCGTGTTGAGCGCCCTTGGATTGATGTCGGTACGGTTGGGCAGCTCGGCCGGGTAAGCGCCGAGGATAGCCTCGACGATTTTGCGGTCGTCGGGGTCCGTGGTGAGGGGCGTCCGCTCGTCGGCCGCCGGGACCAGGACGTTGCCGTTCACCTGGCCGCGGAGTTTGCGCTGGCTCGCCTCCAGCGTCCAGTGTGCTCCGCGCCAGCCTGGGAAGCCGGTGGTCAATCCATAGTCGTTGGTGCGGGCGGGCTGGACGCCGCCGACCTGGAAGAACGAGCGGGCGTTGAAAACGCTGTTTTCGTGCGACCAGAAGAAGTCGCCGTGGAAACCGGCGCCGGGCCGGGGGGCGACATGGAGCGGCTCGTCCGGGCGCCCTCCGAACTCTTTGCCGAAGTATCGGCGATCCACCTGGAATTGGTGGATCACCGTGGCGGTGGCGCCCATCCGCTGGTTGAGTTCTTTCAAGACATTGTTGTCGATGAGGGTGAGACGGACGTTCTCATTGCGCCGGGCCTCACCGCCTTCTGTGTCCACCTCGCCGAGCAGGTTCAGTTCCGTGCGCTCTCTGGTGACAATCTCCTCCTGAGCTTCCGCCGTCTCGTCCGGCTCGCCGTCCGCTGTCTGCTCGTCCCGGCCGGCCGGCTGGCTGGCGGCAGCGCTCTCCTTGGATGTGGAACGGTTGTCCTGCGCCTTCTGCGCGGAAGCGGCGGATCCCGTCCCCAGCAATAGCGACCAAAGGACTAACCAATGCACCACTTGAAAGGATATGCCGCCGGTGGTGTGATTGCCAATGGGGGAGGGGCCGCTTCGGGCGAGGCGGGGCGAGACCGGCTCACGCCGGCGCCCGGCGCGGGTGCAAGCGCCGGTATCAGATGAACCCGGAGCGCGCCGAGGCGCGTCTGCTAGGATAGCCGTTGTGCGCGTCAAGGTCCTGTTTTTCGGCATGTTGAAGGACATCGCCGGCCGCTCGCGAGAGGTGGTCGATGTGCCCGACGGGGCCACCGTGGGCGACGTTTTCGAGCATTTCGCCGGCAGCTTTCCGCGCCTGAAGGAGTACGAGAAGAGCATCGTGATGGCCCGGAACCAGGAGTTCTCCCGCCCGGACGAGCCGGTAGCGGCCGACGACGAAATTGCTTTCATGCCGCCGGTGAGCGGGGGCTCCGCCGGGCGGGAGATCGTGACGCCGGCGGGCGGTTTTTTCGCTTTGACCCGGGAGCCGATCGACGTGGGTTCGATCAAAAAGAGATTGCTCCAGGGCGAGGACGGCGCGGTGGTGGTCTTCGAAGGGGTGGGCCGCAACAACACCGGGGGGCGGCGGACCCGGTATCTAGACTACGAGTGTTACGAGCCTCTGGCCCTGAAAACGATGGCGCGCCTCGGCGGCGAGATCGCCGCCGCGCATGAGATCAGCCGCATCGGGATCGTCCACCGGCTGGGCAGGATCGAGATCGGAGAAACCAGCGTGGCGATCGTGGTGACGGCGCCGCACCGCAGAGCGGCCTTCGCGGCGGCGGCCGAGGCCATCGACCGTCTGAAGAAGCTCGTCCCGATCTGGAAGAAGGAACATTTCGAAGACGGCGAGATCTGGGTGGAGGGAGAGTGGGACGACAGCGTCCTGCACGCGGATTGATGGCGGCCTTCGCCGCCGCGGGCCTCCTGTTGGCGGGGGGAGCGCTTGGACAGGAGAAGGGCCGGCCTGTATTCCGTGTGGACGTGAAGCTGGTGCGGCTGCTGGCCACGGTCAAGGATGAGGCCGGCAATCCGGTGGGAACGCTCGAGCGGGGCGACTTCCTCGTCTACGACAACGGCGTCGAGCAAGAGATCGCATTGTTCGAGCGGCGCACGTCCCAGCCGCTCTCGGTGGCGCTGCTGGTGGACACGAGCGCCTCGACGGCGGTGAAGCTCAAGCAAGGGACCGCTTCCTTGATGCGCTTCCTGCGGGCGCTGCTGCGCCAGGGAAATCCAGCCGACCGGGTGATGCTTTATAGTTTCAACGACGAAGTCATCCTGGAAAGCGGGCTGACGCGGCGGCTGGAGCGGATCGAGAAGAAGCTGAAGCAGCTCAAAGGGGCGTCGGGCACTTCGCTTTACGATGCGCTGTTTTTCGCTTCCCGCTCGCTCCGGCGGCGCCCGGGCCGGCGGGTAATCGTCGTCGTCTCCGACGGCGCCGACACCACCAGCGTCAAGAGCTATCGGGATGCGCTGCGGATGGCGCATGGCGCCGACGCCGTGATTTACGGCATCGTGCTCATTCCGGTCACCAACGATCCCGGCCGTCACGTGGCGGGCGAGAATGCACTGACGAGCCTGTGCCGCGCGACCGGCGGCCGGGTGATCGCCGCCGCCTTGGAAGAAGGGCTGGACGAGGCGTTCGACTCGATTCTGCGTGACCTGCGAACACAGTATCTGATCGGCTACTACCCTCGGAAAGTGCCCTACTCCCAAGACCCGTTCCACCGGATCGAGGTCCGCCTGCGCCGCCGCGGTTTGCGGGTGGTCACGCGCACTGGCTATTATGGGGAATACAAGGATCCCAAGCCCCGGGAAGCCAGTTCAACAGGACCAGCTCTGAAACCCCGGCAACAGGAGTAGCTGTGGCCAAACCCACGAAACCGGCCTCCAGGAAGGCCGCCAAAGCAAAGAAGAAGACCAAACCGCCGGCCAAGAGCCGGGCCCCGGAGACGACTCACGAAGAGGTCCGGTACATCAAGTACCTGATCGACAACCGGATCCCGATCCGGGTGCGGCTGGCGGACAACGAAGACGTCGAGGGGACCATCGAGTACTACGATGCCAGCTTCATCCGCCTGACGCGCACCGACGCGCCGAACCTGTTCATCTTCAAGCACGACATCAAGTACCTTTACGAGATTCCCGAATAAGACCGGCGCCCTGGAATGGCTGCATACCTGGAAACGGCAATCGAGATCGCCCGCGAGGCGGGCGCGCTGCTGGCCCACCACTTCGAGCGGCGGGTGAGCGTGGAGTACAAGGGGGCCCACGACCTGGTGACGGTGGCCGACCGGGCCTCGGAGGCCCTCGTTCTCGAGCGCCTGCGGTCCCACTTCCCCACCCACTCGATCGTGGCCGAGGAGACGGGCAGCCACGACGGCAGCTCCGAGTACCGCTGGTACGTCGATCCGCTGGACGGCACCACGAACTTCGCCCACGGCTTTCCGATCTTCAACGTCACGCTGGCCCTCGAGCGCGGGGACGAGATCATCGCCGGCGTCGTCTACGACCCGGTGCACCAGGAGATGTTCGCGGCGGAACTCGGCGGCGGGGCGTACTTGAACAACCGGCGGATCCGGGTCTCTACGGTGGACGCCTTCGAGGAGAGCCTCTTCGCCACCGGCTTTCCCAATTGGCGCCGCCACAAGGACGTCAACGTGCACTTCTTCCACCAGATCGGCATGCTGACCCACGGAATCCGCCGGGCCGGCTCGGCGGCGATCGATCTGGCCTGGGTGGCCTGCGGCCGCCTCGAGGGTTTCTGGGAGTTTGGATTGAACCCGTGGGACGTGGCCGCGGGCATCCTGCTGGTGACCGAGGCCGGGGGCAAGGTCACCGATATGAAGGGAGTTCCGAACCGCCTTGGCCGCCCGAACATCCTGGCTACCAACGGGCGCGTCCACGACGCCACGGTGGAGCTGTTCGGCGAGGTCTTCGAAGGCCGGTACCGGATGCCCATTCCGCCTCTGCCGATCCCGGCCAACTGAGATCCTGTCACGCTCGAACCCCCGGCCGGGGCACTGGGAAACGGGCGTGGTAGGATGAGGTTTTTCCAATGGATCCAAGGGTCCCGGACATCCTGGCGCGCATCGTCGCCGCCAAAAGGGCGGAGCTGAGCGCGATGGAGAGCCGCCGCAGTGAGCTGGAGCGCCGGGCCGGCGAGCGCGCCGAAAGCCGGCGGGATTTCCGCGCCGCCTTGCAGGACCGGATGCCCGCGATCATTGCGGAGATCAAGAAAGCGTCTCCCAGCAAAGGGCTTCTGGCCGAGGATTTCGACCCGGCCCGCACGGCGCGGGCTTACGAGGCAGGCGGAGCTGCAGCCTTGTCGGTGCTGACCGACGAGAAGCACTTCCGGGGCAGCCTGGCGGACCTCGAGGCCGCCCGGGCGGCGGTGGCGCTGCCGGCGCTGCGCAAGGATTTCACTATCGACGAGCTGCACGTCCTCGAGGCCGCGGCTCACGGGGCCGACGCGATCCTGTTGATCGCGGCGGCGCTCACCGAGGCCGAGATGCGCCGCTTCCGCGAGCTCGCCGCCGCTTTCGGGATGGCGGCGCTGGTCGAGGTCCACAACGAGCGTGAACTGGAGGCCGCCGTCGCCTCGGGCGCCGGGATCATCGGCGTGAACAACCGCAACCTGCACACCTTCGAAGTGACGCTCGAGACCTCGCTGCGGCTGGCGGAGAAGATCCCCGACGGGGCGGTTCGCGTCAGCGAGAGCGGCATCCGCTCCGCGGCCGACATCGGGACGCTGCGGCAGGCCGGCTACCAGGCGTTCCTGGTGGGCGAGCATCTGATGAAGTCCGCCGATCCGGCCCGGGCGTTGCGGGCGCTGGCGTCATGATCGTAAAGATCTGCGGGATCACGAACCCCGAAGACCTGAAGATTGCGGTGGAGGCCGGGGCGAATGCGCTGGGGTTCAACTTCTTCCCGCGGAGCCCACGCTATGTGACGCCGGAGCAGGCGGCGGCTCTTGCGCGGCAGGTCCCGGCGGGGGTCTTGAAGGTGGGCGTCTTCGTGAACGAGTCGGCCGAGCGGATCGAGGCGGTGGCCCGGCAGGCGGGCCTCGACGTGGCGCAACTGCATGGCGAATGCGGCGCCCCGGCCGGGCTGCGTATCTGGCGCGCCGTGGCGGTGGGACCGGATTTCGATCCGGCGTCGCTGCCGGCGGCCGGCGCTGAGGCCCTGCTGCTGGACGCTCCGGCGGGATCGCTGTACGGCGGCACGGGGCGCACTTTCGACTGGAGCCGGGCCGAAGGACTGGGGGTGAAGTTTGTCCTGGCCGGCGGGCTGGGGCCGGACAACGTCGCCGAGGCGGTGCGGCGGCTGCGGCCGTGGGGCGTGGACGCCTGTTCGCGGCTGGAATCCGCGCCGGGGCGGAAAGATCCTGAGAAGGTCCGGGCGTTCGTCCGGGCGGCGCGCGGAGCGATTGAATAATGGCAAGCCAGGCAAGACAACCCGATGAGCGGGGCCACTTCGGCCCGTACGGGGGACGTTTCGTCCCGGAAGTGCTGATGGCGCCCCTTGAAGAACTGGAGCGGGCGTATCTGGAGGCGCGGGGAGATCCGGAGTTCCAGCGCGAGCTCGACGATCTGCTGCGGCACTACGCCGGCCGGCCGACGCCGCTCTATCACGCCCGGCGGCTGAGCGACGCTCTGGGCGGGGCGCGTATCTACCTGAAGCGTGAGGACCTGCTTCACACCGGGGCCCACAAGATCAACAACTGCCTGGGCCAGATCCTGCTGGCCCGGCGGATGGGCAAGAAACGGATCATCGCCGAGACGGGCGCCGGCCAGCACGGCGTCGCCACGGCCACCGTGGCGGCCCTGTTCGGCCTGGAGTGCACCGTCTACATGGGCGTCGAGGACATGGAGCGCCAGCGGCTCAACGTATTCCGGATGCGCCTGCTGGGCGCGAAGGTGGTCGGCGTAGACGCCGGCAGCCGGACTCTGAAGGACGCCATCAGCGAGGCGATGCGCGACTGGGTGACCAACGTCAACGACACCCACTACCTGCTCGGCTCGGCCCTGGGCGCGCACCCCTACCCGATGATGGTGCGCGACTTCCAGCGGGTGATCGGCGTTGAAGCGCGGCGGCAGATCCTCGAGCGCGAGGGCCGCCTGCCGGATACGATCTTCGCCTGCGTGGGCGGAGGCAGCAACGCCATCGGGATCTTTCACGCTTTCCTGGACGATGCGGACGTGGGGCTGGTTGGCGTCGAGGCCGGAGGAACGGACATGGCGCTGGGCCACCATGCGGCGCGTTTCTCTGGCGGCGCCCCGGGCGTCTTGCACGGCACCTACAGCTACCTGTTGCAAGACGAGGACGGCCAGGTGGCGCTGACGCACTCGGTCTCGGCCGGGCTGGATTATGCGGCCGTCGGGCCTGAGCACGCCCTGCTGCACGACATTGGCCGCGCCGAGTATACCTCCTGCTGCGATGAAGAAGCGCTCGAGGCGGCGCGGCTGCTGGCGCAGACCGAAGGGATCATCCCGGCGCTCGAATCGGCCCATGCCGTGGCGGAAGCCGTGCGCCGGGCCCCGCAGGACCGGGACAAGCTGGTCATCGTCAACCTCTCCGGCCGGGGCGACAAGGACATGGACATCTACCGGGAGAGTTTTCCGGAACTGGACCAGGGGGCGGAGGAATGACGCGCATCGGCCGCCTCTTCGAGCGCTTGCGGGGCAAAGAGCCGCGCCCGGCGCTCATCGCTTATCTGACGGCCGGCGACCCGGCGCTCGAGCGGACGCCCTCGCTGGCGGCGGCGCTCGAGCGTGGTGGAGCGGACCTGATCGAGCTCGGGGTGCCGTTCTCGGACCCGGTGGCCGACGGGCCGGTGATCCAGCGGGCTTCTGAGCGGGCGCTGCGGGCCGGGACGACGCTCCGCGGGGTACTCGAAACCGCGCAGCGCATTCGTCAGTCCTCCGAGATTCCGATTCTGCTGTTCACCTACCTGAATCCCGCGCTACGCTATGGGATCGAGGCCCTGGCTCGGGACGCCGCTGCCGCCGGGATAGATGGCTGCCTGTTCACGGACCTGAGCGTCGAGGAGGCCGGCGACTACGTGGCCGCCATGCGGAGCCGTGGGCTGGACACGGTGTTTCTGGCGGCTCCGACCAGCCCCCCGGAGCGCCTCCGGCTGGTGGCGGAGCACTCGTCGGGATTCGTCTACCTGGTTTCGCGCACCGGGGTCACCGGCGAGCGCGACTCGCTCTCGAGCACGGTGGAGCCGCTGGTGAAAGCGATGCGCGAGGTCACCGATCGGCCCCTGGCGGTCGGTTTCGGCATTTCCAAGCCGGAACACGCCGCCGCCGTCGGCGCCCTGGCTGACGGAGTGGTGGTGGGCAGCGCCTTCGTGCGCCTCGTCGAGAGATATGCCGGAACCGGCGAACTCGAGCGCCGCCTGGAGACCCTGGCCCATGAACTGGCCGTGGCTTTACCACGAAAATGATGGATAGGGAAGCCGGGTTCAAACTCATTGCGGAATACCGCGACCAGATCGACGAACTCGATCGCGAGATCGTCCGGCTGCTGAACGAACGCACGCGGATCGTCGAGAAGCTAGGGCGGATCAAGGAGGAACTCTCCTTGCCGGTCTACGAGCCGAAGCGTGAAGACCAGGTGTTCGAGAATATCGTGCGCTTCAACCACGGGCCGCTGCCGCCGGACGCCATCAAGCGGCTGTTCGAGCGCATCATCGACGAGATGCGCACGCTGCAGCAGGTGAACCGGAGAAATCGGAAGCAAGCAAACCGGGGCAAGCCCGGAGGGGGGCAGGAGGAATAGTCACCCATGCTGGTTGTCATGCAAGAAGGGGCCACCGAACCGCAGATCCAGGCGGTGATCGACCGCCTGGTTTCGCTGGGTTTCACCGTTCACCGCTCCACCGGCGTCCGCCACACCGTGCTGGGCGGCGTGGGCCCCGTCGAAGACGTCGAGCCGGCGGACTTCGAAGTGATGGAGGGGGTCAAAGAGTGCCATCGGATCGTATCCCCCTACAAACTCGCCAGCCGCCATTTCCGTCCCGGGGGGACCGTCGTCAAGGTCGGCGACGTGGAGATCGGCGGCGTCCGGGTCGTCATCATGGCTGGCCCGTGCAGCGTCGAGAACGAGGACCAGATCAACCGCACCGCCGAGGCAGTGGCGCGGGCGGGCGCGGCGATCCTGCGCGGCGGCGCCTTCAAGCCCCGAACGTCGCCCTACAGCTTCCAGGGGCTGGGCGAAAAGGGTCTCCGGATGCTCCGGGAGGCCGCCGACCGCCACGGCCTCAAGGTGGTCACCGAGGTAATGGACCACGAGCAGATCCCCATGTTCGCCGACTACGCCGACATCCTGCAGGTCGGCGCCCGCAACATGCAGAACTACAACCTGCTGCGGCGGTTGGGAGGGTTGCGCAAGCCGGTGCTTCTCAAGCGGGGTCCGGCGGCGACCATCGAAGAGCTGCTGCTGTCGGCCGAGTACATCCTCACCGGCGGCAACTACGACGTGATCCTCTGCGAGCGCGGCATCCGGACTTTCGAAAGTTACACGCGCAACACGATGGACATCTCCGCCATTCCGGTGGTGAAGAAGCTCTCGCACCTGCCGATCGTGGCGGATCCCTCCCACGGGACCGGCCGTCGCGACAAGGTGCTGCCGATGGCCCGGGCGGCGGTGGCGGCCGGGGCCGACGGGCTGCTGGTGGAAGTGCACTGCGATCCCGACCATGCGCTCAGCGACGGGGCGCAGTCGCTGTGGCCGGAGCAGTTCGCCGAGCTGATGGGCCAGTTGCGGATCATCGCCCCGGCGGTGGGCAGAAAGGTATGAGTTGAGCCGCGGTCCCCACTACAGTCGGCACGGGCGGCGAGCGAGGCGCAGACAGTGAAGACGGTGGCCATCGTCGGCGTAGGCCTCATCGGGGGGTCCTTCGCCCTGGCCTTGAGAAGAGCGGGGTTCACCGGGCGCATCGTAGGGGTGAGTTCGCCACGCACCGTGGAGGAGGCCTTGCGCCTGGGCGTGATCGACGAGGCCCGCCCGCTCGAAGAGGCGGCGGCCAGGAGCGATCTCGTCTACCTCTCCCAGCCGATCTCGCGGATCCTGGAGACGATCGAACGGCTGGACGCTTCGTTGCAGCCCGGCTGCCTGGTCACCGACGCCGGCAGCACGAAGCGGGCGATCGTCGAGCGGGCGCGACGCCACATTCGCCGGGGCCTTTTCCTCGGCGGGCACCCGATGGCGGGCAAGGAGAGCCGCGGGGTGGCGGCGGCCGAGGCGGAGCTCTTCGCCCGGCGTCCCTACGTCTTCACCCCGCTCGAAGCCGACGACATGGAGACCGCGCCGGTGCGGGAATTCCGGGAATGGGTCGAGAAGACCGGCGCCCGGACCGTGGTGCTGGACGCCGCTGAGCACGACCGCCTGGTGGCCTATGTCTCCCATCTGCCACAAATGCTCTCCACGGCGCTGGCCTCGACGCTGGCGGCGGAAGCCGAGCGTCGGCCGATCGAAAAGGTGAGCGGCCCGGGCCTGCTCGACATGACGCGCCTGGCGCTGAGCCCTTGGGAGATCTGGGAGGACATCATCGCCACCAACCGGGACTACATCGCCGAGGCGCTGGATGCCTACGTCGAAAAACTGAAAACCATCCGGAGCTCACTCGATTCGCCTGCCATTCGTGACGAGTTCGCCTCGGCGAACGCGGTGGCGGCAAAGCTCCGGGGCCGCCGGTGCGGCTGACGGGCGCGACGGCGCTGGAGAACCCGGCCAGACAACAGGGCGCCGGGGCCGGAACCCTTACAATAGAAGACTTATGAAGGCGCGCGTGTACGTTTCCTACAAGGAGACGGTTCTCGACCCCCAGGGCAAGACCGTCTGCTCGGCCCTCCAGAGCCTCGGCTACACCGACATCGTGGACGTTCGGCAGGGCAAGTTCTTCGAGATCACGCTCAAGGACGGTGCCGATCCGGCCGGCGCCCGCAAGCAGATCGAGGAGGCGGCTCATGAAGTCCTGGCCAACCCGGTGATCGAAGAGTACCGGGTGGAATTCTTGGACTGACAAACCATGTGCGGAATCATCGGCTACGTCGGAAAGAGGAAAGCCGTGCCGATCCTGCTGGACGGGTTGCGGCGGCTGGAGTACCGCGGCTACGACTCGGCCGGAGTGGCGGTGGTCACCGCCGGCGGCGAGCTCGAGGTTCGCCGGGCTGAGGGCAAGTTGCACCAGCTCGAAGAGTCGCTGCTCAACAACCCCATCGACGGCATCTTCGGCATCGGCCACACGCGCTGGGCCACCCACGGCCGCCCCAGCGAGGAGAACGCGCACCCGCACCGCGACTGCCGGGGCGACATCGTCGTCGTGCACAACGGCATCATCGAGAACTACGTCGCTCTGCGCCGGGAGCTCGAGCAGCAAGGCCACCGCTTCCAGTCCGAAACCGACACCGAGGTCATCGCCCATCTGGTGGAGCAGAACTACGAAGGCGATCTGGTCAAGGCGGTGCGCCGGGCGGTGAAGCTCCTGGAGGGCATCTTCGTCTTCGGCATCCTCTCGCGCCGGGAGCCGCAGAAAATCGTCGCCGTCCGCTCGGGCCCGCCGGCGGTGATCGGCTTGGGCGGGGACGAGTACTTTCTCGCCTCCGACGTCCCGGCCATCCTGGGCCACACCCGGGACATGATCTTCCTGGCCGACGGGGATCTGGCGGTGCTGACGCCCGAGGGAGTGACGCTGACCGACCTCGAGGGCCGGCCGATCAACCGGCAGGTGCAGCGGATCCTGTGGGATCCAATCATGGCCGAGAAGAGCGGCTACAAGCATTTCATGCTCAAGGAGGTCTTCGAGCAGCCCCGGGCGGTGCGGGATACATTGGTGGGCCGCGTGAGCCCCGGCTCGGGGAAGATCTTTCTCGGCGAGATGGATATCGGGGCCCAGGAACTGCGCGGTTTCGAGACCGTGAAGATCGTCGCCTGCGGCACGAGCTGGCACGCGGGGCTGGCGGGCAAGTTCATGATCGAGCAGCTGGCGCGGCTGCCCGTCGAGGTGGACTACGGCAGCGAGTTCCGCTACCGCGATCCCATTCTGGACGAGCGAACGCTGGCGGTGCTGATTTCACAGTCCGGCGAGACGGCCGACACGCTGGCGGCCCAGCGCGAAGCCAGGCGCCGCGGGGCGAAGACGATCGCCATCTGCAACGTGACCGGCTCGATGCTCACCCGCGAAGCCGACGGGACCCTGATGACCCATGCGGGTCCGGAGATCGGGGTGGCTTCGACCAAGGCGTTCACCTGCCAGCTTACGGCTTTGTTCCTGCTGGGGATGCGTCTCGGCCAGGTACGGGGCTGCCTGGACGAGGCGACCTCCCGGCAGCTGGTCAACGAGCTGCTCGCCATCCCGGGCAAGCTGGAGACGGTCCTCTCCCATGACCCGGAATACCGGGAGCTGGCGCGCCATCTGTTCCGGGCCAAGGATTTCCTGTTTCTGGGCCGGGGCATCCACTACCCGATCGCGCTCGAGGGAGCGCTCAAGCTTAAGGAAGTCTCTTACATCCACGCCGAAGGCTATCCGGCGGGCGAGATGAAGCACGGGCCGAACGCGCTGATCGACGAGAACCTGCCGGTGGTGGTGGTCGCCACCCGGGATGATTCGGAGGCCAGCCGGCTGCGCTACGAGAAGACCTTGGCCAACATCCAGGAGGTAAAAGCCCGGGGCGGAAAGGTGATGGCGGTGGCGTGCGAGGGTGATGAAGCGCTCGCCGGCCAGGTGGACCACATCATCTACGTGCCGGCGGCGGTGGAGCTGCTGTTGCCGATCCTCGAGGTGGTTCCGCTGCAACTTTTCGCCTACCACGTGGCGGTCCGGCTGGGCTGCGACGTCGATCAGCCGCGCAATCTGGCCAAGAGCGTGACGGTGGAATGAGGCAGGCGACGCACTCGATCACCATCGCCACCCGCGGCAAGGGCCTCTACGAGTTCACCGGCGAAGTGGAGCGCTGGCTCCGGGAGCAGGGCGTGCGCACCGGCCTGCTCACGCTGTGGGTGCGCCACACCTCGGCGTCGCTCACGGTGCAGGAGAACGCCGATCCGGACGTGGTGCGCGACCTCAACGACTTCTTCGAGCGCCTGGCGCCGGAAGACGATCCCCGCTACCGCCACACGCTGGAAGGCCCCGATGACATGCCCGCCCACATCCGTTCGGCGCTCACCCAGACGCAGCTCTCGATCCCCGTCATCGGCGGGCGCCTGGCGCTGGGAACCTGGCAGGGCCTCTATCTATTCGAGCACCGGCGCCGCGCCCACCGCCGCAGTGTGGCCGTTCACTGGATCGGTGAATAATCCTACGGGAATTCCAGTATGATAGGAGCATCACAATCCGTACCGGGGAGTAAGAGATGAGCATTTCAAGACGTGCATTCCTGGGCACCGCCGCTCTGGCGGGCCTCGCCAACCGGGCCCTGGCCGCCACCGTGGACTCGAAGACCGGCATGCCCATGCGCGTGCTCGGCCGCACCGGCCGCAAGGTTTCCATTCTGGGTTTCGGATGCGGCAGCCGCTGGCTCATGTACAAGGACGAGGACAAGGCCGCCGAAGCCCTGTACAAGGCGCTCGATGCCGGTGTGAACTACATCGACACCGCCGTCAGCTACGGCAACGGCGAGAGCGAGCGCCGGCTCGGGAAGTTCCTGGGGAAGCGCCGCGAGGAGATCTGGCTGGCGACGAAGATCGGCCCCCGCGGCTATGACGATGTCATGCGGATCTTCGAGCAGAGCCTCGAACGCCTGCAGACCGACCACGTCGATCTGCTCCACATGCACCACCTCGGCGGCGAGGAGGACCTGGCGGCCATCCTCGCTCCCAACGGAGCCCTGAAGGCTGTTTACAAGCTGCGCGACGAGAAGTCCGCGCGGCACATCGGCGTCACGTGCCATACCGATCCGGAAGTGCTCGCCAAGCTCCTCGAACAGGCCGACCTCGACTGCACGCAGATGGCGCTCAACGCCGGGCTGATCGGGAACGCGAAGCCGAGCAATGTCCGCGGCTACGAAAAGTGCTTCGAGAAGGTCGCCTTGCCGGTGGCGCTCGAGAAGAACATGGGCGTCACGGCGATGAAGGTGCTGGCTCAGGACAAGTTGCTGCCCGACGCCACGCCCGAGGAGCTGGTGCGCTACGCCATGTCGCTGCCGGTGGCTTCGGCGGTGATCGGGATGCCGAAGCTGGAGTACCTGGAGCAGAACATCCGGATCGCCAAAACCTTCAAGCCGATGCCGGAGCCTGAGATGAAAAGGCTCTCGCGCCGGCTGGCGGCGGCTAAGAAAGCCGAGATCGACGAGTTTTTCCGGCGCCACATAGACGCCTGCGACGCCTGCGGCCGGCAACTCGGCTGAGCGGGACAAAGAGAAGGTCCGGGATTGCGGCGCCGCCGGCGCCGCATTTCCTTATCCTGAGGGTCGCTCCTCCCCGCCGGGACGCGCGCCGAGGAACTCTTCGACTTCCTGGCGGGTGGGCACGGATGCTTGAGCGCCGGGACGGGTGACGGAGATGGCCGCGGCGGCGTTGGCGAACCGCAGCGCCTCCTCCATCGGCTTGCCTTCGGCGAGGGCGACGGCCAGAGCCCCGTTGAAGGTATCGCCGGCGGCGGTAGAGTCCCGGGCCTCTACGGCGAAGCCGGGCACGTGATAGGCCCCGTCGGGCCCCGAGTAGTAGCAGCCCAGATCTCCCAGTTTGAGCACCACTTCGCCGACGCCCGCCGACCGGAGTTCGGCGGCCAGCTCCGGCGCTTCTTCCAGGCCCACGCGGCCCGCCGGCCGTCCAAGCAGGATGCAGGCCTCGGTCTCGTTGGGCGTGAGGAGGTCCACCGCCTCTAGCATCCCTTCGGGCAACCGCCGGGCCGGGGCCGGATCGAGGATCGTGCGGGCGCCTTCCTCGCGAGCCGCCCCGAGCGCCGCCTGGACGGTGCTCACCGGCGTCTCGAGCTGGAACAGCGCCAGGCCGCACTGCCGGAAGACGGGCCGCATCGGCTCCACCTCGCTCTTCGTCAACAGCAGGTTGGCTCCGGCCGCGACGACGATCGAATTCTGACCCTCGGCGTCGACCCAGATGAGCGCCACGCCGGTGGGCGCGGACTTGGTGGCATGGACTGCGCTGACGTCCACTCCCGCCGCCGCCAGGCTGGCCTTCAGGTGATCGGCGAACATGTCGTAGCCCACGCGCCCGATCATGTAGGTTCGCAGTTGAGGCGGACTGAGTCTGCCGGCGGCGCACGCCTGGTTGGCCCCCTTGCCTCCCGGATTCATCCGAAAGTCCCGGCCGAGCACCGTCTCGCCGGGGGCGGGCAGGTGATCCGTCGTCACGACGAAGTCCATGTTCAGGCTGCCGACGACGGCGATAGCGGGCTTCATGAGCTGAGGTCGATGCCGAGCTTCTTCAGCTCTTCGGCGTAGTATTTGCGGTGCAGCAGATCCCACTCCTCGCTGCCTTCGGGGATCTCGCGCTTCTGGGAGCGGATCTTCTCCCGGGCGGCGCGGTCCACCCTCTCTTCCTTCACCAGCAGGTCGGTCATCTCGCGAACGATCTCGAGGCGGACGTCGTTGGGATCGCGCTTGAGGCGGAAGAGGCGGGACTTGCGCATCATGGCGACGATCTTGTGCGAGAGGTCGTTGACCTTGTCGCGGGACAGCTTCATCGGATCGCCGGTGTCGCGGCCGGAGGCCCGGATGATCTTGCGCTCCCTGATGAGCATGTTCTTGATCTTCCGGAACATCTCCTGGTAGCTGACGCCCTCCCGCCGCATGTACTCGCTGTACTGGGCGAGGATCTCGCGGACCTCTTCATTGAGGCGGTCTTCGACGGCGAGATCGTCTTCGATGACCTTGGCGATGCTTTCGACGGCGGCCTGCGGGGTACCGACCTCGATGACTTTGGGGGTGAGACGGCGGACGAGTTCGCGGGCGATGTAGCCGATGAATTCTCTGGATAGCAGCATTCTCCGCAGCGGCGCCCGTCGGGCCGCCACTACGCCGCGCCCAGAGGGCCGCCAAGCCGTTAGTGTAGCGGCCGCGCGCGAACGGTGTCAAACATTCGGCGGCACGGCGCGCCGGGCGGGCAATCCCGGCCGCGGCGGCGCTGAAATACGGTACCCGCGTACCAGCGCCTCGGCGAAACGCCCTATTGAACGGCTCGATCGCTCCACTTAACGTGGAAAGTAGGGGATACCATGCGGAAGGCAATCCTCCTCGGTCTGGCGGCCGTCCTGGGGCTGTGCGCCCAGCAGCAGCGCCAGTACGAGGCCTATACCTACGACGGCAGCGGGAACCGTTACGGCGGCCGCGTCTACGGAGAGACCCGCCGGCCCGGCGAGCTTTCGCGCACCGAACGGGTGGTGTCGGTGAACGGCCGCGCCGTGCCCCTCGAGCAGGTCGAGGAAAAGGTGATCCTGGACACCCCGGGCCACAAGGTCGTGGAGCGGGTCATCCACCGCTACAGCCAGGACGGCCGGCCGGCAGGGATGGAGAAGGTCCGTATTGAGGAGCGCCGGGACGCCACCGGAAAGCGGACCACGACGGCCACCATTTACGAAGGCGACGTCAACGGGCGTTTCCGGCTCCGGGAGCGGCAGGTCACCGAAGCGGTGACGAAAGGCAAGACTCTGGAGACCTTGACGCGCGTCGAGCGCCCGTCGGTGAACGGCAGCCTGAAGGTGGTCGAGCGGCGGCGGATGCGCCAGGTGGAGCGCGACAACGGCCTGAGCCGGGAGGTCACCATCTACCGGCCGGCGGACGGGCGGTTCGCCCCCGCCGCCAAGGAAGTCACCGAGGTCGTCCGGGAGGGCAACCGGGAGACGGCGGTCACCACTCAATACAACACCACGGCGACGGCCGACGGCCGGATGGGCTTCGCCGGCAAGACGGTGAAGGAGATCGTCCGCCGGCCGGACGGAAGCGAGAGGCAGGTGGTCAGCGTTTACGGAGCCAGCGCCCCGGGGAGGCCGATCAGCGAGGGCGGCCGCGAGCAGCTCCGCGAGCAGATCCTGGTCGAAAAGCAGGTGCAGGCCGATGGCAGCGTGGTCGAGCGCACCGGGGTGCGCCGCGTCTCGCTCTCGGATCCCAACCGGTTAGAGGCCTATCAGCCCGTCTCCGAAGTGATCTGCCGCGGCAATTGCCTGCCGCCGCCTCAGCCGAAGGCCCAAGAAGCCCAGCAGCAGACTGCCCAGGCCGGCGGGCAGGAGCAACAGCCCCAGACCTCGGAGACGGCCAAAGAGCAGCGTACGGTGGTCATCCGCGACGTCGTACCTCCGCCGGCAGCCAGGCCGCAGCCCACTGCCGGGCCGGGCGCTCAGCCAGCGGCCCAACCGGGGCCACAGGGAACTCCGGCGGCGAAACCGGGGCAGCAGCCGGCCCCCCAGCCTGCGGCGCAGCCGCCGCGGCGCAGGGAGCCCGTGCCGCGTGACCGTCCTGACCCGAAACGGGGTCCGGGCTCGTGAGGCGGGTGTGCGGGCGCGGCCGGATCAGCCGTGCCCTAAATACATCAGCCAGCCGAGTCCGAAAATCGCCACCAGGAAATAGCCGAAGCACTTGAGCCCATAAAGCAACCGCTCGCGGTCTGTCTTCCTGCCCGTCACCCCGAGCACAATGGAGATCGCCACTGCGAGCAACACGGTGGCTTCGAAGTGGGTCAGCTTGACGATCGGCATCAGTCCTTCCTCCGTACCGCGATCTCGAACGCATCGACCATCGCCAGGATGTTCATCAGACCGGCCGCCACGAGGAACTTCGTGCCGTAATCGTGGGCGTAGCCGGCCATATCGGCCTGGCTGTAACCGAGCAGCGTAGCCAGCAAATACAAGCTGCCGGAGGCGAGGTCGCCGATGAAGCCGCCGACATGGATCACGGTCGTCAGCAGATCGCCGGTCTTGGGCTCGAACATGGCGCCCCGCATGAAGAGCCCGAGCAGGAACGTCAGTGTGATGGTGGCGCCGAGGATCGCCGCCCGCCCCCGGCGTCTCAGCAGCAGATGCCCCCCTCCGGGGATCAACCAGGCGAAAGCAACGATGTGTCCCCAGAGCCGGACAGGCGGGACCGGCTCCCGCTTTTTCTTGGGCTTCTTGGCCATTTCTTACATCTTAGCAACCGCCGGCCGCCGGGCCGGGCCGCGGCTGGGGCGGCTATACTGGTGCGGCGGCTATACTCGGTAGAAGAATCCGATCCGGAGACTGCCCATGAAAGTGACCCGCAGAGAGGCCGTCGCTACGCTGGCGGGCGGCCTTCTGGCCGAAGCGTACCGGGGAGGCGCCACCCATTTCGTACGGTTCAGCCACCGCGGTGGCATCGACTACGGGGTTCTCGAAGAGGACTACATCCGCCCGTTGAGCGGGAACATCTTCGGAGAACACAAGGTGTGGTCGGCCCGCTTCAGCCTGGACGACGTCAAGCTGCTCTTTCCGTGCGAGCCACGCAAGATTTTCGCCGTAGGGCTGAACTACCGGAGCCACATCGGCGACCGTCCGGTCCCCAAGCGGCCGGAGATCTTTTACAAGCCCGTCTCGGCGCTGCAGAATCCCGAGGACCCCATCGTCATTCCCCCGGATGCCAAGAACGTCCATTACGAGGGCGAGCTGGTGCTGGTGGCCGGCCGGAAGCTGAAGAATGCCTCCGAGAGCGAGGCCCGGACGGCGATCTTCGGGGTGACTTGCGGCAACGACGTCAGCGAGCGGGACTGGCAGGGCGGTCCGGACAAGGATCTGCAGTGGTGGCGCGCCAAGGGGGCCGACACCTTCGCTCCGGTGGGACCCTCAATCGCCGCCGGCCTCGACTACGGCAGGCTGCTCTTGCAAACCCGCCTGAACGGACGTGTAGTGCAAAAACAGTACACCTCGGATCTGATCTTCGCGCCACCCGCGATCCTGAGCTGGATCAGCCGTTACGTCACCATCGAAACCGGAGATCTGATCTACACGGGGACCCCGGGAAGGACCAGCAGGATGAAGCCGGGCGACGTGGTCGAGGTCGAGATCGAAGGCATTGGGGTCCTGCGCAACCCGGTGAAGGCTGCCTGAACACCCGGGCCGGGGTGGAAAAAGGGCGGCTGGCGGCCGGCCAGTCGTCATGGTCCGCCCGCCGGCGGGGAATCCGGCAGGGGGGACACTGGGGATCTCTTGGCCGGAGCCGGTTTCGGCGGCACTTTCTCCATGCGCACCTGGATGCCTCCCCGTTTCAGCACCAGCTTGACGAAACCGTACATGGTGTGCAGGACAAGCTGCAAGGCGCGTTCGTAGGTCTTCTGGTCGCTCAGCTCCAGCGGAGCAAGCTGGGTGTAGAGATCGTCGGAGGTCCGCTGGAGGATGGGGTACATTCGCGCGAGGGCTTGAAGGAAGCGTCCTCGGTCCGGCCATTCCTGGTCGGTGATCCCCAGCCTCGCATCGAGCCAGAGCACCAGCTTCGACATCAGGTTACAGGTGGGAATCTCCTCGGCGGGTTTCACTTCCGCCGTTTCCATCCGGTGCATTGCGGCCTCGAGCAGCGGGAGCCAATAGGCATTGTAGTCGATACCCCGCCGCTCGAGCTCTTTACGAATGAGCTGTCGTTGAAGCAGGTCGGCGGCCTGGATGCCGAGACAAGCTTCCTGGGTTCCATCGTACGCGGGCTCCGGATAGTTGCGGACATAGAGCCAGACGCGTCCGAGTTCCTGACCGATGAGAGCCTCTTCGTACCTGCCCCATTCGGACCGCCGCCCCATGTTCAGCAAGATGAGATGCAGGGTGCGGCCGCCGTCCTTGTGATGGATGGTGACCGCCGGCATGGCGACGAACTGTTTGAGAAAACCGGGCTTGCGAAGGTACTGGACGATCACCGTGCGCTCAGGGGCGTCCTGAGGAAGACGAACCGTGCCCCGCGCCGGGTCATAATAGACCCGGGCCAGCGCCACCGTCCCGCCGCTCATAGACTCGATCTCCTGTTTCCACTCAGCCAGTGGACTGCCGAGCGTCACCCGGGCGCTCGGAGGGGCGGCGAGAACCGCAAGTCCGGCCGACCAGACGGCAGCGAGGAGAAACGCCCACACCACACCAATGTAGCCGTTTCACCGTACAATGGCCAGCGTGGCGTGTATCGGACGGCGGCGGTTCCTATTGGCCCTGGCGGCCGCAGGCGCCGCTTGCCGCCGGCGGGCCGAAGGGTTTCCCGGCTACGCTTTCGTCGCCAACAGCGCCGGACGGGCAGTGGCCGTGGTGGATCTTGGGGCGTTCGCGGTAGCGCGCCACATACTCCTCGACGCTGATCCGGTGCAAGTGGCTTCCATACCTGGACGGCCCGCGGTGGTCGTTTTGACACCGGCCAGCGCAGCGCTGCACGAGATCGACACGACGACGCTCGCACCCTCCCGCCGCCTGGCTTGCGCGCGGGGCAGCGATTCGATGCGCCTGGCCGCCACCGGCCGGACGATCTGGATCTTGTCACGGATCGAAGGAAGTCTATCGGGCGTGGACGCTAAGAGAATGGAGCGCACGGCCGACCACCCGGCGCCGTCGAGGCCGGCGGACTGGGCGCTCTCGCCGGACGGCCGCCGGGCGGCTTTCGCGCTGGGCCCGGAAGCGGCTTTCGCTTTGCTGGATCTCGAGAGCGGCAAGCAAGCCCGCCACCCAACGGGCGGCGCCGGCGCGGATCTGATCTGCTTCCGGCCGGACGGGCGGCAACTCTTGATCGGCGACCGCACACTGCGGCGCCTGACGATCGCGGAGACCGCCACCGGGCGGGTGGTCACGCAGTTGCCGCTGGCCGTCGCTCCGAGGCACTTCTGTTTCAAACGGGACGGCGGGGAGCTTTTCGTCACCGGCGAAGGGATGGACGCGGTAGTGACGGTCCATCCATACCAAACCCAAATCGCCTCGACGACGCTCGCCGGGCGGCAGCCCGGAGTGATGGCCGTCTCGCAGGACTTCCTGTTTGTCGCCAACCCAGGCGTGTCCACGGTCACGGTGCTGGACATTGTCACCCGCCGCGTCGTCGCCGCGGTGCCGGTGGGCGCCTATCCCTGCCACATCAGCATCACTCCAGGCGACCAGTACGCCCTGGTGCTCAATCGCGACTCCGGCGACATGGCCGTCATCCGCATAGAGACGCTCGCCGGCCGGAGGCGGCGCATGGCGCCGCTGTTTACGATGGTCCCGGTAGGTTCGCGGCCGATCGATGCAGTGGTGCGCCCGGTAGAGCCGGTGGGGGCCTGAGGCCGTCTATTGGGGCGGCCTGACGAGCTGCTCGCCTTCGCGAATGCCGTAGAGCGGATCGAGCTTCCGGTAATCGATTCCAGTGCGCGAGTTCCAGTCCCACTTCACTCGGCCGTCCTTCAGGGTGAGTTCGCAAAACAGCCGCTGCTTGCCCGGGAACACGCCGCCGAAGGGGTCGCGGAAGCGGAAGTTTCCTTTCAGGATTCGGAAAACGGCGATATCGGCGGCGGCGCCCGGCGTCAGATGCCCCAGCTCTTGGTGGTGGATCACCTCGGCGGGCTTTGACGTCGCGGCCCGGATCACCGCGGCCAGGGGCATGCCCATGGCCAGGAACTTCGACATCGTAGTCGGCAGATCCATCATCGCCCCGTTGCGGCTGCCGGCGTGTAGATCAGTGGAAATCGTGTCCGGGTAGAAGCCCTGGCGGACGGCTGGCACGGCGTTCCGCCAGGTGAAGCTGCCGCCGCCGTGGCCGACATCGAAGATCACCCCGCGCCGCCGCGCCTCGAAGAGGTAGCGGTACAGACGGCCGCTCTCGTCCACCCAGGGAACAGGCCCCCGGAAGGCGTGAGTGCTGATGTCGCCCGGCCGCAGGTGTTCCGTCACCAGTTGCCAGTACGGCCGTTCCGGCACGAAATAGCCGAAGTCCACCATCACCGGGATACCGGCCAACTTTCCCGCCTTCACGGCCTCATCCACCGAGGTCCAGTCGGGCTTCTCATAGTGGGCCGTCTTCACCCCGACGACGACGTCCCGGTGCTTCTTAGCGAGCCGCGCGACCTCTTCCGGATTGAAATCGCCCTGCTCGACCATGTTGCTCACCATACCGAGCCCGGCGATGTTGATGAAGGCGAAGACCCGCGTCTCGGCGCGGTCGATTACTGTGGTGCGGAAAAACTCGAAGTTCCGCCAGCCGGCCGACCCGGCGTCGGCCATGGCGGTGACGCCGGTGCGGAAACTGAACGAATCCGGGTCCACGCTGTTGTCGCCGGCCCAGGCGTCGGGGATGTTCGTCGTGTGGAAGAGGTGGGTGTGGATGTCTACCAGCCCCGGGGTGACGAGGAGTCCGGAAACGTCGAGCGTCTGTTTGGCTTGACGGGAGTCGATCTCGGGCTCTACTGCGGCGATCTTGCCGTCACGGATGGCCACGTCGCGAACCGCGTCGATGCCGTTCTTCGGATCGATGACGCGCCCGTTGGCGAGCAACAAGTCGTACTGCTGGGCCCACAGGGGCGCGCCGGCGAGCAAGGCGAGGACGAAGCATTTCCGCATGGCGTGCTGTCTTCTCCTGGAGCGGGCCGGGCTGATCCGGTCCTGGGACGATTATGGCGCACCAATGGGGAGGCTGGCGTTTCCCCCGCCGCTCCGAGGGGAGATCCGGCGGCGGAAGATGTGACCGGCGAGCAACCTGCGCCGTCCGGGCGGCGCGGGGCGCCGGTTCTTCAGCGACCGCCGCCCCGGTGGCGCGGTCGGCCTCACTCGTCTTCTTCGATCTGCTGGGCCAAGTAGTTGTCGTAGCCCATCTCGGCGATCATGTGGAGCTGGGCCTCGAGGAAATCCACGTGCTCTTCTTCGTCCTCCAGGATCTCTTCGAAAAGCTCCCGCGAGCCGTTGTCGCCGACTTCCACGGCGGTGTTGATCGAGCGGTTCAGGCGGGCGACGGCCTCCAGCTCCAGTGCGAGGTCGTTTTCGATTTGCTGTTTGACGGACTGGCCTACCCGAAGCGGAAACAGCTCATCCATCTTCGGGACGCCGTCGAGGAAGAGGATCCGCTCGATCAGCGCCTCGGCGTGTTTCATTTCGTCGATGGACTCGCGCTTGGTCAGCGCGGCAAGCCTCTTGTAGCCCCAATTCTCCATCATTTCGGCGTGGAGAAAGTACTCGCTGATCGCGGTAAGTTCCGCTTTCAGCACTTCGTTCAGGGCGTCGATAACTTTCGGATCACCTTTCATTTCCTCAGCTCCTCATCTGGGGACTCGCCGGCCGGGCCCGGTATGGCCGGGGCCCCCGAAGACCGTCGTCCCCGCGCGCGGACCTCCGGAACCTACACCGGCGGTTACGCTCTTGTGAACGCCGCGGCCGCACGCGGGGACCGCGGATTGCCTGGAATCCAAATTGCTAGATGCATGAGGGTGGCTGTTGGATTCGAAACTCAGGGACGGGATAGACTGACGGGTATGGCGAAGCCGGAGCTGCACCGGACTCGCGTTCTCATCGTTGACGATGAGGAGAATCAGCGGCGGGGGCTGGCGAGCATGGTTTCGGCCTGGGGCTTCATCGCCGAGACGGCCTGCGACGGCCAAGAGGCCCTGGAAAAATTACCGAAATTCGAGCCTCACATCCTGATCACCGATCTGATGATGCCGCGGGTGGACGGCTTCGAGCTGTTGCGCCGCCTCACCGAGCAGGGAAGCCGGGTCACTTCCATCGTCCTGACGGCTTTCGGCAATATCGAAAACGCCATCGCCACGATTCATGACCTGGGCGCCTTCTGGTTCCTGGAAAAGCCGATCAAAGCCGGGGTACTGAAGGTGCTGCTCGAGCGGGCCGCCTCGCAGAGCCGCCTTGCCGAGGAGCGCGAGCGCCTCCAGCGGCAGCTCAGCTATCAAGGTGTGCTTGGGAACCTCGTCGGCGGCTCGAAGCCGATGCAGGAGGTCTACTCGCTGATCCGCCAGGTGGCGCCGAGCCGGGCGGCGGTGCTGATCACGGGCGAAAGCGGCACCGGCAAGGAGTTGACGGCCCGGGCGGTTCATGACCTCAGTCCCCGGGCGAACGGGCCGTTCGTGGCCATCAATTGCGCGGCCTTGCCGGAGACGCTGATGGAAAGCGAGCTGTTCGGCCACGAGAAGGGCGCCTTCACCGGGGCGGTGGAGCGGCGCGGCGGCTGCTTCGAACTCGCCCAGGGCGGCACGCTCTTCTTGGACGAGATCGCCGAGATGCCCGTGAGCACCCAGGCGAAGCTCCTCCGGGTGCTGGAAGACTCCAAGGTCCGCCGGCTGGGCGGCAAGACGGAGTTCGAGGTGGATGTCCGGATCATCGCCGCCACGAACCGGCCGCTGGAAGAAGCGCTGTCGGAAGGCCGGCTGCGAGATGATCTCTACTACCGCCTGAATGTCTTTCACATCAGCCTGCCGCCCTTGCGGCAGCGCTTGGAGGACCTGCCGCAGCTCGTCGAGGCCCTGCTGGCGGACTTGAACCGCAAAAACCAGAGCCGCGTGACCGGCGTTGCCGACGAGGTAATGGCAATGTTCCGCGCCTACGACTGGCCCGGCAACGTGCGGGAGCTCCGCAATGCCCTCGAGCGCGCGGCGATTCTCGCCGGCGAAGGACTCATCCGGCCCGTGCATCTGCCGCCCGGGTTCGGTTCCACAGCCCAGAGCCGCCTGCCGGCGGCCGCCGACGCCCTCGGCAGGGTTACCATACCCGTAGGCTCGACAGTGGCGGAAGCCGAAAAGCTGTTGATCCTCTCAACATTGGAACATACGAACAACAACAAGACCAAGGCCGCCGAGATTCTGGGTATCAGTCTGAAGACACTCTTCAACAAGCTCAAGGAATACGGAGCCGCGCCGCAAAAGAAACGATGAGCCAGTCCGGCCGAACTCGAGCGTCCAGGGGAACCGGAGCATCCGGCGCGGCGCGGGGGTGGGGCTTGGGATCCTGGTTCCCGCGGGTCCGGATCCGGCTGCCGGCGGCGGTGGACTTCTCGCCCCGGCGGTGGAAGGCGCGTTTCCGGAGCTGGCGGCGCCGGCGCGTGTCGCTGCGCAAGCGGCTCCGGATCAGTATCATCGCCCTGGTAACCGTGATGGTGACGGTGCAGTTCCTAGCCACCCTGCGGGTGACCGCCGAAGCCGACTTCCACCAGGCGTTGGATCGTTCGCAATCGATCGCCGCGCAGGTGAGCGCACTGCTCGCCGACCGGCTGGCCCAGGCGGTCCGGCTGGCCGAGTCCCCGCCCGCCGATCTCGACGCCACCGTGGCATTCTGGACCCGGGCTCTGGAAACGGATCCGGGCATCCCTGACCTGCTCGCCCGCCTGCTGGCCACCACCGACGTAGTGGTGGAAATCCAGGTGTGCGACCGCCTGGGCCGGATCCTCGCCTCCTCGAACCCGTCGAGTTCCCGGTTGACCTACCGGTCCCTTCCGGATTTCGCCCAGTGGAACGTGCGCCCGCTCTGGGACCGGCTGTTTGAGGTGATGGCTTCGACGCGCGAGTACTGCGTGACCGTTCCTCTGGGAGTCCAGGGGATGGAGCACCCCTTGTTCACGGTCCGGGTGCTGCTTTCCTCAGTCTTGTTGCGTAACGCCCTGATGCCCCAGGTCAACAGCCTGGCCCTGACGTCGGCGCTCTCACTGCTGGCGGCGATGATGCTGGCGGTGCTGTTCTCGAACATGGTGCTGCGGGCGCTGAACCGCCTGGCTGAGCGGATCGACTATCTGACCGCGGGGGATTTCGCCAGCGCCGCCGCCGCCAGCGGGCGCGAGTCCGAGGAGATCGCCGCCGTCAGTTCCAAGTTGAACCTGCTCAGCGAACAGTTCCGGGACGCGCTCCAGTTGCGGGGCAACCTGAATCAATTGCTGGCGAGCCTGGAAGCGGCCGTGTTGATGTTCGACCCCGACCGCCGGCTCGTCCTGGCGGGCCAGCCGGCCGAGCGGATCCTGGGCAGAAAACGGGAAGACATGATTGGGCGCGAGCTTTCCGAGATCTTCCCACCGGATACGGGCCTCGGTGCGGCGATCGACGCTGCTTTGGACCGGCGCACGCCGTTCCGCGACCGTCCGGCGATCATCGAACGGCCCGGATTGCCGCCCGCCCGACTGCTGGTGAGCGTGGAACTGCTCGAAAATCTGCCGGGGCTCCATCAGCTCGGCACGCTCATCACCTTGCGCGACGTGGAATCCCGGCGGCGGCTCCAGAACCAGATCGACGTCTCGACACGCTTGACCGCCATCGGACGCCTTACCGGGGGCGTGGCGCACGAAATCAAGAATCCGCTGAACGCCATTGCGCTGCATCTGGAGATCTTGAAGGCCAAGCTCGCCGGCGTGGACGCTGTCGGCCCGGAACTGGATGTGATCGAGAGGGAGATCGGACGTCTGGACCGGGTGGTGAAGACCTTCCTCGATTTCACGAGGCCGGTGGAGCTGAAGCTCCGCGGCGTGGACCTGGCGGAGCTGTTGCGGGAAGTGATCGCCTTGGTGACCCCGGAAGCAACTAAAGTCGGCGTCCAGATCGAGTTTCGGGCCAATTCCGAGCCGGCGCTGGTGGAAGCCGACCACGATCTGCTCAAGCAGGCCGTCTTGAACGTGGTGATGAACGGGATCGAGGCGATGCCGAAGGGGGGCAGGCTTCGGCTGGAACTCCGGCGGGGGAGCGAGGAGCACGAGCTGCTGATCGCGGATGAGGGACCCGGGATCCCCGAGGAGCTGCGGGACAAGATCTTCAACTTGTATTTCACGACGAAGCCGGGCGGTACGGGGATCGGACTGGCGATGACGTTCCGGGTGATCCACCTGCACAATGGAACGATCGACTTCACCAGCGAGCTCGGGCAGGGCGCGGCGTTCCACATCCGGCTGCCGGCGGCCGAAGGAGTAGGGATGGGAGGGGCCGCAAGAGAAACGCCGTCCACCAGGGAGCCGAAGTTGGAGCGGACATGAGCCGAAGAATCCGTCTGATCGCCGGGGCCGCGTTATTGTGTGTGTTGCTGGTCTCGCCCGGCTGCCGGATCCGCCGGAAGAAGGTCCCGGGCGCCGAGGCGCCACTTCCACTTCCGGAGGCGCAGGTCCAGCGCGAAAAGAAGGCTCCCGTCCCCGCCGCGAAGGAGCTGCCTCCGCCCCCAAAGATCCAGCCCGCGGCGCCCGCGCCGGGCTCGGCTCCCGTGACAGAAGCGGTCGGCCTGCCAGCGCCGCCTCCAAAACGGAAGCCAGCGCATCCCAGGTCTCGTCCGGCGAGCGCGGCCGGGGAGCCGGCTTCGCGGCCGGAAGCCTCGGCCCCCGAACCTGCCGTGCTGCCGAAGCTCACCCAGTTGCTCACGGACGAAGAGCGCTGGGCGTACTCGAAAGAGATCGACGACGGGCTGGTGCGCATCAATGAAATCCTGAAGAAGGTCGAGGGCCGGCCCTTGACTGAGAACCAGACGCTGCTGCTCAACCGGGTGCGGGCTTTTCTTCGGCAGGTGGCCGAGACCCGGAAGACCGACCTCGTCACCGCCCGGGGGCTTCTCGAGCGGGCGGAGCTGCTGGCAGCCGACTTGGAGCGTACCACGCACTGAACGGCGGTCCGATCCGCGTGCGGGCCGTTTCCAGCGATTCAAGAGGAAGTTGGCGGCGGAGGTGCGGTGGCGTGCGGCCCCCGCACCTCCTTTTTTGGAAACGATGAGGGTTACGGAGGAGAGGAACCCTCATCCATCGCCTGTGAGGAGAACGTCACAGACGACAAGCTTGCGGCTGCGGGAGAGAGAAACGGAATCGCGAGCGCCCCAGGGGCCGAAGGCGCCGTCAGGGCAGGGACCCGAGACTGGCCTGGTAAAAATTTCAAGGCTGCGGCGTGTAATTTGTTCACGGCGCTCCGCCTAAGGTCCTGTGTTCGTTGGGCCTCGCCATTCACTCTAAGCAAGTGCTGCACGAGGGGTGCCAATTCACGCAGAAAGTGGCCGGGACGGGCGAAGCTTCACGCCGGGACGCTCAGAAAGCGGTGCTCTCCCCCGGACGCGTCAGAACGCGAAGCCCCGCGGGGGATCCTTCCTCCTCCCTGAGGGGCGATCTCGAGGTGGTCCGAACGCCGGTCCCAGTCCGCCACCACTGTGGAGCCCGGGCGGATTCTGCCGGCCACGTGCAGTTCCGCAATCCGCTGCACAAGACAGCGGTGGATGGTGCGCTTCAGCTCGCGGGCGCCGAACTCTGCGCTGGTCCCCTTTTCTAGCAGGAACTCACGCGCGGCTCCCGTCGCAGAGACCGTGAAGCCCCGGCCCCCCAGCCGTTTCCGGATGTGGATCTGCAGTTCTTTCAACTGTTGGTCCAGGATGGACCGCAGCGTCTCCAGCCCCAGAGGCTGGTAAGTGATCACGGCGTCGATGCGGTTGAGGAATTCCGGAGAGAAGTGCCGCCGCACGGCGCTTCTCGCCGCCCGTTCCAGCCTGGCGTGGAGCTTGGGGTCCGGGACGCCGCCGGGCTGGAGTCCGAAGCGCGGGCGGATGCGGCTCAGGATCTCCCGGGCCCCGAGGTTGCTGGTCAGGAACACCAGGCTGTTGGTGAAGTCCACCACGGTGTTGTCGCCCAGATGCAGCGTGGCGCGGTCCAGCACGCCCAGCAGCAGGCGGGTAAGCGACGGGGCGGCCTTCTCAATCTCGTCGAAGAGCACGAGCGACAGCTTCGAGTTCTCGCTGGCGACCGCTTCGAGCTTCTGCTGGCTGATCATCGGATGCGTCTCCCGGTGCCCCAGATACCCCGGCGGCGCGCCGATGAGCTTGGCCACCTCGTGCTCCATCTGGAACTCGCCGCAGTCGATCCGCAGCAGCGAGCGTTCGTCGCCGTGGAGTTCGGCCGCCAGGGCCTCCACCGTACGGGTCTTGCCCGTGCCGGTGGGCCCCAGCAGCAGGAAGACCCCCGCGGGGCGGCCCTCGGGCGAGAGGCCCGCTTCGTACATGTGCACGTAGGGAACGATCGTCCCGATCGCCCGCTGCTGGCCGATCACGCGGCGGCCGAGAGCGGCGGCCAGGGGTGATTCGAAGAAGTGGTCCGAGCTCATACGAGTTCCTTCGGGGAGCCGGCGGGAGTGCCGGGAAACGAATCGAGCCGGGCGCGGGGGCGCTCCGGCTCTCCACCAGGGATTATAGTCTGCGGGGGCGGGGAATCGGTGCGGACAACTCCGCACCCGAAGCTTCGCAGGACGGCGGAGGCTCAGGCTTAAGCGCCGAAAAATGAATCGATTGCAGAGGCGATCCGCATCGACGCCCGGCCGTCCCCAAACGGGTTGTGACCGGCCGCCGGCCGGCGCTCCCCTCTGAGCGCGGAAACCGCTTCGCGGTAGATCCGCCCCGTATCCACGCCGACCAGCGTCGCGCCGCCGGCTTCGACGGCCTCGGGACGCTCGGTCTTCTCCCGGGCCACCAGCACCGGCTTGCCGAGGGCCGGCCCCTCCTCCTGGATGCCGCCCGAGTCGGTGATCAGCAGGTCCGCCCGCCGCATCAGGTCTACGAAGGAGACGTAATCCAGCGGATCGAGCAGCGTCACTGAGGAACCCGCCAGGATCCGCTCGGCTGTCCTCCTCACGTTCGGATTCGGATGCACCAGGAACGCCACGCGGACGCCCTCGGCCGCCAGCCGCCCCAACGCTCGCAGGATGCCCTCCAGGCCGGCGCCGAAGCTCTCCCGCCGGTGGGCCGTGGCCACCACCAGCGGTCCGTCTCCGGCAAGTTCCACCGGCCGGGGCGGCTCGAGCCGGCCGGCGGCCAGTTCTCCCGCGATGTAGAGGACCGCGTCGATGCTCGTGTTGCCCGTCACGTGGATGCGCTGCTCGGGCACGCCTTCGCGCCGCAAGTTCGCCGCCGCCCGCGCGGTGGGGGCGAAGTGCATCTCCGTCACCCGGGTGGTCACCAGCCGGTTGAACTCTTCGGGAAACGGCTGCCGCAGGTCGCCGGTCCGCAGGCCGGCTTCGACGTGGCCCACCGGCACGCGCTGGTAGAAGGCGCTGACGGCCCCGCAGAAGGTGGTCGTCGTATCCCCCTGGACCAGGACGATATCCGGCTTCGCTTCTCCAAGCACCGGCTCGAGGCCCGAGAAGATCCGGGCGGTGGTCGAGGCCAGCGTCTGCCCCGGCCGCATCAAGTCGAGGTCGTAGTCGGGGCGGACGGCGAACACATCGAGCACCTGGTCCAGCAGCTCCCGGTGCTGGGCGGTGACGCAGACACGCGTACGAAACCGCTCCGGCGCCTGCCGGAGGGCGCGCACCACGGGGCAGAGCTTGATCGCCTCCGGCCGGGTACCGAAAATTGCCAGGACCTCGATCACCGCCGCCAAACGAAACAGTGTGGCACACTCGGAGCGGTTTCTCACCCTTGTCACGGTCCCCAATCCCCCCGGCCGGTTGGGCGATCAGCGTCCTTTCATGGTTTTCAGCTTCCGGTACAGGGTGGCGGGATGGATGCCCAGTTCCCGCGCGGCCCGAGTCCGGTTGCCCCCGTGCCGCTCCAGGGCCGCCAGGATCATCTGCCGCTCCATCGCCTTCAAGTTGCAGGGCGCGGGCAGCGCCGGGGGTTGCTCGGGGCGGAACTCCGGCGGCAAGTGACGAACCTCGATCAAGCCGCCGCGGCAGAGTACGAAGGCATGTTCGATCACATTCTCCAGCTCCCGAACGTTGCCGGGAAAATCGTATTCCATCAGGCGGGCCATCACCTCTTCCGAAACCCCGGCGATGTCCTTGTCCTGCAGGCGGTTGAACTTGTCGATGAAGCGCTCGACCAGCAACGGGATGTCCTCACGGCGCTGCCTGAGCGGCGGCAGCCTCAGGTGAATCACCCGAATCCGGTAGTACAGATCCTCGCGGAACTTGCCTTGCTGGACCAGCTCCCACAGGTTCCTGTTCGTCGCGGCGATGACGCGGACGTCGACTTTCACCGGCTCCACGGCTCCGAGCGGTTCGATCATGCGATCCTGCAAGACCCGTAGCAGACGGACTTGTAGCGCCGGGGAGACATCGCCGATCTCGTCGAGGAAGATGGTTCCGCCGTCGGCCAGCGCGAAACGGCCCAGCTTGTCGCGCCGGGCGTCGGTGAAGGCGCCGGCCTTGTAGCCGAACAGCTCCGACTCCAGCAGCGTGTCCGGAAGCGCCGCGCAATTCACCGCCACGAAGCGCTCCTTGCGCCGCGGCGAGAGATTGTGAATCGCCCGCGCGAACAGTTCCTTGCCGGTACCGCTCTCGCCTTCGATCAAGACCGTGCTGCTGCTGGCGGCGATGTCAGGCACCAGATCAAAGAGGCGCCTCATCGCCGAGGCCCGCCCGACAATGTCCTCAAAGGTGTAACGGGCCGTCAACTCCTTGCGCAACTGCTCTACCGCCCGCAGGTCCTGGAACGTCTCCACCCCGCCCACGACCTGGCCCGCGCCGCCCTCGAGCAGTGCCGTCGAAATGCGGATTGGGATCCGCTCGCCGCCGGAGCTGAAGATCTCGGCCCTGGCGTTCACGATCCGCTCGCCGGTTTCCAGCGTCCGCCTCAGGGCGCACGCCCGCTCACAGAGGTTCGCTCGAAACACGTCCCAGCAATGTCGGCCGACGGCCTCCCGGCGGGAGACCCCGGTGATCCGCTCGGCAGCGCGGTTGAAACTGGTGATTCTCCAGTTGCGGTCCACCGTGAAGACGCCCTCGTTGATGGAATCGAGTATCGGATCCTGAGACACTTTCATCTCCTATGACCAGCGTAGCGCCGTCGTTGCAGAATGCAACGCCAGGCCGCCGTCACTCTTGCAACTTGCAACTCAGAGCCGGGTTTAACAGTCGCGCATCCCTTAAATATCAATGACTTAGAGATTGGCGCCTTGATTGCTTCCGTCTGGGTGGATGAAAATCGCGATCCCTCAATGGATGGGCCGGGTTTCCCCGGTATTCGATGTCGCCGACACGCTGTGGCTCATTGAGACTGACGGGGGCAAGCTCAGGCGCCGGATCGAGCACAAACTCACCCGGCACGAACCGGCCGCCCGGGCAAGCGAACTCGTCGAGTTGGGCGTAAACTTGCTCATCTGCGGCGCCGTCTCGGCGCCGCTTCAGGCCGCGCTGCGGTCGGCCGGTATCGAGGTCATTCCGTTCGTGTGTGGACCGGCCGAGGAGGTGCTTGCAGCGCACGAGAATGGCGAGCTGCAAGGCTCCGCGTTCCGGATGCCCGGATGTGCCCGGGCGAACCGCGGCGATGGGGCCGGGCAGACCCCGGGACGAGGGTTCGGGCGGGGCCACCGGCGGTGTACCGGCACTGCCTCAACGCCCGGGAGAGCGAGTGGCGGGCGAAGGCAGTCCGGGCAGCCCCCGGCCCCGCCTGCTCACGGCTGTGGCGAACCCCCACACGAAATGCGCCGCCGGCATCGTCCCCTTGGGGCCTGCTGCGGCGGGAGGACCCACACCATCCGAGGGGCCCAGGGATCAGCGAACGAGTACGACTCAGGAGGTGAATGAAATGCCATTCGGAGACAGGAGCGGGCCGCTCGGCTTCGGGCCGCGCTCGGGACGCGGATTCGGGTTCTGCAGTGGATGGGGCAGAGGCGGATTCGCGAGCGCTCCCGGCTGGGGCCGCTTCGGGCTCGGACACTGGTGCGGAGAGGAGCCGGGCGCTGAGGAATATGTGGATCGGCCACGCCGGCTCCACCGGCGCTGGTGCCACTTTGGCTCCGGCCGCCCGTTCAGTGAAGAAGAGGAACTCGACGTTTTGAAGGACAGGGCGAAATGGATGGAACGGACCCTCGCCGCAATTCGGAAACGGATCGGCGAGCTCCAGCGTGACCAGACCGATTCCGGGTAAGCGCGCGTTTGGACCTACCGTCCTCCAACCCGCCGGGAGCGGAGCCAGCCCCCCACGCCGCTCCCGGCGCCCCTGTCGCAGCGCGCCGCACGGCGGTCCTCCGCCGTGCGGCGTCCCCCAACGTCCGGCCGGTCCGTCATTCGTCGCGGTTTTCCTGCGCCAGCGTGGCCTCCCCGTCCTCCAGTGAAGTCGCGACCCCAGCGGCGACCCGGTGATGAGCGCCCCCCGACCGGCCGGAGACCTGCCGCAAATATGGTGTAATCACGGGTATCCAGTAGCCATGAAAGAACACCCCCTTCGCACCACCGTCATCGGGTCGTACCCGTTCCCCGGGTGGCTCGAGTTCGCTTCGGCGCACCTGGACCGGTTCGGGCCGGACGACATCCGCGAGACCCAGGACGACGCCGTCGTCTGCGCCATCCATGACCAGGTGACCGCTGGGCTGGACGTGATCACCGACGGCGAGCAGACGCGCCTGGACTTCAACCTCTCCTTCTACGGTTTCCTCTCGGGGATCGAGCTGGAGGAAGCGCCGCGGCGGCGTTTCGGACCGCCCGCCCATGACCAGCGCGGCCGCCACCGCATCGTCGGAGAACTCGGCGCCCCCCGGGGCCTGGGCGCGGTGGAAGAGTTCCAGCGGCTCCAGCGCCTGGCCCCGCCCGGGCCGACGCTCAAGGCGAGCGTCCCCGGCCCTTACACCTTGAGCGGCCGGCTCATTCCCAACGAGCGCTACCCGGACCGCTGGGCCATCACCGAAGCGCTGCTGCCCGTCGTGCAGCGTGAGCTCGTGGCCCTGGCCGACGCCGGCTGCCGGGAGATCACCGTCGATGAGCCGTCCATGTCCTGCTACGCCCACCGGGAGGATCCGCGCCGGTTCGTCGATATCTTCAACCGCACCGTGGAGCCGGTGGCCGACCGCTGCCGCCTCTCCACGCACCTCTGCTTCGGCAACTACAAGGGCCATCCGGTGGGCAAGCGCCGCTACGCGCCGATGTTTCCCGCCTTCCTGGAGCTGGACGTGGACGAGATCCACGTGGAGATGGCCAACCGCGAGTTCGCCGAGATCGGGATCATCGCCCAGATCGCCCGCGTCAAGGACGTCGCCGTGGGGATCGTCGATGTGAAGAGCTACTACATCGAGACGGCGGAGGACATCATCGAACGGGTGCGCCTGTGCTTGAAGTACGCCCCGCCGGAGCGCCTGTCGCTGGCCCCGGACTGCGGACTCTCGCAGACGGCGCGCTGGGCGGCGCGCGAGAAGCTGCGGAACATGGTGGAAGGCGTGCGGGCGGTGCGGAAAGAGCTGGGCCTGGCCTGAGGCGGGAAAGGCCTTCTCCGGAGAGATTCCCGTCCCGTCGGGACCGGCCCCGTGAAGGCGGCAAGACGCCGTTGCGGCGGCCCGGCGATCTATCTCGGTCCGGCGACCACTGCGGGCGCAATGGGACAACAGGGAGCACGCCCGGTGGGGGGAACGGGCGTGCTCCCTGAAGGCCACCCCGGTCAGAACATGATCTTCAAACCGAGCTGGATGATGCGTGGCTCTCGAGCTGAGAGAATCTTACCGAAGTTGCCCGAGCGCACCGTCGTGCCGGGGTTGTTGAAGTTGACGCGGTTGAAAGCGTTGAAGAACTCCGCACGGAACTGGGTGTGGATCCGCTCCCCGATCGCGGTGTTCTTGAAGACGCCCATGTTCCACACGGCAAGATTCGGCCCCCGGAATCGTCCCTTCCCGACGTTCCCGAAGGTTCCGGTTGGGTTGACGGCGAAAGCCGCCTGGTTGAAGAAAGACTGGGTCCGGTCGGCGCCGTCGGGGCGGGCCGGATCCCGGCCGGTCAGGATCGCGCGGTCCAGACCGATGCCGGTGAGGGAGTTGTCCCTTCCGCTCAGGATGGTCAATGGGCTGCCGGTCTGGAAGGTGAAGGTGCCGGTGTATTGCCAACCGTTCAGCAGCTTCTTGAGCGCGGCGTTGTCGCCCCTGATGAAGTCCGGCAGATCCCAGACGTAAGAGGTGACAAAGCGATGGGTGTGGTCGAAGTCTGAAGGCCCCGAATCGAACTTCCGGTTGTTGGGTACGTTGTAGGGCAGCGTGGGCGGCCGCCCGTTGTCTCCCGCGCCGCTGGCGCCAGGGGGCTGAATATCCAAGCTCTTCGAGATCGTGTAGTTGGCCAGGATGGTGAAGCCTTGTGAGAACCGCTTGTTAAGGCCCAACTGGAGGGAGTGGTACGAGGAGTTGCCGTCCGGGGTGTGCTGCCGGATCGAGGAGAAATAGGGGGCGAAAATCCGCCGGGAATCGGTGTTGGCCGTCGTCGAGATCGGCCGGCCCTCGGCATCCACGCCGGGGACGAAGACCGCCGGGTTGAGCTCCAGCAAGCGACGCTGGTGCGAACCGTGAGACCCGACATAAGCCACGCGCGCCAGCCAGTTGGGAGCCACCTCCCGCTCGACGGTGAGGTTCCAGTTGTAACTCACCGGCGTAGTGGCGCGCCCGGCGTAACCGACGGCCACCACGGGCAGGGGAAACGGCGAGTCTGCATTCGGCGGCGGCGCCGGGAACGGGTTCTCACGGTTCCGGAACGGGTTGGAGAACGGCCCTTCCGGCTCGATCAGGAGCAGTTGCGTGCTGAACGGAGTGACGTCCACAACCTGGTTGTTGATGATCCCCTGTTCCCGTTGGTCGTAGAAGAGGCCGGCGCCGCCCCGCACGCTTGTCCGCCCGTCTCCGAACACGTCCCAGGCGAATCCGACCCGCGGAGCCAGGTTGTTGTGGTCGCCCTTGGCGCCGTTCTCGATGAACCCGGGGTCGCCGGGGAACCGCAAACCAGGAGGCGCGTTCCGGAAGACGGTGGACCGGAACCCGTCCTGGAAATCGACCGGGCGGAACTGTTCCACCCGGTTCCGCTCTTCGCGCCAGGGGAAGAACGGCTCGTAGCGGAGGCCCAGGTTGATGGTGAGGCGCGAGTTGACCTTTATGTCGTCCTGGGCGAAGAAGGCAATGAACGTGTTGCGGTTGTTCTTGAATTCCCCACTACCCTGCCGGAACTGCCGCAGACGGCCGAGCAAGAAGTCTGCGGTAGCCAGTCCAGTAACGTCGCCGCTGAAGTTGAAGGTGCCGGGTTGCCGGAACTGGTTGACGATGTCTACGCGCTCGCGCGCCGCTGAGCCGCCGAAGGTGAAGTGGTGCCGTCCTCGGATCCAGCTCACCTGGTCGGTCCATTCAAAACCGTTGCGCACGAACTTCGCCATCGGGTTGTCGCCAAAGCTGAAGAAGCCGGAGACGCCGATGTTCTGAATCGCCTTCGGTTCGGGCTGGAAAATATTGAGGCCGAAATCGTTCACGTTGGGCACCCCGCTCGGCGGGCGCCGGGAGGCGTGAACGCGGTTGTAGGTGAAATGGAACTCGTTCAACAGGGTCGGGCTGAAGATGTGGGTCTCGCTGATCACGGCGTTCTGCGACCGGATCCGGGAGGAGTCTCGGTAGGTCAGCAGGTTGTTGTTGTCGAAGATGCCCGCGTTGCGGAAATGCTGGATGAAGTAGCGTCCCGAGATCCGGTCGCTGGCGGTGAGCTGGTGGTCCACTTTCGCCACGCCCTCATCGGTGTCGCGCTTGATCGCGCCGCCGCTGAAAAAGACGAGGCCGTCCCCGGTCCCCCGGGGCAGATAGTTTTCCGTGAGTTTCACCGAAGCCGGGTCGAATCGTTGTACCGGGATCTGGTTATTGGGGAAGAAGCCTCCGTCCGGATCTCGGATGGGAGTCGAGCAGGGCGCCCCGCACTGGGTGAAGTCACCCTTGAGCTGGGAGTCGGTCGGCACGAAGGCATTGTCGCTGCTTCGCTGGTCGCGCAAGCGGGTCCCTTGCCAACCGAGGAAGAAGAAGGTCTTGTCATGGCCATCGTAGCCGGGGAGAACAACTGGACCGCCCCCGGAAACGCCGAACTGGCTCCGCTTCAAGAACGATTTGCGCCGCGCGAAAAAGTTCTTCGCGTTCAGCGACCGATTCCGCACGAAGCCGAACAGCGTCCCGTGGTATTCGTTGGTGCCGGATCGCGTAACTACGTTGACCACCGCCCCGGCATTGTTGCCGAAGGCGGCGCTGTAATTGCTCGTCTGGATGCTGAACTCTTGCACGGCGTCGGGAAACGGAAACGGTTGGTTGATGTTGGTGTAGAAATCCTGGTTGTTACCGCCGTCGAGGCGATAACTGACACCGCCTTGGCGGGAACCGTTCGACGAGATGACAACACCGCCCGGGGCCGTCTTACTTAGTCCCTGATTAACCCCGGCCGACGGCGCCACGACGGTGCCGGCCACGAGCGTGGTGAGTGTAGCCACGTTGCGGCCGTCGAGCGGCAGATCCACAACCCGATCCCGATCGACGACCTCTCGGATCGTTGAGGTGGAGGTGTCCACCAGCGGCACGGCAGCCGTGACTTCCACGGTTTCCGTGACGTCTCCGAGTTCCAGGTCCACATTCAACGTGAGGCTCTGGTCGGCCTGGAGCTGTACATCGGTCTGGGTGAAGGTCTTGAAGCCTGGTGCTTCGACGCTGATGATATAGTCGGCTGGACGGAGCGCCGGAAGCACGTACCGGCCGCCCGCGTCGGTGACGGTCCGTCTTTCGAATCCGGTGGCGGTTTCCTTCGCTTTCACCACGGCGCCGGCGATGACGGCGCCGCTCGGATCGCGCACCAGTCCAGTGATCTGACCGACCTGTTGGGCGGAAAGGCCGATGGCGAGCGCCCCGGTAAGGGCGAGCGCACAGAGAGCCTGCCTTGTCATACTAACCCCTTCCTTTCCGGAAGTGAGTTCTCCCGCCGGGCTTCAACTCACTTCCACTAAGATATGCAAGCCCAGGCAGCGCCGCGTGATGGGCGGGCGGGTATTGTTACGCTCGGCCTCCCGCGTAACAATTCTCTAAAAGATTGAATGCAGGACTTATTCAGGTCGATCCGGCCGCAGATTTGTTACCGGGCGGCGATCTTCGAGTATGCTCCAAGGACCGGACCGGGAGGGCCCGGCTTCGAGTCGCCGTCCCGCAAACCGCTTCCCACTCGGGCGATCCGCTCGTAGACCTTGCGGATCAGCCGCTCCCAGAGGGTTTCGGGCGCCGGGTCGAAAATCGTGGCCAGATCCACGTCGAAGACATACCAGGCGCCCACCGCAATCTCACGGTCCAACTGGCCCGGTCCCCAGCCGGCATAGCCGAGATAGACGCGCAGCTCGAGCGGGCCCTTGCCCTCGTTGACGGCCTTTTCAAGAAGCTCGAGGTCGCCGACCAGGTAGACGTCGTCCCGCACGTGCTTGGCGCCCTTCTCAGGCTTTTCGTCGAAGCGGATGAGGGCCAGGGCGCCGGTGGGCATCACCGGCCCGCCTTCGTAGAGCGGATCCCTGCGGTCCTTCAGAGGCTCGGCGCGGGGGAACATGCGGCGCAGGGGGGCGTCGGTGGGCCGGTTGAGGATCACCCCCATGGCGCCCTTTTCGTCGTAATGGGCAAGGAGGACCACCGTGTGAAGGAAGTTGGGGTCGCCCAGGCTCTTGCTGGCCACCAGCACCCTTCCCTTCGCCGGCTCGCGCACGAGCGCCACCTGAGCGGAGAGCGGAAAGGCGAGAGCGGCCAGCACAAGACAGACGCCCCACCGTCTCATGACACTATTATTCCCCAACGCCCGCCGGAATGATAGCCGCGGGCGGGACGCCGGCGTGCGCCCCGGACGTATAATCCGGCTATGCCGGAGATCGAGAAGCGACGCACGTTCCTGAAGGCGGCTTCGGGCCTGCTGATCCTGAAGCCCGCCACTGTTTTCGGCTCCCAGGCCAACTCGGCCCTGTCGGTGGGCATCATCGGCTGCGGGGGCCGCGGCAATTACGTCGGCGGAATGTTTCAGGAGTACGCCGGCGCCCGGATCACGGCCCTGCACGATCCTTTCGAAGACCGTTTGGAGGCCATCCGCAAGAAGCTGAACCTCTCTGCGCCCCGGACGTTCACGGGGCTGGAAGGCTACCGGAAGCTCGTCGAGACCGGCGTCGACGCGGTCATCGTGACGAGTCCGCCTTACTGGCATCCAGTGCACACGCGGGCGGCTATCGACGTGGGCAAGCATGTTTACGTGGCCAAGCCGATCGCTGTGGACGTCGCCGGCTGCCTGGACTTCCTCGCTGCCGGGCGGGTGGCGGCGCGGAAGAACCTCAGCCTGCTGGTGGACTTCCAGACCCGCGCCCAGCCGGCCTTCCAGCAGGCGGCCGAGCGCGTGCACCGGGGCGACATCGGCGAACTGGTATTCGGCCACGTCTACTACCACGCGGGCCGCCTGCGGCCGAAGGGGCTGCCGCAGCTTTCGCCCGAGCAGAACCGGCTGCGCAACTGGGTCTTCGACAAGGCGCTCTCGGGCGACATCATCGTCGAGCAGAACATCCACGTCCTCGATGTGGCCAACTGGTACGCGAACACCCACCCGGTGCGCGCCGTGGGGACCGGGGGCCGCAAGGCCCGCACCGACGTCGGCGACTGCTGGGACCACTTCATCGTCCAGTTCGACTATCCGGATGAGGTGAAGGTCGATTTCTCTTCGGGCCAGTTCATCAAGGGCTACCACGACCTCTGCATGCGCTTCTACGGCTCGCTGGGCACGGTGGATTCGCACTACCGCGGCGTCGTCCGCATCACCGGGGACCATCCCTGGGAGGGCGAGCAGGGCAACACGATGCACATCGGCACCTCGACGAACGTGAAGAACTTCGCCGCCGCCGTGCGGGCGGGCAAGCCGGTGAACAACGCCGCGGTCAGCGTCGAGTCCAACCTGACCGCCGTGCTGGGCCGCATGGCCGCTTACAAGCGCGAGCCGGTCACCTGGGACGAGATGCTGGCTTCGAACGAGCGCCTGGACGCACACCTGGCCCTGTAACGTTACCGCTTCGCCGCCGCGTCCCCGCTCCCGGAGCCGCCCGCCGGGCGTTGGGTATACTAGCCGGTTATGCTGGCGTTAGGATTGGACATCGGCGGGACCCGGATCAAGGCCGGGCTGGTGGACGAAAAGGGCAAGATGGTGCGCCAGGAGACGGCCGAAACACCGATCGTACCGGCTGAGTTCCGCGCCGCGGTGGGCAGCCTGATCGAGGCGCTGGGGCCGGAAGCGGCCGGCGTGGCGGGAGCCGGCGTCGCCTGCAAGGGCGTAGTCGATTACGAGACGACGCGCATCAACGTGCTGCCCGGGCTGCTGCGGCCGCTCGAAGGCGAATACCTGCGGGACCTGATCCCCATCCGCGGGCCCGTTTACGCCGACAACGACGCCAAGGTGGCGATGGTCGGCGAGATGGTCTGGGGCGCCGCCCGGGGCAAGCGCGACGCCATCATGCTGACGCTGGGCACCGGCGTCGGCGGGGCCGTCGTCGCCAACGGCAAGATGGTCCGGGGCGTGGCCGGCGTGGCAGGTCACCTGGGCCACGTGACGACGATGACCGACGGGCCGATCTGCATCTGCGGCAACCACGGCTGCATCGAGAGCCTCTTCTCGGCCGACGCCATCGAGAGCGAAGCTTTCCGCATCGTCCACAACGGCTGCGTCTCTTCGCTCACTGACGAGTTCCGCGACCGCCCCGGCGAGGTTACCTGCAAGGACGTCTTCGAGCACGCCGCCCGCGGCGACAAGGCGGCGCGCACCATCATCGACCGCGCCATCCGCCATCTGGGAGCCGCCATCGCCGGGCTGCTGCACGTGCTGGATCCAGAAGTGGTCATCCTGGGCGGCCAGATCGTCGAGGCCGGCGAGGCGCTGCTCGATCCCCTCCGCCGCGAGGTCTGGTGGCGGAGCGAGGGTCTGCTGCAGCGCCACGTGCCGATCGTCGTCCAGCAGGTGAAGGACCGCACCGGCATCACCGGCGGCGCGGCCCTGGTCTTCTCGGAGTTGGGCCGCCGCGAATGGCAGGCGACCGAGGCGGAGTGAGGGCCGATCCGGCGTCCCTACTTCCAGCGCACCTACAACACGTCGGCGAACGAGCGCCGCAGCCGGTAGAAGAAGGCGTGGCCGAGAACGAAGACCGCCCCCGCGACCAGCCACAGCTCTACCAGGGGCCCGACGGCCGGCGGCGTCCCCTCGAGCAGACAGGCCCGGAAACCGCTGACGAGGATATAGACAGGGTTGTGCGAGAGCACCGGGACGGCCGCCGCCGGCAGTGAGGCTTCCGGGTAGCAGATCGGCGTCAAGAAGAACCACAGCGTCAGCAGATAGCCGATCACCTGTCCCAGGTCGCGGACGAAGACCCCGGCCGCGGCCAGCAGCCACGCAATTCCCAAGGTGAACAGGAACTGGGGGGCGACGAGCGCCGGCAGCCAAAGCGCCGTCAGGGGAATCGCGTCGCGGGAGACGAGCAGGAACACGGCGAAGACGGCCACGGCGAACGCCTGGGTCACCAGCCCGGCGATGGCCAGGTTCACCGGCAGGATCTCGATGGGGAACACGAGCTTCTTGACGAAGCTCCGGTACTCGAGCACGATGCCCGGCGCCCGGCCGGCGGCTTCGGCGAACGGCAGCCAGGGAAGCATTCCGGCCAGGAAGTAGAGGGCGAAGCCGGCGCGGGAGGGATCCCCGCCAAAGCGCGTGCGCAGGACGATGCCGAAGACGAAGAAATAGGTCGCCATCAGCAGCAGCGGGTTCAGCACCGTCCAGGCGGCGTCGCCGATAGAGCCGCGGTAACGGGAGGCGATGTCGCGGCGGACCATCGAGCGGATCAAGGACCGGTTCTCTAGAATGGTCCGGAACGGATAATGAAGGGCCTTGCCCAGGGCCCCGCCCAAGCGGCGGCGGCGAAGGCCAGCGACCGTCGCCGGGCGGCACTCGGTGAGCGAGGCGCGTCCCTCGGCCACCGTGCATTCCACCAGCAGGAACTCGGCGCCTCGGGCATAGAACCAGCCGTGCTCGCGGCCGAGGAGCGAGACGTAGACGTGATAGCGGCCTTTCTCAGGAGGAAGTTCGACGCTCAGCTCGAAGACTCCCCTCTCTCCGGCCCCGATGGCGCGCGGCAGCCGATGCCACTCGCCCTCGGCGATGAACAGGTCCGAGTCGGGATCGAACAACTGCCAGCCGAGGTGGATCCCATCGGGGGACCATGTCTCGCCGGAGCGGTTCTCGACGGTGAAGGCGAGATCCAGGCGCCGCCGGCCGGCGTCCAGAGAGCAGCGCACGTCCTGGAAGCGGACCTTCATCCGTCGTAGAGCCAGTCCGGGTAGCGGACGCGGACGGGGCCCGTCTTCCGGCCCACGGCGTAGATGCCGTCGCCGCGCAGGTCGGTTTCCAAGTTGTAGCGCTCGAGCAGGTGCCGCACCCAATAGTGCTCCGGCCGCGGCTCGTCGCGGAACGGGCCGGTCTCGATCCGCTCGACCTCGAAGCCGGCCTCGATCAGCAACCGAGCGATCTCCTTGGCCGTGTACTCCCGGGCGTGCCGGGCCCCGGCGTCCTTTTCGCCCCCGTCACGGGGGCGCAGGTAGGCGGGGAACAGCCCCGGGTGGTAGCCCAGCAGCACCGCCCCAATGGCCCGCAGCGAGGCGATGTTGGGCGTCGTCAGCACCAGGTGGCCGCCCGGCCGCAGGATGCGGTTGATCTCGGCCATCATGTGCATGGGGTCGCGCTGCAGGTGCTCGATCAGCTCGCAGCAGAGCACGGTGGAGAAGTGTTCGTCCGGGTAGGGGAAGGGGTCGCGCTCGGCGTCGAAGAGGTCGATCACGCAGGTGAACTTTCGTCCGTCCTTGGCCGTGACCTCCTTGACGTCCCGCTTGCCCGCCTCGCCATAGTAGCAGCCGCGCACCTCGCCGTAACCCAGCTCGAAGTGCAGCGCCGGGGTGATCTGCATGTAGGCCCCCATCTCGAGGATCCGGTCTCCGGCGCCGCCCCGGGGGGTGATGGCGAGCGTCTTCGCCAGGCGGTCCACGTGGGTCTCGACGTACTTGCGGGCGCCTTCCTCGGGTGGACACCAGTCGAGGACCGCCTTCTTCGGCGCTTCCCCGGAGGGCGCTTCTTCTTCGGCGGTTTCTTCCGCGCGCCGCTCCGGCTGGGGAGCGGGAGCCGGCAGCGGCTCAGCGGGCTTCCACTCGCCGCCCTCGGCGACGGCGCGGGCGAAGTCGATGTAGCGGCGGGCGGCGATCGGCCAACTGCACTGCGTCTCGACCCACCGGCGCGCCTGCCGGCCCAGCGTCCGGCGGACCTCGGGCCGCGCGACGAGCAGGTTCAAGTACTCGAAGATCAGGTCTTCTTCGGCCGGCCCGGGCGGAACCTTCAGGCACACTTCGTCCGGCAGCTCGGCGAAGGCTCCGACTTCGGAGACGATCGCCGCCCGGCCCAGCCCCAGCGCCCGCAGCAGGGTGCCGGAGGATTCGCCCACCGTCGGGTAGCGCAGGTTCAGCACCACGTCGCAGGCGGCGATGAAGCCGTTGAGATCCTGTTCGGAAACGAAGCCCAGCAGGCGGACCGAGTCTTCCAACTCCAGTGAAGTGAGCAGAGCGGGGATGTTCAGCTCCGGGTGGGGCTCGCCGGTGAGGATCATCTTCGCCCGCGGCTCCAGGCGCACCAGCCGCCGGAAAGCGCGCAGGCACTCGGGGATCCGCTTGTAGGGCTTCAGGAAGCCGAAAATGCCGGCCAGCGGCGTGGCCTCGTCGAGGCCGAGGCGCCCCCGGTAGGCGTTGCGGTCCGCCTCCGGCAGCCAGGCTCCGTGGGGGATCACCGCCACTGCTCCGGTGAAGCCCGCCTCGCGCACTTTGGCTTCCACGTACCGGCTGTGCACAATGACGGCTTTGGCGGCCTCCAGCACCCGGCGCAGCATGGGGACGCCGTAGTAGTCCGGACCCGCTTCGCCGGCCCTCACCCGTTTGCCGTGCTCGAGGGCCCGCGGGCCGCCGTCGTGGGCCAGCTCCTGGAGATAAGCGTCCCAGTCGTTGCGCTTGATGGTGATCTCGGCGATCAGATGGTGCAGGTTCGCCTCGTGCAGGACGACGATGCCGGGGTGAGCGAGCGCCGCCCGGTAGGCGCCTTCGTGACAGGCGTTGTTGCCGATCTGGTAGATACAGGCGTCGTAGCGGCCCGGGTCGAAGCCCTCCGGAGCCGCCTCGAAGGTTTCGATTCCGGCAAGATGGCGCAGCTCGTCCACCAGAGCCTGGGAGTAATCGGCGATTCCGCTCTTGGATGGAGGAAGAGGTGAGAAGAACGCCAGGCGCATCATCTCATTTCGCGGCCAGCTCCATGGTGAAGCTGCCCGGTTCCAGCGGCACGGTGACGCGCACCGGGGTGCGGGCCTCGTCGCGGGCCACCAGCACGAGAAACGCCGCCTCCGAGGCCGGCCCTTTCACCGAGACGGCGAGCTGGTCGGCCTCGTAGGGCTTCCCCTTCACTGTCACCGGCTGGCTCCCGGCAGGTTGGAAGCGGACCTGGTAGACGGCCCCGAACACCACTCTTTGCGGAGGCGGGATCCGCCCGCGCGCCAGCTCCCGGCGGAGGTAGTAGAAGAACGTCAGCGCGTCGCGGCCGCACTCGGGGATTTCCAGGGTTGAGGCGCCGCCTCCGCCGAGGGTCCTCCGCCGCGCCTGATGGGCCGTCTGGTCGAAGGTGATCTCCTCGTGGGCTTTCCGCTTCCCGTGCTGGGCCTTTTTGAGGAACCGGATCGAGCACAGGTCCTCATCGGCCGTGGCCTGGTAGTCGTCCAGGACATGGTAGCCGGGAACGGCAGCGTCGATGTGGAAGGCGAACGCCCACTGGGCCCGGCCCTCCTGATCAGGATCCGAGCGCGCGGCGGAGAACTTCGCCTTGCCCAGGCTGAGACCGCTGGGCCAGTTCACCGAGTATTCCAGGACCTCGCCGGAGGCAAAGGGCATCTGCCCGGCGGCTGACACAGCCGCCAGGAAAAGCGCGGGAAGGCAATTCCACATGATCAGGAAACCGGAACTGACTTTACTGTAAACGATTTGGCGGCCGATTTCCGGGCGGCGATCTCGTAATAGACCTCCAGAGTGCGGCCGGCGGTGCTCCGCCAACTATAAGAGGCCGCGCGCTGCACGCCGAGACGCTCGATCCGGCTGCGAAGTTCGGCGTCGATCAGCAGGTCCCGCATCGCCAAAGTCATGTCCCTGGTAGAGGATGGGTCAAAGAGGATGGCGCAGGCGTCGGCCACCTCGGGCACCGCCGTCGCGTTCGAGCAGGCCACCGCCCGTCCGGACGCCATGGCTTCGAGGATCGGCAGTCCGAAGCCTTCATAAAAGGAGGGGAAAACAAAGATCTCGCAGGCAGCGTAGAGCCACTTCAGGTCCTCGTCACTCACGAACCCAGTCAAGTGGATCCGCTCCGCCGCCGGGGAGTGCTCGGCGCGCCGGCGGACCTCGCCGCCCCGCCACCCCTCTTTGCCGACAATGACGAGATGGTGGGGCAGCTCCGGGTAAGCGGCCAGAAGTTTTTCGAAGGCGCAGATCAAGCCGGTCTGGTTCTTGCGCGGCTGCAGATCGCCAACGGTGAGAATGAAGGGCTGGGCAATGCCGAAACGCCGCCGTACGAATGCGGCCGCCTGCTCCCGGGAACGCGGCCGGTATTCGGAGGAAACGGCGTTGGGAACCACCAGGACTTTGTCGGGTTCCACGCGATAAGTCCGGAGAATCTCGCGGCGCGAAAACTCGCTGGGGGTCAGCACCCGCGCCGCCCGCTTGATCGTGCGTTCCACCGTTACGCGTAACTGCGCCACGCGGGCCATGGGGAAAAACTCCGGGTGGTCGACGAAGCTGATGTCATGGACACTGACGACGACAGGCACCGGGCAGCCCAGCGGCGCCGTGTATTGGACGTGGATCAGGTCCGGGCAATCTTTCCGCAACCGGTTCGTCAACTCGTAACCGAGCCGCAGAAAAGGGTTCGGCGCCACGTAGCGGCGGCCGAAACGTTCCGGGATTTCGTGCGCTGCGCCGGGTTCGGAGAGGTAAGTGATGAACTCGGAGCTGTCGTCCAAAGCAGCGAACCCGTGCAAGAGGTTCTTGATATAGACTTCGTTGCCCGTCAGGTGCCGCCCTATCGCGTGAGCATCAACACAGAAGCGCATGCGCGTTTCCTATATGAGAGTAGTATAGAGTCCCGTCGGCCGGGAGCGGACGCGAGCGATCGACTGGCAGGCCTAGACTCCTCCTTGCCGTGACAGTGGGCGGCCCGGAACCTGTTCACAGTCCGAGCTGCTCCAAAACCTGCCGCCCAGATTTCCAAGTATAACGCGATTCGTACAAAGCCCGCCCCGCTCCGCCGATACTTTCGCGCAAGCCGGGATCCTCGAGCAGCCGTTCCACGGCCGATGCGAATTCGCCGGCGGTCCTGGCGAGAAGCAGCTCACGGCCGGGAGCCGCTTCGAGACCTTCGGCCCCGATCGGCGTGGAGACCACCGGCACGCCCGCCGCCCAAGCTTCGAGGATCTTCACCCGGGTTCCGGAGCCGGCCAGCAATGGGGCCACCGCCACCGTAGCCGAGGCGATCGCGGCGACGGCGTCTTTCACGGGTCCGACGAGCTCGATACGGGGATCGCCGGCGACGTAGCGCCGCACCGCCTCGGGATTCTTTCCGATCAGCCGCCACACGAGCCCCGGGCGCCGCTCGCGCAGCCGGGGCCAGATCTCCCGCCGGAACCACCGGACGCCGGCCTCGTTGGGGTGGTACTCCAGGTTGCCGGAGAAGACGAGCGCCGGAGGGTCCGCGCGCTTGGCCTCCGGCAGCGGAACCCACGGGATCGTGTTCGGAAATACGGCCACGCGGACCCCCGGATGCAGCCTCGCGACCCGCTGCGCGTCGGCTGACGAGGGAGCCAGCACCAGAGAGTATTCCGGCAGCCAGCGCTGCTCCAGCCTCCGGCAGACGTCCGCGAACCGCCGGTGCGCGGCCGACAGCGGCCAGCTCTCGGCATCCCCGCAGCCGGCGTGCAGGGCCGACTCCACGTTGTGAAGGTCCAGCACCAGACGCCTTCCCGGCGCCCGCAGCGCCGCCGCGTAGGGGGCGCACCAGAAGTGCTCCACGACCGCCAGGCGGTAGGGTGTCCCGGCGGCGAACGCGCGGATCTCGTCGTCGAAGCCCGAGAAGCGTTCCACCAGCGGGGGCACTCCCCTCCAGAGGCGTCGGAGGTTCCGGCAGGCACGCGCGGCCTTGTTGCGGCGGTGATAGGGCAGGTCCAGCACAAGCACCCGCCTGGCGCGGCGGGCCAAGAGGGTGTCCCGGGGGTCGTCGCCGCCGGGCGCCCGGAAGACCACGGCGTCCAACGTATAGCGATCCGCCAGGTACTCCACCAGCGACGCCGTGCGGAGGGCTCCCCCGCCGACCGGGGGGTACGGCGACTCGGGACAGATCACCAGCCCCGCTTCCTTACCGCGCAAAACGCCGTCTCGCCTCCTCATAGGCCGCCATCGTCTCCCGCGCCGTCCGGGCCCAGGTGAATTGCCGGGCGCGCTGGAGCGACGCTTCCGCCAACCTGCGGCGCAGCTCCGGGTTCCCGAGCACCGCGGTTAGCGCCTCCACCCACGCTCGGGCATCGGCGGGATCCACTAGCAGCGCCGCTTCCCCGGCGACTTCCCGAATCGCCGGGATGCGGGAAGCCACCACGGGGGCGCCGCACTGCATCGCCTCCAGCACCGGCAAGCCGAAGCCTTCGTACGTAGAAGGGTACGCGAAGAGGGTTGCCGCCGAGTACAGCCGCCGCAGTTCCGTGTCAGGCGCCTCGGTCGCCAATGTCAAGCCCGGCTCCGGCGGAAACTCGGATCCCGGTCCCCGCGGCCCGGCCAGCACCAGGTCCACGGCATAGTGCCCGCGCACCCGGCGCCAGGCCTCGACCAACAGAGCGACGTTCTTCCGGGGGATTCGCGCGCCCACGTAAAGAATAAAGCGGCGTCCCGGCGGCGCATCTTCTTTTCGAAAGAGCGGCGCCGGCGCTTCCGGGACCACCCGCAGGCGCTCCGGCTGCAGCCCGAAATGCGCCTCGAGTTCCCGCCGCACCGCCTCGGTCGGCGTGATCACCATGTCGGCGAGGCCGAGACGCAGCAGCCAGGGGGTGCGCCGGCGCACCCGCTGGGACGCCGTCTCAGCCGTGCCGGGTCTCCATGGCGAGAGGTCATGAACGGTCATCACCGCCGGCCTGACGTGCACGTACGGCACCGAGAAGTCCGTCCCGTGAAACACCGCGGCGCCATGCCGCAACAGGGTGAGCGGAAGGCCCAGGCTCCACCACCGCCGGCGCGCCGGCCCCCGCGGTCTCTGGAGCCGCCGCAGGTTTGCCGGGCCGGACGGAGCCTCGAAATGCTGATCGGAGACGAGCAGGAATTCCTCGCCGGGGAACTCCCTCGCCAGGGCGGCGGCAAGCTCGGCGGTGTAGCGTCGGATGCCGCCGGGGGGAGCCGCCAGCGGCGTGGCGTCCAGGGCGATGCGCATCGGTCCCCTTGAGTTTGCCACGTCTGCAACGCCGTTGCGGTTTCCCCCTCTCAGGCCCGGTGTAGGGCGGGGAACCCGGCCATAAGTACGGCGCGCGGAAAAGTACTACGGGAATCTACACTTTTGAAGAAGGTCTGCCGATAGTCTTGGCAGCCGGTGTTGGAGGTGTGCTGTGGAACAGCAACTGACGTTTTTCCTTGCTCTGGCCGCAGGAATCGTGTTCGGCGCGGTGGCCGTCTGGTTGATGCTCCGGTCCGACGCCAACAGCGCTTACGCCCGGGCCAAGAGCGAACTCGCGGGTGAGCTGAACAAGCTTACCGAACGCTTGAACGGCAAGGACAGCCGCATCGCCGACCTTGTCAAAGACCGGGAAGACCTGAAGGCGGAGCTCGAGAAGCTCCGCAAGCAGCTCACCGAGCGGGAGACCCAAGCCAAGGTAGCCGAGGAGAAGTTCGCGGCCGTAGCGGAGGCCAACGAGCGATTGAAGGAGACGTTCAAGGCGCTTTCGGCGGAAGCGTTGAAGAGCAACAACCGCGCCTTCCTCGACCTGGCGAAAGCGACTCTCGAGAAGTTCCAGCAGAGCGCGCGCTCGGAGCTCGAGAGCCGCCAGAAAGCCATCGACGAGTTGGTCCGCCCGCTTCGGGAGTCCCTGGGGCGGATGGACAGGAGCCTCCAGGAGATCGAGAAGAGCCGGGCGGCCGCTTTCGCGGGTATCTCTGAACAAGTGAAATCGCTGCTGCAGGTGCAGAACCGCCTTCAGGCGGAGACTGCCAACCTCGTCAACGCGCTGCGAACGCCGGCGGTGCGGGGCCGCTGGGGCGAAGTACAGCTCCGGCGCGTGGTCGAGCTTGCCGGCATGGTGCCCTACTGCGACTTCGAAGAACAGCCGAGCGTCGAGACCCCCGACGGGCGCCTGCGGCCCGATATGATCGTCCGGCTGCCGAACCAGCGGACGGTGATCGTGGATGCCAAGGTCTCGCTCAAGGCCTATCTGGAGGCGCTCGAGGCTCAGGACGAGGAAACCCGGGAGGCGAAGCTCGCCGAGCACGCCGCGCAGGTTCGAGCCCATCTGCAGCGGCTCAGCGGCAAGTCCTACTGGAGCCAGTTCGACGGCTCGCCGGAGTTCGTCGTGGCCTTCCTGCCGGGCGAGGCGTTCTACAGCGCCGCCCTGCAGAAGGACCCGTCGCTGGTCGAGTTCGGCGCCGAACACCGGGTGATCCTGGCGACGCCGACGACGCTCATCGCCCTGCTCAAGGCCGTCGCCTACGGCTGGCGCCAGGAGAAACTGGCCGAGAATGCGCAGCGGATCAGCAGTCTGGGCCGCAGCCTCTACGACCGGCTCTGCACCTTCGCGCGGCACTTGGACGGTGTCGGCCACAATCTCCAGCGCACCGTGGCGGTCTACAACCGCGCCGTCGGTTCGTTGGAGTCCCGCGTGCTGGTAAGCGCCCGCCGGTTCCAGGAACTGGGCGCCGTCAAACGTGACCTGCCCGTTCTGGAACCCGTAGATACGTTCCCCCGCTCCCTGGGTGCGGTGGAGCGCGCCGTTTCCGGCAGGGAACAAGACCTTGAGCTGGAACCCATTGCCGAGCCGGCCGCCGTGGTGGGTGAAGCCGCGGCGCTGGCCGAAGCCCCGGTTCCCGAGGTCCCTCCCGCGGCCGAAGCCCTGCCGGACCAACCTCCGGCGCCCGCGGTCACGGAACCCGAAGAGGCAAGCGCCACCGGGACTGCCGCCGAAGCGCCGGCCGCGGAAACCGCGGGAGAGGAGTCCGAGGCCACGCCGCCGGCCGGCGATGCGGTCGCTGAAAAGGGAGCCTCAGAGGCCGCCGGCGCTGTTCCCGAAGCTTCGGCTGGGAGCGCCGAAGACGCCGAAGAGGCCGAGGAGACGGAAGGGGAGATTGTAACCGGCAGTGCGGCCGTGTCGGAGGTCGACCAACCGGAAGCGCCCGAACCTGAGGCGGAGGCCGAGGCGCCTGTAACCGAAGCCACGGAAACCGCGCCGGCCGAGAGCGGCGAAACGCCGCCGGACCCACTGGCGGAAACCGGGCTGCCGGCAGAGGGCGACGCCGCTCCGGCCCCGGAGGCAGCCGCCGGCCAGGAGGCGCCAAACCTTGGTCCGCCGCCCGCTGAGGCATGGGCTGCCGTAGAACCGGAGAAGCTCCAAGCGCAGCCTTCTACTGAGGCCGAGGCGGAAGAGCAAGGCCTGGCGGACGAAGCCGCCGAGTCCATCGAGGCGGAGCCTGCTGAAGAGTCAGCCGCCGAAGCCGTAGCCGAAACCGAACGGGAGACAAAGCCGCAAGCCGAAGCGCAGCCCGCCGCCGAGGAGCCCCCTGCGGAAGCCCAGGCCGGCGAAACTGCTGAGGCGGAGGACAAACAGGAGGACGGCAGCGACAGCTCCGGCGATGGGACCGGGGGCGCAACTACAGGCGGCGCCGGCAAGGCCGGCCGCTCCGACGACAAGCCCAGTTTCGACTATCTATCGTTCGTGAAAGCAATGTAGGAATCCGGTTGCCAGGCGAACCACGATCTGAGGCCGGAGGTCTGGATCCTGCGAGTCACCCGCTTGGGCGGAGGCCGGATCCCGAGGAGTCAACCAACCCCGCGGGATCCGGCCTTATTCTTTCTCTGGTTCTTCTTCCGGTTTGTCCGGCTTCCCTGTCTTCGTCTCTGCAGGCACGGGCTCGGCGGACCCCTCGAAGGTGATGGTCGAGTCGGTCGCCATCACTGTGGATTCCACCGTGAACATCCGGTAGTTGGTGTAGGCGGTCTTGTTCAGCGTGCAGCGTTGCTCCCACCTCTGGCAGCCCAGCGCCTCCGAGCGCACCGGGAGCAGGTGCTCGCTGCCGCCGACGGGGACCAGAGCATAGTCGATGGCTACTTCCAATACGTCTTCCGGGTAGGAGATCGGCAGGTCTTTGGCGCGGAACTCCGCCCGGAGAACATCGAGCGTGTCGTCGTCGATCCACACGGTCCCTTCAAAGGCCGGGTAAAACTGCTCGCCGCCGAAGATGAGCTTCCACCGTGAGTTCTCCTGCTCGACGGAATAATCGTAGACCCGCGCATCCCGGCCGTTGAACGCTTCGTTCCGGACGAACCGGAAGGCCGCCCGGGCGCCGGGACTGAAGATGTTGAGCAGCATCGAGACGTAGTCGCCCGTGGTCCACATGCCGGTGGCCATTGGGGAGGCGGCCTTCAGAGGTTTTCCATTGCGTTTCAATCCCCGGTAGGCCTCCTTGCGGTCCACCCACAGCAGCTCGCCGGTGATGCGGTCGCGGCGCCGCCACTTCGGGTTCTTCCGTGAACCGGCGCGGAAGCGCTCCGTCGTCTGGTCGCAAACATAGTTCGGCAGGTCCTTCTCCCGGTCGAAGAGCCGGTCGCGGACGGCGACCAGAAAGGCGTCCCAGCCTTCCGGGATGACCGCCCTGCCCACCGCGACGCCGCCTGATACGGGCGCCCCCGTGGCCGCTCCCCCCACGTAGACGCATTCCACACCCTTTCCACCGGCTTTTTCCTCCCGCGCCGGGACCTCTGCTCCGCGCTGTAACCGCGGCCGCGCGTCTTCGTCGGCGTCGGCCGGGTTCGGGATGTAGCCCTCGGGACAAGCGTTCTGCTGCCCCAGGCAGGCCGCCCCCAGACAACAAAACGCCGCGAAAGTGCGCAACAGGGTCACGTTCAGTCCTGCTCTTTCTTCTTCGGCTCGTCCGGCGGGGCCTCGGCGCCCTCGGCCTGCCCTTCGTAGGTCACGTTCGTATCCACTGTCGAGATGGTCGATTCGGCGGTGAACTTGCGGTAGTCGCGGAACTCGATCTCGTTTCTGGTGCAGGCGGCGCTGTAGCGCTTGCAGGAGAGGTTTTCCGAGCGCGTGATCAGGATGTACTCTTGACCGCCGATCTCGACCGGACCGTATTCGGACGACATCTCGATACGATCGAGCGGATAGCTGGCCGGGATCTCGACCGCCTTCATCTCCACGCGCATCACCCGCCTGGTCTCCGGATCGATCCAAACCGAACCCTCGTAGGCTGGCTGCAACCGGTTGCCCTCGAACGAGACCTTCCAGTGCGAAGTCCGCGCGCCGACTCTGTAGTTGTAGATGCGCACGGGCCTCCCGGCGATCTCGCCTTCGCCCGCGGGTCTGAACTCCGCCGCGGTGCGGGGATGGAACAGGTCCTGCAACAGCGTGCCGAACTCGCCCATTGACCAGGAGCCGCTGTAGCGGGGATCCTTCTTCACCGGCTTGCCGTTGCGGCGGATGTTCTGATACCGCTCGCGGCCCCGCAGGAACAGCACGTCGGCCTCGATGCGATCCCGGCGCTTCCACTTCTCGCCCCGGGAGCTGCTCGAGTAGCGGGTGGTCACCTGGCGGCAGGTGAAATCCGGCAGCGTCTCGCTGAACTCGAAGACGGCCGCTCGGGCCGCCTCGATGAACGGATCGCCGCTCGGGCCGGCCACGTCGCCGCCACGCTCCTCGATGACATGACCGCCCTCGTCCACCACCGTTTCGGCGAAGACGCACTCGACACGCGGCTCGGCCTCCTTCGAAGGGGCTTCCGGTTCGGCGGAACCACCGCGCCGGAATACCGGCGGGCGCTCGTCGCTCGAGGGCGCGGCTTCTACGGCGATGTAGCCCGCCGGACACGGACCCTGAGCGGCCGGCTCGGCCGCCTCGGCTTCGGACTTTCGTTTCAGTTGCGGGCGTTTTGTGGGTTCGGCGCGCGGCTCGGGAGGGGGTTCGGTCCGCGGAGGGCGCCGCGGGCGGGGCTTCACCACCAGCGGCCCTTCGTGTTGGGCCGGGGCCGGCGCCGGCATCGCCGCCAGCACCGCCAGCAGGGCGAGCGCCGCCAAGAGAATCCGCATGACAAATCCCCCCTTCATTGTCTATCGTGGTGGACGGGCCCGGGGATGCCTCTGTTGCAGGAGTTTCGGCCTCATGCGCGAACGGCTGGAGCGGTACTTCGAATTCGAGCGCCTCAACACCACCTGGAAGACCGAGATCCTCGCCGGCTGCACCACCTTCCTGACGATGGCCTACATCGTCTTCGTCAACCCCTCGATCCTCGAGCAGGCCGGGATGCCGTTCAAGGCCGTCGTCGCCGCCACCTGTATTTCCGCGGCTTTCGGCAGCATCCTGATGGGCGTGCTGGCCCGCTACCCGGTGGCGATGGCCCCGGGCATGGGCCTGAACGCCTATTTCACCTACTCCGTGGTCCAGGGCATGGGCGTGCCGTGGCAGGCGGCTCTCGGGGCGGTGTTCCTTTCCGGCGTCATTTTCTTCGCATTGACGGCGGGTGGCATCCGGGAGCTGATCCTTTACTCGATCCCTCGTGAGCTGTACGCCGCCGTGGCCGTCGGCATCGGGCTGTTCATCGCCCTGATCGGGCTCACCTCGGCGGGCATCGTGCACTCGGATCCGTCCACCGTACTCAAACTCGGCGACCTTCGGGAAGGTCCCGCCGCCCTGGCCCTGTTCGGCCTGCTGCTCACCGCCGCCTTGATGGTCTGGCGCGTGCGCGCCGCCATGCTGCTGGGCGTGCTGGCCACCACCGCCGTGGGCGCCGTCGCCGGACTCGTCCAGTGGAATCCCACGATGTACAGCATCCAGGAGATCACGGCCACGGCGTTCGCTCTCGATGTAGGCCGGGTGCTGAAGCCCGACATGTTCCATGTGGTGCTCGTCTTCCTCTTCGTCAACCTCTTCGATGACATCGGGACGCTGGTGGGCGTGGGCAAGAAGGCGAACCTGTTCGACGCGCAGGGCCGCATCCCCCGCGCCAACCGCATGCTGTTCACCGGCGCCGCCGCCACCACGTTCGGCTCGCTGGCCGGCACCTCGACGGTGACCCACTACATCGAGAGCGCCGCCGGGGTCGTCGCCGGCGGCCGCACCGGCGTCACCGCCATCGTCACCGGACTGCTGTTCATCGCCGCCATGTTCGTCGCGCCCCTGGTGGGAGCCATCCCCGCCGCGGCCACCGCTCCCGTCCTGATCCTCGTGGGCTCGCTCATGATCTCCCACGCCGGCGAGATCGACTGGAACGAGCCGGCCATCGCCGTGCCGGCCTTCCTGACGATCATCATGATCCCCTTGACCTTCTCCATCGCCAACGGCCTGGCCATCGGCTTCATCGCCCACACGCTGCTCAGGATTTTCAAGGGCGAGGCGCGGCAGGTCTCCTGGCTCGTTTACGTCCTGACGGCGCTCTTCCTGGCCCGGTTCATCTTCTTGGGCGGCGAGTAACTGCGGGCCAGCCGGCGTTCAGCTTTCGCCGTCTTCGCCCTGTTCTGCGGCGACGATCTCGTAAACCCTCCGCTTGGGCAGCTTGAATCGCCGGGCCACGGCCTTGATCGCCTCCATGCGCGAGACCCCCGCCGCCGTCTGCTCGTCCACCGCCGCCCGGATGGCTCCTTCATCCGGCTCCGGGGCCTTCTCCTCGGGCGGCTTGCCGATCACGATGGTGAACTCGCCCTTGATCGAGTTGCGCCTGGCCAGCTCCTCGCGCACCTCCTCGGCTGTGCCCCGCAGGAACTCCTCGTGGATCTTCGTCATCTCGCGGGCGGCGACGATCGGGCGGTCACCGGCCACCTGGCGCAGATCGTCCAGCGTGGCGAGGATCCGGTGCGGGGCCTCGAACAGAATCACCGTCGTGTCCATTTCTGCGATGCGGCGCAGCGTTTCCCGCCTCTGCGCCCCGCGGGGCGGCAGGAATCCGAGGAACGTGAACCGGTCCGAGGGCAGCCCTGAAGCCGCCAGCGCCGTGAGCGGGGCCGACGGTCCCGGCGCGGGGACCACCGGGATGCCTTCCTCGGCGGCCCGGCGGACCAGCCGGTAACCGGGGTCGGAAACCACCGGCATCCCGGCGTCGGAGACCAGCGCTACGGACTTGCCCTCGCGCAGCCGCTCGATCAGCTCCTCGGCCCGCTGCTCCTCGTTGTGCTCGTGGTAGCTGACGAGCGGCTTGCTGACGCCGAAGTGCGCCAGCAGCTTCCGCGTGTGGCGGGTGTCTTCGCAGGCGATGATGTCGGCCTCCTTGAGCAGACGCACGGCGCGGTAGGTGATGTCTTCCAGGTTCCCGATCGGCGTGGCGACGAGGTAGAGCGTACCCGGCATCTGTTGCCAGTATGGCGCACGGTGCCCCCGAGTGACCCCGTAGGCGGACCCGGATGACAGTCTCCATCCCGGCAGCACATCGAGCGTCTGCGGTCGCCCCAAATTGTCGGACGGGCTGTGCTCTGGCGCTCAGCGGGCCGGAGCCGATGAGCCCCCGCCGGAGTGCCGCCGCGCAAGGACGAGAGCGACGGTTTCTTGACGGATCTTGAAACTTTTCGCTCACCGCTCCTTCGGCTGAAGGTCCCAAATGAGTAAAGTGATCTTTTTTCTTGACGCAAAAAAAAGCCGTTCCATAATGAGGCTGAGCGTATCCCTCGCCGCGGGGTATCGCCACGCCGGCCCGCTGCCGCGCCGACGAAGCAAGCGATCCGGAGGTAGAAAGGCCATGGCGCGAAAAACCCTGCGCGTCACCCTCCCCGCAGCGTGTGTAGCACTTCTCTTGCCCGCAATTCTCTGGGTGTATGGGAACCACGGAGGCAGCAGCGCGCTTTCCACGTATCTTATGGTTGACGCTGACAATCACCGGATCCCGGATTTGTTCACCGGGACCGACGGGACGCCCGTGGATTTGCGCGGACGGCTGCCAATCCAGGACCACAGAGGTTCTTGGGAGAGCAAGGGCTCACGTTGTGCAGAGGGCTTGGTGAGAACCGCCTTCCGCGCGTTGGACATCCCAGCGGTCTACGCGGCGGACTGCGTCCAGAGCTCGTGTGGCGGAGCTTACATGGTTCCTCACAATTGCTACTGTGGTTTCGACTGTGGGGGAGGCTATTTCAACATGTACTTCTCGGACCCAAACTATGGCAGTTGCTGCGACGGCTGGTACTACACCGGCGAAGAAGCGTGCGACGGCTGCCGGTGCGAAGAGGACCAGTGCACGATACCGGACTGTGATGAGTCGAAGTGCGGGCAGTGACCGTGGTTTGAAGGAGGTCGAGATGACAGCAAAGTTGCACTCCGGAGTCTTGGCCGGTATGGCCCTCCTGCTTGGTTCGGCCTTGGCCTCGGCCGGGCTCACCCTTTCTCCCGTTCGATCGATCGAACTGCCCGATGACCTGACCGCCAAACCAATTCCCAAATGGGAGAACGGTTATATTGTCCGCTACGAAATCGAGCCCGTAGCGGCGGTGGTCGCTTACGACCGCAATGGCCGGCGATTATTCAGAACCCCGCTTTCCTTCCCCGAGGCCGAACGCGTACTTCCCAGCGGTGTGGCGGCGTCCCGCGACGGACGGTTCGCCGTACACGGAAGCGCGTTTCACGCCGACGGGCTGGTAGTTCCCTTCGTCGCCTGGCTCGATGCCGCCGGCAGGATCACCCGGGTGCTCCGGTGGACCGACTATGCTCCGTTCCAGCTCTGCTTCGCCCCGGACGGCACGCTCTGGATGGCCGGCTGGGCCCTGCGCCGGCCGGGTGAGGAGACACTGCCTGACCACGACATTCTTCGAGCCTACGCTCCCAACGGCGAACTCAAAGTTACCGCGCTGCCTTTTTCCAGCTTCGCAACCTCGGCGAGGCGCCATCCCGCGAAAGAGAGCCGCCTTGTCGCCAACGACAAGACCCTCCTCTTCTACAGCAGGACAGCCGGGGAATGGGTAACGCTCTCCTTCGACGGCGAGATCTTGTCCCGAAGTCCCGTGCCGCCTCCACGCCCGGACATCGACATCTTGACCGGCTTTGTCCTGGCTCCGGATTCGAGCGTCTACCTGAGCGCCCAGATGCGGCTCGACGGCCGCAAGAGGGGCAGCTCCGTGCTCCGGTGGGACAAGGCTACTGGAGCGTGGCGGGAAATCCTGTATGACAACACTGGCGTGGTCGCTGTCTTCGGGGCGGAAGGCGACCAACTGATCGTCAGCCGGCGCTTGCCACAGTTCGACTGGGTCCGGATCGATTAGGGCGACGGCGGCGCGCCGGCTCTCGTGCTTGTGCGGCGCAGGCCGCGCCTCACGGCGTCCAGCTTTTCCAGCGGTCGCCGCCGAACAGCGCCCGGCCGGTCGGTTCCGAACGTCAGGACGGCCGCAAGCGGGACTTGCGGATTCGGGTTGCCGGGCACCTGAGGCGAGCCGGTGAGTCGCGGTCCCCTGCCGGTGCAGGCACCGTACCGGATCGGGAAACATAGCGGCGGCGGCTCGACAGGGCGTCGTGTTATCGGGAGCCTTCTTTGTTGCCGGCTCGGGGACCGCCGGCGGCCGGTCTGGTGAACGGCAGCGGAACTCGTTTGGCGCCGAACAGCAGCCAGTCGACCTTGGGCGGCCGCGCCTCTTCGGCCAGCACGACTTCATAGAGCAGCTCGGGCGGGTTCGTGTGGGCGAACTCCCGCACCAGCGGCCACGGTCTTCCCCGCCCCTTCTTCACTCGGCGCGTGGAGCCGCCGTAGCAGACCAGCACGTTTCCCCGTTGCGGCAGCCAGTCGGCGTCGCCCATGGCGTAGGTGGTCACTGCGTCGGGGCCCGGGCGGTCCGAGACCCAGACGAGCCGCGCCGTCTTGGTTTCCGGGTCCAGCGCGAACTCCATGGCCCGGCTATAGCTTTCGGCGATCGGTTTCGCCGGCGTGAACGGCCGGCTCTCCCAGATGCCGTTGTTGAACAGCAGCAGCGTGCCTTGCGGCGTCAGCTCAGGGGCGTGTTGGTACCAGGGCCAGGTGAACTCGCCCACGGGCCGGAACAGCAGCGGGCGGAAGCGTTCGGACCACCCGGTGGGTTCGGAGAAGATCCAGTCAAGCTCGCCGCCCGGCCGCCGGATCTTCAACACGGCGCTCAGCTTGCGCAGGTTCAGCAAGATGGAGTCGTCGCGCGGGTCGTAGAAGAGACCGTTGCCGTGCGTCCAGTCGAGCGTCTCGGGATAGCCGCGAATGATCCAATAGCGGTTCAGCGTCCGGTGGCCGATGAAGTACGGGTCCAGGTGATCGAAGGCATTCCACCGCCAGACGAGCTTGCCCTCGCGGGTGAACTCGATCACTTCGTCGCCCATCACCTTCTGGGTCTTGCGCGGGGCGTCCGGATCGGTGTCGCTCGTGTAGTAGTTCTCGATTCTTCTCACCTCGCCGCCCAGCACCAGCAGGTGGCCGTTGGGCAGCGCTTCGATGTCGTGGTGGAACGCGGCGGTGGGAATCGGGATCGCCCCTTCGGCCGGCCCCTGCGGCCGTTTCGCCGCGTACCACTGACGCACGACGTTGCCCAGCATGTCGATCTCGATCGCGCGCTGGTCGGCGCCCAGAAAAACGATGTTGCCGTTCGGCAGGGGTTCGAAATCGCTGATGCGGATGCTCGAGCGGTAGTACCAGACAGGTTCGCCGCGGGCGTCGAGCGCCAGCAGAAGCCCATATTTCACGGCGAAGTCCGGCTCTCCGGCCGGCGCGCCCGGGCGGCCCCGCGGCGCTGGACCAGAGTCCGCCCGGCCCAGGCGCCGCACGCTGAGGATCGTCACGCCGGGTTCCATCCGCTCCGGGCGGCTTGCCTTGACGAGAATCGGCGGGAACTCGCGGCGGTCCTCGGGTAACGGTGGCGTGGTGAACTCGAGGGCCTCGCGGGCTTCGGCCGTCTTGCCGCTCGCGTCCTCGATACGAACCCGGATATGGTGCTTGCGGGCCGGGCGCATGCCGATCACCGGCAGGCCCTTCTCCGGATCATGGGAGGCGCCATAGCGCAGCTCCCAGGTGTTCTCCCCGTCGCTGACCCGGATGGTCGTGGTTACCGGCCGGTCCGCTTTGAACCGGACCACGGCTGCCAGCGGTGCCGCCGGATTCGGGTTCGGCCCGATTTCCGGCCGCTGCACGAACGCTGGCTGTCCGAGGAGGGCGCCGGCTCCTAACAAAGCCAGGGCGGCCACGCTCGTCGCCGCCCGTGTGGTTGTGATGTCGCAGCGCCTTTCCACGGTGGCCTCGTTTCGAGTTGGCTTCCTTGCGGGTTGCCGTTATTCTGTGGTGATTCTGAGGTTCGCGAACCAGGCGTCGGTCGAGGGTTCCGTCCACAAAGCTACGGCGCCGCGGGCGTCCGGTCCAAGTTTCAGATCGTTCACCAGCAAAGTGGGCTGCTCGTTCCCATCGAGATAGAGCCGCGCTTTCTCGCCCTTCACGACGATCTTGACGTGAGTCCACCGGCCCGGAACCAGATCGGCATACGTCTCATACTTGCCCGGCGTCTCCTTGCGCAACCGGAACCAGGGATAGTCCGGGAAGGAGATGTATTGAACCGAGTGGTTCCGCCGGAGCTGGTCCTCGGCGCGGCCGTTGGCGGGCCGCAGATAGATCGCTTCGTACTTGGAAAGGTCCGGCGCCACGTGGAACGCGACGCCGATGAAGCCGCGGGCCTGCGGGCCGGCTCCTTCCCGAGGCTGGCCGGCGAGGTCCACTTCGATCGCCCCATTGTGGAACTCGAGGCCTTTGACGATCACCAAAGGGTGCGGCCGCTCGCGCGGCGGGCCCGCGGGGCGTCCGCCGGGGCCGCGGCGCCCGGGTCTGGCGGGCCGTTCCGTGCTCACGACGTGGAGCGCCTTTCGGCCATTGAAGACCGCTACATCGCCCTTGGTCTTGTGGAATTCCAGCCCCTCGGTCGAGTCGAGCGGGAGAACCTTGATTGCGCCCGCCACGCCTCCAGCCAACGCCGTGAGCGCCGCCACGGCCAGAACCCAGATGTTGCTTCGCACACGCATCGCTGTTGTCCTCCATTCCAGTCCGCACTCTATCATGAGGCTCTCGCCGAGGGAACTGGTTTTCTTACGGGCCAGAGTAGACACGTAACAAATCGCCAGGTCCACGCTGCAGATCCGGTCCGAGCCGCCCGGGCGGCGTGACGGTGGAGCGCGGGAGAAGTTTTTCACCGGCGCTTGCAGTTGGTCAGACTTTGATATTGGATAGTGCATGTTTGGCGGGTCACAGGCGCGACATACTGGAGGCAAACGTCATGTTTCGTAAACAACTGGTCGCTTCTCCCCGGCGCTTGGAGCTGCTGGCGGCCGCTGTGCCGCTGGCCGCCGCCGGGTTGCTGATTCTCACCACCGGGGCGCAGGAAACCCGCCGCCGGCCGCCGAGGCCGGACTTCGCCACTTTCGAAGACGCCGCCGAGGCCGCCCGCTGGAAAGCCGTCGGGAAGGCCGAAGTGGCCGCAACGCGCGACTTCCCCTCCTGGCAGACCCATAGCTTGAAGGTCCGCGTCCCGGCCGGCGCGTCGGGGGGCGTGGAAACCGATTACGTCCCCGAGGACTGGCACCGCTTCGAGGCCCTGCAGTTTTTCACCTACGCCGAGGCGCCGGCATCGCTCGAAGTCGAGGTGCGCGATGCCCGGGGCGGGAGCGCGCGCCAGCAGGTGGAAGTGAAAAAGGGCGTCAACCACGTTCAGGTGCGCAACAGTGGTTTCAAGGGCGTGAACCTGCGCCGCATTGACGGGCTGGCCTTGCACGTGCAGCCCCCTCGGGAGGGCGCCACGCTCTACCTCGACCGCTTCCGCCTCACCGAGTACAACGAAGTGCTGGCCCGCTTCGGCAAGATGGATGCGCCGTACGGGCTGGACGTCGAGACCCCCCATGTGAAGTGGGCGCGACCGTACGCCGGCGGACCCGTTCATATGCTCATCGTCCCCGACGTGGCCCACGGACGGGCCGCTGTCGAAATCGCCCAGCGTCTCGAATGCCGGCTCGACCCGGTGACACTCGGAGCCAGCTCCGGAAAGAACCGCTGGGGCTTCGGTGACTTCTACGGCCAGCGGGGCTACTCCTACGGCGCGCCGTTCACCTTGGCCTATACCTATCTCGCCGACCGGCTGCTGAACGGGCCGGAATACGACGTCATGGTGCTGCCCGGTAGCCGGCCCTGGGACGAGTTCCCCGAAATCGTGCGCCGCAAGATCCGCGAGCGGGTGGAGCGCGGCATGGGGCTGGTACTGATCGATCCGCGGGTCAAAGACCGCAAGAGGGCGGTCGATCTCTGGAAGTTGAGCGCGCTGGAGTTGCTCGACGCCAAACCGGTTCCCGCTGGCGGCCGGCCCTGGAAGGCCGCCGCCGATCACTTCATCATCCGCAACGTCCCTTTGGACGCATTTCCTTATGACCAGTTGAGCCACCGCAAGAGCCGGGCGCTCGGCACGGTGCTGCTAAGGGCGGGCGACAACGACCCGATTCTCGCCGTGCGGCAGGTGGGCAAGGGCCGCGTCGTCACCGCCGCCTGGGTGCAGCGCGGCATGATCCCGCTGGTCGAAAACCAGTGGAATACCGAGGCCACCTGGCGCTACTGGGAGTACATGTACTCGCTGCTGGCGCGGGCCATCGTCTGGGCCGCGGGCAAGGAGCCTTCGGCAGGTCTCGACTCCATCGGATTCGACAGCTCGGGCGGCATACGCTACGCCGTGGTCCACGCCGCGGCTCCCGCGGGCAGCCAGGTCCGCACCACCGTGCGCGACGAGTTCTGGGAGACCGAGAGCACCGGCCTGGAGAAGATCGAGCGGCCCGGCTCGGAGATCACCGTCGCCCTGCCGTCCCCGCCTCGCGGTGTCCGCCACTTCGTGGACGTCATCCTCCAGGACGCCCAGGGCAAGGTCATCGACTGGGGCTCGGCCACGTACACCACCCGGCCGGCTACGCTCGTCGAGGACATCGAGTTCTCCTCGGACCGTTTCCGCCTGGGCGAGGCGGTCACCGGCGAAGTGCGCCTCAGCGGCTCTCTCGACGGCGTCCATCTCCGGCTGCGCCTCTATGACAACTATGGGCGCCTGCTCCGGGAACAGCGGCTGTCGCCTTCCTCGGCCGCGGTTCCCTTCTCGCTCTCGAGCGAAGGCTGCCTCACGCGTCTGGCGCGGCTCGACGCCGAAGTGCTGGCCGGCGGCAAGCTCCGGCACCGCAGGCGCAAGGAGGTCTTCATCCTCCAGCCGCGCAAATGGGACCACTACGACATCGTCATGTACCTGTTCGGGACCGACCCGGCGCCGGGGCTGTGGGACACCGTCCAGCAGCGGCTCAAAGAGATGTACGTCACCACGCTCTCCAGCTATCCGCTGGAGCTCTCCAAGCACGCCAACTTCGGCATCCAGGCGCAGACGCGGATCTCCGGGCAGGAGTCGCCCGACGGCGAGGCCCGCAAGCCTTACCTCGAGCGCAAGCGGAAGTACTACGAGACGCACGACAAGAAGTACCTGGAGCGCCTCTACTGCCTCAACGACCCGGCCTATCTGGAGCAGGAGCGCCGCGAGATCGAGAAGCTGGTCACACCCTGGGTCCCGTTCTCGCCCATGAGCTACTACATCTATGAGGAGCCGTCGCTCACCTGCTATGACGACGCGTTGGACCTTTGCTTCTCGCGCTATTGCATGAGAAAGATGCGCCGGTGGCTCCAGAAGGAGTACGGCAGCCTCGAGGCGCTGAACCGCCAGTGGGGCACGAGCTTCACGCGCTGGGACGACGTCGTCCCGGACACCGCCGAAGAGGCGCAGAAGCGCGGCAACTATTCCTCCTGGGCCGACCACCGGACCTTCATGGAGATCACCTACGCCGCGAACTACGCCTACGTGAAGCGGTTGCTCCACGAGCACGACCCGGACGGGCTGGTGCTGCTCTCCGGCACCCAGTCGTCTGCGCCGCACAACGGCTGCGACTACTCGCGGCTCGACTTCATCGTCGATCACCTCAACCCGTACAACCACGAGGGCCAGCTCGAGTTCCACCGCAGCTTCAACCCGAAGATCAAGCTCTCCGGCGGCTCCGGCTACGGCGTCCACGGCCGGCGTGTACTTTACAACTTCTACAAGAACCTCTTTCATGGCTACTGGGCCGGCTCCTACGTCTTCTGGCAGTACTCGATCCTGAACCCCGACTACCGTTTCTGCCAGAGCGCCAAGGACATCCGCGAGGGCTACCGCGAGCTGGTGGACGGCGGCATCGCCCGACTGATCCGCGGGGCGAAGCGCGAAAACTTCGGCATCGCGATCCACTATTCCTACCCGAGCATCCACGCCGCCTGGATCGTCGATGGGCGGAGTTTCCCGCCGGTGGGCCGCGGTCCTAACGACCTGGGCACGAACTGGGGCCCCACCGGCAACAAGTTCCGGGCCGTCCGCGACGGCTGGACCAGCGCGCTCGAGGACCTGGGGCTGCAGTACGACTACGTCTCGCGGCAGCAGATCGAGAGCGGCGAGCTGCTGGCGAAGAAGTTCCGGGTGCTCATCCTTCCCTTTTCGCTGTCGCTCACCGATGAGGAAGTAGCCGCGATCGAGAAGTTCGTCGAAGCCGGTGGCGCGGTGATCGCCGACGGGCAGGCGGGCGTCATGGACGGCCACGCCCGGTGGCTGCAGGCCGGGTCGCTCGACGAGGTCTTCGGCATCCGGCGCCCGAAGCCGGCGCGGCAACAGGAAGTTGCATCCGGCGAGCCGGAGAAGGCTCTCGAGCTCGCCGGCGGTGAGGCGCTGGACCAGATAGACGGGGCGCCGGTCTTGATCCGCCGCTCGTACGGCAAAGGCACGGCGGTGTATCTGAACTACTTCCTGGCCCACTACGTCGAGCATCGGCGCGAAGGCACGGCCAAGCGCGAGCGGGAGCTGATCGGGCGGGCGCTGGCCGAGTGCGGCGTCCGGCCGCCCTACCGCGTCTTGACGGCCGCGGGGCTGCCGATGGAGAACTACGAGCTCATCCCCTACCGCGCCGGTTCCGGGCGGCTGCTGGGACTGATCAAAGAAAACCACTACCGCGTGCGCACCGAAGCCTTTCAGCTCACACTCGACCGGATCTGGCATGTCTACGACGTGCGCGCCAAGCGATACCTGGGCGAGACCAGTGTGATCCGCGACACGATCCGGACCGCCGAACCCAAGCTCTACGCGCTGCTGCCGGACAGGATCGGGGCGGTGAAGATTTCCGCCGGCGAGGCGCGGCGGGGAGAGCCGCTCCGCTATAGAGTGAAAGCCGGCCTGCCTCGCGGCATGGAAACCGCGATCGTTGTGCGCGTCTACCGGCCTGGCGGACGGCTGGCTCGAGAATACTCGGAAACCCTCGAAACCCGGTCGGGCGAAGCCGCGGGGAGCTTCCCGCTGGCTCTCAACGATCCCGCTGGGAAGTGGAAAGTGGTGGTCACCGAAGCGCTCAGCGGCGCCAAGGCGGCGCTGGAGTTCCATTTGGATTGAACGGGCGCGGCGTTTGCGGTCAGACCCGCGGCGAGCGCGCCGGTCTCGGCCGGCGGCCGGCGCGCAACATTTCACTCAGCAGCGAGGCGCCGCCCGCCATAGACTGGAAAGGACCGTGGGCGCCGCGGCGTCCGTATCAGCGACACTGGAACGAGGAGGGAAACACACCATGAGTCGAATTGCGAGAGCCGCCGCCTTGCCGGCGGTAGCGCTGATGTTCACGGCCGGTTTGACGCCGTCGTATGGGGGCACGTTCAAAGATGAGGCCCTCGCGACCCTGGCCACCCTGGAAAAGAAAGTCGTCAGCCTGGCCGAAGCGGTTCCCGCCGAGAAGTACACCTGGCGGCCGGCCGAAGGCGTGCGCTCGTTCAGCGAGGTCTTCCTGCACATCGCCGCGGCGAACTACGGCATCCCGCGGGTGATCGGCACTCCGCCGCCCGAGGGCTTCCAGTTCCGCGGCTATGACAAGCTGACCACGGACAAGGCGGAAGTTCTGAAGAAGCTGAAGGCCTCGTTCGCCCATGCCCGCAAGGCCGTGGAGGCGCTCGATCCGGCCGACGCCGACAAGCCGGTGAAGATGTTCGGCAGCGATACGACCGTCCGCGGGGTCTGCCTTAGAATGATTGAGCATCTCGGCGAGCACCTCGGCCAGTCGATCGCCTACGCCCGGATGAACGGCGTCGTTCCTCCGTGGAGCCGGAAGTGAGCAGCGGGGGCAAAGACAGAAAAAAAAGAGGGGCGAGGCGGCCCGTAGCCGGCCAGGTGCTGAGCGTTTGCGCGGTGTTGCTCTTCCTTGGCGCGGGGTGTTCGCCCGGCGGCGCACCCCAGGGCGGACAGGCCGCCTTCGTCCTGAACTACGATCTGATTCTCGGCCCGCTGAACGGACCCACGCCGGCAGACCGGGATGTGATCCAGGACACCATCCAACTCATCAAGGATGGTGAACATACATTGGCGCTCAACCGGCTGTCGTCCTTGAGCGAGCGCTATCCTGAAAACTCGGGGCTCCGGATCCTTCTCTCTTATGTGCTCCTCGAGACCGGAAACCTCGTCGGAGCATTCGAGCAAGCTGAGGAAGCCCATGAGCTTGACGGTGAGAATCCTTACAAGTGCTGGTACTTGGCAAAGGTCTCACTCATGACGGGCCACATGGGGATGTGCCACCGGGAGCTCGAGCATCTGCGCAAGGCCGGGCAGATGCAGGATGCGGTCTCGGAGCTGGAGACCGAGCTCGGGAGCGAGTGAGGCTGGTATCGTTCTGGGCTGCGGTGACCCGGGCGGCGCCGGTCACCACGAGTGAGGCGGGCGGGGTTGCCGGCTCGGCTTCGGGGCGCCCTGGGCAGCAGGGAACAAGGTACCATTCTTCGCTTGGCGGCGCCTCGGGGCGTGTCACCGCGCGCGCCGTGTGTGTACGATGGGCTTTACCGTACGAGACGTCTTCGCCCGCCAGGCCGAACGGTTGTGGGGCGCCGTCGAGCGCTTCGAGGCACGGTCTGCCCGGCGCCTCGACTGGATCGCCGCCGGAGCCGTGCTCTTGGGGCTTCTTGGCCGCTTCTCGATCGCCTGGCGATCTTATCTGAATCCGGACGAGGCCTGGCACTCCCTTCTCGCCAACGCTTCGGGCCTCGTAGCGCTGTGGGCCGAATCCGCGCGCTCGACGCACCCGCCCGGGCTGATCTTCATCGTGCATTTCCTCAAACGGTTCGGAACGAGCGAACCGCTGCTGCGGAGTGTCTCGGTCTTGGCCGGCGCAGCGGCGGCGTGGTTCGTCTATCGGTGGTTGTCGGCCCGCGGCGACCGGGCGGGGGCGGTTTCCGCCGCCGTCATGCTGGCGCTATCGCCTATGCTGATGGGCTTACACGCCCAGGTCCGGGGCTACGCGCTGGCAACGGCCTTGGCCGCGGCGTCGCTGTGGCTCCTGGAAACAGCCGTCGCGCGGGATTCGGCGCTGCGGCTGGCCGGTTATGCGTTGCTGGCGGCGTTGGCCGTCCTCACCGAGTACCCGGCCGCCTTCCTCTTGCCGGCTGCGGCGTTCTACTCCTGGGTTCTGCTTTGCGAGCCCGGCCGGGGCCGCCGGATGAAGCTCGCCTGGTTTGCGGTTCAGTTCTTGCTCGCTGCTTTGTGCCTGTCGCTCTACTACAGCCATGTGGTCCACGCCGCCAAATGGCGCGCTTCGTTAGAGTATCTGGCGCGGTGGTTGGCGCCCTACCTGCCGCGGGAAGGCGAGGACAGCATCGTCTTCGCTCTGCGGGGAACATTCGGACAGTTCCGGTTCCTTATCCCGTCGATCCCCAGCGCGGCGGCGGGCATGGCCCTGGGAGCGGGGGTGCTCTTCATGTGGCTCTGGACCTTCAGCCGCCGTTCGCTGGCGAACGTTTTTCTTTTCCTTCTGCCGTTCGCCGCCGCCTTTGCCGCGGCGCTGCTCCGGCTCCACCCTTACGGCATGACCCGCCAGACGAGCGTACTGGCGATCTTCACCGCCGGCAGCGTGGGCCTGGCCCTTCAGCGCTTGTTCCGGCAGCGCCTCTTGCCCGCTGGTCTGGCGGCCGTGCTGTTCGCGGCCCCGTGGCAGGTGGCCAAGTTCCGCGACTGGAACAACGTCCCCTGGGAGCGGAACCGCCGGAAGGACATGGCCCGGGCGGTCGACTACCTGCGGACCAGGATCCCTGCCGGGGCCGCCGTGGTCACCGACGCCGAGACACGCCTGACGATGGCCGCTTACCTGGAGCCTGAGCGGCCGTTCCCCGAACTCGAGGCGCTCCCTGCGACCCAGACCATCGGCGGGCTCACCTGGTTCGCCGCGCGGTGGTCGTTCGCCGGCGGATCCGATCTGGTGGCCGACATCGCCGCCTTCCGCGAACGCCATCCGGATTGGAGCGGTCCGCTGTACCTGGCCGACGGCGGATTCGTAACAGTGGCCTGTACGGCCGCCCAAGGGCGCCCCGGCCTGCGGCGCATCCGGGAGTTCGGCGGGGCGCTCTGCCTCCTGGAGGTGGAGCCCGCCGGCGAGGCCCCTCAGCCCGGTTCGCTATAATCGCGCTTCGCCGTCTATGCCGCGGCTTCGCCTTCTTCCGAAGACCGACGAATGGCCCGGGTGGCGCATCGACGCCATCGCGCTGCTGACCCTCGCCGCCGGATTCGGCTTGCGCTACCGGGCGGCGACAGGCTCCTTCGTCAATCCGGCCGAGGCCTGCCAGGCGCTGCTGGCTGCGCCGGACGCGCTACCTGCGCTTTGGTCGAGCGCACTACGATGGCCCGAGCCGCCACTGTTCCTCTTATTACTGCACTACGCCCGCGAGCTGGCGCCGACGGATCTGGGGACCCGGCTCATTCCGTTGATCGCCGGCACGCTGTCGCCGTGGGCGGTCTACCGTTGGCTCGGCCGGGTCTGGGCCCGGTTGGCCGGATTGGCGGCTTTGGCAATGCTTTGCTTGGCGCCCGAACTGATCCACCTCAGCGCCGAGGCCCGGGCCGACACTTTGGCCCTCCTCCTCATGGCAGGGGCCCTCTACTTGCTGGATCGCGCTATCGAGGCCAGCTCAGCGTGGCGGATGGCGGGCTTCACCCTCTGCCTTTGGGGAGCAATCCTCTCGGACTACTCGGCGGCTTTCTTCACCCTCGGAGCCGCCGCCTACTTCTTTCTGCGAAGCCGGGGGGAGCGTTTCCCCGGTAGCGCCTGGACCATCTGGGGATTGTCCCAGGCAGGAGCCGCCGCCCTATATGCGGCGCTGTGGACCGCCCACATCCGGCCGCTCCGCATGGCCGCTGCCGATGCCTCCGGAGCCGGCGGGTGGCTGCGGCACGTCTGCTCCCCACCGGAGCAGAACGGGGGGCTCTGGAGCCTATTGAGCGGTGCGGAGCATTGGCGTTTTTCGCTACCGGCGCTCGCTCCGGCCGTCCCGGCGCTCCTGCTGTTTCTGGCGGGCTTGTACTTCGCCTGGCGCAGGTCCCCGGACGGCGCCGTCTGGCGCGGCCGGGCCATGGTGGGGCTTCTGGTGATTCCCTTCCTCGGGACCTGCGGAGCCTCGGCGGCCGGGCTGTTTCCCTGCGGTCGCGCGGAGGGTGGGGCCCCGCTCGCGCTATTCGCCGCCACCGGCATGGCGATCGCCATAGACCGGCTCGCCCGTCGATGGATCGTGCCGCTCACGTTGGTCGCCGCCGTCGCCTTCGCCGCCTGGCACGGTGTGCGGAGCCCTTATGCGGGCGAAATCGTCCGGCCCGACACCCGGAAGGAGCTGATGGACCGGGCCCTCGACTTTCTGAAGCGCTCAGTGCCGCCCGGGACGGTGATCCTCACCGAGGGGGAACTCAGGGTCGTGCTGGCCTACTACCTCGAGCCGGACGCACGCCTGCCGGAGACTCATGGCGGGCCTTCGGAAGAGGCCATCGCCGGCTGGCGGTTGTTCGCCAACCGCTGGGCGTTCGCCTCCGTTGAAGAGCTGCGCCCAGACCTGCGCCTCCTACGGGAACGCTATGGTTTCGGACCGGACGTCCGCATCTGGGTGCTCGACGGGGGTACTCGCCCCTCGCTCAGACCCTACTTCGAACAGTGGAACCGCCGCGGTGAACTACCCCACCTTTACGAGTTCGGCCGAGCCATGGTTGCCGTGCTGACGCCGCGCGGCTTCTTGTGGGGAGATCCACGGCCTGAAGCGGCTCGGGAATCCCCGCCGGCAAGCACCCGCGCGCCCGGGTCTCCCGGCCGCCGGTAGTCGGCTGTCCGCCGGGTTAACACTTGTAATATTTCCCGGCCGTGGCCTCGGGCCGCGACCCGCGGAAAACTTTCGTTTTCATGAGCCGCCGCTTCCGTGCTACGTTATAGTTACGAGGGGGCGGATGAGTCCTGTCCGTTCCCTTCCAGATGCTCTGACTCAACGCTTCGGCCCGTCGCCAGCGCTGTGGCGGGCCTTTTTTCTTGCTCCCGGCCCGTCTAGGTCCTTCTTCGGTTCCGTTTCCCGGGTGTTTTCTGCGCAGCCCCGAAATGGCGCGTCCGCTTCTCCCCGGCCCGTCCAAGAGTCCTTCCCGCGGCCCGGGGCCGGGCCCTGAAGGTAGACTTTCATACATGCGGCTGCGAATCACCGCCATCCACGCGCATCCGGACGACTGCGAGTTCCTGGCCGGCGGCACGTTGGCGATGCTGGCCGGGAAGGGCCACCAGATCACCATCGTGACGATGACGCCCGGCGATTGTGGCTCCCCGGACCTGCCCCCGGAAACGATCTCCTCGATCCGGCGGCGGGAGGCGGCCGCAGCGGCGGCGGTCATCGGGGCGGACTACCTCTGCGCGGAGTTCCGCGATTTCCAGATCTTCGAGACCGACGAGGCGCGGCGGCGCGTTTGCGCTATCCTGCGGCGGACGCGGCCGGACGTGGTGCTCACCGCTTCACCCGTCGACTACATGGCCGACCACGAGATCACCAGCCGGCTGGTGCGCGACGCCTGTTTCGGAGCCCCGATCCGCAACTATGACACCTCGGCCTTCGACCCGGCCCCCGCGCTGGACGCCATCCCGCACCTCTACTGCATGGACCCCATCGGAGGCGTGGACCGGGACAACGTACCGGTGAAGCCCGACTTCACGGTAGACATCGCCGCCGTGTTCGAAACCAAACGCCGCATGCTCGCCTGCCACGCCTCGCAGCGCGAGTGGCTGCGGGCGCAGCACGGCATCGACGAGTACTTGGAAATGATGGAGCGGTGGAGCCGCGAGATCGGCGCGCGCGCCGGGTTCGAGTTCGGCGAGGGCTTCCGGCAGTACGTGGGCCACCCCTACCCCCAGACGCCGCTGCTGCAGCAGGCCCTGTTCTCCACTTGAGCGCGCCCTGTCCGTACCCGGGCTATAAGAGAATCCCCGGTCTGAAAATCTGCGTCCGCCCGTTACGATCGGAGCTGATGACCTACGCAACCAAGGTGGACTGGTGGCTGGCGCTGCTGGTGGCCGGGGCCTTGGCCGCGGGGCCGGTGATCGGTTTCGTTACGGCTCCGACTCCCGAAGAGGGCCTGCGGGTGGCGCTGTATGTGGCGATCTTCGCTCTGTCGGCCTTGGCGGTGATCTTCTTGTTCGCCTGGCCGGTCCACTACCAGATGCAAGAGCGGGAGCTGGTGGTCCGCTCCGGACTGTTGCGGTGGAAGATCCCTTACGAAAGGATCACCCGGGTGCGCCGTACGCGCAAACCACTCAGCAGCCCGGCCTGGTCCCTGGACCGGCTGCAGATCGACTGGGGCGGGGACACCATCCTGATCTCGCCGAGAGACCAAGAGCGGTTCCTCGAAGACCTCGCCGCCCGCGCCGGCCTCGAACGCCGCGGAGCGGAGTGGGTGCAGGGAGCCCCGCCGGTCTGAGGGCCGGGTTCAGGCCGCTGGCGAGACAGCCGTCCCCGGCTGCGGCCACATCGAGCGCCTTGGCAGCGACGACGGGCGGCGGCGCGAGAGCCTATTCTTCCTCGCGCGTGGCCACCTCCACCTGGCCGGCCTCCTTGGCCTTGGCCTTCCGCGCCTCCCAGAGATGCCGGTTGCGGTTCGTCTTCCAGTACTTGTTGCCCCACCAGGCGTCGTTGTCCTCGGCGAAGGCGCCGGCCATCACCGGATTGGAGCGGTTTTTCTGCACCCAGGCCGCCAGCACCGGATCGGCGCTCTTGCGGAGCTGCTTCGAGACGGTGAAGGTGAGCCGATCCGAGTGCCTGGCTCCGGGCCGCCGGAAGTAGACGGTGAGGTAGCGCTCCTTGTGGAACGCCATCGGCAGCAGCGTCCGGCCGACTTTGGCCGCGGCGGCGCTGAGGTGCTCGCCGACGCCATCGAGCTCCTTGGCCCACTTGTAGCTGGTGATCTGATCGGCGGCGACGCGGAAGCTCTGGTCGCCGAACTCGAAAGCGAGTCCCGTGGAATCGTTCAGCTTCAACAAGCCGTCGGTGCTCACTCTTGGGATCCTGACGGTGATGAAGCGATTGGCACTGCTGGCAGAGTTGCTGGAACCGGTGCCCAAACGGCTTCGATTCCTGATCTTTCGTACGCGAGGCAAGCCGCCCTACCGTGCCCCGTGGATTTGGCAGCTGGTTTGGAACTATTCGCCGGCCGCGCCTCGAGCGGTGTCGTTCAACCCGAGCCTAATCGTGGTTATCGAATGGGGAGGGAGCCGATAGCTGAAGTTGGAAGACAGCCCGCGAATCCGGTCACGCCGGATAGAAACCGTAATCCTGTCGAAATCGTTGACCGAGTCCACCGATTCGGCAGCAATCTGCCACAACTCGCCTTGAGGTCTCACACCCGCGCCACGAATGTCAAAATCGGTCTCCATCGGCTGGTCTGGGTGCAGGTTGATGAGGTGGAGAAAGATCGATCGCGCGTTCTCTGAACGCGTGGCGACCGCGTCCAAATAAGAAATGCCGGACCAACCGAACTCCGGGACAGTGAAAGTAGGCGCACTGGAGCGGCTCATGAGAAGGGTTGTGCCTGAGTGGTTGCTGTAAAGTTGCATCGCCAAACCGGGCGGGGTGAGAAAGGCCCGAGTGCTGTCAGTTCTTATCGCACCTAAACTGTTGATGAGGTGCGTTCGGATTCCGATGGGGACCCGGTCGCAGAGCCGCATGAGGACGTGCAAGACCCGGGCGGTGAAGATCGCTGCCCGGAGCGTCTGATTGAACTCAAGCCCAGAGCGATTCAAGAGGTCGATGAACTGATTGACGGCGGAGCGTCCGGGTGATTCGCTCGGCCGCCGGTACGACCAAGACCACGTATTCCACTCGTCGAGGGCGATGTCGATCCGGTTGGGGCCAGCAGCAATCCCATCGATCTGGGAGAGGACGCGGCGCAAGTTCTGTTCCAGGATCGACGGTTCCGCCACGACCGCTCTGTAGAACGCCACCGATCCTTCGGTGAAAGGTGGCGGGGTGAAGCCCACTGGGAAGTAGTGGTGCAAGGAAAGGAAATCGATTTGGCTCCACCCGCGGCGGAGCACCACCGCGTTCCAGGCATCAGCATTGTGGTCGGGCTGCCGGCCCGGCTGAGGTATGAACAGCGACCTGCCTCCCACAGCGGTGATCGTGATCTTCGGGTCGGCCCTCCTCATCGCCTTGGCGATGGGGACCATATAGGTCGCGTAGCCGCGCGCATTCGTGTGGCCGCTCTGGAAGGGTTCGCCCCAAACCTCATTACCGATCGACCACTGCCTCACCTTGTACGGTTTCCGCCTCCCGTTCGCCGCCCGCTTCGCACCCCAGACTGACTCCGAAGTCCCGTTGCAGTACTCTACCCAGGCAGCCGCCATGTCGGGCGTGCCGGATCCGAAGTTAACAGTGATATAAGGCTGCGCCCGCAGTCGCTCACAAAACTGTAGAAACTCATCGGTGCCGAAGTCGCCGTCGTCCATCCCGTTGTTGTACCCGTAAGGCTGGCCGAAGGGAAGGATATCCTGCTGGGGGCGTAGATCGCGCGGCCCGATGGCTTTCCTCCAATCGTAGCAGTCGGCATAGCCGCCACCCGGCCACCGCAATACCGTCGGCCGGACTTTCCGGACCAGCTCTAAAACGTCTTGTCTCAGACCGTCAACGTTGTCAGCCGGCATGAGCGAAGCCGCACCAATCCACTTTGTTCCGGGACGGTTGAAGGCGATCCGGAATACTGCGGGCCTCAGGGCTCGATTCGGCGTCAGCCAGACCTGATACTTCTTCCAGTCACCCGGCTGCAGCCGCAATTCCGCATGCGCTGCCACCGTCCCGTCAGCGGCTTCGAGACGGAACGAAACCGGCTGATTCGCTGGGGTCGCCTTGATCCACGCGTAGGCGACATAGGGTTTTCCGGCGAGAATGTCAAAGCCCGTTTGACGGATGCCGCGCCATTCCGTGGAAGTTCCGAACAAGGAGACTCGCTGTGAGGCGCGCCCTACCATTGCGCTCGATTGATCGATGACGTAACTGACGTGGGTCCGGTCGGGGTCCGGCTCCCAAGGAACAGCTACTTGGGTGCGGTCCGGATCAATAGGAAAGAATTTCCGATTGCGCAGCAGCTCCGCCCATAGACCGCTCTGAATGACCCGGTCAAAGTGCTCCAAGTGGTGGCCGTAGATGCGCTGATCCACCTCATGAATAGTGTTGTGGACGTCGACCCGGAAGCTGGCGTGAATCTGAGCCGGCGCCGGTCGCAGAGAGAGAATCACGCTCAAACCGAGAAGAAGAAGGCACGGATGGCTGGAGCACGTACCGCAGGTTGATGGAGGCAGCAGCATCAGATCACGTTTTCCGACTCTTCTTTTCCGAAGACCAAACCCTCCTGGGTAGAACCGATGAAGCTGTACTCTTGAATCAGTTCCTCAGTGAGCCGCACGCCCAGTCCGGGCGAAGTCGGCGGCGCGACGCAGCCGTCCTGAATCTCTAAGGGTTCCACCAAGAAACGGTCACGTAACGGATTCGGATACTGGCAGCACTCCAGCCACAGACAGTTCGGATGTGCGAACGCGAAGTGCAGATTCGCCATCAAGGCCGGCGCCCCCGCCCAAGAGTGCATCGCGATCTTCACACCCCGGTCCTCAGCGAGAGCCGCCAGGCGTTTCGTCAAGGTGAAACCGCCCGCGACGGAAAGATCAGGCTGAAAAATGTCGAGGGCATCCGCCGAGAGATACGCCTTGAGCTCCGCCACGCTGGTCAAACTTTCGCCGCCAGCGATCGGGTAGGAGACCATTCGGCGAAGTTCTGCGTACGCGGCTGGATCCTCGATTCGGAACGGTTCTTCCAGCCAGCAGGGACCGCACTCTTCGATCGCCATCGCCAGCTCGATGACCTGGGCTTTCGACCAAGGCGAAGGTGAGCTGCCCTGGACCGCGTCCACCATCAGTTCAAACCGGTTACCGACCGCTTCCCGGAGCTTCTTCATGCTGCGAGCGGCGTTCGCAGGATCGAGAACCCGCCATTTGTAGGCGGTGAAGTTCTGCGAGATGGCGTGGCGAACTTCCACCACGAATTCCTCTGGAGACTCACAGCACCCAGCGCTGTAATAGACTCGGAGCCTTTGCTGGCGAGCTCCGCCGAGTAGTTCATAAACCGGAACTCCGAGAGCTTTTCCGGCCAAGTCGTGCAGCGCGATGTCGATAGCGCCGAGAACCCCAATCGGATAGCCGTGCCGGTTCCAGAACACCGAATGGTCGTAGAGCTTTTGCCACAGGCGCTCCGGTTGCAACGGGTCTTCCCCGACCAGCCAGCGCCTGAAGAAATCCACAAAGGGAGCGACGGCGGCCCGCACGCAGGCGCCTTGATACACCTCGCCCACCCCGGTCGTGCCGTCGTCCGCAACCACCTGGACGAACACCGAGCTCCACGAGTCGAAATACCCGCCGCTCCAACGCCATCTCCTGCCGTCGGGGTTCCTGCAAGCCAACTGGATTGTTCTTAAGTCAGCGATTCTCATCTAGCATCTCTCAGTGCGGACCTGCAGGCAGCTGAAAACGGCTCGTCCAAACCTCGCACACTCCTTTCGGAATCGTGGGTGGTTCGTGCCGGTGAGCGTGCATGCCGACGCCCGGCAGCCAGCCGTCATGCGTGACTGAATCCACCGCTCTCACGCCGCCGCTCACGGGGAGCGGGCCAAACAGTGCGCACATGGGCAAACCTGCGGCGTTCTTCTTCGGTTGTGATTCCGAGCGAGTATCCTCGCGCGGTGCCACGCAAGCGGGCGGGTCGCAGGCTCCATCGTGATACGGGCAGGCGACCCCGATCCTTGCTCTCGGCAACTCTTGGCGAGGGAACTCGGTCGCCGGCCGGTACGGGCGATATTCCCCATCAGCAGGATCATCGAAATCGCGGATTTGCAAGTCCTCAGGGAGCTTCATGGTTTTCTGGGGCGCCGGTCTCGACAAACGTCACTCGCGTCCGTGCCCTACGTTAAGGGACCTGCTGCCCGGCCCGCTTCCCCTGGAGCTTCGCGCACGGAACTCACGAGCCTCTTCGACCCACGCCGTCCACCCGGGTTTGGGGGAACCGTCCTCATACCGCAACCCGAGGGAGGTGAGGAACCTCATGAATGACTCGTTGTTGAGAAGCTCCGGACTGAGCAAGGGCTCAAGGGCGGTTTTCGTCCGTTCGTAATTCCAGTCCTGATACCCCTCCCAAATCACTCCGATGATTCGGCTGCGATGATTGTCGAGCCACCGGAAAAAGCGGCGGATGAACTCGGCTTGAATCTCCGGCGAGGAGTTCACCTCCGGAGCCGACGCACAGCCCAGTTCGGTGATCAGGACTTTCTTGCGGCCGGCGGTTTCCAGAACGTGCGCGAGGGCGGCGGCGAAGTAGGCGGGACTATTGCTGTCCAACGGCGTTTCCCGACCCCTGCCGAACATGCTGACCGGAGCGTAGTACGTGACACCGAGATAATCCAGCTGGGGTTCAAGCTGGGACCACCAGGGCTCGAGCGAATTCCAGCGGAGCACCGTGCCGAGCCGAACGTGGGGCGCTGCTTGGCGGACGACCTTCGAAGCACGGGCGACGAACTTGACGTAACCGGGGAACTGCGCCTTGTGTTCCGAGAAGTACCAGTCCACTTCGTTGCCGATAGACAGATAGTCGATGTAGCTGCCGAATCTGTCGAGGAACCCCTTCAGGAACAGTTCCCAGCGTTCCAGTACATAAGGATCATCAAACGGCCGCCCCCGGAGATACTCGGGCATCTGCAGCTCTTCCATGTGAACGTTGGCGATCGTGAAGGCGATCTTGAATCCATGGTGCTTGACGTAGCGCAGATGCCGGGCTACGCCGGAGATATGATCGACGTTGTTGTCCCAGTTGTAGCGGCCCGGCTCGGGTTCGTCCCAGCGACCGAGAACGATGGCGAGTGTGACGCCGGCCTCCCGCGCCCGCTCGAGCGCCGCGCTCCCCTTGTTGTCCGTGAAGAGGCCCTGAATGCCTAGGGGCTGGCCGGCGGCCGGAGAGCCATTCGCGGCCATGGTCGCCAGAAGCGTCAAGATTCCTACTCCGTGGCTCACTGCTCTTGACCTTGTCACGATTGTGGTTCTCGAAATCACGGCCCTCCTCCATTTGGCCCGCTCGGTCACCCGCTGGCGTTATGGATCCGGCAAGCCCCTGAGTTCAGAGAGTTCAGAGGGACCACGCCCATGGCTAGAAACGCAGCTTCAGCGCTAACTGGCCGATCCTCGCGTCGTGGGCGCGAGTGATGACCCCGCCCGCCTCCCACGTGGCGTTGCTCTGGTCCGGGTACAGAAAGTTAGGCCGGTTGAGCAGGTTGAAGAACTCGGCCCGGAACTGAAGATTCACCCTCTCAGTGAACTTGAACATTTTGAACAGCGAAAAGTCCAACGTTTGAAAGTTCGGGCCCGGAATGATGTTCCTTCCAGCATTGCCGTACCGCCCGGCCGTTTCGGCACTCGATGACGGCGGATCCTTGAACGCGCTCTTGTCGAACCAGCCGTGAATGCTTCGTTCGTCCGCCGGGAGACGGCCGTCGGCGATCCGATCGGCCCGCGCATCATTGACGGTGCAGCCGCAATTGTAGCCGGAACCCGCGAACACCGAGAACGGAAGCCCGCTTTGTAACGTCAGGATTCCGTTGATTCGCCACTGGCCGAGCACGGCGTTCATTACAGGACGCCAGTGATTCCCCACCGCTTTGCCTCGGCCGAACGGCAGATCGTAGTTGAAGGCGAACACGAAACGATGAGCCCGATCAAATGAGGAGCGCGCCCGGTCCGACCGCCTGTCGAAGGGATTGTGCCCCCGTCCGCTGGGGTTCGAATCTCCGCCTCCGGTGATTGTGCCGCCGCTCGCGTCGTCGATCGACTTGCCGAAGGTGTACGCCGCCAGGAATTGGAGGCCCGCCGACATCCGCTTTTCGAGCTTCACCTGCAGGGAATGGTAGATCGAAGAAAACGCGTTGGCCAGGGCTTCCACGTCTCCGACGTTGGGAACCGTCGCGTGGTGGATGCGGCGTTGCTCCGCCGTGGCCGGATCTCCTGGGGGTGTGGGATTGGCACTGAACGCGCCCGGTAGTTTGGTCCCCTTGGTTCCTACGTAGCCGATGTCGAAAACCATCTGGCCGGGCAGCGCTCGCTGGATGTTGAAGCTGAAGTACTGCGTGTAAGGCGAGCGGCTGTTAGGCTCGAACATCCGGTAGCTCCCCGAGGGGTTCTCCTTATCGAAATCCTCTACGGATGGGGCAAGATGCACCGGCAGGCCGTCGCTGAAGCGGTACATCGCCTCCACAGTGGTGAAATCCAGGTTGAACAGATTGAACTTCCGGGTGAACGGGGGGTTCAATCCGGCCTGCCGGACCTGCTCGAACGGGTTGAAGTAGGAGATTCCGTAACCACCGCGAATCGCCGTCTTGTCATTGACGGCGAACGCGAAGCCGAACCGGGGCGCCCAGTTGTTCTTGTCGGTCCTGACGAAGTTCCTGGAAGTATCGACCCCGGCGAACAGAACCCTGCCCCCAATGAGATCGATGTTGGAAAGGCGATCAGCGACCTCTACGTGGCCCGGGTATAGGTCGTAGCGAAGCCCGATGTTCAGCGTGAGCCGCCGAGTTACATTGATCTTGTCCTGTGCGTAGAATCCATACTCGGTCATCCGGAGTCCCCGCGTCCCCACCGTCAAATCCTGCTGAATGACCGTCGCCCGGCCCGTGAGAAAGTCGGCAAACGAGAGCCCGGTGAACAGCGGGACCATGATGTAAGCGCCTTTTCCGAAGAAGTTCTCATTGCCGTTGATGTGTCGGCGGCGAAAGTCGAAGCCGAACTTGAGGGTATGGCGTCCCTTGGTGCGTGAGAGGTTCTCGGACAGCTGGTAAGCGGTGGCAGCAGTCCGGTTTGGGGTGAACGGAGATGTGCCGATCCAGCTCGGTCCGGAACTAAAGAAGAACCACGGCAGCCCCACCGTGAGCTCGTCGATATTCACGTTCGGGATTCCGACCTGATCAGCCAAGTTCTGGCCGCCATCGGACGTGCCCAGCAGAAACGAGTTTCGGTTCAAGCCGATGCGAAGTTCGTTCACCGTGTGTGGATTGAATGTGTGGACATGTGTGATCCCTCCGTTTTGGGCTCGGCTGTCTCCTGTACCGGCCAGCAGGTCCAGGACGACTCCGCAATCGATACACGGGCCCACTGTTCCACCCCCGAACGCGGCCGGCGTGTCGCTGCTGCCCTGAACAAAGCTGTAGTGGGCCGTTAGCGAGTCCCGGGTCGATATCTGATAATCAATCTTCACGTCGAACTGATCACTGTTGACGGAACGCGTCCCGCTCGTCGAGTAGTTGTTGATCGTCCCGCGGCCGGGAATCAACGTGCCAGGCTGGTTGGGCAGAGGGTACATCTGTGCGATCTTGGCGGCAGCAGGGTCGATGGCCGACGGGGGGATCCTTTGTCCTTCAAAGATCGTCCCCAGCAGCGCGTTCTCAAAGAGCGGCTGACCAGGCGGCAACGTCTCGCTGAAGTCGCCTTGGCGCTCCAACTCGGTGGGAACCGATTGAATCGTCGTGCCCCCCAGGCGGTCCCTGGTGCCTTGATAATCGATGAAAAAGAACGCGGTGTTGCGTACGACCGGACCGCCGAGCGTGCCACCGAACTGATTGCGGCGCAACGGCTGCCGCGGAGCCTTGGCCTGCCCGGGCGCAAGGGCGACCTGGTTGTCAAAGAAGCCGTTCGCGTCCAGTATCTCGTTCCTCAGGAACCAAAACCCCGAACCATGCACCTCGTTGGTCCCGGACTTCAACTGCACGGCGACGATCCCACCAGCCGTGCGGCCGTACTCGGCTGAGAAGGTCGAGGTTTGAACTGCGAACTCCTCAATGGCGTCGATTGGCGGACGGACGTTCAGGTTGCCTACGTGATCGAGGTTGTCCACTCCGTTGATCACGAACATGTTGTTGTCAGACCGGGAGCCGTTGATGTTGTAGCCGGAGTTCGACTGATTCTGCATGCCGTCGTTCACTCCGGCGACGAGTCGGATGAGGTCAGCGAAATCACGGCCGTTCAAAGGCAGGTCGGCCACCTGCTGATGGTTGATGACCTGACCGATTTCGGCGGTTTCCAACCGCAACGCTTGCGACGCGTCGGCATGAACTTCGATTTGCTGCTCCACGGTGCCCACTTGCAGCACCGCGTCCACGCGCATGACTTGGTTCACCGTTAGCGTGAGCCCGGTCTGCACCCATCTCCTGAAGCCGGGTGCCGAGACTTCGACAGTATACGGACCGACGGGCAAGAACTCGACAACGTAGATACCCTCTTGGTTCGTTTCCGCCGTCTTCGTAATCCCCTGGCGGACCTGGGTGACTTTGATAGTCGCCCCGGGAATGACCGACTTCTGTTCGTCGTAAACCGTGCCAGTGATCTGCCCGGAGCCCACCTGGGCGGCGGCAGGGTTCGGCGATATCAAAGCGCAGACACCCCAAACAACCAAAGACGTTCCAACGACATGTAGCCCTGACATGCCACCTCCTGGATTCCTTGATAGCGCTGTTGAAGCTCGCACCAAGTGCCCCGCGAGCGTTTTCCGCAACGGGATCAGCCAGTGCCTGCACCGGCCGGCTGCGACCGCCCAGTCGAACCAGGATCGACGGGTTCCGGGAAACATGGTACGACCATATTCAGTCTGGCACTGAATCGGAACGCTGTCAAGGTTTTTCCGCTCCCCGTCTTCAGCGAATGGCGGGCTTCCTTGGATCGAGAGATTCAGCGGCGGCCTGTCGGCCCAAGCAGTTGTTCGGAAGAACTCCCGTAGTATCAACAGATCGAACGCCGACGCCAAGGGCTTCGGGTTGAGTTTTGACTTCGTGGCATTCCCGGGTTAGTATGGTTGTGTGTCAAGGATAAGCCGGCGGGCGAACGACATGGTCCATCCAAGGCGCGAGACGCGGACCCCAGAGGGCGCGGAGGGGAAACGTCCAATGGAAGCTCAGAGGGAGGACATCACCGCGTGGCTCGTCAGCTGCTTCAAACGGCTGCTCGCCGACGGTGCCCTGGCCCCTGGGTCAAGGTTGCCCCCGGAACGGGAGTTGGCGAAGATGTTTGGCGTCAGCCGATCCTCGCTCCGCCAAGCGCTAAAGGTGCTCGAAATCATGGGGGTTGTCACCCAACAAGTAAGCCGCGGTACCTACCTCAGCGACAACGCGTCAGCGATCCTCGCCGAGCCCATTGATTTTCTGGTTTTGCTGGATGGCATCTCCCACCATGAGTTGTTCGAAGCGCGCATGATGCTAGAGCCGGAGCTCGCCGCTCGGGCGGCGGAGCGAGCTACGACCGACGACCTGCGGGCGTTGCGAGGAGCTCTGACCCAAATGAGGCGCGCGTTGTCGGACCAGATGAGATACATCGAGGGGGACGTTGCCTTCCACGATGCTGTTTTTGCAGCGGCGGGCAATCGCGTTTGCCAAGCGATGATGCGCGTCGTTCAGCGAGCTGTTCTGACCAGCATCGCCCGCACCTCGGGGTTGACTGAGCTCGAGCGTTCGTTCGCGTTTCACAAAGCAATCTACGTGGCTATCGAAAAGCGGCGACCGGACGAGGCCCGGCAGGAGATGATTCAACACTTGAAATTCGGCCGGGACAGGCTGTTGCTCGCTACCCAGAAGCCTGCAGTGGGCTTGGCAGAAAAGATCGCGGCCATGCGGGCGGCGTTATAGGCGGAGGATGTCCAGTGGTCGGACCAACTCCGTTATGAAAGCAATCGTTTACTACGGCCGACAAGACGTCCGATACGAGGAGTTCCCTGATCCGGAGGTGCCCAGGCCTCGCGAAGTAGTCCTCAAGGTGAGGTCCGCCGGTCTCTGTCACACCGACGTCAACGAGTATCTACATGGCCCCGTGTTCATCGCCCAAACCCCACACCCACGCACTGGGCGTTCGATTCCCCTGGTGATCGGCCACGAGTTTTCGGGTCAGGTCGTCGAGATCGGGTCTGACGTTCGAGGGACGAAGGTAGGGGATCGGGTGGCGGTGAACTCGGTGGACTCCTGCGGGAAGTGCTTCTACTGCATTCGGGGCCGCCGGGCACTCTGCCGGGATGCGGCCTACGTCGGCTTCTCCCGCGACGGGGGCTTTGCTGAGTACGCGGCGGTTCCGGAGGAATGCTGCCACCCACTGCCACCGAGCGTTTCCGACGAGGCTGGAGCGCTCGCGGAACCTTTCGCCGTCGCGCTGCACGGACTCTCGCAATCCGGGCTGCGAGTGGGCGACCGTGCCGTGGTCGTCGGTGCAGGTACCATCGGCATGTGCATGTTGCAGATCCTGCGAGTGGGTGGAGCCGAACACGTGTTCGTCGTTGAGAAATCGGAAGCCAAGAGAGAAATCGCAGAGCAACTCGGGGCCAGCGCAGTTATCAGCCCGGACCGGACGGACCCCGCTAAGGTGGTTCGTGATCTGACCGACGGCCTGGGGGCGGACATCGCTTTTGAGTGTGTGGGGTCGGCAGATAGCCTACGAACGGCTATCGAATGTGCGCGTGGGGATGGAACCGTGTGCGTTTTGGGCGTCTTCCCTGGACCGCTCGAGTTCAATTGGAATGACGTGCTGGCGCGGGAACAAAAGGTTCTGACCTCACTGGCGTACGCCGATGAGTTCCCGGTTGTCATCTCCATGTTGGCCGATGCGAGGCTGAAAGCTGAACCGTTGATTACGGGCTATCTGCCTCTTAGCCAACTGGTGGAGCTGGGGCTCAAGCGGTATGGAGCGGCGGGAGCCACAAACATCAAGACAGTGGTTCGGGTATGGGCATGACACACGTTCGCCCGTTTCAGGGGGTGACCGCGGGGATCGCTCCTTGAGGGTCGTTCAGATGAACAGGCAAGAGAGCACGAACCTCGTCGCCAGGCTTAGCGCTATTCCCTATGCCGGTGCAATCAGTGACATCTTGGACGAGATGGGGTTTAGGAACCAAGTGCTGCCTCCGGAGATCCGACCCCTTCGGCCGGACCAGACCCTGGCCGGCCGGGCTTTTACGCTGCTCGGGACGGTGACTGACGAGCATGACCGGGACAAGATCCTTCTGCCCTACTTGAAAATGCTTGGAGACATCCGTCCGGGTGACGTGCTGGTGTGCCAGTCCAATGACACCACCGCGGCTCATCTCGGTGAGTTGTCGAGTGAAACCGCCCAGTACCGTGGCGCTCGGGGCGCAGTGATCGACGGCGGTACAAGGGATGCCGGGTACATTTTGCGAATCGGTTTCCCGGTCTTCGCTCGTTACACGACACCAAGAGACATCGTGGGACGCTGGCGGCTCGCGGACTACGCCGTACCCATTGAGATCGGCACCGTACGGATTGCACCCGGCGACTACGTCGTCGGGGACCGTGACGGCGTGGTGATCATCCCTGGGGACACCGCCGAAGAGGTCGTTATCAAGGCGGACCAGATTGTCCGCACTGAGAACTTGGTTCGTAAAGCGATTCTGGCAGGCGTGCACCCGCTGGAGGCGTACCGGAAATACGGTAAGTTCTGAGGGTTGAAGTAGTCTGCTAGTTGGCCCCACTTTCTATGCGGGCTGTCCGGGCCCGTGGGCAGGGCTCCGCAAGCTCTCCGAGGCTCCACAGAAAGCCTATTCTTCCTCGCGCGTGGCCACCTCCACCTGGCCGGCCTCCTTGGCCTTGGCCTTCCGCGCCTCCCAGAGATGCCGGTTGCGGTTCGTCTTCCAGTACTTGTTGCCCCACCAGGCGTCGTCGTCCTCGGCGAAGGCGCCGGCCATCACCGGATTGGAGCGGTTTTTCTGCACCCAGGCCGCCAGCACCGGATCGGCGCTCTTGCGGAGCTGCTTCGAGACGGTGAAGGTGAGCCGATCCGAGTGCCTCGCTCCGGGCCGCCGGAAGTAGACGGTGAGGTAGCGCTCTTTGTGGAACGCCATCGGCAGCAGCGTCCGGCCGACTTTGGCCGCGGCGGCGCTGAGGTGCTCGCCGACGCCCTCGAGCTCCTGGGCCCACTTGTAGCTCGTAATCTGCTCGGCGGGAACCTGGTAATTCTGATCGCCATACTGAAATACGAGCCCGTTGGACTCGTTCAGCGTCAGGTGTCCGTCGGTCCCCCACGGGATCTCCTGGACGGTCCCCTCCAGATACATGACCGCCTCCGGGCTCTCCTGAGCCAGACCGGAGCCGGCCAACAGCAACGCGGCGGCGGCCGCCGCGATGAGACGAATCGCCGTGTTTCGATTCATGGCTGAGAATTCTCCTGCCCCCACCATCGGCACGGGCCGGGTAGGACTTTAGTTCCATCGCCGCCGAGGATTTACCTTAGGCGGTTGCGTGTCCGGGGACCAGAGGGCCGCTCCCGGCTGGGGCGGCCGGACGTCCCCTGTCCCGGGCGGGCCGCGCCGGGTTCTGCGGCCAACGCCACCGGGGCCAGCGGATCGGCGAACAGGACTTGCAGGCCGCTTCCCTCCACGCGGCCCACGTCGCGCTGGCTGAGCAAGTAGTAGTCGAAGCCGCAGAGCGTCTCTTCGGGCAGCGGTTTGACGGGCCGTAGGGCCCGGATGCGGTAATAGGACCGGTAGAACTCGAGCGCCTCGCGGTTCAGCCACGTGGCGGCGATCGAGACCGTGCCTTCGGGCGCAGTAGCGGTCCGCTCCTTCAAGATCCGGGCGATGCGCTCCGTGTGCATGTCGAAACGCCAGTACTGGAAATAGCCCGCGTGCATCTGGGTGAGGGACTGCACGATGAGCAGGGAGACCAGCGGCAGCGGGTGCGCCCGGACCTAGTAAGGCGGGTTTACTCGGGAGAACTCGTAGTTGCGGGGATCCAGGCCCCGCTCTTTCAACTGGACGGCGCAGTCGGCGGGAGAGTCGCCCACCGCCTGGATCCTGGGCAGCGGCAGGGTCTTTGGGGTGTAGATCTCCTTGGCGATCCACTTGCCCGTGAGGGCGAGCCGTTCGCGGAACGTCAGGCTCTCCATCGCCCGCCCGACCAGCTTCGATACGTCCACGGCTGTCTCGATCAGAGCCATCCCCGATTCTCGATTGTACCGCAGCGCCGCCTCAGGGCTTGAAGCGGTCCTCGGCCCGCAGCCCGGCCCACGCCCGCCAGAGCCGAGCGAGCGCATCCACCACCTGAGGGTGCTCCTCGGCGACGTTGTGGAGCTCCGTGCCGTCGCGTTCGATGTCGTAGAGTTCCCAGGGGCCGTCGTCGATGGCCACCAGCTTCCACTGGTCCCGCCGCACCGCCCGCCCGTGGTTCCACTTCCAGAAGAGGGCGTCGTGGCCGCGGCGGCGCTCCCCGCGCAGCACCGGCACGAGCGACTTGCCGTCCAGGCGCAGGACGCGGCGGCCCTCGAAGCGGCTGGGGTGGCGCACGCCGGCCACTTCGAGCAGCGTGGGAGCGATGTCGATGACGTGCGAAACCTCGCGCGTCAGGCCGCCCGGCTGGCCGATCTTGCCCGGCCACCAGGCGATCAGGGGAACGTGGATGCCGCCCTCGTGATCGTACTGCTTGAACCAGCGGAACGGCGTGTTGCCGGCGTTGGCCCAGCCATGGCCGTAGCTCTGGAACGTATCCTCGGGGCCGGGCATGATCTCCGGCAGGTTGCCGGGGCGCACGGGGCGGCCGTCGCGGGTCGTCTCGGGCAGGTAGGGGCCCTTGCGGTCCGGGCGGTACTCGACGTGACAGGCCCCGTTGTCGGTGAGGAACAGGACGAGGGTGTTCTCGAGGCGGCCGGAGGTCTCGAGAGCTTCCAGGATGCGGCCGATGCCGGCGTCCATGCGGGTGATCTGCGCCGCGTAGACCTCCATGCGCCGCTGCTGCCACTCCTTGTTCTTCACGCGATCCCACGGGGGCACGTCCGGGTGCCGCGGCGAGAGCTCCCAGGCCGGGTCGATGACGCCCAGTTCCTTCATGCGCTCGTAGCGGGCCTGGCGGAGCTTGTCCCAGCCCTCGGCGTAGCGGCCCTGGTGCTTTGCGATCTCCTCCTCGGGCGCGTGCAGGGGCCAGTGGGCGGCGGTGTAGGCCACGTAAAGGAACAGGGGCTTGTTCTCCGGAGCCTGGCGGACGAAGCCCACCGCGGCGTCGGAGATGGCGTCGGTGTAGTAGAAATAGGGCCGCTGGTAGTCGGCCGAGGCGTCCTCGTTGTCCCGCATGAGGGTGGCTGGCGCGAAGTAGCTGGCGGCCCCGAGAATTGTGCCGTAGAAATGCTGAAAGCCGCGCTGCAGCGGCAGGCCGTCGAAATTGTCGGGCTTCGAAAGGTGCCACTTGCCGGCCATGTAGGTCGAGTAGCCGGATTGCCGCAGCAACTCGGCGACGGTGATGGCCTCCCGGCGCAGAGTGCGGTTCTCGTCGAGCGCCAAGTGATGGTAGACGCCGGTGAGCAGCGACGCCCGCGTGGGCACGCACATGTTCGCCACGTGGAACCGCGTGAAGCGGAGGCCCTCGCGGGCCAGGCGCTCGAGGTTCGGCGTCTCGATCTCGGAACCGTAAGGCGAGAGGTCGGCGTAGCCGATGTCGTCGCCGACGATGAGGACGAAGTTGGTGCGGTGGTCGGGCTGTTCCGGGGGGCCTCCGCAGGAGAGGCAGGCGAGAGCGGCGAGGACAGCGAAGATTCCCTTCATGAGCGTCTCCAGGAAGCAGGCGTCACGGCGCAGGACCGTGCATCCCCTCTAGCTTATGCGACCGCGGGCCGCAGGGCCGGAGAGGCCGGGGCTCGGCCGGCGGAAGGGCCGTCACGCCGGCTTCGTGTCCACCACCTCGAACTGGAGTCCGCCGGCCTCGAGGCGTTCGCCCTTCTTCGCGTGGACGGCGCGGACGTAACCCAGGGCGGCGACGGCGTCCAGCGCGGGCGAGTAGGCGGCTGACGTCAACACGCCGGCCTCTTTGCCCCCGGCGGTAAGGGCGGTTCCCGGCTCGGGCGCCTCATTGCCAGCGGCGCGAAGCCGGACCAGCAGGCGGTTCACGTGGCCCCGGGCCCGGACGCGTTCGACGATCTCCTGGCCGACGTAGCAGCCTTTGTTGAAGTGCACGGCGCGGAAGACCTGTGTCTCGTGGGGAATGTAACGTTCGGTCAGATCCTCACCGTAACGCGGGCGGCCGTTCTCCACGCGGACGATGTGGGCATCTTGCCAGGTGGCTTCCACGGCGCCGGCGGCGGCTAGCCGCTGAATGGCGGATTCCTTCTCCCCGGCGGGGACGAAGATGCGGAAGCCGGGCTGTCCGGTGAGAGAAACAGCGGCGACGACAGCACCGTCCCAGGCGGTGGTCTCGTGATCGCCTTCCGGAACGGGCGCCCCCGCGGCGGCGAGCGTCTCGGCGGCCCGCGGCCCCTCGACGGCCAGGGTGGCGAGCCGCGGAGTGACGTCTTCGAGCGTCACGTCGTCGGCGATGATGTAGTTGTCGAGAAGGGAATAGAGCTTCTCCCGGGTCTCGGGCTCGGTGTCCAGGAGGAAGTGGCTCGGGAAACAGAAGAGATCCATGTCGGCGAGGACGCGCCCCTGGGCGTTGAGCAGGAAGGCGTAGCATCCCTGGCCCGGCTGGAGCTGTTCGACGTGATTGGTGAGCATGGCGTGCAGGAAGCGCACGCGGTCCTCGCCGGTCGCTTTGACCTTCCCGCGCCCGCTCACATCGAGCAGAGCAGCCGTTTCTCGAAGAGCCTGGTAGCCGTCCGTCATGACAGTGATATCCAGCGCAGCCAGGCGGCGATGAACAGAACGGTGAAGCCGGACACGACGACCCCCGTCATCAGCCGCAACTTCTTGGCTTCATCGACAATCGCCGAGCCCGCCATCAACGACACGGCGAAGATGTGCAGGACAAGCAGCATCTTAATGCCGAACCAGAACATGTAGCCGGGCGGAAAGGTGCTCTTGGCGAGAAGGTTGTAAATCCCTGAGACCACGATGGCGCCCACCGCTACCCGGGACCACCGCCGGAACGCCGGAGCATAGCTGCGGGCGCAGAACCGCGCGTAGAACGTACCGCCCAGCAACACCACCACCCCGGCGATGTGCAGCCAGCGGAAAACGATGGCCAGCCCAGTTTCCATTGAATTGCCTCTCCCCATCATTCTACGGGCCTGGGCGCGGACGGCGGGCGAAAGGACGCCGAATTGCCGTGGGTCAGGCGTTCGTGCTGCTATGGGCATAGATGATCCACGAAGTTCTGCCGGTGGGGATGCTCCAGTGCAACTGCTCGATCTACGGTGACGAGCAGACCAGGGAGGCCATCGTCGTCGATCCGGGCGACAACGTCGATACCATCCTGGCCGTGCTCCGCCGCCACGGGCTGAAGGTGACGGCGATCGTCGTCACCCACGGGCATATCGACCACGTGGCCGGAGCCCAGGCGCTGCGGCGGGCCACCGGCGCCCCGGTCTACATGAACGCGGCGGACCAGGAGCAGCTCGACCAGCTCGACTGGCAGGCCTCCTGGCTGGGCATGGCGCCGCCGGAGCGGGTGGAGGTGGACGCGGAACTCAAGGACGGGGACACGCTGGCGGTGGGCCCGATGGCATTGACTGTCCTTCACACGCCGGGGCACACGCGGGGCAGTTGCTGTTTGTGGATCCCGGCGGAGAGGAAGCTGATCGCCGGGGACACGCTCTTCCGGGACTCCATCGGCCGCACGGACCTCCCCGGGGGCGACAGCCGCCGGATCTTGGCTTCGATCAAGGAAAAGCTGCTCGGGCTTCCCGAGGAGACGCGCGTCTTCCCGGGTCACGGCGAAGAGACGACCATCGGCCGGGAGAAGGAACTCAACTACTTCCTGCGGGACCTGTGAGGCGGACCTACGGGCGATCCTCGTCCGGGACGAGTCCGGCGCGGCGCTGTTTCTCCATTTCGGTGATGACGCTGGAGATGAGGTCCTTGGCCCCTTCGATCCCCTTCAGGATCAACTGGATGTCCATGGCCGGACGGCCCGGCTGGCGGGCGCTCCGGCAGTAGACGCCGTGCTGTCCGACCAGCACCAGGGCATCGGTGAGCAGGTCCAGCGCCACCGCCAGACGGCCCCGCTCCACCCCCATCTGAAACTCATGGCGCTCCAGCGCCTCGGCGTGTTCTTCGAAAACCGACATCGCCCCTCCGAATCACCCAGTCTCCCGCCGCGGCGGGTTGTTCATTGGATGATCTTGCGCTTCTCGAGGAAGCGAAAGATATCGCGGTAGAGGCGTTCCATCTGCTTGTCGTCGAAGCCGCCGTGGCCCCCGCCGCGCACGCTGATGAGTTCCGCGTCGGCCCCGGCCTCGCGCAGGGCCCGGGTGAGGTTCACGCCGTGCTCGTAAGGCACCGTGGGGTCGGCGTCGCCGTGGATGGTGAGTACCGGCGGCACGTCCTTGCGGACGTAAGTCATCGGGGAAACCCGCCGGGCGAGTTCGAGACGTCCCGGCTGTGCCGGCAGCCAGGTGACGGCGTACTTGCGCATGTGGGGCCCGGCGAGCTGGTCCGCCACGTCGGTGATCCCGTACCAGTTGACGACCGCGGCGACATGGGCCTCCGGCCCCAGACGGGCGCCTTTGGGGGTGAGCCCGACCATCAGAGCCAGGTGTCCACCGGCGGAAGTCCCGGTAACGACGATGCGCTTGGGATCGACGCGGTAACGCTTCGCGTTGTCCCGGAACCATTTCGCCGCATTCAGCACGTCGGTCACCGCCGCCGGCGCCGTGGCGGTCTTCGCCAGGCGGTAGTCGACGTTGCACACCACGAAACCCTTCTCGAGGTAGGGGAGGCAATGGCGCTTGATCATGCGCTCCTTGGCCCCGCCCACCCAGCCGCCCCCGTGGATCACGATGACGCCGGGACGCTTGCCCAGAGCGGCTTTGCCGGGCTGGTAGATATCGAGGACGGTTTCGGAGTACTGGTCGTATGGAACATTGGCTTCGATCAGAACCCAGCTCGGGAGCTGTGCCGCCGGCGGCCGGACCTCCTGCCCCAGCAGACACACAAAGGCAGTGAAGGCGAGCAGGATGCGTTTCCCCATAAGCTCATTATGCCTTCTATACTTGATTCTAGTGCGCATTCTGTTACCCGTTCTGCTGGTTTTTCTGGCGGCGGCGCCGGCCGCCGGGCCGGAGACGATCGTCAGCCGGCGGGCGGCGAAGGACTTCCCGCTCACCGCCGACCCGGCCTCACCGTATTGGAAAGACGTCCCGGGCGTCATCGCCGAAAACGACGCCTACAACAAGCCGACGCCCGGCCACCGCACCGAGATCCGTTCCCAGTGGACGGACCGCCATCTTTACTTCCTGTTCATCTGTCCGTATCAGGAACTCTACCTGAAGCCGGACCCGGTCACGGACAAGGAAACGCCGGAACTCTGGGAATGGGACGTCGCCGAGGTCTTCATCGGAGCCGACTTCACCGACATCCGCCACTACCGGGAGTTCGAAGTCTCGCCGCGAGGCGAATGGGTCGACCTGGACATTCACAGCAACGATCTGAACTGGCCCCGGGACATGAAATGGAACTCCGGCTACCAGGTGAAGGCGCGCATCGACCGGGAAAGGAAAATCTGGTACGCCGAGATGAAGATCCCCTTCGCCAGCATCGACAGCCGCCCTCCCAAAGCGGGCAACGAGTTCCGGGTGAACTTCTACCGGCTGCAAGGGCCGCCGCCGGATCGCAAGCAGGTGACCTGGCGGCCGACGTTCACGCGCACCCACCACACGCCGGAGTCCTTCGGGCGCCTCGTGCTGGGAGAGTAAGGCCGTGCTGCGCATCTCCCACGTCGGCCTCCGCGGCGTCGTCGGCCGGGGGCTCACCGCCGCCCATGTGCTGGATTTCGCCGCCGCCTTCGGGACCTTCCTCGAGCCGGGCTGCCGGGTGGTGATCGGGCGCGACCCCCGGGCCAGCGGGATCATGCTCCGGGAAGGGGTGCTCGCGGGGTTGACGGCTTGCGGGCACGACGTGGTGGACCTCGGCGTCGTTTCGACGCCCGTGATTCAGCACTGCATCCGGAACCTGGAAGCCGGCGGCGGGGTCTCCATCGGCGCCAGCCACAACACGGCGGACTGGAACGCCCTGAAGTTCTTCGGTCCGGAGGGAATCTATCTCTCGACGGCCGAGGCCGGCGAGCTGCTCGACATCTATCACTTGCGGCGGTTCGACTTCGCCCCGTGGGATCGTACCGGCAAAGCCGTCGAAGAGCCCTGCGCCGCCGAAGCGATCGATTCCTACGTGGCCGTGCTGGGCGAGCACTACGACTTCGAGAAGCTGCGCCGGTTCCGCGTCGTGGTGGACTGCTCGAACGGAACGTCGTCGATGATCCTGAGGCGTCTGGAACAGCGCTACGGGCTGGACATGGTGCTGATCAACGAGCGAACCGAGGGCCGCCGCTTCGCCCACGACCCGGCGACGAACCGGGAAACGGTGGCGCTGCAGCTCGCCCCGCTGGTGAAGCCGCTGGGCGCCGACGCCGGGTTCCTCTTCGACATCGATTCCGACCGCGTCGCCCTGGCCACCGAGACCGGCGAAGCGGTGAGCGAGGAGATGGTGCTGCCGCTGCTGGCCGATTACCTGCTGCCGCGGCGCGAAGGAAAGCTCGTCATTACCAACCTCTCCACGACGGCCCTGGTGGAAGAGGTGGCGCGGCGCCACGGGGGCAAGGTGATCCGCGTGCCGGTGGGACGCCAGGCGGCGATCGACGCGCTGACCAGCTACCGGCCGGAACAGGTGGCGATCGCGGGCGAAGGGACAGGGGCGGTGATGATGTCCCAGTTCCGCTTCGTCTACGACGGCATCGCGGCCATGCTGGCGGTGCTGACGATGATGGCCGAGCAGGGGCGGCGGCTCTCGGAGATCCTGGCCGGCTATCCCGTCTACAAGATGTTGAAGACCCAGTTGCCGCTGGTTTCGGCCCGCGTCCCCGAACTGCTCACCGAACTGCAGGAGCGGTACGGCTCGGGCCGGGTCAATACTACCGACGGGTTGCGGGTCGACTGGCCGGACCGGTGGTTTCACGTGCGGGTGAGCCAGACCGAGCCGGTGATCCGCGTGATCGCCGAGCGGCGTGACGAGGAGCCACGGGAGCTGTTCGAGGAGCTGGTGGAGGCGGTGAGGAGACTGGATTGAAGGTCCGCCAGCACAAGCTGAAGATCGGCGTCTCGGGCATCCGCGGCGAGGTGGGCGAGTTCCTCACCCCGCCGATGGCCTGCGCCTTCGCCCAAGCCTTCGGGACCTATGTGGGCCCCGGCCGGGTGGTGGTCGGCCGGGACACGCGACCCCACGGGCCGATGTTGGAGCACGCCGTGGCCTGTGGTCTGCTGGCGGCGGGCTGCGACGTGGTGCGGGTCGGGGTGCAGCCGACGCCGACCATTCAGATCTACGTAGCGAATCGGGGCGCCCGCGGCGGACTGGCCATCACGGCTTCCCATAATCCGCCCGAATACAACGCCCTGAAGCTGTTCAACTCGAGCGGCCTCTTCTTCAACAGCTACGAGCGCAGCGAACTCATCGACCTCTATCACCAGAGCAACTTTCACCACGCGACCAACGATGCCATCGGGTGGGTCCACGCGGATTACGGGCGGCCTGCCGGCATCCACATCGAGCGGGTGCTGGCCCACGTGGACAAGGACCGGATCCGCCGGGCCGGATTCCGGGTGGCGGTGGACGCGGTAAACGGCGCCGGCAGCGAGATGACGGTGGAGTTCCTGGGCGAGTATTTGGGCTGCGAGCTGGTCCCCTTGGCGGTGGATCCGCACAAGCCGTTTCCCCGCGTGGCCGAGCCCCGGCCCGATACGCTGGGTGAGTTGGCCGCGGCGGTGAAGGAGTTCGGCTGTCACGCCGGCTTCGCGCAGGATCCGGACGCGGACCGCCTGGCCGTGGTCGCCGAGAACGGCCGGGTGCTGGATAACGACGACGTTCTGGCCCTCGTAGTGGACGCAGTGCTCGAGAAACAGCCGGGGGACGTGGTCGTGAACCTCACCACGTCGGCGGTGATCGAAGACGTTGCCCGCCGCTACGGCTGCCGCGTGCACCGGACACCTGTCGGCGAGGCCAATGTGGTGGAGCGGCTGCTGGCCACCCGCGCGGTCATCGGCGGCGAAGGATCGAACGGCGGAGTGATCTTTCCCGCGGTGCACCCGTGCCGGGACAGCTACACCGGGATGGCGTTCCTGCTGGACCGCATGGCGGCCACGGGCAAGACGGTCTCGGAGCTGGCGGCCGGCCTGCCGCGATACGTGCGGCGGCAGACGAAGGTCGCCTTCGAGCATGGCCCGCTGGGCGGCGTGATGCAGGCGCTCGAAGAGCGGTACCAGGGGGCGGAGACGGACCGCCGGGACGGGCTGAAGCTGATCTGGCCGGACCGGTGGGTCCACGTGCGGGCCTCCAATACGGAGCCGGTGATGCGCATCGCCGTGGAGGCGCGCTCAGCGGAAGAAGCCGAGCGGCTGTTCAGCGAAGTGCAGGGGATCGTCGCCTCTTGAGACGCCCCGGGGCTACTCGGCGGCCGAGGAGGTGGAGGCTTCGCCGGCCTCGCCGGGCGGCAAGTAGAAATCGACCGTGCCCTTCTCCTGCAGCTTGAAGCGGCGCCGGATCTCGAGCTCCTGCTCTTCGCGGCTTTCCTTCAAGCGCTGGATGCGCTGTTTCCGGTACTCGTTTTGCCGCCGCAGCATCTCGTTCTCGATCTCGAGCTGGCGGATCTGTTCGCGCTTTTCGAGCAGGGCCCGCAGACCGTTGGGGCCGGTGATCTGAAGGAAGGCATACACGCAAATCATGGTGACCAGAACAGCCAGTCCAAGATTCTTCCAGAGCGCCGACATAGGGCCCAACATTTCTTTATAAGCTTGTTCGAGCCCCAGGTCTACTGAAAACGTCAAAAAGTGGTAAGAAAAACTTCATCGGCAGGTAACAGATGACGGACAAGATCGTGGTCTTGAGTACATGCAGCTCGGAAGAAGAGGCGCGCAAGATCGCCCGGAGCCTCGTCGAGAAACGGGTGGCGGCCTGCGTGCAGGTGATCTCCGGCCTCCGGAGTGTCTATTGGTGGCAAGGCAAGATCGAAGAGGAAGGCGAGGCGCTGCTGGTGGTCAAGTCGCGGCGGGACCTCTTCCGGCGGCTGGAGGCCGAACTGCGGAAGCTCCACTCCTACGAAGTGCCGGAGATCGTCGCCTTGACGGTGGTAGATGGCTCGGCCGACTATCTCGGCTGGCTGGACCGCGAGCTGGCCGGCTGACGGCGCCTCAGCGCAAAGGAAGCAGCCAGGCAGCCAAGGCCGTCGCGAGAAAGCCGGCCACCCCGTTGACGGCCAGCAGCGGCGTCCAGGTCTTCAGGGCTTCGATCTCGGTAAGTCCGGACATCTGCTTGTAGACCCAAAAGCCGGAGTCGTTCATCCACGAGCCCACCAGCGAACCCGAGCCGATGGCGCAAGCCACGTACACCGTATGATACGAAGGCTCCGCCGCGAGGACGATGGGCGCCATGATCGTCGAAACCGTGATCATCGCCACCGTGCCGGATCCTTGCGCGATCTTGATCAGCACGGCGAGCAGGAAGCTAAGCAACAGCAAGGGGATGTTGTAGCTGCCGGCCATCTCGCCCAGCGCCTTGCCGACGCCCGCCTCCACCAGCATCCCGCCGAACGAGCCGCCGGCGGCGGTGATCAGGATGATCAGCCCGCCGTTGGCCAGGGCCAGCTCCACCGGCTTGGCCATCTCCGCCAGTGACATGCGGCGGCTGGTGGAGAGCAGGTGCAGCGCAACGGCGGCCGAGACCAGCAAGGCGAAGTTCGGATCTCCCAGAAAGCCGGTATAGACCGCCAGCGGGCTGGACTTGTCGACGGCATTCACCACGGTGTTCGAGGTGATCAGCAGCACCGGTAGCAAGATCGGCGCCAGTGAATGCCAGAAGCCCGGCAACTGGCTTTCGTCGCGGGCCGCGAGTTCCTCGAGCTCCTCGACCGACATGCCGGGCGTTTCACGGAACGGGACCTCATAGTTGCGGTCCCGCCAGATGGAGAACATCCAGCCGACGAAGGAGGCCGGGACGGCGATGAGAGCGCCGACGAGAATCATCACCCCGAGGTCGATCTTCAGCTCAGCCGCCATAGCCAGTGGGCCCGGCGTCGGGGGCACCAGGCTGTGGGTTACGGTCGCGCCGCAGCAGATCGACATCAGGAAAAGCAGGTAGTGCTTGCCGCTCCGGATCCGCATCGCCCGGGCCAGCGGCACCAGCAAGTAGAAGACCGTGTCGAAGAAGACCGGGATGGAGAGCACGTAGCCGCTCGTGACCAGCGACAGCGACGAGCGCTCCTCACCGAGGATGCGCACGAAGACGCGGACGATCTTGTCCGCCGCCCCGCTCTCCATCAGGCACTGGCCGATCAAGGCCGCCAGGGCGATCACGATGCCGATCTTGCCGCACAGCGTCCCGAACAGCCCCGCGACTTTGGGCATGATCTCGCCGAAGGGTACCTGGGGCGAGAGCACCCCGACGACGATGGCCGCCACGATCAGGGCGATGAAGGCGTTGATCTTCAGGCGGATGATGAGAAGGAAGACGACGGCGATCGCGGCTACCAGCACGACGACGGGGTGCATGGGTGAGATTGTACAAGATGCGCCGCCGCCGGTGGCCGGAAGCGGAACCGGTACGAAGAGATGGGCCGCCCCCGGCGCCTGCTAGGGTGGAAGAGGAATGCGCTCGATTGGACTGGCGGAACTGCTGGTGATCGCGGGGATCCTGGCGCTGCTTTTCGGCGGCCGCCGGATCAGCGCTCTGATGGGAGCGTTGGGCCGCAGGCTGCGCGACACGTTCGATCAGGCGAAGTGGATCTACGAGTCCATCGGAGGAAGCGAGGAGGAGGCGCTCAAGGCTGAGGCCCGCGTGGGGGAGAAACTGGCGGCCCGAATGCGCGAGAGCTATCCGCCGGACCCGGACCAGGGCGCGCAGGAACGCCTGCGGCGCCTGGGGGCGAAGCTGACGGCGCAAGCCGGGAATCGTGAGTTCCATTTCCAAGTGGTCACGGCGCCCTTTGCCAATGCCTTCGCTCTGCCCGGCGGTTACGTATTCGTGACGCGGCCCCTGCTGGATGCGTGCCGCGGCGATGACGGGATGCTCGCCTTCTACCTGGGACACGAGATGGGACACATCCGGCTGCGTCACGCCGCTGAGCGCTACGCCGCCGAAGCCGTCCTGAAGGCGGTCGCGGCGCGGGCCGCGTTCGTGGCCGAGCTGCTGTCGAAGGGCTACTCCCGGGAGCAGGAGCGCGAGGCCGATCTCGAAGGGCTCCGCCTGGCGCGGCAAGCCGGCTACGATCCCCGGGCGGCCGTGCGGGCGATGAGGGCGATCGAACAGGCGGGCGAGGCCGCCGGCTGGCGCGAGTACCTCTCCACCCATCCGCCGATGCGCGATCGAATCGCCACGCTCGAGCGCGAGGCAGCCAGGACGTGAGCAGATCCGCCTCCTGGACGGCGGGTTACGATGAAAAGCTGGCCTCGCGGGTTGCCGGCGGGGGCGGACAGGAGTCTCGCAGATGAAAGCACTGGTGAAAGCGAAAGCCGAACCCGGACTGTGGCTCGAGGACGTGCCGGAGCCGGAAATCGGAATCAACGACGTGAAGATCCGGGTGTTACGGACCTCGATTTGCGGCACGGACCTGCACATCTGGAAGTGGGACGAGTGGGCGCAGAAGACGATCCCCGTGCCGATGGTGGTGGGGCACGAGTTCGTGGGTGAGATCGTCGAGGTCGGCTCGAACGTGGCCGACTTCGAACCCGGCTTCATCGTCAGCGGCGAAGGCCATCTGGTCTGCGGCCGCTGCCGGAATTGCCTGGCGGGCCGGCGCCACCTCTGTGCCTACACCCAGGGCATTGGAGTGAACCGCACCGGGGCCTTCGCCGAATACATCGTGCTGCCGATGACCAACATCTGGCACCACGATCCTTCCATCGACCTCGACATCGCCAGCATCTTCGACCCTTTCGGCAACGCCGTCCACACGGCGCTCTCGTTCCCCGTGCTGGGCGAGGACGTCCTCATCACGGGAGCCGGACCGATCGGAATCATGGCCGCGGCCATCGTTCGTTACGCCGGGGCCCGCTACGTGGTGATCACCGATATCAACCCGTACCGGCTGGATCTGGCGCGCAACACGGTCCGGGTGACGCGGGCGCTCGACGTGCGCACCGAGAAGATCGCCGACGTCCAGAAGGAGCTGGGCATGAAGGAAGGCTTCGACGTGGGTCTGGAGATGTCGGGCAGCGAAGTGGCCTTCCGCGACATGCTCGCCAATATGTGCCACGGCGGCAAGATCGCCATGCTGGGCATCCCCAACGGCGACATGGGGATCGACTGGAACACGGTGATCTTCAACATGCTCACTATCAAGGGCATCTACGGCCGCGAGATGTACGAGACCTGGTACAAGATGACGGTCATGCTCCAAGGGGGCCTGGACATCAGCGGAGTGATCACCCACCGGTTCCACTACACCGAGTTCGAGAAGGCCTTCGAAGTGATGCTTTCCGGCAACGCCGGCAAGGTGATCTTGAAGTGGGCCGACTGAGCCGCGCTACTTGCCCGGGCGCTTGCCTCGACGATCTCTCACGACCTCCGCGCGATGCTCCTCCATCTCGGCGAGCATCCGCCGAACCACATCCGGGTGCTCGGCGGCGACGTTGAACCGTTCGCCCGGATCGGTCTCCACGTTGAACAGCAGCGGTGGATCCTGGACCGTCGTCTTGCGAGTACCGTTGGCCGGGAAATTGGTAATGACGTGGAGCTTCCAGGGCCCGCGGCGGTAAGCTCGCAGCTCGTGGCGGACCCAGAGGAAGATACGCGGCTCGCGGCCCGGGGCGTTCTCGAAGAGAACGTCGGAGACGTCGGCGCCGTCGTAGACGCGGTCGTTCGGCAGCTCGACCCCCGCCAGGGCGGCGAAGGTGGGCAGCAGGTCCATCATGGTGACGAAGGCCCGGCTCTTGACGCCGGCGGGGATGTGGCCGGGCCAGCGGGCGATGCAGGGCATCCGGACGCCGCCTTCCCAGGTGCTGCCTTTTCCCTCGCGGAAGGGTCCCGGCGAGCCGCCGTTCTCCTTCTTGGCCAGCCACGGGCCGTTGTCGCTGGTAAAGACGACCAGCGTCTCCTCGTCGATGCCCAGGCGCCGGATCTCGGCCAGCACCTCGCCGACGCTCCAGTCCAGCTCCTCGACCACGTCCCCGTACAAGCCCCGGGGGCTGCGGCCGCGGAACCGCTCGCCGGGATGCAGCGGCGGGTGTGGCTCGATGTGAGCCAGATACAGGAAGAACGGCTGTTTGCGCTCCTCCACGGCGAAGCGCATGAACCGGAGGGCGCGCTCGGTGAAACGCCGGGTCAGTTGGCTCTGATCGGGTTCCTGCTCGATCACGTAAATGCCCTCCATCAGCGGCAGCGGAGGTACCACGCGGAGCCGGTAGATCGGGTGCTTTGGATTATTCTTGCGGCTCATGTCGTTCGAATACGGCAGGCCGAAGAAGCGGTGGAATCCTTGGTTGAGCGGCAGGTAGCGGCGCTTGCGCCCCAAGTGCCACTTGCCGATGCACGACGTGATGTAACCGGCCTGCTGCAGCGCTTCCCCCAAGGTCAGCTCCGATGGGGGCAGGCCCCGGTTGGTGACCGGCGGCAGGACGGCGTTCATGCCGAAGCGCACCGGCAGGCGGCCGGTCATCAACGCCGCGCGGCTGGGGCTGCACAGCGAGGAGGCCGAGTAGAACTGCATCAACTGCATCCCCTCACGGGCCATCCGGTCGAGGTTCGGCGTGCGGATCGTCGGATGGCCGTAGACGCCCAGGTCCCCGTACCCGAGATCGTCGGCGAGGATCAGAACGATGTTGGGGCGAGTCCCGGCGTACCGGGCGGCAGTGACGGCGGGCGCCGCCGCGAGCAGGATCAGCAGCGGGCAAAGCAACCGGAAGATCGAAGCTTGACTACGCACCCTAGGTCTGCGGTTCCCCTGGCTTGGTTTCTTCGACGTGCTTCCTGATAAGCGCCAGCAGCTCCTCGACCACGGCCGGGTGCTCGGCGGCGACATCGTAATGCTCGCCGGGATCGTGGAGCAGGTGATACAGCAGCGGCGGGTCGTGCCCCACTGCTTCCGGCTTCCCCGAGGCCGGCTCGCGGGTCTTTACGTGGATCTTCCAAGGCCCTTTGCGAACGGCCCACACCTCGGCGCCTTCGTAGTAGAAGAAGAGCGGCTCCCGCCCCGGGTCGTTCTTCAGCAACACGGCCGAGAGATCCGCGCCGTCCAGGACGAGATCTTCCGGCGGCTTCACCCCGGCCAGCGCCGCCAGCGTCGGCAGAATGTCCATCGTCGTGCCGAAGGCCTGGGTCGTGACGGCCGCCGGGACATGGCCGGGCCAGCGGGCCAGGAACGGCTCCCGGTGGCCGCCTTCCCAGGTGGTGGCCTTCCCCTCGCGCAAGAGGCCCGCCGAACCGCCGTCGAGCTTCTTGGTCAGCCACGGACCATTGTCGGAGGAGAACATCACGAGCGTATCGCCGTCCACGCCCAGCTCCTTCAGCATGCGCAAGATCTCTCCGACGCTCCAGTCGATCTCCTCCACCGCGTCGCCGTACCGGCCCCGGAGGCTCCGGCCGCGGAACCGCTCACTGGCAAACAGGGGCACGTGCGGCATCGTGTAGGGGAGGTACAAGAAGAACGGCCGCTTGCGGCCGACGGCGTCGCGGATGAAGGCGATGGCTTCCTCGGTATAGCGCCGAGTGAGATAACGCTGGTCCGGCTCCTGCTCAATGACCCGCTCACCGCGCATCAAAGGCAGTGGAGGGGGGTGGTAACGGGCGGCCCGGGGGTTGTGGGCCGTAGTCATGTCGTTCGAATAGGGAAGTCCGAAGTAACGGTCGAAGCCGTGGCGCGTGGGCAGGTACTGCGGCCGGTGGCCCAGGTGCCACTTGCCGATGCACGCCGTCGTGTATCCGGCCTTCTTGAGCAGCTCGGCGATAGTGACTTCGCTGTCGGGAATGCCGCCCGTCGAGTAAGGGAACAGCACCCGCGTCAAGCCCGAACGGATCGGCAGCCGCCCGGTGAGCAGAGCGGCCCGGCTGGGCGTGCAGACGTTGGCGGCCGAATAGAACTGGGTGAAGCGCATGCCCTCGGCCGCCATGCGGTCGAGATTCGGCGTGCGGATCGTGGGATGGCCGTAGCACGCCAGATCGCCGTAGCCAAGGTCGTCGGCGAAGAAAAAGACGAAATTCGGTTTGGACTGGGCGGCGGCCGCCACGGCTGCGAGAACGACAACCCAGGCCAGCCCGGCGAAGCGAAAGCGAGACGGCATGTCGGCTGTCTAAACCCGCATTATCACACTTCCGCCGGGCCGGCCAGGCGCCGGGGAACCGGACGGCCCCCGGCGCGGCGCGTCCGCTCAAGAGACGATCTCTTCTTTCTCCGGATCCCAGCAGACCTTCGTCTCGCGCTTGTAGGCCTCGACACTCATGAGGACCGTCGCCGCCTCCTCGAAGGCCCGGTGGACTCCGCAGCGCGGCATGGCGCGGCTGCGCACGCAGTCGATGAAGTTCTGCTGGTGGGACGAAACCTGAACTTCGTCCTCCTTCATCGAATAGACCGGCGGCACGGGGAAGTCACCCGGGGCGATGCCCACCTGGCGCGCCATAGCGTCGGCCTTCTTGCGCCGCTCCTTGAACTCGGGCTTCCATTCCGGCGCGTAGGTGCGGCAGAAGTCCGGCGAGACCTCCATCGTCATTTCCCGGCCCAAGTACTGCTCGACCTCGCCGTAGTGCGTGTTGTTGAAGGTGCTGGCGAAGGTGACGATCAAGTCCTGCTTCGGGTAGTCGAAGAGCACGTGCCAGGTGTCCGGGGCGTCGCGGCCGTCCTTCCAGAAGTAGACCCCGCCCTGGGTGACCGCGGTCTCGGGAATGCCCATCCCGGCGACCATGTTGGCCGAGTCCCACAGGTGGCTCATGAGGTCGCCGGCAATGCCGGTCCCGTATTCGAACCACTTCCTCCAGAGGAAGAAGCGCTCGGCGTCGAACGGGCGCTTGACGGGTGCGGCCTTGATGAAGCGCTCCCAGTCGATCGTGTCCGGGCCGGCGTCTTTCGGCATCTCGATGACGTTGTAGTACTGGAAGAATTGCCATTCCGGCCAGGCCCGGGTACGGTCGATGATCAGCCGGATGTTGGTGACTTTGCCAAGCTTGCCGCTGCGGTAGATCTCGCGCGCCTTGTGGAAGTAGCCGATGCTGTTGTACTGGTGGCCGAGCTGCATCACGATGCGGTTCTCGAGCACCGCCTTGCGCATCGCTTTGGCCTGGTCCAGACTCACGCACCAGCCTTTCTCGACGTAAACGTCCTTCTTGTTCTCGGCTGCCCCAATCGTCATCGGCGCGTGCCAGAAGTCGGGCGTGGCGATGACGACGGCGTCGATATCGGGATCCGCGACGACGTCCTCCCAAACCTTGGTCGTCTTCAGTTTGTCGTTCTTCGAATGTTCGCGGGCCCGCTTGAGGTTGCCGTCGTAGAGGTCACAAACCGTGTCTACGATGACGCCCTCGATCTCCTGGAACTTCTGCATCAGGTAGAAGCCCCGGGTCCCGACGCCGATCATGGCGACGTGTATCGTGTCATTCGGACTGCTTTGGGCCATCAGCGCCGGGGCGCCGGCGGCCATCCCCGCCGCTCCTGCCGCAGCCACCTGCTTGACAAAAGTCCGGCGGTCTATCTTCGCTTTTTTGTGCATGAGCAAGAGCTCCTCTCGATGGTGTGTTGTCCTAAGTAACTTTACCAAGAAGCTACCCGGGTCTGGCTGCCGCGGGAGCGGCTGGATTGACATCCTCGGTATGAGACGCGCAGTCCTGGTTCTCGTTGCCGCCTCCACCGCCGGCCTGGGCCGTCCCGCCGCCCCGGGTGAAGCTGATGACCGGCCGGTCCCACTGGCGCAGCCACAAACTTTCGGCGTCTGGATTCTCTGAGAAATCACCTTCTCCGCTCGCTCGGCCAGGCCCTGGACTCGATCCCGCCCGCGCGCTACAGGTGTGGGAAGGCAAGTGAGCCGGCCATGGCGCTACCGTGGTAGGTAGCGGCATGCATCGTTGGTCTGTTCTCTTCCTGACGGCGGCCCTCTCGGTAGCGGCGGAGATCCCCCAGCAGTGGCAGGCGGCGCTCGAGCGGATTTCGGCCCGTTCCCTGGCCGGCCACGTTTCGTTTCTCGCCTCCGACGCCCTGGAGGGCCGCGATACGCCGTCGAAGGGCCTCGAAGTGGCAGCCGAATACATCGCCTCGCGGTTCCGGGCCGCCGGCCTCGAGCCGGCGGGCGACGACGGCTATTTCCAGACGGCGCCTTGGATCGTGCGCGAGCAGCCGCGACGCACGGTGATCTCCCTGCGTGGGGTGGGGAAAGTGATCCGCCCCGCCGCGGCGCAGACTGCAGTAGCGGCGGACGAGGCCGGACGGTTCGATCAGAGCAGGTGCAAGGTCGTCGAACTCGGCCCGCGGCCGGTGACGCCGGGATTGGCAGGAGCCGTCATCGCCGCCATCGTACCCGCCAACGAATCCCGCCGCGAGCTGTTCCGCCGGTACGCGCGCCTGCGCCGGGCCCTGGCGAAGAACCCGCCGGCGCTGCTGCTTCTCGCCGAACAGAAAGGGGTCTTCTCCAACCGCTTGCGCCGGCCGAGGCTCATCGACCCGGCGGAGCCTCCGAGAGAAGAGTTCCCCGCCGTCGCCGTGAACGACGCCTCCTTCGCCGCCGAACTCGACGCAGCCCGGCGCGCCGGCCGCCGGGTGGAGCTGAGCATCCAATGGAGCGAACCCCACCGCCGGCAGGTCACCTTGCAGAACGTCGCCGCCGTCATCCGCGGGCGCGACCCCGAACTGCGGGACACCGCCGTCATGCTAACCGCCCATTACGACCACATCGGCATGAAGGCCCAGGGCGAGGGCGACCGCATCTTCAACGGGGCCAACGACGACGCCAGCGGCGTGGCGGCGATGATCGAGATCGCCGAGACCCTGGCGCGCTTGCCACAGAAGCCCCGCCGCAGCATCCTGTTCGTCGCCTTCTTCGGCGAGGAGCGTGGCAGCCTGGGTGCGAAGCACTACGTCCGCCATCCCGTCTTCCCGCTGGTGGCCACCGTGGCTGACATCAACCTGGAACACCTGGGACGGACCGACTCCAACGAGGGCCCGCAACTCCGCCGCCTGGCGGTGACCGGTTTTGAGCTCTCCAACGTGGCCGAGACCCTGCAGCGCGCCGGCCGGGCGACGGGGGTCACCGTCTACCGCCACGAGAAATACAGCGAACCTTTCTTCAGCCGCAGCGACAATATGGCCCTGGCGAAGAAAGGCGTCCCGGCCCACTCCGTGAGCGTGACCTTCTTCTTCCCTGACTATCACGGCGTGGGGGACCACTGGGACAAGATCGACTACGAGAACATGGCCGCGGTGACCCGCACCATCGCCCTCGGCGTGCTCGAGCTGGCCGAGAGCCGTGAGGCCCCCCGATGGAACCCGGAAAACACCAAGGCCGAACCCTACCGCGAGGCGCGGGAAGAGGCGGCGGCTTCAGAGAGGTAGATGCTGAGACTTTTCGGCCTTCTTTGGGGCCTTTATCTGGCCGGGTTCATGGTGAACCATCTGCGGGTGCGGCGCCTGGGGAGGCACCGGGAACGCCGGGTGCGCACCGCCCGGTTCTCGGAGATCGGCATGGCGCTGCAGTTCGGCGCCGTTGGGCTGAGCTTCGTCTGGCGGCGTTCCGAGGCGGCGGGCGGATGGCTGGCCGCTGCCGGCATCGCGCTGGCCCTGGCTTCCATCGCTCTCAACCACTACGCCCTGGCGCATCTGGGGCGCCAGTGGCGGCTGCGGGCGGTGATCGCCGAGGACCACGAGCTCGTCGAAACGGGGCCCTACGGGTGGGTCCGGCACCCGGTCTACACGGCCTTCTTCGGTATGCTGGTGGCGACAGTTCTGGCGGTGGCCTCCCCGAGCACCGGCGCCTTGGCGGCGGCGCTCTTCGTCGCCGGCACGGAGATTCGGATCCGGGCCGAGGAGAAGCTGCTGGCGGAACGCTTCGGGCGGCGGTACCTCGACTACCGCTCCCGCACGCACGCCTGGCTGCCGCCGCTGCGCTAGCCGGAAGCGGCTCCGCGGGAGAAAAGAAGTGGGAGGATGGTGTTCGGCGATGTGGGAAGCGCAACGCAAGTCAGGGTTTGAGGTTCGCGGCTGGCGCGGGCGGCTCCGGCGGCTGCTGGCTTGCGGGATGCTCGTAGCGATGCCGGCGGCGGCGCGAATCGAGGTCCACGGCCACCGGGGCGCCCGGGCCGTCTTTCCGGAGAACACCCTACCGGCCTTCGAATACGCGATCGAGGCCGGGGCCGACTATCTCGAGCTCGACTTGCAGGTAACCAAGGACGGCGTGCTGGTGGTCTCGCACGACCCGGTGCTCCGGGAAGACCTCTGCCGCGGACCGGAGGGAGCCACGCGGGTGATCCACCACATGACGCTCGCCGAGCTGAGTCGCTGGGACTGCGGGTCGCTCCAGGCGCCCGGCTTCCCGCGCCAGAAGCGCGTGCCCGGGGCGCGGGTTCCCACGCTCGACGAGGTGCTCGATCTGGCCGGGCGCGGCAGGTTCGGCTTCAACATCGAAATCAAGGTTCCGCGCCGGCCCGGCTACGCGCCGCCGGTCGGGGAGTTCGCCCGGCTGGTAGTCGAGGCGGTGCGGCGGCACGGGCTCGAGAAGCGGGTGATCGTCCAGAGCTTCCACTTCCCGGCGATTCGGGAAGTGAAGCGCCTGGCCCCGGAGTTGCGCACCGCCGCCCTGTGGAGCGGCCAAGAGAGGGACTTCGCGGAAATCGCCCGCGAGGCAGGCGCGGGAATCGTCTCGCCCCACTACCGCCTGGTAACCAAAGAGCAGGTGGACCGCGCCCACGCGGCGGGCATCGAGGTCGTCCCCTGGACGGCGGACGAACCACAGATCTGGGAGCGCCTGGCCGCCGCCGGCGTGGACGCCATCATCACCGACGACCCGGCGGCCCTGATCGCCTGGCTGAAGAAGCGCGGGCTGCGGTAGAGCGGAGGGGGCTTACTCGGAAAACAAGCCCAGCACGTGGGTGAAAAACCGTTCGCAATTGGGGGCCCCGGCGCGGACACGGCCGGCACGGATGCGCGCCAGCAGTTCCGGCGCGTGCGCCGTCTTGTGATACGGCCCCTTCCGTGTTTCGCGGCTCGCTCTCCGGAGCGATTCCAGCACGTCGGCCTTCAGGATCTGCTCGACGCACGGATTCCGCTTCAGTGCGGCGGGGCGAAAACCTTGCCCGTAGAATTCCGCCAGCGCTTCCGGATCGGCCAGGAACCATGCCTCCATCACCTGGACCATCCGGAAGACCCGCTCGGCGGCATGGGCCGCTCCGGCAGGCGGGCTCCAGTCCCGCCGATGGAAGAACGCTTGCCGCTTTTCTTCGCTCAGGGGGCCGTCGCTATCGAGCAGCGCCACCACATAGGCATCGGGGTGGCTCCGAAGGGCGTCGCAGAAGTCCTCCAGGGTCCGGTTTCCGCAGGCGATCAGACGAAACCCGCACCCCACGCGGCGCGCCCGCTCTCGCAGCTCGGCGAGGAACTCGCCCATTCCGCGGCGCAACCGTGGATCCCCTTCGAAGTACAGCCGGACTTCCTTCACCATCGGTTGCCGCCGATTTCGCCTTTCCGCCAGAGTTCCCCGAGCCGGTAGCGCTCGAGCCACCGGGCGAGCCGGTCCGCTTCCAGACGCTGGATGCGGGTGCTGTTGTCGAGGTCCTTCTCGCACACTAGAACCGACTCGGGATCGGCGCTCAGGGCGTCCACGAGCGCCTCGGAATGCGTGGTGACGATGATCTGCGTCCGCTCGGAGGCTTCCCGGAGCGCCTCGGCCACCAGTTGCAGAGCGTCGGGATGGAGGCCGATCTCGGGCTCCTCGATACAGATCAAGGGCGGCGGATCCGGGTCGAACAGCGCAGCCATCAAACAGAGGAACCGCAAGGTGCCGTCGGAGAGGCGGGTGGCCGGAATCAGGCCGAGGTTCCGCTCGCGGATGCGAAGGAACATCGCTCCGCGCTCGGCGATGGTGAAGAGCTTTTCGAAACCGTCGACGAGGTCGCCGAGGCGCTCGGCGATACGGTCCCGGACCCCAGTCGGTTCCAAGCGGTTCAGTACCAAGGCCAGGTTCGAGCCGTCTTCTTCCAAGTGCTCCCCCGGCTCGGCCGCCGACACGCCTTGGCGGATCCTGGATGTCCGACCGGTGTCCCAGTTCCGGTAAATCCGAATCGCGCGCAGCCGCTCGCCTACAGCCGCTGGCTCCTTGGCAGCCAGCGGCGAGGCCAGCAGTTGGAGCGCAGCCTGTTGTGAAGGGATTCCCTGCTTCCACGTCTCGGTTCTGCCCACCGCACTCGTCCCGCGCACCGTCAGCTCCGTCGAGGTGCGAGTGAAGATCTCCTGAGAGGCGGCCTCCTCCACGGCAAGCAAACTCTCGCTGAGGATCGCGAAACTGCTATCGCCTAGTGCCTGGAAGACGAGACGGTACGCCATGGGCCGGGGCGCGTCCAAGGTGGCCTCCAGTTCGGCTGCATCGCCTTCCGCCCCGGCGCGCCATACCCATTCGCGGGGCAAACCGCTTCGGGTCAGGGTCCGGTGGAAATCCACCGGCGCGCCGCGCAACAGCTCGATCGCGTCGATCAGATTGCTCTTGCCGGAAGCGTTCGGGCCGATCAGGACATTGAGCGGCCGGAGCTCCAGCTCCAACTCCCGGAACGAGAGGAGATTGCGCAGGCGGATCGAAGTGAAGGCCATCCTGTTCCTCCTATTCTATGCCCGGCCTGCCGCCGGCCGGCTCCGACTCGCCGCGCCCTGGTTGCTAGAATAGATTCCAGTCGGCCGCTTCTTCCGGGCGTGGGGCGGCCTGGCTGACGCCACGGCGGGGCGCAAGGCTCCGCCGATGACCCGCCGCTACGGCGGGCTGGGAAACACGCCACTCACACGACAAACACCGGAGGTTCGTGCGTGCGCTCGTTGTTCGTCTACGACGGCCATCTGTGCGGCGCCTGTTCCTATTGCTGCTGGGCGCTGAAGACGCCAGTGCCCCGGTTCGTTCCTTCAGGTGAAGTGATCGAGGAGGAGGTGCAACCCGCCAACACCGCCTGCCGTTGGCTGCGGGACGAAGGCGGGTGCGCGAAGCATGACCGGCTTCCCGAAGGCTCGGCCTGCCGCGGCTACGCCTGCCCGTGGGTGCTCACCAGGATCCCGGAGACGCGGCGTCTGGTGCGGTTGGCCGGCGGCATCACCTATCCGTGGTCGGCGCACCGCCCCGACGTCTTTCAGAGTGTTCTGGCCGAGCCCTGGGTGGAGGCCAGGGGCGTGATGCCGCTGGTGCCCGACTGCATCCCCGCCGAGAAAGCCATCGAGCTGGTGCGGCGCACGGCTACGATTCCCGCCGCCCGCAGCCGCCGCGACATCCACGGCCACGTGGTGGACGGCTTCGACGTGGCGCTCGAGCGCCTCACCGCCTCGGCGGATCTGGAGGCCGGCGAGGAGATCTGGGAGAAGGCTTTGCGTGAGGCGGGCCTGCCCCAGGCCGCCTGAAGAGCCGCGCGAGCCGCCGGTGGCCTACCAGCCGAAGCCGACGAGGAAACGGAACGTCCGCCCGTCGTTCAACGTGTTGGTGATGAAGCCGAACTCCGGCGCCCCCCAACGGTTGCCCGGCTCGGCGAACTGGGGCGTATTGAACAGGTTGATCGACTCGGCGCGGAAGCTCAGCCGCGTGTTCCGGGCCATCTCCCAGGTCTTGCCCAACGATGCGTTCACGTTGGCGATCTTGCCCTTGCGGAAGACATTGTAGCCGAGGTTGCCGGCTGGATCGGTGGGCTTCATCGGATAGAAGGCCGAGGCCGGTAGGCGCTCGACCGAGGTGTCCGGATCACCGATGGTGCGCCCTAGGATGGAAGGATCGGCCAGGTTCGGCCGGTCGCCGCCGTTGCCGTCCACGTTGCCGAAGCCGGGCCCGTCGAAGGTGGTGACGGCGAAAGGCGTGCCGGACTTTAGCAGGGCGATGCCGGTTACGGTCCAGCCGCCGAGCAGCTTGCCCAGCCAGCCGCTCCAGCCGGCCGCGGGCGTCTCATAGGCCGCCCGGACCAGGAAGGCGTGGGGCTGGTCGAAGTCGCTCAGGGCCTTGCGGTCCTTGTGGGTCTCGAACTCCCACTGGCTGCGCGAGAGGCGCGAGTCGGCCCCGGCGGCGGTATTCGTATACGAGGCGCCGAGGTCGATGGCCTTGCTGAACCAGTAGCCGGCGTCGATCGAGAAGCCGTGAAACCGCGGCACGACGAGCGAGACTCGGGCGGCGTCGAAGTAGCCCCGGGAGCCGTTCAGTACGTAGCGGATCTCGGCCAGGTCCGGAATCGGCCGGCGCTGGTTGATGGTCGCCGTAGTCTGCGGAATGCCGGGCACCGGGTGGGCCCGGTTCAGGTACCACATGATCAGCAGCTTGTGCGACCGGCTGCCGACGTAGCCCAACTGCAGCCGCCACGTCCGCCGCAGGCTGAACTCCCAACTGAAGTTGTACTGGTGCGAGTAAGGAGTGGCCAGTTCCGGATCGAGCAGGTAGCGGTTCTCCAGAGCATCGGTGCGAGGGTGGCCGCTCTCCAGGCCCAGCGGATCGAGCAGATCCGGGGCCGGTACGGCGATCTTCACGCTGCCCGGAGGCGAGAAACGGATCTGGCCGTAGGTGACCGGGAAGATCTCGCCGTACTGCAGCCCGTAAGCCCCCCGGATCACGCCCCGGCCCTCGCCGAGCCGCCAGGCGAACCCGAACCGCGGGGCCACGTTGTTACAGTCGCAATCGTATGGCACCACGTTCCAGCCGTCCACCTCGATGGGGCGCGTCACCGGAGCGTAGCGCAGCCCCACGCTCAGCGTGAAGTTCGGGGCTACCTGCCATTCGTCGTTGGCGTGGAACTGGAGGTCCCAGTTGCGGAAGCCCCGGTGGACGTGGCCGATGGAGATGATGTGCTGCGAGGGCGTTCCCCAGCGCAGGTTCTCGATGCCGGTGCGGCCGAAGTCGTTGCTGAAGGAGAAGAACCCGCGGTGGACGTCGGTCTCGGTACCGTTGTACTGGCGCCGGGTGACGTCGAAGCCGGCGGTGAGGATATGGCCTCCGGCCTGACGCTGCAGCAGGCCCCCGCCGCGGAAGAGGTTGATCGCCCGGTCGATCGGGATGTTGCCGGAGGGTCCGAGGGGGGAGAGGCCGGCGACCAGAACCAGCGGCCCCACGGCGTTCTCCTCGGGGACGAGCAGCGAGGTGAGCCGGTCGAAACCCAGGGTGAAGTCAGTGATCGCAGCCGGGCTCCAGACGCGGTTCCAGGTGATACGGGCGGCGTGGGAGCGGGTGTCGGTGTCGGGATTCTGCCCGGCGACGAGCTGGAAGGCATCCACGGCCTGGCTGAAGAACCGGTAGCGCAGCAGCAGCCGGTCGGCCGCGCCGAGATCCTGGTCGAGTCCGATCGATGCGGTGTTGTGGTCGATCACCTGGGGCGCGTTGGTGTTCAGCGCCCGGGGATTGATGTCGGTGCGGTTGGGCAGTTCTTTCGGATACGCGGCCAGGTAGCGCTCGATGACGGCACGCTTGTCCGGGTCCGTCGTCAAGGGCGTCCGCTCGTCCGGCGCCGGCACCAGCACGTTGCCGTTCACGCTGCCCCGCAGCTTCTCCTGGCCCCCGCTCAGGAACCAGTAGGCGCCCTTCCACCCCTCCGCGCCGAGGTTGAAGCCGTAGCGGTTCTCCCGGGCCGGCTTCACGTCGCCCACCTGGAAGAAGGAGCGAGCGCTGAAGATGCTGTTCAGGTGCATGTAGTGCAGATCGCCGTGGAAGCCGCGCTGGGAGTAAGAGCCGACGTGGATCACCTCCGAGGGCGGATTGCCGAACTCGGCCCCGAAATAGCTGCGCTCGGCACGGAACTCGCTGATGATCGTCGCCGTGGTGCCCAGCCGGACGTTCAACTCCTTCAGCGCGTTGTTGTCTACCAGGTTGAACTGGACGTTCTCGTTCCGGCGGCTCTCGCCGGCGTCGGTGTTCACCTTGCCCAGGATGTTGAGCCGCACGCGTTCGGCGTCGGCCGCGGTGGGCGCGGACTCGGACTCCGCTTTCTCCGGGGAGATTTGCTCGGAGCCAGACTGGTGTTCAGGCGTCTCGGTGGCGGGAGCTTGCCCCCAGACGTACGACATGAAAAGGCAGGCGGCGATATACCGGGAAACCACCATTTGATTCCGACCGCGAGACCGGGCAGCGTATCAGGAGCGAAGACGGCCGGCCGGCGCAGCAGCGTCCCTCGCCCGTCTCTCGTGAACCCCGGCGCGGCTACCGACGCCGTGCGGCTGGGTTCTTCCACGAGCTCCTTGGCTCATCATACCGCGGGTGCGCCGCCGTGAGTCCTTCGCCCCGGCGGCGGGCGCCGCCCCCGGGCTCCATGCCGCCCTCCTCGGAGCGGCTCCCATCGCGCGGGGGAGGGCGTTATAATCGCGGACAATCAGGTCTCATTCATTTCTGGCCTGGCGGGGCGATAGACTGAAAGGGTTGGTGGAGAACCATGAGGCAGACAAACGATACAGTGAAATCCCGCCGCCGGTTCCTGCAGACGGCGGCCGGAGTGCTGGCGAGCGCTCCGAGCGTTCTGCGGGCCGATCGGATCGGCAGTGACATCAAGGTCGGACTCGTCGGGTGCGGCGGGCGCGGCACCGGCGCCGCCGCCCAGGCGCTGGCCGCCGACGACAAGGCGGTGCTTTGGGCGATGGCCGACATCGACATGGGGCAGATCGAGAAATCGATGGCCCAGGTCGAGAAGCGGCAGGCGGGCAAGGTCAAAGTAGACCCGTCGCGGCGTTTCGTCGGGCTGGACGCCTTCCAGAAGGTGATCGACAGCGGCGTGGACGTGGTGCTGCTGGCGACGCCCCCGGGTTTCCGCCCCCAGCACCTGAGGGCGGCGGTCGAAGCCGGCAAACACATCTTTTGCGAAAAGCCGATGGCCACCGACGCCCCGGGGCTGCGGAGCGCAATCGAGTCAGCGCGCATGGCGAAACAGAAGGGCCTGTCGCTGGTCAGCGGTTTCTGCTGGCGCTATAACAGCATGATCCGCGCCGCCTTCGAGCAGATCCACAACGGCGCCATCGGCGATGTCGTAGCCTACTACGCTACCTATTACACGAGCCCGGTGAAACCCATGCCTCCGGCCGATACCCGGCCCCCGGGCATGAGCGACATCGAGTGGCAGATCCGGAATTGGTACAACTTCGTCTGGCTCTCGGGCGACAGCATCGTCGAGCAGGCCGTGCACAGCGCCGACAAGATCTCTTGGGCGATGCACGACAAGCCGCCGGTGAGCTGCGTCGGCGTCGGCGGGCGGCAGATCCCGGCCCACGGCGGCAACATCTACGATCACTTCGAGGTCAACTACCTGTACCCGAACGGCGTGCGGGCGTTCCTCGCTTGCCGCCAGCAGACCGGTTGCTACAACGAGAACGCGGACTATATCCTTGGCACGAAGGGGCGCTGCACCATCGGCCGCGGAACCCTGCCGCGGATCGAGGGCGAAACGAACTGGGTCTATCGCGGCCCCAAGAACAACATGTACCAGGAAGAGCACAACGTGCTGTTCCGCTCCATTCGCCGCGGCGAGCCCGTCAACGACGGCGAGTGGATGACCACGAGCGTGATGCTCGCCATGTTGGGGCGCATGGTGGCCTACACGGGCCAGCAGCTCACCTGGGAACAGGCGATGAACTCCCAGGAGAAACGCGTGCCCGACCACATCGAGTGGAACATGAAGCACCCAGTGCCGCCCATCGCCCGTCCCGGGCAGACGAGGTTCCTATGAGCGTCCGGCGGCCGGTGCTCCTGCTTGCCGCCGGCCTGGCCCTCGGTGCGCCGGTGGCGGTCGCCCAGCAGCGGGACCCAAAAGAACTCGAACTCGTCCGCCGCATCCGGGAACGGATCCTGGCCACCTCTAAGGAAAAGGACCCGGCCGAGATGAAGCGATATCGGCTCCAGATTCCCGGCACTCACGTCTCCTTCAGCATGGTTCCGATCCCCGGCGGGGAATTCCTGATGGGCACGCCGGAATCGGAGCCTGGCCGCCGGCATGACGAAGGCCCCCAGCGGCGTGTCCGGCTGGACCCGTTCTGGATGGGCGAGTACGAGGTCACCTGGGACGAATACCGGCTCTTCATGCTGAAAGTCTCGAGCGGCCGCAAGGATGGCGACGAGCTGGTGGACGCCGTCGCCACCCCCACGCCGCCCTATTCGGAGATGAGCTTCGGCATGGGCATCAACGGTTTCCCGGCCATCAGCATGACCCAGCACGCGGCGAGCAAATACGCCGAGTGGCTCAGCGCCAAGACCGGCCACTTCTACCGGCTGCCCACCGAAGCCGAGTGGGAGTACGCCTGCCGGGCGGGTACCACAACCGCCTATTCTTTCGGCGACGACCCCGGCAAGCTGGACGAATACGGCTGGTATTGGGACAACAGCGACGGCCGCTATCACCAGGTGGGCAAAAAGAAGCCCAACCCCTGGGGCCTGTACGACATGCATGGCAATGTCTGGGAGTGGACCCTGGATCAGTACGCGCCTTATGAGCCGGCCCCGGCGGGCCAGGTGCTCGTCAATCCGTGGAGGAAGGCAACGAAACTCTATCCCCGGGTGATCCGGGGCGGATCCTGGTTCGATGAAGCGCTGCTGGCCCGGTGCGGGACGCGGCGAGGTTCGGAGTCTTGGAAATCGGAGGATCCCCAACTGCCCCAGAGCATCTGGTACCATACCGACGCCATCTGGCTCGGGTTCCGGCTCGTGCGCCCGCTGAAGCTCCCCGACGCCGAACAGATGTACGACTACTGGAACAGTGCTACGGGTTTGGAGTAGCGCCGGCGTTTTTGCGGTGACCGCCGCGGCGGCGCTGCTTACCTTCGGCGCTTCCCCTCCCTCCCTGCAAACAGGCCTCGAATCCTATACCGCCGAAAAGTCCCTGATGGGGACCGTGGCCCGGATCACGCTCTACGCCCCGAACGCAGACCGCGCGGTGGCCGGCTTCCGGGCGGCCTTCGATCTTCTCGACGCCCTCGACGCCAGGCTGTCGGACTACCGGCCGGCGAGCGAGCTGATGAGCCTGAGCCGGTGGGCGGGCCAGGGGCCCGTGCCGGTGAGCCCGGAGCTGTTCGAGGTGCTCGATTTGGCGCGGCGGATCGCCGCCGAAACCGGCGGAGCCTTCGACCCCACCCTCGGCCCGCTCACCCGGATCTGGCGCCGCTCGCGCCGGGAAGGCCGGCTGCCCGAGCCGGAAGCCCTCGAGCGCGCCCGGAGGCTCTGCGGTTGGCGGAAGCTCGATCTCGATCCCGTCCGCCGCACGGCGTCGCTCGCCACGCCTGGCATGCAACTCGATCTCGGGGGCATCGCCAAGGGCTACGCCGCCGACCGGGCGCTGGAGCTGCTGCGCGGCATGGGCCTCCGGCAGACCCTGGTGGTGATCGGCGGTGAGATGGCCATCGGCGCGCCGCCGCCGGGCCGGAGCGGCTGGCGGATCGCCGTAGGGCCCGAGGAGACCGCCGGGCATCCGCGCCGGATCTTGCGGCTGTCGGACTGTGGCGTCTCCACCTCGGGCGACCTCCAGCAGCACCTCGACGTCGGGAACAGACGTTACTCGCACATCCTCGAGCCCGCCTCAGGGAAGGCGCTCACAGACGCCGCCACGGTCACCGTCGTGGCTCCTGCCGCAGCCCTCGCCGACGCCCTGGCCACCGCGTTCGACGTGCTGGGCCCCGCTCTCTCCCAGTCCATCCTCGAGCAGCGGCGCGGAGTGAGAGCGCTCTGGTGGAAAACCGGAAGAGCCCGCCGCCGTGCGGGCGCCCCCGCGCCGGTTCTCGGCCGGCCGGCGGCGGCTCCCTTCCACCCAAGCCGGTAGGCTGACGATCCGCTCAGGCGTGCTCCTCCAGGGTTGCTCGGGGTCCCCGGAGCCCATACCCGCCTTCGGACCGGCAACTCGGCCGCTGCCACAGGGATGCTCCACGAACCGCTCCCTGGCAGGCGTCTTACGCACAAGGTGACCAAAAAAGCGGGAGATTCTCTTCTTTTCCGGCCGGAGCCAACGTATACTTCTGTGCTATGGCAGACCAACCCACCACGCGGCCGGGCGCGCCGGGGGGCGAGAGCGCGCCGATCCGCACCGAACCCCTGCCACTGGAGTTCCCCGGCGTGCACTATTTCGACGAGGAAGAGATCGAGGCTGTCAGCCGGGTGCTGCGCTCCCGATCGCCGTTCCGCTACTACGGCATCGATCCCCAGGGAGAGGCGGAGGTGTTCGAGAGAGAGTTCGCCGGCTTCGTCGGGGTCAAGCACGCTCTGGCCGTCTCGAGCGGCACGGGCGCCTTGCACGTGGCCCTGGGCGCACTCGGGGTCGGTCCCGGACAGGAGGTCATCATCCCGGCCTATTTGTGGGTTTCGGTGATCGCCGCCGTGGTGAACCGCGGGGCGATCCCGGTGCTGGCCGACATCGACGAGACCTTCTGCATGGACCCCGCCTCGGTCGAAGCCGCTATTACCGAGCGTACCTCCGGCGTCATTTTCGTCCACATGAGCGGCGCGCCCGGCCGGGTCGAGGAAGTCGCCGGCATCGCCCGCCGGCGCGGCCTCTTCTTGATCGAGGATTGTGCCCAGTGCCTGGGCGGCGCTCTGAACGGACGCAAGGTGGGAACCTTCGGGGATATCGGCGTCTTCAGCTTCCAGGTGAACAAGAACATGACGGCGGGTGAAGGCGGCTGCATCGTCACCGGCGACGAGGCGCTTTACCGCCGCGCCGTCGCCTGCCACGACCTCGGATACGCAAAGGACGGGGACGGCCAACTGGTCCTGGACCGGCCGGACCTCCACCTGTGGGGCATGGGCTACCGCCTCGACGAGTTGCGCGCCGCCGTGCTCCGGGTCCAGCTTCGGAAGCTGCCCCGCATCATCGACTCGATGCGGAAGAGCAAGTACCGCATCCGGAACGGGATCTCCGGGCTCCCCGGTCTCGGCTTCCGGAAGATCCTCGACCCGGAGGGAGACACCGGCGGCTTCTTGATCACGACTTATCCTGATCCCGAAGCCGCCAGACGTGTGAACCGCGCCCTGCGCGCCGAAGGGATCGTCACCCATCCCCAGGGAGTTTCCAACATTGTGATGACCGAGTGGGGGCTCCACCTCTACTACAACAACCTCAGCCTGGTGAACCAGAGCAGCGTTGATCCTAGGGGCGCTCCCTGGCGGCTGGCCGAGAACCTCCCCTCAGCCGAGCGCCGGAACTACGCGAAGGGCGCTTGCCCGGTGGCCGATGACCTGTTCGAGGGCAGCATTCTGCTGCCCATCCCCTCGTGCCTCACTCGGGAAGACGAGGACGACATCATCGGCGCCTTCCGGAAGGTTCTGGGGAGCGGGTCCCCCGGGTCGGAGCAGTGATGCGAACGGTACTGTCACCAGCCCTCCTTTCAGCGGCCCTCATCCTGGCTCCGGCGTTCACGGCCTCCGCTCAGCCGGCCGAGACTCCTCCGTACCTGGACCCGACACAACCCATCGAAGCGAGAGTGGCCGACCTGCTGGGACGGATGACGCTCGAGGAGAAGATCGGCCAGATCAACATGCCGGTGGCCTACACGGAGCAACTCGGTAAGACGGCCGGGGAAAAGCTGGAAGGCTGCCGCCGTTTCGCCGCCGGGAGGATGGTCGAGGGCATCGGTCCCGGGGGCGGGTTCTTTACCTTGGCGAATGTCGTCCTGACGGACGGTCCGCGCCGCCAGGCCGAGGTCTTCAACGAGCTGCAGCGCATCGCCGTGGAGCAGACGCGGCTGAAGATCCCGCTGATTCAGACCGAGGAGGGCACGCACGGACTCCAGTGCGCCGGCGGGACGATCTTTCCCGAAGGGGCCGGGCTGGGGAGCGCCTGGAATCCGGGGTTGATCGAGAGAATCTACGCGGCGGCGGCCCTGGAAGCCCGGGCGGTGGGGATTCATCAGCTCTGCACGCTGGTCGTCGAGCCGAACCGGGATCCCCGGCTGGGGCGCAACATCGAGGCTTACAGCGAAGACCCGTACTTGTGCAGCCGTTATGCGCGGGCGATCGTGCGGGGTATCCAAGGCGGGGACGTATCCCGTCCGGACAAGGCGGTCGCGGTTCTCTGCCACTATCCCGGCCAGAGCGAACCGGTGAGCGGGCTGGAGCGCGGCGCCATGGAGATCTCCGAGCGCCAGCTGCGGGAGGTTTTCTTACCGCCCTGGGTGGCGGGGATCCGGAAGGCGGGCGCGTTAGGGGTAATGGCGACCTACCCGGCGATCGACCGGGTTCCGGCGCACGCCTCCCGCAAGTTGCTCACTCGCATTCTTCGCGACGAACTCCGGTTCCGCGGATTGGTCCTCAGCGAAGGCAGCGGTATCGGCACGCTGGTCTACATGGGGGTGGCCCGCAACCAGAAGGAAGCCGGTGAGCTGGCCCTCAGGGCAGGGGTAGACGTGGGCATCTCCTACGAGTCCGGCTACATGCTGGAGATGGCCGAGAGCATCCGCGAGGGGCGGATTCCAGGGGCATTGCTCGATCGTGCGGTCGCCCGGGTGCTCCGGCAGAAGTTCCGCCTCGGCCTGTTCGAGCGCCCGTACGTGGACGTCGAGCGCGCCGCCCGGGGGGTTCCGCGCGAAGCCCACCGGCGGCTGGCGCTGGAAGCGGCGCGCGAGGGCATCGTGCTGCTCAAGAATGAAGGTGGCCTGCTGCCACTACCGAAGACCATCGGATCAGTGGCCGTGATCGGCCCGAACGCGGACGATGCCTTCAACCTCTGCGGCGACTACCGTTCGCAGGTGGTCCTGCAGGACATCGTCACCATCCTCGAAGGCATCCGCGCCATCGTCTCCTCTGGCACCCGGGTTACCTACGTCAAGGGGTGCAACATCCTCGGCGAGGAGTTCAACGAGATCGAGCAGGCGGCCGCCGCCGCCCGCGCGGCGGACGTGGCCATCGTCGTCGTCGGCGAAGCCGAGTGGCGGTCGCCGGAAGCCACCAGCGGCGAAGGCTGGGATGTGGCCAGCCTCGACCTCACGGGCCTGCAGCAAGACTTGATCCAGGCTGTACAGGCCACCGGGACACCGACCGTAGTGGTGCTGGTGAATGGGCGGCCGCTGTCGATCCGCTGGACGGCCGAGCACGTGCCCGCCATCGTCGAAGCCTGGTTCCCCGGCGAGAGGGGCGGCCAGGCGGTGGCCGAGGTGCTCTTCGGCGAGGTGAACCCCTCCGGCAAGCTGCCCGTCACGGTGCCGCGGCACTCCGGTCAGCTCCCCGTGTACTATAACTTCATGCCGTCGAAAGCGTACTGGCTCGAGCAGCACTGGGTGCGCCGGGCTCCTTACGCCGACCTGCCGGCGGCGCCGCTGTGGCACTTCGGCCACGGACTCAGCTACACCGAGTTCGCCTATTCCGACCTCGAGGTCAGCCCGCGGCGGATCCGCCCGGGAGCGGACGTCAAGGTCGGGTTTACCGTCAAGAATACGGGGGCGCGGGCCGGAGCCGAAGTAGCACAACTCTACCTGCGCGACGTCGTCAGCAGCATCGTGCGCCCGGTGCAGGAACTCCGGCGCTTTCACCGGGTCCGCCTCCAGGCCGGCGAGGCGCGGAGGGTCGAATTCACGCTCCACCCGGAGGATCTGGAATTTCTCGACGCCCACCTGGAGCCGGTGATCGAGCCGGGAACCTTCCGGGTGATGGTGGGCTCCTCTTCGTCGGACATCCGCCTGCAGGGCGAGTTCGAGGTGGTTCCGTAGCCGTGGCTGAGGCAGAGGCGACGGCCGGTTCCCCGGTACGCCTGCGCCGGGCCCTCAGTCTTTGGGACCTGGTTTTCTACGGGATCGTCTTGATCCAGCCCACCGCGCCGATGCCCCTTTTCGGGGTGGTGAGCGTCGAAGCGCGCGGCCACGTCGTAACCACCGTCCTGATCGCCATGGTCGGCATGCTGTTCACGGCGATCAGCTACGGACGCATGGCGCGCGCCTATCCAGCCGCTGGATCCGCTTATACCTATGTCGGCCGCGAACTCCATCCCGGCCTCGGTTACCTTACCGGATGGAGCATGGCCATGGACTACATGCTCAACCCCATCCTGTGCACTATCTGGTGCAGCAAGGCGGCGTTGAACATCTTTCCCGACACCCCCTACGCCTTCTGGGCGGTGTTCTTCGCGACCCTGTTCACCGGCCTCAATCTCCGCGGCATAAAGGCCGCCGCCCGCACGAACGAGGTGGTGGCCGCCGGCTTGGGCGTCGTCATCGTCTTGTTCTTTATCGCGGCCATCCGGTACCTGTCGGCGAGCGCCCTCACCGTAGCCGATCTCACCCGTCCTTTTTATGACCCCAGGACGTTCGACATGGACCTTGTCTTCACCGGGACCTCGATCGCCGTGCTCACCTACATCGGCTTCGACGGCATCTCGACCCTGTCGGAGGAGGTCAAGGATCCCCGCCGGAACATCCTTCGAGCTACGGTGCTCACCTGCCTGATCACCGGCGTTCTGGCGAGCCTCGAGGTTTACGCCGCCCAGCTCGTGTGGCCGCAGTACGACCAGTTCCCCGATGTCGATACGGCCTTCGTCTACGTGGCCGGGCGGGCCGGAGGCGTCTGGTTGCTGCAGCTCGTGAATTTCGCTTTGCTGGTGGCCACCGTCGGTTCCGGAACCGGTTCCCAGCTCGCCGCTGCCCGCCTGCTCTACGGCATGGGACGCGACGACGCCATCCCGAAGCGTTTTTTCGGCGCGGTCGAGCCCCGGCGCCGGATCCCCAGGAACAACGTGCTGTTCCTGGGGGCTCTTGCCTTGGCGGGCGCCTTCGTGCTCAGTTACCAGTTGGCCGCCGAGATGCTCAACTTCGGCGCGTTCGTCGCTTTCATGGGGGTGAATCTCGCCGCTTTCTGGCGCTACTGGGTCCGGGGCAAGAAGAAAACCCTGACCCATTTCCTGCCGCCGCTGTTGGGGTTCACGATCTGTTGTTACATTTGGCTGAGCTTGCGCTGGACCGCCCGCCTCGCCGGCTTTTGCTGGCTCGGTTTCGGAATCCTCTGGGGCGCCCTCCGCACCCGGGGCTTCCAGCGCAACCTTGTTCACTTCGACATGCCGGAGGACTAGCGCCGGCTTAGAGCGGGGAAGGCGGGTGAGGACGGGTGAGGACAAAGAAATGGAGCGGGAGACGGGACTCGAACCCGCGACCTCAACCTTGGCAAGGTCGCGCTCTACCAACTGAGCTACTCCCGCTCGGCTGAGCAGCTATCCTGCTACCGATCATTGTCCACCAGCCCGGCCGGGGATGTCAATTCCCGGACGGCCCCTCTCGAACCCTCGAGCAGCCGCTCGTAGAGGGCCGCGTAACGCCGCGCCGAAGCAGCCCACGAGAAGTCCTTTTTCATCGCCCGGAACATCATGCGGCGCCACCGGCGCGGGTCGCGCCAGACCTCGAGGGCCCGCCGGACGGCCTCCAGCAGGGCCGCGGCGCTGTAGTCGCGGAAGCCGAAGCCCGTCTCGCCATCCTCCACCGTGTCGGCGAGGCCGCCGGTCAGCCGCACGATCGGAATCGTCCCGTAGCGGAGGCTGTAGATCTGGTTCAGCCCGCACGGCTCATAGCGGCTGGGCATCAGGAACATGTCGGCGCCGGCCTCGATCTTGTGGGCCAAGGCCTCGTCGTAGGCGATGCGGACGGCCACCTTGCCCGGGTAGGTCTCGTGCAACTTCCGGAACATCTCTTCATAGCGCGGCTCGCCCGTGCCGAGGGCTACCAGCAGCAGGTCGAGCGAGGCCAGCTCGCCGGCGGCCTCGGCGACGAGGTCGAAGCCCTTCTGGCTGGTGAAGCGCGAGACGATGCCGATCAAGGGGGTGTCGATGGCGGCGGCGGGCAGGCCGAACTCGGCCAGCAGGTCGGCCTTGCAGTCGCGCTTGCCGGAGAGGTCCTCTGGCGAGTAGTTGGTGGCGATGTAGGGATCGGTCTCCGGGCTCCAGCGCGAGTAGTCCACGCCGTTCAGGATGCCGGTGAGGTCGGCGCTGCGCCGCCGGAGCAGCTCGTCGAGCCCGCAGCCGAACTCGGGCGTCTGGATCTCCCGGGCGTAGGTAGGGCTCACGGTGGTCAGCGCATCGGCCAGCTCGATGCCGGCCTTCAGGAAGTTCAGGTCGCCGCGGTGGGTCACTACGTCCACGGGGACCGTGCTCTCGTCCAGGCCCGTCTCGGGTATGGCGTCGCGGGCGAAGCGGCCCTGGTAGCCGAGGTTGTGGATGGTCAGCGCCGTCCGGATTCCGAGGAAGGTCGGATCCAGGGCCAGCGGGTAGCGGAGCCAGGCCGGGATCAGCGCCGCCTGCCAGTCGTGGCAGTGCAGGATCCGGGGGCGGAACAGGTGTCGGACCACCTCCAGCGCCGCCCGGCAGAGCAGGCCGAAGCGGATGTGGTTGTCCGGGTAATCGGTCCCGTCCTCGCCGTAGAGCCCCGGGCGGCCGTAGAGCGGCGGGCAGTCGATCAAGAAGAACGGCACGCCACCCTCGACGGCGGCGTAGATCTCCACCGGCCAGGTGTTCGGGCCGAGGGGAATCCAGAGGTTCTCCCGGACGCGCTGGAGCCCGGCCGCCGGGATGAAGCCGTAGCGGGGCAGGACGACGGCCACGTCCACGCCGGCCCGGGCCAGCGCCGGCGGCAGCGAGCCGAGCACGTCGCCGAGGCCGCCGCTCTTGGCGAACGGCGCAGCTTCGGAGGCGACCATCAAGACCTGAGGCACCCGCGAGACCTCCTCTCCACTCCGCACTTCATGATAGCCCGGCGCCGTGCCGGCGGGCGGCGCCGCCGGGGGGCGAGGGTGGGTGCGGCGGCGTCAGTCCTCCAGGTAGAAGTCGATCGTTGAGACCACCCGGACGGTCTTCTCGAGCGAGCCCTGCTCGGTAATGCCCTGGGCGCGGTTGCGGGCCATGATGACGAACAGGCCCTGGTTGGCGCGCCGGATGCCGCCCAGCTCGGCCCCGGAGTCCTTGGCGAACTGCTCGCCGGCGGCGCGGGCGTTGGCGGTGGCCTCGGCGATCATCCCGGGCTTCAGCTCGCTGAGCCGGGTAAAGAGATAGGTAGGGCCGCCGCGGGCGCCCATGTCGGACTGCAGCACCACGCCGGCATCCACCAGCTCGCCCACCGCCTGGCTGGCGGCGGCCACCAGATCGACGTCGTCGGTGCGCACCATCAGCGTCTCGGCGACGATGTAGCGGTTGCCTCCGCCCTGGGCCTGGGTATACGGGTTGGCCAGGCGGTCCGTCACCTGGAGCTGATGCACCCGGACGGCTTCGGCGCCGATGCCGTGCTTGGCGAGAAACGCCAGCACCTTCTGGTGGCTGCGCTTCACCTCGGCCTGGGCGGCCGCCAGCGAATTGTTCGTGGCGACGAAGCGCAGGGGCCAGAGGGCGACGTCGGCCTTGACGTCGCGCTCGGAGATCCCTTTCACGGTCACGTAGCGGTCGGCCGAACGGCCGCGTTCGAAGCCCCGGCCGACGAACCATCCGGCCAGGGTGACGCCGAGGGCAGCGAGGGCCACCGGGGCGAGCCATTCGCGCTTCATGAGTCCTCCTCCTTAGGGGCCACTCTAGCAGAATCCCGAGCGGAGGGACGGGTAATCGCGGCGGAGCCGGCCCGAAAGGGGGCCGGCGCCCGGCCGGCGGCCGGCGGCGGCGTGACGGGGTGACGGATTCGAGCGCGCAACGGATCGAAAAGTATAACCCATGTGCTATCAATCGATTAGCGCGCAGCGTGACGCGTCGGGCCCCGGCGCCGTCACGGTGGAAGGGCAGTGAGTTAACGGGAAGAAACGGCGAAACCGAGCGGTACCCGGAGGCTTCCGAATCTGGCGTCCGCTGGTGCAGGCACACGTCGGGCATGGCTGGCCTTCGGTTGTCAAACATCGCCGGCGGGACGAGGCCCGTCCGGCTGTTTGGAGTTGTAGCACGGGCCCAGCCGCGGGAGGAGCGGGAAGGGATCTAAACGCCGGAAACCGCGGGAAATGGCGTCTCGGCTGGCGGTGTGACCGGCAGTATGGAGGCGGCTGGTTGGCTCGGCCACCAGCCAGCGGGGTGAGCGAAGAACCAGAGGTTCAACCGATGAAGCCCACGCCGACCGTGTGGGCGCGAAAGACGGCGATCCGACCTAGTCCCCGAGCTTGGCGATGCGAGGCGTTAAAGCTTTAGAGAAGCGGTCCATGGCATCGATCATTTGGTCTTGCATCTCCGGCCACTTTTCCCTGTCCCGGATGCCCGCACATTTGATCAGGTACCGGATGCGCGAACCCTTCCGGTTGTCCAGTCTTTCCCAGAGCAGTTCGCCGCCGAACGCCCGCTCGATGTCGTCTTTCTGCTGATAAAGCCCTTCAAAGAATTGCTTGGTCCGGCCTTCATCCGGCGTTCTGATCTCCAACTCCACGCCGACCTGGTCCTGGAGCCAGACGAGGTAATTGAATCCGAAACCGGACTTGCCCGCCCCGGCCGAGAGCCAGGAGTCGTTCGACGGGGAACGCCCCGCGTGCGTGTGCACCCCGCGTGCCTTGGCGCGCTCGAGGAGCTGTTGCCAGAAATCGCGGCGGATCCGGTGGCGCTCAGCCATCTCTTTCTTGCCCTCTCCCACAGCCTTGGCCTCGGCACTGGGGCCGGCAAGCACTGTGAAGAGCGGAGCCGGAGGGGAGCCGCCGATGCGATAGGCCGTGACCCGGACGAGGTAGAAAGCCATATCCTCCGGCGTCACCTCGTTGAGCCACTCGATGACCCTGGTGTGTTGAGGGCGCGGTCTCGGCGTGATCCAAATCGCCGTCTTGGCGTCGAGACCCGTCAAGTAGGTCAGCAGTTTGCCCAGATGGTCGTGGTCTGTATCGGTCAGTTGGTTCTCGATGACGACCAACTCGCCTCGATCGTCTTCGGCAAGCAGGTCGACGTGGAACGGCCCGACGGCCTTCTCGCGCTCCAATGGGGAGATGGAAAGGCTCAGTGACTCGCCGAGCAGTTCCAGATTCTCCTCGAGCCAGACCGAAAAGTCCTGCTCTTCGCGCCGCCAGACTTCCCTCAGGCTCACCTCCTCGAGCTTCCCGATCTCCATCGTTGCCGTCCTCCACGGTCTCGTGCCCCGGCGGGCGCGTTCCTGCAGAGCCTCGCATGGGGTTCTGACGCCACCTATTATACGGGCGCCGTTTCGCAGCCGAAGCGCTATAGGCACTGCGCGTAGACCGCCGGAAACAGGGTGATTGTCACCGCGTTTCCACAATCCAGAATCACATGCCCCACAGCCATCGCGATGGTATAGTTTTCTATGCGGGCGTGGATGCATTCGCGAATCGGCATGGCTCATTGTCTGCTCTGGCGATCCCACCGGCAGAATCCGCGACCGGTATTGGTTGGCCTTCTTGCTTACGGTCTGCTCGCTGGGATTCTTTATGCCTCCCTCCTCCCACTCTGGGAGGGCTTTGACGAGGCATTCCACTACGCCTACGTGCAGACACTCTCCAATGAACTTAAGCTGCCAGTATTGGGCAAGAGTATTATCTCCGATGAGGTATGGGAATCGCTGGAGAAAAGTCCGGTCAGCCACATAGTCGAGCGGACCCATCCTTCACTCATGACTCTTGACGATTACTTCGCCCTGGACCACGCTCAGCGGCAACGCTTGCGTCTAGAACTCGAGAATATTGACCCAGCCCTTCGAAGCAGCTACTCGAACGGCGTGCCCAACTACGAAGCCCATCAGGCGCCGTTGGCCTACGGATTATTGGCGTTACCGGACCGAATCTGGTCCTCCACACCGTTCCCTGGACGGATCTGGCGACTGAGGGTCCTCGCGGCCATCGTGTCCTCGTGTCTGATGTTTTGGGGCACATGGCGCCTCGGCCGCATGTTAGAAGTGGCACGGCCGGTTCGCGCTGTGGCCTTGTTCCTCGTCTTTTCGACCCAGATGTATTATGCAACCATCGCCCACATCGCGAACGACTGGCTCGCCGTCCCATTGGCCACTATCTTCCTGAGCCAAGCCCTCGCCTTCCAGCAAAACCCGACACGTAGCAGCGGCCTCGTCCTGGGTGCCGCCTACGCGGCTGGCCTGCTGACTAAGGCATACTTCCTAGCCTTCGCCCCGCTCATCATCTGGCTGTTTCTGCGGAGCTGGCGCGAGAGTAGGAAAGCAGCGCCTATCCTCGCGTCCATCGTCAGCGTCCTATTGATCGCCGGACCATGGTATCTCCGCAACCTAACCCTCTATGGAAATCTCACTGGCATGCAGGAGGCAACCATCGGTGGCCTGGGCCCGCTGGACGTCATTCGTTCTCTTCATTTGTACCCTTGGCTGCCAGCGCTTAAGCAGTTGGCTCATGCGAGTCTTTGGACGGGCAACAACTCGTTTACAACCTTTTCCGCCGACACAGTGAACTTCCAACTGCTCCTGCTACTTGGTGCAGCGGTACTCTCTACCATCGATACGCGAGGGAGGGGTTTCTCGGCGAATAGAGTAGCGATACTGGTAGCCGGTCTTTCGTTTGCTGTAGGTCTTGCGTACGCTGCAGTGCAGAGCTACCTCTACACCGAGGGCTTTGCTACCTCGGTCAGTCCTTGGTATGCTCAGCCGCTCTTGGCGCCGATCTTGCTATTACTGCTAAGTGGCAGATGGACTTCTACTCGGGTGGGACGATTGCTGTTGAGCGTTATGGTACTTGTTTGGGTGTACGTATCCTCAGCGACTTATGTAGTCAAACTGCTTCCCTGGTATGGTGGATATGGGGACTCGCAGGTTCGCGCCGTAGAGCTGCTCCGTTGGTACCTTCAGGACTTTGATCGCGCCTGGGATATTCTTGCCACCCTCTGCCCGGTGGATCCTCTATGGCTGATTGTTCTTTGTGGCGGGGTATGTATCATTGGGTGGCTGGTATGTTTCTTGCTGATCATGGAGATACGCAGGCAGCCACACAATGGCGCCTGATCGCGGGCGTGAGAACTTCGGCGCATGGCGGCGGGTGGCAGTACTCACATTTCCCGCCTCGGCTCGCCGGCGCGGGAGCGGCTTCCCCCGCGTAGAATCGAGAAAAGATGCAGGGCGGAGGCGAGCGGGGAGACGTCGCCGGGGGGCGCATCCGGGTGCGGCTCAGCGTCCACGGGATCGTGCAGGGGGTCGGGTTCCGGCCGTTCGTCTACGGGCTGGCCACGCGCTACGGCCTGGCCGGGTGGGCGCGCAACGACAGCGAGGGGGTCTTCATCGAGGTCGAGGGTCCGGAGGGGGCCGTCGAGGCGTTCCGGTCAGCGCTCGAGGCCGAAGCCCCGCCGCTGGCGCGGATCGAGCGGATCGAGGCGCAGCGGCTGCCGGTGCGGGGCGAGGAGGGCTTCCGGATCGCCGCTTCTCGAAAGCGGGCGGAAGAGAGCACGCCGGTCTCGCCGGACATCGCTGTCTGCGAGGACTGCCTGCGGGAGATGCGCGACCCGGGGAACCGCCGCTACCGCTACCCGTTCCTGAACTGCACCAACTGCGGGCCGCGTTTCACCATCACCCGCGACATCCCCTACGACCGCGCCCGCACGACGATGGCGGCCTTCGCGATGTGCCCCGATTGCCGGCGCGAGTACGAAGACCCGCGGGACCGCCGGTTCCACGCCCAGCCCATCGCCTGCCCGGCCTGCGGGCCGTCGGTCTGGTTCGCCGAAGCCTCCGAGCCGGGGCGGGTGGCGGCGCGGGGTGACGAAGCCATCGCCCTGGCCCGCGAGCGGCTGGCGCGAGGGGAGATCATCGCCGTGCGAGGCATCGGGGGCTTCCATCTGGCTTGCCGGGCGGGCGACGAGGCGGCGGTGGCAGAGCTGCGGCGCAGGAAGCGGCGCACGGAGAAGCCCTTCGCGGTGATGGCGCGCGATGTGGCCGTCGTGCGGCGGTTCGCCGAGGTGAGCGAAGCCGAACGGCGGCTGCTCGAGAGCCGGGAGCGTCCGATCGTGTTGCTGCGGCGGCGCCGGGGGGCCGAAGCGGACCGGCTGGCGTGCCCGCTGGTGGCTCCGGGAAACCCCAACGCCGGCGTCCTGCTGCCCTACTCGCCGCTTCACTATCTGCTGCTCGGCGAGGAGCCGCTGGTGATGACCTCGGCGAACCTCAGCGAAGAGCCGATCGTGAAGGACAACGAAGAAGCCGTTGTCCGGCTGGCCGGGCTCTGCGACGGATACCTGTTTCACGACCGGGGGATCGAGGCCCACTGCGACGACTCGGTGGTCCGCGTCTTCCAGGGCCGCGAGCTTCCCATTCGGCGCTCGCGGGGCTACGCGCCGTTCCCGGTACTGCTCGCCCAGGAAGCCCCGCCGGTCCTGGCCGTGGGCGGCGAGCTGAAGGCGACCTTCTGCGTCACCAAGGGGCGGCGGGCCTACTTGAGCCAGCACATCGGCGACATGGAGAACCTGGAGACCTGGGAGGCCTTCGAGCGCGCCGTGGCCCATTTCCTGCGGCTCTACCGCGTGGAGCCGGAGCGCGTAACCTGCGATCTGCACCCGGGCTACCTCTCCACCGAATCGGCGCGGCGTTACGCCGAGGCGCGCAATGCGCCGCTCGTGAAAGTGCAGCATCACCACGCCCACGCCGCAGCTCTGCTCGCCGAGCACGGCAAAGATCCCGATGAGGAGATCCTGGCCTTCGTCTTCGACGGTACCGGCTACGGGACCGATGGGGCGATCTGGGGCGGCGAGGCGCTGCTGGCGAGCGCCCGCGGCTTCACCCGGCTGGCGCACCTGGCCTACGTGCCGCTGCCCGGGGGCGACGCGGCCATCCGGCGCCCCTACCGGACGGCGCTGGCGTTTCTGCAGGCGGCGGAAATCCCGTGGGATACCGGACTCGCCCCGGCGGCGGCCTGCCCTGAGGCGGAGAGCAGGGTGCTGGCGCGGCAGATCGAGACGGGGGTGAACTGCGTGCCTGCTTCGAGCATGGGGCGGCTCTTCGACGCCGTGGCGTCGCTGGCCGGCGTGCGCCAGAGGGTGAACTACGAGGCCCAGGCGGCCATGGAGCTGGAGGCGCTGGCGCTCGAGGCGGCGCGCGAGAAGGGCTACGAGTTCGCCATCCGCGAAGGCGAACCGGTGGTCTTCGACGCGGCGCCGGTGATCCGGGTCATCGTCGAGGATCTCCGGCGGGGGGCGGCGGCGGAGGCGATCGCGGCGCGGTTCCATGCCGGCGTCGCCGGGATGATCGCCGAGCTGGCCGAACGGTTCGCGAAACGCACCGGGGTGCGGACGGTGGGGCTGACGGGCGGCGTCTTCCAGAACGTCGTGCTGCTGGAGCTGGCGGTGGCGCGGCTCGGCGAGCGAGGCTTCACGGTGCTCACGCACCAGAAGGTTCCGCCGAACGACGGCGGGATCTGCCTGGGACAGGCGGTGGTGGCGGCGTGGGTTTTGAACCACTTTTGAACCACTAAGTGGCTCATGACCCGCTGGCGGGACCCAACGGAAGATGAAAATGGGTCAGAGTAAGGGGAGGCCGAAGGATTCCCGAGTCGATTTGTGAATGGTGCTGGCTGAGCCCGCCACTGAGTGTGACTGGG